>Ga0326727_10000063_pt1 | contig 462355 bp, 394 predicted proteins | sample MB2enrmetagenome_FD_207643 | JGI IMG/M metagenome (GOLD analysis project Ga0326727, IMG submission 207643) | Lab enriched peat soil microbial communities from McLean, Ithaca, NY, United States - MB29MY | ecosystem: Environmental > Terrestrial > Soil > Wetlands > Peat | place: USA: New York... | reverse complement strand
CTTGACTGTGCCTGTTTCCATTGTGTGTTGCTCCTTCATACTGATTTACCGCGAACGCAATGTGGAAGTTTGCGAGTAGGCGGTAACCGGAACAGGCAAGAACTTCAGATCGAATTCTACGATTACATAGAGTATAGCACAGATTCGTCAAGCAGCCTGGATTATTGTGGCCGGAGCGGGGGGCTGCGGGAAGGGTTCCGATTCGGGCCTGTAGCTGTCTGGCATCTCCGCGATGCGTTTCCAGAGTATGGGATACAGAGTAAACTCGTTCTGGTATTTGAGGGGTGTTTTTTGACCGACGAAAAAATCCGGGTGCTTGTCCTCAACCCTGGAGCGACCTCCACGAAGATTGGGGTCTACACCATGGATGGCGCTGAGTGGGAGCATACCATCCGGCATGGGGATGATGAGCTCGAGCGCTTCCGCGGGAAGCCGATGCTGGCGCGGCTGGACTATCGCGCGGGGCTGATTGAGCAGGAGCTCGCGGAGGCCGGCTACAAGGAGCAGAAATTTGCCGCCACGGTCGGCAGGGGAGGCTTGCTGCCGCCGATGGCCTGCGGCACCTATTTGGTGGACGACGCAATGGTGGAGGAGCTGCGCATGGCCCGCCGCGGTCAGCACGCATCAAACCTGGGCGGCTTGCTGGCGCTCCGCTTCGCTCAGGCGGACGGTGTGAACGCCTACATTGTGGATCCGGTGACGGTGGACGAGTGGCAGGATTGCGCGCGGCCCTCCGGTTCGCCATTGGTCGAGCGCACGTCGATCGGTCATGCCCTGAACTCCAAGGCAGTGGCGCGGCGGTATGCGCGTGAGCAGGGGCACACCTACCCGGAACTGCGTCTGATTGTGGCGCACCTGGGCAGCGGAATCACCGTCTCAGCCCACCAGGACGGGCGGATGATCGACAGTAATTCCATCGAGGAAGGCCCTTTCGGGGTTGATCGCACAGGAGGGCTGCCAGTGAGGGCGCTGGCCAGGCTCTGCTTCAGCGGCAAATACACTCAGGAGCAACTTGATCGCCATCTCTTCGGAGACGGCGGCCTCTTCGCCTACCTTGGTACGCGCGACATGATCGAGGTGGAGCGGCGCATCGACGCGGGAGATCGTATGGCTGCCCTGATCTTCGATGCGATGATCTATCAGATCGGAAAAGAGGCCGGAGCGATGGTGGCGGTGCTCAAAGGCAAAGTGGACGCAGTGCTGCTGACCGGCGGAATCGCGCATTCTGAAAGAGTGGTGAAGCAGTTGCGCAGTTACCTGGAGTGGATTGCGCCCGTCCACGTCTATCCCGGCGAGGATGAATTGCAGGCCTTGGCCGAGGGAGTTTTTCGCGTGTTGAATGGCGAGGAGCAGGCAAAAAGGCTACAGCATGTTTCATAAATCCGCTTTGTATCAGGGCATGGCTTTAGCCGTGCCGCAAAATGTCCAATCAAGTTGTGGGTTTTAGCCCCTGAGGGACGTTTTGCACGGATTGAATATCATTTAAGAGATGGCTTCTAGGAACATATTAAGCGGAAGTGTATCGTGAATGAATATGGCGGCCGAGCGCACCTTCGAGACTCTTAACGTCGCAGATATATTGAATGTTCTGGGGATCGATTGCGGCGCGAACGCCGAGGAGTTGGAACAATATTATGTGATTCCTGGCAACTACGGTCCCCGCTGGTTGATTCCAGCTCGGTCACGCGTTGCCGCAGCCGTGCTGGGCATCTGGCATCCCTACAATCTATCCAGTCGGATGAAATGGTTCGCAATTCGCATGGCCGCGCGCGCCGGAGTGTTGCAGCTTATTCCCACTGTCTCGAAAGTAAATACTTCCCGTGCAGGAGCATTACGCTGGTTTGAAAGATGCGGAATTCGATCGCAGACCGGAGAAATAGTCGTCTTGGTAGGTAACCCATCTGCCGACAGGAAATTGATTGTATTCCTGATCGACGCCGGTCAACACATCGCCGCGGTGCTCAAGGTTGGACTAACGGCTGCGGGCGGATTGAGTCTCCTCCACGAAGCTGAGGTGCTTCTCAAGCTGGAACCGTACACTTGGGCGCCGAAGATTCTATCGATTCACCCTGATCTGCGAGCAGCGGCGCAGGAATATATACCTGGCGCGATGCCTGGGCGAAAATTTCTGCCGGAATACATGGATATGCTGTGCCGGTTGCCTCGCAGCGGCCGCATTACAAACTTGGCGCATATCGCCGGAGAAATGGCGAGCCGTCTCCATCCATTCAAGATGCACTTGGATAAGATAGCTCCCGATATACTCGATCGCTCTCTTGGATGCCTTGATCTCGATATCTCCATCTCCACCATGCTGGTGCATGGGGATTTTGCGCCATGGAATATGCGCCACCATCCGAAGAAGGGATATGTTCTTGTTGATTGGGAGTGGGCTGATTTTGCCGGACTGCCCGCCTACGACCTACTGCATTTTCAGTTCAGCAATGACCGCCTGTTTGGCAATAAGGGCGAGGGATATACAGCGATTCGACGTAATTCACTTTGCTTGGAATACTTCCGCCGGATGGATCTAGACGCGGAACTGTTGTCGCGGCTCGCCATCGCATATCTGCTCTATCAGCTGGAATCTGATTGTAAGTATCGAGGTTGCGAGCAAACCTGCTATATATTGCGTCAATTGGCCGCTGTCGTTAGCTTGTGAATGATCAATAGGTTGTTATCTTTATGTGAGCTGGGAAGGCTTGCAAATACGAACTCATATGTCGGATGCTGCTTTGCATAGGTTGCTTCAAGCAGCTCGAACCACTGTTCCGCAAATCTATTGTGGATATCCTCGACGACGTAATAACCGCCTGGATTAACATAAGCAAGTGATCCCTGTAAAAACGCCGCATTTGCCTCAAAGGTGTGTAGGCCGTCCTCGATTATTATGTCCACTCCATCCCGGAGTTCCTTTAGAGCCCAGAGCTGCTTGATTGCCACCGGATCCAACTGATCGCAGTAAAATGTTTTGATTCTTTCCTCCTCAAACAAGACGCTGCGGTCAATGTCGGCGCCATACACAAGAGCATACGAAAAAAGTTTTCGCCATCCGCGAAGCGAAGCGCCAGGCGAACCACAGGTACCCATCGTGGACTTGACCCCCTCATTATTGGTGCCCAACCCAAGTTCGAAAATTCGCAAAGGCTGATCCATTAGCTTCTTGAAGAGTGACTCATACACCATGGTGTAGTTGTGACGAAAGCTACCCTTGTCTGATCCATACCACGTCATGACGAGGCATGTTCTTGTAGGAGCCAATAAATTCACTTCCCTAATCTGTTCTGCAAGATTGAAGGCTCCTTTGTTGCTGCCAAAGCTGAAGACAAGCGGCTTGCGCCCTTTCATCCAAAAACATGCGTGGCAGGGAAAGTAGAATATCACGAGGTACCAGAGGAACCGTAGAAATGCAAAACTCTTAGGCGAGATTCTGCGTTTGATCCTTCTCCCGAGAGAACGGATAAATCTGTTCCGCATCAGCTTTGTCATAGCTTAGTAATCTCATTTGCTGTTGTTACAGAACGTTTAGTCAAATAAGTGACCTGAAATCTTCATACATGGTCTACGAGCGCATATTACAGAGATTGGAAATTCTAACTGCCGCTGCGGGAAACCCTGGGTTCGCTCTCGAGTACCGCGGTAATACGCTCAGCAAATCGCTTCGCATCAAAGCGCTCCAGGGCAACCTGCCGTGCCCTCTCGCCAAGACATTGCCGCATCTCAGCATTCTCCGCCAAAGCCGCGATCTTGCCGGCAAGGTCGGCCGCATCCAGCACTCGGCACATCAGGCCCGTAGATCCATCGTCGATAATTTCCGGCAGAGCGCCAGCGTTGGATACAATGATTGCCCGCCGCGCCAGCATTGCTTCAATGACCGCAATGCTGATCCCCTCGCCATTACTGGGCTGAACATAGACGTCCATAAGTCCCAAAAGCTGCTTCGCATCCGGCCGCAAACCCAGGAAGTGAATCCGTTCGCCTCCTGGAATCTCACGCGCCCGAGCTTGCGTGCTCTCCCAGAGTCCGCCGCTGCCGATCAGCATAAGGTGCATATCTGGAAAGTCCTTGGCTAACTGGGTGAAGGCGTCCAGCAGCGTGTTATGTTGCTTCCATGCGATAAACTCAGCCGTGTAGCCGACCACAAATGCACCGTGCGGAATGCCCAGAGCCTCGCCTTGGCTGTGGGCGCACAGAGGATCTGAGCTGAGAGGATCATCAACGCCGTTGAGAATAACCACCTCGCGCCCTCTATGGCCGGCATAACTGTGCGCCTTCTTGACCAGCTCGGAGATAAAAATCAAGGTGTCGTAACGGGCAGCGTATCGATACACTGCGGTCTTCAGCCAGTCTCCGGTCACCAGCGCTATCCCATGAATCCAATACAAAACTCCGCAGGTTGACCCCGAAACCAATTTCGCCAGCAGGTATGGCTTCAGAGACGTCGCAACCGTCAAATCGAAGGCTTGCTCATTGATGAGCTTGCGCATGGCAAAAGCAGGCCTGAGGTATCCTGCATCGCCAAGTTCATGCATGATCGCCCCGGTTTGCGCGAGGGCTTCCGCCATGGCTGGCGCGAACGGCTTAAAGCTGGCAATGTGCAATTGCAAACGCTGGTGGTCGCAGTGGCGCGCTAACGTCAGCAAGACGCGCGCAACGCCGTTGGCCTGCGAAAAGCCTCGGCTCAGCATCAATACTTTTAGCGGCTTCATCAAAAGAGCCCGAGTTTCGTGTTGATTACCTTCATCAAGAAAGATAATGTACAAGGTAAGCAGACATACAGTGCGATGTTAACTGAAATTTCCATCTTACCTTTACATATAAGAATCAACTTATCATCGTACAATTAGCAACCTCAAATAGGTATACATCATGTAGTGTTGCGCGCAATCGTCGCTAAATCCGAAAATTACTAAATTCTTTCTTCACCCTATCAGTCCAGAACCGATAAATACCGACGGGGGCATGATCTTCAGGAGTCTTGATAACCAAGTCGGGAGAAATCATCATTTTCTTATCTGTAATACGGCCTATGGATAAATTAAAGCTGACGTGCTCGCAAACATCTGCTTCGTCACGCGCGCGATACGAGCCCAGACGATAGTCTTCGGCGTTGTATAGGCAGAACCCGTTGAAAGATGAGGCGCATAAGACCGGGGTGGCTCTGGTCATGAGCTTTTGATTGTTGTAGATATGTTCCTTATGAAATCGGTGATAGCTAAAAGGTTTCTTCTTCGCTTCTGTAATTTCCGTGTTCAGATTTGACAAAAAGTCGAAACCCTCAACGCGCAATGAAAGCAGATCATAATAAACGGGAAATGAGGTCGCACTAATCGCGAATAGAGTGGTGTCTGCTTGAAGACAATCGATTACGGCTCGTACGGCCGCTGGAGCAGGCGGCATGGCTATCACATTATCCAGGTCCATGACGCAAATATAGTCTATGCCTATATCCCGTGCCTTTGCTGCATCCAGGAGGGCCTGGCGTCCCATGGCCATGCGTTTAAGTCGGCTTTTACTTTCAGCCATGGCGGAAGTGTCCAGCAAAGCTATCCTAGGCCCGGCCGCTTGTTCTATCAAAGATCGAGTTTCATCTCTCGATCCATTTTCGCCGATAATTGCAGAGCAGCAGAAGCCATTCTCCTCAAGTCGTTCCAAATAGGCAAAGTACAAGGGTATGGTATCAGCGCAATCACGCGCCAATATCAAAAATAGAACACTCACCTGCATCTTCACAACTCCAAAGAGGGTCTGGACTTAGCGCGGGCGGCGATAAGTGCCCTTGCATAAGCGCCTAATATAATTGCTATAATGATGTTCTGATAATAATAGCTGGCCCTCATAGGAACAACAAAATCAGCAACGGTAATCCCACAGGCAAAACAAAAGAAAAGTAAAGCCAGCGCACAAGCCATCACCCGACCTGGAGCACAGCCATATTCCGGAATCTTTGAAGAGGGAACTTTTGCAGCGCGCCATCCAACAGCGACAATTCTTACTATCATAATCAGATAAACTGCCAAAGCCGGCCAGCCTGCATCTGCGAGAACCTGTATGTAGGAGTTGTGCGCATTACCAATTCTGGAAACAACTAACGGGAGTCCAAGAGAGTAATATTGTCTAAAGATTGTACGAAATCCTGCAACATAGCCCATCCCCCAAGGGTGGGAGATACAGTAATGAAGAACAAAAGACCAGATGTAGGTTCGTCCACTAGCGCTTTCAATGCCACTTACCCCCTCCCCACGGTTGAAGATATTCCATATACTCTCTGTCCCGATGAATTCCACAAACACACTGGTGAGCAAGATAAACAGAATGAATACAGAGATGAACACATACATTGTACGTCGGTTTAACCTTGCCCAAAACATTACAACAAACGCGAGAGCGAAAAGTAAAGCCACTTCACTTCCTCTTGACCTCGTTATCAACGTGCCTGCAAGTCCGACAAACAAGAAGAATACCGATCGAATTTTGGATTCCAGATTGTGCAAGAAGGTGTGTGCAGAAATAATTGCAATGATAGGGCAAATAATCGGCAAAGGAGCTACGCCGCCTCCTAAAAAGCGAAGTCCTACATCGATTTCGGAGATCAGAACGAGGCCTGAATCGAGAAATAATGTCAAAATAACAAGAATCAATAAAAGAAATGCTATAAGCCGAAGCTGATAAATACATTGCATCCAGTTCGGAGGATTCCGATAAACCTGTACGATGAACTCAACCATGCAGATAAGGGTTAGAAAATAACAGATGGAATACGCACAGGTTGTTAAGCGGTTGGTAGAGTATACTGTAGATAACATAAATAGTAAACCGAGCAGTATAGACAATCTCAGGAAAGATCGAACTTGTATTGGAATAGTGATAATATCCGCGGCAATCAGTCGCAGGATTGCCGGAATCGCTACCAGCACTATCAAGCCAACCTGAAAGAAACTCCAAATATCCACCTGCCCCTTGGTCATATCAATGCCCGTGGGTGGCCTAAATATAGGCGGGCCAAACGCAAGCAGAAAAATAGGATACTTTTTAAGAAACTCGAGGGCGGAAACACTCTTAGGTTGCCGCACTTTAATTTTGCCTGATAAGTCACTATTTATCAATCGCACTGATATCTTCATGAAGCCCATTTGTCGCCTTCCTAATGCTGTGATCGTACATCTGCCATACAGACCGGACTATCCGCGCCGCACTATTGTGAGGCATTTAAAGCGTCCTCAATATATGCGTATGAGCTGGAAACAACATCTTTCCAGGTGCTTGACCTTGCGACTTCCACAGCTCGACGCCCCATTTGATTGCGCAATTCGTTATTATCGGCGAGGTTTCGCATCGCGGTAGCTAAATCTCTAACCACTTCCGCCTTGCTCCGGTTCTTCACCGGAATTATGATGCCGCAGGATGGCGAAAGTATTTCACCTGGTCCGCCAGTATCCAAACAGATTACCGGGAGAGCCTGAGATAACGCCTCAAGGATTACATTTCCGCTAGAGTCATGCAAGCTTGGAAATACAAAGGCCGTGTAATGGCAATATTGCAACCACATTTCATCGTATGGAATCCAACCCAGCCATCGCACGGAGTTCCGAAGTCCCAGAGTCGCAGAGAGGCGTTTTAACGGGGTTTCATTTGGTCCCGTTCCAATGATCGTAAAAGTTGCATTAGGCCAATCTTGTCTGAGTATTGAAAACGCCTCCAGTGCCAGGTGGATTCCCTTCATATATACGAGGCGTCCCGCATAGAGGAAGTCAGCGCTCGCGGCCCGGGCCATAACCTCACATCTTATTCTGTGAGGTTCGACTCCGATCTCAAGCTGCACTCGACTCTTCTCCCTGCAACTGGCCGGAAGAATCGCAAGCGTATCCCAAGTTTTGCAGAAAACCAACGTTGCCTGCCTGTACATGGCGCGAACAGCCGGATCCAAGAATGCCAACTTAATGGATATCTCGCGAAGCATTTCCTTGAATGCCGGTATTGCCGGGTAGCTGCCGCGCAGTAAGGCTGGAGTAACTTCTCCACCGCCTACAGGTCCGATAACGAACGGCAGTCCTAGGCGGCACATGAACGAAGGCTGGCGAAAATTTCCAAAAGTCAAAGAATGAACTAAATCGAATTGTACGTTATATGCAAGACGCTTCGCCACATGGTATGCGCCGTGTTGCCATAGCCGATAATAAAGCTGAATGCCACGGTTTCCTTGCTTCCACCAGTTCCCCCACGAGGGAAGATCGTAATAGTGAAAATGGAGGCCAGTAATCGGAATATCCGCCAATGCCTTTTCGATGGAATCGCGATTATTGGATCGCGTAATAACATCGACTTCATGTCCGAGGCGAGCCAGTTCTATTGTCCAATGCCAGCCAACACCAGGCTCCGAGCCCTTTTCTGGTTCACACGCATAAGCTGAAAGCAAAACTCTCATAGATTCACCTTCAGCGCGCTCTCGACTTCGGTAATCACTTTATCCAGCGATTGTGAAGCGTCAATAATAACATAACTTCTTTGATCTCGGACGAAAGCTAAGTATGCTTGTCGTTGCCGTGAGGTCTCTTCCAAAGGAACCTCCTGCTTGCGCGCCTGCAGAACTTGTGCGGGAGCATCCAACAGCACCCAAAGTCTCGGCTGTGGAATCAGCTTGCCAACCATCTTTGCGGCCCACAACGGGCCTCCGTAGCGATAGCGCTTTGGGTCAATCAGGAGGTCATGATAATAGCGGTCGCAGATAAGTAACGTCTCACTCTTATCCTGAAAATAACTTACACACCACTCTTCCAAAAGCCAGACGACAATCTTTGCAATAGAAAATAATGCAGAGCGAGGTGGCTTGCCATGAGGATCGATGACTATCGCACCGGGCTCGCCACGTTGCGGAATAACGAAGAACGGCTTCAGATGGCGCATTTTCACTACGCAACCTTCCCGGGCCAATTTGTCGAGTAATCCGTGAATGACTGAGCTCTTACCTGCTCCATCGGGACCAAGAACAACTATTTTCAAATTGCTTTTCTTCTTCATTCAGTAATTCTCGGATGCCATTCGGGCAGTAAATACTAGGCAATCAAAAGTGGTTCTTGAGCTGTCTATTTGTGCACAGCGCGAGAGTATCGATAATCGCGGCATACGCCTCGTCTGCAACGATGGCAAGCGGCTTCCCTGCGTCAAGGATAATGTATCTCCTTCGTGTCGTCACGAATGCGCGGTAGGCATCGCATTGTCTAAGTGTTTCCGCGGAATAGAATTCCTGATTGATGGATTGCAATGCCTTTGCGGGAACGTCCAGGAGTATCCATAAATCAGGAGACGGAAATAATTTTCCAATAATACGCGCAAACCACACAGGGCCACCATAACGATACTTCTTTGGGTTAAATGACAATTCGTGGTGACAGCCATCGTAGATACGAAGCGTGAGGTTTCGCTTTTCAGCGAGTTGAGTCATCCACGTATTTATTAGTAGCATAATGGTGCAAGTCATAGAGGTTAACCAACTCCTGGGGGCGTCGTTAAAGAAATCTGTATTAGGGAAAATGTCGCATGATTTGCGCCCGAGAAACAACGAAGGCATAAAATGGCGCCTTTCCACCACCACCGCCATAGATTGGAGCAGCGGCATTAAAGTATCGATGATCGCGGTACCATCAAAATCATCTAATCCAAAGATGCACACGCTATGCAGAGTCTTCGGAGAGTAGCGAATGACTAACTCACCTCCGTAGTGCCTAACTATGGCTAAAACGCTGCGAACCGGTCTGTGCAACAGGTTATGCAAAGCCAGCGAAACACGGAGCGATTGTACGCAGCCCAATATCCTTGCGCGATCGCCGCTAGTTACAGAATCCACCAATCGTGTTGCAGTCTTCAATCCGAACTGCGGCAGCAAAGCGGCAATCACCTCTGAACTGTTGCCTGTAAATGTTTTCCGTATACAAGGCAAATACTTTTCATTCAGCCACCCACCGATGAGCAAGCTTGCAAGTAAGGATATAATTGCTTCGTGAACCGGAGATGGAACAAAAAAAGTCGAATTTCCAGCAGGGCGCGGGATCATTGCACTGAGTACGGCATCTGCCGGCAGGTACAACAATCCTTTCCATGTTAAGCTCAAGTCAAAATCGATCTGTAGGGCGCGCGCTTGTGTAGAAGTGCAAACACCTGCCAAAAAATAACTTGCTACATAGTGACGTTCTGAAAAGCCGACGATGCGTATGTCATGAATAGAGAAAAGTGCACGGCTAACGCGCGGTAAATCGAATGCATTAATCATAATATCTACGTCGCGACCTCTATTGTTAATCGGAAAATCTTCATAATTGCGTAAAACGCAGTAGCGCACCCCTTCCTTGTCAAGCGCCAGAAACAGCGCTGCAAGAAATTCGCCAAACGACATAACCGGAGACTTCAACGACTTAGACAAGCTTTTCTGCATAATTATCCCAACCGCACTCTTGTTAGACTAATTAATAGCCGATAACTCGGGCGGAGAGCAACGGCCTGGAAGCATTACTCAGGCGCTTATGAATGGAAGATGTACCGCCTTACGCGACGCGCCATGTCTTCTGGATTGAGCATGACGCCGGCAAGTAAGTGGCCAGACGCTGCCAAATACTGGCCATCTAAATATCTATTGCCAGCGGTTCGCATATGCAATTTAGATGAATCTTTGCGAAATCGGTTCAAGCGCGACCAAAGACCCATTGGCAGGGAAAGCATGAACTCGTCGAAAGTCAGCTCTGGTACAGATTGCAAGCGCCGCCTATAAGAGTCTTTGGTCCATCGCGTCTTATTGCGCATCTCGGTATATACTCGGTAGGTGTTTGAGTTTGCCTGGAAACGGTAGGCAACCAGAGGCTCGCACATGATCAACACTTTACCAACTTGCGCCAAACGACATTCCATATCCCAATCATCTACCGGATAGTAGGCCTGACGAAAGCCGCCTATGGACCTTAATGCGGCAGTTCGAATAAAGATGGTAGACGGCTCCAAACTGCCGTCTTCCATTGGCTGATATTCCTTTAATTCACCTGGCGCCATAACAAATCTGTCTGCATTCGACCAAGTGTGTTTGCTTCCTAACTTGGTAACGTAAGATAAAACGCCAAGTGCCTCGGGGTGATCCTCCATCACCCGCAGTTGACGTTCCAACCGGTTGGGAAAGCTGACGTCGTCCTGATCGCTGCGTGCAATGTAGGGTGCTTTAGCCTCTGCGATTCCCAGATTCAAAGTGTGGCAAAGCCCGGAATTATCCTTCTGAATCAAACAGATCCTATCGTCCCTCAGTGATCGAACAACATCGGCCGAGTTATCGGTGCTCCCATCGTCAATCGCCAGTAACTCATAATTCGTGAATGTCTGGGACAGAAGAGATTGAAGAGTCTCGGCAAGATAGGCCGCACCGTTATAGATCGGAACAATGATAGTGACTTCAGGATACTTCATGTGTGGTTAAACGAAATCCTCTGAGCGGGCTAGAACTGCCCACAGCCATATTATTCGGGGCGGACGCAGGAGATAACCCAGTACTTCGGTATTCGAAACACTGATTTCTTTAATGTCACTTCAACATTCCCTCTGTTGCTATAGAGATTGTCCTTAAAGTCGCGCGCCTTGGTTGTACCTAGGATGCGGCAGATAAATTTAATAAATACCTGTACCGGCCAAAACACTAACCACCAGGGCACAAAGGCCTGGCCATAACAAGCTATGATTTGAAAACACCGCGACAACAAATTGAGCAGTTCGCGTTCAGTAAATTCCCGAACATGATATTTGTTTGCCGGACGACCGAAAAAGCAATACAAGACAGATGAGATCCGCCTTTCGGGAGTGGAAACCAGAAATGTACCGCCCGGACGCAGGATGCGCGCCATCTCATCCAGATAAGCCTCCACGCCGGGTAAATGCTCAATGGTTTCAAATGAAACGACTATATCGAATGCTTTGTCTGAAATCGTAGTGAGCTTCTGCGCATTTGCGACACTGTAGGTTGCATTGGGAACGTTATTATGCTCCATACAAAACGCAACAGCCTCTTCCGAGAGGTCCACGCCATGAACGCTGCGAGCGCCGCTATTGGCAAGTATTTGCGTTCCGTAACCGGTACCGCATGCAATATCCGCTACCTGTTTACCTTTGACGAACTGCGCCGCAAAACGATAACGGGCCAAGTGTTCATTCTCAATCAGGGGCCGACACTCTCCCAGCATAAGCCGCTCACACGTTTTATCCACAAACTCTCTCCTGCTATTGCTGTTGGGTTAAAGCCGAGTAGAATCATGTGAATCTAAAGATAAGCAGACGCTGGTACTGTTGTTAACTTCGTGCGCCTTGCTCCCGCAGCCGCAAGAATGCATACAGCAGGCATGATAGGCAACCGATAACGCGCATCTGCTCCCGGCCCGCCCCCCACTCCAGTGACGGCGTAGAAGTAAAGCGAAGTTCCCAAAAGAAGCCACAGGCACGACCTATAAATGCCTTCGTGGAAAATACCCCTTATCGCAAGTAAATATAGTCCCAGCAGCACTACTTCAAAAGCGGCCTTCTCTGTTGCTACCCAAGGATGCGCTTTGGCGAGAGAGAAAGCCATACTTACTGGACCATCTTCTACTATGTTAGTAGTAAGATTGAAACCTTCCAGATGCAGAAGGGAGTCATAATTCCCTGCGCCTGGGTTGAATACAGTTTTAAACAAAGGAGTCAGAAGACAGTAGTGAATATAGACCCCGTAATTCGTTCGTATAACACGGATAGCCTCGGCGTGCATGAAGGCCAGGCGCTGCCCCTGGCTCCATCCGGCCTGTTTAGGATTGCGCGTAAGATAAGGCTGATAAAGGTAAGCTTGCTGTTTGTAATCCTGCCCGCCCAGGTAACCCAGTTCATTGCGCACCTCAAGCCAGGGCCGGTGCTCAACCCTAGCTGTAACTTCCGCGGCTGTAAGAAAGTAGAGGTTTACATCGGAGATGCTCGAAAATCCGTTATAACCGGTTTCGATCCGGTTGCGTATCTGCCAGGCGGCCAGCCATGGCATCACACCTATCAGCAGCAGAGCAGGCGCCTTCCACCGTATGCTGTGTTTGCGCGCCAACACGACAAACAAACCAATAGCCAGTGCAACCGGCAGGTAATAGCTGACCGGACGTACAAAGGTTGCCGCTGCAAGCCAAAGTCCCGCGGCCACAAGCGCAGGCAATCGGCGTGAACGCAAAAACACAGCAAGACGTTCCATGCTGAGCAGATAGAGCGTAAGGAATAAAGTATCCGACGCTAAGCAAACGGAATGGACGACCGACATCGGTTCAAATGCAAAGATCCAGGCTGCGCATAGTGCAATGCGATCCTCGCCTGAAACCACCCGCCCCAGCCTCCAAACGAGAAACACAGAGAAGACCGAGAGAATCACATTTACGACGGCAGCCGCGGTCAGACCAGCAAGACTGGTAATGGCAAGAAAGAGCGGATACCCTGGCGTGCGTAACAGGTCCGGTATGCCGTCTACGACAAAACGTCCGTGCAGCAGCAGGTTGCGTCCTGGCTCGAGATAAGTGGCAGAATCGAGTTGGATGAGGGCGCTGGTCCCATTGCGTGCAAGCGTTACTACCAACAGTGCCAGCCGAACCACGGCAGCTGCGATGACCGGGCCGGCGAGCCGCGGCGTCCACCACTCAGTTATAAGGCTCGTATTTGCGGCCGGGTTACTCGATTCGATGTTCATGCCGGATGCGGTATGCGATGGCATTAGACGTCCATCTCACGGCAATATGTCTCGCTGCATGATTTTGCAAAGAAATAAACTCATTCTGCGACAGAGAAAAATCGCGGCGATAGAGCCTCTTCTCGCGAGACGCGACCTGATCTTACAAGCAGTGAGACACCGACGATGCCTTGGAACAGGATTTGAATTCCAATAAGTCCAAGCATGACGCCGGTCAATCCGAGCCACTTTGCCATGGGGACGGCAAATGCAACAGCACAGGTTGTCATTGCCATGTAGGACCAGAAAATCGGCGCCGTAAACTCCAGGGCCTGTAAGCCGGCGCGCAACGGACCGCCGATAAAGATCAGTACGTAAAGCAACGCAAAAAGCCGCAGAACGTAACCGTACTGAGCCATTTCGGGCCCATAGATCAAGCGCAGCCAGAAGCCCGGCGCCGCCGCCATGACGATGGCGAAAACTAAGGTCAGCCCGCCCCACTTGACCAAGATGGATCGTGTGTAGGCTAGCATGGAATGCACGCCGCCATCATGAAGCCGGTGCGCTGTCTCCACGGGAACGACGTTGTCCAATCCCTGAAACCAGACATGGGTAACACCCATCAGGTTCTGCGAAGCCTTCAGAACGCCAGCTGCGGCGGCGCCATAATAAATCGGCGCGGCAATCACAAAGAGATTACCGGAAGTCCACTGCAGCAGGGCCGATGCGCCGAGCCAGCGGGAAATCTTCCAATGGCGTCTCGTAATGGCTTTGATTTGCTCCCAATCAAACGCAATTGTCTCTACCCAGAACCATCCTGCCACCAGCCCCAGTATCGAGGTTCCCGCCATAACCCAGAGCGCGATTGCGCTGTTGAGATGTCCCGCTCTATGCAATAAAAACAGAATGGGCAGTTGGGTGAGGTAGCTAAGTGCGTCATTGGCGAGCGCGCAGCGGCTCTGGCGAGTGACGAAAAAATTGCGCCGCAGAAAGTCCTGCATTTGATATGCAAATGCGGAGACCGCGAGGGGCAGCGCGAGTTGATGCAAACCTCTATGCGGGAAAACGTTATCCGATGCCTTCAGGGCGATGAAGACCAGGATAAAACAGCAGGTAACAAGGACCAACTCCTGAAAAACAACGGCGCCGAAATATGTGGGCCTGTCCTTCTCTTTCTGCTTGGGGCCGATGCTTGTCATCGGTGCGATTATCAGCGCGCTCTGGAGACTGTTGACGAAAAGCACGGCCATCCAGGCGAGTGCGAAAACTCCAAACTCGCGCAGGCCCATGAAACGGGCGAGCATCACATTGGTTAGAAAGTTCGTCGCGCTGACAACAGACTGGTCGGTAAGCGCCCAGATTTCCCGTCCCATAAATTGCCGCAGGAAGCCATGCTGTACTCGTTCCCAGAGGTTGGCTTCTGCGCTCATCCTGCCTCCAACACGGTTCCAATTAGATCAAGGATGAGTAACGATGGCGGCTGCGGCAGCTTGCCCTATAATCGCCTGCGTGGTTGAAAATATTGCCTTGATTTTGCTCGTAGGCACGTAAACGATATCCTGCGCCTGCAGCAGAAGCGGCGTTTGCTTTCCTTTTGCTATAGCATCATAGGAGAGGGGGAAATCCAGGACGGTTCCGTCGGGGTTGCGGCGAATCACACGAAGGCCTCCGGTGCTGGCCTGTAAAGTCGTTCCTCCACTAAGAGCCAATGCCTCGGCAACATTCAGCTTTCCATCTTCCTGCATCAAGTAGCCGCCTGGTTTGTATACCGCGCCTAAAACATAGACGATGCCCGCGCGTGGAACGATAACAGAGTCGCCGGGGCGCACCAGTATGGAGGCGGTCTCCCGATTACTCTGACCGCGGGAATAAGGCGCTTCCGCCTCCGGCGCAGCGTCATCGCTGCCGTGCCGAATCTTGATGCGCGCGCCTGCCATAGGAGTTACACCGCCGGCCTGGGCTAATATTTCACTAAGCCTAGTGGGGGCGATCAGCGACACCCGCCCCGGGTTTGCCACCTCGCCAAGCACCGTAACGTATTGGCCGGCATATTGCAGCACGTCGAGATTCACTTGCGGCTGGTTTAGAATCTGGCCGTCCTTGAGTGCCGCCTCAAGACGCTTTGCCGCTTCTGTCAAAGTCAGCCCTCGAACATTCACTATGCCGCACAGTGGAAGCGTCAAGTCTCCAGCAAGGTCCACGCGGTACGAATTGGATAACTCGGGATTGTCATAGACATTGACGTTCAGCAAGTCTCCCGGTTCAATGCGCAGTTCGGATAAGTCACTTGGAACGATAACTGGTCCCCCTACTGGAGTTGTAACTCCAGCCTTGCCGGATGAGGACGCCGAGTTAGTTCCGGGGAGCGGTAACTGGGAGCTTATACTACTGTTCCCTGCAGCCTGGGCATTTCCGCGTCCAGACATCAGCACCAGCTGCAGAAAAATACCGAGCAGTAGCAAAAGGTCGCAGTTGAAAGCAATCCTACGTGTTGCCATAATAACTCTGCACGTTGTAGCCATACACGCTCCGATATTCAGTTGCGGACATATCCACTGCTTCAATCACCAGGCCGAGTATATGAATGCGGTTACGGGCAAGGGTCAGGACAAAGCGCTGCAACGCTTTTCGAGATGTTCGACCTGCGCGCAGCACGCCGATGGTTCCATCGCAGTGAGTCCCCACGATAATCGCGTCGGCGACCGGCAAGGAGGGCGGGTTGTCCACCAGCACGAGGTCAAATCGTTTCCTGGCGGTTTCAAAAACCTTTCCTAGTTCACCGGATCCAAGCAACTCCGCTGCCAGCGGGGATTGACGGCCGGCGGGCATCAGGGTCAGATTCGCTTCCACGGGATGAGCTATCAGAGCCTCGTCAAACGTCTTCAGGCCAACAAGAACATCCGCTAACCCATCTTCCCGCGGCGCACGAAAAAGGGCATGCTGACGGGGACGTCGAAGATCAGCGTCGAGGATGAGAACCTTCAGGCCGGCAGCGGCAAAAGCGAGTCCAAGATTGTAAACGGTATAAGACTTGCCTTCTCCGGGCAGAGCACTGGTGATAGATAGAATTTTCAGTTTACGCCCAGCGCCAGAAAGGGTGAGTCCCGACCGTAAACTGCGGAACGCTTCAGCCGTGGCGCTTTCCGGTGCTACGAGGAAAGTACTCGATTCCGCTGCCAGGGCGCCTTCGCGCGGTTTTGTCTCCATGCGGTGAAAGGGAATCGTGCCTAGAACCGGCAGGTTTGTCAGCGTCTCCACCTGCACGCTGTCGGTGAGAGTATCATCCTGGCTTTCCAGTAAGTAGGCCATGCCTGCGCCCAGAATAAGCCCGCCCCAAAAACCGATAGTAATGAATAAATAAGGTTGTGGCATCCAGGGCCGTCCCGGAGGGCGCGCGGGGTCGGCGACAGTTACATTGGTCGCGCTGTTGCCTGCGTCGATGTTAGCCGCCTGCAGTCTGCCATAAAGGGCGTCGTATAGATCGCGGCTGGAGCGGGCCTGCGCCATAAGTACTCCTAACTGCACGACGTCATCGTTCATCTTGCTGGTTACTAGTTTTTGCGCCTCAAAGGCGGAACGCAGCGCCTTTTCATTCTCCTGCGCGAGGGTAAGATCGTTCTTTGCCCGTACTTTGATCTTGCCTATCTCGACTTGTATCTGGTCGTGAAGCGACTTCAATTGATTGGCGATTTCCGCCAGATGAGGATTCTTGAAACCATACTTGCTCTCCGCGCTGGCATACGATAACCGTAACGTCGCCTCCTGCGCACGCAGCAGATTGAGAGTCTCCAGGCCACTGCCCTGGGAGAGGACTGTCGAGTCGGAAAGGCCGGGAAGAGAACTGGAACCGAGCGAGGAGACCAGATCTGGATTCTCTGTTGCCGTAAGGCGGAAGATCGCCTCGCGTCCAAGGCGCACGGCCTCTGCCTGAGTTACTTCATTGTTCAATACCGAGAGGCGCTCTAACTCCGGTATGCTTACAGAGCCGCCGCCTCCGCTGCTGCTGCCGCCAAATGGAGATATAGATCCAGAGCCGCCTCCAAGTGTAGACAGGCCCAGCATCGCGGCGGATAGGTTATGTGACCGCTCGAATTCCGCTACAGCCTGCTGGGTTTTGGCAACCTGGTCGGATAGATCACCTAACTGCGCGGAAAGCCACTGCGACACCTCTTTCGATGAATTGAAGCTCGAGCTAAGGAGATAAGTCTTGTACTCAACAACAACCTGGTTCGCTATCTTCGCGGCCTGGACAGGATCCCTGTCTGTATAAGTTATGGCAATAAGTCGTGTATTCCCTATCTCCTTAACCTGTAAATGAGCCTTGAAGTTGCCCACCAATCCTTCCCTTCGCTCCGCAGGCAGATCATCCGGATTAGTTACGAGAGGTCCCGGCTCCTTGCTAAATCGGTTGGGATTCTCCTTGCGGAGCATTCCCATCTTATTCATCACTGCTAGAGCAATCGTGTCGTTTTGAATGACCGCAGTTTCAGTCTCAATCCTGGTTTTCAGTTCTTCCGGGTCTCCCCCTGCCAGCGAGGCAAGGCTGGAGAACATATCGGCTCCACTACTTTTTTCCTCATTGAGCTCGATGGTGGCGGTGGCTCTGTATTTCGGATGCATAAATATGCAAATCAGGATCGCCATCACCACGCAAAATGCTGTGCAAGCCGCTACAACCACTCTTCGCTTCCACGGAATAAGCGCGAGCTCACGGAGAGACAACTGGTCCTCGGGATCGAAGAAACCGTCGTTTCCGGCGTGCCTGTATCCTGCGCGGCCGGTTTGAGTTTCATTTTCTTCAGTCAAGTGGATCCTCTTTTTCGCTCCTCCGCTGGCTTATCATGCAATCTCTTAATCCCGCTTGCATGGGTCAATAGGCGCAACACAGCCGCGCAATACACTAGGTACTTGTTTCATAGTACGCAATATTCGAGCAAAGCTTCGCTTTTCTCACTTAGATGGAGGTCGGCATCCGCTGGCCTTACCCCCGCTAAAAATGACGGTTGCTTCGCGGGAGGATTGCTCGCAGAATGAATGAAACGCATTGGGGTTGCGCGTCTTGACCCGCCTTATCAGCAGACCCAGGTTACTAACGTGTAGACTAGCAACGGTCGATGCATCCGTCAAATTACGAACGGGTCGATTCACGATTGGAATAAACTGTCACCAGGAGCTCCCGCCAGGCATCTCATCAATCATGAGCATAGAAAAAGCAACCTTCGGAGCAGGCTGTTTTTGGGGAGTCGAGGCGGCCTTTGCGGCCATCCCCGGCGTAACGGCGACGGCCGTCGGCTATGAGGGCGGCTCGCTGGAGCGGCCCAGCTATCAGGACGTTTGCACCGACAAGACCGGTCACGCTGAAGTGGTCGAGGTGGACTTCGATCCCGCGCGTGTCAGCTACGAGCAGCTTCTCGACGCATTTTTTTCTCTCCACGACCCCACCACCCTCAACCGCCAGGGCCCGGACTGGGGCACGCAGTATCGCTCGGCGATCTTCTTTCATTCGCCCGAGCAGGAGGTGCAGGCCCGCGCCAAAATCGAGCAGCTCACCGCCGAGGGCCGATTCAAGCCAAAGCGCATTGTCACCAAGGTAGAACCTGCGCAAACCTTCTGGCGGGCAGAGGAATATCACCAGCGCTACCTCGAAAAACGCGGCCAGGCAAGCTGCCACATTTAGCTGACGGTATACAGTGTCAGTTATCAGGGGTCAGAGATCATGGAGCAAGGATCAGTCCAAGCAGACTCCCTGCCGCGTAGCCTCGCTTCTCAGTGCAACGACTCTGTGAAGTTGGTGCGTGGCTTACGGTTCTCCAGGTAGGCTTGGCTGTTTTCAAGGCACCCTTGCAGCAGCAGATCCCCTATCAACAAATGCATCTGCGCGTGAGTTAGCTTTTCCGCCACCGCGCCGGCTTGTTCCGCTGTGATCTTCTTTGGTAGGGCGATCTTTTTGTCCGCATCGTGCCAGTTGTAACGGGAAATTAGGCCGAGTATTTCACTGGTGTCCTCAAGCGGCTTCGCCTCCAGCGCCATGAGCGCGGATTGTGCCTGGTAGATGTTGGAATACTGCTCGGCTTCTTCGTAGGGCATATAGGTCAGAGCGCCGGTCGACTGAGCGGTTCGCCAGGCCGTATCACTCAGGCTTATGGAGCTGAAGTTGATTGACAGGGTGGATTTTTGGGCCTTGGCGTCATTGGGATTGTTCTGAATGCGATTCAACACGGCAAGATCGTTGTTGATTTGCTCCCTCCATACCTTCAGGCCCTGCTGCGCATCCTTCAAATCCTTCAGGTTGTGCTCAATCTCCGCCCTGAGGGCCACCCGCGCTTCCTGTGTCAGGTGAATATGATGGCGCCACTCCACGCAGCTCTCAATCTGCACTGCGATCAGCAGACCCACGGTGATCGTGAACAGATGCACCAGGAACTCTGAAAATCCGCGGATTCCCTTATGCGGCAGATGAACTTCAAGCATCGCGAGCGAACCTCTCGTGCGATTTATCCGCGCACACAGTTCAACGCATCCGGGCGCGGACAAGCCACATATATCACAATCAGAGCCTTGGTTTTACTCGGCGGCCGGTTCCGGCTTGGCGGCGCCCGGCTCGTCCCGCCACAGCCACACAATCCACCACACCAGCGCGGCCAGGTACACCAACTCGTTATTGAAGGCAAAACTCAACCGCAGGCGCATCACGCTCGCTTGCTCGGCCTGGGTGTAATGTAACGTCCGCAGGACTACCACCTCCAACGCCAGCAGGGAGACGGCCACGGCAAAAAGTCCGATCACGATGCTCTGCGTGTGGCTCCGCCAGCCGGCCTTGAATCGGCGGCCAAACAGAAACACAAGCATTCCCAACCCTACTGTCAGCAAAGCAACCAGCAGTTCGCCCTTCTGCGCAATAATTTGCATCACGTAGAGTCTTACCATCGTCGCATCCAAGGTCGACAATTGCTTCCACACCGGCCATGGCCCCATAAAGTAGAGCAACCCTCCTGCGAGCAACAGCAACCCTACCGTATTCACAATGAAAATGGAGCGCTGAACCCCGGCAAAGGCCCGCCGCGCCATCTCCACCACCACCAGCAGGCCCACAATAGTTGTCAGGTCGCCCAGCGTGATGAGGGTCTCCTGCATGGGCAGCTTCGCCATCCGGCCGGACAGTAAAACTTCTGCCATCAGTCGCAGGGCCATCAGCGCAATGCTAGCGGTGAACCATGGATAGCGCCGCGCTCGGTCACGGCCCACCAGGACTACCAGCAAGACCAGTTGCGCGGCAAAGGTCAGCGTCCAGATAATCCGTTCAATAAATTCAATCTGACGAATAAAAAAATCGAAACTGAGCTGCATTTGAGCCTTATCCGGGCGGGGCGTAAAATGCTTGCCGGCCCTTGTTCAGTGTAATGTTCACAGACTACTTCCGGGCGCGGGCTATCCACCCGGCCAGGTAGACCGCCTTACTGGGATCAGCGGCAACAATTGCCTGGTAGTAAGCAACCCGCTTGTCCTGAAATGCGGAAACCAGTGCCACGGGATCGGCCGCATTGGCCGCGCCCAGCGTCATCGGGCCCCACACGCCATCCTCGGCCAACGGCGTCTCGCCTGAGGCAAGCAGGCTGTTCACCGCCTGCTGCAAACAGCGCGCCGAAGCGCTTTTGCCGCCGTTGACCGCAAAATCGAAGACTCGCTTGCAGACCTCGTCGGAAACCAGTTGCGCGTACCAACTGATCCAGAAGTGCTTCTCATAGAACTGCTGCACCAGCGGCTCGCGGCTTGCCTGATCTGCCGCAGCAATGGCCGCAAACTCCCTCGGCCACGCGCCTGAGTTGATGCCGCTGATGGCATAGCAGGGGCCAGCAACTCCGCCGGGGCAAGCGTCTGAAACCTGTGCACAGGCGCGCAGAGGATCTTCGTTGTCCATCATCCAGTTGTAGGCGGTATTCCAGTCTGCCATAGCCCCTCCTTTCGCTGAAATTCAACAAGAGGAAAGCGGATCAAGAGAAAAGAAGAGTGATAAGTATGGTGCGCCCGGAGAGATTCGAACTCCCGACCTAACGCTCCGGAGGCGTTCGCTCTATCCAGCTGAGCTACGGGCGCACATTACCAGCATACCGCACTTGGGATTCATCCGGGTCCGGTGGCTCACGTCTAGCCTTCCCCAAATGAATGGCTGCCACATTTCGAATGCAGACTCATCTCACCGGATGGGTAAAATCGCAAACACATCCAAAAATATACATATATCTCGCGAGAAATACGTATAAACACGCATATATCTCCCAAAAACCTCATCCATATCTACGCATAAACCGTCCGGCGTGAATTAGGCTCAGCTTGTCCAAATACCCATCCCGAGCGCGAAAAAGGTAGTGAGTGCGGAGGCGTTGACCGGCAATCAAATCCTCTATTCCTTATCTCATCCAAGATCCGGGTCTTTGCCGGAGATATTGATGTAGTTTTGTTCCCCACTCTCGACCTGGGATTGCTGCGAGTTCACCCATTGGCCGATCATAAGAGTTTCTTCGGGGCTTGCCGCGGCCTCTATCTCCGATGCGCTCCTGATCAGCTTTTTGCGGACGCTGGCGGCTCGCTGCGCCGCTGCCGCTCTCTCTTGCTGTGCGGCTGAGTATAAGTTGGCCGCGTTGACGCTCATGGAGTTCCCGTGAATATGCATCGTTCCCTCCTGAGTGGCGGAAGGGCAATCTCGGTGCCGGAATGTTGCCGCAAAGATAAGAAAACGCTCATTTGTGGCCGTTTCTTCAGGTGTTTTCAGGTTGCCATCGCCGGGTGGACTACACTCTGAGAAGCATCAATAGGCCGCCGATTTTGGCCTTGCCATCAAGATCCCTTCATCTGGATGACGGCCGCACAAGCATTTTGGAGACGAGTTTTGTCGAAGTATCATAAGTCGGTCATGCCCAACAAATCGCGCGCGGGAGCGCTTCCTCTGGTGGCCATAGTAGGCCGGCCGAACGTGGGCAAATCCACGCTTTTCAATCGGTTAACCGGCAGCCGCCGCTCGATTGTAGGCGATGAGCCGGGCATCACCCGCGACCGCATCTATGGCGAGTATGAGTGGGCTGGCAGGAGCTTTCGGCTCGTCGACACAGGCGGCATGGTGCCCGACGACGCGGAGATGATTCCTACGGAGATATATGCCCAGGCACAGGTGGCCCTTGAAGAAGCTGACGTGCTGGTGATGGTGGTCGATGCGCGCACTGAACTGGCCAGTCCGGACTACGACCTGTCGCGGATGCTGATTCGCGGCGGGAAGCCGTTGTTTCTGGCGGTGAACAAGGTCGAGGGCGAGGCTATCTCCCAGATTGCGGAGAACTTCCGCCAGTTGGGCATCCGCAAGGTGTTTCCCATCAGCTCCGAGCATGGGTTGGGCATTGGCGACCTGTTGGATGCGATTTCGGAGGCGATTTCCGCGCCGGAGAGTGTACTGGCCGAGACTAGCGAAGAAGCTGAAGAAATTTCACAGGACGTGCAGTCCCCCCACCGGACGCACGGGGAGTTTGAGCAGCACGAGACCTCGGTGGCCATCATCGGGCGGCCGAATGTGGGCAAGTCTACTCTGCTCAATGCTTTAACCGGGACGAGCCGGGCCATCGTTTCGCCCATTGCAGGGACGACCAGGGACGCCGTCGATGAGGTGATCGAGTTCGAGGGCAGCCAGCTTCGTTTTGTCGATACGGCGGGCATTCGGCGCAAGGGCAAGACGCACCTGATGGCGGAGAAGATGAGCGTAGTCATGGCGATACGGCATCTAGAGGCCGCTGATGTGGCGCTGCTGGTCATCGACGCGACGGATGGCGTGACGGGGGCCGACGCAACCATCGGCGGTTATGCCCACGAGAGCGGGCGCAGCGTGATTATCGTGGTGAATAAATGGGACTTAGTGACCACGGGACGGACCGATGGAAAGCTTACGGCTGACCGGGAGGTTTTTGAAACGCAGTTGCGCAGGGTACTGAAATATTTGAACTACGCGCCGGTGATCTTTCTCTCCGCGCTGGAAGGAACAGGCCCTGAGGCCAAAAAAATGCTGCGCGTTTTGCACGAAGTTGTAGCCGTGGCCGCGGAGCGGCGCAAGCGGGTTTCGACGGGGCAGATGAACAGGTTTCTCGAAAAGATCGACTTTCAGAGGGCTCCTGTGCCGATGGCTAAACGCATTCGTATCTTCTACATGACGCAGGCCGCCGTGGCTCCGCCGACCTTTGTGCTGTTCACCGACCGGGAGATCAAACTGCACTTCAGCTTCGAGCGGTTTCTCGAGAATCAAATACGAGAAGCCTTCGGATTCCGAGGCACACCGATCTGGTTCAAGGTGAAGGCGCGGAACGAAAAGAAGGGCGAGTAGGGCGAAAAATGTTGCCCTAGAAGGCCACATAATTTGCAGATTCTGGAACTTAGGAGTGTGCGAAAGGTGTGCTTATACATACACTTGTAACTGGCAAAATCGGGTACAAAGTGCTATTCTGTGGGTGGTTTGACCCGTAAATTACTGTAAGTCTATGGTTCTTCATTAGTTAAATGAAAAATGAGGGTGCGGGCTCTATTCTTGCCGCACAAATCCCACACAAAAAACGAAAGAGTCCTACGCGCGGCAGTATTCTGCTAAGCGACTCATTTTTCAAGGAGGAGAATCATGGAAGAGACCAAGGGAGATTTCAAACGGGAGTACCTGTGGGAACTGAGCATTGCCCGAATACAACTTCTAGCGCTGGCGAACGCGGTTCCTGAGGAACAGTATGGGTGGAAACCGGCGGAGGATGCGCGAAGTTTTTCCGCGGTGCTGGTGCATATTGCGGCGGGCAATATGATGCTGCTTTGCCGGGCAGGGGTGAGCGCGCCGGAGGTGGTGGAGATATGCGGCGTCGTCGAGAGCGATTCCCCGGCGCAATGGGCGGCTTTGATTCGCAGGAATCTGGAGCTGGAGAAGAGCGTGACGGGGAAGGCCGCGGTGCGCGCTTTACTGGAGAAATCGTTTGCGACGGTGGAGCGCTGCTTTGGAGCGACTACGGAAGAGGAGCTGGGGACGGCAAATATTTTCTTTGGCGAACAGACGACACAGCGCAGATTGTATCTGCGGATGCTGGCTCACTCGCACGAGCACATGGGCCAGGCGATTGCATACGTGCGGTCGATGGGGATGCAGGCGCCGTGGCCCGATCCAGTGAAGAATCTTGACCGGATTGTGGCGGGCAAGGGCGCGGAATAAAAAAGAAAAAGCCTTGAGGATTTGGATACCCAGCTTGGAGTTGTTGAAAGTTATCTTAATCTGGAAGAATTACATGGTCATTTCCCTTACCGTTTGCTTTCTGTTACTTCGTAATGTGGAATATCGAGTACGCGGAATGTAAATTCGAGGCTGTCTCCAGGTGTCTTTGGGTGGCAATCTTCTCGCATAGCTCGCATGAGCACACTCAAGAGAGAATGGGCTTTGAGCAGGTCATGGTTTTGATTTGCTTCTGACACTTCATCCTGAAAGGCGTAGAGCGCAACTAGAAGGCTTGGTGGCGCGACAAGGGATAGACTGTTTGCCGCATCAGCATATCTTCGCTGCGCGGTCGCATCAGAGTTCCGTCCGACAACTCGAGATAATGCAAGAAGATATTCCTTATAGTGCTCTAGTTTCAACTTCCGCCAGTCTGCTTCGTGATCGCGCTTCCGACCGTAATAATTGGAAAGTGCCACAACGCCAAGAGCTACAACTCCTGAGACGAGGGCTGTGAAGACGGTTCCATCCATAACAATTACTCCTTCTTACGCCTCTATCATTGTGCCTCTATCAACCTCAGAAGGGCGTAAATCGCCAAGAAATATTCCCTCCGGGGCTAAAGCCCGCGTTGTTTCTGTGAGCTTATTGCGGGGGTTGAAACCCCCGCCTCCCTCCGGAAAAAGCAGACCGCAGGGGATCAATGGATGGGTTAAAACCCATCCCTACCAGACCACTTTGATTTTGTGGCATTTACGGCAGTCAGGGTTAAAACCCTGACCTACCAGTCGTGCCCTGATACAGAACCAATATCCCACCCATCGCAAAGTGCGCGATGGATGGAGCACCCGGCTCGGGGACGCTCAGGATGACAAGCAGTCATGTATCCCATATCCCAAAAGCGGGACCTCCACCCCACGGACAAAGACCTATCCCTTCACCCCAACGAGCAAAAATCACTCGTTGGGGACCCCGAGTCCGTGGGGAACCCGGAGATGGGGCACCCGGCTCGGGATGACACGAAATAGGGAACAGGGGTCAGGGATTAGAGCTGGGCAGCTCGAAGGAGTCCGATGTTGAAAATTCTGCCAATAATATCGAGCTGAAAACGTGCTACCATCGACGGATAAGATCGGCTCTGCGGCGAGACTCAGCAGGGTTGAGTTTCGTGGTCAGTGTTCCCCATATTCCCCGTACGAGCCGAAAAAACTGAGAGGTTACAAATGAGAAACTATTCTCTTGCAATCGGCGTCGCGCTGTGCGCGCTGACGACCCTGGGCCTTTCCCTGCCGAGCCATGCGGCGACTGCAAATCATGTCGAGACGCTCGGTCCGGCAGATCAAGGCGCGATTACACATTTCAACGTTTACCTGCCATTGACACATCAGGATGTTCTGGAACAGTTGCTTCGCGACCAGACCGATTCGACGTCGCCGAATTATCAGCACTGGCTGACACCGGCGCAGTTCAAGGCGCAGTTCGGGCCGAGCAGTTCCGATGTGGCCAAAGTGAGAGCAGAGCTAGAGGCGGCCGGATTTACGGTGGTGAGCGAAAGAACGCAGAGCCTGGAAGTCGAGGGTCCCGTAAGCGCCGTGGAAGCGATGTTTGCGACGCACCTGCAGATGGTGCGAACGGAAAAAGGCCTGGTGAAATTTGCCGCCGCCGAGGGCTACCTGATAATGCCTGACACGCTGGCCAAGGCGGGCGCGGTGATTCCTGAGTTCACGACACATCTGGTGGCGCACGTGCACTCTCGAAAGATGGCTTTGCCGCTGTCATCCACCGATCCGCTCTTCCGGCTGAGCAGCAGCAATAGCTTCTTCTATCCCAACGATCTGAACGAGGCATATCAACTGCCGTCCTTTCAGACAGAGATTGTGCCGTTCCGCTCACGCCGCCCGGCGCAGATCGCTGGAGTGGGGTCGCATATCGGCATCGTCATCTCGTCTGTGATCAGCCCTGCCGATTTGGATAGCACCTTCAACTCGACGCTGAATCTTGGCGGGGGAGACTTGCTCATCCAGGCCTACTCGGCGAACTCCAACTTACCGGTACCGGCGGTGACGATTCGCGCAGTGGACGGCGGAAGCGGCGCATTCGATCCCAGCAGCGACGACGCGGCGGAAGCTTCACTCGATACGCAGATGTCATTGGGGACGGCCCCCGGCGCTGAGGAGACAATCTACAACATACCCGAACTGAGCGACGCCGCCATCGCGGACGCCTATACGGCAGTCGATGAGGACAATGCGGTGGACATTGTAAGTTCTTCGTTCGGCGAATGCGAGTTGGACTTTACCGCAGCCTATAACGGCGGGGTTGATTACACCAGCATTCTAAAGACATTCCACGCGCTGTTCCAGCAGGGCAATGCGCAGGGCATCACCTTTTTGGCCAGCTCGGGAGACAATGGCGCGTTGGCTTGCGTGTCAGAGGCTTTTGCCAACAATCCGACCAATGGCACTTCGTTTGTTCCCGGCGTGGAGAATCCCGCGGACGACCCGAATGTAACCGCGGTGGGTGGAACGAACCTTTCTACGACCGCGACGCCGGGTGTGGATGACGCCACTTATGCGACGGAAAACGCGAACTTCGATCCCAGGGTGCCGGCGGAGTTCCAGATCAGCGCCACGACTACGGTTACTGTGAACGACAACACCTGGGGCTCGGGTGGCGGATTCAGCCAGATTTTCTCTAAGCCGTTCTACCAGTACCTCGTTGACACGGGGAGCAAGCGGGAGCGTTCAGTGCCCGACGTTTCGTTGATGATGGGCGGCTGCCCCGGTGATGCGGACCTGACCGCGCAGAATTGCCTCGATCTGCCGCGCAGCGCGGCCATCGTTTGGATCGGCGGCCAGGCGTACCTGCTTATCGGCACGAGTTCCTCATCGCCGGAGATGGCTGGGGTGTTGGCGCTTGCCGTGGAGTTGAATGGCGGCCGATTGGGCAACGTCAACCCGCTGATCTATGCGCTGTCCGCAGTTCAGACCATAAGTGGCGGCACAAAGGCGCCTAAGCCGCTGCAGTTCTTCCATCGGGAGATCACGGGAAACAATAACTTCTATACCGTGTCGCCGGGGCAGGCGTACAGCGAAGTGCTGGGCAACAGCACGCTCGACGTCAAGAACTTTCTGGGCCTGTCGTTCGCAGCGCCAGCCGGTGCGCCTGATACACCAAGTAATCCGTGAGAGAAGAGAATGAGCCGCGTATGGTGTCCGGCAGACCGAGCAACTATCTAAACTGTTCCCTGATACAAATCCTACATCCCATCCATCCGTTTCGATCGCGGATGGATGGGAGACTCGAAGATTCATAATCTGGCAGCGGATAATCAAACCTAGCATCAAGACATCAATTAGGCAGCTTATTTAATTCGGTGGCGAACTTGTTTGCTACGGCGGCGAATCCTTGTTCCGTGGGGTGGAGTTCGTTTGCCCACCAGTTCTTGTAATCGGAGTCTTTGAGGTTGTTGGAGAGGGTGCCGAGCAGATTGATGTAACGTACGTTACTGAAGGCCTGGTCGGCGGCGAGGCCCGCGAGCATGGTGTTGAACTGCTTGATGATGGTCTGCATCATGGCTGTGGTTTGGGGCAACTGATCGTCGGAGAAGAGTTTCTCTTTGAATCCCGGTTCCAGCCAGGGACCGGGGAGGAAGAGCCAGCCGCCGAGGAATCCGCGGCCGTCGGGAACGGGGTAGTCGTAGCCATGCACCAGGACCGGGATATTGGCTACGCCGGCGATCTGCTGGCAGAGCTGAGTGACGGTGTGCACGATGGTCTGATAGGCAAGCAGAATGCGCTCGGAAATCACGTAATCGACGACGCCGGAGGCCCAGCCGCTGATGGGGGAGAAGGCGCTGTTGAGCAACATGCCGAACTCTTTGCCGGCGATGTCGTCGCCGCCGCCGGAGAGCAGCACGGCTTTGGGCGATGCGCCTTGCGCTTTGACCTTCTCGAGGGAACGGGCAAAGTTGTCCAACTGGCCGCCGTGGTATGCCATGGCTTCGATGGGATCGCCGGCTTTGGCGGTGGACTGGATGGTAAATCCATGGCCGTCTTCCAGTTCCTTGATGACGTCATGGAAGGGATAGTCAAACCAGGAGTCGCCGAGTGCGACCAATTGGCCGGCAGTTTGCTGCTTTGTTGCGGTGAGCAGGCGGGGGCCGGGACGTTGGCTGAGCGCCTGGGCGCGTCGGGCGAGCGCTACTTTGCGGCGGCTTACTATGTCTGTGGCGTTTTTGAGGCCCAGGGCGATTGCCGCATCACGATTGTCAGGAGTGGTCATCGGTTTCACCTCGATTGGGGAATATGGTTCGAAATTCAACCGTGGAAAAGCATAGCAGCGGAGATTCGCAGATTCAATAAAAAATGTCCGTATCAGGGTTGCGGCGCGGGGTTGTCGAGCCGGGTGATGTGGATGGTGGCCTGGGTTTCGGGGACTGTGCCGTCGTTGACCTGGATCTCAGTAGGCTTTCCAAGGATGAGGATGCGAACGGTGGTTTCGCCGTGGGCGGGGACGCGGAGGCGCTGGGTGACGGAGCGGGCGTCGTCGCCGGAGCCGGAGCGGACGGTGATGGGGACATCGGCGGCGGCATAGCCGGCGTTGTCGATATTGACGGCGACCAGGTAGTTGCCGGAAGCGACGGAGGTGGGGAAGACGCCCTCGATGGTGAGGTCGGGAAGGCCCTTGTCGGCATCGACCCAGTCGGCGAAGAACCAGGCGAGGTCGGGGTGGGATTCGGAGGCTTCGAGGAGTTTTTCGAGTGGGGTGGGGGCGGCGGGATTGGCTGCGGCGGAGTTGTAGTAGGCGCGGAGGGCGGCGGAAAGGGCGGGATCGCCGGCGAGGTCGCGGAGCATCCAGAGGACGTAGGCGGCCTTGGTGCGGTAGTAGACGGGCGAGATGGCTTGGGCGAGGGGCTCACCCGGACCTTGACCGGGGCTTGCTGGTTCGGCGAGGGCGAGGGCGGGGCGGTCGGCTTCTAACATGCGCAGGGCGGAGTCGCGGCCGCGCTGCTTTTCTTCCCAGAGAGTGCCGAGGAATTGGGCTACGCCTTCGTTGAGCCAGGCGGGAGGCGGCTGGGGCGAAGCGGGCGACAGAGGCGAGACAGGCGCGAGTGATGAGTTGGGCGCGAGAGACGAATTTGGGGATGTAATCCAGGCGTGGGTGAGGGCGTGGACCAGGACGCCGTTCAGCGCGTTGGGATTGGTTTTCGGGCCGGGCTCGCGGAGGGGCGCGGCGAGGAGAGATCCGGTTTCGAAGGGGGCGTCGTCGGGGTCGGGCAGGTCGAGGAGGGTTAGTTGTGTGCGGGGTTGCTTGCCGAGCCAGCGTTCGAGGAATGGAGTGACGGCTGTGGCGGCGGTGGTCCAGAAGACGACGGAGACGTTGTTTTCGGGGAGGGTGAAGGCGGTGAGGTTGGGGCCGGGGTGAGCGGTGCGGATGGCGACAAAGAGACTGGGGGCCTCGAAGCCGAGGGTGGAGGTGCCGGAGTCGGCGGTGGCGATGCTGGCGACCTCCTGAGTTTGGTCGAGGGAGCCGGAGGGTTCGGTGATGGCGAGTGGGATGGGGTGGCCGTTGATGAGGGCGACAGTGGGAGCCTGGCCGTGGGGGAATTCGACGGTGAGGCGGAGGCGGAAGCGCGCGCCAGAGAGGTGGAGTTTGTGGGAGCCAATTTCGTCGAAGAGACGCGCGCCGTCGCCGAGCAGGACGGGAGTGCTCACGACGGGGTACCAGACGACGTTGCCAAAGCCGCGCAGACCAGTGAAGGGGAGGCTGATCTGGTCCCAATCGGAGTGAAGGGCGAGAGAGTCGGGCGCGCCGATGGATTGAAGGCGCTGGGCGGAGAGGGTGATGACGCCGGAGTAGGTGACGTCGAGCTGGAGGGATTGGCCGGGTGGGAGTGGGGCGGCGAGAGGGACGACTGCCTCGTGTAACTGGCCGGTGTGGTCGGCGTCGGAGTTGATAGTGGCGACTTTGAGGGGGCTGTCGTGAGCCTGGCCGTCGGGGGTGGTGACGCGGATGCGCTCCCAGTTGAGCGAGGAGGAGATTTGCAGGGGGATGCGCGTGAGCGGGGTGGCGCCGTCGTTGCGGATGGTGAGCTGAGCGCGGACGTCGATCTGCTGCGAGGCAGGGAGAAGATGGACGTCGAAGTCGAAAGATGTGAATGCCACTTGCGGTGGGGGCAACTCCGGTGCTGGTAACTGCGCCTTCGGCGCGGCCTCGTTGGCTGGCGGCTGAGTGGATTGAGTTGTGGTCTGGCTGGACTCATCAATGGAGCGGGAGAAGATGACTTTTCCGTGGTGGGGCTGGTCAGATTGGGAGGCCGGTGATTGCTTGGGTGGTGGGGTGGTTTGGGCGGGGCAGGGGAGTGTCACCGATACAATAAAAAAGAGAATAAAACCTAAATAATTCCATAAGAAGCTTCTCTCGGCGGCAAAAGCCACACGCCATCTCGCGTTTGCTACGGCACGTCTAAACAGCTTGCGGAAAAACTCGTAATTACGGGAAAAATTGGCAAAACTCGACCTTCCGGGGCTAAAGCCCACGTTAATTTGATTGACATTATGCGGGGGTTGAAACCCCCGCCTCCCTCCGTTTTGTATTTTTCCGCAAGGTGTAAAGCCGTGCCCTTTCAAAACATAGCCAATGAATGTTTGTGGTTTCCCACCCCTGCCGGAAAAACAAGAACGCGGCAAGGATGGGGCGCCTAGCGATGTTGCACCCATCATTGTTACACCCAGCGATGTAGCGGTAGTCGGAAGATGAACATACTTCATGAGCCCAGGCCTTTCTGTTTCTTTGGTTTTCCGCTAGCAATGGAAGCGCCTGATTCTTGGACGCGGTGAGCAGCGTTGCGGCGCTGGCGGAAGGCTTCAAAGAGCACGACTGCGCCGGCGGCGGAGACGTTAAGGGAGCTGACGCCGCCGGCCATGGGAATGCGCAGAAGGTGGTCGCAGGTGCGGCGGACGAGATCGTGGAGGCCGGCGCCCTCGCGGCCGAGGACGAGGACGCAGTTGCCAGTGAGGTCGAAGTGGTCGTAGTCGGCAAGGCCGCGTTCGTCGAGACCGATGATCCAGATGTTCTGTTTTTTGAGCTCTTCGAGTGCGCGGACGAGATTGACGACGCGGGCGATGCGCAGGTGCTCGGCTGCGCCGGCGCTGGCTTTGATGGCTGCCGGACTGAGTGGAGCGGCGCGGCGCTCGGTGAGGATGACGCCGTCGACTCCAGCGCCGTCTGCTACGCGCAGAAGGGCGCCGAGATTCTGCGGGTCTTCGACGCCATCGAGGGCTAGAAGAAGGCGGGGCGCTCCGGGTTGCACTGGCTCAAAAAGGTCTTCGATGGAGAGAAACCCCTGGGGGCGGACGAGGGCCACGACGCCCTGGTGAGCGGGAGTTTGGGCGAGCTGGGTCAACTGCTCGCGGGATTCCTGGAGGACACGCACGCCGGACGCGCGGCAGAGGGCGACGAGGCTTTCGATGCGGGCATCTTCACGCTCGCGGGCCACGAGAACGTGATCAAAACGGCGGCGGCCGGCCTTGAGGGCCTCTTCGACTGGATGCAACCCATATAAAACTTCCATAGTCGTTAGTGTAGAAGATGGGCGAAGCGCGACCAGTTTGAATTAACTTCCCCTCAGGGGCTAAAGCCCAGGACTATTTTTGCATCTATTTCGGCACAACTAAAGTCGTGCCCTGATACAAAACAGGCTTAATCCGCATTCTGCAAAGTCAAAACCTTTCAAACTGACCCACCACCGAAGATGGGCGAAGCGCGGCTGCCGCACTTCACAAGCGCAGAGCCGTTATACTGTTTTTCATGCAAGCAGACCCGATTGCGGAGTGGCAGAGGCTCACCCAGCTCTACAGAGAGATGGGCGATGGTGAGTTGGAGGCGCTGGACGCGGACAAAGGCGATCTGACCGAGGTGGCGCAGCAGGTTCTCGACGATGAGGTAAGGACTCGCGGGTTGGACAAACTGGACAAACTGAACAAACTGGACAAGCCAAGCGGGCCTACCAGCGAGGCCGATGCATCAAAGCGCTTTGCATCTCCCACCTGGAATAGTCATAGCGGTTCGACGACGGACGGTGAGGCAACCGAGGAAGGCGACGAGCCGGTGGAGTACACCTGGAAGACGCCGCTGTGCGAATGCGAAGATCGGGAAGAGGCATGGCAACTTCAGGAAATGTTGAGGGTGGCGGGAATCGCGAGCTGGATTGAGGGTCCGGGCTATCAAATTGGGCATGAGTTAAGCTACCCACGGATTGTGGTTGCCGCAGATCAGCTAGAAAAAGCTCACGAGGTCATTTCACAGCCGATTTCGCAGGAGATTGTGGAGCAATCCAAATCGCCCGTCGAAGAGTACGTGCCGCCTGTTTGCCCGAGCTGCGGCACCGAAGACCCGATCCTCGAAAGCGCTGATCCGGTCAATTCGTGGCGCTGCGAATCGTGCGGAAGGCAGTGGAGCGATACAGCGGAAGATGCGAAGGATTCTATGGCGCAACAGCAATCCACACTCAATCCTAGCCAGGTTGAGAATCCATTTGATACTGGACCCATGTTGATAGGGTGAGTTCATCTATGATCAAGTCCTTCACTGCTTCGCTGGAACCGCTGCGGAATGGCCTGGGGTGGGTGATTGCGCGAGTTCCCTTTGACGTGACGAAGGCGTGGCCGGAGCGGCGGCGGCTGCGGGTGCGGGGGGAGATTGAGGGATTCGCATTTCGCACTTCGCTGTTTGCTTTCTCGGGCGGCGTGGGGCACTTTTTGCTGGTGAATAAAAAGATGCAGGCGGGGGCGAAGGCTACGGTTGGCGAGCGAGTGCGGATTCGGCTGGAACCGGACCTGGAGGAGCGCGCGGTAGTGACGCCGCCGGAGCTGGTGCGGGCGCTGAAGGGCGACCGGAGATTGCCGAAGTGGTTTGCGGGGTTGTCCGATTCGATGCGGTACGAAATTGGTAAGTGGGTTGACGAGCCGAAGGGCGCCGCGGCTCGCAAAAAACGAGCGGAAGGGATGGCGGAGCGGCTGCTGTTGACTCTGGAAGGGGAGATTGAAGCGCCGCCGATTCTGCAAGCGGCCTTTCATCGGCAGCCGCTGGCGCTGAAGGGCTGGGAGGCGATGACACCGGTGCAGAGGCGCGGACATTTGCTGGGCATTTTCTACTATCAGACTGTGGAGGCCAGGGAGCGGCGGGCGGCCAAGGCGGTGGAGGAAGCGTTGCGTGTGGCTCGAAAAAGGACTGCTGAGTAGCGATTGACCGATTTCTTTCTTGAAGATACGAAAATATTGGATTTCATGGTGTTTTTCAGAGGCACGGAGTCCATTTTTGCCGTCTAATGGAATGAGATGAGTACAGCTGCGTCCGTTCGCCCATATTTTGGATCGAATTTCGCTACGATTGCCAACGAGCAGGTGCGGCAGGAGAGCCTTGCCGTATCGGCGGGACTGAAGCGCCAGGATGCAGGGCTGCTGGACGAGCTGATTGTTCGTTACCAGCACCGGTTGATGCGCTATCTGCTCTATTTGACGGGCAATCGCGAGCAGGCTGAGGACCTTTTTCAGGAAGTCTGGATGCGGGTACTGGTGCGGGGGGCGCAGTTCAACGGCAAGGCGCGCTTTGACACCTGGCTGTTTACCATTGCGCGCAACCTGGTGATCGATCAGAAACGCAAGCGGACGATGGCCAGTTTGGACGAGCTGATTGAAGGCAAGGGCGACGACGACCGGCCGATGGCCTTCGAGATTGCCGACGGCGAGCCGACTCCCTTTGACCGCTTCGCCAACCTGGAAGACCGGGAGCGGCTGGCGGCGGGACTGCTGGGAATGGATGCGATCTACCGCGAGGTGCTGGTGCTCAGGTTCTACGAGGAGTTGTCACTGGAAGAGATTGCCAAGGTGACGCGGGCGCCTTTATCTACAGTAAAATCAAGGCTTTATCGCGGACTGGACGCAATCAAGCCCAAGCTGCCATCTGCGGTGCGGCCAACCGCGGCACCTGCTGTGCGGCCAGCGTTGATGGAAGAGACTCTCGAGACTCTGAGGGCGGTATGAAGCCAGTTGAAGGAGCCGATACTGATCGCGATCTGGTTTCGGCTCTTGCAGGCAACCAAGCGGATCGGGAGCGCGCCGTGGCTTGGCGCACGCGCCGGGTGGTGTGCGCCTCGCAGGGCGTGATGCAGGAGCAGAAGGCCGACAGACAGCGATGCCGCGCCGTGGCGCTGGCGGCCACGCTGGTGGTGCTTCTTGTATTGGGCCCGCTGGCCTGGTGGATTGCCGAAACCTTGATTGAAGAAGAGCACTTGACCGGCTTGCTAGGCCAGTTGAGCATGTTGATCTTCTTCCTTAGCGCGGCGGTGCTGGCCTCGGTGGTGCTGGCCGGGTGGCTGCGGCGCAGACCGTGAACTGAAAGACAATAAAAGGCTGTAGATATCAAGAACTGTAGTTATAGATATCCCACCTTAACCGATTCGCCAAGAACGCGAATCGCCGAAGGTGGGGCACCCTATATATGTGCATCCGGCATTTGTGCGGCAGCCGATTACCCAGGCGGGCGCAACTTACTGATTACCGTCTTCGTCCATTAGGAATGGGGTTAAGCCTGGCTTGATCGCCTGAAAGGCCCTCTGAGAGAGGGGTTGCCTATGCGAGATCCAGAATCCATCTCCGTCAACGAAGACTCGCGCCTGATTCCGGTGTGGTCGATTGTGGTTTCCATTGCGGCTTTTGTGCTGGTGGAGTACTACTTCTGGGTGGTTTTGCCGGAACATCAGCATCATGTGCCGCCGCTGGGGCTGCGCATCTATTTCAATCTCTCCTGCGGATTGCTGGCGGCGCTGTATTTTTTGATGGTGGGCTACGTGAGCAAGGACGCTCCGCGGCGGGCGATGAGCGCGCGCTTCTGGATCGTGCTCTGCCTGGTGATGCCGGGAGGCATGGGCGCGGTGCTTTACTTTCTGCTGCGCCAGCCGGAGGTTTCGCGCTGCCCGTCGTGCTCGACGCATGTGCAGAATGACTTCCACTTCTGCCCGCAGTGCAATTACCAGCTCACCGCAAGTTGCGGACACTGCTTCCGGACGGTGCGGGCGAGCGATCAGTATTGCACGCAGTGCGGACACGAGCTGGCCGCGGATCACATGCCGGCGCGGCTGCGGGCGCTGGGCGAGTGAGGCGAGCGATTATCCAGTTTGAAGAAGAATGGTTTAATTTGAATCAGCTTCTCCGCAGGGGCTAAAGCCCGCATTTTATATGTCTATTTTGCGGCACGACTAAAGTCGTGCCCTGATACAAAACCAGACCCCACTGCCCGATAGAGCGGTGCGCGGTGTAAACTTCTTGTTCGCGCGGAAGATGTGGCTTTTGCTGCGCGAACAGGAAAATACTATGCGCAAAATCCCGTTTGTACTCTCTCTGGCGCTGGCTTTTGTTTTGGCGCCGGTTGCTTTTGCCCAAACCGCGCAGACCGCTGCACAGCCCGCATCCGCCTCGGCTTCCGTTCAAGTCAAGCGTCCCATGACCTTTGAGGACATGATGAAGATGAAGCGGCTGGGGGAAACTGCCGTTTCGCCGGATGGGAAGTGGCTGGCCTACTCCGTGACTACCGTGGATCTGGAGCAGAACACCAAGACGCCGGAGCTGTGGTTGCAGGCGATTGCCCCGTCTTCTGGAAGCGGCGGTGAGCCGATGAAGCTGGCCGTGGCGCAGCCGCACGATAGCGGTGTGCAGTTTGCGCCGGAGGGCAAGCGGATTTTGTTTTTGAGCGGGCGGGGAGGCTCCGAGCAGGTGTGGCTGGCGGATTTTGATGCGGCGACGGGGGCAACGGCGAATGCGAAGAAGCTGACGGGGATTTCGACCGAGGCGGGAGACGCGATCTGGTCGCCGGATGGGAATTCGATTCTGTTTACTTCGTCGGTTTATCCGGATTGTCCGGCGATTACGGCTGCGGATGGCGGGGTTGGAGATAAATGCAATGCGGACCGGGATGCGGCCCTGGCGGCGAGCAAGGTGAAGGCGCAGATTTTTACGCATCTGCTATATCGGCATTGGGACCACTTCACCGGGGAGAAACGCACGCATTTGTTTTTGGCGGCGGTGGGGACGGGCGCGGTGAGGGATTTGACGCCGAACGATGCGCATGACGTTCCGCCGTTTTCGTTGGAGGGCGGAGGGTGCGGATGCGCCTTTGCGCCGGATGGGAAGGAGCTGGCTTTTACCGAGAATTTAGATGCGGAGCCGGCGATCTCGACTAGCACCAGCATTTTTACGCTTGACTTGACCGATCCGGCAGCCAAGCCGGTAAAGATTTCGACATCAAAAGGCGGCAACTTCAATCCCGCTTACTCGCCGGATGGAAAGTATTTGGCGTGGCGGTCCGAGGAGCAGGCGGGGTATGAGAGCGATAAGTTCCGGCTAGTGGTTTATGACCGGGCGGTGAAGACGAGCAGGGATTTGCTGCCGACGTTTAAGAACTGGGTTGATGAGTTTGTTTGGGCACCAGACTCTGGAGCTATTTACTTTACTTCCGGCCTGGCTGGGGAAGCACCAATTTTCCGAGTGGGCGTAGGGATCGGCGGATTGAAGGTGGGCGCGTTCCCAACTCAACTTATAACAACTGGAGGGCTCGGTGACATACATGTTCTTCCCGACCTTAAAAGCCTGATTGCGGTTGAACAATTTGTTGACCGTCCGGGTGAGGTCGTTCAATTCGACGAATTTGATCGAGTCATCGGCACAATCACAACATGTGACCCCATTATCGGCCACGAGAAAACAGCGAAATGCGGGCCTGGGACGGAATGGCACCACGAAGCATCCGGTCCGTATGCGGTTACACATCTTAATAATTTTCTCCTCGCACAACTTGATCTGCCAAAGATGGAAGATTTCTGGTTCACGGCGAAGGATGGGACGAAGCTGCAAGGATTTCTCATCCGGCCACCGGGATTTGATGCGCAGAAAAAGTATCCGGTGAAGTTTTTGATTCATGGCGGGCCGCAGGGGGCATGGGGCGACGACTGGAGCTATCGCTGGAACGCGGAGCTGTTTGCGGCGAATGGTTACGTGGTGGTGATGATCAATCCGCGTGGCTCGACGGGATACGGGCAGGCGATTGTGGATGGCGTGAACGGCGACTGGGGCGGCAAGCCGTTTACCGATCTGATGGAGGGGCTGGACTACGCCGAGCAGCACTATCCGTTTATCGACAAGAGGCGGGAGTGCGCGCTGGGGGCGAGCTATGGCGGATACATGGCCAACTGGGTGGAGGGGCACACGGACCGCTTCAAGTGCATCGTGAGCCACGACGGAATGTTCTCGCCCGAGTCGGCGTATGGGACGACGGAGGAGCTGTGGTTCAACGAGTGGGAGTTCAAGGGCAGGCCGTGGGATTACTACGGCAAGCCGGACGCGGAGAATCCTTATCGCAAGTGGTCTCCGGCGCTGGCGGCGAAGAACTTCAAGACGCCGATGCTGGTGGTTCATGGGCAGCTCGACTACCGGCTGGATGTGAGCGAGGGGTATCAGATGTTCACCACGCTGCAGCGGCTGAAGGTGCCGAGCAAAATGCTGTACTTTCCCGATGAGGGACATTGGGTGCTGAAGCCGCAGAATGCGCGGCTGTGGTGGAAGACGGTGAACGATTGGGTGGATGAGTGGACGGGGAAGACAGGGAATAGGGAGTAGGGAATAGGGAATAGGGAGTGGGACGCTATGCCGTTTGGACGCAAATCCGCGAAGCCGCGCGCGTTTTTGAATGAAGGCGGGCTGTATGAGTACGGCGTGAGAGCGCTGGGGCGGCAGATGCGCTCGGAGGCGGAACTGCGGCGGCTGATGCAGAGGCGTGTGGAACCGGGCGAGCGGGGCGATGCGATGGTTGCGGCGGCTGTGGCGCGGCTAAAGGAGCACGGCTACCTGGACGATGCGGCTTTTGCCGAGACGTATGCGCGGCTGCGCCAACAGAATGAGAAGCTGGGCGAGCGGCGGGTTAAAAATGATTTGAAGCAGAAGGGCGTTCATGGCGATCTGATTGCCGAGACGCTGGAGGCGCGCTATGGGCAGACTAACGAGGAGGCGCTGGCGCGCGAACATCTGGCGCGCCGACGGCTGCGCAAGCCGGAGAACGAAAAGGAGACGGCGCGGATTATGCGGCGTCTGGTGGCGGCAGGGTTTTCGACGGGCGTGATTTACAAGATTCTGCGGCAGTGGGATGTGCCTGATGAGGCGCTGGCGGCGCTGGAGAATCTGGAAGAGGCGGCGGGGGAGGAATAAGGGGATGCGATTCCCAGGTCCGAAAATCCGAACTTGGGGCACCTGACCATAAACATTATTACCGAGAACTTTTCTCGCTACTTGAATTGCATACCTTACTATGTGGCGTCAAGAAACTCCGCCGAAACCTAATCCCCTCATGATTCTCAACAGACTTCAACCAGAAAGTATTTAAGGGATGAAGCCAATCTACTTCCTCTACAAGCGCTACGCCACCAAACAATTTGGCATACTCGGTCCATACCGATCGATCCAGCGCTACCGAGTTTGTTTTCCAATTGACGGGGTGCAAACGATGACTATAATACATAACGTCCGACCCCGGCTTCTTGAAAACAGTTTGAGCAGAAAGATCATTGAGACTTAGATCGAGTGGTTCTTCAAACAAAGATAATTCATCGTTGACAGAATAAAAATAGATCAGGGGACTAACCAACTTTACGACTTTATCTACATACTTAAACAAGGAAACATAAGAATCTGGATCCTCAAGGAACTGCGATCGCAAAAGACGCGACTTAGAACAATAATCAGTAATTGCATTTTGTAAAGCTTCATCGAGGCCCGCTGAACCCAGAGTAATGTGACTAACGTCTGCAAGAAACTTATCATTTATCTCATCGGTTTCCTTCATATTCTTTATCATCACTGTCCAGCCTTTGGCAATTCCATCGTTTAACCTTTCAACAGTGAATATTCCCCCCGACTTATCTATTGCTTGCACTAGCACTTTCGGAAAAGCATCAGGTGACCCTTCGCTACATCCCAACCCGATCAGAAGAACCTGATGAAGTATTGTTGGCAGCTCATCATCAGGTACCACGCGGCGCAATACAGGGACCAGAAATTCAAGCAAAGCACAATAGGTTGGATCGGTCAACAAATCAATTTCCAGTGTGTCTTGCGCGGATATTCCGAATTGGGTCCATGCTAGTTGTCGTTGTGCCAGGGATGCTAATGCCTCAAGGGTCAACCTAGCGGACTGGATGAGCTGAATGCATTCGTCCTGTCTCTTCAAGACCCGATCGACGGCTTCATGCGTTTTCGTAGAACCTGGCCTAAGGGGAAGATCAACGGAGTCTCCTGATTTCCATGCCCCATCTCTCAGAAGGACTGAGGCGGAAATTGCGTATTTGAAGGAGGACCGGATTACGGCATTTCCAAACGGAGTGAGCAATAAGTCGTGAAAATGCTTGATCTCATGATGCAGGGAAGTAATGCGCTGTATCAAATCTTTTTGGGCTTCCGGCTCGATGCTTGTGCGTAAGCGCTCGAACTCGTCTGGGGAAAACCTGCCTTCTCGAAGGAACTCCCTCACCACGTCAAATCTTGAGTAAGGATCAACAAATACTATTAAGGAGGGAAGATGCATGAACCCGTACTGTCTGTCACAGAACTCCATCAATTCTCTCTCACCGTGAAGTGAATCTTCTCAGCCAATTGATCAGAATCCCATTTCTCATCAACCTCGACTACATCATCGTTCCGAGGTCCCTCGATCAGGATTTTGATGTGTTGTTGTTTGTGCTTTTTCATCCATTCCAAAATGCTCTCGGCAATTTCGGCAATGGTCTTGGTTAAGCCCGCAGTTGCCGCAAGAAAAGTTACGATTGCCGTTGCCTCAGCCATACCGAGGCGAAGCTGTTTGCCTGGTACATCTTCGATAGGAACGATCTCGCTATTCAGGGTCGGAATTTCTGCCAATTGATGTGCCAAGCTCTTGTCTAACACCAAGCGAAATTGTGTCTCCATTGGACAACATCCTCCTCAGAAATACGAAATGAGCGTTGTTCTTACGCTCGGCCTTAGTTTTAACAGTTCTCCGTCAGGCTTACGTGAACTTCCGTCTCAGTTTCCTACAGCCCCAAATTATATACTCATTTGCACCATCCAAACTTCCAGAAACATCTTCTTTTTTAGGAAATTTCACCAGATCGGTTCAGGGAAACGCTGCCTCCAGAAGTTTTCTCTGTCTCTATCCCTTGCGACGGTAGAGGACTTGGAACTCGTAGCCTTGGTTGGCGGGGAAGAGGGAGGCGACGTGGCGGAGGCGCTCGGCTAGAGCGGGGGCGGCGAGGAGGGGGTAGTCGCGTTCGCGGAGATCGTGGTAGTCGAAGTCGACGGCGAGAGAGAGCATGTAGATGGCCAGGGCGTCGGAGAAGGCGGATTCGAAGAAACTGCTGCGGGCGCGCTCGTCAATGGGGATTTGTGTTCTGCCATTGAGGGGGTGGTTGTCGGGGGAGCGCAGGTCGGGAGTGCGCAGGTCAGGATTGCGCACGGCCGGATTGGGAACGTTTTGGGCGCGGCGGCGGGTCTCCCATGCGTCCTGGCTGGTTTCACCGCGGACCTGGGCCTCGGCCTGTTGCCAGGCGAGAGTGGAAAAGCTCTCCGGGACGCCGGCGGCATCGACGAAGTTGTGGGCCACGTTGATGAAGAACTCGAAGGCCAGTCCGAAGCGGTCCTCGACGAGGCGAGTGGAGAGAAAGACGGCCTGGGTGGAGCCGAAGTCGGCGTTGCGATGACAGATGGCGCGGTCGCCGAGATCGACGGTGTAGGCGGGGGCGACCATGGTGTCGTCGGTGTCGGCAATGGCCAGGGGAACAAAGTAGTAGGCGCGCTGCTGGAGCGCGGGCGCGAGAGCGACGGGGACGGCGCTGACCAGATGCTCGAGGTCGTCGTCGGAGATGCGCGTCTCGCCCCACATGGCATAGTGAATTCCGTTGGGAGCCTGAGAGACGGCTACCTGTGTGGCGACCTTCTCGGCCGGCCAAAGATCGACTTGTGCGTTGCTCGCCATTCAGACTGTATTCTAGACCACGAAGGGGAGCGATGATGGCGCAATCGGAAGGAAACAGGCGCGCGGAAGGCGGGAAGGTACTGGGATTTCCGCTGAAGGGGTTTGGACTGTTTACCAGTTTGTTGCTGGCCTTTGCGGCGGCGTTCTTCACGTTTTTTGCGACGACTACAGTTGCCATCTTCGCGCTGCTGGGGTGGAATACGTTTGGACACCACGCGGTGAGCTACGCGGCGAGCTACCGGTATGTTGGATTTCCCGCGGGTGTGGTAGTGCTGGTGGTGGGGCTGCCTGTGTTTGGTGTGCTGTGGATCCGGGCTAAGGTGGGTAGATCAGTTTAGTTTTTTGACGGGCTGGGGTTCGCTGAGGCGAATTTGGCTACGTGAATATTGCGGGCCAAGCCGACTTTGGAGAGCAGCCAGATACCCCAGTAGTTGGGATCGATTTCGTACCATGCGAGGCCATGGCGGGCCGAGACTGGGTATGCATGGTGGTTGTTGTGCCAGCCCTCGCCACCGGTGAGAAGGGCGACCCACCAGTTGTTGCGCGAATCGTCGCGGGTGTTAAAGCGGCGGGAGCCCCAGAGGTGAGTGGCGGAGTTTACCAGCCAGGTGGAATGCAGGCCGATGGTCACGCGGAGAAATCCGCCCCAAAGCAACATTCCGACGGCGTTTTTCCAGCCGCCGGTGAGCCATCCGAGGCCGAAGAGCAGCACGCCGCTCACTGTGATCGGCATCCAGTGGTACTTGCTGAGCCAGACGTAAAAGCGGTTGCGCGCAAGGTCGGGGACATAGCGGGCGAGGATCTGGGTTTGCGCGTGCAGAGCATTGCCCCAGACAATCCATCCGACGTGAGCCCACCAGCCGCCTTCGCGGGGAGTGTGCGGGTCGCCTTTGCGGTCGCTGAGCTGGTGATGCACGCGATGAGTGGCTACCCAGAAGATTGGACCGCCTTCCAGAGAGAGCGTGGCGCAGATGGACATAATGTATTCCAGCCACTTGGGCGCCTGGTAACCACGATGAGTCAGCAGGCGATGGTAGCACATGCCAATGCCGACATTGATAGCCAGCACAGAGAGCACCAGCATCACCGTGAGGCGCTGCCAGGTGAAGAAAAAGAGCGCGGCTAGAGAGCCGAGATGAAAGACGATGATCACGCTCAGCGTAAGCCAGTTGATGCCCGCGGCGACACTTGGGACGCGACCCATGTGAACCTGAGGCCGTGCAGATGGGGTTACTGGAATTTGCGTGGTTGCCCCGGCGATTTCTTCAGGGGCCAGTTCATGAGAAGGTGCGATTGCGACGGAAGCCATAGGGGAAGTCCCAGGTGAGTGGCGACGCGCCCACTCATCCACCTATATTGTATCCGGAGTTCAATTGCGCAACGGTATCGGAGAGAGCATGTCCAAAATAAAATTTTGTAATTTCCGGAATTTGTGAGCAATATTGCTCGCAATCAGCAAGATGCCGCTATGCGGAGCCAGTTTGGTGATCACTGTGGCAACGGAATTGTCTGCTCTCCGCCGTTGTACGAAATCACCTTGTCTGGATTGCCAGTAACTTCCACGCCGACGCCGTGACTCTTTCTAACCATCACAATCTGGAAGGTGCGAGTCTTCAACATGCCGGGAAAATCGCCCTTTCTGGCGTCGATTGTAAGCTGGCGCTTTGCGTCGTCCCAATGAAACGCAATCGTCGCATAGACGCCCTTTTCATAGTTATAGTTGTCGCTCTCGTCCTCGTAGAGGGTGAAGCTGCCGTCTGCTCCGGGATAGATGCGCAACTCGATGGGGTCGGTAGGTTTCTCGGTTGAGTATTGAAGGAATGGTCCCATCGGCACAATCGATCCGGCCCTGATCATCAGCGGCATCTTCTCGATTGGCGCATCCGCGATGATGGTTCTGCCGCCTTCCAGCTTCTCTCCAGTCCAGAAATCGAACCAGGAAGCACCGGACGGCAGATAAACGCTTCTTGTCTTCTCTCTTTGCTCAACCACCGCTTCCCTCAAGTGAATCGACGGAGTCTTCCAGTATAGCTTGGCTCGAAATGCGCCGAGCGCGCTGTTTGCTGTCTCGAACTTAAAGTCATATTCCTTGCCGGCGACTAACTCGATGGGAACCGTCCATGACTCCATCGATTCGTAGTTATGCGGCACTTCCTTGCCGTCGAGATACACGCGCCGCGAACCGAAGCTCTTGAGGTTGAAGCGATAATTCCCGGTTTCCGAGGGAGTTAGTTTGCCTTGCCAGCGAACGGAGAATTTGGGCCCGGAAATAAAGCTCTCCCAGCCCGTGTACCAGTCCAGATTGACATCCGGTTCCACGTCTTCATGACATACGTTCATAAATTCGTCATCGCAATAGTAGGTTGCGTTCAGGCCCGGTTTGCCGTCCTTCGTCTTAAAGTACTCGGGCGTGACGAGTGTGCCATCCTCCGGCGGGCGATGATACATATACTTAGTAACTGGCGAGACCATGATCGCCGGACCGAACATATACTGATCGTTGATTGAATAGGTCTTATGGTCGCTGGAGAAATCCATGGGTAGGCCGCGCATGATGGTATACCCACTGTTAGTAACTTGCCAGCCCAGCGAATAGATGTAAGGCAGCAGGCGGTAACGCAGATTGTCGAACTTCTCCAGCACGGGAGTGTATTCGCCAAACTCCCAGATCTCGCGCTGAGTTTCAGAGCCGTGCGCACGGAAGATGGGAGAAAACGCGCCTAACTGGAACATGCGCGTGTAAAGCTCCTGATAGGCAGGGTCCTTGCCGCCGTTCATGAAAACGCCGCCCTGGCATCCAAGCGAATATGCGCCGATATCAAAGGTCCAATAGGGAATGCCGGACATGCTGTGGTTGATTCCGGCCGAGATCTGATTCTTGTAGACATCCCAACTTGCTCCGATGTCTCCCGACCAGGTGGTTGCCGCGGCCCGCTGCTGGCCGGCAAAGGTGGAGCGGGTGAGAATGTAAACACGCTTCTGTTCCGTCTCTTTTCGCTGATTCTTATAAATAGCCTCAGTGTCGAGCAATGAATAAGTATTGAGATACCTGGCGAAGGTGCCGAGATGATTGTCGCGCACCCGCTTCATCTCATACTCCTGGGCCTCTTGCGTGAGCGCATTCACCATGTCCGGCTCGGTCGAATCCATCCACCAGGCGTCGACACCCCTGGAGAAGAGTCCTTCGCTGGCGTACTTCCAATACAAATCCGTGGCGGCGGGATTGTAGACATCGAAGTACTTGAACCCGGCCCAGCCAACTGTGGGAAACAAATACCCTCGACTGTCCATATCCTGGTAAATTTGCGACTTCGGTCCCAGCCCGGCCCAGATCGAAATCATCAGATGGAAGTTTTGCTGGTGGAGAAGGTCGATCATTTCCTTGGGGCGGGGATACTTGGTTTCATCGAAGATCATACCTCCCCAGTTATCGTTATTACCCCAGTAATTCCAGTCCTGCACGATGTTATCGACAGGAATCCGGCGCTCGCGATACTCGCGCGCAATGCCCAGCAGTTCGTCGCGTGTGGCGTAATGCTCCTTGCTTTGCCAGTAGCCGTAGGCCCATTTGCCGTACATGGGCGCTTCGCCGGTGAGCTGCCTGTATCCCGCGATTTCCTGGTCGATGGTGGGGCCGTAAAAAAAGTAGTAATCGATGTTATCGGCAACTTCGGACCAGAAGGAGGTCGCGCTGCCGCTGTCGTCAAAAATTGTCTTGGAATAGTTATCCCAAAAGATTCCGTATCCCGCGGTTGAAACCAGGACGGGCGTAACTGCCTTGGTGTTGGCCTGCACAATCTTCACCATCCGGCCGCGGTAGTTCATCACTCCCAACTGCTGCTGTCCCAGGCCATAGACGCCTTCATCCGCGTTCAGCCTGAAGTTCTGTTGAACGCTGAAGGCCGACGTTTCTCGCGCAATCTGCGAAGGCGCGAAGATGGCCCGTCCCTGCTCCTTGAGTAGCGTATGGTTGCCGCTGTCGAGAAACTGAATCGATCCATCGGTCTTGCCGAGCTGTAACTTGACATGCCCGGAACTCAGAGTCACTTCCGTGGCGCTCTCCTCGACATGAACATCCAGATCAGGCAAAGCTTTTTGGAGAACAGAGAGGCTGAGTTTCTCGCTGGTGCCGCCGGCCGGCCATTTCAGGACGCGGACGATACCCTCCGCATAGAACTGCACCTTCACGTTCATATCGCCTGTTTTCAGTTGAACGCCGTTCTGGATGCGCTCGATTCCCTGCGGCGCTGGAGCTGCCGGAGAGTTGTTCTGGGAAATCGTCGGAATAACGCACAGGAAAAGAGCAATCCACAGCGTTGCAAACCGCGACGTAGAGGCGAAAAATCTCATTTTGATATTCCTTTCTTGGTCCAGCCAGCGTTGATCGACCTCAAGCGAGCCTAAAGATTACGCCAAGAACTAATATTACATGGAACGATACGCCTCGAAGAGCAGTTCGCCGCGATTGTCGGCCGAGGGATCGACGGCGTCGATGAGGCGCATGCGCGGAGAGATTGCATGGCCGGGGATGCTTTTTGCGGCAGGTTTGGCGATGATATTATGGCTGAAATGCGAGGTGACGCGATGAAGAGATTGTTGATTGTTCTGACGGGTTTGCTGTTTATGGCGCCTCCCTGCAGGGCGCAGAGTCAATATGATCTTTCCACACTAGCAACCGCGAACTTCACCACATCGTCGCTTGGCGAATTTAACGACGAGGGAGTCATACGTCAGAGTTCGCGGAACAGCGCGGGTGCTGCCGCGGGATTTGAGTATTGGAATCGTGGAAACGGGTTTCTTGCTGAGGGGTCATACACGCCAACAGGAGGGAGGTTGCAGGCTCTCGACAATTCAATTCTCATTACGTGGCCGATTCAGCGGTACAAGCTGGATGCGATTTACGAGCATCGCTTCCGATGGTCGAAGGTATTCGACCCCTATCTGGGCATTGGCGGCTCTCAGGTAGTGTTGTGGGGCGGCAAAGTAACCGGATGGGATACATGGGGCGTGCTGGTCGCGGCTGGCGGAGCGAAGTTGCGCGTGAATCCGCGAATATCGTTGAAGGCCGGCTTGCTTGTAGATGTGGGGAAGGCTTCAACCTATGGAGACAAAACATATCAGGCTTCTCAGAATTTAATGTTTGAGCCGCAGGTTGGCGTGGTCTGGACATTGAAAAGGACGGGAGCAAAGAAGCATCCTTGAGGCGAGGACAAGCTAATGCAGTATTAGCAGGCCCGCTCGCATCGTAGACAAAAAGCTGATCCGTGCAAGGACATCTGCCGGTCTATTAGGAAATAATCGAATCTAATCGTCACGTTGCGCTGTCTATTTATCATACGAGGTGCTTCCCCATGGAACTCAACAAGAAAGTCGCTAACTTTACACTGCAAACGGATGAGGATAAGACCGTAAGCCTGGCCGATTATGCCGGCAAGCCGGTCGTCCTCTTCTTTTATCCCAAAGCGGACACTCCCGGCTGCACCATCGAGGCCTGCGGTTTTCGCGATACGTTCAAAAAGCTCCAGGCGGCGGGGGCGGTAGTGCTGGGCATCAGCCGCGACACGCCGAAGGAGCAGGCCAAATTTCGCGCCAAGTACGAATTGCCTTACACGCTCCTAGCTGATGTAGACGAGAAAGTGTGCAAGCAGTTTGGCGTGCTGAAGGAAAAGAACATGTATGGCAAGATGGTTTGGGGCATCGAACGGACGACGTTTGTGATTGGCCCGGACCAGACGCTGCCGCATGTCTTTCCCAAGGTTACGCCCGCGGGCCATGCTGAAGAGGTGCTGGCTCTGATCAACGAATGGAAGAAAGCGCACAAGTAAAGGTTAATAGCGGCGCGGCGGAACAATTGCCTGGGCGGCTGCTTTCACGCGGCTTTTTTGAGGTTTCGCCGGAGGAGGTAGCTCCGAGGTTGTTGGGGAAGGTGCTGGCGCACGCTGTTGACGGGGAAGTATTGGCGGGGCGGATTGTCGAGGTCGAGGCCTACTTGGGGCCGCACCACCAGCCGCCGGACCCGGCGGCACATTCCTATCGCGGAGCCACGCCTCGCAACCAGGTACTGTTCGGCCCCGCCGGACACGCATACGTCTACTCGATCTACGGACGATACTTTTGCATGAACATCAGTTGCGAGGTTGAGGGCCGGGCTGGCTGCGTGCTGTTGCGCGCGCTGGAGCCTGTGGCGGGAGTGGAGCAGATGGCGCGGAATCGCGGGCTTCCACCCTACGGACGAAGACCTGTCCCTTCACCCCAACGAGTAAAAATCACTCGTTGGGGACCCCGAGTCCGTGGTGACCCCGGGCTTGCGGCGGGCGCTGTCGCCCGTGAGCTGACCTCGGGGCCCAGTCGGCTTTGCCAGGCGATGGGTCTCACACGCGCGGCGCACAATGGCTGCGATCTGGTTGATCCTGCTTCGCTGCTTCAGGTGCGCGACGATGGCTACTCGGTTGGCGAGGTGCTGGTGACGCCGCGCATCGGCATCCATGAGGCCATTGACTGGCCGCTGCGCTTTGCACAGCGGGGGAATGAATGTGTATCTGGAGCAAGGAATCAGAGGGAATAGGCAGAGGCGCAAAAGGCGCTCCCGTCATGAGGGAGCGCCTTTTGCTTTAGCGCAGGAAGCGCGCCTATTACTTAGGCGCCTTGACGCCAGCGGCCTGGGCCAGAATACCCTTAACGTCCGCGGCAAACTGGCCTGTGGGAGCTAGTTGCAGGTACATCTGGTAAGCTTCGGCGCAGCCGGGGGGCAGATTATACTTCCCCGTTTTGGCGTCAAAGGTAGCTTTCTGAAGGAGCCCCTGACCCTTGAGATAGTAAAGAATCGGCTGGTTTTTGGGATCAATCTTGATGCCATCATCGGCAGCAGTCACCTGGGCGTCCGCATTGCCCGTCTGGAAGAAGATGATGGCTTCGTTCTTGTAGTAGAAGCTAGCCTGTGGAGGATTGATCTTGGCGGCAGCATCATAGGCTGCCTGTGCCTCGGGAGCTTTGCCGGTGCGCGCATAGATCTCACCCAGGCCTGAATTGGCAGCGCCCTGAGCCTGAGGATCCGGCTTTTTCGATGCAGCCTCCACTTCCAGCACCTTCTTGTAAGTTGCTTCCGCCTGGGTATATTTCGCCGGGCGATCATCCAGCGGACCAAGCTGCGCCAGGCCGAGTTGCGCCTGGCCTAACTGAGCCCAGAGAACGGAAGCGTCGGGCTTGGCCGCAGAGTCCTTGAGCATGAGGGTTTCGATCTCGGTGAACTTTGCGGTCTTGATCTCGATTTCCTTGGCATCGATATCCGGCTTGGAGGCGGAGGAGCCGAGGGCCTCGGCTGCCAATGCGTGAGCATTGTTGGCGTCCTTGAAGTCCTGGCTGACCAACTTCAGGTCGTCGTTGATGTGCTTGATGACATCGTTGGCCTTCATGGCTTCGGCGTTGTGCTTCTTGAGCTCCACCAACTGCTTTTGCTGTTCGGCAGGCAGCTTGTCGATGAATTCCTTGCGGGACATATCGATGTCTTGTAGCGTGTTCTGTCCAGCCTGGATCTTAACATCATCGACTTTGTCCGCAACCTGTTCCGGCTTCATATCCTTATTGCGGTATACGACAGAGTACGTGCCGGGGGCAGCCTCGCCTGCATAGTCGCCGTTATCATCGACCTGGAAAACACCTTTCTCGGCCATCTGCGCGGACAATCCAGGGCCAGAGGCGACTCGCCCAACCCCCACAAGGGTCACCGTGCCGCCAGTCTGTGGCGCACCGGTCGGGTTGGTGACGTGGCCGTGAATCTTGCCCGTAGATCCCTTGGGCGCTACGGGCGTTTGGGCAAACGCGGGCAAAAGGGTGAAGGCCAGCAGGCCCAACCAAAGCGAAATTGTGCGTTTCATCTGCTTCTCCTTGGGAGCGGCGCGAGCCAGAGAGTTCGCGTGCTCAAAAAATCAAATTTTACCGGCCCATGAATTATAGAATCCTGAGCCCAGCCACAGGTGGCGTCTGTCTGCCGTCTAATATCCTACGCTGGCTCACGCTATCGTGTCATGGTAGACCTTCCTGCAAAGTTCTGAGTGTGGCCTGTATCACACTCTAGAATATAAGTATGGCAACTACAATTCGCCCCGCAACCCGCGCGGACATTGCGCAAATTCTGACATTCATACGGGCGCTGGCGGTTTACGAACGCGCGCCAGAGGCCGTGATAGCGACGGAAGCGGGCCTGGAGCGGGACGGGTTCGGAACTAACCCATTTTATTTCTGTCTGATGGCTGAATATAACGGCAAGGCGGCGGGTTTTGCGCTGTATTTTTACAACTACTCCACCTGGCTTGGTAGGCCTGGGATCTACCTGGAGGATTTGTTCGTTGAGCCGGAGTTTCGCGGCCTGGGGATCGGCAAGGCTTTGCTGGAGCGAGTGGCAGCCATTGCTGTGGAAAAGGGCTGTCAACGTCTTGAGTGGGCGGTGCTGGATTGGAACACGCCGGCCATCGAGTTCTACCGGGCGATGGGGGCTGAGTTTATGGACGAGTGGCGGATCGTGCGGGTGACGGGTGAGGCGCTGAAGGGACTAGCCGTCCAGGCGGGCGGCGCTTGCGCGCCATGAGCACTGCGGCGCAACAGCCGCGCTTTGCGCCACGAGTTTCGTGGATTCCCCCCTTTCGCACAATACGCGAAAGGATAGGGTACCCAGCAGAGTTGGAAGGACAGCAACCATGAACTTGCGCGGCGATAATCGCAAGGGCGAGCCAATTAATGTGCTCTCCGAGCCGAAGGCGGCTGCCCCACCGCAGGTGGTTCGCGTAATTGGGGGTGGACTGGCGGGGCCGGAAGCGGCGCTGACCGCGGCGCGGCTGGGCTGCGAGGTGGAGCTCTACGAAATGCGAAGAGTGGTGGACGGCAAGCCGCGTCTGACGCCGGCTCACCAGACGGTTGAGTTTGGCGAGCTGGTCTGCTCCAACTCGCTGAAGAGCGAATCGCCCAACACCGCGCCCTGGCTGCTGAAGCAAGAGATGCGGCGGGGAGCTTCCGCTCTTTTACGTCTTGCGGATGAATCGGCTGTACCGGCCGGCCATGCGCTGGCCGTGGATCGCGTGGAGTTTTCGCGGCGGATTGCGGAGGCGATTGCCGCTGAGCCGCGGATTCGCGTTCTGCGCGAGGAAGTCACAACTCTGAACCAAAACGAGGACGGCACGAAGTGCACGATCGTGGCGACTGGGCCTCTGACTTCGGATGCGCTGAGCGCGGAGATCGAGCGCGTTACGGGGAAAGGACATCTGGCCTTTTACGACTCGATCTCGCCGATTGTCGAGGCCGATTCCATCGATATGGAACGCGTCTACATGGCCGCGCGCTGGGAGAAAGGGACGGCAGATTACATCAATTGCCCCATGGACCGCGCGGAGTACGACCGCTTTTATGACGCGCTGCTGGGGGCCGAGGCGGCGGAGATCAAAGTGTGGGAAACGGCGGATTACTTTGAGGGCTGCCTGCCAATTGAGGTGCTCGCCGCGCGAGGGCGCGACACGCTGCGATTCGGTCCAATGAAGCCGGTGGGATTGCGTGACCCGCGCACCGGTAAAACGCCGTGGGCAGTGGTGCAACTGCGCAAAGAAAATCTGCGCGCCGACAGCTACAACCTGGTGGGCTTCCAGAATCATCTGAAGTTTGGCGAGCAGGCGCGAGTGCTGCGGCTGATTCCGGGATTGGAAAATGCGCGCTTCCTGCGCTATGGGCAGATTCACCGCAACACGTACATCTGCGCGCCGGTTTTACTGGATGAGACTCTGCGGCTGAAATGCGCGCCGGGGATTCTTATTGCAGGTCAGTTGTCGGGAGTAGAGGGGTACACGGAATCGATTGCGACAGGGCTGCTGGCGGGGATTTATGCGTCGGCATTGGCGCGCGGAGAAGAACCGACGCCCGCGCCGCGCGCTTCGGCTCACGGTTCGCTGGTGCATTATATTACACATGCCGACCAAAAGAACTTTCAACCGGCGAACATGACCTTCGACCTGCTGGAGCCGTTGGAAGAAGAAGTGCGCAAGAAGGTGCGCGACAAGAAGGAGCGGCATCGCTTGCAGTGCGAGCGGGCGCTCAAGGCGTTTGATGCGTGGCGGGTGGCGCTGAATCGCCTGGCTTTTTCACAATAGACCTCTGCTATTTGCAAGAGAACTCTTTTAGCCTTGCAATCGATCTCATTCGGGATAAAACTCCATGGATTCGGGGGCCGAAAAATGGATATTCCTGGTTAGGACTCCACACTCGTGTCGAGGTTGTTTAGCGTTTCAGGAAGAGTTAAAGAAGAGAATTTGCATGTGTCTATTGGAATAGTCATAATTATTCCAGTTTGTTCAAAATATGAGGAGCTTTCAATGATCAATGGGAGATTGTTCTTTATTCTTGCGCGGAAGGCGTTGCTTGTGGTCTGCCTTACGATCTCCTTGGGCGGAGTGGTTTTGGCACAACACCGCGGCAATATCGGGGTCACGGGCGGAGGCATGGGCAGCGACGATATGAGCAGTACACAGCAGCCGAGCGAGGTGGTAATCGCGATGCCGCAAATCACCAAGGTCGATCACGACCTAAAACAATTGGACAAGTTGCTGGCTTTGACCGCGGATCAACAGGCTCGAGTAAAGGATATTCTGACCGACCAGAACCAGAAGATTGAAGAGCTGGTCAGACAATTCAAAGCCGAGCAACAAAAACAAGCCGATGCTGAGAAAGCCAAGCCCACTTCCAACCAGAAACAGAATGGCGTTCTGCCCGGCAATATGCCAGACCCGAGGTTAGTGGAAAACGCGAGAGCAGTATTGAAGAACATTCGCAGTGAGGCTCAAACCAAGATCGTTGCACAGCTCACTGATAGCCAGAAGACGGCATATGATGCCTGGAAGGCGAAGCGCGCCAAGTCCGAAGCAGAGCATGCGGCCGAGGAGTTTCGGCCCGTCAGCATTGGCGGAGCGGGCTTTGATGCGGCAGATCCGGGCGGTCGCAGACCGGGCGGTGGCGGACCGGGATAATACAAACAGGCATTGGGTAGGGGACGGGTCGTTTGCGCCATCTTCACCTTCGATTTACTGGAGCCGCGGGAAGACCCACCGCGCAAAAAGGTACGGAAGAAGAAGGAGCGGCATCGGTTGCAGTGCGAGCGAGCGCTCATGTCGTTTGGCGCATGGCGGACGACGCTGATTAGCTACTAGCCTCTAGCTTCTAGCTACTGACCCTGTACACCATCCATTCGTGCTCTATCAATGGAAAATACTACCGACTCGTCTTATCCTGACATGAACACTGGAACTGCCGCATGAACCTTTCCTGCCTTGTCAGTGTCCAAATAGAGAGGGATGCGACCGGCAACGGGCGAGCGTGGAAGCGTATACCCTGAAGATTGGAGTCTCTTGATGCGTTGGATGGCAATTTTGGTTGGTTCGGCGATGCTGGCGGGAGGCGCAAGCGCGGGTCAGGCGCAGGCTGGGCCAGCTAAGGCGCCTGCGAAGCAGGGAATGACGCACCTGACGCTGCCTCCTGTGCCTAAGGCGTTGCTGCCGGATTCGTTTGCCGGATGGGTGGAAACGGGCGCGCCGAAGAAGTTGACCGACGCGGCACAGGCCGACCCGGCGAACGCGGCAGCTCTCAAGGAGTATGAGTTAACGGATGCCGTTGTGGCCGAGTACAAGCGGAGCGGGGAGACGCTGAGCGTACACGCACTGCGCTTTCACGACGCCAGCGGCGCCTATGGAGCTTATTCGTTCTATCGGCAGAATGGATGGCCCAGAGAGCAGATTGGCACGGGCGCAACATCCAACAATAACCGGGTCATCTTCTGGGAGGGGAACATCCTGGTAGATGCGAATTTTTCGCGCGTCGGGCCCATGAGCGGGGCGGAACTGCGCGAACTGGCGGGGCAGTTGCCGCAACCGGAGGGCGGCAAGGCGCTGACGCCTCCGATTCTGGCGAATCTGCCGAAGGCTCAACTGGACGGGCAGACAACGCACTATGCGGTGGGACCTGCGGGCTATGCCGGAGCAGGCGGAGTGCTGCCGCCGGAACTGGTGGGCTTTGATCGCGGCGCGGAGGCCGTGACCGCCAGCTACACGCTGCGCACGGGTCCGGCCACGCTGACCATCATCGACTACCCCACGCCGCAGTTGGCCATGGCGCAGGAGAAAACGATTCGCGATTACATTCAAGCCGGCATACGCGGGGGCCAGCAGGCGCAGGCAGCCTGGCCCAAACCGCTGCGGGACTCCGGCCTTCCATCGCTGGAGGTGCGGCGCAGCGGGCCGCTGGTTGCGCTGGTGAGCGGGAACGCCTTTACCGACGATAGCCACAAGCTGCTGGCTATGGTGCACTATGAGCCGGAGCTGACATCGCTCCAGCAGGAGGGCGAGTCGGAGGTATTGAAGACAGGGAAGCTGCTTATGGGGATTACGATTCTGGTGCTCATCGGCTGCAGCGCAGCGCTTTTGCTGGCTTTTTTCTTGGGAGGCTTCCGGGTGCTCTACCGCCTGGCACGCGGCAAACCGATTTCCTCGGTCTACGACATAGAGTTCATCAGCCTGAATTTACGGGAGTGAGCAGGGGTGAAAATCCGGCAAAAAACACGAGGCAGCATCCGAAGGGTAAATGCGGAGGAAAACCGGGGGATAACCCCCAATAAACCAGAGTAAACAAGGAGAAAAGTGGGGATAAAGCGGAATTAAAAAGGCGAAGAAGCTTCGAAGACGGCATCTGTGCATTTCCCTAAAAATATTTATTATATTATTGATATATAAGCACTTATTTCTGTCTAGATTTACCCTTGACACTCCCATCCCCCGCCCCTACTATGCAGCCAGAAAGTTCTGATGGTTTTGCCTCCGTTGGAACTATTCTCCCTGAGGAGAGAGCTGCCCTGTTGCCGGGCGGCTCTTTCCGTTATTAGGGGTCTGTACATCCCTTTTCTCCTTTTCCGGGCTTTATCCCGACTTCCAGATGCAGACAGGCCCACGGCTGAGCGTGGGCCTGTTTGAAGTACAACTAGATAGCTTGGGTGTACGAGCGCCCCGATCCCGGTCTATTTGGTGGCAATCTCGACCAGCTCGACGCGGCGGTTCTTGGCTCTTCCGTCGTCGGTTTTGTTGGAGGCGATGGGGGCATAGGGGCCGTTGCCGAAGGCGATCAGGCGGCTGGCGGTGATGCCGTGCTTGCTGACCAGAGCTGTGATCACCGATTGCGCGCGGGCCTGGGAGAGCTTCACGTTAGAGGCCGCGTCGCCCACCATGTCGGTGTGGCCGACGATGTAAACCTTCAGCGCGGGGTTGTTGGCGAGCAGTTTGGCGATCTCGTCGATGGCCGGCTCGGAGTCCGGCTTGATGACGGAGCTGGCGGTGTCGAAGTTGATGCCGTAGATGGCCACGCTGCCGGTGTTGGAAATGCTGGAGGCCATGCCGGCTGCGTCCAAAGTAACCTCCTGCTGCATAGCTTGCTTTTCAATGATCTGCATGTTGTACACCGCTCCATATGCAACGACGTGAAGCGCCATCCATACCTCTTTGTCGCCTTTTGCGAATTGGACTGTGGTATAGCGATCGCCTCCGGCGCCCTCTTCAAACAATACCTTTCCTCCTACGGCACGCACCGCGTTCTGGTAATTGCGAATCACCTCCAAAGCGCTGGGCATAGCTCCCTTCGAGGGGTCTCGTTGGGAATTGTAACGGTATCCGAAGTAGTAATGGTGTCCTTCAACATCCTGTTTCTTCTCACGACCGTTTTCCATTACCCGGAAGGTAAAGGAATCAAAGCGCAACTCCTTATAATCATCGATGTAGTAATTCTGTGGGCGAGTGAGTCCGGGGTAATCCTTAGATCCGGCGACATCCGTCTGGCCGAAGGCGGTTGAAGTTACAGTGAGGGCGGCAAGCGCCACGAGCAGAGTGCGAAAAATGAGTTTCATAGCAGCTCCTTGAAAAAATGTTGTATGTCGATTTGAGTCTGGCAGGAATGTGCGAAGACCCTGCCGCTGTACACAATGGCGTAAAAAGTTATTTCGGCTTGGTGTTGGATTTGACGGTGGCGTTGCCGGTGGTTTTGCCGGTGCCAAGGTCGACCGATCCCGAGGCTTTACCCTCGATGTGAAACTCGGAGTGAGAGGTGATGCTGGTGGCGCTCCACTCGCCTTGCGCCTGCGTGGTGCAGTTGGCGGGCGGCGTGAAGAGCGCGGCGGAGGGTTTCTCGAAGCGCAGTTGTTTCACTTCCAGCATTACCATAGGCGGGGCGCCGGGAAAGGTCATGATCGCCTTGACGGGAAAGTTGCCGTTCACGGCAATCCAGATGCCGGATTTTCCCTGATCGCTGGAGGTTTCAGAGTGTTTGGCCGCGATGCCGTTGACGTTCTCGCGGGGCAGGTTACTCGAATTGAATTTGGCCAGGTCTTCGGCCGATGGCGGTGGGGTGGCAACCGGATCGTACATGGTGGGCATATCCGGTCCGGTGTAGGTCATCCAGGAGCAGGTTTCGTTGACCACATCGAGCGAGTAGGCCTTGTGGGCGACGAGATCGAACCAGTGCTGCGCGTGAACGGCCTTGCCCGCCTTGGGCGGCGCAGTCACATCGACAAATTCCCGCGGTCCGAAGCGGTAGACATTGACATCCACCGCGGAGCCTGTCGACATGGCTTCAAGCGCCATCGCTGTAGAAGCGGTGAGGGTGTAGGACTGGAGAACAGCGGGCTGGGCCTGAAGGAGAGGGGCGAGGAGGCAGATGAGCAGCGCCATGAATAAGACGCGGAAAGTTTGAGCGTACATTGTGTCTTCTCCTTAACAATCTTTGCGGTGACGAATCAAGAGCTATCGATTACGGGAGGGGAGGAGAGGATACTCTCCCCCTATCCCGATGCAGAGTGGAAGCTGCCCGCCGGGCTACCGATGGTGGCCCGAGGGCGATGAACCACCGGAGTGCGAAGGTTGCGAACTCTGCGAGTGCGAGGGCTGCACGTTTTGCGTATGCGAACCCTGCGAACCTAGCGAGTGCGAGATCATCGTCTGGGCTCCATTGCCGCGAGGTGGAACCGGCAAAGTCGTTGCTCCGCCTCTTTGATTTCCCGGCAAATGCGATGTAGAGCCGGAGCCGGAGGATGTAGTGCCACCCGTTTTCGGTCCAGTACAGCCACTTGGGCCGCGAACCTGTCCGGAAGGACATGCACCTCCAGGAGTATTCGGTGGATTGCCCGACCCGCGCGGAGTCGAACCTGAGCCGCAGACGCCATTCACGTAGCCGGTCGTGCAGGGGACGGGCTTGTTCGGCGGGCCGCTGCCCGAGCTTGCCATGGAATGTGTTGAAGACGACATTCCTCCGTAGGCACTGCCGCCGGTGTGCTGGGTTGACTGGACGCTCATGTTTGCTTGAGTGTGTGAGGTGGAGCCGGACGTACCGCCCGTGCGCGTGGTCGTTCCGCCACCGCCAGTATTCATGTTGGTGGCCCCGACAGTCGTTGGCCCGTGCGCGGCGTTGGTGGTCATGGTGTGCGTGCCGGCTGCATGGTCGCCGGCCGTGATTCCGCCATCGCTCCAGGCCGCGGTATGCGAGTTCGAGTTACTGGTGTTGTGCGTAATTCCGCCATCCGTGGCGTGCGTCGCCCCGCCGGTCGTCGAACCGTGCGTGGTCGTCCCGCCGGTCGTCGGTCCATGCGTGGCGTTCGTGGTCATGGTGTGCGTGCCGGTGGTGTTGTGCACGCCGGCGACATTGACGCCATCTATCTCCAAACCATTACGTGTGTTTCCGCCAGTCGTCGGTCCGTGCGTAGTCGTTGAAGCGTTAACCTTGTCGGGATTCTTGATATTAGATGTACCCGTTCCCGTACCGGAGGTGGCGCCGCCGGTGTTCGTGTTATGGACAATCATGGCGGTTTGGGTGTGGGAGGTGGAGCCGGTCGAGCCGCCGGTGTGCGTGGTTGAGCCGGTGGTTGTACCGGTCTTAGTGCCGGATGTGCCGTTTCCGGTTGTCGTTGGCACGGTGCAGCCAACGCCGCCACTGGGCGCCGGTCCGGTACAGTTTGACGGCCTCCCCGGTACTGTCCTGCCAGGTTGCGTGTTCGAGGTTGAGCCTGTGCTCGAGCCAGTACCTGTAGTCGAGCCTGTGGTCGTACCGCTTCCATGCGTGGTCGTGGAAGTTCCTGTCGCGCTTCCGGTCCCTGTTGTGTTACTGCCCGAGTTGACGACTGGCGCAATAGTGCTCGAGCCTGTATTCCCGCTCGATCCGGTAGTCGTGCCTGATTTAGTGCCGGTAGACGAGCCGGAACTCGATCCGGAGCCAGGAGACGTGGAACTGCCCGTACCCGTCTTTGGGCCAGTACAGCCATTTGGGCCGCGAACCTGCCCGGATGGACATGCCCCTCCGGGGAGACCGGGAGTGCTGTGGCCGCCAGTCGTCGCACCTGAGCCACAGACCCCATTTACGTACCCGGTCGTACAGGGAACCGGAGTTGTCGGCGGACCGCCGGCCGAATTTGTCATGGAATGTGCTGTAAGCGAAGTTCCGCCGGAGGCGCTGCCGGTGGGATTCTTCGGCCCTGTGACACTCATATTGGTTTGAGTGTGGGAGGTCGATCCGGTGGTTGTACCCGCGCTCGTGCCAGTGGTTGAACCGGTGGTTGCGCCGCTTCCGTGCGTGGTGGTTGAAGCGTTAACCATTTCTGGATTCTTGATATTTTCTGGATTTTTGATGTTAGATGTACTCGTTCCGGCGCCGGATGTGTTGCTGCCAGTATTTGTGGCCGGCGTGGTATTCGTCGGCGGCACCATTTTGTGCTGGTTCGTCGGGACAGTGATGTTGGTGGTCGAGCCTGTGGTTGAGCCTGTGCTCGAACCCGTGCTTGAGCTAGTGCCATGGGTGGGGTGAGTGCCGACGCCTACGGCGCCATGCGTGGAATTCCCGGTCCCGTTGGAGTTGCCTTCGATGGGCGTGGGATTCTTGCTGGAACCGCTCCCTTGATTGTTGTCGATGGAAATCGCATGAGTGGTGGCGCCGCCGCCGGTTCCTGGATTTTTGTCGACGGAGATGTTGTGCGTGTCGGCTCCGTTGCTGTTATTGGAACCGGCTGCGTTATTGCCGGCACCCATTCCGGTCGTGGAAGCGCCCATGCTTCCGTGAGAAGGATGGCCGCCATTGTTATTGGCATAAGAGGATTTGTCGTTTCTGGAGAAATTCTCGTGATGCTCCTGGAAGGATGTCCGGCCCTGGTGCTGGTCGTGCTCGGCCAGTCGCTCTTCAGGGCGAGGGTCGTGATGGATGCCGTCCGGGCCGCCGCTGAAGGCTACGTGGCTGTCACGGGCGATGAAGCCTCTATCGACACGCTCGTGATCCTCGAAGGTGGTGTGGATGTAGCGGTCGTCCACATGCATGATCGCGGTGTTGTAGTGGAAGTCGTGGCCGCGCCACTCTCCGCCGGCAAAGCCGACGCCGCCGTAACCGAAGCCGTAGTTCACGCCGCCGTAATAGCCCACGTGCGGGCCCCAGTAGCCCTCATGGAAGCGATAGCGACCACCTTCCCAACCCCAGTAGGGGGGCGTCCACAGCGCGCCTTCATACGGGGCGGGCACCCAGGCGCCGGAAACCCAGTAGTAGCCTCGGTCGCCGTAGGCCCAGTAACCGGGAGTCCACATCATGCCGGGCTGCACACAGGGGGGCTGCTCGTAGACCGGCAAGGCAGGCGGTGCAATGCTGACGATGATCTGGGCACCGGCAAGCGAGGAGATGGAAATGAAAACGATCATCAGCACCAGCAGAAGCCGCTGCGCAGAGAGCAGAAATCGCATAAAAAGTCCTCCAAATTCTTTGGTGACAAACAGAATTGAAACCTGCCGCTTAACCCCAACTATCAGCAAGGGTGGAAGCCGTGGCAGCTAACACTGTCTACTGCGCCGGAGAGAAGAATCAATGTTTGCGGGGTGATTTTTCGCAACGAAATTGTGTGCGCGCAAGTTGCAGAAATTACATATGTTGTCAGCATATGTGAGCGTCATCGCGCCAGGAGAGGGGACTCACTCTGGCAAAGCAGACCCTCCGGCTATACTGGTTTCTCCGATCATTCCAGTGCTGGACCGTGGATTCATGAGCTTGGAGCGCCCTATTTCGGCTGTCATCACTTTCGGCGTTTTTCGTCTGGATGTTGCCAGGGGCGAGCTGAAGAGGTTTGACACGCACCTGCGCCTCGCGCCGCAGCCCTTCAAGCTATTGGTGCTACTGGTCTCCCGGCCCAGCGAAATCGTCACACGCGAGGAGATTCAGCAGCAGCTTTGGGGGACGGAGATTTACGTGGATTTCGAGCGCGGACTGAACCACTGCATCCGTCAGATCCGCGCTGTGTTGGGCGACGATCCGGGCGCGCCCGCCTATATTGAAACGGTTCCTCGCACCGGCTATCGCTTCGTTGCTCCGGTGACGTTGGTCAGCGCTACGGCGCAGGGCGACCCGGCTCAAGCGCTTTCACAACCGGCAGGCGGCAACGCGAAACCGGGCGCCCGGCATTGGTGGCGGCCGATTGTTTTAGCAGCGGCGGCCGTCCTTCTGGTCTGCGCAGGTCTGTTGGTTGCCTTTCACCGGGGGCGGCAAACACGCTCGCCGGATCCACCCTCCCGGCAGATGGTGGCGGTGCTGCCCTTCGAAAACCTCACCGGCGATCCCGCACAGGATTACCTGAGCGACGGCGTGACCGACGAGATGATTGTGCATCTAGGCAGGGTGAGCCCCGTCCACCTGGGGGTGATCGCGCGCACCTCAGCTATGAACTATAAACATTCCGGGAAGCCTCTTCCTCAGATCGCCAGCGAGCTGGGGGTTCGATACCTGCTCGAAGGAACGGTGAAGAGGTTCGGGCTGACGATCCGCATCACCGCGCAGCTGGTTCGATCGGACGATCAGGCGGAACTATGGGCGGACACCTACGACGGCCAGGTCAGCCCGGCGGACATTCTCGGTTTCCAGCAATCGGTGGCCGACCGCGTAGCCCGGTCGCTTTCCCTGGTGCTGCCCGATGTGCATACGCCGCGAATCGCCGCGGCGAGTCAGGCGGCATACGAGTCCTTTCTCAAAGGCCGCTATGAATTGAACAAACGCAACTATGAAGGCTTTCTCAAGTCCATTGATTATTTCAAGGAAGCTGTGGCGCAGGACCCTGGATATGCCGAGGCATGGGCCGGACTGGCGGACTCATACAATCTGTTACGCGAGTACTATGAGGGCCGTTCGAGCGACGCACAGGTGAAATCGGGCAAAGACGCCGCCTTCAAGGCTCTGGCTCTCGATTCGAACCTCTCGGAAGCGCATGCTTCGCTTGCCTTCAGCCTCTGGCGTTACGAGTGGAAGTTCGCTGAAGCCGAAAGCGAATTCCACCGCGCCCTGGACCTCAGTCCGAACAACGCTACTGCTCATCATTGGTATGGCATGTTCCTGGCCTCTCGCGGACGCTTCGACGAAGCGCGCAACGAAATGCGCCAAGCCCAGGAACTCGATCCGGTTTCGCTCATTATTATCACCAACAACGGGTGGGTGAACTACTTTGCCCGCGATTACGATGCCGCCATCCGCAGTTACCGGGAGGTCTTAAAGCTGGACAGTGGATTTCAGACCGCGGAGATGAAACTGGCATGGGCCTGCGAGCAGAAAGGAATGTGGAAAGAGGCGCTCGAAGCGCGGCAGAATTTTTACATCGCCGCCGGCCATTCCGAGATTGCACAAGCTCTTGCTAACGCCTCCAGCAAGGGCGGCTACTCTCAAGTGTTGCGCACTGTGGTTGCGGAGACGGAGAAACCCGATGCGGGGCAATACTATTCCGATTATGAAAAAGCCAAGCTGTATGCCATGCTAGGCGACACCGGCAGGGCTACGATGCGTCTAAAGCGGGCGCGCGCTCACCGCAGTGGATGGCTGGTTTATCTAGCCGTGGAACCGGTCTTCGATAAGTTGCGGTCAGATCCGGCCCTGGCGCATCTCGTCGACGAATCGGTTACAGTGAATCAGCGTTGAGGCAACCTAGTATTCTGCCCTAACATTTCAGCAAGGCTGCGGCGAATCCATCACTTCGTCCTGAAAAAATTCTCAAGCGAAATGCATGTTACTGAATTCGCCGCACCAAGGGGTTTAGTAGCGGTAGCTGAGGCCCATGCCGACGACTTTCTTCGCCTGCAAATTGATGGGAGCCGTGCCTGTGGGGTTTGGGTTGGGAAATGTAAAGGTATAGGTCGACCCGATATTGCTTGCTACCTGACCAATGCCGATATCGAAGGCGAAGTGCGGCTTTTCCCTCTGAGTTACGCGCACGGCGTAGTCCAACGTGGTGGGAATGTCAGCCTTGCCGGCCACCAGCGGAAGGCTGGTGTAGGAAGAAGCACCGAGACCCTTGCTGGTGCCCGGCTCCTGGGTAAAGCCGGCCGAGGGCACGGCTATGACGCCCTTGCCAATGGGCAGAGGAATGCCTAGGCCGCCGAAGAAGCGTCCTCCGAAGCGCGTACTTTGGCCACCGATACCGAAGATGGTGCCATTGGTGGCCTTCCAGCCGATGTTCGCCAGGAAGGGAACCGGCTTTCTAGCCCAGGTTTTGGTGACGGCTATGTAGATGTCGCCATTGGTGTACGCCTTGGCAGCGGGAATGGGAACCAATGGGTTACACACTCCGGTCAAGTACGCTCCGGTGTAGTAGCAATACGCATTGAGGGCTTGTGTTGCGACGACGGCCGCCTCTCCGGTGACAAACTTGTCGCCGGTGCGCGCTATGCCGCCAATGGCCACGCCCGGTGTCCATGGACCGAACTGCCCGTCGTTAATCGCCACCACCTTGCCGTGAAAGACGTTCATGCCGTTAGCATTCCAGAGCTGGCTTAGGCCCCCTGGGATGAATGATGCCGACGGTGAACCTGAACCGCTGTCGCCGAACTGATGTACGCTGCGTGTATAGCCGGCCTCGGCGCGGCCGTAAAACGCTTCCGTAATACTGAAGGTCTCGATATTGCCGATGACCTTGGAGGCGTCGATGTAGTGGAAGCCTATGGCCGGATGAGAGAATGCCTGTCCCTTATCCATGTAGACGACGTAGGCGGTGGGGGTCAGAAAGCCGCCGGTTTGGCCCTCCAGCGTCAGGTATTGAGCGCTGAGTTGCGAAGTGGTGAGCAGAGCGAGCGCGAGGAAACCGCAGACGGAGAGTTTGTGAACGATGCGAAGATTCACTTGGTTTCAACTCCTGTGGAGGTCAGTAGCCTGCCTCCCGGGAAATAAGAAATTCTTCTTCTTTTAACACAACGGAAGCAGAGTCGTCTGCAATTAAATTCAGGTGGTAGACTCAGGCCATGCGGCGCGGCCTGTTTATCACTTTCGAAGGGCTGGATGGTTCCGGTAAAACCACGCAAATCAATCGTCTGGCGGCATGGCTGAAGAAACGCGGCCAGAGCGCCGTGATCACCCGCCAGCCGGGCGGCACGGCGACCGGGGACCGCATTCGCGCCCTGGTGCTGGACTCTCGCTCCAAGGGCCTGACGCCCCTGTGCGAGATGGCGCTGATGTTTGCCGACCGCGCCCAGGCCATCGCGGAGGTGATCAAGCCTGCTTTGGCGGAGGGCAAGGTCGTCCTCTGCGACCGTTTCACGGATTCGACGGAAGCCTACCAGGGCGGAGGCCGCGAGTTGGGCTCGGAGATTGTGCTTGAACTCCACCGCCTGGTCTGCTCTGATCTGCAACCCGACCTGACGCTGCTGCTGCTGCCGTCTCTGGAGCCATCGCTGGCCCGCGCGCGACGCCGCAACCAGCGCACTTCCAAGAAGAGCAGCGGGGACGAAAACCGCTTTGAGCAGGAACAGGAGGCTTTTTACCGCCGCGTCAGAGAAAAGTATCTGGAGATCGCTGCCCGCGAACCTGCCCGGGTGGTGCTGATCGAGGGCGATCACAGCATTCAAGAAGTTCACGAACAGATTGTTGCAGTTGTTGCGGAGCGGCTGGCACCTGCGGTGGGGGACTAGTCGTCCAGGCGGGCGGCGCTTGCGCGCCATGAGCATTCTGGATTCTCACCCTAGCAAGTCTTGTATGGGTCCGCGCAATTACACTTTTATCTGTGAACAGGGAAGATACCTACGCGCCACAGCTCGGCCTCAGCTTTGAGGGGCCGCGTGACTCACGCCGCATCTGGCCGGTGCGCGAGCTGGTGGGCCAGGTGCGCGAACTGGTTGAGCAGGAGTATGGGGACGTTTGGGTGGAGGGCGAGATTTCCAACTACCGCCCCGCGCCGAGCGGCCACGTTTATTTCACGCTGAAGGACGCGGAGGCACAATTGCCAGTGGTGCTCTTCCGGCGGCAGGCGATGCTGCTGCGTTTCCGTCCCGAAGACGGTCTGCACGTGATGGTGCGCGGTCGGGTGAGCGTCTATGAGCAGCGCGGCCAGATGCAATTGGTGGCCGAAACCATGGAGCCGGTGGGCGCGGGCTCGCTGCAACTGGCATTCGAGCAGTTGAAGGCCCGCCTTAAAGCAGAAGGTCTCTTCGACGCGGAGCGCAAACGGCCGTTGCCCGCGTTTCCACGGACCGTGGGCATCGTCACCTCTCCGACGGGCGCCGTGATTCGCGACTTTTTGAATATAGTGGCCCGGCGTCACTCCGGATTGAGCGTGCTCATCTGCCCGGTCAGCGTTCAGGGCGATTCAGCACCGGCGGAGATTGAGGCGGCGCTCAAGGAACTCAACGATTCTGGGCTGGTGGACGTGATCGTCGTCGCCCGCGGCGGAGGATCGCTGGAAGACCTGGCGGCTTTCAACAGCGAGCGGGTGGCACGGGCGATAATGGCGTCGCGTCTGCCGGTGGTCACGGCCATCGGGCACGAGACGGACTTTACGATTGCGGATTTTGTTGCCGACCTGCGCGCGCCGACGCCATCCGCCGCAGCCGAGCTGATTACCGAAGCGCAGCACAAGATTGCCGAGCACCTGGCCACGCATGAGCAGCGCCTGGCCCGGGCCGCGCGCTTCCAACTGCTGCAAGCGCGGCAACGGTTGACGCGTCTGCCGGTGAGCCGCGCCGAGGGGCGCGTGAATACGTTGTTGCACAGGCTGGCGCAGCGTCTGGACGATTTTTCACTCCGACTGGAGGCCGCTGTAAGCAGCCCATTGCGACATCATCAGCGCGTAGTGGCGGAGCTGACAGCCGCCGTTCTGCGCAACGATCCACGGCAGCAGCTTGGACTGGCGCGAGAACGGCTGGCCGTCTGCCGCACGCGCCTTGACCGCGCTGTGGAGCGGATGGCGCATGAATCGACTGCGCATTTGAGCGCGCTCGACGCGCGACTGCATTCCTTGTCGCCACTGGCCGTGCTGGAGCGCGGCTATGCGCTAGTGTTTGATGCGGCCGGCGGGGTGCTTCGCTCGGCGGCGCAAGTCGCGGCGGGCGACAAGGTCACGACGCGCCTCAGTGACGGGGCTTTTATCAGCCGCGTGGAGAATGTCACTAAGGGAAGAGGATAATATGAACATTCAAGTTCCCGAGGTTGGCGAATAATGAATGCCAAAAACCGGATAGTCCTCTTTAGCCTCATTCTGTTTTGGCTTTGCGCCGCTGTGGTATTTCACTACGCTTCCAAAAACTCCTCATGGAACGCAATTAACATGCAGATGAAGGTGATTGATGTCATTCCCAAAGCCGATCCGATGGACATTTTTGTACTTTCTCCGGATGGTGCACTCATGGCTCACTATGTCGCCCGCATCGACTCACCCCCAGCATTCCGCGGAAAGACCCTCGAAATTCGCGAAGTCAACTCGTCCAAGCAAATCGCCAGCATTCAACTGCCGGTGACACCGATTCCGAACGGCCCGCCAGCCATCAATCAGCTTCGATATTGTGACCGGGGTAACTATCTCCTTGCGATAGGTAGCGATGAAAAAATCTATGTCGTCGACACGCGCACTTACCAATTGCACACCACCATCGATCTCAATCCCTTTGAGTACCCACCGCCACCGGAAGTTTTGGCCAACCGGAAGAGACTAAACATCAACTACACCGGAAGATCGGGTGGCCTTTCATTCTCTTCCTGTGCCGCAAACGCTCCGACAGCCGCCTTCTCTATCTATTATGAATCCGGGATGGGGGCTATCGAGATATTCAACCTGGATACAGGTTCCCAGGTCGCCGGGCTTTCTTACGCACCTTTGCTAGGCGGAGTCGAAGGTGTAACCGTCTCTCCTCTAGGTGAAACCATCGCGTTACTTCAAATCGGATACCTGCAGGACGGCAAGTCCATCGGAAACGACATTCATGGGACAGACATTCAAGCCGAATCCGTCACAATCATCGATCTGCGAACCCAAGGTGCCAGCAGGACCATTCACGTCAGTAGCGATAATTACCCTACCAGCGAACACCCAATAGCATATGCGGGTGAAAAGACAGTTGCCGTGGAGCTTCTTTCGGTAGAACCGGGCGTCCACACAACAAGTGGAGAGTTCTACTACCACTATCGCGCATCCGTCCACTTCTTCGATATTGACTCAGGTTCCGAGGTACAAATGATTGCCGATCCAAATGCGGATGATTTTAATATTTGGGGAATGTCTGCGAATGGGCGCACTATGCTTGCGTATTCGGGAAAATCGTACATTTGCACATCCTGTAATAAGGGAACGGGCCAAAAGGAGATCACGGATGCGCGCTTCACCTTGTGGGATAGGGAAAGTGGTAAGATGATCGTTCAATCACCAAGTCTCAAGGTCATTCACCACGAATGCCCGTGGTACCGATTCACATTTTCCTGCACTACTTCCGATGAAACTCCTGTGCTGGCATTGAGCCAATCGGGAAACGCTGTAATTGCGTCTTGGACTAGTGGAGGCGAGCCGATCAAGGTGTACACTCTGACATCTCTGCAGAACAAATAGAATAGAGACTATGACAGAAGTCAACGCACGCAAACTCTTCGGCACCGACGGCATACGCGCCGTGGCGGGCGAATATCCACTTGACGCGACCACTATTTTTGCTTGCGGACTTGCGCTGGGCCACTCGTTGCGCAAGACGGCGGCTGAAGTACACGCTGTGGCTTTCGAGCCCAAGGTGATTCTGGGCCGCGACACGCGCGAGTCGAGTGAGCGGATTGCAGCAATGCTGGCGGCGGGGTTGCGCGAGACAGGAGCGCGCGTGGAGAGCGCGGGCGTAGTGCCCACGCCGGCGGTGGCGTTTTTGGCGCGGACGCACGGATTTCAGGCGGGGGTGGTGATCTCCGCCTCGCACAATCCATGGCAGGACAACGGCATTAAGCTCTTTGGCGCGGACGGATACAAGCTGGCCGATGCGGTGGAACTGGCCATGGAGGAGGAAATTCTCCATCATGCCTCGCGCTCGGCAGCTCCCGACCCGGCAACGCTGCCTTCGGTGGAGGACAGCGCCGCGTTCCAGGCCGACTACATTCAGTTCCTCCTCGGCTGTGTACCCGGACTCAGATTGAAAGGCCTGCGCATCGTGGCCGACTGCGCTAACGGGGCGGCGGCTGCGGTTGCTCCGGAACTTTTCCGACGGCTGGGCGGCGATGTGATTCTTCAGAACATCACACCTGATGGCCGCAACATCAATTTGAACTGCGGGGCGTTGCACCCGGCCTATGTAGCTGCAGAAGTGAGAGTGCGCGGAGCGGACCTCGGCCTCACCTTTGACGGCGACGCCGACCGCTGCATGCTGGCCGGCAGCCACAACAACGTGATCAATGGCGACGCGATTCTGTTGATGGCGGCGCGCGACCTGAAGGACCGCGACCTGCTGACGGGAGATTTGGTCATCGCGACGACGATGTCGAATATGGGCCTGGAAGCGGCGCTGAAGCGTAGCGGCATTCGCATGCTGCGCGCGCCGGTGGGCGACCGCTATGTTCTTGAAGAGATGCAGAAGCACAACGCGGCGTTGGGCGGCGAGCAGTCCGGGCATATTCTGCTGCCGCATCTGGCCACGACAGGCGATGGGCTGCTGACGGCGCTGGTGGTGCTGGACCTGGTTGCGCGGACACGCAAGGGCATCGACGAGCTGACCGAGGATTTGAAGGTCTTTCCGCAGGTGATTGTGAATGTGAAGGTGAGGGAGAAGAGGCCGCTGGAGTCGATTCCCAAGGTGGCGGCGGCGATTCGCGCGGCGGAAGAGGAGTTGAAGGAGTCGGGGCGTGTGGTGATTCGCTACTCGGGAACTGAAGCGCTGGCGCGGGTGATGATCGAAGCGGAAAGTGAAGAGGCGATGAAGAGGCACGCGGAGGCGATTGCGGGGGCGATACGAGCGGAATTGGGTGTGTAGCCGCGGAACTCATCTTACTTCATATCCCGCCAGTTGGGGCCAGACTTCAGGTCGGCTACCAGCGGGACTTTGAGTTTGATTACGCCTTCCATCTCAGTGCGGACTAATGCTTCGACCTCGGCGGCTTCGTTGGCAGGAACTTCGAAGAGCAGCTCGTCGTGGACTTGCAGGACCATGCGGGTTTTGAGTTTGCGCTCGGCGAGCTTGCGGTCGAGGGCGATCATGGCCAACTTGATGAGGTCGGCGGCGGTGCCTTGCAGCGGCGTGTTGATGGCGGTGCGCTCGGCGAAGCCGCGCTGATTGGGGTTGCGGCTCTCGATATCGGGAATGGGGCGGACGCGGCCGAAGAGGGTGCGGACGCTGCCGGATTTGCGTGTGGCTTCCAGCGTTTTTTCGATGAAGGCCTTGACGCCGGTGTAGCGCGCGAAATAGCGGTCAATGTAAGCGCGGGATTCGGCCTGCGGAATGCCTAACTGTGCGGCGAGGCCGAAGGGCGAGATGCCATAGACAATTCCAAAGTTGACGGCCTTGGCGCGGTTGCGGGTCTGCTTGTCCATTTCGGCGGCGGGAATGCCGAAGACTTCGCTGGCGGTGAGGGTGTGAATGTCCTCGTTGTTCTGGTAGGCGCGCGTGAGGAGCGGGTCGCCACTAAAGTCAGCGAGCAGGCGCAGTTCTATTTGCGAATAATCGGCGGAGAGCAGTTGCGTGCCGGGAGCGGCGATGAAGGCGGCACGAATCTCGCGGCCCAACTCGGTGCGGATGGGAATGTTCTGCAGATTGGGATTGATAGAGGAGAGGCGTCCGGTGGCGGTTGCTGCGGCCTGAAATGTGGTGTGAACGCGCGAGTTGGCGTCGGCGAGCTGTGGGAGTGCGTCGATATAAGTCGATTTCAACTTGGATAAGTGGCGAAATTCCAGGACCAGGCGGGGAACTTCGTGCTTTTCCGCGAGAAACTCGAGCACATCCTGCGCGGTGGAGACGGATTTGCTTTTGCCGCGGGCAGCGGGGGCGGGGAGCTTGAGATCGGTGAAGAGGACTTCGCCGAGCTGCTTGGGGGAGTTGATATTGAAGCGGCGGCCGGCAAGAGAAAAGATTTGTTCGCCGACGCGGGTCAGTTCGGCAGAGAAACGACTAGAGAGGCCGTCGAGGACGCCGAGATCGATGCGCACACCGGCCTGCTCCATGCGGAAGAGGACGGGCGCGAGAGGCAGGTCGATTTCCGCGTAGACGCGCTGGAGGCCGGATTTTTTGATTTCTGATTTCAAGGCGGGGATCAGCGCGCGAATGGCGGCGGCGCCGGCGGCGAGAGTGGAAGGAGTTGGTTGCGAGTGGCGCGCTGCGACATCGGCGAGCGATTGCGTGGAGTGAGTGGGGTTGAGCGCGTAGGAGAGCAGCATGGAGTCGTCTACTGCGCCATGGAGGGAAACGCCCTGCGCGGTGAGGAGGTGGAGAGCCGACTTCCAGTCGTGGGTTTGCTTGGGTACGGCTTTGTCTTCAAGGAGGGAGCGGATTTCGGCGGTGAGCGGGAGAAGCAAAGCCGTAGCGGGATCGGTGCAAACGCCAACTTTGAAGCTGGCGTTCTTTTCGGCGGCTTCGGCCATGTCGAGGAGCGAGCGCGATTGCGGCGGCTCGTCCTCTTCTTCCGGCACGGGCGGGGCGGCGTCGAGGGCGAAGGCAAAACCATGAGAACAGGCGGCAACGCAGAACTCGTCGATCTGGTCGGCGGTGGGCTCCTCGATCAGCTTGACGACGGGCGCGGATTCAGAGGGCGCGAGGTCGCGTAGCATGGAGGTGAACTCCAGCTCGGTGAAGAGCTCGCGGCAGGCCTCGAGGTCGGGCGGCTGGGTCTGCATCGCGGCAAGGTCGAGCAGGAGCGGGACGTGCGAGTCGATGGTGACTAATTCTTTGGAGAGCAGGACGGCGTCGCGATTCTGCTCCAGCGACTCGCGATAGCTCTTGCGTTTGACCTCGCTGGCGCGGTCGAGGACGGCGTCCAGAGAGCCGAATTCCTGAATCAGTTCAACGCTACCCTTGTCGCCGATGCCCGGCGCGCCGGGAATGTTATCGACTGAGTCGCCACGCAGGGCCATCACATCGACAACCTTTTCCGGAGGGACGCCGAGGACTTCAACAACCTTGGCGGGGTCGAGGATGAGATTGTCCTTTTGCGGGTTGAGGATTTTGACGGCGGGCGTGACCAGCTGCATCATGTCCTTGTCGCCGGAGACGATGAAGACCTCATGCTGCTGCTCGGCGGCCTCGCGAGCCAGGGTTCCGATGACGTCGTCTGCCTCGAAGCCCTCGGCCTGGAGGATGGGAATGCGCAGGGCTTCGAGAGCGCGGCGGATGTAGGGAATCTGGCGGCGCAGGTCCTCGGGCATGGCGGCGCGATTGGCCTTGTAGCCCTCGTAGCTGACCTCGTCGAAGGATTGTGTCTTGGAGTTCCACTTGCGCAGGGGCTTCATGGCGCGGGCGCGCTCGTCGCGGAAGACCTCTCCGCTCACGTCGAAGACGGCGGCAAAGTAGCGCGGCTGAAAATCCTGGCGCAGCTTTTTGATCATGTTGACGAAGACATAAATGGCCGCCGTGGGCTGGCCGGAGCGGGTGCTCATGGGCCGCGAGCGCTGCATGGCGTGGTAGGCGCGGAAGATGAACGACATGGCGTCGAGGAGGAAGACGGGCGGCTTGGGTTGGTCGGTCACGAAATGAGTTTAGCAGGGAAGAGAGAACAAGAGTCAGAGAACAGAGATCAGTCTATGAACGTGCAATCACCGTAGCTGAAGAAGCGGTAATGCTGCTGGACGGCGTGGCGATAGGCGGCTAGCACCGGTTCGCGTCCGGCGAAGGCCGAGACTAGCATGAGCAGACTGGACTGAGGCAGGTGGAAGTTGGTCAGTAGAGCGCCGACCAGGCGGAAGTTGAAGCCAGGGGAGATGAAGATCTCCGTTTCGCCGGAGTGGGCTTGGAGCGGGCTGCCGGCGGCTTGAAGCGCGCAATGTTCCAGCGTGCGGACAACGGTGGTGCCGACGGCGACGATGCGGCGTCCTTCGCTTGCGGCGCGATTGACGGAGTCGGCGGCTGCGGCGGAGAATGTGTAACGCTCGCGATGCAGGCGGACCTCGTTCAGATTTTCGACGCGCAGAGGGGCGAAGGTGCCGAGGCCGACGTGGAGGGTGATGCGGGCGATTTCGACGCCGTGCGAAGTGAGCGCTTCTAGAATTTGCGGCGTGAAGTGCAGGCCGGCGGTAGGCGCGGCTACGGAGCCGCGTTCGCGGGAGTATACGGTCTGGTAGCGCTCGCGATCGGCTTCAGCATCGTCGCGGCGGATGTAGGGTGGAAGAGGGGTGTGGCCGATGCGGTCGAGAACGGCGTAGAAATCGTCGACAGGATTGAAGCGGAGCAGGCGCTGGCCGAAGTAGTTGCGCTCCAGGACTTCGGCTTCGAGTTCGATGGCGCCGGAGGGCGAGGGAAAGATAAGCCGTTCGCCGACGCGCACTTTGCTGCCGGGATGGACGAGGGCGCTCCAGAGATTTTCGTCGGCCGGTTGAGATTCGTGGTTTCCCACCCATTCCGCTTGAGTACGCGGAATGGATGGGGCACCCAGCATTTGTGGAGCAACTGGTTCAGTGAGCATGACTTCGACGCGACCAGTGGGCTTTTCACGCTCGCGAACTACCGTGCGACGTGCATAAAGACGCGCAGGAATTACGCGAGTGTCGTTCAAGACCAAAAGATCGCCGGGATGGAGCAGCGAGGGGAATTCGGTAAAGCTAGAGTCGCGCAAGGCGCCGGTGGAGCGGTTCATCACTAACATACGGCTCTGGCCGCGCTCGGCGGGTGGCTGCTGGGCAATCAACTCCGGGGGAAGGTCATAGTCGAAGTCGGCAACGTGGAGATTGCTCATGGTCACGCCATCTCTTCCAGGCTGGCTCTCACAATGTGCGCCGTGCAATCCCACCCATAGATCACCCCAACGACGAAGACCTGTCGTTGGGGACCCCGAAGCCGCAAATACAAGAACGCGGCGAGGGTGGGGCACCCATTCTTACTCCAAAGATTGGCGAAAACCTTTGACGGACTATTCACGTGCGCGCCTTCTTGAAGTAGTCGTAGGAGCGGAGGCGGGCGAATTCGATGGCGGCGTTGAGCTCCTGGCGTTTGGGCTCGAAGTCTTCAGTTGCGAGATCGGCGGGGACATGCGTCCACGGCCCCCAACTGACGCAGATGCGGGTGAAGGGTTTGGGGATGAGGAAGTGGTCCCAGGCGGAGGAGATGACCCAGGCGTGCTCAGGTTGGAGATGAAATGCGCCGATGGGCGCGCCGGTCATTGCGGCGAGTTTGATGGGGCCCATCTTGGTTTGATAGATGGGGCCGAGCGGGCCGTCGGCGGTGAAGATGGCGGTGCGGCCGGTTTCGATAACGTTGGCCAGGCCGAGCAGCCCCTCTTTCGCGCCGCGAGTGCTGGAGCCGCGCACGGCGTCGAAGCCAAACATCTTGAGGATGCGGGTAATCAGCTCGCCGTCGAAGCTTTGGCTGATGAGGATGACGGCGCGGGAGTAACGGAAGTAAACCGTGCAGGGGAGCACGCACTGGTGCCAGAAGCAGTAGATATTCGGCGGGGCCTTCTCGCCGAAGACGGTGGGCGTGACGCCTTCCGGAGCGAGGACCCGAAAGCGCCATGTGAGTCCGCAGAGCCAGACCAGCGCCGAGACCACGGGCGTGACGATGGCCAGGATCAGGCGCTGGAGGAGGGTGAATCGGTGGCTGGGATCGGCGGTCACTGTATTGATTTTAGCTGTAGCGCAACCAGCGCAGTAGCTCGGGCAGGGTGGCGCGCTTGCCATACATGAGGATGCCCACGCGATAGAGTCGCGAGGAGAACCAGAGCATGGCCCAGATGCTCAGAATCAGCAGGACAATGGAAACCGCAAGCTGCCAGAAGGGCACCGTCGTCATGCCCATGCGCGGAATCACGATGTAAGGCGAGGTGATCGGGCATAGAGTTGCGGCAACGGACCAGACGGAGTTGGGGTCTTTGAGAAGCACCATAATCAAGCCCATGCTGAGATAGAGGGGGATGATGGCCAGCACCATGAACTTCTGCAGGTCCTGCGATGTCTCGCAAGTGGCGGCCAGGCCGGAAAACATGGCGCTGAAGAGAGCGAAACCGAGCAAAAAGTAGATGGGGAAGAAAAGGCCCTCCATCCAGGAAAAATGAAGGGAAAAATCGCCGGTGAGCGCGGTGGTTGCCAGGGCGGAGCCTAAAAACAAAGTGGCCGCAACCGTCCAGATAGCGACCTGCGTGAGGCCGACCGCGCCCACGCCGAGCATTTTTCCGGCCAGTAGATCGTCGGGGCGGGCAATGGCCAGCAAGACTTCGAAAATGCGCGAAGTTTTTTCCTCGATGATGGCGCGAGCCATGTCAAGGCCGTAGAGCATGATGGGCATGGAGAGCAAAAAGACCATCATCATAGCCTTGTAAAAAGGCGATGCGCCTTTGCTTTCTCCTGTCTTGCCATCCTTGGTTAATTGGAGAGTCTCGATATTGATAGACTTCAGCGCGGCATCGACATCAGCCTGCTTCACTCCACTGGCAAGCAAGCGCTCGTTGGCCATGGCGTGGTTCAATGCGCTCCTCATCCCGCCGAGATTGACAAAGCCTCCGGAAGCCAACGAGGTGTAGGAAGCCGTGATCTCTCCAGCCGAAGATGTGTCGATGGCTAGCACGCCGTCGATGGCCCTGGACTGGATCTGTTTTCGCAGGGCATCCCGCTCTTGCTGGCTTGCCGGAGCTACCACATCGACGGTAAATTGCGCATCCTTGTCGTCCAGAATGCGTCGGCGAACCTCGTTGGCCAGCACCTGGTTCTGGGCAACAATCGCCACATGCTTTCCGCCCGCGGCTTTTCTATCGGTAAACGAACCCCAGGCCATCAGCGCAATCATGATCAGCGGCATCAGCACCGTGGAGAAGATGAAGGCGCGGCCGCGAATCTGCTCTTGGTATTCGCGCCTGGCAACCAAAAAGATATTACGCATTGGCCTTGCCTCCCACGGTCTGGATGAAAATCTCTTCCAGCGACGGCTCAACCAGCTCGAAGCGGTAGATGGTCGACTTGGCCGCGGCTTCATGCAGCAGCTTCTGGGCGTTGCCGTGCGGCTTAAGCTTGATCTCGGCGTGGCCGGAGAAGTTTTTGGCTTCCGCAATCTCCGCGCTGTTCAGAAAAGCGGAATCACCCTCGAACTCGACGATCACGTGATTGCGCTCGTAGCCGGCCTTAATCTGGCGCAAATTACCGGAGAGCACGGCTTCGCCGTTGTTGATGAGGCAAATGGAGTCGCAGAGCTTCTCCACCTGGTCCATGCGATGCGTGGAAAACAGGATGGCCTTGCCCTGGGACTTTAGTTCGAGCAGTGTCCGTTCTATCAGCACGGCGTTCACCGGGTCGAGTCCCGCGAAGGGCTCGTCCATGACGACGAGTTGGGGCGAGTGCAGCAGCGTGGCAATGAACTGAATCTTTTGCTGCATGCCCTTGGAGAGTTCCTGGGTCTTTTTCTGGAGGGCATCGGCGATCTCCATGCGCGTGGCCCAGGCGTAGGAGCGCTTTTGCGCTTCCGTGGCGCTGAGCCCATGCAGGCAGCCGAAGAAGACCAGTTGGTCGAGGACCTTCATTTTTTTATAGAGGCCGCGCTCTTCGGGCAGGTAGCCCACCTGCTCCAGGCTCTGGCGTTCGAAGTGCTTGTCGAAGAGGCTGATGCGTCCCGAGTCGGGCAGAGTGATGCCCATCATCATGCGAATGGAGCTGGTTTTTCCCGCTCCGTTCGGCCCCAGCAGGCCGAAGATCTGGCCTGCATGGATAGCCAGGCTCAGGTTGTTGACGGCAACCTTATTCTCGTAGGCCTTGGTCACTCCCGCGAGTTCGACAACTGGCATGGATTCTCCCGCAGTACAGTGTGCAGTTTGGATTCAGGAAAGTACGGTCATGATTCAGGTTAACCCGAGGACCGGCCTCAAAAGAAGTGTAGCAAAACGGCCGAGCGAAAACCGGCAAAACAGGGAAACCAAAGTTCCCATTTCTCCATGCCAGTGGATAGTGATGAGGGCGGGGCAAGAATGGTACTCTATTTTGGCAATGTCAGATTACGATTATTTCATCTCTGAAGCCGCCGACGGGCCGGCGAACAAGCCGCAGACTGTCGCGGAGCTTGATGTACGCCAGTCAGTGCTTGAGGGTCTGGCATTAAAGATTCTCTATCTGTCTGGCTCCATGTCCATCTCCGAGTTGTCTGATAAGACGCGGCTCAGCTTCGAAGTGGCCAAGGAACTGGCATACCAATTGCGCGCGGAGATGTTTTGCCAGGTGACGGGGATGAACGCCAACATTCCTCAGATCTCCATCACCAGCCAGGGCAGAACGCGCGCCATGGAACTGCTCGCAGAGAACCATTACACAGGTCCCGCGCCGGTATCTTTGGAGAGCTACGTGGCGCAGACACGGAGTCAAAGCATTAGCAAAGTGGAGGTGCACGCGGAGGACGTGCAGCGCGCCTTTGCGCATCTTGTAGTCAGCAACGAGAAGTTGCGGCAATTTGGGACGGCGCTCAACTCCGGCAGCTCCATCTTTCTTTATGGCCCACCGGGGACGGGAAAGACTACCGTTGCCGAGACGTTGTCAAAGGTGATTGCCGAGGATGAGGTCTGGATCCCGTATGCATTGGAGGTGGATGGCCAGATCATCACTATCTTCGATCCTGCGATACACAAGCGGACAAAAGAATCGCAGAACACGCGCCGGGACGGCCGCTGGGTGCTGTGCCAGCGCCCCGCGGTGCTGGTGGGCGGCGAGCTGACGGCGGAGATGCTGGACCTGCAGTTGAACCCGGTGACGAGATTCTATGTCGCTCCCGCGCAGATGAAGGCCAATAACGGGGTGCTGATCATCGACGATTTTGGGCGGCAGCGAATTCGCCCCGAAGATCTGCTCAACCGCTGGGTTGTTCCCCTGGATCGCCGCATCGATTTTCTTGCTCTGGCGGGAGGTAAGAAGATTGAGGTTCCATTCGAGATGCTGGTTGTCTTTGCATCCAACATGGATCCGACGGAACTGGTGGACGCCTGTTTTTTGCGAAGGATTCAAACCAAGATCAAGATCGACACGGTTACAGACGAGATGTTCAGCGAGATCTTCCGCCGCGTGGCCGAAGAAAGCGGGCTGGCCTATAACGCCAACATAGTCAAGGATCTTATCGCTTTAATCCGCAGCACACTGAATCAGGAGTTGCGCCAGTGCTATCCCCGGGATCTTGTGAACCAGGTTCTTTGGGCCGCCCGCTACGAGGGCAAGAAGCCTAAGATAGATCACGCGTCCCTGGCGCAGGCGGTGGAAGCTTATTTTTTGGCGAAGGCGTAGGGGGAACAGAATCTACTAAACGTTTGGAAAAGACAATAAAAGACTCATAAACAGCTGTCGATAGGTGGAACTATCCCAACTTAGCCGCAAAATTGCAAGAAGCAGGTCCTTCGAATCTCTGCACTCGCTCAGGATGACGCCGCGAGGGTGGGGCACCCAGACGATACGCAGACAAATGTTTTAGCATCCGAAGTGTGGCTGAGCTAGACACTCCGGTGATGTATGTGAAGGGCGTGGGTCCGAAGGTGGCGGAGATGCTTGCCGCCAAGGGGATTCAGACCGCCGAGGACTTGCTCTACCATCTTCCCTTCCGCTATGAGGACCGGCAGAATCCGCGCTCTCTGGATGAGTTGCAGCCGGGCGAGACAGCCAGCGTGATTGCCGAGGTGCGCGGCTCGATGCTGCTCAGGACGCGCAAGATGCCCATCTTCGAGCTGACGGTGGGGCAGGGGCGTCTGGCGCTGAAATGCATCTGGTTCCACGGTAGCTATCTGGAGGGCAGGTTTCACGCCGGGCAGACGGTGGCGTTGTATGGGCGGGTTGAGCCGTCGCGCTCCAGCCAGAATTTGAAGATGATTCAGCCGCAGTTTGAGCTGCTGCCCGATGACAGCGACGACGCGGAAACGCGCCTCCTGGAAGTGGGGCGGATTACACCGGTGTACGAGTCACTGGGCGGTGCGCGGCTGGCCTCGCGCTGGCAGCGGAAGACGATCTTTCACCTGCTGGAAGGAATGCGGGGCGCGGCGCCGGAGTGTTTGCCTGTGGCGATGCTGGGGCGGCTCAGCTTGCCGGATCGTGAGACGGCACTGCGGGAGGTGCATTTTCCGTCAGAGGGAACGCCCATGGCTCAGTTGCAAGCCGCGGCGACTCCGGCGCACCGGCGGCTAATCTTCGAGGAGCTGTTTTTTCTGGAGTTGGGGCTGGAATTGAAGCGGCGGCGGATGCGGGAGCGCTCCGGAATCAGCTTTGCGACCGGCGACAAGGTTCGCGAGGCGATCAGAGAGGTGCTGCCGTTTCATCCCACGGCGGCGCAGAAGCGGACGCTGGGCGAGATAGTGGCCGATATGCGCACCCCAAGCCCCATGCGGCGGCTGTTGCAAGGGGATGTAGGCTCGGGCAAGACGATTGTGGCTTTGCAGGCGATGCTGGTGGCCATGGAAAACGGCTACCAGGCGGCGTTGATGGCGCCCACTGAGATTCTGGCTACGCAGCACTATCTGGCCATGCGCAAGCTGCTGGAGCGGTCGAGCCGACGCTACCGGATTGCTCTGCTGACGGGCTCGCTGAGTGAAGATCGCAAGCGGCAGACGCGCGGCGAGATCAACCGGGGCGAGGCGCAACTGGTGATCGGGACGCACGCGCTGATCGAGGAAAAGGTGGAGTTCGACCGGCTGGGGCTGGTGGTGGTGGACGAACAGCATCGCTTTGGCGTGATGCAGCGCTTCAAGCTGATGAAGAAGCCGAATCAAGCAGAACCGGATGTGCTGGTGATGACAGCCACGCCGATTCCTCGGACGCTGGCGCTGAGCTTGTACGGCGATCTTGACGTGAGCGTGCTGGATGAGATGCCTCCGGGGCGCACGCCCATTGTGACGCGGCGCGTTCCCGGCGAGATGGCTGAAGAAGTGTGGGATTTTGTGCGTCAACAGGTTGCGAAGGGCCGCCAGGCTTATATTGTCTACCCGGTGATCGAGGGCGCCAGGGAGGACCAGCCGGAGCTGGATTTTTCGCACGACGACGTGGAGGCGGGGACTGAATTCGTAAAGGCGCCTCCGCCAGCTGCCGCTCGTAAGTCCATCCGAAAGGGAAAGACGGCGGAATTGTTTCCGAAGTCTGTGCAGGAGGCGAATCCCGGCGCGAAGTTGGGGCTGAAATCAGCCGTGGAGATGCACGAAAAGCTAAGGCTGGGGCCGTTGGCGGGGCTGCGCGTGGGCCTCTTGCATGGGCGGTTGGACTCCGACGAGAAGGAGATCATCATGCGACGTTTCCAGCGCGGTGAAATAGATGTGCTGGTGGCGACGACGGTCATCGAGGTGGGTGTGGATGTGCCCAACGCTACGGTGATGGTCGTGGAGCACGCGGAGCGGTTTGGGCTGGCGCAGTTGCACCAGTTGCGAGGCAGAGTAGGCCGCGGGGCAGCGAAGAGCTATTGCATTCTGATCACCGGCGAGCGTGTTTCTCCGCTGGGCGAAGAGCGGCTGAACGCCATGGTCCGCACGCAGGACGGATTTGAGCTGGCGGAGCTGGACCTGACGCAGCGCGGTCCTGGAGAGTTTTTCGGGACGCGGCAGGCGGGTCTGCCGGATTTTCGCGTATCCAACCTGCTGCGCGACCGGGAGTTGCTGGAGCTGGCCAAGATGGAGGCTTCTCGCTTTGTCAATGAGCCTGGCAGCCAAAACGAAGCGACAGAGGCCGAGCGGGCGCGGGTTTGGGCGCGGCTCAAAGTGGCCTGGCAGCGCCGTTATGGACTGGTGGAGGCTGGTTGACCGTGCAATCAGTATTTTTTACCTGCCGAATCACTCAATCTGTAATCAATACAAGAAGATGCAAAGATTAACTATTTTGTATAGCTATTTTAATAATGTTGACTACTCCACTAATTAAGAATAAAAATGCGACCGACTCCTTCGGTGAGCAGAAAGGATGTATCACGATCATGAAAATGAAACTCCCCCTATTATTGGCTATCCTGCTTTCTATTTTTTTCGTCACCGGCTGGAGGCCGAATGTTCCGCTCTTGGGATCGAAACCGGATGTAGAAACCATGCGGACCTCCCTGCTGAGCGCCGTCAAAGCTGACAATACCGCAGAAGCCATACGGCTGATCAGGATGGGCGCCGACGCGAACTGCCGCACCTCAGCGAATGGATGGAGCGCACTGCATTTCGCGGTGCGGAACGGAAATACGGAGATAGTCGCGGCGCTTTTGCAGGCGGGCGCCGATCCTAACTACACGGGAACCATGGAAGGGCAAACGGGCACGATCGTCGCAGAGAAACCCTTGGAGATTGCGCAAGCAGCTCTGGATTTGGTCAACCAGGTTCCATCCTCAAGGATTGAAGAGACGCTCCGCCGAGGCGGAATAGATGATCCGGCGCTGGTCAAAAGCATGAAGGATCCAAAGGCTTCCAACCGCTATCTGAAGGTGATCGAAGCGCTGACCAATGTTAAGCATGAATCATAGGTGATAAACTTCCCCTCCTGCGCCGAGTGTTCCACCCTTACCGCGAAGCGTCTTCCCGCTTGATGAGGTGGAGGGCTGCACATTTAAATGACAAACATCGCGCCCTCTGGCGGCTAAAGTCGCGTGCCGGGGATGCGCGCACGCCAGCCTCAATGAGTGGAGGCTGGTTGACCCGGCAAACAGCCGCTTGATAGCATCAGTAATGCGATTCTGTATCCAATGCAGGTAAATCCACAGGATGATTCCATAGCATTGTTCTCCAGACAGAGATAACAGCTCGGCAGGATCGGAATACGCTTGAAAGGATACCAACGCTGCAATGAGATGGAAGCCGCTGTTACTTCTTGCCGTTGTACTTTCTTTAATTTCTACTACCGCCTGCAAGACCGATCCGGCGTCGCTGATGACGGCAGTCAAGGCCGACAACAACGCGGAAGTTATCAGGCTCATTGGGAAGGGAGCCGACCCGAACAGCCGCACTTCGCCGAAAGGCTGGAGCGCGCTGCACTACGCGGCCATGAACGGCAACGTAGAGATTGTTCAGGCTCTTCTCAAGGCAGGCGCTGACCCGAATTACGCCGGGACCAAAGATGGGCAAGCGACCTCGGCTGCCAGGACGCCTTTGGATCTAGCGCAGGGAATGATGAATATAGTCAGCGGGATACAGCCCTCCGAAATTGAGGGTGTATTACGCGAGAATGGATTGGACGATCCGGCGTTATTGAAGAGCGCAAAGGATCCAAATGCCGAGGATCGATACGAGAAGATTGTCGTGCAATTAATTATGGCTATGAAAGAAAAATAGCGGTGGAGCGCGCGCCGGCTCCTGGGACGCAGTACCACCCGGCTCAGCCGAAAGGCAGGCCAAGACCATGCTGCGAGTCGCTCTCTTTTTTGCCGCATCCGTCGCGATACTGCCGCTGTCGTGGCGGTCTCTGAAGGATGCGCGCACGCACGGCTTTTACCGCTTTTTCGCATTCGAGCTTCTTTCGGGGCTGATTTTGTGGAACGTTCCATGGTGGTGGCGCGATCCGTTTTCGGGCCGGCAACTGGCTTCCTATCTTTTTGGAGCAGTTTCAATCGGGCTGGCGATTGAAGGCTTCCGGCTGCTCAAGGTGATTGGTCGGCCGTCGCCAGCCAAAGTCGAGAGCGCCAACCTGGCCTTCGAAAACACGACGCAACTGGTCACGGTAGGCGCATATCGCTGGATCCGGCATCCCTTGTATGCATCGTTGCTGGCGCTAGCGTGGTGTGCGTATTTTAAGAATCCGTTAGGGCTCGCATCCATTGCCATGACTCTGGGCGCGAGTGGATTTCTGCTGGCTACGGCGCTTGCCGAGGAGAAGGAGAACCTCAAACGCTTTGGCGCGGCCTACGCCGAATACAAAAAACACACCCGGCGATTCATTCCTTTTGTTTTCTAAAGCGAGTTCATTGAAGGTAAGTACTGATTTAACCGGCCTGTCAATCGATTCCCGCGGCGCTTGCGCCTTTCATCAACTCGACGGGAAAGGTCTGGATCTCCAGGTCGACGCTGGCAATCTCGGCGCCGCAATCCTGCTGGTGGTTGCGGGTGCATTGGCAGAGCTCGGTAAAGCGGATGTGCCCGCTCTGGCTCAGTTCCAGGCCGGCGGCAATCATTACGCTGTAAATATCGACGCAGGCCTGCCGCTCGAACTCAAACAACATATTCACGGTGCCGGCATCATTTGCTCCGCGGCTGAGAACCCAGCCGCCACAGCCGAGGATTGCGCCGGTGAGGGTCTGGACCAGGCGCGAAGGTTCTTCGATGGAAATGGCCTTCATCTGCATGGCCCAGGGAATATTCATCATCTGTCTTGCGTCGCGGGTTGGCAGCATCTGTCTCACACACGCCCTATCGGAGCCTGGGAGGCGCAGCATAATTATTGTTGCGGAGTCGAACGGAGTCTGACCGGCTTTGAGACAACTCCGCTTGCGGTGAGGCTCGAATGGGCTGCGCTGGTAATTGGAGGCGCGTCTATACCCCAACGGCATGAGCACCTCAAGCCAGATTGACTGCAACGCAAACACAGCAACAGGGAAATGATGTAGCTTGATAGACAGCATGATTGTCGGTTCCGGCATCGATCTGGTGGAGATAGGACGCATTCAGAAGTCCATGGACCGCTTTGGGCAGCGGTTTCTGGACCGCGTGTACACGGATGCGGAGCAGGCGTATTGCCTGCGCAAGCGGAAGTCCGCGGAGAGCTTTGCCGCCCGCTTTGCCGCCAAGGAGGCCGGAGCCAAGGCATTGGGGACGGGCATCAGACATGGAGTGAACTGGCTGGAGATTGAGGTCTCACGCGAACCCGGCGGAAGGCCCACCCTCCATTTTCACGGACGTGCGGCGGAGTTTGCCGCCCGCCTGGGGGCAGTCCGCGCTGCGCTTTCCATCACCCACACCGCCGAGTTGGCTATGGCCAGCGTGGTGCTTGAGGACGGGTCATGATTCCGCCTTTTCTGCTATTCTCAATGCGTTAACCACCTCATTTCTACCCGAGGGAAGAGCCGTGCCAAGCCGCAAAGAGATTCAGTGGTCGCAGCTGAGAGTAGGGGCATTGGTGCTGTTGGCCATGACCATACTGGTCGTGCTGATTCTTCTCATGTCCGGGCAGAGCGGCGGACTGTTTGAGCGCAAGCTGGTGCTGCGCTGCTACTTTGAGAATGCGGCCGGCCTGAAGGATGGCGCGCCGGTGACGCTGGAGGGCGTAACCATCGGCAACGTGATCCATGTCCGCGTAGTGGCGGATCGCAACCCCACGCCGGTGGAGGTGACCATGCGGGTGGGACACGAATATCTGGGCCGCCTGCATACCGATTCGACCGCATCGATCAATCAGGCCGGCGTTCTGGGCGATAGCTACATAGATCTCAGTTCGGCCCACGCTACCGGACCCCCTCCGGCCAACAATGCCGAACTCAGGGCAGCCGGCGCGCCCAGCATTCAGGATGTGATCCGCACCAGCAACGAATCCATCAACGAACTCAACAAGCTGTTGCGCAAGATCGAAATCACGGTTGATTCGGTCAACTCCCGGCGCGGCGTCGCGGGCGAGTTGATCAACGATCCGGAACTGGCAAAAAAAATTACCACCATTGCCACCGATCTGGAGACCATAACCGGCGCCATCGCCGGAGGCAAGGGATCGCTGGGCAAGCTGGTCAATGACGATGCGCTGTACAACCGCGCCAACTCGGCCGTCGACCGGCTGAACAGGATCACCATTGCCCTGGACGAAGGCAAAGGCAGCGCCGGAAAGCTGCTCAAAGACGACTCGCTCTACAACAACTTGAATGCCGCCGTCACCAATGTCAATCAAATGGTGGCCGATATTAACTCCGGCAAGGGAGCGATGGGCATGCTGGCCAAGGACAAGGATTTCGCAGCCAAATTGGACGACACCATCAGCCGGCTGGACTCGATTCTTCAGGGCATCAATGAGGGCAAGGGAACGCTGGGGCAACTGGCGCAGAACCGCTCGCTTTATGATCATGCCGACCAGACTATGGACAATGCCCAGCAGTTATTGAAGAGCATTCGCGAGGACCCGAAGAAATATTTTGTGATTCGAATGAAGATATTTTGAAGGCGAGCTTATCACGTAACTATGCCAGACTTACAGTCCTGTAGTGCTGGCGTTCTATCTTCGGCGATTGAATCTCTGGATGCCAACCGAAAGCTGAGTTTCATGATTCGAAACTGTGACGACCGCGATTTCGAGCAAGTTTGGGCCGTTATCAATGACGGCGCTCAGGCCTACAAGGGAATCATCCCCGCGGATCGCTGGACAGAACCGTATATGTCGCAGGAAAAACTGCGGCATGAAATCGACGATGGCGTTGTCTTTTGGGGCTACGAGGAGACAGGGACGCTGGCAGGTGTCATGGGGCTGCAAGAGGTCCAGGATGTAACCCTCATCCGCCACGCTTATGTTCTTACCAGCAGACAGAGGCGTGGAATTGGAGGGAGTCTGCTGCATCATTTGCTCGCGCTTGCGAACGGACCCGTGCTGATCGGCACGTGGGCCGATGCGGTTTGGGCGATTCACTTTTACGAAAAAAACGGCTTTCAGTTAGTGAATCCACAGGAGAAAGACCGGCTGCTTAAAAAATATTGGAACGTGCCCCAGCGCCAGATTGAAACCTCGGTAGTTCTGGCCGATTCGAAGTGGCGTGAACGGCAGCGATAAGATTTAACGCCGGCTCGCTAATTTCCGGACTCGCGGCCGCGAAACATCTTCCAAAACTCCTGAAAGCCCTTCAGGCGTACGACCTGGAAGTAGTCGCTGGCAACTAAGTAGAAGATGATTGCCGCGGCCCAGACGACGTGTAGCGCGTCAGTGCCTAATTGGTCGCTGAAGGGCAGCGGCGCGGCCGACAGCACCATGGCCAGCACGACGAGCGCCAGCTTGACGATGCCCATCACCAGGTTGATCTCGACCAATTTGGCCGTCATGGGCTTGCCGAGGCGGAGAGATTGAGCGAGGGCCGAGAGCGGGGAGCGATTTTCCAGCAGCATCAGCAGAGGGGCGATGAAGAGCGGCCAACTGAGGAGCGCCCAGACCGTGAAGAATCCCAGCGAGAGGAAGATAACCCATACGGAGAAACCGATCAGGTCAGGCTCCGCGGCGGGGGTGATAGTTGCAGCAGCGACCCAGGCGATGGAGCGGAGCCATCCCCAGATGGTGAAGAGGAATAAAGCCAGCCAGGCGGCCTGGAGAACGATCATGGCAAAGGGGCGGAAACGGAGCGACGGGACCATCTGTTTAAGGAGCAGGCTGCGACCCAGGGCGGAGACGATCACCCAGGCCACAGCGGCAACCGGCAGAAGCCAATGCAATACGGCTGCCACGGGTGGCTGATAGAGCGCCCAGGCATTGCTGAGTTGCACCGCTGCCACCCAGGGGTTCTGCGGATCGAGAGAGCTGAGGCCTGAGGATGTGGGCGGCAGGGCGACGAGAATTTTGATTGCCTCAAGCAAGGCGACGATCACGAACGGGATTCCGAAGGTCCAGCGCCAGGCAACTTCGATTGCAGTGAGTGAAGGCCGTGCGAAGACCCAGCCCATTTGGCCGACGAGAGACTGGGTTCCGCGCAGAGGCGCGGGCATGCTACTTCACCACCAGATTGGCAGTTCTGCCCGGCACGACGATGATTTTGACAACCTTCTTGCCCGCCGTGCGCGACTTGACCTTTTCGTCGGCGAGAGCGGCGGCCTCGATGGCTTTGGCATCGGCATCGGCGGCTACACGGACGACAGTGACCAGCTTGCCGTTGATCTGGACGGGGATTTCGAGTTCGTTTTCCTTGGCCAGCTCGGGATCGCTGACCGGCCAGGGTTGACGTAGTACTGAGTCTTTCTCACCAAGCGCTTCCCAAAGTTCGGCGGCAAGGAAGGGAGCAAAAGGCGCCAGCAGTAGGACTAGCGTACGCATTACCTCGCGGATGACAGGAGCGGGAACTTCACCCGCTGCCAGTTGCGCGTCTGATGATTGTATGTCGTTGACCAGCTCCATGATGGCCGCCACGCAGGTGTTGAAATGCCAGCGGCCCTCGAAATCCAGCGTGATCTTGGCGATGGTCTGATGAAGCTTGCGAAGAAGAGCGGCTCCGCCGTTTTGCGTTTTGGACTGGTTCTGCATGGCGGTGCGCGCGAGCGGCGCATACTTTGTAGTCAAGCGCCATACGCGGGCCAGGAAGCGGCTCACACCGGCGACGCCGTCCTCCTGCCAATCGAGATCGCGGTCTGGCGGCGCTGCAAAGAGGGCGTACATGCGCGTCGAGTCAGCGCCGTAGCGGGCGACCATGTCGTCGGGCGAGACCACGTTGCCCTTGGACTTGGACATCTTGGCGCCGTCTTTGATGACCATGCCCTGGGTGAAGAGGCGGCGGGCTGGCTCGTCGTTCGTGATCAGGCCGAGGTCGCGCATGACCTTAGTCCAGAAGCGCGAGTAGATGAGGTGGAGAATGGCGTGCTCCACGCCGCCGATGTACTGGTCGATGGGGAACCAGTATTGCGCCTTCGCCGAATCGAATGGAGCCTTGAAATTATTCGCATCAGTGTAGCGATAGAAGTACCAACTGGAATCGACGAAGGTGTCCATAGTGTCGGTTTCGCGCTTGGCCGTCGAGCCACATTTGGGGCAGGCGACATTGACAAACTTCGGCACACGGCCCAGCGGCGAGCCGCCCTGCAGGGTGATTTCGATCTGATCGGGCAGCACGACGGGAAGCTGCTCATCGGGGACCGGAACCAGGCCGCACTTTTCGCAGTGAATGAAGGGGATGGGCGTGCCCCAGAAGCGCTGCCGGCTCACACCCCAGTCTTTGATGCGGAATGTGACCTTGGGCTCACCGAACATTCCTGCGACGGCAATCTCCTGGAGGCGCTTCTGTGCTTCCGCGCAACTCAGGCCGTCGAATTTTCCGGAATTCACAAGGACGCCCTCTTCGGAGAGAAACGGAAGCACATAGTCTGAGGATGGGTCGGCTGGCTTGATCACCTCGACAATGGGCAGTTTGTACTTGGTGGCGAACTCGAAGTCGCGCTCGTCGTGGCCGGGAACGCTCATAACGGCGCCCGTGCCGTAGTCGGCCAGAATGTAGTTGGCTACCCAGATGGGCACACGCTGGTTGTTGTAGGGGTTGATGGCAAAGCGGCCGGTGGGAACGCCGTGCTTTTCGATTGCGCCGAGGTCGCCGGCCTCGCGCGCCTTGGTTTGCTGCTCCAACAGCTCGTCAACTTGCGCTTTCAGTTTGGGGTCTGCGGCAGTGAAGGCCGCTACCAATTCGTGTTGCGGGGCTAGTTGCACGCTGGTCGAGCCGAAAATGGTGTCAACGCGGGTGGTGAAGACGCGGATGCGGGTCTTGTCTGTTTTCGGTTCATCCAGGAAGAAGTCGACATCCGTTCCTTCGCTGCGGCCGATCCAGTTGCGCTGCATGGTGCGGACTTTTTCAGGCCAGCCGTCGAGCGAGTCGAGGCCGTCGAGCAGCTCCTGCGCGTAGGCGGTGATGCGCAGGAACCACTGCTCCAGATCGCGCTGCTCGACCAAAGTTTCTTCGTGACGCCAACAGCAGCCGTCGACGACCTGCTCGTTAGCAAGCACGGTGGCGCATTCGGGACACCAGTTGACCTTACTTTTTTTGCGGTAGACCAAACCTTTTTCGTACATGCGCAGAAAAAACCACTGATTCCAGCGGTAATACTCCGGCAAACAGGTGGTGATTTCACAGGCCCAGTCGTAGCCGAGACCGAGCCGGTCCATTTGGATTTTCATCGCGGCGATGTTACTGAGGGTCCACTGGCGCGGCGGGGTGTTGTTCTTGAGCGCGGCGTTTTCGGCCGGCAGCCCGAAGGCGTCCCAGCCCATGGGGTGAAGCACGTTGTAGCCGCGCATCCACATGTGGCGAGCCAGGGCGTCGCCGATGGAGTAGTTGCGCACGTGACCCATGTGCAACTGGCCGCTGGGATAGGGCAGCATCTCCAGCACGTAGTACTTGGGCTTGCCGCAGGAGGCGGGCTCGGCCGCGTAGAGCGCGGGCTCAGCAGCCCAACGCTGCTGCCATTTGGGTTCAATCGTTGCCGGGTCGTAACGTTGTTCGATCTCTTCCGCCATAACTACTTAGTGTAAATGGGGCGGCTTTATTGCGCGGGCGGTGAGAGTCGTTCAGTTGGCGGAGCGGCCTCTTCATTTGGACAGACAACTGGTGGAGCTTTCTTTGTCACAATCGTGTAACCCTCGGGTGGTTGGAAGAGATCAGGGTCGGGATTGCCCTGACGAAAGTCTTGCATTTCCTCCGACCTCTTCCCAAGCCGAGGGTCATCAACAACCTCACGCATCAACAGACCTGTTCGCCGCGTACCGTTGCGAAAAAACTCCGGCATCTTCTGTCCGAAATACTCCAGATTCTCTGACTTACTCCAATACCACGGATCGTCAAAACGATAAAAATATGTCAATTCAGAACCCGCGAGGAAGTTCAGGCCCGGGACTGCAGCTCTCCATATCTCAACACTGCGCACGATTGTTTTTCTGTTCCCGTTTACGAGTGTTGGAATCGACCTGGAAGTTCTGAATCCCTGTGCCACATACCCTTGAATCGTTTGCGTTCCAAAATCTTCCACCACAGGTTTCGAGCGTGAAACTTCAGCCACGGACGTTTTGTCTTGCGCACAAGAGGAACGCGACGATTCAAGCTCGGCAATCATTATCTGCGTGGCCTGCTTACCCGGTACGCTCCAGGTAGTCCTGATACCAGCGACAGGGTCGTAAATGCAGATATGCGTACTCGGCGATTCTTCCTCCGGCGATGGAGCTACTGTTGTTGAATTCATCCAACGGCCCTGCGAGTCAAAGGTGTCCACTAAAGTAAACTCAGTGGTCCTGGTGGTTCCATCTGCCTGCAACCGCTGCGACGAAACTATGTACTTCGTTGTGTAGGGCTCATGCACGGTATTTGCACTGTTGTGATACCTGACGAATGCGCTCCCGCATCGTTCAACAACATCATCTCGATCATTAAACTGAGCTGAAACCGGCAAAACCAAACTAGCTGCTGCCGCACACACAATGGCGACATTGATGCTCGTGCGCATAACTTACCTCTTACGCCAGATTTGGCGACACAAGCATTATGACGCCAATCGATGAATAACGCTCGCGGGATTGTGAGGTTATTTCACCAGGCTCAACAGCACCTTCACATTACGCTCCTCGTCGCCGGGCTCTTCGACCGGGGTTTCGGCGATGAAGGCGGCGTGGACGAAGCGGGAGTCGTTGAGCAGGCGGCGGAAGGGTTCGAGGCCCATGGTTCCCTGGCCGATGTTTTCATGGCGGTCGAGTTTGGAGCCGCGCGCGGCCTTGGCGTCGTTCATGTGCCAGACGCGGACAGCTTCGAGGCTGACGGTTGCGGCGGCCTGTTTGACGGTTTGCTCATAGCCCTCGGCGGAGACCAGATCGTAACCGGCGACATGGGTGTGGCAGGTGTCGAGACAGACGGCGACCGGGGCCGACGGCTTGAGCCGGGCGACGAGTTCGGCTACCTGCTCGAAGCTGCCGCCGAGAGAGAACTCCGCTCCGGCAGTGTTTTCAATGAGGATGTGGAAGGGAGTCTGCTGCCAGGGCAGGCCGTCGATGGCTTTGGTGATGGATTCGGCAGCCAGCTTGAGGCCTTCGTCGCGCGTTAGTCCCTTCCACGAGCCGGGATGCAGCACCAAATACTCGGCGCCCAGGGCGAGGGCGCGCTCGATCTCGGCGCGAAAGGCGGCGATGCTTTTAGAGCGAATCTCCTCGGACTGGCTGCAGATGTTAATCAGATAGCCGGTGTGAATCACCAGCGGGCCGACATCGAGTTTGGCGCGCAGCTCCTTCATGCGGGCGCATTGTTTAGGGTCGACTTTGGGAGCGCGCCACATGCGCGGGCTGGCGGAGAAGATCTGCAAGGTGTTGGCGCCGATTTCGCGGGCGCGCTCGATGGCGTTGGATGCGCCGCCGGTTGTGCCGAGATGGATGCCGATGCGCTTGGTCATGGCCTTAGTTTATTGGATGACAAGGCAGCGATTGGGGTGCGTGGAATTCCCAGCTGATACATCGGATACCCCCACCCATATTTTGGACGCAAAATCCTTGTTTTCTTTGGTTTACAGACAGGGTTGCGCTGCAAAATATTGAAAACAATGAAGTTCCCTGCAAAATATTCCTGGCAAAGGAGTTACGGGACGTTTTGGCCTTTGTTGGCCGCTTTCGGATGAAAGACGGCGCGAAGAGGGCGTACCGGGACGATGATTTGAAGGAAGACTTCTGGAATCATTGTGCAACGAAGAAGGGAATTAATCTGCAAGGGCTTGCCGCCCTGGCGGACGGCGCTTGCGCGCCAGGGAGTTCGTCGTCTCCCTGGTCCCCAAATGCGAGGGACCTGGGGCACCCATATTTGTGGAACTCTTCGCTACGAGAACACTCGACTCTAATCGTCGTTGTCCGTGGTGGATTTTTTGTGGTGGACTTTGAGCATAGTGGGGACGGGCTTGTCTCCCATGGCGTCTTTCCACAAAATCACGTTGAGCTTATCGGCGGGGGCGCGGTCGGCGTGGCGGAAGTCCATCTTCATGCTTTCGCGCGCGCCGGCGGCGGTGGGCGGGTTGGCGGCGTAGATGAGGCCGTTGTCGCGGTTCCCGTAGTCGGCGGTGTAGGCGGGCTGGTCGCCGGGGCCGGTGAAGAACGTGGAGATGAGCGAGCTGAAGGCGTCGTTGTTGTTCATGGGCGGGAGACCGAGCAGTGACTCCATGGTGCGGATCACGCTGACGGTGGAGTAGAAGCGGCTGTCGACATAAGTCGCGCTGTTAGGGCCGCGCGGGGAATATTTGCTGACGACCAAGGCGATGCTGCGATGGGCGTCCACATGATCGCCGCCGTTCTGGGCGTCGTCTTCAAGAATGAAGAAAGCTGTATCGTCCCAGAAGGGCGAGTGGGAAACGGCTTCGACGGCGCGGCCGACGGCCAGATCGTTATCGGCCACCGAGGATTTGGGCGTGGGACTGCCGGGACGGGTGCCCGCGGTGTGGTCGTTGCCCAGGCGCAGCAGGATGAAGTTGGGCATGGTGTCGCGGCCCTGCTCCTTGTCCGCGTCCCAGGCCTTGAGGTGGCGCAGGAAAATCTCCACACGCACCTGGTCGGGAACTGCCAGATTGAAGTCGGGGTATTCGGCCGCGAAGTGGCCGACCAGCTCCGGCTTGGTGGGAACATTGGCGGCGATAAGGGGGATGGGCCAGGGCCACTTGTTCTGGCCGCCGCCCCACTCGGCAGGCACGGCTTCGCCCGGCGCAATGGACTTGAGAGCACAATCGCGGCCTTGCATCAGCGGCCCCATCTGCGGGTCCGCGACGCGGGCTTCATTGCAAAAAGTGGTGGAGATATATTCGCCGAAGTGGTAATAGGTTTTGCCGTGGGCGGCGAGATTGCCCCACAGATAGCCGCTGGCGGGCTCGTTGACGTCGGGAATTTTTTCGAGCAGAGGATAGTAATTGGCCACCGCGCCCTCGTAGTCATAGGTGCGCTGGTAGCCGCGATAGTTCTGCTGCCAGGTCTTTTCGAGATAATCCGTGCCGATGGCGGCGTTCGACCAGACGTGACCGTCGCCGGAGACCTCGCCGGAGTCGAAGAAGTTATCCAGCACGCCGAATTGCAGGGCCAGCTTGTGCTGGTTAGGCGTGATGGCCTCGCCGTACATGGTCAGGCTGGGGTCGCCGTTGGCGACAGGCTTGCCGTCCTTGCTGAGGTCGCCGAAGATCTGATCGTAGGTGCGGTTTTCCTTGATGATGTAGATCACGTGGCGGATGGGGTTCTCGCGACCGCCGGCAAAGGCGATCTTCTCCTCAGCCGCCTTCATGCGGTTGGATTCCAGCGCCGCCTCGGTCCATTGCGGCAGATTCGTTTCGATTTGAGCTTCGTCCAGGACCGCTAAAGAGCCATACAGAAGCGTGCCGATATACGTGGTAGAACTCGAATATCGATTTTTCCTCGTGGTTTCTGTCTGGCGCTGAGGAAAGTTATTAGGCCCGGTTCCCTTGCCCTTGTCAGTGGCAACGTAGAGTTTTCCGCCGGAGAATGCCCCCGAGAATGCCATGGAGATGGGCATCCACTCTGTGGGGATAAACCCGATAGGCTCGACCATGGCCCTGCGGGCTGTCCTCGACGTCAGCTTATTTGTGTCTATCACTGCAACCGCGTCGCTGGCCATATTGGCTACATAGAGGCGGTTGCCAGTGGCGTTCAGGGCCAGAGCAACCGGCTCGGCGCCAAAGTAGCTCTGATGCGGCAGGCGGGTATTGAAGTAGCCCTTGACGGAGAAGTGGCCGGAGCTGATGTTCACAGCGGCCACGGCATCGCGGTTGGCCAGCGCGACGTAAAGTGTTTTGCCGTCGGGCGAGAGTGCGAAGGCGCAGGGGTGGGTTCCGGGGGCGATGGCGCTGGAGGGCTTCAGCAGGGCCAGCTTGCGGCCTACTGTTCCGTTGGCCAAGTCGAGTTCCACGATCTCCGAGGCGTTCCACAAGGCGACATAGGCGCGCGTGCCGTCTTTGGAGAGCGCCAGGGCAATGGGATAGGTGGAGGGGACGGCATCGCTCTCGGCCAGGTCAAAACGAGTTTCAATGTTGCCGGTGGCGGCATCGAGAAGCAGAACGTCGTCGGAGAGATTTCCGGCGACCAGGAGCTTTTCAGCACCTGCGGAAGCGATGACGGCAATCGCCGCCGGGTAGGGAATGCCCTTGTCGCTGCGCACTTCGCTGGGCAGCCTGGTCGTTTTGCCGGAAGCGAGCTGCTGGAGCGGAAGGGGAATGAAGCGCTGTGGCGCGATCTTGCCCTCCGCGAAGCTGTAGACAACGATGCCGCTGCCGGTTTTGTCCTTGCTGTCGCCGAGCGGATCCGTTAGCGAGGCCATGCTCGCGTAGACGCGGCTTCCATCGCGGCTGAAGGCCAGGCCGGAGTAAAGCGTCTGTTTGGCCGACCGCGCCAGCGTGCGAGAGTCGGGGAAGTCGGACATGGAGCCGGCATGGGTGTCGAGCACCGCCAGCGACTGCTCATATTGCGACTCGGCGACGCCATAGCCAGCGTTTACCGTAACCACATAGCGGCCGTCCGGAGAAACGGCCATGGAAATGGGCAGGCTGTTCAGCCGCTGCGGAGACCCTGGAATCTCTCCGATCAATTGCTTGCTGGAAGGCAGATCGATGGTCTGCGCCGCAAGAACGCCGGTCCCAAGAACGAGGGCCGTGAAGGAAACCGCTAACCGCACCGAGGTGTTCATGACCAAACTGTAGCAAAAAGAGGGTTGATGGTGTGTTACAGCAGTGTAATGCGCGAGTGGTTTGGCTGTCAGAGTTTGATTCCGCGGCTGTTGAGCTATGCGTGGAGACGCGCCGGCAGGAACCGATAGCACATTACCAATGGAGGGGCAGCCGTAATCAGGCGGAATTTGCGGAATGTCCTTAGAATCTCCACATGAGCGAGCATTCTGATTCTCTTACGCAGATTCTTATCGACGTCATCCTGCCCAATCTGAAGAGCGTACAGGTCAGTCAGTCAGAGCAGATCGCCGCCAATGACCGGCTGGAAGAGTCCATCGAGGAACTGCGGCTGCATCTGGAGTCGCAGTTCGCCCACCTGTCGGCGCAGTTGACGGCCTGCCGTGCGGAGCTGGCGGCCGCGCAGGCAGCGTTCAAGGCGGCGCATCCGCAGTCCAGCGCTCAGGGACCAGACCGCACCACGCTGATCCACTAGGCCGCGGCGCCTGCAATAATCTTGTGATATGCGAACCGCGCTCACAGCGGAGCGGCTTTGGGATGGGGCCGGGCTGCTCGACTCGCCCATGGTCGAGATCGAAGAGGGACGGATCGTCTCTGTTTTTACGCGTGCGGAGGGCAAGTTGCCGTCCGAGGCGCGCGTACTCGACTTTCCTGGAGCGACACTGGCCCCCGCATTCTTTGACGTGCACATTCACGGGGCCAATGGCCACGATGTGATGGAAGCAACGCCCGTGGCGCTCGACGCCATAGGCAGCTTTCTTGCCCAGCATGGCACGGGCAGCTTTCTGGCAACTACCGTCACGGCTCCGCTGGATGCGACGTTGCGCTCTCTTTCCGGTCTGGCAAAGCTCGTGACACGGCCGGCGGTTGAAGGACAGGCACGGCCCATCGGCATTCATCTGGAAGGCCCGTTTCTATCGCACACCAGGCGCGGTGCACAACCGGCGGAGCACCTGCTCAAGCCCGATCTTGCTACTTTTGATCGACTGTTTGAGGCGGCGGAGGGTTGTATTCGGCTGATGACGCTGGCGCCCGAGCTGCCGGGGGCCGTCGAGTTGACGGCGCACGCTGCAGCGCGAGGAGTTAAGGTTTCATTGGGCCATTCGGACGCTACCGCAGCCGAGACCCGCGCCGCGATTGCCGCCGGAGCCGTGAGCGCGACGCACACCTTCAACACCATGCGTCCGCTCGTAGCACGTGAGCCGGGAATTTTGGGCACGGTGCTGACCTGCGACGAGCTTTATGCAGAACTGATTTGCGACGGCATTCACGTTGCGCCGGAGATGGTGAAACTGTGGTGGAAAGCTAAAAGCGCGGAGCGCGCGATTCTGGTGACCGATGCGATGAGCGCTACGGGAATGCCCGACGGCAAATACCAGTTGGGGGACTTTGCGGTGCAGGTGGCCAATGGGAGAGCCATGGCTCGCGGAGTGCTGGCAGGTAGCGTGTTGACGTTGGACCGGGCGCTGGCTAATTTTATGGAGTTCACTGGCGCATCGCTGGAGCAGGCTCTGCGTTTGGCGACGGTGAACCCTGCAGCGATGACCGGCCTGGGCGATCAGGCGGGTTCCGTCGCGGTGGGAATGCCGGCGAATCTCGCGGCCGTGGACCGAGCGGGGAAGCTGGTTGGTTCTGTCGTGAACGCCACCTGCGGTGGGGCAGACGGCGCTTTTGCGCCATAAGATTCGTGGTTTCCCAGGTCCCCAAATGCGAGGGACCTGGGGCACCCATACTAAAGAATTAATTACTACTTTCTATTCCGCCAGCCGCTGGGCTCGCCAGAGCGCGCCTTCCAGAGGGACTGCCGGCTCGCGGCTGACGGGCATCTGGGGCGCGGCGGTTTTCAATCCGGCAAAAAATGCCTCGCGGACAAGGGTCATGTGCTCGATGACGCCGCCGGTCCAGGCTACTGGAACTTCGCCGGCGATATGGTGTTTGCGGCGCAGTTTGGCGCGGACGAGAAGTACAAAATCGATCAGATCGGTCGCGGCCTGGGCAAGAACCTCGCGCGCGACGGGGTCGCCGGCGTTTGCGAGTTCGTTTATGGCCGGGGCGAGAGCGGCAAAGTCCGGCCCGGGGGTGCTGTCTCCCAGGTTGACCAAGTCAGCAAGCTGCGGTGTGCCCCAGATTTCGCCAATCTTTTCAAGAATATGCGTCGGTTGCTCACGGTCCAGAGCTTTGAGCGCGCGGCGCAGGCTGTGCAGGCCGATCCAGTAGCCGGAGCCTTCATCGCCCAGATGCGAACTCCAGCCGCCGGCGCTCTCGCGAGTGCCGTCGGGGGCGCGGCCAATGGTGTTGGAGCCGGTGCCGGCAATCTGCAGGATTCCGGGACCTCCGTGGAAGGCCGCATCGAGGGCGATGACCTCATCGCCGACAACCTCGGAACGCTCGACTCCAAAGTCGTTAAAAACAGCTGTGATCCACTCCGTCGTGCCGGGCATGGAAGCCGAGGCCACGCCTACCGAGGCAGCACGGACGCCCTTTACGCCGGCTTTGGCAAAGGCCTCTTTGAGCAGCGCGCGCAGATTGGCTTCGGCGGCTTCAGCGCCCACGCGCAGGCGTTTGATGGAGCCGCTCTGGGCGTGGGCCAGAAGCTTGTCACCGGCCAGGATGGAGGCGCGGGTGTGCGTTCCTCCGCCGTCGATCCCCAGAATCACATTCATCGTTCGCTTGCTCCTTCGATTGCCGGAAACTCCAGCTTATCGCATGGGGCGCGGGGGCTGAGGCGGGATCTGCGCTTTCGCTTCTGATTGCTGAGTGGATGGAGCTAACGGGTTATTGTTGCTGTCGTCGCAGAGTTCCGCGGCATGGATCATGGCTTTGGCAACGCTGTTGGCGGTGTCTTCATCGGAGAAATATACAGTATTCGTTGCACCCCCCGTTCTCTGCGCGATGAGAACGTAGAGGGGCGAATCAATCCTAGAGTCGAGTGATGGCCTTCCGAAAGCATCATTTTTCGCAATAGCGCGCTGGTCCAAGGTCATGACCATCACCCTTTGAATGAGATTGAACGGGATTTCCCAATCATTGTCAGCCACTGTTGCTCCATCTTTAATCGTCTTGACGTGATAGCTGATACCGCACACGTTCGGATGGGCGACGACATTGCTCTCCTCAAAGATGAACGGAGTCGTCCCGTCTGTGGGGCCTTGAATGCTTAAGAATCCGGGGTTAGGGCTATTGTCATTGGCGTAAGACACAAAATTTATTTTTCCATTTACGGCTATCTTGTCCTGGATGAACTTCAAGGTGAAGGCCAACGAAGGACCGCTGTCGGCGGGTCTGTGCGAGGGCGCGACGGCCTGCTGAGTAAGCGCTGGGGCGCTGAGCAGAGAGGCTAAACACGAGACAAACACGAAGCGCACAACATTTGTCATGGATACTCCTGGAAAGTTGCTAATTTTCGCAGCTGCTCTGTGCTGGAAGGGATTTGCGTAGGGGGAAGCCTGCGCATCAGTCGATTGTATAGTATTTACCACAGATTATTTTGGATTGCAATAGTCCAATTAGAAGGAGATATTGAGGATTTGGCCTCGTGAAGCAAACCTGATCTTTGCCAGGCTGCCTGATGGTCGGTGACCAAAACGGCATTGGATTGTTCAAATAAGGCCATCACAAGACCGCGTTCTGGCTTTGACCGATTATTTATCAATACCGGGCGTGCGCGGCCTTATCTTGGAAGAGCAGCTCTCCGCTTGGGGAACTGTCCCGCTGTCTGGGGAGACGAGGAATACGATGAGCGAGATTTCGACTGTAACGTCGACAGAATCCGGATTGCACCAGGGCGGATCGCACCAGATTGGATCAAACAGGGGCCAGAGAACCGCGATGAGCGTGGAAGCGCTGGCGCAATCGTTTCTGGACAACCTGGTCTTTGTGCAGGGCCGATCGACCGAGCGAGCGACGGTGAACGACCTTTATATGGCTCTGGCGCACACCGTGCGCGACCGTTTGGTGGAGCGGTGGATTCAGACGGTGAAGAACTACCAGGCGCAGGATGTGCGGGTGGTCTGCTATTTGTCGGCGGAGTTTTTGACCGGGCCGCACCTGGCCAACAACCTCATCAACCTGGGCATCTACGACGAGACCGAGCAGGCCATGAAGCAGTTGGGTATCAGCCTGAACACGCTGATCGAGCAGGAGGAGGAGCCGGGGCTGGGCAATGGCGGCCTGGGCCGTTTGGCTTCCTGCTTCATGGATTCGCTGGCCACGCTGGATATTCCCGCCATCGGCTATGGCATCCGCTACGAATACGGAATCTTCGACCAGCAGATTCGCGACGGCTGGCAGGTGGAGTCGACCGACAAATGGCTGCGGCTGGGCAATCCCTGGGCGCTGGAAAGGCCCGAGGATGCGTTTGAAGTGAAGATGGGCGGGCGCACGGAAAAGCATACCGACGCCAAGGGGCGGGTGCGCGTGGAGTGGATACCGCAGAAGCTGGTGCGCGGAGTGCCGCACGATACGCCGATTCTGGGCTACAAGACCAACACGGCCAACACCATGCGGTTGTGGGCGGCGCAGGCGGTGGAGAGCTTCGATTTCGGAACCTTCAACCAGGGAGATTTCTTCGGTGCGGTGGCCGGCAAGGTGTCGAGCGAGAACATCTCGAAGATTCTTTATCCAAACGATGAGGGTTTCCAGGGCAAGCAGTTGCGGCTGGAGCAGCAGTTTTTCTTTGTCTCGTGCAGCTTACAGCACATTGTCAAGATTCAGGTGGCGCAACGCCGTCCTTTGGCCGAACTGCACCGCAACTTCGCCATCCAGATGAACGACACGCACCCGGCGATCTCGGTGGCGGAGCTGATGCGCCTGCTGATCGACGAGCACGATATGGAGTGGGACGCGGCCTGGCACGTGACCGAGAATACGCTCTCCTACACCAACCACACGTTGATGCCGGAGGCGCTGGAGCAGTGGCCGTTGAGTCTCTTCGGAGCGCTGCTGCCGCGCCATCTGGAGATTATCGACGAGATCAACCGGCGGCATCTTGAAAATGTGCGCTTGAAGTTTCCCGGCGATGAAGGGCGGGTGCGGAGGCTATCGCTGATCAATGAAGACGGCGGGAAGTTCGTGCGCATGGCGCACCTGGCCTCGCTGGGCAGCCATGCCATCAACGGCGTGGCCGCGCTGCACACGGAACTGCTGAAAACCCATGTGCTCAGCGATTTCTATGCGCTGACGCCGGAGAAGTTCAGTAACAAAACCAATGGAGTGACGCCGCGGCGCTGGATGGTGCTGAGCAATCCGCGGCTGGCAAGCCTGCTGACGGCACGGCTGGGCCCGGGCTGGATACACGACCTGGAAAAGCTGCGCCGCCTGGAGCCGATGATCAACGACCAGAAGTTCTGCGCGGAGTGGCGCGACATCAAACGGCAAAATAAGCTGAACCTGTCAACCTACATCCACGAGAAGCTGGGCATCGCTACCGATCCGGATTCGATCTTCGACGTACTGGTGAAGCGGCTGCATGAGTACAAGCGTCAGCACCTGCTGATTCTGTACATCCTTACGCTCTACAAGCGCATCCAGCGCGATCCGGAGCTGGAGGTGACGCCGCGGACCTTCATCTTTGGCGGCAAGGCGGCGCCCGGCTATCGCATGGCCAAGCTGATCATCAAGCTGATTCACTCGGTGGGCGAATCCATCAACTCCGACCCGGTGGTGCGGGGCCGTTTGAAAGTGGTTTTTCTGCCCGATTACAACGTGAAGCTGGGGCAGAGGGTGTATCCCGCGGCGGACCTGAGCGAGCAGATTTCGCTGGCCGGCAAGGAGGCCTCGGGAACCGGGAACATGAAGTTTGCCATGAACGGCGCGGTGACCATCGGTACGCTGGACGGGGCCAATGTCGAAATCCGCGAGGAGGTGGGCGCGGAGAACTTCTTCCTCTTTGGGCTGACCACTCCGGAAGTGGAGAGACGCAAGCTGGAGGGTTACAATCCGCGCGCCATCTTCGAGACCAACTCCATGCTCCACGAGGTTCTCGATTCGCTTTCCAATGGAGATTTTTCGCGTGGCGATAAGGCGCTTTTTGAGCCGCTGATCAACTCCCTGCTGACCAAGGACGAGTATATGCTGCTGGCCGATTATCAGGCTTACGTCGATTGCCAGGACCTGGTGAGCGCGGCCTACAAAGACCAGGAAGCGTGGACGAGGATGTCGATCCTGAACGTGGCGCGGATTGGAAAATTCTCTTCTGACCGGGCGATCCGAGATTATTGCGCGGATATCTGGAAGACATGGCCGGTGAAGATTCAGTTGTAGGCTTGTCTGAAGCCGGGGCGATTGTGGTATTGTTCCCGCATGGAACGCCGACGCTGTTTATTTGCCGCTCTTCTATTCGTCTTCGCCTCAACCCTCAGTCCTGTGCGAAATCTTGCGCAGAGTCCCGCGCCCACGCCGCCGATGGGTTGGAACAGTTGGGATGCCTACTGGCTCACCATCAACGAGGCTGACTTCCAGGCCAACGCCACGGTGCTGGCCGGGTTCAAGCAGTTTGGCTGGCAGTATGCGGTGATCGACGAGGGGTGGTACATGGAGAACCCCAACGGCGCCAACCTTGCCGAAAGGAAGTATCTGCTGGATGGGAATGGGATTCTGATTCCTGTGTCGAGCCGCTTCCCTTCTTCTGCGAATGGTGCGGGATTCAAGCCACTGGCCGACTGGGTTCATAAGCAGGGACTGAAATTCGGCATTCATATTGTGCGCGGGATTCCGCGCGATGCGGTGAAGGCGAATCTGCCCATCGCCGGGACGAGCTTCCACGCCGCCGATGCCGCCGATCTCAACTCCCCCTGCGGATGGGATGACGGCAACTGGGGCGTCGCCGATAACGCCGCCGGTCAGGCTTACTACGATTCGATGTTGAAGCTCTACGCGGGCTGGGGACTGGATTTCCTCAAGGTGGACTGCATCAGCGACCATCCCTACCGGCCAACCGAGATCAAGCAAATTGCCGATGCGATCCGGAAAACGGGGCGGCCGATTGTGTTGAGCCTTTCGCCGGGGCCGACGCAACTGGAACACGCCGCCGAGGTAGCCGAATACGCGCAGATGTGGCGCATCACCAACGATCACTGGGACGCCTGGACCTTCCCGCGCAAGCCTGGCGACGACGAGTATCCCTTCGGCCTGCGCGATGAGTTCGACCGGCTGGCCAAGTGGTTTACCTATGCGCGGGAGGGCAACTGGCCGGACGCGGATATGCTGCCCTGGGGCTGGCTGGGGCCGCATCCGGGCATGGGCGAGTCGCGCCAATCGCGGCTGACGCATGAGGAGGAGAAGACCGAGCTCAACCTGTGGGCGATTGCGCGCTCGCCGCTGATACTGGGCGCTAATCTGACCAAACTGGATGAGTTTACGCGGTCGCTGATCTCCAACCAGTCGATCCTGTTTATGAACCAGAATGTGACCTATAGCCATCCGGTCGATCTGACGAGCCTGGGAGCCGGATTTGAAAACGCGCGGGTGTGGCGGGCCACGATCAATGCTCCGGGAGCAAGGAATTATGCGGAGTACTTTGGCTTTTTCAACCTGGACGACAAGCCGGTGACGTTGCGCATGAGCTGGACACAGCTTGGGCTGGACGGCAAGAAGCATCTGGCACAGAATATGTGGAGCGAAGACGGCTTCAAGGAATCGAAGGAAGTCAGCGTGACCTTGCCTGCGCACGGCAGCACGGTGTACGAGATTCGATAGGCGAGGTTTTTTGTTTTGCAACGACGGAATGTTCTGAGCGGAATAGCCGCAGTTTGGATTGCTTCCGCACGGATTGGCTTCGCACTCCCAACCAGCGGCCAAAAACTTGCCGAGGCAGCGCGGGCGCAGTTGGGCGTGACGACGGGCTACGATCCGAATTATACGAAGCTGACGTATCCTGGAGGCGATGTGCCGCGCTCGACTGGGGTCTGCGCCGACGTGGTGATTCGCGCGGCTCGCGACGGTCTGGGGCTGGACCTGCAAAAGCTGGTGCATGAGGACATGGTGAAGGCCTTCAACGCCTACCCGGCGCGCAGGGTGTGGGGATCGCGGGAGCCCGACGCGAATATCGATCACCGGCGGGTGCTGAACCTGGAGACGTATTGGACGCGGGCCGGGGCGCGTCTGTGGACAGCCAACGCGCCGACTCCAGGCGACGGCTTTCTAGAGCCTATTGAAGTGGGAGACATCCTCACCTGGCTGCTCGACGCGCGGCTGCCGCATGTGGGCATTGTGGTGAGCGTTGGCAGGCAAACGCGTGTTGTGCACAACATCGGGCGCGGCGTTGAAGAGAGTCCGCTAGCAGACTTCGCGCCTCATCGCGCTGCCGGGCACTATCGCTGGCCGGCGGGCAGTTAGCGCGGCTACGGTTTGGCTGCGCCGAGCTCGTCCTTGTAGACTTTGCCACCCTTCATCACAAAGGAGACGTGCTCCAGCACCTCGACGCGCTCTAGCGGGTTGGCGGTGACGGCGATGAGGTCGGCGTACTTCCCAGCTTCGAGAGTGCCCACATCATGTGCGCGGTCGATGAGGTCGGCGGCGCTTGAGGTGGCGGCGCGGATGGCCCCTGCCGGGGTCATGCCAAACTTGACCATGTAGTGGAACTGTTTGGCGTTGTCGCCGTGGGGATAGACGCCGGCATCGGTGCCAAAGGCGATTTTTACGCCCGCTGCCACGGCTTTCGAGAAGTTTTCACGCTGCAGGCGGCCTACAGTCTTTTCCTTCTCGACATTTTCTTTGGGCAGGCCAAACTCGACTGCCTTGCCGAGAATGTAATCGTCGTTGTAAATGTCGGCGACCAGATAGGTGCCGCGCGCCTTCATCATTTCGATGCCCTCGGCGTCGATGAGGCTGCCATGCTCGATGGAGTCGACGCCGGCGCGCACCGCGTCCTTAATTCCCTCTGTGCCGTGAGCGTGGGCGGCAACCTTGCGGCCGGCGCGATGAGCCTCATCGACGGCCATCTTCATCTCTTCGTAGGTGAGCTGCTCGGCGCCGGGCTTGTCGCCCAGGGAGAGCACGCCGCCGGTAGCCATGACCTTGATGACATCCACTCCATATTTGATCTGCTCGCGGACTATATGGCGTACTTGCTCGGGTCCGTCGGCCAACTGATAACCGCGCTCGGCCGGGTACATCCTATTCTCGACGCCGGGAGCAAAGCTGTTCATGTCGCCGTGGCCGCCGGTGATGGAGATGGCCGGACCGCTGGCCACCACGCGGGGACCGGGAAACTGGCCTTCGTCGATGGCGCGGCGCAGATCGACGGCGAAGAAGGGTTGGGAACCGACGTCGCGAACGCTGGTGAAGCCGGCCTGGAGGGTTTTATTGGCGTTGACCACGCCGTTAAAGCCGCCCATGAAAGGGGTTGTACGCACCTCCCAGATAGGGTCATAGTGGTCGGCGCGGGCCTCCAGGTGGGTGTGGCAGTCGATGAGTCCCGGCAGCACCCAAGCCTGGGAGAGATCGACGACCGTGGCCCCTGCAGGAATGGTTATTTCTGACGCGGGCGCGACTTTGGCGATGCGTTCGCCTTCGATAATCAGCACCATGTTGTTGCGCAGGTTGTCGCTGGTCGAATCAAAGAGATGACCGGCCTTGATATATATCGTCGGCGTGGCGGTTTGAGCCAGGGTGGCGGGCAGTGCAAGGGCCAGGACACCGAGAGCGAGTAGAAAACGGAAAATCAGGGCCGGTTTATGATTCATGGAGCGCTCCTTTATGACACGTGATTCTTCGCATTATAGAAAATGTGCCGTGCTGTGTTGGAGAAAATGAAATGCAACGCAGGGCCGGCGCCGGTCAGGAACCGGGATCTGCCCGTCACCGCCCAGCTGACTTTTATGTGAGAAACTAGTTGGGCTGGAAAATGGCTGGGAAGACAATGGCCTGTTCCAGGAGGATCACAGAATGCCTGTTCTTCGCTCATTCTTTATTGCACTCTCTCACAATCGCTCCTTGAGGCGCTTTAGCGAACGTTCCCTGGTGGGCAAGCGGCTCAGCGCGCGGTTTATTGCCGGCATGGAGATCGACGACGCTCTGCGGGTGGCTGAAGAGGTGAACAAGCAGGGCATGAGCGTGACGCTGGACTCGCTGGGCGAGAGTGTGACCACAGAGGCCGAGGCCCGGGCTGCCGCCGATGTCTATCACAAGCTGCTGGACGCGATTGCCGCCCGCAAACTGAACGCCAACATCAGCATGAAGCTGACGCAGATGGGGCTGAACCTTTCGCCCGCGCTGGCCGAGAGCATTGCCGAGAGCGTGGCCCAACATGCCAAGGCGACGGGCGGCTTTGTACGCATCGACATGGAGGATTCATCGCTGACGCAGGTGACGTTGGAGATCGTCAAGCGGCTGCACGCAAAGCCCGAGCTCGGGGATTCAATTGGCATCGTAATCCAGGCATATCTTTACCGCTCGAAGAAGGACATCGAAGACCTGATCGCCAACGGCATTCGCGTGCGGCTGTGCAAGGGCGCTTATCAGGAGCCCGCGGAGATAGCGTTTCCGCGCAAGGCGGATGTGGACGCCAACTTTATCAGGCTCGCGAATTTGCTGCTGGAGAGCCCGATTTATCACGGCCTGGCGACCCACGACGACGCCATGGTTGCTGCTGCGAAGAGTTACGCCAGCCAGCACGGCATCGATCGCGGCCATTTTGAATTTCAGATGCTCTACGGGATACGCCGCGACTTGCAGCGCAAGCTCGTCGAGGAGGGCTACAAGGTGCGCGTATATGTTCCCTTTGGAGATGACTGGTACCCGTATTTTATGCGCCGTCTGGCCGAGCGGCCGGCGAATGTGCTGTTTCTGGCCAAGAACTTTTTCCGGTTCTAGGGCGACGACAGTGCTTTGCAAGGGAGCGGACTCTGCTGGAGTAAAAGCCCTGGCCTACCAGCCGCGCACTTTAAAACCGGTGAGGAATGCAAAGAGCCTCTACACGCCAACCGACTCGACGGAATCGATCTTCCTGGCGATTTCGATACTCAACGTTTCGACGGTGAGATGGAAGAGCCTGCGTTCTCGCTCCGGCAGTTCGTCCAGCAGATCGGGAAATGACGTGACCTCGCAGCCGGGAAACGCGGTGCAGCCGATGGTGTCGGCCATGCGGCAGCTCACATTGATCAAATCAGTCATGCTCCAGGGGTCGTCCTTTTGCCGTGGTTTATGATGGTCGGCGACAATGGGCTCAAACTCCGGGGGCATCTTCCAATCAGCGATCAGTTGCCGGCCGGCCTCGCAATGATCCCATCCGAAGAGATTCCGCTCGGCTTTGAGAATGCTGCCGGGCGGGCCGCTGTGAGCTCCCAACAGGAGGCAGTACTCCTTGGGCCGGATCACAGCCAGCGCTAATCTGCCGATGTCATGCATTACGCCCGCTGTGTATGCAACGTCCCTGTCGAGGAAGCCTACGGAAGCCAGTTGATCGGCGATCAGGGCACAGGCCAGATTATGGCGCCAGATGGCGCGCATGGCAGGTTGATTCAGCGCTTTGCCCAGGTATCCGCGCACGCCAACTGTCAGGCAGAGCCCTTGCAGGTTATTAGCGCCCAGCACAGCGATGGCCTGCAGAATGCTGCTGGCGGGAAACCGCGGAGCATACAAAAGCGAATTTGCGATGGTAAGGACTTCGCTGGCAAAGGCCGGATCGGAGGAGATCAGCGAGCTTAACTCGTGCAGTTGAACGTTTTCATTATTGGCCAGTTGCAGCACCCGGAGAGCGACTTGAGGAAAGGGCGGAATGCGGAGATGCGCCCAGGACGGAGTGATTGCTTCGTTCCTTCGCCCCTCATTCTGCAACATCAGAATCTCCCTTTGTCAGACACTCAGCGCGTGCAGGCAGATATTCTGCGGTTGCAGCGCACCGGGCGGAAACAACGCATGGCGCATCACAAAGAAATCGCCTTGTAAGTATCTTGTCGGCACGCGGAGAGATTCCTTCAGCGAACCTGTGTTGAATGAGAGAGATCTAATATTTGCGCAGGCAGCAGGCAAAAAAACATTACCGAAACGACGCGGCGCATTCATCTGTGTGCAGACGGATTTGCTTTTCAGTGCAGGCAGGAGCATTCATCCGGCAAAGGAGAAGTTTTATTGCGCCGTCCAGGTTTTCCCATCCGTGCTCACCCAGGTCGAGCCAGACTCGTTTTTCAGTTCAAATCCTTTGGCTGGAGCGGTGCTGCCGCTCAAGTCCGTTATTGTTCGCACTTCGATGGCACGCCCTGTCCATTGTTGCGAGACCGGTACCCAGTGCATGCCGTAGTCGTCGCTTAAAAACAGTGTGCCTGCCTGATCGATTTCCAGCATGAGATTCTGTGCGGTTGCCCTGGAAACAGCCGCCAATCCGCTGGGCAGATTAGGTCGATTTGCCTTGAGAGAGGCAGCCGAACCGGCGAGTTGCTGTTGTGTGACGATATCGAAGCTGCTGGCAGGCATGGGCTGTGACTGCTGCGACCTGCGCGGCCCCGCCGAGGCAGCTTTGTGGCTGACGTGAGCGGAGTATGCCTCCGCGCTCATGCTTTGTTGTGAAATCTGCCGCGAGGCATCGGCGCTGGCCGAGAGCATGCCGGAGCTCCGTTGCTGTTCCTGCTGCCAGGCGGCGACAGCCGGTTGGGATTGGAATTGCGCGGCGTTCTCTTGTTGTGCGGACTCCATCGAAGACGGCAAGAACGCACTGCTCGCACTATTCAAAGGTGCGCTTGCGCCTGATTCAGCCGGAGGTGCGGCTGAAGGAGCAGCCTCTTGCTTAGGCACTTCCGACGGCTCACGCCGCGCGGCATATTCGGCTTTTCCGTCGAGTGAATTTGCAACGAGTGCCGGCGCCGGCTTATGCGCTGTTCCTGCGCTTGCCTGCTCCTGCGGGACGGGCGTGGGTGCGGCCGCTTCACTGAACGGCACTGCCTTTGCCATCTCCGCAACAGGCTCCGTGTGCCTGATATGCAAGGTGACCACGAGCACCAGCGCCGCCGCCATGGCTGCGGCCGGAACCCAGGCCAGGCGCCAGGTCCAGAACCGCACTTTAACCCGGGCTGCCGGAACTGGGGCCTGAACCTCTGCATCAGTGGCTGCCTTCTGCGCCAGGAAAATCACCTGGCGGCAGCGGCTGCACCCGGCGAGATGGGTGAGAATCTGCTCGCGCTCCGGCGCGCTAAGTTCCTGCTCGGCGAAGGCGTTGAGACTTTCGGCGTCGGGATGAAGATCGAGTTGGGGAGTTGATTTCACGTTGCAGCCTTCTCTTGGAACGCATCCAGTGACGAAATTTGCAGTATTTTCTTCAGATTCAGATTCAGATCGCGGGGATCTACGCCCAGCGCCTCCTGTGCGGCGGGCTTGCTCAATCCCAGCCTTTGCAGATTGCGGAGGATCTGCTTCCTGAGATCGCCGGTCACCCGGCGCAGTTTGCGGCTGACCGTCGCTTCGTGAACGCGGAGCAGGGGAGCGATCTCCAGCAGGGTTCGCCCATCCAGATAGTAGGCGGCCAGTAGAAACCGCTCCTCAGCGGCCAGATGGCGGAGAGCCTCTTCAATTGCCTTGCCCAATAGCAGCAATTCGGCAGGGGGAGTTTCCGTTTCTGCTACCGCTGCCTGAGGTTCATAGCCGTCTGCCGGCTCGTCGAGCGGAAGCTCGCGGCGAGTGCGGCGGTGATGGTCTACATGGCGCTGAGCAAGCGTGGTGCGGAGCCAGCCCATCAGCGAACCTTTGCCGCGATAAGATTCCAGAGGACTGAGGCGCACGCCGTCGCGGACCTTAAGACCGAAGAGCTCCGCGTAGAGTTGATCGGCCAGCTCGCGGCCCAGCGTTTCGCTTCCCGTAATCGCAACGGCGGCGCGCGTCAGCGGCTGGCGGTAGACGGCAAGGAAATGTTCCCATGCGCCCTGATGGCCGTTTGCGCAGGCTCGCGCCAGCACCAGGTCGGCGAACCGGAGGCCGCGAAAAAAACTTGTCTGTTGCTGCCGCGAGGCTTTTACTCCCGGCGCCAGGCCGAAGTTCTGCGCCGCCGCAACGCGCTCCAGGATTTCGCTGAATTGCTCACGCTCCAACCCGTAGGCTGCTGCGCCGGATTCGCGCCATAACTCATCCAGCAAAGCATCATGGATCGTCCCCGGCACGGCAGAGAAGCCGGCTGCGGCGCTCACTTCGACGGGTTGGGAGGGCGTGATCCCCACGCTCTCAAGATACGCCAGAACGCCCCGCAAAAAAATCTGCAAGAAATTGGCTTGCTGACGTTCAAGGTTCATAAGCCGGAGATCATTCCCGGCGGAGGAGAGAGATATGAAGAATATGGGCAGGTTGGGAGTGGCGGGTGTGCTGGTGTTGGCGCTTGTGGCATTTGTCGATCAGAGTGGAGTGCAGGCTGCTGGTGGACCTCAGGAAACGGCGAATGGTTATTACAAGGTGCTGGATCCCATCGAGAGCGGCAATCTGCTTTTGTTCCCGGTCGTGCGGGCTAACAGTAAATCTGGCGGCGCTACGCCGTTCATCACTCTCGATGAAGGCATCAAGAGCGGCCAGGTGGAAGTGACCGAGGCCGGCCGCGCGCGGGGAATGGTGCGGCAGAGAGACATGATCGGCGTTCCGCCTTATCGTGGCGACGGCTATCCGCAGTATCCTCATCACGACGACAGCTATCGCGGCGACGAGGTGAACACGCTGGTGCTGGTGAACAACTCCGACAAGCCCCTGCTGTTGCTGGCCGGCGAGATTGTTACCGGAGGCAAGCAGGACCGGGTCATCGCCAAGGACCGCATAGTGCCGGCGGGCAGCGAGCCCATCGACCTGGGAGTCTTCTGCATCGAACCGGGACGCTGGACTGCGAGCTCGGAGTCATTCGGCGCATCGGCCAAGGCTCCCGCGCACAGCTTTATGGTGCAGCCCACCGTGAGGGAAAAAGCTATGGTCGCCAAGGATCAGCAGGAGGTGTGGAACTCCGTGCGGGGAAGCATCTCTCAGATGGCGATGGCGTCTGCGCCTTCCTCCAGCATGGGGATGGACAGCGGATCAGGCGCTGGATACGCTCGTTCGATGGGAACCACGAGCTACGCGCGCGTCATGGAAGACAGCTCGGTGAGCGCCAAGGTGGATGAGGCAGCCGCTCCGGTGATGAAGGCGCGGGAGCAGGTGATCGCGCAGCTTCGCAAGGAAGGCGCCATCGGCGTAGTGGTGGCTGTGCGCGGAGAAATTGTGTGGGCCGACATGTTTGTCGACACCGATTTGCTGAGTCGTTACTGGACCAAACTGGTGCGGTCTTATGCGGCCGAGAGCCTAGCAGAGGGCGGAAGCCACGCCGCGCCCACCGTGGCTGATGCGCAGCGCTTTCTTGATGCGCCCTCGGGCGGCACGGAAACCAGCGAGGGCGACGTGGGCGTCTACCGCTACAGCGAACTGCGCGCCGAGGGCACGGAAACCTTTGTGCTGGAATCGTTGCTGCCTGGCACCAACTACGACGTGCATATCAGCAAGCTGAAGCTGAGAGAAGTGGCATGGCGCACGCCAAAGCATCACCCCATTCCCCACGATCCGATTATGCGGCCGGATATTCCTCCGCCACATTATGAGCCGCAGATCTACCGCTGATGGCTGGCTTACATTTTGAATGCCCCAGGTCCCGATTCCGGGATCTGGGGTTTTTATCATATCGAGTCCTACAGCGTTTTAGTCGCCGGCGGCTGGAGCGTGCGCGCTCTTTTCAGGCCACGGCGGCAGCAGCTTGACCAGCACCCAGAGAATGACCAGCGGCAGCAGGGTCAACGCAATCGCCACCAGCAGGCCCTCGCGTGTAACCAGGCCCATCTTGTAGGTGGTGTAGCCGAGAAAACTCTTGGAGAACAACTGCCCGCCGATCACCACGTTCCAGCGCATGGCGAAAATGCCGATCAGGGCCAGGGATCCGGAGATGACGTAGATACGCTTGCGGGCTATCTCCGGCAGCTTGACCACTTGTGTTATGAAAAGCAAAATCAGCGGCGTAATCGTGCCCAGGCATATCTGGATCACGATATGCGGAATGTAAAGCTGAGTGTGGACCATGAAGTTCAGGCTGCGGAAGGATTCGCCGGCCTCGTAGATGCGGTGAATCAGGTCCAGCATCTCCAGGCTGAAGTCGATGATGAAGATATAGAAGAGATACATGGCGATGGCGTCCACGCAGCGCATGTCGATCTTCTGCTTACGCAGTTTCGTGATGGCCATGTAGAGCAGCATGACTCCGGCAATGCCTGAAACCATGGCCGAAAAAATGAACACTACCGGCATAAGCGGCGAGGACCACCAAGGATTGGCCTTGATGGAGCCGAAGATGAAGCCGACGTAACCGTGCAGCAGAAAGGCGGAGGGAATGCCGACCAGGGTCACAATCCAGCCCACACGGTCGTCGATGGCCAGCGAACGCGGGCTGATGTTGCTGGAGCCGAGCGTCATGATCTTGTAGACGAAACGTAGCAGGCCCTTGCTGGACTGCGAGAGCAGCACGATGTCGCGCCGGTAATCGAGCCAGATCTCCAACACCAGCACGGCCATCAGGTACCACAGGTACACGTAGCCGAACATGGCCATGGCCGAGGTCGAATGGGGGGTGAAGTACATCTCCGGCGAGCGTTCCGGGTGGCCCAGGTGCAACTGCAGCGGCAAGGGCGCGACAAGCAGGAAGGCGAGGGCTGTCAGCAGCGCCAGGCGGTAGGTGGGCTTGACCGCATCCACGCGGAAGACGCGCTCCAGCGACGCCAGAATAAAAGCGCCCGCCACCAACCCGGTAATGAACGGGTACAAAACGATCAGCACGCTCCATTGAAGCGCAACTTCGTTGGGATACATGAAGCCTTCAACGCCGTTCATAAACTTAGCTCCTAGCTGTTGTTAACGCACCGAACCGTCCAGATCGTTGTAGAAGGCCTTGGCGCCAGTGGCCATCTGCGGCTTCAGCACCTGCACGTTGTGCGTCTTCAGGAACTCGTGGATCGGGTCATGTGGATTTTTGAGGTCAGCCAGTTGACGCGCCCCGGTGGGGCAGGCTTCGCAACAGGCCGTCGTCAGCCCCTTGGTAATCCGGTGGTAGCAGAGGGTGCACTTGTCGGCTACTTTCTTCTGCGGATGAATGTAGCGGCAGCCATAGGGACAGGCCTGCACGCAATAGGCGCAGCCCAGGCAATACGTCTGGTCCACAAGAACCACGCCGTCCGGGCTGATGAATGTTGCGCCCACCGGGCAGACCTGCGTGCAGGGCGAATCCGCGCAGTGGTTACACATCTTGGGGACGAAAAAGTACTTCTTCTCATCCTGCTGCGCAACCGGGAAGCCTTCCTTGCCGCCGTCCGGCGAGATGACCTCAGGCTCGGTCATATTCTCGTCGGAGACGTGGTAGCGCTCCACCCAGGTGCGGAAGTACCCATCCGGCACGTCGTTTTCGGTCTGGCAGGCGCGTACGCAGTTGCCGCAGCCGATGCACTTGGAGATGTCGATCAACATGCCCCACCAGTGCTCGGACATCTTGTAATTGGGCGATTCATCCGGGGTTCCGGCCAGCACGGACTCCCAGGCGACCGCAGCGGCCGGCAACAGAATCAGCATTTTGCGACGTGAAAGATTCATTTCGCGCCTCCCGTGGCCATGCCCGGATTGTGCGGCTGATGGCAGCTCCCACAGGGCGGGCCCGGATAGTGGTTTGCCGGATCAACCTGCGGAAAGCCCTTGGGTTTGGCGGCGCTGGCCCTGTGGCATTGGGCGCAGAGCACGGCCGTATCCGGCAGAACCGGCTTGACCGCCGTAGGATCGTCGGCGTTGGCGTGGCTGGCCAGCGCTCCGTGGCAGGCCTCGCAGTTCACGTGCGCGTGCTTGCCGGCCTTCTTCTTGTCCGCCTCATCTGAGTGGCAGGTCTCGCAGGTCTCATGGCCGGCAAACTTCACCGGCCGCTGTGCAATTTCGCCGATGGCGTTCCCGCGATAGTGCCCATACTGCCCAAAGCTTTTAGGCACATAGTAGTGGCGCACCACCAGGAAGATCAGGAAGGCGAGGACAAATAGCCCCGCGAACCGGAAAAGATGTCCTGCATCCTTGAAAACACTCATCAAACTCTCTCCACAACGCCAATACCAGGGGATTGAGGAAGTCTATGCGAATGTGATCTGGAACACTCCGCGTGTTCCTGACGGTACATGGGCACCTCTCATGGTTGTATGTGAGGAAGATCACACTACGGCGGGAGACTGAGTTCTCGCCGAGCCGTTCATTGCTTTGTTTCAGAGGGGAAATGCGTATGTCCCGCATGGAGGCGCGAAGCGATACGATAAGCCTTGGAGAGCAAAATGCCAAGAGTTCTCGACGGAGTGGCGATTGCCGCGGAGATCAAGCAGGAGGTGGCCGAAGAGGTGCGCGCGCTGGCGGCGAGGCAGATTCGGCCCGGCCTGGCGGCGGTGCTGGTGGGCAACGTGGCCGCGTCGGAGATTTATGTTCGCAACAAGGTGAGAATCTGCGGTGAGGTTGGCATTTTCAGCGATCTGATCACGCGGCCGGAGACGGTGACCACTGCGGAACTGCTCGATCTGGTGAGAAATCTCAATGCGCGCGATGAAATTGACGGCATTCTGATTCAATTGCCGCTGCCTGCTGATGTAGATGTGAAGACTGTGCTGGACGCAATTCTGCCGGCAAAAGACGTGGACGGTCTACATCCCGTAAACGCTGGCCTTCTGCAAGCGGGGCGGACGGCTCTGGCTCCTTGCACCCCCGCCGGAGTGATAGAAATTCTCAAGCGCAGCGGGATTCCTATCAGCGGCCAGCACGCGGTGGTGGTGGGGCGTAGCGACCTTGTGGGCAAGCCGGCGGCGATGCTGCTGCTGCACCAGAATGCAACTGTGACCATCTGCCACTCAAAGACTCGCGATCTGGGCGTTATTACCCGCCAGGCCGACATTCTTGTAGCCGCGATTGGCCGTGCGGGCTTCATCACGCCGGAGATGGTGAAGCCGGGCGCAACAGTCATTGACGTGGGCATCAACCGCATTACCGACCCAACAGAATTTGCCCGCTTCTTTGCCGGCAACGCCAAACGCGAAGCTGCCTTCGCCAAAAACGGTTCGACACTGGTGGGCGATGTGCATCCCAGGGCCTTCGAGCTGGCGGGAGCCTATACGCCGGTGCCCGGTGGTGTGGGCCTGCTGACCACCGCCATGCTGATGGCCAACACGGTGAGCGCCGCGAAGATGCGCCGGGGGCTTTGAATGCTGAGAGTTGGCCTTACTGGCGGACTGGGCAGCGGCAAAAGCACCGTTGCTGCTGCACTGCGCGAGTTGGGTGCTGAGGTCATTGAGGCCGATGAGTTGGGCCGGGTGCTAATGGAGCCGGGGCAGGCAGTCTACGCGGAGATTGTTCGCGTCTTTGGCCCTGAAGCCGTCGGCACCGACGGTCGCCTGAATCGCGCTCTCCTGGCCGAGATGGCCTTCAAGGGAGGGCGGCTGCAAGAGCTGAACGCCATCATCCATCCTGCGGTGATCGCAGCCGAAGAGCGCTGGACGGATCAGGTTTTTGCCCGCAATCCTGCCGCAGTAGCCGTCGTCGAGTCGGCTCTTATTTTTGAAGTGGAGCGCGATGCCCGCGCCCGCGGCGAGAGCGAGACCCTGCTGGCAGACTGGCGGCGGCGCCTGGACCGCATCATCATGGTCACTGTGCCTGACGAACAGAAGATCGCCCGCTATGTTGCCCGCGTCTGCCCGGATGGTGTTGGCCGCGCGGCCGGGGTCCCCAGCGACAGGTCTTCGTCGCTGGGGTGGAGAGCCGCCGAAGCCGATGCCCGGCTTCGCCTGGCATATCAAATTCCCGATGTCGTCAAAGCCGCCCGCGCCGATTATGTTATTGAAAATTCAGGAGATAAGGAAACTCTCCTTGCTCAGGTAGAGGATTTGTGGCCGCGCCTCCAGGCGGAAAGCAACAAGTTTGCCGCAAAGGAGTCTTTAGAATAGGGAACAGAGGAGTAATACGCTATAAAAAGCTGTAGATAGGTGAAACTATCCCACCTTAGCCACAAAAACAAAAACGTGGCGAAGATGGGGCACCCAATTCATTGGGAATGCCAGGCTTTTATCTTCTCTCTGATTTCTGTTCTCTATCGAGGATCATAAGCATATGAAAAAACTGCGCCCGGTTCTTTTGATTGTTTTGCTGGTGGGCGGGTTCTGGTTTCTCACCACGCATCTTCCCGCCAGATTTGACCGTCTGTCCGTGGGCAATTTCTTTCACGCCAGCGGCCCCGTCTCCCCCCTCCAGCTCACCCAGGCTCAGGCAGCGCCTGCCTTTGATGCCGAGGAGCAGAACAACATCGCCGTCTACAAGCGGGTGCTGCCTTCGGTGGTCAACATCACCTCGACGACGCTGGTTTTTAACTTCTTTTATGGAACGGTGCCGCAGCAGGGTCAGGGTTCGGGGTTCATTCTGGACAAGGCCGGCCACGTTCTGACCAACTATCACGTGGTGGCCAACGCCAACCGCGGCATCAAGGTGCAATTGAGCAACAAGCGCAGCTACGACGCCAAGGTGGTGGGCACTGACCGCACGCACGATCTGGCTCTGCTGCAAATCACCGCCCCCGACCTGCAGCCGGTCACTCTGGCCGATTCCAGAGAGCTTTCGGTGGGCCAGAAGGTCTACGCCATCGGCAATCCCTTCGGCCTGAGCGGCACCATGACGCGGGGCATCATCAGCTCTATCCGCTCCATTCGCAACCAGGATAGCGCGCCCATCGAGGACGCCATCCAGACCGACGCGGCCATCAACCCCGGCAACTCCGGCGGCCCGCTGCTCAACTCCCATGGCGAAGTCATCGGCATCAACACTATGATCGCCAGTAACGGCGCCGAACAAAGCTCGGGTATCGGCTTCGCTATTCCCATCAACACGGCCAAGGCCGTGCTGGCCGACCTGACCCGCTACGGACGCGTCAAGCGGCCTTCGCTGGGCATCGTGTCTTATGAGATTGGTCCCGATCTGGCCGAGCAGATGGGACTGGCCGTTGACTCTGGAATTCTGATTGAGCAGGTTGTCCCCGGAGGAGCAGCCGAAAAGGCCGGCCTGCGTGGCGGCACGGAGCAGGCCTACGTGGGCAATACTCCCATCCTGTTGGGCGGCGACCTCATCGTGGCCATCGACGGGCAAAGGGTCACCAATCCTCAAGAGATCAACGCCGTCATGGAAAAGCATCAGGCGGGCGACACCGTCAGCGTCACCTTCTATCGCGGCCGCAAGCAGATTACGCTCAAATTAATCGCGGGAGAAGCGCGGGAGACGAACAACGAGAAGTAGATGGCCAAACCGTGAATCATCCTTACGCCTTAGACCATCTACAGCTAGGATGCCAGCATAGCGGGTATCAGTGAGGGACGTTATGAACTGGATGCGAATCGTTGCGATCACTGTAGGCGCGGGAATTATCTCGTCGCTCACCGACTGGTTCTTTGCCGGCGATTGGATTCATCGGCGCTTCACTTATCCCGAAATCTGGCGTAAGGGCGCCGAAGGCAGAGCGATTGCCCTGACCAGTCCGCTGCCGTTTCTGACCTGTGGTGTATTTGTCTTAGTCGCCGCCTGGCTGGGTATTCATTCTGTATCGGGAGCGGTAAAACTGGCTGTTGCGGTGTGGATGATCGGCCCGCTGCCGCTGATTCTCACCAATGCCGCATTCATCAAGATGCACCGGGTGTTTGTGGTTTCTTACGCGACCGGCTGGCTCGTAAAGCTGTTGATTGTGGCGCTGGCCGTAGGCTGGTTCCTGCGTTGATGTAATTAGTAAAGCAGGCCGGACCATGCCATTTTTGACACGGCCCGTATTCGAGCCACGCTGAAAACAGATGGATCAAGAATTCCGCCCGGTTTTTCTCGATGTGCTCTCTTCGCAGTTTCCTGCGGAGTCTAGCGCCTGCCCACTTACAACTACTTCGGGAGTGGCTGCGGGGTCTTTTTAGCTTGCGCGGCACGTTGTGCTCGCCTGTATTTCTCCATGTCCTTCTGAATGTCCTTGCGATCAGGAGCCAGAGCAAGGGCCTTCTGTTCGGTAGCTATGGCGCTGGCGATGCGGCCGTTGATGAAGTAAGCTTCCGCCAGTGTATCCACGATATTGGGATCATCAGGCGCGGCCGCAATCGCGCGATTCGCGTACTCCAGAGCTTTTCGTGGATTGCGGAGCGCCGATTTCGTGGTTGCGTAAAACCAGGCGGCGGAGTTCAGAATATGCGCATCGGCAGGGAACTCCCGAACAGCGTCCTCGTGTGCGTTGGCCGCATTCTGCCACTGCTGTGCCCCGTCATAACATTCGGGCAAAATGAGCCGCGCCTCATGCAGCAGGTACGCGGTGCTTTGCGACTTCGCGGCATTGCGAATCACCGCCTCGTAATTCTCCGCGGCCTTCCGCAAGTCAGAGGGCGCAAAAGAATATCCGCGCGCAAGCCAGAGGTAGGCATCGGGGTCATTGGGGATATGTGTAAGCCAATCCTGAGCAGAGCTGATTATGGCGTCATGCCGGTCCTGGTCTTCGGAGGCATATAATACGGCTTCGATAGCCTGCCACCGCACGCGAAAGTCTTTGGTGAAGGAATCCTCCTTCTCCAACTGAGTCATCTTGAGTTTGGCGATATCTGCCGCTGTCATGCCGTCTTTATCTTTCAGGCTCCGGTTTGCGCCCAATTCTATGAGCGCTTTCGCGGATTCTCCTTGAGCGCTCTCTGCTGCCAGCATAAGATAAGTCTCGCCGCGCTCACTCTGCCAGTTGAGGTTTACTCCGTGTGACGCCAATAGTTTGATGGTTTCCACGTTCCCACCGGCAACCGCATAGGCAAAAGCCTGCCTGCCATTTTTATCGGTTGCATCAACCTTCGCACCCCGCATCAGGAGCGGTTCCACCCAACCCCCACTTGCAGCTGAAGCCATCATCAATGGCGTTATCCCCTCATACGCGCCGCTTTTTATGGCCACATTCACATCCGCGCCGTTTTCCAGTAGAGTTTGGACCAGATCGGGTTGGCTTTCCATAAGAGCGCGATGCAAGACTGTAAAGCCCTCGTCGTCGACCGAATTGACCGAGGCGCCCTGTTGAAGCGCCTGTTTGAGGCCTTCGACCTGGTGCGCCGCTACCGCCTTAAAAAGCATTATCCCGGAGTCGAACCGCCAAACCGTGCCCACGCTGATCAGGGATAATTCAATCTTCTCGCCCACGACTTCCGGCGGTCCCCACGCTATGCATTGCGATCTGGTCCCCGATGTAGAACCACAACTGCCGTTGCAATGTTGAAAGCCATGAATGTCGGTGTAGCAGTTGGCATTGGGATTACAGGAGAAGTTGCTCGTGGCAATCGTTTGCGTATTGGTGCATCTTGAGCGTGTCTTCGGTACCTCAACCTTCTTTATCTCCCCTTCTTTTTCGAAGTGAACGTAATCGCCCCCGACTTCCGCCGCCTTTCTGAGAATGGCCGATTCGAGTTCGCCGGTTACCTTTTCACCGCTCTTCTTCCCCGCATGCGTGGCGCTGATCGTTCCAATCTTGAAGTAGCCCTTGCTCTTCATTGTGGCATCGTCGTCGCTGGTTGCTTTGGCGGGAGAGGAGCGCGCGCCGAACTGTTGCCCCATGGTAGGCGTGAACTCCGCCTGGCCGCTTTCATGTTTTTCTGCCCACCCGCCTGCTGGCCACAAGGCGATTGCCATTGCTGATGCAAACAGTACGACCGTAATCACGCTAACTCGCATTGGAGCCTTGTTGGTCATCTTCGGCCTCCCCAGTTGGTCTGCCTTGTGATTGCGCACACTCCGCCCATACCACGAAAACCGAGCTTTGCGGTTATTGTCAGTGATTATTGTCACGCGCAGAATTCGCTCTAGCGAATGCAGGTTGGGATGCTAGCAGTCGGCAGTTCGATACCAGCTGCGGTTGGGGAGATATTGTGCTATGGTCCAAGCTTTGTTTCTTGTGCGGCGGGGTAATGTTGGACATTTGAGACGAAGCTCATGTGCTCCGTCTATTCACGGCCATGCGGGAGGAAATGCAGTTTTGCGCTTCCTCCCATAGCGCGATCCAACATTATTTACAAAGAGCAATAGAGTATGCCCCCATTACCCTCAACGAGTCGCCGATAGACTCTTTGGATGTACCAAGCTATCGAATCAGCCGGCGGCGGAGCATGCCAGCGAGCCCGGCCAGGCCACTTGTCAGCAGTAACAAGCTGGAAGGCTCCGGGGTGACCTGGATGTTGAAACCCGTTGTGGCCAGCGGATCATTCGTACTATCGTCGGTCCCACCAAGGATAGTGAACGATCCTGAGTACAAATTAGAAGCATCCACCATGTAGGATGGGGTAGTCACAGTAAAAATCACTTGTTCCGTCCATGAATCCCCGGGATTCATGTAGAGGGGGGCATTGGTATAGAAGTAATCATAGTAATCATACGTCGTCGATGGATTCACTACAACAGTGGCTCCGTTCAGGTACTCTGTAGCACCTGCGTCGTTCACCGCGTCAGTGTCCGTGTAGGCAATGGTCCCTACAAACGTGAACAAAGGCCCAGGACCAATTTGAAGGGGTGTGTCGAAGGTTAGTGTGAGGGTGTCTGCCTTAGCCGCAGTGCCGGCCAGCAGGAGGCCCGCAAATGCCAGGGATAATACCAGCAAATTACCGAATCTCTTCATCTTCTTCTCCAAACTCTTTTTGTTTGTTAACATCGAGCTTCTTCCCAGGCTACGGGAGCTTAACCGAGCGGAGACTAGTTGAGAATGAACCTCCAGTATACGTTCCGGAGAACATTTCCGCCACTCCCGCCCCGTCCGCGCCCACGCTCCCTGGGAAAGCAACCGTGAAGGTGGCTGCTCCGCCTACCGGAACAGTTCCCCATGCCTGCGGCAGCGGCGATCCCGAGGTTGTGCCCAGCGTGGCCGTGGTCAGGACCAGGTTGGGGATGGTGCCCGTGCCGGTGTTCTGAATGGTGATGGTCAATGTGTAGCCGGCGCTATGCGATCCGGTCACTGTGGATGTATTGGTAATCGACACCGAAGGCGCCTGGATAACCGAGAGCGTTCCGTTGACAAAGGTGAAGGTGTAGTTCGCCGCCGATAACGTGCCTAGCGTGACTGTAATTGGATAGAGTCCCACTGGGCTGGAGGTCGTCGCTGTCGTAGAGAACGCCGGCGATCCACTCAGTACTGCCGTTGTCTCTCCATCCACAAATCCGCTATAGCTGGCGGTAAAGGTGGGATTCGCCGCTCCGACTGCTCGGCTGGTGTTATTCGCCGTCACTGTCAGAGGGGCTTTATTCACGGTGAGCTGCACCGTCTGCGTGGATGACGGGGCATATCCGTTGCTGCTGGTGTAAGCAGCGGAAACCTGGTGATTACCAGCGCTGAGTCCTGGCAACGAGGTCGAGGCAATGCCGCTGCTGTTGACCGTCGCGCTGTAGGTAGTCGTGCCATCGACGGTAAACACCACATTACCTGCCGGAGTCAGCGAAGAGCCGGTGACCGTTGCGCTGACCGAAACGCTCTGTCCGTAAATGGGCGATGCGGGCGAGAACGAGCCAAGCGTAATGCTGGACGCGGGCGCGGTGGCCGGTCCGGTGAGGACGAGTTGCAGCGAAGACGGCGTGGATAGCGCTGCATTGGCGTAGTTCCCGGTGAATGCCACCGTATCGGTCGTGGTGAGATAGGTGGTAGGCGTATATCTGGCTGTAAGCGCGCACACGCCGCCTATGGCCAGGGACGAAGGCAAGCTACCATTGAGCGTGCAGTCGGTTGAAGCCGTGGCGACCAGGCTGTAGTCGTTCGAATCGCTTTGGCTGACCGAGCTGAGTGTCATTGCCTGGTTGCCGGATTCCAGCAGCGAGACGGTTTGCGGAGCGGCCGAGGGGCCCGTAAATTGCACGTAACCTTGCGTGCGTGTCAGCTTGAGGACACCTCCGTTCGATCCGGTGTAAAGATTGCCAGCTGAGTCAATCGCCAGGGAGGCAGGCGCGAGGCTGGCCACGGTGAAGGACGAGCTGTGGCTGCTGGCTGGAACGGCAAGAATGTCCGACGTGTCGGCGATAAGCAGGTTGCCCGCGGCATCGGTCAACACAGCCGAGGGCGCCGTGGCCGAGGTCGTTACAGTAGTGCGCGTACCACTGGTATTGAAGCGATAAATGGCCGGCACACCGGGATCGGCGACCAGCAAGTTGCCGGAGGGATCGATGCTCAGGCCTTTGGGCGTAACCAGCGTGCCCAGATTCAGATTGCGCTTCACGCCGGTGATGGGGTTGATCTGATAGACGGCCTGCGCGGAAGAATCCGAGACATAGAGGTTGTGCAACGCATCGACGGTCAGGCCCGCGGGAGCGGTGAAGGTGAAGGGCAAGGACGAAACCGTGCCCGTGGGCGTGATCTGCGTGATCAGACCGGTGGAAGTATCGGCAACATAGACATAGCCGCGAGCGTCAACCGCAACAGCTCCCGGAGTATTGAGTGTGGCCAATATGGTGGGTGTTGCGCTGCTCCCCTGCGTCTGTGCGCTGGAAGCGAAGAGCAAAATATTCTTGCTCACGGCGTCGGAGACGTAGATATTGCCCGCATTGTCCGTAGTCAGGCCGGCGACGCTCAGGTTCGCGCCGAAGCTGATTTGGCTGGCAGGGTCGAGCGTAGATCCGGCGCCGAGTCCAGTTCCCGTCAGAGCAAGGTACGCCGTTTGACTGAGAGCGCTGTTCACTGTTAGCGGCGTGGAACGCGCGCCGGGAATCGCTGGCGTAAAGCCGGAAGTGAGCAGGCAGTCGGAAGTGGTGTCGCCGTTGGTGGTGCAACTGGGTGTACCCAACGTCCACTCGCTCGAGGTGTAGGCCAGCGCATTGCTGGACGCCTTTGTATCGCCGGGGGCGAAGTGAAGCAGCACGGGTTGCGCAGTGGTTGCGGTGACCGCGGTCGAGGGCGAAGCAAGGCCGGTAATCACTTTGCGGATGAGCACGTTGGTCGAATCGGAAATGTAGACGTTGCCTAGCGCATCCGTGCCGACGCCCATACCATTTCCGCCATTGCTGCCGAAGCTGGCCTGAGTGGCGGGGCAACCGTCGCCGAAGGCAGCGTAACCATAGGTGCTAGACGCGCCACCGCAAACTGTTCCGTTCTTGGCAATCGCGCGGATATAACCGGTATGGAAATCAAGCAGCCAGATAAAACCAAGGCTGTCAGAGATGTACAAGTTACCGCTGGTATCCATAGACATCTTTTGCGGAGCCATCGAGACGTTGGTGGCCAGTATCGGCAACGCACCGCCGTATGCTGTCGACGAATTTCCGTTGCCGGCGATGGTGTAGATGTAGCCATTGATAGCGGAATTCAGCGTGGTGGTCGCACCCACCGCCTGCAAGAGATGATCCAGCGGCGAGCCGGTGCCGCAGGTGACGCAGACGACGCGGATCCTGCCATCGCCATCTGCGATATAGACGTTTAGATTCGGGTCCACGATGACGCCTTGTGGGTTATCGAAATTCGCGGCGAGCGCCGGTCCGCCGTCTCCGGTCGAAGTTGTGCCGCCCGCGCCGGCAAAGGTATGGATATTGCCCGTCGCATCAACGACGCGGATCATGTTGCTGGCGGTGTCGGCAATGTAGATGTTGCCAATGGAATCGCCCCATGCGGCGCGAGGATTATTGACTTCAGCGGAGGTAGCCGCGCCGCCGTCCCCGGTACTGCCCGCGGTGCCGGTGCCGGCTACAAGATACAGCAAGCCAGTGGAGACTTTAACCTCAAAGACCTGGTTGCCGGTGTAGTTGGCAATATAGATGTTGCCCGCGGCATCGGTACCAACGCCGCGCGCTTTACCCAGGGTGACCAGGGTTGGCGTGCATCCGATGGTTGCGGTGGGCACGCAAGCCGTGCCTGAAATCCTTCCCGCAAAGTTGGTGATCACGCCGTTGGGAGCGATGCGCCGAACCAGCGTCGCGCTGATGTCTGAGAGATAAACATTGCCATAGGGATCGGCAACCACGGCGCGCATATCGTCGCCCGTGGTGAAGGCGATCGCGGAGGCCTGGCAACCATCACCGTATTTATCGGTGGCGCCGGTGCAGGCCATATTGCCGCTACTGGGAATCGAAAGGCCAGAACCACCGGCGATAGTGGTCATGGTGTAGGGCAACGCGATGGGATTGCTGGGCAACTGCACAATATTCGTCGCGGGTGTAACGGTGATGGGAACGCCCGTGGAAGCTGAGAACCCATAGCTGCCGCTTCCTGCATAACTGGCAAAGAGATAGTAGGTGCCAACCGGCAGGGTGTTGAGGAAATACGTAGTCACTCCGTTGCTCGTGGTCGCGGTGCCGAGCGTGGTTTGTGCGCCGGTTGGAGTAATGGAATACGCGAAGGTGACGGGCGCCGCCGCCGGCGTTCCTATCGTGGATGTGACCGTAGCCGTCAAAATGAAGGGATTGCCCAACGCGGCGCTGGCAGTGTTAACCGTCAGGGAGGTCTGCGTGGGGGCCGCTCCAACAGTGAGCGAAGCCGAGTTCGAGGTGGAGCCGGCATTCAGCGAGTCGCCGCTATAAACGGCAGTAATGCTATATGCGGTGTTGTCGTAAGGCAGGTTGATGCTGGCTGAAGCCGTGCCCGAGATCAGCGCCACAGTCGCATAGGTAGAGCTGCCGGTAAGGCCGCCTCCGCTGACCACAAACTGCACCGAGCCGGTGGGATTGGCGCCGCTGACGGTGGCCGTTGCGGTGATGGCCGTTCCAAAGCTGGAGGTGACGGAGGTGCTGACAGGCAATCCCAGCGACGTGGTGGTGGAGATCAGGCTGCCAGCGTTGACGGTGATGTTATAAGGTCCCGCCGTCGAGTAAGGCGACGCACCGGTGTAATTGCTGTCGCCCGAATAGGTCGCGGTGAAGGTGTGTGTGCCTTGAGCGAGACCGGTCAGTGGAATCGAGATGGTGTCGGTGGTTCCCGGCAGAGTCGCCTTGTACGTGCTGCTGGTCAGAGCGTCGGTCAGTGTAACCGTGCCGGTGGGATAGGCAGCGCCGCCCACTGCCGGCGTCAAGATGACGACAGCCGTTGTATTCTGGCCCTCGATAATGCTCTGCGGCAGGCCCGCGGGACCGGTCAACTCCGGCGCAATGTAAGTAAAGTTGCAGCTGGGCGGAAACAGGCTGGCGACCGTGATGTTGTTGGTATAGGTGTTTCCATTCGGGTTGCCGGCATAGGCAAAGTCCGTATCCCATGCATTCACGAAGCTGGTCGATGTACCGTTCGAAATGTTGTAGAGCGATACATTGCCTGGGCCGTAGGTCAGCGCGGTATTGGTGGGCGTGGGGCTGAAGTTGGCCGACGAATATGAGCTGGGGAAGCTCACGTTGTCCATCGCGACCTGAAGCGGGTAGATGGTGCCGTTGCTGCTGGTGCCGGTGAACTGTGATGTTCCCGTGGTGAGGAAGGTGAGGTTCTGCATCAGGATGTTGTTCAGGTTAGGCAATTCAGTCCCGGTTGTGTTCTCGTAGTTCGGGCTGAATACTATCTCCGCCTTGTGATCCTGGAAGCACGAATTCGAGTACTGAATATTGGTGACCAAGCCGCCGCGATCGTATCCGGACTTGATGCGCATGCCGGTCGAATTGCCGTCGGCAATTCCGCTCGTGAAGGTTCCAGTGCTGCTGATGGCGCTGCCGCTGCCGGCGACCCCATTGCCCGACAACATGTTGCCGTCGAAGAGAACGTTGTTCACGCCCGCGCTGGTGTAGCTGCCGATAGACTCGCCATGGCCGGCGAAGAAGCGGTTGTTGGTCACTGAGATGTTGGACGATGTATTGCCAGGCGCAGAGCCAGAGGCCCCGACAGCGACGTTATCATCGCCATCGGAAATCCACGAACGCGTAATGGTGAAGTTCGTTGCACTGCCCGGATCGATACCGTCGGTGTTGCGCGAACTGGTGGGCGTAACGATCTTGATGTCCCAGGCGGTGAAGCCCGAGACAGCGCCCGTAGTGGAGACGTGGAAGAGCGGCGAATTGCGCAACGTGATTTTGTATAGCGTGATATTGCTGGCGCCGGTATCCATCTGGATGAAACGCGGATTCTGCTGATTGCCGCCGCTGTTGGCAATGGACGACAGTCCCCACCAGCTCTGGCCCCCGTAAGGCGCGATGGCGTTGATCAGCGTATCGCCGCCGCGCCCATCCAACTTGCCAAAGCCCATGATGCCGACGTTCGTCGAGGTCTTTGGAATGTCGATCAGCGGCAGGCAGGAAGCGGTCGCACTGGCGGAGTTGACCGTCCCGCAGGTGTGGGTGCCGGAAACCTTGTCGTAATCCTGCGCGTTGCGCGAGAAGTAGACGTAGACGCCGGGATCAACCAGCAGCGTCACGTTCGAGGGCATGGAGAGCGGTCCGGTAAGGAATGCGTTGAAGGCGCCGGTGCTGTCAATCGAGAGTTCAACGGCCAGTCCGGGTCCTGAGCCTGGATAGCTCGCCGAGCAGGCATTCAACGCGGCCTGGATGCGCGCTCCGTCAGGATTGGAATTGGTGGCGTCGACTGAAGTGGGAATGTCGTCGCTGACGGAGGTGATCGCCGCGCTCAACTGCTGGCAGACAGCAGGGAAGGCCGGCTCGGTAACGGTGCGCGTATCGCCGGTGGCTACGGCCGAGGCTTGCGGGGGTGCTGTCACGGTGATGGACGTGCTCGAACTACTGCTGGTGGCGTAGTTCGTGCTGCCGCCGTAGGTCGCTGTCAGCCCAGGCGTATTGTAAGTGCCAATTGCGACGCCGCTCAGCGTCCACGAACATGTTCCGCTGGAGAGTGCGCAGCTCGTAACAGCCGTTGAACCACCGTTCAAATACAGCGAGACGGTCCCGGTAGCCGCTGTGGGCGTAACCGTCACGGTGCCCGTGAAGGTAGAGCCCTCGATGAGACTGGTGCCGCTGGTAAAGTTCAGCGTAGTGATCGTGGAAAGCGGGGCAATGTTGAGCGTCGTACCGTTGGAACTGACGCCGTCATTGGTATCCCCACCGTAGGTCGCGGTCAGCGTCGAAGAACCGGCGTTTATTCCGCTCAGCGTGAAACTGCACGTGCTGGTATTGCCCGTGGAGCTGGTCAGCGTGCAGGTGTTGGGCGTGCCCTCGGAAAATGTTACCGTGCCGGTGGGATTCAATGTGCCGGAAGCCGGCGTAACCGTCACCGTACCGGTGATGGCGGTGCCATAAATAACATTGGGGTTGTTCACGTTCAGCGTAGTGGTGGTGCCGACCACCTCGGAGGCCTGGCTGCTCAGCGCCAGGGTTGAGCCGCCGGTGAACGTGACTATATCGGTAGCCGTCGAAGTGTTGGCGGTTACAGCCAGTTCGCAATTGTTCCCAGAGACCAGCGAGAACGATGTAGGTGTGCTGCATCCATTGCTGGAACCGGCGGCAAAGGTGAAGTCCGTCGCAACATTGACATCCGAATTCGAGGAAATTCCGCCGCTGTAACTCGTATTGCCGATATTCGTGAGCGTGGCATCGCTCGTTCTTTCGTCGGGAATGGCGGGCAGCGTGGCGGCAGCGCGATTATAGAAACTGATGCCGCTGCTGCTGTGGGTGTCGGCCACATAAAGGTTGCCGCTAGGGTCGAGGGCTATGGCCGGTGTGGTGAAGTTGCTCGCCACCGCCGCGGTCGTGCCGCTGACCGGGACCTCCACCACTTCTCCATTCGACGAATCGCCATAGTAAATATCGAAGGCCGCATCCACGGCTACGCTCACCGGAGCGGCGCCGGAGAGCAGTGTCACTGTGGACTGTTGCGTCACCACGCCGTTGATGATCGTAAGCTTCTGAATTTCGTGCAGGCCGGTATCCGCCACATAGACGTTGCCGCTGGCATCGAGAGCCACGGATACCGGCGTCGTAAAGCCGCTGCCCAACGACGTTTGCATGCCGTTGCCGACAGGCTGCAAGAGCACGTTGCCGGTTTCGGCAATGTACAGGTTGCCAGACGCATCGACCGCCACTCCCCTGGGGTTGGTAAGACCGCTGACGATCGGTGTTCCCGTAATCGCGCTGGAGCTGGTGCTGACCCCGGCGAATTCAATGATTTCGCCGGCTCCAGTATTGCCGCTTTCAGAGTCGGCAACATACAGATTTCCCGCTCCGTCAATGGCTACCTGATGTGGATTCGTAAGTCCACTGCCGATCTCGACAGGCGTACCGCCGCCATTCGGCGTACGGTAAATCGTTCCATTACTGTAGGCAACATAAGCGTTGCCGGCCGAGTCGGTGGCCACGCCTACTGGCGTGCTTCCGCTGCCCAGCGTGGAACTGGTGCCCGGATCGATGGCCAGCTCTGCGCCATCGCCGATGCCGCTCAGGTAGGCCGGAGTCATGGTGACGGAACTGCTGTCTATTGTTGCTTTAATCTGCACCGCGCCACTGCGTACGCCTGGCTTGGCCGGGATGAAGGTGACCGGAATCTCGCAGGTGGTGATCGTGCTGGAAGAGCTGGAGACGCTACTAACACCGCTCTGGAAACCCTTCAACGTCGTTGCACCCGAGCAGGTATCGCCTGATCCTCCAGCAGCTGTAAACTCGGAGCCGGATGCACTGCCCTGTGTAAGCAGTATCTCTGCAGGGCTGTTGGCTGTATATGAAGTCGCTCCGGTCAAAAGCTCAAAGGCCAGATTTTGGGTAACCGGAGAGCTCACGGTTGTAGCCGGAAAGCTGTTTTTGAAGGTCAGCTTGCGGATCATGGCGTATCCGTTATCAGCAAAATAAAGATTGCCAGAAGGATCGAAGGATGGATTGCCGAAGATATGATCTTCCTTGCTCTCCGTGGCGGGGCAGCCATCGCCATAGTTATCCGTCATCGTGGAGCCGATCGCTGTTCCGGTGCAATTATCGCCTTGGCCCAGTGTTGACGTCGCCGCGCCTCCGGATAGAAAGGTCAGATAGCCGGTATCCGCGTTGATCTCGGCAATCAGGCCCGCGCCGCTGTAGTCGGCCACATAGATATTTGCGTGGCTGTCGAGGGCAAGGCCCTGTATCTTGTCAAAAACTGCCGAAGTAGCCAAACCGCCGTTTCCTGTTGCTGCGTTTCCCGGGGTGGTTCCGCTACCGGCGATGGTGTAGACATCGCCTACCGTTTGGGTGGTGACCGTTGAGCAAGTTGAGCTGCTATTCCCCTCTTCCAGGCAGATGAGTCTAGCAACAGATACGCCGCCCTCATAGATCACGCGCACGGTCGAAGGCACGTTTGCGGCCGCCCCGCCGTTATCCCCGATAAAAATGTTGCCGAAGCTGTCCACCGCAATCCCGATGGGATCAACGAATGCAGCGCCGATGGCTGGTACTCCCGAAGAAGGCGCGGCGCTCAGCACAGTGCATGAGGAGCTGCCGCAGTTTCCGCCGATGGTATGGATGTAGCCGGGGCCACATGTGGTCCCTCCGCAGGCAGTCGTCGTATTGGTAGTGTTCGGCCCATTGACCATGCGAATGGCGCCGTCCGTATAGTCGCTGATGTAGAGATTTTCGTTGCCATCAACTGCGATTGCATAGGGATTATGAATGTTGCCGTTGATCGCCAGCACGCCATCCGCATAAGCGCCCGTATTGCTGGCGAGCAGGTAGATATATCCGGTCTGCGGCGACAAGCTAGGGTTCTCCCTGTTCACCAAATTGGCCGCAAGGTCAGTGGTGTTCGCCAGAATCACGTAGATGTGTGAGTTGCTTTCGTCGGCAACGAACACATTGCCATCGCCGTCTACAGCCACGCCGTAAGGCTTCTTGATATAGGACTCGGTCGCTGGGCAGCCGCTGCCGCCGTTGCTCTTGCCTTCGGCTCCGCTGCTCTTATTGCAGTAATAAGGGGATGAGAGCGCGGCTTGATAGCCGCCCCCAACCGTATATACGTAGCCCGTTTGTGGCACCAGCCCAGAGTGCGTCACGTTGGCATTCTCAATCATGGCCGTTGCGGGGTTCGCTACCCCGCCCACCGTGACGCTTGCGCCCGCATAAATTACGCGCACTTCGCCCCAGCCAGTCGAAAAATTCTCGATTTCACTGAAATAAACGTTGCCCCATTTGTCCACGGCTGTGCTGTAAGGCCCTGTATTCGAGCCGTTAGCTGTGACAGCTACGATGATCGAGCTTGCCGGGCATCCATCGCCTAAATTGGTGCCCCCTGTCGTCAACACATTTGTGCTGAGGTTCGTGCAAGACGTCGGCAATGACGCCTGCACCACTCCGCCAGAGATATATCCGGCAGCAGAGCTGACGTACGGCACCTGCACCATCATCGGCGGCGTGGTCGGAGTTTGCGCTATGGCGTTCAGCAGGGAAAACAGGCCCAGCAAGGGCAGGATAACGGTGGCAACGCGGAATCGAGGCAGCATGACATATCTCCGGGAAAGAGTGTGGCTGAAGTGAATCGGGAGTACTGGAATTTGCGGCATCTGTGACAGCACTTTTTCGTTTAAGTGGTCTGACCAGTTAAGCGTATGAATTATGCCGATGCGCCCGGGCGGTTGTCAAATAAATAGTCAAGCCATCTGATGTTTTTTTGTAAGTGCATGGATATATTAAGGTTAGGAAGACTATAGAGCAAGAGGAAAGAAGCTGCCGAAGGCTGCGCGTGGTCATGCCACACATGTGCTTATTGCGTGGGAGCTTACTTTAACAATGTGGCTGTATTTTCGCGGATTTGACGATCCGTCGATCGCCGGTTTAACTGCGATAGCCGCCATGCAGTTTGTAATAAATTCCAAAGTCTTTTCAGGGATAATTTTGTAAATATTTAATTTAAATGGTCGGGATTGGCAGATTTGAACTGCCGCATCGCCGGTCCATTGGACCGGCCCCCTCGCAAGCCTGACTGGAGCGCCTTCGCTGGCGCTGCGGCGCAAGTTGGAGTGCTTCGTGGGTCGGCAGCCGCCAAGTTTGTAACCCGATTTGAAGGTTGAGACTGATGCGAATTAAGTGGTCGGGACGGGCAGATTTGAACTGCCGCATCGCCGGTCCCTTGGACCGGCCCCCTCGCAGGCCAGATTTGCCGCATTTGCGCAAGCGAATGCGGGTTGGGGCGCTTCGCGGGTCGGCAACCGCCAAGTTTGTAACCCGATTTGAAAGTTGAGACTGATGCGAATTAAATGGTCGGGACGGGCAGATTTGAACTGCCGACCCCTCGCACCCCAAGCGGTCTCGCTGTTTTTTCGGCGGTCTCCCGTCAGTTACCGTGATGTGCCCCGGAGTCAGTATTTATGCGCCTTTCAGAGCATTTCCGCTGCTAGGTGCATTACCATGATTTACTGCTGAAAATCACTGAGGGTCCCCACAATTTCCCCCACAATTATTCGGCTCAAATTGCCATGGAAAAACCGCACCAGAAAACCCCGCCAAGGCGTCGATGCACTCCGGAAGATGGATTCCTCCCAACGTAGATGGACATGAGGCAGGGCAGGCTCTGCTGCAGCGAACGCGGCAATTCAGGCGTTCGAGGCGAATCCCAACTAGCCGCGATGCCGACTTCAAGGAAGAAATCTGTTCTCAGAAAGCGCATCGGCGATTTTGCGCCAATTGAGAATTCCACCCGGCCATAGCGGCGTTTGCCATTACCAATCTGCTCGAAAACGCGCAGATCAGTCTGCTCGAGGCCGTTGCAGGTGGCAATCCTCAAGAGAAACACGAACGAAACGCGTCAAAAGTTCGGCGCTGTCGTGAGGGCGATTATCGAGGATTAGCTGGCGCGGGCGCTCGCGCTCCCATAAGAGCATATGAACGACAGTGTAAAGAAAACGCTGGAGCAGTCTGTCCCCGAGATACAAACGGCGTCGGCTTCGGCTACGGCGGATTTCCGCCTCAAGCTTGGTATCGTCTGGGGGCGGCTGCTCTAGGCCTGGCTAGGTGGTGGCCTGATCGCCGCAGGACTCCTTCTGGCTGCAGATTCTGACGGGGTGGAATTGGTAGCTTCGTATGCCAATTGTTTGCTAGCGTATGATATGGTTAATTCCTTACGTGTCGAACACGATCCCCGGTGCAACTTATATTGGTTGGTTTGAAGCCCGTTTGCACTTAGCCGCTGTGCTGGCGTGTGCCTGCTATCCACAATTGCATCCAAAAGGGACCCCAGGCGTATAATGCGGCTTACTGATAACCTGCCAGTAATTTGTTGTGCGAGCGCTGGTTACCGAGGCCTTCAATGGGCGTCAGCATAACCTACATGGGCACAAAGCGTGAGGTTGCCCCCGCAGTCTGTGAGGTCATCCGATGCTGTCAGGCCGGGATACTCTTGGATGCCTTTGCGGGGATGTGTTCTGTCAGTGAGTTGGTCGCACCAAAACGTCAAGTGTGGTGCAACGACGCTCAAGTGTTCGCGTCCACTGTTGCCAAAGCGCTTTTTACGTCGGAAGATAATCCCCCATCGGCTCTCTGGGTTGCCGACCTGCATTTCGCAGAGTTCGACAAGCATCGGTCTAAACTGTCCCGAATTTGCCGTTCCTCCGTACTCCGGGAAGACTCCCTGCAAGATGTAGTCACGTTTGAGAGTTTTCAAAAAGACTCGCGTCGTCTTTCGCACTGCCAGTCTGAGGAACTCGGACGCGTTCCTCCGAGAGATTACAGCCTTTTTACCAGAATGTACTCGAATACATATTTCGGAGTTCGTCAGGCCATTGAGGCTGATTCTATTTACAAGTCTATCTGCCGTGCAAATGAGAAACGCTTGATCACAGATGACCAGAAGCGCTGGCTGATCATTGCTCTTGGACGCGCCCTTCTCAAAGTTGCCAATACGACGGGCCACTTCGCGCAGTACTTGAAACCGAAGGAGTCGTCGTACAGACGCCACTTGGCTCGAAGGCGGCGGAGCCTATGGGCCGACTGGCTTCTTTCAATTGGCAAGCTTGAGCCGGTTGGAACGGCAGATTGGAGAAGACGGAATCAGGTGTTCAACGTGGATTCTTTACTGCTGCTGCCGGCGCTTCAGAAGAATCGAACGCAGCCATCCGTCGTCTATGCAGACCCGCCATATACGGATGACCAGTATTCCCGTTACTACCACATCCTGGATACCCTAGTGCTCTACGACTATCCCGCAGTCAGCGGTGCTGGCCTCTACAGAACGGGTAGGTTCACGACATCATTTTCCCTCCTAGGCAAAACGGTTAAGGCATTCGATGCCTTTATTTCGGCGACAGCACGTCTTGGCGCTGATCTAGTGCTCAGTTATCCGAGTAACGGACTGGCGCACAAGGCGGGCGTCGACCCCATCACGATCCTAGCCAAACATTTTCGCAAGGTGGAGTGTTGTTGCTCCTTGCCCCGTCAGCACTCGACGTTCGGAGCGTCTAAAGGGCCTGCGCAATCTCAGGTTACTGAGCTTATTTATTTGGCAAAAACATAAACACCAATGGCGGCGGAGGTTCTGAGTTCGAACAGATTCGTGCAAAGGAGTTTCAGGGAAGTCGGGATGAAAAAACTAAAGATAGCTGTGATTAGCGACATTCATGTCGGGCTGGGAGCACGCGCGAAAGATCTCTGTCCAGAGCCGCCAAAGTCGGATCGGAAGGGCAGCATCAAGTACAACGCAAAGACCGACAACGCATTTAGGGAAGGGTTTGTTCAGTTTGTTAATAAACAAGAACCCCCACTTACTGCTGATTACCTCATTTTACCCGGAGACCTGACTTGTTACGCTAAACCGCAGGAGGTGGAGATAGCCTCGCACTTCGTGTTGCAAGCAGCCGATGCTCTCTCAGTGCCACACGAGAGCATTCTCTTCGTTCCTGGCAACCACGATGTAGACTGGTCGACGTTCGACCCCGCTGACACACACGGAGTACGTTGGGGTCAACGATACGTTGCGATTGGTTACGAGAAATTTCAGTTTAGCCAAATCATCAAGCGTGGAAGCGGCAACATTCTCACTTCGCCTCACTTCACTATATGGGACCTTCCCGACCTATTCGCTGTCGGCTACAACTCCGCCAGTCACGATAAACCGCTTCCCGAGGACAACGCACATCACGGTCTTGCTGATCCTGAGGATCTTAGTGCCCTTCGGGCACAGCTCGAGAAGCTCGTCCCCTCCGATGATCGCCTTCGCCTATTTCTAGTTCACCATCACGCTTTTGACTTTTCGAACCCGATACCCAAAATCCCAGACTTTAGCTTGATGACAAATGCTGAGCACCTCCTTGGGGTTCTGCACGAGTACAGCTTTGATATCCTCGTTCATGGCCATAAACATCATCCGCGATTTGAAACGCATAGCACCTTGACGTACCCTCATCTCCCTGTCTTGTGCTCGGGTAGCTTTTCCGTCGAACTCGACACCGAGTGGGCAGGCACGGTTGAAAATCAGTTTCATTTGATTACGGTGGACGGAAGAGCGGGACCCGACAAAAGGATCTCGGGAGTGCTCACGAGCTGGAGTAAGAATCACGCCAAGGGATGGATTCCCAGCGAAGAGTCGACTAGCGGGATCCACCATATTATTCCCTTCGGTAGTTACTTGATGCCGGCCGAGCTCGATGCGCGCCTCGAACCCTTCATTAGTCAATGGCTGACCAAACACGATCATATTCTTTGGAGGGACGTCGTCCAACAATTCCCAGACCTAGAACACCTTCCTCTCAATAGCGCAATTGCGGCCTTTAAGAGGATGGAACGACCACTGGGCAGGCAGAGTATGTATCAGACACTTAAGGACTTGATTCTGTACTAACGGAGGCAGGAGCGATGCAGAGAGAGCCTTCCGGACATAGGCGAAATCTCTTCGAGGTCGATAACGCAAGGAATCTCTCGATGCATGAGTTGGTCGAGACATTTATTCCCACACAGTCTTTTTGGCGTCTTCTCTCCGCAAAGCATCAAGTGGTGCTGGGCGCAAGGGGGCAAGGGAAGACGGCGCTGGCAAAAATGCTTTCACATGATCACCTTGCGTTGCTGACGCAAACTCGAGATGAACCAAGAGCCCAATCTGCTGTTCGAGGCCAAGAGTTCATCGGGATATACCTACCTACGCGTTTGGAATGGGTGGGTGGCCTGAAGAACAAGTTCTGGCTGGATGAAAAGGAACGAGAACAACTGTTTCAGTGGCGGCTTAACATCGCGAGTTGCATCGCGTTTATTCCAATTGCGGTTAGCTGTATTTCAACGTACGTAGATGGCAAGGCCAATCAAGCTCAAACTGAGAGGGAACTCACAAGCCTGCTTTCTATGGACTGGTTTCTTGAGCCAAGGACATCGCTTGAAAATCTTTTGCAACTACGACGGCAGTTGGAGGATACCGACTACCAGAAGCAGGTTCAGCTTCTCCGGAAACGAGCGATAGGAACACTCCCCAGCGGGGAATTGCCGGTAGGTCTTGCCTTCGAAATGGAGCTTTTCACCCCATTACGGCAGGGAATACGGCGTTTGTCCCGCCTCCTCTCCATCAACCAAGCGTGCACGTGGCTTTTGTGTATCGATGAGGCAGAGTTCCTGGAGATGATGGACCACCGCGTCATCAATTCCCATATGCGCGCCTATCCAACAGATAATTTATTTATTAAGCTCACCACCATGCCGTATTGTCACTATACACTCGCCACAAATATTGGTGCTGCATTGGTTCCCGGCCAGGACTTTGCTTATGTGAACATGGACTCGGACCGGGTGTTGACTGCTCGCGCGAGCGGTGATCCGGACACAATCGGAACACAATTTGGGCGAGCGCTTTTCACGAAGCTGATTCAAGCGTCTGACTTCAAAATCCCGACTGGCGGTTATCGCACGAGTCTTACCAGCGTATCAGATGTATTGGGACCCAGTGAGATTCTGGACCCTACGCGCGAACGCTGGGAGGCTGATTCGGAGAACATGCGGACACTAGAAAGGTATGGGTCTCCGGAGACTATTGCAAGGGCTCGTCGACTTCTTGGATCGCCAGTGTTTCAGTCAGCAATTGGTAGAAAGATAAAAGGCTCCTTGTTACTACGCAAACAGGTGGATGAATTGAAAGGTAATAAGGCGCTCACAGCGTACTCTGGGGCCAGAATGGCGATCCGATGCGCGGACGACAACCCGCGGCGAATGATCACGATATTTAACACGCTGCTTATGCTCCGATCAAAAGAACAGAAATGGCTGGCACGGGGTGGCCGGAGAACATCATGGATTTCTGCCGAGGACCAGACACGCGCTATGCGTACTCTGTCTGCGAGCATCCTCAACCAGTATCGGAGCTATCCGGAAGTTGGCGACGAACTGCACGCGTTCCTTCGCATGTTAGGTGAGTATATGCGTGCGGATCTTCATGATAAGCCGCTCACTACGGATGAAGTCACATCTGTGCAGATAACCGACACCATATCAGATAAGGATTGGAAGTTGGTGTGCGTCGCAGTAGGCCAAGGCCTACTGCACCCGAACATCGGTTCAGCAAACCCGGACGTAATGCCATGGCGCGAGGGCACGTTCCACTTGGCATATGCCCTAGCGCCTCACTTCCTCCTTCTGCCTAGACGTGGAAAAGCCGCTACGTTGACTGCCATTCAAGAGTTCCACAATATGTCACCAAAACAGAGGGATGCATTATGGGTATCACAGTACACCCAGGCGTCCTTGTTTGATGAAGGGAATTAGCCATGAACCCAATCCGTGTCTTGGATTACGATCTGGACGACGTGCGCAAGGAAAAGTATGATGTGAGCTTGTTTGCCAGTGGTTATGAATCCAGATGCATCCATGTGCCTGACTTGATTGATCCAGGCATTGTCGCCAAGCCCCTTGTGTTTGGCTTTACAGAGGAAATGAAAAACGAAATTCGCTTACGTAACGACGCATTTTTCTCGGACAAATGGAAGCAAGAGCCGATACCGCTGAGTGGCGACGATGAGAGACCTATCTATGAGCATCTCAACAAGAACACACGTACCATCCCTGGTCCCATACACATCCTTCTAGACTACTCTTCTATGTCTCGCCTTTGGTACGCTGCCGTTCTCAACTGGGCACGTTTTGCAGCGTCTGGTAGGACCGTAACCATCGATTTTTTGTACGCAATGGGTGAATATGTGGAAGACGAACGTCCCTTTGTGATTCGCAAGATGGTTTCGATTCCAGGGTGTGAGGGTCGGGCCTTCCGTCTGCGCGAGTCAGTTGCTGTCTTCGGACTCGGGTTTCATGGGTTAGCTGCGCTCTGTGTGCTCGACCACCTCGAGGCAGATACGGTATATGCGTTTCTAGCGTGGAATGGAGCGCGGACTGACTATATTGCGAGGACGCGCAAAGAGAACGAAGCTTTGATCAACCACCGAAAGACAGTGGCAACTCTTGAAATGCCGTTAACCAGCATAGAAACCTGCTATCGACAGCTCGCGGAGACCATCGCGCCTCACCGCCCGGACGGAGAAATAACTCTTGTCCCTATGGGACCAAAGCCTCACGTTCTGGCTTCGATCCTTATCGCAATGCGATTTCCAGAGGTTGCCTGCCTCCGTGTAAGTGCCGCCCCAGACGGAGCAGATGTTAAGCCAAGCGGCGAAGTCATCGCGACCCGCGTTATTGTGAAAGGGATGGACTGAACGATATAACTACGCGAGCCATTCCGCGAGACGATCGCGCTGGAACTCCTGCAGGGCTGCAACGCGATGGGCTCTGGCATTATCTCGTCGAAGGGCACGCGGTTGCGAGCAGTTACTAGAGCGTCAAGTGCCCTGCGTGCCCGCTGTGTGGCGCGATACCACCGGATGTATGGAGTTGTCCATAGCGTGTCAATTTGTCTCGCAATTTATTGAAGTTGGTTGACAATGAGGCGTGGGGTTGTGATGACCACTAATTCGCTGATCAGTGTTTGTGGCGCCGGAGACCACGCATTTCGTTGCACTTGCAACGAGGTCTGCGAGAATATGTGCGTATTGTGTGCCCCACAAGATTGCGCCACGGAACTCCGCCACCATTCTATGCCTTTCGTAAATCCTCGGCGATCAGAGCAAATTCGTCCAGGGCGGCTTGCAGGTCTTCGACGATCTCGGCGGCGATTACGTCGGGGGCGGGGAGATTGGCGGCGTCTTCCAAGCTATCGTCCTTGAGCCAAAATATGTCCAGGCTAGCTTTATCGCGTTTGACTAGATCGTCGTACTCGAAGGCGTGGAAGCGGTCGGTCTCCTTGCGCTTGTGGCGATTCTCGGCGTGGTAGCAGGCGACAAAGTCGTCCAAGTTCTCCCGGCGCAAGGGGTTCGTCTTGAGCGTGAAGTGCTCGTTGGTGCGGAAGTCATAGATCCACAGCTTTTTGGTCCAGGGCTTCTCGCTGGCCACGCGGCGGTCAAAGAAAAGCACATTAGCCTTAACCCCCTGCGCGTAGAAGATGCCCGTGGGCAGGCGAAGCAGGGTGTGCACATCGCAATCGTGCAGCAGCCGCCGGCGAATCAACTCACCCGCGCCTCCCTCAAAGAGCACGTTATCCGGCACAACCACCGCAGCACGGCCATCAATCTTCAGAATCGAGCGCACATGCTGCACAAAGTTAAGCTGTTTGTTGCTGGTCGTCGCCCAGAAGTCCTCGCGGACAATCGTCAACGCCTCGCGCTGCTCTTCGCCGTCCTCGCCAATCACTGTAACGCTGGACTTCTTGCCGAACGGCGGATTGGTCAGCACCATGTCGAACTCGACCGACCCCTTGCTGCTTAGGGCATCCCTCACAGCTATCGAATCCTCGCCGCCAATGCCGTGCAGGAAGAGGTTCATGGCACACAGTCGCGCGGCCCCGTCCACAATCTCGACTCCGGAGAGGGCCTTCTCCTTGAGGAAGCGCTTCTGGTCCTTGTCCAGCGTAAAGTGGTTGCTGATGGAATCGTGCACGGCCAGCAAAAAGCCGCCAGTTCCACAGGCTGGGTCGTGGATCAGCTGGCCCGGCTCGGGGCACATCACATCCACAATGGCCTGAATCAGCGCACGCGGCGTGAAGTACTGGCCAGCGCCGCCCTTCACGTCGGCAGCGTTCTTTTCCAGCAGTCCTTCGTAAGCGTCGCCTTTTACATCCACGCCCAGAGTGGTCCATGTTTCACGGCCGATGAGGTCGCTGATCAGCCGCTTGAGCTTGGCCGGGTCTTGGATGCGGTTCTGCGCCTTGCGGAAGATGGTGCCCAACATGCCGGGCTTTTTGCCCAGCTCCACCAGGATGTGCCGATAGTGCTGATCCAAGGGGTCGCCGTCCAGCCGCTCAAGGCTCTGCCAGTCCAGATCGCGAGGAATGAGCACGGCTCTTCCAGGGAAGAGCTTCTGCTGCTCGTCGGCCATCTTCAGGAAGAGCAGAAAGGTGAGCTGCTCGATGTAGTCCTGGTACGACAGGCCGTCATCGCGCAGGATGTTGCAATAGTTCCAGAGCTTTTGGACGATGGCGTTGCTGGTCATGGCGTCTCGTACTCCAATCCGGGTTGGCCGCCCTGGCACTTGGGGCATTTGCGCTCAAAGATGTCGCTGCCATTGGCGCCGTAGACCAGGCCGCAGATTATGCAGGCAAGCTGATACACGGACTGGCCTTTGTCCGTGCCGGGCAGGTTGGTGTCGCGGATAACGATCTGACTGTTGCGGTTCACATAGCCGGGCTGTGTGGTCTTGCCTTTAAGCATGTGCTCGCTCCTTCCGGCCGCGGCGGGCAGGCTTTTGCCTCGCAGATGTGATACGCTCGGCGCGAATGCGTTCGAGCAGCACGGAGGCGGGTTCGTCGGTTGGATCCTGCGGGACGAGTTGGCCGGTGAAGGCGCTCTTCAGTATCGCCGACCGTAATCTCGCGGATCTCATCATGGATTGCAGACAGGAAGACTCGATCATTCTAGCCGCGGAATGAATCTCATCGAGACAATCAATCATTCGCTTCTGTTCGTCGAGTGGCGGAAGTGGGACGATTAAACCTGAGAGAATCTCCAGGTTGATATTCTTTTGTGCAGTTGCAGGGGCATAGCGCGACAAATCCTCCTTCGCTACTCGAAGGAATAACTCAACCCATCGGGTGACTGTTTCGTTGGTCGCCGAAAACCCAACGACGCTGTCAGGAAAGCAAGCTGGAAACGTCAGTATCCCTGTCTCAGCGATATTGGCTGCAATCGTGATACAGAGGGTCCCAGTAGGCCACAGCCTACTCTGTTGCAAACCGAAATGGCTGTAGGTCTGGGAATGCTCCCTAATGAATCCGTCAGCGCGTTTTATATCTCCCGTTTGAATAAACGGATAAGGACCTCCAAGCAACTTCGGATCATTTCTTGGCCGATGTTTGGATTTGCCCCGATCCAATCCCCCCAACTGGAGGATACTCGCCCAGCACCAACCTTCTGGAAGGACTGGGAGATTGGAGGTATCGGGTGCGGAGGGTTCTCTGTACTTCTGTTTCCAGTGGCTGTCTTTGGGGGGCTTGCCGGTGGCTTGCATTTTGGCCAGGGTGTCTGCCTCCCAGCGGGCGCGGCGCTCGCGGAGGATGCGCTGGAGCAGCTTGTCGGCAGGTTCGTAGTCGCGGCCTTCCTGGCGGGCGAGTTCGGCTTCCGTGGGAACCAGCCGCCCCTCGCAGGCAGCCTTCAGCACCGAGGCTCGATACCGCTTGAGATTGGCTTGCACGCGCTTCAGCGCAACCGTCGCCGCATCCAGCCGCGTGAACTGCTTCTCGATTTCGTCGACAATGCGGTCTTGTTCTGCGAGTGGCGCGAGAAATAAAGGAAACTCCCGCGTTTGCTCCAGGGGAAGCGTCATACGCCCTGATCCGTTTGCAAGGTCGCGAGATAGCTGAACGATCCACGGCGCGTTCATGTAGTACTCAAGAAACTTCGGGCGGACTACCACCTTATTCGGCTTGAGTAATCCAAGCCCCACAAAAAGAGAGACGGGTTCCTCAAAATCGATCCTTTTTGCAAATCCTAATGTGCCAATTCGAGGGATCAAGATATCGTCGAATTCCGGCTTGCAACGCCTCGTTAGCAATTCATGCTCTTCTTGCGAGATAAACCGTATGTATGAATCCCAATTGATAGGACTGAATGGACGGATGTTCTTGATGGAAATAAATCGAACTCCGTCTCCTTGGTATTTCGGAGTCTTGTGCGTTCCATCGGTAATCTGCGTGCATGCCGTAGCAAGCGTTATTTGGATCCAACTTAGCGGAAAATGCTCTGGTGTCTTAAGGCTCATGCCGCCAATACCTCATTGAGTTCGTTGAGCAGCGGTAGAAAGTGGTCTCCGAAGACCTGCTGCGCGCGGCCAAGACCGCCCCAACGGGAGAAGGGATCTAGTTCCAGGTCTTCCGGCTCAACAGCAAGACTCGAAGCGATGTGGTCGCGGATGGCCTCAAGCCAGCGAAGCTGATCGGGGCGAAACTCGCCCGGCTGCTTCTGGAGCCACGCTGCAAAGCGCGACTCGACCTCGGCGCGGCGGGGTTCGAGGTTCTCCTTCTGCTTGAGGGCGAAGCGCACCAGGTTGACCAGGTCGGCGGCGACCTCCATGCGGCTGCCACGGACGTGCGCGGAATCGATGCGCTCGTAGGCGCGCCAAAGCTGGTCGGGGGTCATTCCAAGGCTGTCGCCGGGGCTTGCAGCGGCAGGCCGCTCGATCTGGCTGGCCAGCGCCTTGACCTGCTTAAGCGAGAGGCCCACGGCGTAGGGCTTGCTATAGAGGATTTGCAGCACCTCGATCTCGTCCTTATTGTCGCGGAGGAACTGCTCGAAGGATTGCACCATGCGCAGGGCGCGTTCGCGAACCACCTCCGCGGGACCGGCTTCCAGGAGATGGTCCTGATTGATGGTATCGATGATCTGCTCGTAACTCTTCTTGATGCCAAGGATGAGGTTGCGCAGGGCGGGGTTGGCAGCCAGCGGCTTGGCAGCCTGGTTGAGAAGCTGCTTGCGGGCCTGGGCGAGTTCTTCTTCGTTTGGCTCGACATCGGAAGGGAGATGGACGGCATTGCGGACGGCCTCGATGTGACGGTCGGGGTCGAGCGCGGAGACGATGTCGCCGGCGATGGTGGAGAGCGACTGGCCGTTGGCCGTCTCGGTGAGCGCGGTGCGGTCGTTGGGGGTAAGCTCGCGGTCCAGACGGGCGAGGCGCGCGGCGATGGAACTGAGCACGTCCTCGTCGCGGTTGCCGAAGGTGACCAGTTCAAAGAGCTTTTCCAGGCTGATGTTCCGCTTGCGTTCTAGCGGCTGCGTCTCCTGCATGTTTTCCGGTTCAAGGCCGACGGCGTCAATGATGACGAAGTGGTCTTTGAAGCGGCCGTCCGGGGTGACGTTTTGCAGCTCGGTGGGCGTGACAATGCGGGCTCCGCGTCCCTTCATCTGCTCGAACATGGTGCGGCTTTTGACGGCGCGCATGAAGACGACGATTTCAAGCGGGCGGATGTCGGTGCCGGTGGCGATCATGTCTACGGTGACGGCGATGCGGGGATTATAAGCGGTGCGAAACTGGCTGAGTAGGTCTTCGGGCTTGATGCCGGAGGAGACCCATTCATCGACCTCGTACTCGTTGCCTTCCTTGTCGGTTTTTTTAACGCGAACCTTGGCGGCTCCGGTGCGGTAGGTGATCTTCTGGGCAAAGTCGTTGCCCTTGCCAAACTCCTCGCGGATGATCTTTACGATGTCCTCCGCGTGGCTATCGTCTTTAGCGAAGATGAGGGTCTTGGGAACCTCAGTCCGGCCGGGAAAGATGTCCGTGAAGAGACGATCGCGGAAGGCGCGGACGATGGTGCGGATCTGGTCGGGGGCGACGACGCGCCGGTCGAGGTCGTCGGAGTCATAGGGAATGTCCTGGTCGGCCAGCTCCCAGCGAATCTTGCGCGTCTGGCGGTCGCGGTAGTCCACCTGGAAGCCGGCGTTGATGACGCTGCCGTGTTCGGAGATGAGGGTGCGGATGGTGTAGAGATCGAAATCGACGTTAACGCCATCTGCGACCGCCCGCTCGAAGGGGTATTCCATAATCAGGTTTTGATTGAAAAAGCCCAGCGTCTGCTTGGAGGGCGTAGCCGTGAGGCCGATGAGCGAGGCATCGAAGTACTCCAACACCTGGCGCCAGAGGTTGTAGATGGAGCGGTGACACTCGTCGGTGACGATGAGGTCGAAGGTTTCGATGGGGATGTCGGGGTTGTAGGCGATGGGCTCAGGCGGGTGCTTGAGCATTTCCAGCGATGAGCCTGAGAGTTCGTCCAGTTCGGGGTCCAGCTCCTCGCCTTTAAGCATGGAGTAGAGGCGCTGGATGGTGGAGATGCAGACCTTGGCCACCGGATCGATGCGGTTGGATTGCAGGTGCTGCACGTTGTAAAGCTCAGTGAAGATGCGGCCGTCGTCCGGGGCGCGGAAGGCCTGGAACTCCTTGAGGGTTTGGCGGCCGAGGTTGCCGCGGTCCACCAAAAAGAGCACGCGCCGGGCGCCAGCAAACTTGATGAGCCGGTAAATGGAACTGCAGGCGGTGTAGGTCTTTCCAGCCCCGGAGGCCATCTGGATAAGGGATCGGTGGCGGCCATGGGCGAGCGACTCCTCCAGGGCGTTAATGGCAGTAACCTGGGCCGCGCGAAGGCCGAATGGCGACAGCGGCGGCATGGAGCCCAGGCGGGCCTTGAAGATGGAGCCGGGGCAGGCCAACTCGTTTCGCAGCCACGCGGATAGAGTCTCCGGCCGATGGAAGCTGAAGACGGGCCGGCTTGAGGCGTTGGGTTCAAGCAGGTTAGTAAAGTGGGTTTCGATACCAGTGGACTCATAGCAGAAGGGAAGAGGCCGCCGTGGGGCGGGGACGCCGTCTGGAATGCCCTCGCTGTACTTTTGCGTCTGAGGTTCAAAGCCTATAAGGGTTGAACCTTCCTTCTTGGCCTCAATGACACCGACGGCCTGTCCGTCAGCAAAAAGAAGGTAGTCGGCCTCCCCAAAGCCGCGGCCCAGGGAGAATTCACGGATGGCGACGCCTGGGCCGGCGTCGATGTTGGCATCGGCGCGGTCCTGAATGAGCCATCCTGCGGCTACAAGCATGCCGTCAATGGACTCGCGGGCTTGTTCTTCAGGTGTCAAAGTTGTCAAAAAGCTCTAGGCCACAAGTGTATGACAATGTGCCGGAAGGTTTCTAGGCTCGGGGCAAACGCGTGAACGTCAATTCGACGGGAGAAGCAGGGGCTGGGAACAGCCGGAGGTGGTTCTTTCCTTGCCGCGCTGTTGCATTCGGACGCAAACTCAGCCGGTATGCGATCGGCCAACGCCGATTGCGGACAAGGGAAGACTGCACGAAGACTTCTTCAAACCCATCCTAGGGGTCTGCTCTTTCGCTTTGGTGGAATTCGTGCCGGTGGCAAATTCAGGTGTGCAGAGGACTGCGGGTTGGCGGATGCGGAGGGAAGATGCTCCCAGCCGTCGGACGGCATGCGCGGCGCTATTGATGTCACGATGAGTGCACCAGAGGGCCGATCCCGGCCTTTCGCGCTATGCTTTGTGGGGGGATGGAGACCGGGCTCATTTTCGGCTATTTTTCGGGTAAAAAGTTGTATTTTGTGGAAACAAAAGTGTATCTGAAGCACGGTCTAGGTTCGGCTTTTGCGTAGAGATTTTGACCCCCTATCCCCCTAGCCGTCCGATTTACGCATTCCTGCTGAGCCCTCACCATTTCCGCTGTGCCTGTTGCAACTCCACAAGGACTTCGCACTCATACCACTTGCGAAGACTCGCATCCCATGTCCGACGATATTTCACCAGACCGCGCCGTGCCGCCGCTGGATCGGACGCGGAAAGTGTCAAGGCCAGCACTTTGCCGCGCCATGTCGCCGCCTCCACAGCCAAGCTATTAAACCCAAACTCTTGCCAATCGGCAAAACCGTTGGCAAGGTGCGAATTCGGAGATCTGCTGGTGTCCAACAGGTGACTCTCCATGTCTTTCATTACTCCTGTGAATTTGACGCGCGCCCTTCGCACCAGCTCGTCCGGTTCATCTTCGTTGGAATAGTTCTTTGGATGCTGTGCTTGGCAATCGCGGGAAGGGGTAGGGGTTGGGCTGTTTTGAAGTCTTGTGTTTTGTAGTAATAGATGGGACCCCGTTTGCGTCTCTCTGGTGGGCCACTGGCGTTTCTCTAGAGAGACACGAGCGTTTCTTTTGGAATCCAGCAAAAAAAAATTTGCACCGCTCGAATGGACTAGATTCTCCCGGCTCGTAATCTTGGAACCTTGCCCAGCTTCGTGCTTCGCTTGCATCGCACTTAGCAGGGCCTCGATTTGACTTCTCAGTTCCTCGACACGACTGGGCGTTAACATGTAAGATGCTGCCCTCTTGTTGTGTGAAGCGCCCAAACGGACGGCCAGTTTCTTTAGGTTCACGAGCGAGCATTCGCTCTCTTGGTTACCGCCCCCCGCACGTATGCGCACCATGCCAATATTTATCAGGACGGCCAGCGCGCGCCAAACTGTCGTTCGGCTTCGTTTCGTCTCAGCCGCCAAACCTCGCAGAGTGAAGATAACTTTGTCGTTGTAGGCCTTCCCAGTGAGATGACAGTATAGCGCGGATGCTGCCGGTCCAATGATCGGCTGGAAGAGGCATGACAACTCGTTATCCTGCCAGCGCCATCCCTCAGTAGGTACGCCTCTTAGTGGAAGCGGAATCTCCGCATCGTCTGAGGCTCCGTCGTTCATGCGCGCCGCGCCGGTGTGGTGCCCTCTTCCATTAGGCGGTCAATTTCGGATTGAGGCACGCGAACAGCGCGGCCAAGTCTGACAACCCCGATTCGGCGTTCGCCAATCCATTGCCATATGGTTTTCTGTGAAAGTGCGAGCATTTCTGCCGCCTCCGGCACTTTAAGCAGTTTTACTACTGGCATCGCTCCTTGACACTCCTTTGCAGTTGTTTGCTATAGTTGTAAGCAAAGGACTGTGCCATAGCATCTAACATCTCGTGGCACATAAGAGTTGAGATGAAGATCCGTACACGCAACGATCAGCGATTTGCTGTGGTGATCGGGAAGAAAGCTCCTGACGTTGTTCTTCCTGCAATGCCTATAAGAATTCTCTACACCGGCGTCGAACTGGATTACTCGCTGGAAATGATGGACGGAGAGGGCATCTTCAGAATGCAGGTACCAGAGACACGCACTCCCGGATGGGACTTCGATCCTTCATGGGATGCTTACAAACTCCGTGAGGCTTTCGAGAAACTCAAAGGCCCCAATGAGGCGAGGCTCTGGCTCAATGTTGTTGGCCGTTTTCGATGCAAGAGAACACGGTCGAAACAAGACAACGTGTTAACGTGGCGCGAGCTACAAGGCTGGCAAGAAGTACTCCGCCGCCTTCGCCTGAGAGATTCATCGGAATGGTTCCCAGTGTTGGGAATACAAGGCCGGGACTTCAAATCGACCTTCTATCAATCGGAGTTCATTGCTGAGTTGGGAAACTTTTCAGGGCAAATCTGGACCGTATCAGAAGAGACGTTCAGGTGGCTTCAAGGATTCCCGCAAGGACTCTTGGTACGTCGTGATATGTATCTGTCGCGTGAGGAAACGGAGGAGATATTTTCCTCTCCAGGTGCGCGCGTGGCCGGTTCGCGTGAGTGGCATTACGCTCAATTGGAACTGGGGCGCCGCCGCGCAGAGCGCGCGCGTGGCAATCGGGAGGGGAAACAGAAGCTCATTGCGGAGGTAACGCCTGCGACAGCGCTGGACGCGATTTTGGCGACAGTCTACGTTGACAAATTGCGAGGGCTTGAGCTTCAGGTGTGTGCGCTCAAGGAGTGTAATGAGACCTTCGAGACTGAATCGCACTACGGAAAGATGTACTGCACGAACTATCACGCTCATCTAGCTTCCATGCGGCGAAAGCGCGCTGAGGTAAAGAAAATGAAGGCTAGGCAGCTTCACAGGAAGGAGAAATCAAAGTGAGTCTTTTCAAACGTGGAGAACGGTGGTGGTACGAGTTCGAGTTTCGTGGGCAGCGCATCCGCGAGTCCTCGGGCAGCGAGTCGAAGACACTAGCGGTTATGGCGGAGCGCCAGCGGAGGCGGGAACTTGAAGAATCTGCCAACGGCGTGCGCGCTGCCCGCCGCCCCGTGCTCTTTCCTGTGGCAGCACGAGAGTGGATGGCCGCGAGCCGGGCGCGGTGGAGCAAGTCGAACATTGCCATTCAGGAATTCAACTTGAAGCATCTGTCTGCCTACTTCGGCTCCATGTTGCTCGCTGATATTACGCCTCAGCACATCGGCAAGTATCAAGGTATCCGCCAGAAAGAAAAAGCATCGAACCGGACAATCAACATGGAGGTTTCAACTCTCCGCATGATGATGAAGGCGGCTCGGCTTTGGGGCACAATCTCGCAAGACGTGCGGATGCTGTCAGAGCGCCGTGACGTTGGGAAGGCTCTGACACCCGATGAAGAGAAGAAATTGCTGGATGCTTGCCGGAAGAGTCCCCAGCCTAGCTTGTACACGGCGGTGGTCATCTACTGCAATACGGGTCTGAGAAATGCTGAATTGCGCAACGCACGGTGGTCCCAGGTGGATTTCCTAAAGCCAGAGTTTCAAGTTGGCAAGGCGAAGACGGAAGGCAGTGAAGGACGCATCATTCCGTTGAATCAAGCGGCGCTCGGAGCATTCAAGGAGTGGCGGAGTCGCTGGCCCAAAGCGAAGCCGGATGACTACATCTTTCCGACTGAGAAGCTTATGTTCAAGGGCGCGGGTACACCAGAGAAGGGCGTCATGACGGTTTACGATGTGGACACCGGCAAGCCATTGGGAGCATGGAAGCGAGCATGGAGCACGGCAAAGAAACAGGCCGGGGTTAATTGTCGCATCCACGATCTACGCCACCACTTCATTTCTGCATTGGCACAGACGCAGACCCCGGATGTCACCATTCAGGCTATCAGCGGCCATCTAAGCCGGAAGATGCTGGAGCATTACAGCCATGTCCGGCTGGAGGCGAAGCGGCGCGCAGTGGAGTCGTTGGACGCGATGGCCGGGCAGTCTGTTCAATAGGCGGGTGTGGGGACCCAAAAGCGCGAAAATTGCATCGTGGTCCCCACAATTTCCCACAATTTTCAGTCAACGGGAAAGCAGAAATCGTTAAGTAATTGATTTTAATGGTGGAGACAACCAGGGTACAGGTTCTGATCGCGGATTCCTGTAAAGTGCGCCCATCCTGCGCCCAGGTGAGATGCGCCCCGCGTACAACTCGGGTGTATTCTCGAAGAACGGGAAAAGCGAAGGAGCTTTGTGCACGATAAGCGGGCAAACTTCATTGTGCAAGCGAAAGTTGGAGGCTCCCACGATATGAAAAAGGTCTCGATCATCAATTTCAAAGGCGGAGTTGGAAAGACTACGCTTTCCCTCCACTTGGCGGCTTATCTGGCCGGCCAGGAGTCGAACGTACTAGTGATCGATGTCGATCACCAATCAAGCCTTTCGATTGTAGTCCTTGGTGCCAAGCTCTGGGAGAAGTGCGTTAACGAGCAGCGGACCATAAATCGGGTCTTCCAATCCTTCTCCAACCCGAAGAAGGTTCCTATGCCTGGTGTTGAACTCATCATCGCAAACGCCATCGGTGAGCGTGGGCGGTATAAAAATTCAAAGACCCTCTACCCAACATTGGATTTTGTGAGTGCGCAGTTTGAATTGGATGACACCGAGATCGATCTCGCCTCGACCAACTATGGCAACGCGAACCTTTCTGATTGGGACAAGAGGACACTTCTGGCATGTTGGCTCGACAAGATCAACGCCCAGGGCCATTACGATTATGTGCTCTTCGACTGCCCACCAGCGACAAAGATCGTGAGCCAAAACGCCTTGGCCGCAAGCGATGCCTACATCATTCCAGTGATTCCAGATGAACTATCGAGCAGGGGTGTCAGCCACTTCCGAAACCTTGTTCAGAACAAGATCGACTCTAAGCTGGATTACCTTAAAACAAGCGCACAGGTCGCTCCCCAGGACGTGCCTGTGAACTTCGTTCCAGACACCAGGCTCGCCGGCATAGTGGCGTTTCTGGTGAAGCACGCCGGCCGTGCACGATCAGGGTTTACAAATATCCACACGGAGCAAATCGCTTCGCTGCGCCGAAAGTGGGGCACCGATATGATTCAGACAATCGGCCAGAATTACATTGCGATTCCAGAAGCCGTTAACGAAGGACTGCCCGTTTGGATGTTTGACAAGACCCCCAAAGCACAAACGATGATGACGAAGATTTGTGCAGAACTCAAAACGCGGATTGATCAATGAACAGAGTCGTTAGGAAACGAGACCGTGACCGAGGCGATGGCCTCCTGCTCAAGGTGCTCACGGCGCATTACAATTCTCTGGTATCTGCGCGAAGTGATGAATCGCTCCTCCTCCAGTACTCTGCGCTCTTGCGGAATCTGAGATCGCGACCGACCGAGTTTTTGGGCATCCGCTCCGGTATCGAACGCCGTCGCGAAGAGCCGCCATCTCTGCCTGAGATTGCATTGCAGGCGTTGCAGAACATGTCCCTCGATGACCTCCAGACACTGGTCAACGATGAACGAGTCTCGCGAAAGCAACTCGAACGGATTGCCATTGAGCGATTCAGCGTGCCACGGGGATCAATGCGCAGCTTCTCAAACAAACAGTCGCTGGTGGATAAGCTGCGTTCACTGATTGACAACGAAAGAGCGCACCAGATCATTGGGGCGGTTGCCCGGAGAGGAGCCACTGTAGAGACCAGCGAACGGAATCGTGAGCAATCAACCCCGCTTGGCCCTGCTCAATCCCGAGAATAGCCCTGCACTCCTCCAACGTGAGCCACCATCTTGCGTACCCGAAAACGCGGGAATTGCACCGTGGTCCCCACAATTTCCCCCACAATTTCAGACAAAAATCCGAAGGTGATTTTGTAAGTGATTGATTTAAATGGTCGGGACGGGCAGATTTGAACTGCCGACCCCTCGCACCCCAAGCGAGTGCTCTACCAGGCTGAGCCACGTCCCGACACAATCGAGCCGGCTCAAAGGGAGCCGGCTTATGGGGTCGTCCTTAGTTTACACGAGGCCGGGCTTGCGCGCTTGCGCCGGATCGGAATCTTCACAGGAAATCACACGGGTCATCCCGAAAAGCCAGACAAACACTAAGCCGCAACTGATCACTGACAACTGTCCTCACTGCGATGGCGGAACGAACTCCTGGGGCAAACCTAGTCCCTCGCCGAAGAAGAACTGCTCCATCTGTTCGACCAGGAAGTTCTGCGCCTGTGGGGTCCAGGGCTGCAGGCGGTACTCGTTGAGCAGCATCTTCTGCCTGTCTACCCACTCGCCCCAGGCCGCCTTGGAAACATTCTTGTAAATTTTCTGGCCGAACTCAGAGTCAAAAGGAGGCTCTTCCAGGCCTTCCATCTCCTTCTTGTAGCGAATGCAAAACACCGTATGTGCCATCAGTCTGCTCCTTGTCTCATTGTATTGGATGCACGCGTCGGCTTACGGCTGGCCTTTACGCTCGCGCCAAATTATCCTGTGCGGGTATGTGCTGCCGATTCATGCGCAAATCCACGGTTGAGACTCTCGCCGGCTGGTTCGACGTAGGGTTGGAAGGGATTCCCTTCTTTGCCTCCAGCTACAACATTGCCCCGCAGAGCGTTCAACCCGTGGTACGGCTCAATCCCGGCTCCGGCCGCAGGGAGTTTGCCATGCAGCGCTGGGGGCTGGTGCCCTACTGGGCCAAGGACGCCAAGCTGGGCTACTCTACCTTCAATGCCCGCGCCGAGGAAGCCGCCCGCAAGCCTGTCTTCCGCGAGGCTTTGAAGAAACGCCGCTGCCTGGTGCCCGCCGATGCCTATTACGAGTGGCAAAAGATTGACGCCAAGACGAAGCAACCCTTCGCTATCGCTCTCAAGTCTGGCGAACCCTTCGCCTTCTGCGGGCTCTGGGAGAGTTGGCAGCCGGCACAAGGCCCGCCGCTGGAAACTTTCACTATTCTCACCACCAGTCCCAATGAAATGATGAAGTCCATTCACAATCGCATGCCGGCAATCCTGGAGCCCGGCGATTATGCCCGCTGGCTTGCACCCAACGACCCGGCAAATCCGCCCGTTGAGCTGCTTCGTCCCTTCCCGGAAGAAAAAATGCGCGCCTGGACGGTCAGTAGCCGCGTGGGAAACGTGCGCAATAACGATCCTGAGCTGATTGACAGAATCCAGCCTTCCTCGCAATAGGCATCCGCGGGCAGCGGAAAATTAACTTGACAACCGCCTATGCGGGCATTTTTCCTTATCTCGTCTCAAGCCCGCGCCCGTTACACAAAAACTTCCGGATTATCCCTGGGTTTGCTCGATCCGGCTGGGGCGTGAAACATCTACTTTCACAAACCGGGTGTAATCCCAAAGGAGCTACCGTGCCCGAAAACACTCCGCAAACTGGCCTCACCGACGAAGTCGCCGGAGGTCTCGCCTACTTCACATTTATTCCGGCGATCATTTTTCTGGTTGTGGCGCCCTACAACCAGAAGGCATCGATACGCTTCCACTGCTGGCAATCGATTCTGCTGACCGCTGCGGCAATCGTCATCGACATTGCGCTCGCGATTATTCTGGGCATTGTAGCGTTCATCATTCCGTGGTACCTGATAGGTCCCGTCTGGTGGCTGATAAGGCTGGCCTGGCTGATCATCTGGCTACTGCCTGTGGTCAACGCCTTCCAAGGCAAGCGCTTCAAGCTGCCTATAATCGGCAATTTTGCCGAGAAGCAAGCGGGGGTCTAAGGTAACTTCACCGCGCGCGGCGCTGCCTGCCGGAAGGCTCAGCGCCGCTTGCCTTTTTTGGCGTAGCGCTTCCTGCCCTTTGTGGCCGGAGGGGACGAGCAGTTGTGCTTATTCTTTTTCGGCTTGGGCGGGGCGGCCTTCTTACTGGCCCGCTTTCCGGTCAGGGGTAAACCTTCTTCCACAATCGAGAATTGCAGCTTGCGCTCAGCCGCCAGGATGCGGTCTAAGATCACCTGTACGCGGTCTCCGGCGCGGAATCGGCGTCCGGTGCGTTCGCCGACAATTTCGTGCGTGTTCTCGCGCCAGGTGTAGTGGTCGTCACGCAATGAATCGATGGGCACCAGCCCCTCGACAAAGAGATCAGTCAGCTCGACAAAAAGTCCGTATTTGGCCGGGTTCAGCACCAGCGCTGCAAACTCCTCGCCCACGCGGTTCTGCATGAAGCGAACCTTCTTCCACTCCACCAGCTCGCGCTCGGCCTCGGCGGCGCGGCGCTCGGTCTGGCTAGCTTCCTCGGCAATCTGCGCCAGCTCGGCTTCGGGGATGGGAGGCTCAATGCGGAAACCAGAAGCTGGGTGCCCCACCCTCGCCGCTGTCATCCTGAGCGACCCTGAGCGTAGCGAAGGGGAGTCGAAGGACCTGCTTCTTGCAACTTTGCAGCTAGGGTGGGAAGCCAAACCACTGGGTGCCCCAGGTCCCTCGCATTTGGGGACCTGGGAAACCGCGAACCCATGCCCGCTTCCTTCATTAGGATTCGTCCACGGCGAGCTATGCCGCCCCGCGGCCACCATTCCCTCGCCGCGCACGCCCTCCCGCAGCAGCGCCTTCACAATCCGATGCACAATCAGATCGGGATAACGGCGGATGGGCGAGGTAAAGTGCGTATAAGTGGGCGCGGCCAGCGCGAAGTGGCCCTCGTTGATCTCCGAATAGCGCGCTTGCTTAAGCGAGCGCAACATTAAATAACTGAGAATCCGCTCCTCCGGCTTGCCCTCGATCTTTGCCGCCAGCTTTTGATACATCTGTGGCGTGACGTGAATGTCTTCAGGCACCTCGTGCGTGCGTGGCTTGCGCCCTTGCCCACGCGTTTCGCGGCGTTCTGCCCGCGTTTGGATGCGCCGGACCGGCAGCGCGCCCAGGCCCAGCGTGTAGCCGAAGCTGGCAGCCAGTTCCTCAAATTGGACCACACGGCGCGGCTCGGGCTTTTCATGAATGCGATAGAGCGAGGGCACGCCCAGGTCTTCCAACCAGGTGGCTATGCACTCGTTGGCGGCCAGCATAAACTCCTCGATCAGACGGTTTGCCCAGGTGCGCTCGGACTTGGTCACGCCGCTCATCTGCCCTTGATCGTCAAACTCGATCACCGGCTCGGGCAGGTCGAAGTCAATGCTGCCCCGCTGCTCGCGCCGCTTGTTCATCAGCACAGCGAGCTTGCGCATCCGCTCAAAATCAGGGACGAGGCTGGCGTAACGGGCGCGGGTTTCCGCATCGCCCTCCAGGCGCTTCCGCGCTTCTTCGTTTTGATTATTTTCGCCGAGAATAGCGGCGACCTCGGTGTAGGTCATCCGCGCCGCCGAGTGAATCACCCCTTCGACGATCTCGTAGCTCTCGATGCACCCGCTGGAGTTCAATTGCATCAGGCAACTCAGTACCAGCCGATCTTCGCCGGGGCTCAGGCTGCAAATGTCCGTGGAAAGCTCCTGCGGCAGCATGGGAATGGCGCGATCAGGAAAGTAAACGCTGGTTCCGCGGAGCCGCGCCTCCAGGTCCAGATCTGTCCCAATGCGCACGTACTCCGCTACGTCGGCGATGTGGACCTGCAGCTCGTAACCGCCGTCGGGTCGGTCGGTGACCCGCACCGCGTCATCGAAATCACGAGCCGTCTCGCCGTCGATGGTGACGATGGGGAGCAAGCGAAAATCGCTCCTGCTGGCTGCTTCTTCCGGGTCGAGGTGAGCTACGGCTCGCGCTTCGGCCAGCACATTGTCCGGGAAGATCCGCGGCAACTGGTGCTTGCGGATGATCATCTCCACGTCCACGCCGAAGTCGTCTGGCGAGCCTAGAACTTCGATTACCCGGCCCACCGGCGGCCTCGTCGGCGTGGGCCAACTGGTAATCTCCACATCTACCACTAGGCCTTCCAGGTTTTCGCGAGCGTGAGAGGCAGCTTCGCCGCCCAGCACGCGGTGGGGCGTAACCGATTCGCTCGTTAAAGGCAGTTCCTGTCCGAAAGGAATCACAATCGCCTGCGTCATCCGCTCGTCGAAGGGAACGACGGAGTGACCCTGCGCCCGATCCGAGCGGGCGTAGTGGAAGACGCCGACTACGGTGGGATTGTGCCGCTCCAGCACGCGCACAATCCGTCCCATGCGCCGGCCATCGGCCTTAGGAGGCTCCATTTCCACCAGCACCTGGTCACCCTGCATGGCGCTGTTGATCTCGTTGGGAGGAATAAAGATATCTTCTTCCACCCCACGGCCGGAAGCTTGACGCGCGTTGGGCCGGACGAAGCCGTAGCCGTCGCGGTGAAGGTCCAGCCGCCCGGCAGCCAGATTATCGCGCCCGCCGAGTGGCTTGGGGATGCTCCAGTGCTCCTTATCCAGTTTTGCCAGCGCGCCGCGCGCCGTCAGCCGCGCAAGTTGTTCAAGAAGCAGCCGCCGTTCCCGGCCGCCGCCGAGGCTCAGTTCGCGCACCAGTTGCTTATATCCGGCCTTCTGGCTGGCGGAGCGTGCGATCTGCGCTATCAGTTCCCGATCGGTCATAGCTCAAGGTTACAGCGTGCTGTCATAAAATAATCCCAACGCAACACTCCAAGTGGCCGGGAAGAGATAACATCCTAGTTGTGGCTGCGCGTGGGTTGCCGCAAGGCGTAAAATCATGCAGTCCACCAAGATTATGGGCCCAAGGCAATGGCCCCGGTTTTAGAAAGCCCGTCCTTGCCAGGACAGAAAAGGAACATTGTGAGCGCTATGTGGAAACCCAGCCAATCCGGATCAACGACCCCCAGTTTTAACCCTGAACCCTCACGCCCCGCGACGCCCGCTCTGTCCTCTGAACCTGCTAACCGGGCCCCGGTTACTGCCGGCGACCAGGCTTCCATCGGCAAAGGCCTGATTATAAAGGGAGAGATCACCGGCACCGAGTCGCTGTTTATTGACGGCAAAGTCGAGGGCACTATTGCTCTTCCCGGCAACCGCGTCACCATTGGCCGCAACGGCCAGGTGGCCTCCAGCATCGCCGCGCGCGAAATCGTCATTCTGGGCAAGGTGCGCGGCAATATCGTGGCCTCCGATCGGGTCGACATTCGCGCCGAGGGAGCCCTGACCGGCGACGTGACCGCGGCGCGTATCAGCATTGAGGATGGCGCCTTCTTCAAGGGCGGCATTGATATTAAGAAGGCCGACGCCAAGCCCGCCGCCGATGCTAAACCGCTTATCGATGTTAAGCCATTTTCAGCCACGGCCTCGACAGCGCCCGAGTCGCCCAAGCCGTCTTTGTTATAGCCGCGGCGCAGGCTTAGCATGAACGCCCGCGCTCCTGCCGATGCATGGGTGGGGGCGTCTTACTGGGAGTGTGCTTTGCCGGTCCATCCAAACGCCTTACGACGAGTTCTGAGAGGAAAAAACCGAGAAACAAAGTGAAAATGACCCAAAGATAGTGTTTCCTAAATCACATCGAATGACGTAAATAGATATGAATGAACCGGAACCGGCAGGGAGTTGCCTTATTCCATCCCCAGCCGCATCATGGCCACTCTGGGCAATGCCGATCCGGCCTTTTCCAGCACCCATTTTGCAACTACCACCCAAAGCGCCGTTCCGGCCAGCAAAACCGCCAGGTCAATCCAGTAAACCTGTCGTGGCATCGCGCTGTGTGCCAGGCCGCTAAGCCACCAGAACAAAACTCCAACCACCGCGCCGCTTATCACCGCGGCCAGCAGGCACCGGCCCATCTCCGCGTAATCCAGACTGGCCAGGGAGACCATGTGCCGTTGATGCAGCAGCACGGCGAGGGCCACGCTCTGCAAGGCAATGCCCAGGTCGGAAGCGATGGCCAGCCCCATGGCTCCATACCCGTGATAAAGCGAGTAATAGATGGGCAGAGAAACCAGCGTCACCACGGTTCCGGCGGCCATGGGAAGAATGGTATTCCCCGCGGCAAAAAAAGCTCGCGCATAAATTGCCTGCGCCGACCACAGAAATAAGCTGATGGAGAAAATTGCAAAGTAGCCAGCGCACTGCCGCGCGTCGCTCGGGGAAAAACGTCCGCCCATGTAAAGCAGTTCCACCAGCGGCGCAGCCAAAGCAATCATGGCCGAAGCCGCCAGCATCCCCAGCGAGGCTACACGAGAAACGGAGTCTGCTACACCGATGGCAAATTCATAGTGGCGTTCTTTGCTCCACAGGCTGGCGAAAAAGGGCATGGAGGCCGCTCCGGCCGCCTGGGCCAGCACGGCCATGGGCGCCGTGAAGAGCTGCTTGGCATAGGTCATCAGCGAGACCGCGCCGTCAGTCTTTGACGCAAAGTGGGCGATGATCCAGCTATCGGCGGACACTAGCGAAACCCCGATCATGAGCGGAAGCGAGAGCCGTACCCACTCACGCAATCCGGGGTCGTGCCAGTCCAGAATTGGCCGAAAACGTGTGCCCGCCCGCCAGGCGAAGACAGCGTTCAGCAGAAATGGCCCCAAAAACGCCCCAGCCAGCGTGCCGATGGCCAGCGAAGAGACGCCCAGGCGATGAACCAGCAACACTCCGCCCACGATGGTACCCAGGTTGTAGATCAACGGCGAGACAGCCTGCACGCTGAACTGTTTGCGCACCAGTAGCACCGCGCCAAAAACTCCACCGGCGAAAAATAACAACTGCGCGGGCAGCACGATGCGCGTCAGCCGCACGCATAGCGCCGTTTTCTCGGCGTCGAAGCCGTCAAACCACCAGTGAATGCAGAGCGGGGCGAAGATTTCGGCCAGCAACAGGGCGCTACCCAGCACCAGAAACATAGTGGTCAAAATCACCGAGAGCGACCGTTGCCCTTCCTCGTCGCGACCGGTTTCGCGATAGCGGGTGAGGATGGTGACAAAGGTGATGGAGGCCGCGCCGCCCACCAGAAAGTACGAAATCATGTCCGGCAAAACAAACGCGGCGTTGAAGGCATCGGCTTCCATGCCGCGGCCGAAGAGCCAGGCGATGTATTTGATACGCACCAGGCCGATGATGCGCGAGAGGAAAGTGGAGGCCATCAGCACCAGGGTTGCCGTGAAAGCGGTGTGCGCGTGCGAGGGGCGCAGCAGCCTCAGGCCGCGCGCCCATTTGGACGGCGCCGGCGCAGAGGGTGGGGTTGAAGGCCGATCTTCCACTGGTGTTGATTCTACCGGGGTTGCCCACTTTCGATGTGCGGATGCAGTGTTGCAGCCAGTTTCACACTGCAATTGGCCCCTTTGTTTTCAATTGAGGTAGCTGACGGGCTTTCCGCTGAAGCATTTTACTTTCTGTGGATAGAAACGGAGCAGTCGGCTGTCCTCAAATAGTACGTGGAGCTAGGGTTCGGTACTCACCTAAGCCTCACAGCGGTAACCTCAAGCCCTTGTTAATCCCTTCCGATAAGGGAAATACGGTGCTTATTGCGAAAGGTTGGATCAGAGGCCGTTCAACGATGTAGTCGCGACTCAATGAGGAGATAAGATGGGCAGTCTTTGGCTGTTCGTGCGGCAATTTGGCGTACAGAGTCGCAATCTCCAAATGGGTCAGGCCGTCGTGAGATCACGAGGCCAGGAGTCAGGATGCCACAGGTAGAGATTGAGTTGGGGATTGAGGACCAACAGCAGGAGGATGCGCGGTTGGCTACTCTGTATGCAACGGGGATTCTCGACACTCCGCCAGAGCCGAGCTATGATGCCATTACCCGTCTGGCTGCCGAGTACTTCCAGGCAGATTCGGCCGCGATCGCTTTTGTCGACGAGAGCCGCGTCTGGATGAAGTCCTGCTGGCGACAGGTGATTCGCGAACTGCCGCGCAAGAATTCCATCTTCGAACTGGTGCTTGCCGAAGACGGTCCGGTAATCGTCTCCGACATCTCCATGCACCCGCAATACGATATGCTCTTGCCGCGGCTCAATTATCTCGGCATGGCTTCTTTTGCCGGTGTTCCGGTGCGCTGCTCCAAGGGAAAGATCCTCGGAATACTGATCATCTTCTACCGCGAGTCCAGCACGGACATGCCGTCGGACGCGATTCGCACTCTGGAAAGCCTGGCCGACATGGTCTCCAGCCAGTTGGAACTGCGCGGACTGCGTAAAGCCCTCAACGAGAACAGGAAAGGTCCGCGGCGCGCTTACCAAGCCGCAAAGACCACTGGCCAAAGCTGGCCAAGCAAAGCCGACCTGCGCCAGGCTCTGGAGCAAAAACAGTTTGTACTCTACTACCAGCCGGAGGTCGAACTTGCCACGCGCAGGATTGTCGGGCTGGAAGCCCTCATCCGTTGGGCCCATCCGGAGCGGGGATTGATCCCGCCCATGGAGTTCATTCCGCTGGCCGAGGAATGCGGGCTGATCTTGCCTATTGGGGACTGGGGACTCGCCGAAGCCTGCAACCAGATTCAAAAGTGGTGCACTGAGGATCCACGCCACGTCTCGCTGCGCATTGGCGTCAACCTTTCCGCCCGCCAGTTTTCGCGCGAGGGACTGGCCGACCATGTCGAGGCTCTCCTTGTTCAGGCAGGCATCTCCAGCCGCCAACTCGGCCTGGAGATGACCGAGTCCAGTATCATCCCCGATATACGCACTGCCTTGGAAGTTCTCGGCAGCCTGCGCAGGTTAGGCGTTTCCCTGCTGATGGACGACTTCGGTACAGGCTACAGCTCCCTCAGTTACCTGCATTCGTTTCCCTTCGACGTGCTCAAGATCGATCGCTCATTCGTCTGCCGCATGACCGAAGGTGAGCAGCCGCTGCAGATCGTGCGCACCATCGTCGAACTGGCCCGCGTGATGGGCATGGACGTGGTGGCCGAGGGGATTGAAACTCCAAAGCAATACCGCCTGTTGCGTGAGATGGGCTGCCGCTACGGCCAGGGATATCTCTTCGCCCGTCCCTTGACCGCTGAAGCCGTTACCATGCTGTTGCGGCTTCCCGGCCGCGTGCTTCCCGACCCCGAGGCCGTCGCAGTCGCCTGCGCATGATCGCTGTCAGATCTCCACGCTCTTTGTAGGGGTGTTAGTCCTCGTGCATCGGCATCTTCCCGCGTGTTTCATTTCAGGACAGGCAAGGGGCTCGTTCTATTCTGGGATAGGTTTCCTCTTCGCATGGGAAATTCCTCACGCTTGCTGTCTTACATCGCGCTATGCTCCTCCCATGCAACATCCAATCGAAACCCGGACACCAGACGACAGGTCTTCGTCGCAGGAGTGGGAATCCGTACCCTCCCCCGCCTCCCCCAGCTTTGCGGGAGTGCTAGCCTCGCTTACAGAGCCAGCGCAACCCGCCGGGATACCCGCTAACGAGTCTTTTTCGTCGAATCAGAGACCCGCGTCCTCCTGGAACGATGACGATCTGGCCGACGACGTGGCAATCCTCAGCTATGAGAGCGCACTGAAGGCCCATGCGCGCTACCGCCCCTCCCAACTCTCCCCCTCCCAATTCTCAGATCGGTCGCTTACCCAGCCTGCCAATGCGGAGCCATTTAGTTACGAGGAAGCTTCTTCAGATGCTTCGGTGGCGGCCCAGCGGCTGATGGCTGAGTACACAGCAAACGTACAGGCCATCCAAGGTCTGGAGCCAGCGTCAACTCCGATGCAGGCCCCAAGCCTCTATCGGGCCGCTGCTTTGGAGCGGAATCTGAAGGACTCGAGCATTACCATCCGCATGAACAAGGCGGAATGCGCGCAACTGCATCTGCGCGCCGCCGAAGCCGGCCTGACCGTTTCGGCTTATTTGCGCTCCTGCACCTTTGAGGCCGAGTCCCTGCGCGCGATGGTCAAGGACACCCTGGCCCAGTTGCGCTCGGTCACGACCCAGGCAAAGTCCGCTAACGCCAAGCCGCCCCGTTTTGGCAGACTGATCCGCTGGCTGGGCAGCTTGTTCACTTGCTGGCTCGGCAGCCATCGCGTTGCTCGCGCCTGACGAATCATCCGGGGCCGTCGCATTTACAATAGCAACTGTGCAGCCCGATAAATCTTTGCCGATCATTCTAGCCGATAATCTGACCAAGGTTTACCAGGCAGGTCGAATCCAGGTCACCGCTGTGCGCAGGGTTTCGCTCTCCGTCGAGCCGGGGGAGTTTGTCGCCATCGTCGGTCCCTCGGGGTCCGGCAAGTCCACGCTTTTTTACCTGTTGGGCGGGCTGACGAAGGCTACGGAAGGCCGCGTGGTGATTGACGGGGTGGACTTTGCCTCGCTTTCGGACGCCAAGCGGACACGGCTGCGCAAGCACCGCATTGGTTTCGTCTTCCAGAAGTTCAACCTGCTGCCCACGCTCTCGGCCATGGGCAATATCGAGATCGCCTACGAGGTGAGCGGCCGCACTGTCAACGGGAAAAGGGAACCTCTGGATCGGGTTTATCTGGACCACCTATGTGACATGTTGGCGATTCAGGGGCGGCTGCATCACCGGCCCTCGGAGCTGAGCGGAGGAGAGCAACAGCGCGTGGCCATTGCGCGGGCGCTGATTACCCGCCCGGCCATTGTGCTGGCCGACGAGCCCACCGGCAACCTGGACACCAAAAGTTCGGACGCGGTGCTGCACATGCTGCTGCGGTCGAACCGGGAGCTGGGCCAGACCACGCTGATGATCACCCACAATCCCGAGGCGGCCGCGATTGCCAGCCGCATTCTGTATATGCGCGACGGGGAGCTGGTGCGCGAGGAGAAGGGGACGCGGCCCGATTTTGGCCAGCCGGTTTCAGGCACAGCGCCGGCCGCTGTTTGACCTGATTTCGCTCCCCCCGGTATACTCGTATTTGCAGCAAGCGGGAGTAGCTCAGTGGTAGAGCATTGCCTTGCCAAGGCAAGGGTCGCGAGTTCAAATCTCGTCTCCCGCTCCATTCCGCCCTCCGGCTCTGGCCGGGTTGGCTACGGCGGCATGGAATATTCATTAAGCAGCCCTGCCAAGGCGCGGTACCCAAGTGGTAAGGGAGAGGTCTGCAAAACCTTTATGCGCCGGTTCGATCCCGGCCCGCGCCTCCAACTTCATCGCGAACTGTGGCAACCGGTTGTATTTTAGTTAGAGGCCGGGAAAACAAAATGTAAATTCTTGATAAGAATTGAACACAAGTTTCCAGGGGATGAAAATGCGTGAGGACATAATCGCAAGTTTACGAAAGATGATCGTCAACGACCTGTTTGTCGAGATCGCCGAGAATGATATCGGCCTGGATGATGGGCTGCGGACAGTCGTAGGTCTGGACTCGGTCGGTTTTGTGGATTTGCGCGCGCTGTGTGAACAAAGATTCAACGTCGAGATCAGCGATGACGATTACACGCCCGAGAATTTTACGTCGATTCGCTTGCTGGCGGATTTAATTGACCGCTTGCAATCTAAAAAAACTGCGGCTACAGGCGATGCCCGGTGACTCCTCATCTTTCATCACTGAATGCTTAAAGCCTGTGCGTCGCAACGATTTCTCCGTGGAGCATAAAAGTAGCCGCGGCCCAATACTCTTCCATAGTTCTTCATCCATAACGTTGCGGGCTTAGCGTGAACCTATAATCAACAATGGAATGTTCGTCACAGTGAACAACAGCAAGACGGTTAACATTCGCCTCTGTTCTTGTTTGCACCTTCGAGATACCATCATCGTATGTCATCAGGCTTGCGAATCTCAGTTACGGGAATGGCATGGTTAACTGCCCTCGGCGACGGCCTGGAATCCGTGAGGCAGGCGCTGCTCGATGGAAAGACGGGCATGAGGCCAGTCGCATATGCTGGGCGGTTGCGCAATACGCTGGCCGCGCCGGCCATGGACCAGGAGATTCCTCCTTCCGAGCGGCTTGTGAATATGACGTGCGCCACCATCCGGAAAGCGCTGGCCCAAGCCAACCGCGAACCCGATGACCCGGAGGTGCAGTTCATTCTAAGCACCAGCCTGGGCGCCTATCTGGACGATGAGGCTTCGCGCTCGCCCCTATCGGGCTGGGCAACAGATGTGATGCGGGAGTTGGGAGCAGTTACGGCCCCGGTTGTGATTTCGACTGCCTGTTCATCGGGCGCCGACGCGATCCTGGTAGGCGCGGAGTTGATTCGTTCCGGAGTTGCGAAATGTTGCGTATGCGGCGGCGCTGATGTACTGACGCCGAACAAGCGGCTGGCTCATTCGTCGTTGGGCACCATGTCCCCGACCCATTTGCGCGCCTTCGATCTCCGCCATGATGGAACACTTCTGGGCGAAGGAGCAGGGTTTATCGTTCTTGAGCCGGAAGCGCCAGGCCAATCCTCCCATGCGATTTTGAGCGGCGCGGGCTCCGCCAATGACGCCTCGGGGATGACCGTAGCCGACATCACCGGATTGTCCGCGGGATATGCGATGCAACGATCGCTGGCGGATGCAAAACTGCCCTTATCCGCCATAGGGCTAATCAATGCACACGGTTCCGGAACCGTGATGAACGACACCACGGAATGCAATGCGTTCACGGCGTTGTTCACGGGTTCATCGCGCCCCTTGGTTTTCGCAACCAAGGGCAACTTCGGGCATACGCTGGGAGCAACCGGCGCTATTGAGGCGATCGCTTTGATTTTGGCTATGCGTGATGGCCGCGTTCCGCCGATCTATGGTTTGGAGCAGCCGCTGCCCGACTTTTCCTTGCCGCTGGCGATCTCGCAGCCGGTGTCCTGCGCTCCACGAGCGGCCTTGAGCCTGACACTGGGGTTTGGTGGATTCGACACAAGTCTGGTCTTTGAGGCGGTGTCATGAGTAAGCTGTATCAATTGACGGTTGCGGGAAAAGGTGAAGCTGTTGCATCGCAGCGCGACCGGTTTGATGCCCGGGTTCGCGCTACTGTGAGGTATGCCGACCCAGCTGCATGGACTACAGCCACGGCAGTAGCGAATGCTCTAGCCGGAGCCGAGGAATTATTGGCAAAGTGGCAACACGAAATCGGCATGATCGCCATCAGCGACTTGGGGCCAGGCGCAACCATGGCAGAAGTTCAGGCTGAGGGAACCAAAGGATTTTCGCAGCCCATGCATTATGCGGCAGCGAGCCCCGGAACGCTCGTTGGAGTGCCGTGCATTGCCTTTGGATTTCGTGGTCCGACGATGAATCTGACCATGGCCCCCCAGGAGGGCATTCCTGTGGCCCTGACCCTGTGCTCGGGCTGGCTGACGCGGAAGGCAGCAAAGCTGATGGTGGTGGCGACATGCCGCGTCACCAATTCAGGCACGATGATGAGTCACGCCGTACTCCTTGCTCCACACGGATTCTCAGAATCCGGCTCGCCTTTGACAGAATCGGTCATCACCTGGCTGGCAGCTGTTGAACCGGCCAACGGGGCGATCGCATGAAGAACTTTCTTTCCCCGAGCCTGCTGGATTCCTTCGTTGAAAAGGCCGTCGAGGCGCTTCCAAGTGGTATTCCTCTCAGTTCGCCAGACTGTGAGTCGCTAGGAAGAGCATGGAGGCAGCATGGCCTTCGCCCCGGCGATCTGGTATTGCTGTGTATGCCCAATTGCCGGGAGCTGCTCCACCAGTACTTCGGCGTGTTGATGGCCGGCGGCGTGCCGGCTCTCCTTCCTCCGATCATGCCCGCGGCGCGCCTGCGCGAAATTGCCACGGCGATGGGGGCATTTGCAATTGGCGGGTTGCGCCGGTCCACTGGCGATCTGGGAGCAGTTTCCTATAACTCCATCGGCCCGCTGCATGTCGCGATTCTCAAACCTCCGCCTGAACCGGCCGGCGCCCCCGGTGAAGTCGTACTGATGACCTCGGGAACATCGGGAGTTGCCAGCGGCTGTGTCTTCGATTTCGAGGCAATTTTGTTAAACGGGCAGCGTCACGCCAATGCCATCGGCAAACGCGCGAATGACACCGTTTTAGTCACACTTCCCATGTTTTTTTCCTTCGCACTGTCCGCCCAGGCTCTTTCCTCACTGGTGTGCGGCAATCGGCTGATCATCAGCGGCCCGCCGTTCAGTGTAGCGGGATATCGAAAAGCGCTGGAGAATTACGGCATTACGATTTCCTCGCTGACGCCCGTGGGGATTCGTTCCGTTCTGCAGACCGATGCCACGGTGCTCGCCGGCTTGAGAGTGCTCTCCGTCGGCGGTGACGCGCTGGAACCGGATCTGGTCGCCCGGCTGGTGGAACTGAGGAAAGAAAAAGAAGTTTATATCACCTACGGACTCACTCAAGCCGGACCGCGCGTCTCTACCCTGGCGGCGCATGCCGAACCCTCCTCCCGATACAGCTCCGTGGGTCTTGCTCACGAAGGGACCACGGTGTCCCTTCATCCCGACAAAGACGGAAGCGGAAGGAAACAGCTCTATGTGAATTCGTCAACAGTAATGAAGCGACCTATCGGCCGTGTTGAGGGCCGGTCGAACAACGACCTGGTGGCGCCGCAGACGATTGCCACGGGCGATGCGTTCGATCAGGATAAGGACGGTTACCTTTATTTCCTGGGCCGTCTCAGCGACTTCATCAGCCGGAAAGGGGAGAAGATCAGCCTGGCCGCGGTACGACGCCTGGCGGCTGAGTTGCCCCATGTGGTCAGCGCCAGGACGACCATTTTCAAACACCAAGACGGAAGCGAGGATTTCGATCTGGAGTTGCGGGTGGATGCAAGCGCCCATGCATCGCACGAGAAATCAGATATGCACGGATTACTGGTTAGCATCCTGCAGCGGAGCGAAATGCCGCGAGCCATCCACATTGAGCCGGCAAATGAAATGGATGGGCAGAGGTACAAATGAACACAGATAATCTTCACGCTATTACTGAAAGCAGCGGAGCGGTCAAGCCATCGCTCCGCAGGCGACTGGCGACTTCTCAGGGAAGCCTGCCGCGTATGCTGCGCTGGGCATACCGGTCCATGAATGGTTTTGCCGTGCCCGCCCCAAGAATAATCGTGAAGCCGCTGCTCTGGGTATTTCTGTTCACGCGCAACGCATATCATTTTGCCCTACGCGTGTTCATTTGCGAACCGCTGTTCAAGGCTTATTGCACAAAGTATGGGCGGAACCTGCATACCGGTTGTTTTGTTCACTGGATCACAGGCAAGGGCGATATCGTACTCGGCGACAATGTGACGCTGGACGGCAAGTCGAACATCGTATTTGCGGCCCGCTTTTCCGATCATCCCACGCTGCAAATCGGGGACAATACAGGAATCGGCCATAATTGTTTTTTTACTGTAGGGAAGCTGATCTCTATCGGCCGCAACTGCCTCCTCTCCGGCGACGTTACAATCATGGACTCCAATGCCCATGACACGGATCCAGCGTCACGGTCGGCGCACAAACCACCCAATCCGGAAGACGTCCGTCCTGTCCTCATTCGCGATGGAGTATGGATCGGCCGGCATTGCATCATTTTCCCCGGCGTTAAGATCGGAGAAGGCAGCGTTATTTCCGCTGGATCCATTGTCCGGACCCATGTGCCTCCTTACAGCGTGGTTGCCGGCAATCCGGCAAGGGTCATGTTCCGGCTGAAAAAAACCGATCAATCCATGCAGGCAAAGTGACGAATTGGAGCTGTCGATGGAAAAGATAACAGGCGGGCATTTGCTGATACGGGCGTTGAAGGTGCACGGAATCCGTCGTCTTTTCACGCTTCCCGGCGCGCCGTTGTTTCCGGTGTACGAAGCTTGTCTGAACGAGGGCGTCGAGGTATTTACAGCCCGCCATGAATCGGGGCTAATCCACATCGCCGAGGGTTGGTCGCGTGCAACAGGAAAACCCTCGGTGGTGCTGGTCTCGCCCGGTCCGGGGCTTGCCAACTCCGTGCCGGGGACTTCGATCGCGTTTGCCGAATGCTCTCCGGTCATCGTGCTCAGTGGCATCGATGTGCCGGCGAATCTGGGTAGAGGCGGCCGCCAGGAACTGCCGCAAGTGGCAATGTGCGCACCCATCACCAAATGGGCGGCGCTGCTCTCCAACGGCGCGCGGATTCCTGAGTACATCGCCAAGGCATTTCGGATATCGATGAATGGAATGCCGGGACCGGTCCACATCAGCATTACGTCGGATACGATTGCTGGACTGGTCGAAGTGGATGAAGGCGCCATTCCCCCTCCGGCCAACACGCAGCCAAGCGCCGCCGCGCAGGCGGAGACGGCGTTTATTGAGCAGGCATTGGAGCTTCTTTCCAAAGCGGAGCGGCCGCTGATCGTCGCCGGCGCCGCCGCATTCTGGTCTCATGCCGGCGATCTGCTTCGGCAGTTCATTGAGACCGTAAAGATTCCGCTGATGACCGTGGAACAGGCGCGCGGAATAATTCCGGACAATCATCCGTATTGTTTCGGCGACGGCTACGGCACAGTGAATATGGCCGCGCAACTGGAAACCCGCGTCGATGTGCTGCTGCTGCTGGGCGACCGTCTGGATCACGCCTTTGCCTACGGCAGTTGTTTTGGTTCAGCCAAAATCATTCACATCTGCCCGGATGCGAATGAGCTGGGAAAAAATCATCCCATCGAATGTGGCGTGGCCTGCGATGTGCGGGCGGCCACGGCACAGCTTCTCGCAGCGGCGAAGACTCGGTCATGGAAAGAGCCGGCCGAGTGGGTCGCGATGCTCCGCCTGACGCGCCTCGATCAAGCTGCCCGTGTGCAGAAAATGGCCGCATCCACACACCCCGGCGTCCATCCGGCGCGGATTGCATTGGAAGTAGAAAATCTGCTCGACGAGCAGAGTATTTTAGCCTTTGACGGCGGCGATTTTTCCTCCTGGGCGCGCTACTGCATGACCGCTCGGCGTTCCGGCGGGTGGCTTGCCAGCACGGTGCTGGGACACCTTGGTGTCGGCCTGCCCTACGCGATGGGCGCCAAACTGGCATTTCCGGAAACAAAGGTAGTCGTTATGACTGGCGACGGCGCGCTGGGCTTTTCGGTCATGGAAATTGAAACGGCCGTGCGCTATCGAATCCCGGTGGTAATCGTGGTGGCCAACGACGCGGCCTACGGCGTCGAGGTTTACTACCAGCAAAAATGGTTTGGCCCAGATCGCGTGGTGGGCACCGAGCTGACCAATACGCGCTGGGATCTGCTGGCCGAATCCCTCGGCGCGCATGGAGAATACGTCGATGCTCCCGAGCAGCTTCGCCCCGCACTGGAGCGCGCCTTCGCAGCGGGGAAGCCGGCTTGCGTCAATGTGATGGCCCAGCGCACGCCCAGTCCGCAGACTGAGATATTTTCGCGCATTTACTTGCGAAAACGAGCCAATGCCCGGAAAAACGCATGAGAAGAAACGCATGAGCGACAACACAACTTCCAAAGCGCCAACGCCTCCGCCTCACGCCGATCCGCGCGATCTGTTGGCTGAAGGCGCGCGTGCACGGAAGTTATCGTCTGAGTCGGAAGGCGTGAAGTGCCTGGTGGAAGGCATGCGCATGATCAATAACACCACCCTGGCCTATGTGTTGTTTGCTCTCTGGGATAGCGGATTTTACGAGTATTCGCTCTCGCATCCGCGCTTTAGCATCGCCGAGGCAGCCGAGGATTTGCACCTGGACGCGGAAGTCCTCGGGATGCTGCTGCATCACCTTGTCGGCTGTGGAGTGCTGCGCGTGGCAGAAGAACAGATGGAGCTGACCGAATACGGTTCCCGGCTTTCCAATATAGTTATACGCGGCACACTGAATATCAATCTCGGAGGGTACGGTACGCAGCTAACAAATATCGGCCCGCTGCTGCGGAAGGGAGTTACACGAGAAGAGATCGAAAAATCCCACTCCGGCGTCCATTCCGGCCTGGGAACGGAACAGTTGACCAGCGTCCGGCTTGTTCCGGCGGTGCTGAAAATTCTTGCCGAACGCAACCTCCATTCCATGCTGCATCTGGCCTGCGCCGCTGGCGGATTCCTGGTGCAGATAGCCCGTTCCGATCCATCGTTTCACGGAATTGGCATCGACAAATCAGCGCAGAAGATCGCCGGAGCAGAGGAAAAACTCCGCCGCTATAGCCTGGAATCGCGCATTCGCCTGATTCAGGCGGAGGTCGGCATCGAGCCGCTGCCGCTGGATGATGAGACGCGCAGCCGGATCGATATAGTTGCCTCGATCTACCTGTTGCATGAGATTGGCCGCTACGGCAGGCAGCGCATCGTCGATGTGCTGCGACAGATCAAAACGTCCTTCCCCGGCAAGCTCTTCCTCTTTTCCGAAACCATGCCGCCTGCTACGCCGGACTCTGTGAAGAAGCAGCCGGCTCAGTATTCCCAGCTCGATTACCTGCTGATCCATCGCCTGCGTGGCAAGGGCATGCCGCTTCCGGCTGAGGAATGGAAATCCATCGTCGCCGATGCGGGACTCAAGCTGATCGATTTCAAGGAAGTCTACTCGATTGGTCTTTTCCTGGCGGAACTCTGACTGGAGATTTTCAAGATGTCGCAGAAGACGGCTTTAGTTATTGGCGCGAGTGGCGGATTAGGCCGCGCCATTGCATTGATGCTTGCAGAGGTAGGATACGCGCTGGCTCTGGTGGGCCGGGATAGCGCGAAACTGCAAAGTGTTCGCGATGAATTAGGAAGCGCTGCGCAGGGCGCGCTGCTTCTTTCTTGCGATCTTACGGATCGCGCGCAGGCGCAAGCCATGGTCGAGCAGGTTCTCGCGCAGATGAGTTTCATCGATGTCCTGATATGCGCCGCCGGATTGAATGTGCGCCAGCGCAGCCTGCGTTCTCTCGATCCCGCCGACTGGGATCGCGTCATAGCCGCGAATCTTACCACGGCTTTCAATGCGATTCACTTCGCGCTGCCGTCGATGCGAACGCGGGGAGGCGGTTTGATCGTGCAGATCTCTTCTCTCGCCGGATTGCGAGCCAATACCATAACCGGAGCTGCTTATTCCGCGGCTAAATTCGCGCAAGGCGCGTTGGGAATCAGTGTCGGCCGTGAGGAGCGCGGGCGAGGAATCCGTTCCACCGTAATTTACTCCGGCGAAGTCAGTACTCCTTTGCTGGACGTGCGCGCCGAGCGCCTGGGTGCAACTGCCGACGAAGGACGCCGTGCAATGATCCTTCAGCCCCAGGATATTGCCGATGCGGTGCGCCTTCTGGTGACACTTCCACCGCGCGCCCACATTCCGGAATTGGTGATCAAGCCAACTATCGACGATTTTTCCTGAAGCTGAGAAAAAGACTGAGCTTTATTAATCGAGAGATCAGGCCGCCAATGTTACTCCGTGGACCTTCTTGAATAGCTGGACGGTTCGTTCGATCTCGGCCGCTGTCTTCTGCTCAGTCCACTGATGAACACGCGAAACGATGGCCGCCAGCTCTTTCAGCAGCGGCAGCGTCAACTCTCCCAGTATGCCTATCAGTGTGCGCCGCATGATCAGATCGTCGAGGTGGACGACCCGCTCGTTGAGCGCAATGTATTCAATCTCCCGGCGAGAGTAGCCGGCGTGATGGGCGAGTGGCGCATCCGGCCCCGCTATCATATAAGCGGCGACACGATCCGCGCCGGTGCCATAGCGCTCCTGCAAGATCAACAGCCGCTCCTGAGGCAGCCCGGTATCCTGCGGCAGCCGGGGATAGCCCTTGCCGCCCCCGATGGGAATATCCGCCGAACTGCGGATGCGATTGCGGCCTAACACCCGCAGAATTGCGTCGGCAACCTGCTCGCCAAGCGCGCGATAGCTGGTCCACTTTCCGCCGACCAGCGAGTAAATCGGGAAATCGATCCCATTACCTGAAGGCAGCATCGGAAAGCTGTGGTCGCGGCTGATCTGACCCGGCGTCAGGGCATTGCTGCGCGGCAGCGGGCGAACGCCACAGAAGCGGAAGATTACATGCGAGCGGTCCACCTTGATTGAGGGGAAGGCCTGGCTCATGGAGTTGAGAAGGTAATCCACTTCGCCTTCGTCGCAGACAGCATCCGGATCGTCCGTGGGAATATCCGTTGCGCCGGCGATGACTTTGCCATTGACTACATAGAAGATACAGATGCGGCCGTCCTGGTTGACGAAGTAGATCATGTCATGGCCGGTAGCCGCCACTAGTTCAGGGTGGTCGAGCACGATGTGCGAACCCTTGGTGCCTCCGATGAATTGGCTTGTGCGGCCGATCGTTTGATTAGTGCCATCGATCCACGCGCCCGTCGCGTTGACGACAATCTTCGGTTTCACTTCGCAGCTTTCGCCGGAGACCTCGTCATGCAAAACGACGTTTCCGCCCTTTGCGCTCATCATGCGGACGTAATTCATGGCGTGCGCCTGGGAACATACAGCTTCGGCATCCTGAACCAGTTCGAGGCAAAGCCGTTCCGGATAGGTGATCTTGGCTTCGTAGTAAGTCGCCGTGCAGACCACCATGGGATTCAACGCGGGCCGAAGCGCGCGAGCTGCCCGCCCGGAGCGGAACCGGTGCCGCGGCATCGGAGATTTGCCGGCGAGAAGGTCGAACAGCGTCAACCCGGTCTTAACAACAAGCGCTCCACGATTGCCCGGCTTGGTGGGCCAGTTCAACAGGTTCCGGATTCCAGTAACAATCCCCGATGTCCAACTGGTGATCGGAATCGTCATTGGCAGCGGCTTAACATAGTGAGGCGCGTTCCTGAGCAACCGGTTTCGTTCCTGGAGCGACTCGCGCACCAGGCGGATCTCCGCATTCTCCAGATAGCGGAGACCGCCGTGAATGATTCGCGTCATTGCCGCGCTGGTTCCAGAGCAAAAATCAGATTTTTCGACGAGTAGTACATCGACTGCCTGCAGCGCCAGTTCGTTGAACAGGCCAATTCCATTGATGCCGCCGCCGATGATCAAAACAGAAACATCAGGGTGATTTCGAAGCGCAGCAAACTCTGGGCGCATCTGTGCTCCTAACTCATTAAGCCATTCATTAACTCATTAAGTCATTAAGTCAAAAATACGTTATCACACAACTTCGTTTACAGTCCAAGTTGCCCAGACCGCCCGACAGGGCCGGTCAATCCCGCTTCTTCTTCACAAAATCGAGAGAAGCAACGGAGAAATATCTCTACGGAAAAAATGTTTCTGTAAGAATTCCGAGCGCGTCTACGCTTGGATCACGCGCGTGGGCGATCAGCCGAGCTTGGCTTGACTGATTCAACCCTGTTGGTTTGGGGATATTGCGGCGTAGTACAGATTTCCCGAAGTGCGGGTTTGGTAGGGGTTTCACCTGAATTGGTGCATTTCCCTTCCGTTTTCCACAAGCTGCTTATATTTAGGCTAAAATGAACCCAATCAATCACCTGTTATCCACGAATATTTTTATTATTACAAAGATTCGCGCATACTTATCCACGCTAAGCCTTGGCATAATTCAAGCTAGAGTGGTTTCTCAGTACTGTTCCAAGCACCGAGTCCGGGGAGTAAGGGAATGAGAACTCAAGTTCAGAGCCGGAGTTCCAGACACGATACTTTGCCGGACCACCGACGGGAGCACTGAAGAGTGACCAGTTATAGCCGCCAGGACGTGTTGCGCATCCTGCAGATTGGCTCCCGCCAGTTGCAAGTATGGGAGCGAGCGGGAATCATTCCCCAACTCGAGAGCTATAGCTTTCAAGACCTTGGGCAGTTGCGCATCCTGCGTGCCCTGCGCGAGGAGGATGTGACGGTGGCGGCGATCCGGCACTCGATTGTCGCCATGAAGGCGGTGGCGGGCATGGCGAATCCGTTGCGGGAGGCGAGCCTGGTGAGGACCGGGACGCGGCTGGCCTTTCGGCATCGGGGAGCGATGGTGGACCCCATTCGCCGGCAGTTGCTTTTTGACTTCGAACGGCTGGAACAGCAGATGGGCAAGCCGTCGGCCAGCTCGGAGCCGGCGCCGTTGCGCGTGCCGGTTGTAGGCGCTCCGCGGAGCGTGCAGGAGATATTTCTCAAAGCTGTACAGGCCGAGGAGGCCGGCGAGAAGATGCGCGCCATCAAGCTCTACCAGGAAATCATGGAGCTTGACCCCAGCTTTGCACCTGCCTGGATTAACCTGGGAACGATCCACTTTCATCTGCGCGAGTTTGGCTGTGCTGAGCAGCTTTATCGACGCGCGACGGAGATCGACCCGAACTACGTGCTGGCGTTTTTTGACCTGGGCAACGTGCTGGACGAATTGCAGCGGCCGGATGAGTCGATAACCGCTTACCGGCGGGCGGTTGCGCTGGCTCCCGGTTATGCCGACGCCCACTACAATTTGGCGCTGGCTCATGAGCGCAAGGGCGAGGAGCGGGCGGCGCTGCGCCACTGGCAGGCTTACGCGCGGATGGACAAAAGCGGTCCCTGGGCCGACCACGCCCGCGGGCAGATTCGCAAGCTGCTTGACCGGGAGAATCTTACCATCGCCTGGCGCGCGGATTGCTTTATTGCACCGCGCAAAGGGACGGCGGCTCTGGAACTGGTGAGCGCCGAGAGCTGATAGCGCGCAAAACACATTGGCCCTTTCCGAAGGAAGAGCCATTGCGCCAAACAAGCAGAACAAGCTAATTCACGGTCACCGTGAAGGTGGCGGTGGGCGCGGGAGTGACCGTGGGGTTCCCGGTTCCCGTCACAGTAAAGGTGTATGTGCCGGCGGTTGTGCCCGGAGTGCCGGTTGAACCGCCACCACCACCGCCGCTGCCACCGCAAGCTGCCAGGCTGCCCAGCGCCGCCATCATAATCAGGACGATCAACATCGACCGCCAACTGCGCCGCCGCGCCGGGATTCCCAGGAATAGCAGCAAGGCCAGCACCGCGCCGCCGCCTGCTCCGGTCCAGCCTCTGCCGGGCAACTTCGGATAGAGCAGATCGCTGGTCGCCGCTGTCGTGTATACCGTGATGGTCACCTGTCCCGCCCCGGTCGGCACGCCGGAGACCAGCGTCACCGTGGTGCTGCCGACCATGCAACTGGGCAAATAAGCAGCTCCAGTGGGAGACGTCGTTAGCGCGCAGTTGAGCGTAACGGTTCCCGTATAGCCGCTGCTCGAACTCACCGTAACTGTCGAAGTTGTGGAAACTCCGGGCGCGATGGAAGCGTTCGGCGAGGTTGCGGTGAGCGCAAAAGTCGCGGAAGAGACGGTTGATGAAACCCAATAGTTCACCAGTTGCGTGGCATCCACGCTTCCCATCCCGGTCGCCAGGTCGTAACCGGCGGTCGTATTGTAGCCGCTCTCGAAGTAATATCCGGCGGCGTTCTTGACACACGAGCCGTCTGGGGCTGAGGTGCACGGCACCGAGTTATTGCCCACGGTCACATCGTGGAATATTTTGCTCGCATTGGGGCCATTGAACAGGCCATACAACACGGTGGCGGGCATCCCCAGCCGGCTGCAATTTACCCATGGACAGCCAGTCTTGGGCGAAACTGATTGCTGCACCAGCGCCAGGATGCCCGCGAAGGCTGGCGAAGCAGTAGAAGTGCCGCCAAAACCATCAAAATAACCATCCGATATATTCGAGCAATTCAGCGTAACGGTCGTGCCGCTCACTTTCTCTGTGTCATCGTCGCAGACTAACCATGTAGCAGAGTCGAATCCGTCGCCCGACATCAACGACACATCCGGCAGATCGCGAGCCTCGTCCGACGGCACACCCGTGCCCGTCTGCCACGCCGGCTTGGTGTAGATAACACTGGCGCCGCCGCTGCCGGCCACAATATTATCGTCGCTGGTGGGGATATTCTCACCAGCGTCAGACAAAGGCACATCCGCGCTGATTGTGGTGTCGTAATACGTCGAGTCGTTCCAGGTTGACTCGGGAATGTAGCCCTTCGCCGTCCGGTAATAGGTCGGAGCGCCAGCACTGCCTAGCGACGTACTCACATATTGCTCGAATACAGCATTCGAAGTCCATAACGTATAGAAATCCGTTCCGCCCACCGCGATGTTATAGGGCGTGGAGGCAAAGCCGTTGACTGCCAATCCGCCGGTGGCATCGGGAACGTTCGCGCCGCTTTTTTTGTTCGTCACGTCGCAACCGGCCGAGCCGCTGTCGCCGGCCGAAACCGTCACCGCGATGCCCTCTCCCGCTGCCTGCTCCCACAAACTGTTGAACCATCCATTGGCGCCGGTGCCGCTGCCACCCATGTCCTGCTCACAATCGCCGAAGCTGAGGCTGAAGATATCTACCACATTGGCATCGATCGCCGCCTCGATACCGGTGTACAGGTCGGTCGAGGCATAGTAGTAAATCGTCGCGCCAGGAGCCATGCCTCCGGAGAGTTCGGTGTCGAGATAGGCTTCGTCGGCATCGTCCGCAACGTATCCAGAACCTGGAGTGGTGGAGCATGAGGCGGAGGTAGTGCAGTAGTTGAGGATGGGGAGGGATGAGCTGCCTAGAAACGTGCTCCGATAGGCTCCCACGATGCTGGCAGTGATCGTCGCATCACCGCCAACCCCGATATTCACACCCGCGCCGGTATAACTATTCCCCCCGGCGAAGTTGGCGTTGAAGGAGTTGGGCGTGTCATAGATCGTCGCCGCATCCCCGGGAACCATCCAGAGGACGTAAGGGGAAGTGCTTGTTCCCGATCCGCTGGTAAGTCCAGGCCTCGCTACGTTGTTCTGTGTCGAGTTCAATGGCTCCAGTCGCCCGGTCTGAAAGTTGATCTTGCCTGGGTTTCCGCGGCGAAAGTGAGGATTGGGCCGAATCGTATTCAGGTGCGCGACGCCCTTCACCACCGGGGCGAGCGCTGAGGGAATCTGCGGGTCCAAAGTATTCGAATAGAACTGCCGCTCGCCGGCCTGAAAGGAATGAATCGAGGTGTGAAAGGCCTCCTCCACCTGGCTTACCGTCCCGTTGAAGGCGATATTCGTGCGCCCTTTCGAGATTGTTTCCACTTGCAGCCCGTGCGACTCCAGCCAGGCGACAAGGGCCGCAATATCCGAATCCGCCGGTCCGTAGAGCTGGCCGAATTGCTCTGGAGTGAGCCATTTGTGGTAATTCGGCGATGATTTGTCCTGCAACTGGACCAGATACGCATCCAGCGCCGCCTGCTGCTCGCTGGAGCGAGAGAGAACCAGGCGCATGTGGGTCAGTTGCGTCGAGGGCGCAGCCTCGCCCTGGTCGAACTCCGCTCGCGCCAGACCCGGCACGTTGTCTTTCAGTGTCGCCAGAGACAACTCATTCACATCCGTCGTGATCCGTGGCGAAATCGTGGAATGCTGGGCAAGCAGCGCCGTAGAACAAAGCAATGCGCAGGCTAATGCAACAAGGGGAAACGCCTTTAGAAAACGCATAGTGGTGTCCATGGACCCTTCCGCCGGTTAAACCCCCGACCAAACAAAAAGTTGCGGCTCAATCGAATCATATCGTGAATAAAAAGCCTGTGCTGTACCCCATAAGAAATTCAGATGCAATAGCAGGGATAATCGATAGTGCGGATTGGAGAACAAAGAGTGAGCAAATTTGCTCAAATTAAGCAGAAAACCATCTTAAAATGGGGAAGATTCCGACCCTATTTCCAGCCTTTACACCTGCCGTGCTTCACATAAAAAGAAGACAAATAACGAAATGATTGGGCAAACCACGAGTTCTCAAGCGGTGCCGCCGAGCGCTGACAAACTGCAGGAAGCATCCTGCTCAGACGCAGTTTGACGAATCAAGTTGACCCTCCAGCGGAGAAATATTACCACACGCCAGGGCGGGCATCCTCACGAAGGCGCCTCGAATATACAACTGATGACGATTGCCAGGCAGGCGCTGGGGCAGTAGCAGATGCTAATTGGCGGAGTCTCTTTGGCGCGTGGCTTTTACACCCGACAGAATCCCAACGCCGATCATCACAATCACGCCCACCACAATCCAGTGCGCGGGCAGATGCACCAGGTACGCGGCGTAAGCCAATCCGCCGATCATGATAGCGAATCCGGCAGTGTAAATTCCAAAGGACATATGATCTCCTTACCGAGTCAATCGCGCGAGTGGACACCCGAATTCTAAGGACGAGAAGTTTGAACTCTCAGTTCATGCATACTGCGCTCGTCTGGCGGTTCGCGCGGGGCTGGGCGGGGGATCGAGCAGCCTGGGCCTGGATGTGTTCTCCTCCGGTAGTTCGTCGTGCAGAACCATGTTGAGCAGCGACGTGTGAACCCGAATGCGCCCGTTGTATTCGATGTAGCCGAGCTTCCTGAAGCGATTCATGAAGAAGCTGACGCGGGAGCGGGTGGTGCCGATCATTTCGGCAAGAGTCTCCTGGGTTATCGGCGGAAGCAGGGTTTCGGGCTCGCCCGTTCCGCCATATTCGGCCAACAACAAGAGTGTCCGCGCCAAGCGCCTTTCGCTGGAGTTGAAGAGCTGATCGACGAGGTCCGCCTGGGTTCGTATGCCTCGCGTCAGGATAAACCGCATGAAAAAGTCGGAGAACGCGTGTTCCTCATGCAAGACGCGGAGCATCTGGGCTCTCCCGATCTTGAGCGCGACACAGGCGGATACGGCCATGGCCGAGGATGTTCGCCGCTCTCCCACTGCCGCCATCGACTCCTCGCCAAAAAAGTCCCCCGCGGCAAGCATCGTTACCGTGGCCTCTTTGCCCCTCTTGGACACGACGGTGAGCTTTGCCCGGCCACTCTGGAGATAAAACACTGAGTCAGCGGGGTCTCCCTGGGAAAAGAAAGCCTGCCTTGGCGTGTGATGAAGGACGTTTCGTCCTGGCCCTTCACTCGCAAGAAAACTGGCGGAATCAAAGGGATTCTTCTTTACTGCTACCATCGAAACGGCCTCCTTGCTTATGCGGTCCGGCTACAGATAAGCCTCATCATGGCTGCGAGCAGGCGGACGCGGATCATCCTTCCACTGCCAAGCGCTTCATGACTCGCACTCCTTAGCATTACACCGCAACCGGCAATAGTCTGAGCAGTTTAGACCTATCGTTTCAATGGACTTGAGGAAGGTTACCCGTGTGGTATGAGAGTGTAGTCTGCGGATGCAGTGGCTGCATGAGGTGGCGGGCCTCGCGCCGGGTACAGTCTTATAGCTTTTGCGTTCTCTGCACTGCGTGCACGCCCGGTATACGGCGCAGGCCGAGAACCATGCGGTTGAGGTGGCCCACGTCTTCGGCTTCGGCAATCAGCTCGATGACAGCCTCGCCGTTCTCGCCCTTGCGCATTTCAATGCCGCTAATGTTGGCGTTGTCATCGGAGATGATGGCGATCAACTCCTTCAACATGCCGGGGCGGTCGTCGCAGGAGACGGTGATCTTGACCGGGTAGCGCTGCGTCCGGCCAGCGGCCTCGCCGCCCACGCGCGACCATTCGACATTGATGCGGCGGTCGCTTTCGTAGAGCAGGTTCTGCACGTTGGGACAACCGCGGGCATGGACGGCCACGCCTTTGCCTCGGGTGACGTAGCCCACGATCTCTTCGCCGCGGATGGGGTTGCAACATCGCGCGCGATAGACCAGCAGGTCGTTCTGGCCCTCAACCTGAAGCGAATCGGAGCCGGTCAGGTGCAGCTTGCGCACCGCGTCGGACATGGCTGCCGCGCCGCCGGGCTTGATCTCCGGCACAGGCTCAGCCTCCGGCAAATTGGTAGAGCCGGGAGACAGCTTGTTGAGCAGATGGCGTGCGGAGTGCTTGCCCAGCCCCAGCGCGGCCAGCAGATCGGCGGCCGTGGCTACGCCGTATTCGTTGGCGATGCGGCCCAGGTCCTGGTCGCTGATCTGGTTTTGCGGCACCTTGAATTTGCGTGCCTCGCGCTCCAGCAGCTTGCGTCCGATCTCGACTGCACGCCGCCGGTGATCTTCGTTGAGCCAGTGCTTGATCTTGTTGCGGGCGCGGGGACTTTTGACAAAGGTCAGCCAGTCGCGGCTCGGCTTGTGATCCTTCTGCGTGACAATCTCGACAATGTCGCCGGTGACCAGCTTGGTGCGTAGGGGCGCCATGCGCCCATTGACCTTGGCGCCCACGCAGGTGTGGCCTACTTCGGTGTGAATGGTATAGGCAAAGTCGACGGGCGTGCCGCCGGAGGGGATCACCACGACCTTACCCTTGGGCGTGAAGGTGTAGACCTCGTCGGGATACAGGTCCATCTTCAGGCTGGAGAGAAACTCGTTGGGATCGGTCATCTCCTTCTGCCATTCGACTAACTGCCTGATCCAGTTCAACCGCTCCTCGTCGCGCGCCGTGACCACGCCGCTGCCGGCCTTGTACTTCCAGTGGGCGGCAATGCCTTCCTCGGCGATGCGGTGCATCTCCTCGGTGCGGATCTGCACCTCGAATTGGTGGCCGCTGGGGCTCATCACCGTAGTGTGCAGCGACTGGTAGCGGTTGGCGCGGGGCATGGCGATGAAGTCTTTGATGCGCCCCGGCACCGGCTTCCACAGAGTATGGATGAGGCCGAAGACGGCGTAGCAGGCGGCCACATCCTGGGTAATGACGCGGATCGCCAGCAGGTCATAGACCTGATCGAAGGAGACCTTGGAACGCTGCTGTTTCTGATAGATGGAGTAGATGCGCTTAATGCGCCACTCGACGCGAGCCGGGATATTATTTTCCCGAAGCTGCTCGGTCAGCGTGTCTTCCACGCCGCGCAGGAACTGCTCGCCCTCGGTACGGCGGGATTCGACGGCCTCCTCGACCTGCTCGTAGCTGACTGGATCGGTGTAGCGGAAGGCCAGGTCTTCCAACTCGCCGCGCACCTTGCCCATGCCCAAACGATGCGCCAGAGGCGCGTAGATTTCCAGGGTCTCGCGGGCGATGGACTCGCGTCGCTCCGGCCGCAAATGCTCCAGGGTGCGCATATTGTGCAGCCGGTCTGCCAGCTTAATCAGCACCACGCGCACGTCCGAGACCATGGCCAGCAGCATCTTGCGCACATTTTCCGCCTGGCGATCCTCGCGATTGGCAAACTCGATCTTGTCGATATTGGTGACGCCCGCGACGATGTGGGCTACCTGTTCTCCGAAGCCGGCCTCTATCTCCTCGTTGGTGGCGGGCGTGTCCTCCACCGAGTCGTGCAGCAGGCCGGCGGCGATGGAGGTCGCATCCATCTTCATCTCCGTCAGCACCTCGGCTACTTCGAGCGGGTGGATAATGTAAGGCTCTCCCGAAGCCCGCATCTGTCCCTCATGGTGCTGGACGCAGAACTCCCAGGCCTTGCGAATCAGAGAAATGTCTTCGCTGGGACGGTTGGCGTGAACCTTCTTGAGTAAAGCCTCAAAGCGGTGGTCGATGGCTTGTCTGTCAATGACATGCTGGCTGGGGACGCGCGCGCCCGGTTGCGCCTTCCCCTGGGGAGCCGGGGGCGCGCCGGTAACCTCCGCCGGTTCGATATGCCGGACTGTCGCCATACTTTATTATAGGCCGATTGCGTTCTGAGGGGATAAATGGGCATTCTCGGAGCCAGCGCCGGCGGCCCTATGGTTTCAGGCGGTAGCTATCGCCCAGTTTTCCCGCTGCCTGCAGGTGTTTTCGCACTCTCACTAGCTCAGCGATCTGCCGGATATGTCCCAGATCGTGCATGGTCCACTCATGCAGCATTTGTTGTAGGGTGATTTCGCCGGCCTCCTGGTGCCTCGCGCGACGTTCACCTGCGCTTCGCGGCAAGGTCCGCAGATACTCCACGTTGGTCTCGCGCTGCTCTTCAAAATGGTCGAAGGCATCTTCCGCATTGGCATTGAGGTACAACTCCAGGTACATCTGCGCATCATCCGGCTCGAACTCCGGCAGTTCCTCACTCACGATCCGGTTCACGCGTGTTCGATAGCAGTGGCCCTCGGAATGGGAAAGATGCGCGAGCACTTCCGCTACCGAAAAGCGGTCGGGCGCGGGCTTCCATTCGGTATCTTCGACCGACAGGTTGCACATCAATCCACGCAGGATCGCGGGGGTTGCTTCCAACTGGTCGAGGCAGTCTAATTCCAATTCTTGCGTCATGCGATTCATCCTACAATGTTCTCTCCGCCGTCATCATGTAACGTATCCGATGAGAGAGGATTGGCTAAAACCCAAGGGTGAGAAAATGGAGAGATGAGCCGGAACCGGCAAGACCGTCCCTCCCACAAAGTCTCAGAGATTGGCGCCAAAATCAACCGCCGCGCCGCCGACCGGTTGCGTTCCGGCCATCTGTGGGTCTATGCCTCGGACATCGAGTCTGTCGAACTGCCCGTTGGCGACCCTCCCGCGCTCGTGCCCGTGGCCGATAGTCGCGGATTGCTTTTGGGCACGGCGCTTTACAGTCCTACCTCGCAGATTGCCTTGCGGCTGGTCTCTCGCGAGGCAATCAATGAGGCCCAGTGGTTGGAGTTGCTGGAGACCCGGCTGCGCGCGGCGATCCGGCTGCGCAAGCCGTTGCTCGACGAGCAGAACGACGCCTGCCGTTTGTGCTTTAGCGAAGCGGACGAACTGCCGGGGCTGGTTGTTGATAAGTACGCTGACTTGGTGATTATGCAATTGCTGACCAAAGGGCTGGACAACGCCGCCGTGCGCGAGATCTGCGTACGCATACTGCGCGAAGAGTTGTCGCCGGGGGCGATTCTGGAACGGCCCGATCCAAGAGTGCGCGAGTTGGAGGGCTTGGCGGCGCCGAGTTCAGAGCCACTGTTTGTCAGAGACGTTGCGGCTCCGGCCGTCAGCACTGAATTCCGGCTGAATGGTCTGGTCTTCGAGTACGACGCCAACTCGGGGCAGAAGACTGGAGCCTTCCTCGATCAGCGGGACAACTACGCCGCTGCCGCGGAGTGGGCGCGACGGCTGGGCTTGGCGAATCGCGACGGGGGAGGACGAGCGCTGGATGTCTGCTGTTATCAGGGAGGCTTTGCCCTGCATCTGGCCGAAATCTGCGCCCAGGTGACGGGGATTGACGCCTCCCGCGCCTCACTGGAAGTGGCGGAGCGAAATCTCCTGGCAAATCGCTCGCGGCTCACCGCGCAGGTGGAGTGGGTGGAGGGCGACGCCTTTGAGATTCTGCGCGACTGGTCGGAGGCGGGCGATAAATTCGACGCTATCGTGCTCGATCCACCCGCCTTCGCCAAGAGCCTGCGTGCTGTCGAAGGCGCGCTACGCGGCTACAAGGAACTGAATCTGCGCGCGCTCAAGATGCTGCATCCCGGCGGATTGCTGGTGACTTGCTCCTGCTCGCATCACGTGGGCTGGGCCGAGTTGGAGGCCAGCGTAGCCTCAGCCGCCGCCGACGCTCATCGTCGTGTGCGGCTGTTGGAGCGGCGGGGAGCCGCACTCGATCATCCCGTCGTGCTGAACCTGCCGGAGACCGAATACCTGAAGTGCCTGGTGCTGGAAGTGGAGTAACCGACTGATAAACTCCGCCTTTTTCCGAATTATTCTGCTGAAATGGGCGCAGTTCATACCATACCCTTTGAAAGTCATGCAAGTCTGACTCTCAGAGCGTAGCTCCGCACCCGGAGCAGAACCGCGCGCCCTGAGGATTGATCTGCCCACAACGCCCGCAGGCCAGCAGTGTGCCCGGCTGCGTCGCAGGCGGAACGTTGATGGTCACATTCCACGGCTGGCCCCATCCCGGCACCGCTATTCCCAGAGTTGCTGCAATCCCCGCCGCCTGGATGGCGTTGAACTCGCGCACCCGGCCGGGCATGAAGAAGCACTCGATAAAGCCCAGCACCCAAGGAAACGGCGTCCAACTGAAGCACAGGTAGAGAATTCCCAGGCCCGTCCGCCGCAGATAAAAATGGTGAATGCCGAAGCCGCCCAGAAACAGCGCCAACACTACGCCCACAACTTCGTCGCGGCGCACCGTCTCATACTGCTGGTAAAAGATTGCTTGCGCGTTGGGATATGGTTGGCTGCTCATGGCTGGCTCTCCTTGCTTTCATCTCTGGATACGCAACCGCAGACAGCGCGGTTCCCAGCCAAGCAAACGAACCTGTTACTGAAAAGTTCTATGCCCAAGAGCGTTTATTGCGTGTGCAGATAGCGGCTGGCGAAAGTGAGGAAGGTGGGCCAGTTTGGTCCGGGGGTGTGACCGCCGGAGTGTTGCCGGAAGGCCACCTCGCCGTCAATCAGAGGAGTTCCAATGGGCGGAAGCGTAGTTGTACCCAGATCCTTCTTGCCGAGCAGGCGGTAGACCGGCCCGGCGGCGGCGGCGGCCATGAACATTCCCGTAGAGTCGGCCCAGCCATCCCCGTTCAGCGCGCCACCGCTGATAAACACCGGTCGCGGCGCGCAGAGGGCGATCAGTTCATGCTCATCCACGGGCAGGTCGCCGGTGGTGAGCGGCCCGGCATACTTGAGGAAGTTGCCGGCCATCCAGTGGTATTCACCGGTCCCCGCCAGGTTCTCTGTGAGCTCGCCGAAGATGTGCCGGTAGAGCTTGGCTCCGCCGGTGCCCGAGGAGCTAATGTAGGCGATAGCGAAGCGCGGATCATAGGCCATGGCCACCAGCGCCGTTTTGCCGAATCTGGAATGTCCCTCAAGGCCGACCTGTTTGGCATTGACGGCTTTATCGGTCTCGAAGTAGTCCAGCGCACGGCTTGCACCCCAGGCCCATGCGCGCAACGCGCCCCAGTCATCGAGTTTGCGCGGCTGGCCTTTGTTCATCAGGCCAATGATGCCCTCGGTCAAGCCCGCGCCGTTGTCGGCCTGTATGCTGTAGGGCGAGATGGTCGCATAACCCCAGCCGCGGGCCAGAACCTGCTGCTGCCATGTGGGTCCATCAGCTTTAGGCATTCCTCCGGGTAAGTTCTTGAGGATAGCCGCCATGATTTCCTTGCTGAAGCTCAGCTCCATGATGACTGGAACGGGCCCGGATGCGTTGGACGGAGTGGTTAACTCCAGATCGATCGTGACGGCGATTCTGGGGTAAGCCGAGTTGTCCAAGTGGCCTGCGAGCTTTTTGGTGATCACCGGCACGTCTCCGACCTTCTCCTGCGTAGTGCTTACCACCTCCCAGGTCACTTTGGGCGTGTTGGCGGGAACGCGGCCGAGAATCTCGCGGTCGAAGTCTTCGACGATTTCCGGGCGGCGCTTCGACCACCAGAGTTTGGCCGAAGTCACGCGCTTGCCGTTTTTAAGCAGCAGCGGATCGGGCAAAGTGGGATAAACGTTGGCCTTGGACTCGTCGTAGTTGGCCATGTAGGGAGATTTGGGGTCATTGTCGGCCCCGTGCCGCAACTCCTTGATTCCCAACAGGTCCATCAGGCGCTGATGGTCCTTTTCGGCGGCGGCGCGCTGGGCAAGTTGTTCGGGCGTGGGCGCGGGACGCGGCGCGGGTTGCGCGGCGGGAGCCGCTTGCCCGGCCAGCCGCATCGCGGCAGATAGAATCAGCACAAAAACCACCAACCTGCAATAGACCAACCAACGAGAGTTCGACATATGGACCTCATTTTCTGAACTTCTCCTCGATGGGAGACGAAAGCGCACCAAGAATACCGGTCTGGCGATGCTTTGGGCAAGAGGGAGGGAGTGAGCGCGGAAGAAGGGATTAAGTGGTGCTGGAGGTGCACTTTTCTGCGTTTTTGGAGGGCTTTTTTGGAGGCGTAAGGGTTTGCATATAAATACAGCTCGATCTGCCAAGATCGGGTACATAGGCAGAAATAAGAGGGATTCTTATGGCGGAGTTGCCGTTCAAAACCGTTAAAGCGATGAAAACACACCTGTTTAAGGTGGTGAAGAAGGGCATGAACCGCAGGACTGGGGTCGTCCGGCTGCGAGACACGCACCAGGAGGCGCGACAGAAGCTGGACGAGATACTGCTTGCGTTCCGCGTAGCGCGGATAGCGGCAGGCGAGTGGAGGGGGTGGCTCAGGGCGGTGCGGCAGGTGGTGGGCATTCCGGTGAAGGAGGTTGCGCGGCGGCTGGGGGTGGGCGAGTGGGAAGTTTACCGGCTGGAGAAAGCGGAGAGCGAATCGCGGATCGCGCTGAGAACGCTGCGGCGGGCGGCGGAGGCATTGGATTGCGATTTGGTGTACGCGCTGACGCCACGAAAGGGGACGCTGGAGGAGTTGGCGGCGGGGCAGAGAGCGGCGCGGGAGAAGGAACGCGAGGCGGCGCTGGAGATAATGCACAAAGAGGAGAAGGAAAGAGAGTATAAGGTTCTGAAGATCATTGGCTGGCGTCGGGAGGTGCGTAGGAACGTGCGGCGCATGTTGCGGGAGTTAGGGGTGAGGGTGCGGTAGTGCAGCTGACAGCTATCAGCTATCAGCTAACAGTTGAAAACACGCGGAGGAACAATAGGTTCGTAGTCGCCCAGGTCTCAAAAGCGGGACCTGGGGCACCCTTGCACCGATTTCCTTTCCAGTACATGCGCCATTTTCAACAGGCGAAAGCGATTTTTATGTAGATTCTCTGCAAATAATGCCATTTCGCTGTATGATTTTCTCATGCTTTTACGATTTCGTTGCAAGAACTTCCGTTCCATCCGCGAAGAGCAGGAGCTCTCCCTTGTCGCCGCCAAGACGCGCACGGATGAGAAGAGCGAAAGCCTGATTGAAACTTCACTTGATGACCTGAAATTGCTTCGATGCGCCGCGATTTACGGCCCGAACGCTTCCGGGAAAAGCAACATCCTGGCGGCACTTTCCACCTTTTGCCAGATGGTTTCATATTCGCATCGCCTTTGGAGGCCGAACGGGCCGATCCCAGCGTATGCTCCATTCCTACTCGATGAGAATTCGCGGAATGACGAGTCAGAGTTCGAACTCTCGTTTCTGCTTGAATCCTCAATCTATAAGTACGGATTCCGTTTTAATCAAACCACCTTTCTAAAAGAATGGCTGATCGATACAACAAACCGGGACAAGGTTCTATTCGTGAGAACAACGGGAGGTGAAACTGCCAATCTTTCGTTTCCCAATCGGAATCTTGGAAAGTCATCCGAGGATTCACGCCATCTGGAAGGGATTCGAAGAGACGTCCGACCAAACAGCCTATTTCTATCTGCATCAGCACAAAGGAATCACCCAGTACTTTCCCAAATATTTGCATATCTGAGTGCTAATTCTGAAGTTGTTCAGGGGCAGAATTTTCCGATGCTTATCGCACGCACAGCAGCAACTTGTGCAGATAGTTCTCGTAGAGATCAAATTGCCAAAATGCTAGAATTCGCCGATACGGGCATCCACGGTCTTTCTGTTATTTCTAAAGATGTACCCGACGGCGTAAAGCAACCTATACTTTCAATACTCAAAGCAATGAAAGATTCAAGCCCAGAGGCATTCTCACAACTGCAGACCGATGGTACGATATTCTTTCCAGCCTTTGAGATTCGAATGTCTCACCTCGGATCCAAAGGAAAACTTTATCCCTTAGATACATCGCAGGAGTCTTATGGAACACTTGCGTATTTTTCAATATTGGGTCCATTATTAGACAAATTGCGCGACGGTGGTGTTCTCATGATCGATGAACTCGAATCGAATTTACACCCAATACTTGCGGGAAGAATTATGGCTGTTCTTAACTCTTCAGATCTAAATCCGAAAGGAGCGCAAATCATTTTCACGACACACAACTCAAATCTGCTTGATCTTGATTTGTTGCGTCGCGATCAGATATGGTTCACAGAGAAATCACAAGAAGGAACAACAAAATTATTTTCACTTTTTGACTTTCACCCACAGCCTCGCACAGATCAGAATATTGAAACACGCTACCTTGGAGGAAGATTTGGCGCGATTCCCTTCTTAGATAACAAACTGCTACTAGAATCTCTCCTCTCAAAAGTGCCAACTCAAGGCTCTCTGAAATTCTCCGGAGAGAATTAGATATGGCGAGAAGAGATCGTGAGAGAAGGCCGGCGCAAAAGCTCGTACAAGAGAAGAGATTTCTTGTCGTTGTAGAAGGAGCAGTTACCGAGCCGGAATACATCGAGGCGGTCAGGCGATCTCGTCGAATGAGAAGCATTGCTATTCAGATTGAGACCGGTCATACTGAGCCGATTGGTATTGTGAATCAAGCCAAATCAATGATGGAAAGGGCTCGTAAGACAGACCAATATGATCAAGTGTGGTGTGTTTTCGATTCTGAGACTAAACAGACCCAACGCTGCCGTAAAGGATTGTTAGAGGCAATTAATAGCGCGGGACATGCAAGAGGTGGCTCAATCGGACTAGCTATTTCGAATCCATGTTTCGAATTATGGATTTGGCTTCATGAACACGATCAAAATGCTTGGATTGCGAGTACCGATATTCAAGCGAAATGTACACGTGTTGTTGACAAGCATATCGTCAATGTCGATGAGCTTTTGAAGCTTTATCCAGATGCACAACGTCGTGCGAAGCAACTCGACGAACGGCACGAGCAGGACAATAGAACGCCGGAGGACAGGAATCCATCCTCTGGAATATATAAGCTGATAGACGCAATCTATGAAACGTTTCCACCGCGCACTTAACTACATCTCCTTGACGCCTTCGACGAAGGCTTTGAGCTTGCGCGAACGGGAGAGGTGGCGGAATTTGCGCGGGGCCTTGGCTTCGATTTGGCGGATGCGCTACTCGGATTCGGGTATTGACTATCAGAATCGACTTATGGGGGTATAATTCGAGAGAATTTTGCGGGAAGGAAATGGAGATGTGAAATGGCAGATACTGTGGGATTGGTGTTGTTATCTTTAATCATCGTTGTTGCGTTGTTTTTGATTGGCGCCGTCTTCAATTCGTTCTACAGCATCGGACCGACTCAAATCGGACTTGTTCGAAACAGGTTTGGAAGGAAGCTGCCTGGAGACAACCCCGTAGCTTTTCTGGGAGAGGCTGGTTATCAGGCTGAACTTCTCATGCCGGGTATTCGCTTCAAGTTCAAACTGTTCGCCGATGTGACCAAACACCCGTGGGTGCAGGTGCCGGCAGGACAGATTGGCGTGGTGATCGCACAGGTTGGCAAACCCACGCCTATCGGGGCGAAATCAGCCAGGTACAATCCGGTCTTCGGCAACTTCACAGACTTCAAAACATTTCTTGAGCAGGGCGGCGAGAAGGGCGTGCAAAGACCGGTTCTCTCTCCAGGGACGCTGGCGCCGATTCACCCCGTGGCTTTTTTGGTGATCACCAAGCCGCAGGTTTTCGGCGTGCCGGTTTCAGAGGAGTACAAGAACCTGGCCGACTACGGCAAGCTCAACTTCAAGGCCTTCGGACTTGAAGACTGGCAGCTTGATGTGACGCGCATTGCTCCCAAGCCGGCGGGCGCAAGCGGCATTGTCACGGACATGATTGGAGTGGTGACTAGTTTAGACGGCGAACCATTGCAGGCTGGCGCGATAGCCAGCAGGCTGGGCGGATTCAAAGACGTGAGTGAGTTGGAAGGACAAGCTGGGGTTACTGATTTCCAACTGATGAGTTTGATTTTGGGCAGCAAAAACGATCAGCACAATAACTATCAGGATTTTCAGAAATTTTTGGAGGCTGGCGGGAAGATCGGCCTGCAGCATGACCCGCTGCTCTATGGCGCTTACAACCTGAACCCGTTTCTGGTTCGCGTGGAACAAGTGCCGATGCTGGTTGTGGAACAGGGGCAGGTTGCGGTCATCAAAGCCTATGTAGGATTGCCCACACAGGACACATCGGGGGCAGACTTCAAGTTTGGCAGCCTGGTTCGGCCGGGTCATCAGGGCATTTGGCAAGAGGCGTTGCGAACGGGGAAGTATCCGATCAATCCGCGGATTTACGACGCGAAGCTGGTTCTTACGGCGATTCTCAAACTCGATTGGGCGAAGGACGTGACAGGAGCTCACGGGCTTGATGCTCGCCTTGAACCGATCATTGCGAAAAGCAATGAGGGCTTTGTGTTCAGCATCGATTTGCAGGTTCTGATTCACGTTCCGGATACAAAGGCTCCGCGTGTAATTTCCATGGTTGGTTCGATGGAGAACCTGGTGAACGAGGTTTTGCAGGCTGCGGTGGGCAACCTCTTTCGCGACAAGATTGGCGGCATGGAAGCGATCAAGTTTATCCAGACACGCCAGAAAGTGCAGGAAGAGGCTTTCGCGTACATCCAGGAAAAACTCGCTGAATACGAAATCGAGACCAGGGGAGTTTATATCCAGGATGTGGTCTACCCGGAACAGCTGGTTACGGTTCTGACGCAGCGAGAGGTGGCGCATCAGGAAGTGGAAACATTCAAGATGCAGAGACAGTCTCAGGATCAGCGCATCGAGACGGAGAAGGCTCGCGGCACCGCCGATATGCAGGTGGACCTTGCGCGGTCAAAGGTGGGAGTGGATATTCAGACCAATAAAACCGAGGCCAGAATCAAGGAAGCTCAGGGAGAGGCCACGTACATCGAGCAGACCGGAACCGCCAAGGGAGCCGAAGTTCGCGCGGTGGGTTTGGCCAACGCAGAGGCTTATCAGAGACAGGTTGAAGCGCTGGGCAAAGGACCTACGACTCTGGTGAACGCCATCAAGGCGCTTGCGGGTGGCAATGCCACTTTCATGCCAAAGATATTGGTGGTTGGCGGCGGGAGCAGTCAGGGGGTTCTTGAGAGCCTGGGAACGATGCTGATGGACAAGCTCGACACGATTGCTCCAGACGCTGGCACTGCCAGCCCCGCTACTGGCAAGCGCAAGTCGGATCCGGCTCCCGGCGGCTCGAAAGCGTGAGCTGCGAATGAGGTTCGTGGTATCCCCGGTCCCTAAATGCTAGGGACCGGGGGCACCCAGCTTCAGATAAAAATTACATTTCCTTGACGCCTTCGACGAAGGCTTTCAGCTTGCGCGAGCGCGAGGGGTGGCGGAGTTTGCGCAAGGCCTTGGCTTCGATCTGGCGGATGCGCTCGCGGGTGACCTGGAAGCTCTGGCCGACCTCTTCGAGGGTGTGCTCGGAGCCGTCTTCGAGGCCGAAGCGCATCTTGATGACGCGCTCCTCGCGCGGGGTGAGAGTGCGCAGGACCTGCGAGGTGTACTCCTTCAGATTGACGCTGATGACGGCCTCGGAGGGCGAGACGGCCTGACGGTCCTCGATGAAGTCGCCGAGGTGAGAGTCTTCCTCTTCGCCGATGGGAGTCTCTAGGGAGATAGGCTCCTGCGCAATCTTGAGAACCTTGCGGACTTTCGCCACGGGGATGTCCATGCGCTTGGCGATCTCTTCGCTCGACGGTTCGCGGCCGAGTTCCTGGACCAATTGACGCGAAGTGCGGATGAGCTTGTTGATGGTCTCGATCATGTGCACCGGGATGCGAATGGTGCGGGCCTGATCGGCGATGGCTCTCGTGATGGCCTGACGGATCCACCAGGTGGCGTAAGTGGAGAATTTGTAGCCGCGGCGGTATTCGAATTTGTCGACGGCTTTCATGAGGCCGATGTTGCCCTCCTGAATGAGGTCAAGGAATTGGAGGCCGCGGTTGGTGTACTTTTTGGCGATGGAGACGACCAGGCGCAGATTGGCTTCGATCAGCTCTCTCTTGGCCTGATCGGCGTCCATGTCTCCCTGGATCATCTCGCGCTGGGTGCGCTTTAGCTCGGCGATGAGGACGCCGGCGTCGACTTCGATTTTCTCGAGGTCGGCCTTGCAGTTTTTCTGCTGACGGCGGTACTCCTTTTTGAGCTCGTCGCTGCGGCTGGCTTCGTGCTTCTGCTCGAGAGAGCGAATCTGCCGCTCCAGTGTGCGCATGGTATCGACGGTTTTGTTAACCTTGTCGAGCAAGCGCTTGCGCTCCAGGGGGGTGTACTTGAGTTCGCGCACGATGCGCGAAACCAGCACTTTTTCGCGGGCGATTATCCAGCGGGCACGGCGCACGGCAGAGGCCTTGGCCTTGGAGGATGCGGCTTGCTTCTCCTCCAGCGTGATAATTTTTTTCTGGTGCTTGGTGAGGGTGTCGATGCGGGCCACGGTGGCCTTGACACGCGCCAGCACGATCTCTTCGGTGAGCTCCTCGTCGTCGAAGATGACGACTTCCTTGATGTTGCGCACGCCGCGTTTGAGGTCTTCGCCGAGCGCCATGACCTCGCGTATCACGATGGGGGAACGGGAGATGGCCTTGAGAACGCGCATCTGTCCGCGCTCGATGCGCTTGGCGATTTCCACTTCGCCCTCGCGGGTGAGCAGGGGCACGGTGCCCATCTCGCGCAGGTACATGCGCACCGGGTCGTTGGTTTTTTCCATCGTTCCCGGCGTCAGATCGAGCTCGACGTCTTCGCCCTCTTCCGGCTCGAATTCCTTGTCGCCGCGAAACTTGGGGCCGTCCAGCAGGTCAATGCCCTGAGTGCCGATGGTGGTGATCAGGTCATCGAGATCATCGGGCGAAGTAGCCATCTCCTCCGGCAACATCTCGTTTACGTCGCCGTAAGTCAGATAGCCCTTTTCCTTGCCGACCTCGATGATGTTGTCGATCTCGTGCTCGTGCTCGTGTTCGGGCTCAATTTTTTCTTCTGTCGCCAAAATATCCAACTCTCTCTCTAGCGCAAAGCAGATTCAGCACCGTTTTGCGCGCCGGTGCGATGCCCGTTGGAGAGCGCGCGAAAATCGACTTCCCGATGGAAATCAGGGAAATCCGGCGCATACGGACACAATATTTCGGTCACCCGCATAAAGTATGCGGATTCAGGGGTTTGCTCGGAACAGGATGACAAGCGCTTCAGGACTCACCTGGGTCGCCCGCGAGCCGCAGCTCATGGTTGGGGCAAAGGGGCGCGCATCCGCACAGAGATCAATAGATTACCACGTTTTGCCCGCTGTTTCCAAGGCAAAAATGGTGTAATGTTGAGGAGCAGCTTTGGTTACCCTTGCCAGCCGGAATGAGCAATTTTGCTCATTTTCTGTTTCTTCTCCTCTATTATTTGACGTGGCAAAGCTGATTTTGGTTCATGATTTGCGGTGTTCGAGGCTCCGGGAAACCGCTACCGCTCCGGCGGCTTCTGATGTAACTGTCTCAGCGCGCGGTCCAGGTCCAGCTTATGCTGGGTGAGCAGGGCCAGTTCGGCGTGGTCGCTGCGGCGCTCGGCATCTGCGATGAGCGTGCGCAGTTCGCGCTGGCGGCGTTCGATGGCCCGCTCGTGAATCTCCTGGATGGCGCTTTGGACCTCGCTCTCCTCGGGCGGCTTGGTTTCAGCCAGCAGGGTTTCGGCGAGCAAAGCACGTTGCGCCTCGTCTTCGACCACGTCCATAGGGTCGCGGGCCTGTCGAGCGCTAAGCGCCTGCAGAGCCGCGAAGGCTGCGAGATGCTCAAACCAAGCGGGCTGCTGGGCAAGGGCTTCGGCAGCCAGCCGCCGTGACCGCTCGAACTCGGGATTGTCGATGGCCAGCGCACGGAGCAGCACTCGCTCGACTTCGGTCAGCGCTGTTGCCTTGGCTTCGATGTGATCTCGGCGGCGCAGCGCGGCCTGGCGCAGTTCCTCGCGTAGCACGGCCGAGTCGATGCCCAGTTTTTGCGCGGCATCGGCGGCAAACTGGTCGCGGGCGAGCTTCTCCGGCATGCGGCGAATGTGGGGCAGCAGGAAGTTCATGGCCTTCAACTTCTGCTCTGCGCTCGGGCCGGGAAACGTAGCTCGAGCGCGCTCGATGAGGTAATCTGCCTGACGGCGAGCGCCGCGCAAGGTTGCCGTGTAGGCCTCGACGCCGCGCTCGCGGATATAGCGATCGGGGTCGAGGCCGCCATCGAGGGTGACGATTTTGATGTTGAAGCCCTCTTCGGTGAGCAGGGCGATGGATTTTTCGGCGGCGTTGGAGCCGGCGGCGTCGGGATCAAAATTGACGACGACCTGCGAGGTGTGGCGCTTGAGGATTGCCACCTGTTGCTCGGTGAATGCCGTTCCGCTGGTGGCGATCACGTTATGAATGCCGCGCAGGTAGACCGAGATGCAGTCCATCTGGCCCTCGACGAGCAGCGCAAACTCAAGCTGGCGAATTGCGCTGCGCGCCTTGTCGAGGTTGAAGAGGACGAGACTCTTGGAATAGAGCGGCGTCTCCGGCGAATTGATGTACTTGGCGCCGGCTTTATCGCCGGTTTCGAGCGTGCGCGCGGTGAAGGCGATCACGCGGCCGCTTTCGTTGGAGATGGGAAAGACGACGCGCTTGCGGAAGCGGTCGTAGATTGGACCTTGAGAGCCGTCGTCCTGCTCTTTGGAGGCGAAAAGGCCGCTGGCGCGGAGGGTTTCGTTGTCGGCCATGACGCTGAGCCGGTCGCGCAGAGCGTTGAAGCTATCGGGCGCGTAGCCAATGCGGAAGGTCTTGATACCTTCTGGAGTGAGGCCGCGGCCGGCAAGATATTCGCGCGCCACGGCGCCTTCAGGCGAGCGCAACTGCTCTTCAAACCAAGCGGCCGCCGTCTCGTGCAGCTCCAGAAGCTTGGCGCGCAAGCGCGCTCCGGCAGCCTCTTCCGGCGAGGAAAACTCTTTCTTGGGCAGCGGAATGCCGCACTTGCCGGCGACAATGCGGACCGCCTCGGGGAAGGGGACATTCTCGATTTTGGCGACAAAGCTGAAGACGTCGCCCGAAGCCTGGCAGCCGAAGCAGTGGTAGAACTGGCGGACGGCATGGACGGAAAACGAAGGCGTCTTTTCCTTGTGGAAGGGGCAGAGGCCCTGATAATTCTGCGCACCGGATTTGCGCAGGCGGATGTAGCCTTCGATCACCTTGACGATGTCGGCCTGCTGCTTGACGGTTTGGGCGAAGTCGGACACGGGGCGTATGTATTTAGGATAAGGCCCCACTAAGGAGGATGCTGTGTTAAAGGTGTGGAAGCCGTTCTGCCGTCGCAAAAGAAAAAGCCCGGCCTACATAAGCCGGGCTTTTGTTTTGCTTTCCTCTTATTGCAGGATCTGACAACTGACGTTGATTTTCTGTTCGGCCCACGGGCTTTGAGCGTCCGGGACCGATGGCGATGTTCCCACCACGTGGATTGTCACCGCTCCGCAAGCAGCGCTGTCATTCCATGTCATTGATTCGCCTGTCCCAATCACCTTGGCGGTGCTCAAGCTTGAGCCTGTCTGATACCAGCTCCATGTGTATGTAAATAGCCCAGTGCTTGGACCGTTGGTGGCAAACGCATGAAGATTGATCGCCTTGGCCGCGCCATTCACAATCAGAAACTCCTGGCCTGGCGTCGGGCTGTCGATGGCAATGTTGTATTTGAGCGCGCTCGCCGAAATGATCACCGAAACAGCGGCATCGGTCTTCTGGCCCGTTGTGTCGGTCACAAGCATTGTCAATTTCTGCGGGCTGCTTGACGGGCCTATCACAGTCTGGGCCTTGCACTCTCCCTCCGCTGCTCCATTTACGGCCAACGATGTTAATATCGACCCGGTAGCAGTCTCCCACGTAATGCCCGTACACGGCACATATCCGCCCTGTGCGCTCAGCGCTCTGCCCAGCATCAGCACTATACCCGAAGATATCTCTGAATTGGCAGTCGGATAAAGAATTTCCAGCAAAGGCATGCTGTACGTGGGCTGGTAATTCACCTCGAGCGTGGCGCTGTCAGAGCCTTCTTTGTTTGTGGCCGTGACAGTGATCCATCGCGTACCCGCCTTGGCCGCCGGTCCAAAACTGAAGAGCATCGATTTTCCGCCGTTCGAATCGAGTTCTGAAGTCATTGGGGTCTTTGGCCCATTCTTCGCAGTTGAATAAGTCCACGTTAACGAACCGACCTCATTTGTCGCAGTTGCCGTGAACAGAATTCCCTGAAAAGCATCCATCTGTCCCGCGGTGAAATGCTGCGTGACACTGGCAATCGTGGAATTGGCCGCAGGTTTGGGCGATGTAATCTTAACAGTCGGCTTTTCGCCAAAGACCGTCGCTGCGCACGCAAGCAATACCGTGCAACTAACAACTTGCATAGCGCCGCGGATGATTTGTATCTGCTTCTTCATGGTTCCTTCTTTCTTTCGTGCTGGAATTGCACTCAGTGAGTTAAAAATAGAATCTCAGCGGAGCCACCATGTTTCGCCAAGACACGAATCATGACTTGATTCTCCTTGAAAACGATTAATAGACGGTGGATTTCGTGAGGATTTCCTCGTGCATAATCGCTCAATTGTGCCCGCTGTTATGGATATCCAAATAGTGCTGTAACGCCAAAATTCGTTACACAAATTGAAGATAAACACAGATGTATGATGCAGACGGAGGTATCCCGGCGCCGTGACAATCAGGGCGGTAGGCGAGTAAAATTTCACGCAAGCAATGTATATGGAAGTCTGATGGGGTAAGCGGAGTGCCTGGATTGCGGGGAGGGAGCTTGTTGCCCTCGCCAGCCGGCCAGGGCGCTCGCTTTGCCGAAACGGAGAGGGATCTATGCGTATTGGTGTTGTGTTTTTGACTGTAGTATTGATTGCCGCGAGCGCGTGTGCGCAGCAGGCTGTGCCGCCTCCTCCCCAACCGGCGCCCGACAAGGCTGTGGCGGCAACCCCACCCACGGCCAGTGCGCCCGCAGTCACTCCGCCTGCCTCCGCCGGACCAACGCTGGAGGTCACCCTGAAGTTCATTCAGGACAAGGTGAACGAACAGGGCAAGATCGTCTATGTGGAATCGGTCAGCAACTCGCTGACCGGGGAGAAAGTCGATGATGATTCTTCATTGGGATTGAAGCACCGGTCGGCTTCCGCCAAACAGACAGGCCCGGCCTTTGGGCGCGCTCCTGCAAAGAAGGGCTATCCGGGCGGCGCGGGCGGAGATTCTACCCCAGAGCAGTTCGCGGAGACGGAAGCCGTTTCCTACGATCCTGTTGGCGCGATATCCCTCAAGGAAGAGGGAACAAAGACGGAAGTGCAGAAGTCGGGGTGGGTGGTGTTGCCGGTTATGGAGAACCAGACAAAAACCTGGCAGGTGAATTTCAAGAACGTCGCAAAGCTGGAGGTATTAAGCTCGGCGGATTATAAGCACCGCTTAGACCCGGCAAAGACGTTTCAGGATGATCCGGCGTACTTTGATTTGGTTATCCACATGGCTGCGGGAAAATCCGTGACACGGCATGTGGAGACGGTCCCCAGCAACAGACGCGGCAAGCCTACGGAGTCGGAGGAAAGCATACAGGAATTTGCTCTCCATTTCCGTGATGAAGATGCGGCTAATCGCGTGGCCAAGGCGATGATTCACGCCATTGAGCTGTGCGGGGGCGGCAGCCAGCCAGAGCCATTTTGATTTGCAATAGGGAGAATGTAATGCGCATCGTAACTTTGTTCCTGACATTAGTCCTGATAGCTTTACTTGCGCAGGGGCAGCAGAGCGTGCCGCCACCGCCTCAGCCGGTCAATGACGCGGCGGCCAACGCTGAAGTCCTGATGCTGTTGCGGGCAGGAATGCCGGAAAGCGTGGTTCTGGACAAGATTCATGTCATCACCGGCAAGTTCGATACCTCCAGCAGTGCGCTGATCACGCTCAAACAGGCAGGCGCGACCGAAGCCGAACTGAAAGCTGTGATGGCACAGGGCGCGGCACCTGCCGAATCGCAGCCAGCCACCGCGCCAATAGACAGCGGCCCATCTCTCGCTGAGTCCCTGCAGTTCATCCAGGACAAGGTGAACCAGCAAGGATCGATTGTCTATACCGAATCTGTCAGCTACGCAAGCAGCGGCGCCGACATAGGGAGCTCTTTTCAGTATTCCCAATGGTCTCAAGTCGTCGCGGTCGATCCGACTGGCGGGTTGTCGCTCCAGGAACAGACAACGGTTGCGGTAAGGGGCATCACCAGTAATGGAACAGCAACCTGGCAGGTGAATATCAAGGACCTCGATAAGCTGGAGGTTTTGAGCTCGGCGGAGTACAAGCACCGTTTTGCCCAGGGATTGGTGTATCAGGACAGTCCACCTTTCTTCGAACTTCTCGTCCACATCGCCTCTGGAAAGACGGTGCTACAACATTCCCGGACAACGGTTACCAGTGGCAGACGCGGTAAACCCACAGAGTCGGAAGATAACAAGAGCGCTGGGGAATTTGTACTGCATTTTCGCGACGAGGAGACGGCGGATCGCGTAGCCAAGGCGATGATTCATGCCATTGAGCTGTGCGGGGGCGGAAGCAAGCCGGAGCCTTTCTGATTGCAACGAAGATGAGACTGGCGCATCTAATCCTTTGCAAGGCAAAGGAGCCTCCCCATGTCGCTTCGTCCCGTGAAGCAGATTTTCGAAACCAAACCTACAATCGAAGGCGCGGGAGTGCGTTTGCAGCGCGCCTTCGGATTTGGAAAGACCGCGGAGTTCGATCCCTTTTTGTTGCTGGATGATTTCCGCAGCGACAATCCGGCGGATTACGTGGCTGGATTTCCCTGGCATCCCCACCGGGGAATTGAAACCATCACGTATGTGTTGGCCGGCGAGGTGGCGCACGGCGACAGCTTGGGCAACAAGGGCCGCATGACCGCAGGTGACGTGCAGTGGATGACTGCCGGCAGCGGTATTCTGCATCAGGAGATGCCTAAAGGAGACGACCGGGGCCGCATGCATGGATTTCAACTGTGGGCCAACCTGCCCGCGGCGCTGAAAATGACTGCCCCGCGCTATCAGGACATTCCGGCCAGCGCGATTCCCGAGGTCACTGAGGATGACGGGACCAAGGCGCGGATCATCGTCGGCGAATTCTGGGGACAGAAGGGGCCGGTGGAGGGAGTGGCTGCCGATCCGCGTTATGTGGACATTTCTGTTCCGCCGGGCAGGCGGAAACACATCAAGGTAGAAACCACGCGCAACGCGTTTGCATACGTCTTTGCCGGCGCGGGGACGTTTCGCGGCGCCTCGGAACCGCATGCGGTGCTGACAGAGTCGGCCGTAGACCCGAATGCACAGGCGGTGTACGACGCCAAGAACCACTCGCTGGTTTTGTTTGATCGCGGCGACGAGATTGTGGTGCAGGCCGGTCCCGAAGGCATCCGCTTCCTGTTGGTTTCAGGCAAGCCGCTGGAAGAACCTGTGGCCTGGTATGGGCCGATCGTGATGAACACCGATGCTGAATTACGGCAAGCCATGAATGAGTTGCAAGACGGCACGTTCATCCGGCAAGGGTAAGGGCGTCCGCTTATTCGAGTAGAGGGATTGCGCACTGTTTTCCTCAGTGAAACTAATTCCCACGTGAGATGCGTCGCAATGTATAAGAAGTATGCCGTCTTGTACGCGCCGATTCACGCTGGAACGGAAATTGTCCTTTCAAGCAAGTGGGCGCAGTGAGATTCACTCAACAGTCTCTGAAGGAGAATTTCCGCAATGAGCCTCCGCGCGCTCGCCGCCATTGCTCTGGTGACACTTCCTCTCGCTTGCATTGCCCAGGCCGCGCCGGGCGGCTCAATGCCGCCAAAGAACTGGGTGGATAAGGATACTGGGCATCGCATCTGGCGACTGAGTGATGAGCCGAACTCGGGCGGATTTTATTTCAACATCAATGCGTACACTCCGGACGGGAAGCAGATGGTCTACACCGCGCCGGACGGGATTCATGTGCTGGACCTGGAGACGCGCGCGACCAAGCTGCTGGTGGCGAATCCGCCGCGGCCTGCCGGCGCGCGCGGATTCTGGATGGGCGGGGTTCACGCGCTTGTGGTGGGGCACAAGACCAACAGCGTTTTCTACACCCAGACCGATGCGAAGACGGGCGTGACGGCGGTCTACAAGGCGAACACCAACACCGGCGCGATCCGCAAGCTGGTGGAACTGCCGGCGAAGCGGAACATCGTGAGCGTGAACGCGGACGAGACGCTGGCGGCAGGAACCTATATTGTGGGCAATGCGGCAGGCAGGGAATATGGCTCGAACGCGCCACCACCGGCGCGACCGGCAGGCTCGGCGGACAACCGTGTCGCCAACGAGGAGCAGGGGCCGCACATTCAGCCCATGAATAAAGGCGAGATGATGGAGCAGCGGCTGGCGGCGCGGCTGCCGCTGGTGCTGTTTACGATCCGGCTGGAGCCGGGGCCGAAAGGAGAGAAGCCGGGGACGATCACCACGCTGTTGCACTCGACTGATTGGGTGAACCACCTGCTCTTTTCGCCTACCGATCCCACGTTGCTGATGTATTGCCACGAGGGGCCGTGGCAAAAGGTGGACCGCATCTGGTTGATCCGCACCGACGGCACGCACAACCGGCTCATTCACAAGCGGACGATGCTCAATGAGATTGCGGGGCACGAATTCTGGGGGCTGGACGGGCAGACGATCTGGTACGACTGGCAGTATCCCAAGGGCGAGGTCTTCTATCTTGCGGGCTACAACCTGAAAACCGGCGAGCGCACCGCCTATCACATGGAACGCAACGAATGGTCGATTCACTTCAACCTGACCAGGGACCTGTCGTTGTTTTGCGGCGATGGAGGCGATCCGGGGCAGGTGGCGCGGGCCAATGATGGCGAGTGGATTGAGCTCTTTCATCCGCAACTAATCAAGAGCGGCAATGGCGCGCTGAACTCGCCGACGATGTGGCAGCCGGGGGTATTTCATTCTGAGAGGCTGGTGAATATGTCGCACCATTACTATCGCCAGGAGCCCAATGTGCGTTTCTCGCCGGACAAGACGCTGGTGATCTTCACCAGCAACATGTTTGGGGCGAGCTACGTATTTGGCGCGGAGGTGGAGAAGGCCGAGAATCCGCCCGCGGACGATGTGCAATCAACGCCGGAGCTGGCGCGGAAATTTAATCCGGTTGAGCCGCCCAGCAGCAAGGGGCCTGAGGGCGCACGCCGGCCGCGGTAATGAACGAGCTTCTAACTCATCGTGCCACCATGATCTGGGGATGAATCTTTAGGTCCTGAACCAGCCGCTAGGAAAGTACAATAGGTGAGTTCAAAACGAAGGAAGGAGTTATCTTCTGAAATGATGCTTCCGACTCAGTATTCTTCTCGTCTGCCCCTAACGACCTTCGATTCCCGCACAATTCGCCGAGGTATTCGTTTTGTGACGGCCCTTGCGCCAGCAGTGCTGATCGCTATATTCTGCCTTGCCCTGCCGCATCTTTGGGCACAGGCGGCCGCTCCAGCCGCCAGCTCCGCGGCAACGCACGGCATTGCCGTCGCCAACATGAATCTCTCGGTTAAACCGGGCGATGATTTTTACCATTACGCCAACGGCGCCTGGATAGACCGCACCGATATTCCCCCGGATCGTCCCGCCGTCGACGTATTCGACGCTCTTGATGATCTGAGCCGCAAGCGGACCGCCGAAATCATTGAAGAGGCGGCGAAGTCCAACGCGCCCGCTGGCTCCGATAAGCGCAAGATGGCCGACGTCTACAACACGTTCATGGACGAATCCGCTATCGAGGCCAAAGGACTCGATCCGCTCAAGGAACAGCTTGCCGCCATCGCCGCCATTCAGGACCGCAAGCAACTTTCTAAGGCTCTTGGCAGGACCCTGCGCGCCGACGTCGATCTGCTCAACATGAGCATTTACCACACGTCCAATCTCTTCGGCTTATGGGTTGCTCCCGGCTTCCGCGACTCGGGGCACTACATGCCCTACCTGCTGCAAGGCGGGCTAGAGATGCCCAACCGCGACTATTACCTTGCCGACAGTGATCGCATGAAGGACGTGCGCGCCAAATACGCCGTTCATGTGGCCTCCATCTTCCGGCTGGCCGGCTTCAGCGATGCCGAGGCGCGCGCCACACGCGTCATCGCCCTCGAGCACTCCATCGCCGAAGCCCAGGTCAGCATCGCCGAGATCGAGGAGATCGCTAAGGCCAACAATCTGTGGCAGCGCAGCGACTTTGCCGCCAAAGCTCCCGGCATCGACTGGGACGCCTACTTTGAAAGCGCGGGGCTCGCTAAGCAGCAGGAGTTCATGGTCTGGACCCCTACGGCATTCACGGGCGAGGCTGCCCTGGTCGCCGCCGTACCACTTGAGACCTGGAAGGACTGGCTCGCCTACCATCTCGTCGAGGACTATGCGAGCGACCTGCCCAAGGCGCTGGCTGACGAGCGATTCAGCTTCTTTGGCAAGACGCTTACCGGGGTCGAGCAGCAGAGGCCGCGTTCGGAGCGCGCCGTCATGCTTGTGAATGACCTGCTTGTCGATGCGGTCGGGCAGATCTACGCACAGAAGTACTTTTCGCCACAAGCTAAGGCGCAGGCCGAAGCCATGGTCGCCAATCTCATCGCCGTCTATCACAAGCGACTGGCCGAATTGCCCTGGCTCGCGGCCTCCACGCGCGCCGAGGCGCAAGCCAAGCTCGACACGCTCATTGTCAACATCGGCTATCCGGAAAAGTGGCAGGACTACTCCACCTACGAGGTCCGCGCCGGCGACGCTTTCGGCAATGCCTGGCGTTACAACCTCTGGTATCTGCGCCATGAAATCGCGCGCATCGGCAAGCCCGTCGACCGGCATGAGTGGTGCATGGAACCGCAAACGGTGAATGCCGTCAATATGCCGTTGCACAACTCGCTGAGCTTTCCCGCAGCCATTCTGCAGCCGCCCTTCTTCGATCCGGAGGCGCCAGCCGCGGCCAACTACGGTTTCATCGGCTCCATCATCGGCCATGAAATCAGCCACACCTTCGATCAGGAGGGCAGCGCCTTCGATTCCAAAGGCCGCATCCGCAACTGGTGGACGCAAGCCGATAGCGACCACTTCAAGCAGGCCGCGGCAAGCCTGGCTAAGCAATTCGACGCCTACGAGCCATTCCCCGGCGTCCACGTCAACGGCGAGCAGACCATCGACGAGGACATCGCCGACCTGGGCGGCGTGGCCGCCGCCTACGACGCCTACCGGGCTTCACTGAACGGCAAAGAAGCGCCCATCCAAAGCGGCTTCACCGGCGACCAGCAGTTCTTCATCGCCTTTGCGCAGAACTGGGGCGTGAAGGCGCGCGAGGCCACGCTCCGCAAACTGGTGCTCACCAACTCGCATGCCCCCGGCCAGTATCGCGCACTAACCGTCCGCAACTCCGACGCCTGGTACAAGGCATTCAACATTCAGCCGGGAGACAAGCTCTATCTGGTCCCTGCCGACCGCGTGAAAATCTGGTGATTTCTGTGTGCGAGTTCCGCGTCCGGCGGTAGGTTATTGAAACTTAGACTAGCCGTCAGACCTCCGCCGGTAGCTCGGACGAAAGAATGTTCATCGGCGTGAGTCCCCGCTGGCGCAGAGTGCGCAGACTCAATGCGTCGTGGCGCTTAGCCAGGCGGCGGCCGTTGCTGTTCGTAACCAGGCGGCAGTGGAACCAGGCAGGAGGATCGAGCTTGAGGGCGCGATAGAGCAGGATTTGCCGCGAGGTGGATTTGAGCAGGTCCTCGCCGCGCACGACTTCGGTGATGTGCATGGCCGCGTCGTCGGCCACGCAGGCCAGTTGATAACTTGGGACGCCGTCGCGGCGCCAGACGACAAAGTCGCCGAAGTCTCGGCCTGCGACAAAACGCTGCGGACCAAGATTCAAATCTTCAAATTCAATTGTTTCTCCGTCGGGGACGCGGAAGCGCCAGTTGTAGCTGCCCGGCTCGGTGATTTCGCGCGCGGCGGAATTGGCCGGCATGGTGACGACAGCAGCGCGGCATGTGCCGGGATAGATGGGCTCGTCGTCGAGCGGTTCCTGTTCGATGTTGCTTTGCGCACCGCTCATGCCGGATGAAATGCCTTCATGCGGCGCGCTGAGCGCGGCTTCCAGGTCTTTGCGCGAGCAGCGGCAGGGAAAGAGAAAGCCACCACGCAGCAGCTTGCGCCATGCGTCGAGATAGATCGCGTAACGGCGACTTTGCTCGTAGGGGGCATACGGACCGCTGAGGTCTGGGCCTTCCTGCCAGCGAATTCCCAGCCAGCGCAGGTCATCGATGGCGGCTTGGGCGTACTCGGCGCGGCTGCGGTCGGGGTCCAGGTCTTCTATGCGCATAACCAGAGAGCCGCCGGCGGCTATTGCACGCTGGTATGCCGTCCAGAAGGTGCGCGCGTGGCCAACATGCAAAAAGCCAGTGGGCGAGGGCGCAAGGCGGCCGCGATAAATCAACGTTGGTGATGGGGATAAATCGGCCATGCTGGAACTAGTGTATTCAGTAGATGCAGCGCGGGATAGGGAGAGTGTAGTTTTTGTGTGAGCATTGAGTTTGATTCGTCCCCGTTAGCAGTGAGCGCGGCTGGTTTCAACAGCAGCGCTCGCTGGCATGACAGAAACAGATTACAAATGTTTCATTTTTTGTCGTCCTTCTTCCGGGCATTGTCGGGTCCGGTATGATGCGTGCCTTCCATGATGCCTAAAAAGGCGAGGTCCTTGAGTTTGCCCAGTTCTTCCATTCCGACCGGCCCTAAAATCATCACGATGCTGATCTCCTTCGGCTCGACATCGAGGATGAACATCCCGCACGACTTGCCGTTGACCATTTTGACCATGATGTCGCTGGACTCGCCGGTCTTGCGGTCCTGGTCGCGCACAATCGGCGTCCACTCGCTGGTCTCGAAGTACTTGCGCAGTTGATCGACCTGCTCCATCGAAAACTGGCCTTCCTTGTCGAACTCGTAATCGCGGACATAAATGCCATCCAGCCGCTCGACGAGCTGGCTGATGGCGGCTTCGTCTCGGCTTTTATCTTTGCTGTTCGTGAATAATGCTGCAGCGGCGGCCAGCATATTCTTGCTCAGTGTAATTTCGTCGACGCTGGAGGCGCGCGCGGCTAGTTCCTTTTCGATGGGTGAGGGCGTGGGTAATTGCGCATTTTGCGCAAGAGCGGGCAGAGACAGAGCGACTGCCGCAAAGATGAAAGCGATGAATCGATTTTTCATGAAAGGTCTCCTTATTCCGGGCTTGATTTCTGGCTGACGCGGCCGTGAGCCGCGAGTTGCTGATTCATGTGGTCGAGCGCGTGATTGGTGATGCGCAGGGCGGTCAACACTTGCCGGCAGGCAGCTTCGCCTTTGCGTTGCTCCTCTCGCTGATGCCAGGCGGCAGCACCACCCAGCACTACGGTCAGAACAAGGACAGCGGCGAGACGTTGCCAGAGAACGGCATGGCTTTGCGGGACTAGAGAGCGCCTGCGCTGCAGAATTCGGTTTTTCAGGCTGGGCGGCGCGGGCTGACGCGCAAAGGCCTGCCGAAGTTCCTGCTCAAACTCATCCATGGGTTCAAACTCCACGCGCGTACTCCTTTTCGCGAACAAACTCCTTCAAATGGATCGCGGCCTTGGCGCGGAGCAGCTTCAGACCACGTTGCAGATGGCTTTTCACCGTAGCCACGGGCGCGTCCAGAGAGGCCGCAATCTCCTCTGGCGTCAGATCCTCCTGGTAGCGGAGAATCAGCGCCGCGCGCTGTGGCTCAGGCAAGGTCGCCAGCAATTGCTCCAATCGCATTCCCAGCGGCGACATGCGTATCTCCGCCGGAAGGCCGTGATGCTCTTTTAACTCGACCCACAGGTCCATCTGGCGAACCTTGCGCCGCCGCAATGCATCCGCCGAACGGCTCATGGCCACACGGCGCAGCCAGAAGCAGGCATGCGCGGCGGATTCGATTTTGCCCAGGTGCTTGGCTAGTTCCAGAAAGACATCCTGGGCAATCTCTTCGGCCAGCCCGCGGTCGCCGGTCATGCGCAGGGCGAGCGAAAAGACCATTGACTGGTGCTCGTCCACGAGTTGTTCAAAGTCCGGCTGCCAGTCGTGGGCCATGGGTTTCGCTTCTACTCTCTTATCCGCAGAAATGCGGAGACGGGGATGCAGAGAGTACGTTATCAGGGGGAAAAAGTTCGTTTGGAGATGTTGTGGCGGGGAAAATGGGGAGAGTTTCAGAACATCTCGGGAATAGTGTGGAAGGCGATGCGCGTGGGCGCAGCTCTGAAAGCGGTGAGCATGGTGGCGGGGGCGAGGGTGCTGAGGCCGTACTTGGAGTTCAGCGCGTCCATGGCGGCGACGAGGCGCGCGCGATTCTGCTCTTTCTCTGAATTATCGAAGAGGCTGAGTGTGTGCAGATGATCGGGCACCAGGCCGTTCAAATGCACGCCGATGAAGTACGGCTTCTGGTAGGCGGCGCTGGTGGGACGCGAGGCCCACAAGCGGCTGAGAGCGGCAATCAGCGTCAGATTGTCCTGGCACTCGGTGAGGCGGATCTCGCCCTTCCATCCGCGCGTGGGCATGCCGAAGCGACTCATGGGTTTCTTTTCACTGCGCGGAACCGCAAATCCGATGACCAGCCCGATGCTGCTGGCCCACAGGCCGCTCGCGCGCAGACGCATGGCCGCCTTGTGCAGCAGTTTGTGTGCGACGGCCCAGGCTTTCTCCGGAGTGCGCATCTCGGGGGCGAGCACGTGCTGATGGCTCATCGACTTCAGATGCTCGGCCTCCTCCATGTCGAAGTCCTCGCCGCGGAGCCAGTGGCCCAGCCGCGAGCCCAGCACCGAACCCCAAACCTCGCCGGCCTGATCGCAGTCGAGGGCCAGCAGTTGATCCATGGTTTGAATGCCCTGCTCGTTGAGCCGTTTCTCCATGCGCGCGCCGATGCCGGGCAAGGCGCGCAGCTTGAGTTGGCACAAGGCTTCGGGCAGAATGTCGAGCGGCAGCGCCACCAGGCCGTCGGGCTTCTCCATGTCGCTGGCTACCTTGGCCAGGTAGCGATTGGTGGCCAGACCGACGGAGCTACGCATCATGGGGCCGACCCGCTCCAGAATGCTCCGCTTCACCTTCCGGCCCAGCTCCATGGCCGCCAGCAGCGGTCGCTCCCGGCCCATTAGACGGCAGGCCATCTCGTCCACCGACAAGACCGCCGTGACCGGCAGACAGCTCTCCACGGCCTCGACGATGCGGTGATGGTACTGGACATAAAGCTCGTGCCGCGCCTCGACCAGCACCAGGCCAGGGCAGAGCTGCTTGGCGTCGGCAACGGCGATTCCGGTCTTCACGCCGAATGCCTTGGCCTCGTAACTAGCTGCAAGGCAACAGGTTGTGTCGGCCATCATGGGCACAATGGCCACTGGCCGGCCGCGCAGCTCGGGGCGCGTGTCCTGCTCCACCGAGGCAAAATAGGAGTTCATATCGACGAAGAGCCAATTGAGGCGCTGGCCGTCCTCCGTCTGATCGGGAGCGTGCGCCGACGCCGGCTTCAGGGGCTGAAGGCCTTCTGGCCCCTTTTTGGCATTGGGGTCCGGAGCGGGAATGAGAGGCATTACCATGGAGCTATATATTCGCCTTTTCTTCCCCTAAAAGCAAGGAGGAAAACTAAAAAATTGTCGATATTATCTTTGTCGCGCCTGAACTCGGACCCTGAAAATGCGTCAAAACGGGTGAGCGGTTAGGTCCATACAGCGGCATAGTTCCTGAAATATGTTGTAGTTGGTGAATGACGATGGATAGCCTGGTGCACTGGTTTACGGCCTATGAAAACGCCGTTGCTTTTCTGGTTACGTTGGGAGTGGCCCTGCTCGTCGTCTGCTGCCTGGAGTGTGTGACTTCTCCCCCACGCGATAAAGACGACATCTTCAACAGGCACACGGTGTAGGTTTAGCGTGTTCCGCCAGCGGACTCATACTCTTCGCCGGCTCGATGCGCCCCGGCACGGCCATCATACAAAGCGGCCGATAAGCGCAAGATAAGGAACTTTTGGAACCAGTGGGCCGTATGCAGTGGGTGAAGGGGTAGACAGTCCCATGCATCCGTGTCGTCCAGGTCTTTCCGTGTTGCTCGCCTTCCTTGTGGTTCCACTTTATGCGCAGAACTTGGCGGTGTGGAAGGACCCATCACCACACATCACTCGATTTGTAACCGTTGACAAGGACGTCCGACTGGAAGTACTCGATTGGGGCGTCTCTGGCAGGCCAATTGTTCTTCTGGCCGGGGGCGGGGATACGGCTCACGTCTATGACGACTTCGCGCCAAAGCTCTCGACCCACTACCATGTCTACGGTATTACCCGGCGCGGCTTTGGCGCCTCTGGATACTCGGCGACAGATCACCCGGCCAATCGTCTAGCAGATGACGTATTAGCAGTGATTGACGCGCTCAATCTGAAAAGGCCTGTCCTCATTGGACACTCAATCGCTGGGGCGGAGTTGAGTGAAGTTGCAAATAGCCATCCGGACCGAATTGCGGGCGTAGTCTACCTCGAAGCCGCATATTCTTACGCCTTCGACAACGGCAAGGGAGCCAGCGCGATGGACGCTCAGAAGCTCCAGGGACCTCAACCTCCGCCGCCCAGCGGGGTGGACTTGGCCAGCTTTAACGCATTGCAGAAATATTATGAGCGCGTGAATGGATTTCGATTCCCGGAAGCGGAGCTTCGTGCGCAGTGGGAATCCACTCCTGACGGAGGGGTGGGAAAACAACTTGATCTTCCCGGCTATGCCCTGTTTATGCCGCTTATGACCGGCGCGGAGAAATACACTGCAATACCAGTGCCTGCGCTTGTCTTCTTTGCTAACCCGCACAGTCAGGGAGCGTGGGTTGACAACAATACGGATCCCGCAGTTCAGACCGCAGCCAAGGCTTACTCAGATGTCCTGGCGGCTCTAACAGAGAAGCAGGAAAAGGCTGTTAAAGATGGATTGCCGATGGCGCGTGTGATTACTGTGCCAGGTGCGCATCATTATGTTTACCTGTCAAACGAGGCTGAGGTGTTAAGGGCCCTGGGCGCTTTTCTTGCCGACCTGCGCTAAGGGCGTCTCATCAAACCGTTCAGCCGGATCGGCAAAGTTGCGGACTGCTTCAGCCTCCGAGATGTGGAACGTTGCCATATTTACGACGCTACCGCGCTTGCGAACTTACTGCGCTACCGTCGGTTTCAGATACTCCTCAAAGTGCGCCAGAATGCGGTTGAAAAGATGCTGGCGCACATCCGGGCCGGCGATAGAGTGCGTTTTGCGCGGATAGAGCTGCAAGTCGTAGGGAATTCCCGCCTCAATCAGCTTCTGCGCAAACTGCACCGTGTTCTCCAGGTGCACATTGTCGTCGCCGGTTCCATGAGCCAGGAGCAAATGCCCCTTCAGATTTGCCGCCGAATTGAGCACGGAAAACTCCTTGTAAGCGTCGGGAAACTCCGCCGGCTGGCCCATGGTGCGCTCGGTATAAATCGAGTCGTAGTTGCGCCAGTCGGTTACCGGGGCCACCGCAACCCCGGCGCGAAATCGGTCGGAGTGGGTCATGGCGTAGAGGGTAAAGGTGCCGCCCCAACTCCATCCCCACCAGCCGAGGCGTGTGGGGTCCAGTTGCGGATAGCGGGCCAGCGCCGCATCCAGCACGGTTAGTTGATCCTCAAACTGCACAGCGCCGGAGTTGTGCCAGGCGGCTTGGGCAAAGGCGCGTCCTCGTCCGCCCATGCCGCGATTATCGGCGTGCAGCACCGCAAAACCATGCTGCGTGAGCAACTCATCGAAGAGCAGGCCGTCGCTCCAGCGGTTGACCACCGTCGGCGCGCCGGGGCCTCCGTAGGGATTCACAATCAGCGGGACAGAAGCTGGAGCAGTTCCCTCGGGCAGTAGCAGCGTAGCGTAGAGCGTTGTGCCGTCGTGGGCCTTCACTTCAATTTGCTCCGGTGCGCGCAGGTGGTAAGGCTCCAGCGCCCACGTCGCCCAGATCACGTTGCACTTGCCCGCATCCGCGCACAGCCTGATCGCCGGTGGCTCCATGCGCGATGATTGCCGCTCCACAAATGCGCTGCCCGTTGGTGCAAAGATGCCCACATGCGTGCCCGCGCTCGCGCTCAACTGCTTCCGTTCGCCGTTGAAGCTGACTTGCCACAACCGCCGGTCTAGAGAGCTGCCCTCGTTCGAAGCATAGTCAATCAGCTTGCTGGCCAAGTCCACGCGGTAGACCTCGTCCACCTCGAAATCGCCTTGGGTGAGTTGCCGCTCCAGTTTGGCGTCCGCGTGAGCCGGATCGCTTTGGTCATAGCTGTAGATATACAGATGGGTGTGCCCATCGGCCCAGTTTGTCAACACAATGTATCCGCTGTCCACCCAGACGTCGTACTTGTCGTTGATGAATTTATCGTCCGTCAGTTGCAGCACCGCGCGCGACTGCCCCGTTTCGGCGTCGGCGAAATAAATGTCGCGATGCCGCTGGTCGCGAGTCAGCGTTTCCACCCAAAGCGTTTTCGCGTCCACCCAACCAAAGCGCGGAATGTAGTCCTGGCCTGCGCGAATCAGCAGGCTCAGCCACACCGTCTTGCCGCCTTGCGCGCTCACTACGCCCACGCGGACCGACGGATTGGGGTCGCCTGGCTGCGGGTAGCGCTGCGCGTACACCGTGGCGTGCGTGGGAATCCAGTCAGTGATCGGATACTCCGGCACCTCGGCCTCGTTCGCCTCCAGATAGGCCAGCCGCTTCGAATCCGGCGACCAGAAATAGTTGCTGCGCACGTCCAGCTCTTCCTCGTAGACCCAATCCACCTCGCCGTTGAGAGTGGTCTTGTTGGGCGCGGGAGCCACTACGGTCATCGGCGTGCCTGGAGCTTTGAGCCGCACCACCGCCAGCCCGTGATCGCGAATGAACGAGATCGAATCGCCGTCGGGAGAGAACTTGGGATCATCGCCTGAAGCCGCGCCCGTCGAGCCTACCTCCACGCTCGCGCGGGTGTGCAGGTCATAGAGCCACAGCCTGCCGCTCATGTCGAAGAGCAGGCGAGCCGAGTCCGGCGCCCATAGGTAGCTGGCCATTTTGTAGCGTTCGCGATGGTCGCGGTCCGTTTCCGACTCCTTGACCCCGCTGAACGAAGCCAGTCTGGCGCGATTCACGATTACGTACGCATCGTCGGAGCCAGGCTCCATCTCCGATAGCTCGCCGGCCATGATGTAGGTCAGGTGCTTGCCGTCCGGTGACCAGGCCAGCCCCTCGGGCTGCGTCCCAATCAGCGGGCCGTGCCCGTAGATCGCCTCAATGGTGAGGGGTTTCGCGGGGGTGAGAGGCTTCGCCGGGGTCAGGGGCTTGGCGGGCGCCTGGGCGAATGGCGGCTGAGCAGCGAGAGACGATGTTGCAAGCAATAGAATGGTAACGGCGGCAAAAAGAACGGCGGCTGTACGCGTCAAAATAAATTCCTCCGTAAATCAGAAGCCAGGGAATTCCTGGCAGGCTACACATTAAGGGATGCGAAGCTTCCAAGGGGCAGTGTAAATCAACAGGGATTGGAGGTTGCGCCGTACGGCCTGAGCGGTGTATCTTCCGTCTCATGCATTGGGCAACTCCACAGGAACGGCGCTCTCTGGGCCAGGCGCGGCGCAAGCAGGTGGGCCGCCAGCAACATAACGAACTGAAACCCAAGGCGCGACAGACTCCCGCCCTCGAACTGCTCGCCCGCTCCATGCACGGCCGCGTGCCTGCGCTCATACCGCTCAAGTACAAACTGATGGCCGTGTCTCCCTTCGGCTACTTCCGCGGCGCGGTCCCGGTGATGGCTGCCGACCTCGCTGTACTGCCTTCCACTGGAATCGTTTGCCAGCTCTGCGGCGACGCGCACGTGCGCAACCTGGGCGCTTTTGCCGCACCCGACGGCCGCCTGGTCTTCGACATTAACGACTTCGACGAGACCATCCGCGGCCCCTTCGAGTGGGACTTGAAACGCATGGCCGCCTCGCTGGTGCTTGCCGGGCGCGAATCGGGCCACAAGGAAGCCTCCGCGCGCCAAGCCGTGGAAAAATTCGTTGTTTGCTACGCTACGCAGATGCGCGCCTTTGCGCGGATGCCCTTGCTCGAAGTGGCGCATTTTCAGGTTCACCGCATGAGTGAGGCTGCGCCCATCCACGATGCGCTGATGAAGGCCGAGCGGTCTTCGCCGCTGCACACGCTGGAGAAGTTGACGGAGCTATCTTCCGAGAAACCCGGCGCGCCGCGACGGTTCATTGAGTCCGAGCCTATGCTGACCCGCGTCACCGGCCGGCAGGCCAAGGCGGTGCTGGCCGCGCATGTTCCATATTGCGAAATGCTGGAGCCCCAGCGTCAGCACCTGCTGTCGCTTTATCGCCCGGTGGACGTGGCCTTCAAGGTGGTGGGCACCGGCTCGGTGGGATTGCGCGACTACTGCATATATTTTGAGGGCAACGGGCAGAAGGATCCGCTGTTTTTGCAGATCAAAGAGGAGCCAGCCTCCAGTTATGCGCCCTATCTACCCGACGCCAAGCCGCAGCGCCACAACGGCCAGCGCGTGGCGGAAGGGCAGAAGGCGATGCAGGTGCAATCGGACCCGTTCCTCGGCTGGACGCACATCGCCGGGCGCGATTATCTCGTCCGTCAACTCAACGACCACAAGGGATCCATCGAATTAGAAGATTTAGAAGGCGGCGGCCTGGAGGCTTACGCAGAGGTCTGCGGAGAGCTGCTGGCTCGCGGCCACGCCCGCTCCGGCGACCCGCAAATTTTAACTGGCTACATCGGGTCCGGTGATGGTTTCGCCGAGGCGTTGGCGAAATTTGGCGAAGCCTACGCCGACCAGACGGAGAAGGATTGGAATGAGTTGAAGCGGTCCGGCAAGGCGGGGACGAAGGCGTAGAGGAAACGATGAACATTCCTAGGGCTATATTGCTGACTACACTTGTGATCTCGACGGCACTTTATGTCGAATCGCAAGTACCCACCTCGAAGCAGTGGAATCCAGCTACATATCATGGTCTCGTCGTGGGGAAAAGCACTCGCGCAGAAGTGTTCAAGGTTCTTGGCAAACCTAAGTGGGTTGGAAGAGAGCAAGACACTGGGGTTCCAATCATGAGTTATGACGTCACCAATCCATTGACTGGCGAACTTGAAGTCTATATATCTAAGGGAATTCTCGACTCGATGTCATTAAATCTTAAAGAAAATGTGAGTCAGAAGGACATCATCCGCTTATTTGGTCATAATTACATCGTCGTTCACTATGCCATGGACGATTGCCTTGACGATGGGGGAGCAGCGCCGATCTATCGAAATCCAAACGGCCCCATTAAGACGATGCAGTACCGTGATCGCGGCTTGGTAGCATATTTTGTTTATAACGATGATGAGACGGTAGATGCGATCATATTTACGAACAAACAGTATGGCCGCAACCATTCCCTGTGTGCAGTGCGCAGTAAGAAGAAATAGATCGCGAATGAGCAAGCTGGAAAACTGACCACTGACAACTGATCACTGACCACTGCTTTTACGCTCTCCCCGCGAACTCACGCGTCTCGGTGTAGACCTTTACCTTTTCGCCAACTTGAATGTAGAGCGGGGCTTTGATCTCCAGGCCGGTCTGGAGGCGGGCGAGCTTGGTGACGTTGCCGCTGGTGTCGCCGCGCGCGCCGGGTTCGGTGTAAGTCACCTCCAGCTCGACCTTCTCCGGCAACTGCAAGCCGATGGGATTGCCGTTGAACTTGTGCAGTTGGATGATCGCGCCCTCGACGAGAAAATCGAGCGCGCTGCCTATCATCTCCGGGGAGAGCGTATGCGTCTCGAAGCTTTCCTGATCCATGAAGTGCGAGCCTTCGCTGTCCGAGTAAAGGTAGCTGGCCTCGACTAGCTCCAGGTCCGGCTCCTTGAAGCGGTCGCCGGCCTTGAAGGTCTTGTCGAAGACCGCCTGGGTGAGCAGGTTGCGCATCTTGAGGCGGACGAGGGTTTGTCCGCCGCGCGCCGTGGGAGTGGAAACCTCGGCCTCCATGCAGTAGTAGGGGGTGTTCTCAAACTCGAAGTACATCTTGCGCTTGACGGTAATCGCTTCAATCAGTGCGGCCATGGATTCCTCGGAAGGTAAGGCTTTGCAGCCGAAAAGCGTGTGTGCGCTCATTCGGCTCCCCATCAATTATAGGAGGATGCCGTCTTGCCGGGCTTGCTCCTTTTTCTTGCCCGCCGCATCAAAGGAATGAGCCCGCCTGTGCGGGCATCTCTTACACAATAACGAGAACGACATGGCGCGTGAATTGCTTACCGCACGTCTGGAACGCAAAGAGTGTATCTCTGAAGTTGCCCAGTGCTACCACTTCGTCTTCGTCATCGACGAACTGGAGAGCTTTCCCTATGCCGCGGGCCAGTTTGTCAGCGCCGTGGCGCTGGACGCCAAAGGCAAGCTGCAGACGCGCGCTTACTCGATAGCCTCGGCCGCCAAAGGAAACAGATTTGAGCTGTGCGTCAATCGCGTCGAGGAGGGATTTTTTTCCAACCACCTGGCCGACCTGCCCGACCTGCCCATTGGCGCGACGATCCAGATTCATGGGCCGCACGGGCACTTCATACTCCACGAGCCGATTACCGACTCGATTCTGGTGGCCACCGGCACGGGCATCGCGCCGATGCGCGGCTATCTGCAATGGCTGTTTCCGGAGGACGGCCAAGATCGCAGCAATGGCAAGCAGATTTGGCTGGTCTACGGCACCCGCCATGAGAGCGATATTTACTATCAGGCCGAGTTCGAGGCGTTGGCGCGCCGCGTGCCTAACTTTCATTACCTACCCACGCTGAGCCGTGCGCTGGAGAGCTGGACTGGGTTGCGCGGCTACGTGCAGGAGCATGTGGCCAGGATTATTGAAGAGCGCGCCGTGCGGCTGGGCCAGACGCTGCCCGCGCCTCCGCTTGATCCCGCGCTGCCGGCCTCGGAGTTGAACTTCGACATATACGCCTACATCTGCGGACTCAACGAGATGGTCTCCAGTATGCGCGAACGGCTTGCTGCCTTCGGCTGGCACAAGAAGCAGATTGTCTTTGAGCGTTACGACTAAGTTGGAAAAATAGAATATTTCCGTTACAGATTAAACAGCTCCCTAAGCCGACGGGTCTGATTGCGGCTTACCGGAATTTCGGTCTTCTGTTTGTCGTTCATGCGCAACTGGTAACTGGATTTGAACCAGGGGACAACTTCGCGGATGTGGTTGATGTTGACCACAAAGCCGCGATGGGCGCGCCAGAAGAGGGCCGGGTCGAGCTGATCGAGAAGCTCTTCGAGCGTGCGGCACTTGGAGCTGCCTTCGAAGCTCTGCGTCACCACGCGAATCACGCCATCGTCGATGGCTGCGAAGCAAATCTCCGCCTGGTCGATGAGCAGAAGACGGCTCTGCACCTGGACGATCAATTTGGCGGGCTGCGGTGTTCGGCTGGCGCCCTGCGGACGGTTCAGTAGACGGAGTAGCGACTCGATTTGAGACTCGGGCAGCGAGCTAGTCGCGCCATTGAGTGAGCCGCCGGCTAAACGTCCGCGCACGCGTTCGACGGCCTGCTCCACGCGCGCGCGGTCGAAGGGCTTCAGCAGGTAATCGACCGCGTTGACGTCGAAGGCGCGCACCGCGTACTGGTCGTATGCCGTGGCAAAGACGATCTGCGGCAGCGCCACTTGCGGTGAGGGTAACTGCTCCTTCATCGCGGTCACTGCATTTGCCTCGGTCCTGCGGTCCATCAACTTCTGAATCACGGCAAAACCGTCGAGGCCGGGCATCTGCACATCGAGGAAGACCATGTCGGGATGGTGCTCCTCGATCAGCTCCACGGCCTCAATGCCGTTGGCTCCCTGGGCCACCACCTCCACCCCACCAACTTGCGCGAGCAGGTAGGCAAGCTCCTCGCGAGCCAGTTGTTCGTCGTCGATGATGAGCGCGGAGAGAGTCATGCGGAGCGAAAGAAGATTGCAGCTTGATTGTAGGGAGGCAGACGCGGCGGGTCAATTGCCGCGGCTGTTAAGCTGGGCGCATGGGCAAGCAGGAGCGTGACGTGGAAAAGATTGCGAGGGTACGGCGGCGTTTGCTGAAGTGGTACGAACGTTCGCGGCGCGACCTTCCCTGGCGGCGCAATCGTGATCCATATGCCATCTGGGTCTCGGAGATCATGCTGCAACAGACGCGCGTGGCGGTGGTGGTGGAGCGTTACCAGGCCTTCATGGCGCGCTTTCCCACGCTGCTTTCGCTGGCGCAGGCGCCGGAGCAGGAGGTGCTGGCCGCATGGAGCGGGCTGGGCTACTACCGGCGGGCGCGCATGCTGCACAAGGCTGCGCAGTTTGTCGCCAGTCACTGCCAGGGCAAGCTGCCGCGGACGGCGGCGGAGTTGCGCCTGCTGCCGGGCATCGGCGCATACACAGCAGCGGCCGTGGCTAGCATTGCATACGGCGAGCGGGTAGCCGTGGTTGATGGCAATGTGGAGAGGGTGCTCTGCCGGATGGAAGGCTGGAAGGTCGGCAGCGTCTCTCAGCTTCGGCGCAAGATCGAGGCCCTGGCCGCCGAACTGGTTAGCCCCCAGCGGCCAGGAGATTCGAACCAGGCGCTGATGGAGCTGGGCGCGACCTTATGCCTGCCTCGCAATCCGCGGTGCGAGGCATGCCCGGTGGCCGATGACTGCAAGACGCAGGGGGAACATCCGACCGCGCCCCGGCCACCGATGTTGCGCAGCGAAGTGGCTCACGCGCTCTCGTTGCGCAGCGGACGGAAGGCAGGCCAGGCGCATCGGGAGTTGTTGCTGGAGCAGAGACCGGCTGCGCAGACCGTGATGCCGGGGCTGTGGGAGTTGCCCGCGCTCGCTGAAACAGAGGTTCCCGAAAAAGACTTGCGGCTGACCTTGCGTCACTCCATCATGCAGGTGAACTACAACGTGCGCATTCGCGCGGTTTCTGAAAGCGATATCGACGCGCTGACTGTGGCATGCGGAGTGCGGCGCTGGGTTTCGCTGAAGGAAGCGACAGGAATGGCATTGACCGGGCTCACCCGCAAGGCGCTCACCCGCTTGCATCTGCTGGACGCCATTGCACCGCAGGCGGGCGACGACTTACTCTGAAGGGTCGATAAGGAGTATCCATGCATCGCAAATTAATTTTCGCCGTTGTGGCCGCAGGCATCGTGGCCGCCCCCTTTGTACGCGCCCAACAACCCGCAGCCAATCCGATACCTGAAATTGCCGGGCTGCCTGCGGGCGCGCGCGCTGCCGCTGCTTCTATTGACCCCGAAAAGATTCGCGCCCATGTGCGTTTTCTCTCGCTTGATTTGCTGGAGGGCCGCGGCCCCGGCGCGCGTGGCGGCGAGCTGGCCGCCGAATACATTGCCACGCAGTTTGCCCTGGATGGCGTGGAGCCGGCGGGCGACAACGGCACCTACTTCCAGCACGTACCGCTCTACGCGGTGCATACCATGGAGGAGAAGACGAAGTTTTCGCTGGTTCCCGCAACAGGCCAACCCATCGACCTCGCTTACGGGGCTGAAATTGTTTCCAAGGACCAGACCGGTCAGGCGACAGCCGACATCGACGCGCCCATCGTCTTTGTAGGCTACGGCATCGATGCGCCGGAGTACAAATGGAACGACTACGCCGGTCCAAACGGTTCGGAAATCGACCTGAAGGGCAAGATTGCGCTGATGATCGTCAATCAGCCGCCCTCGGACGACGTAAAGTTTTTCAAGGGCAAGGCGCTCACCTACTATGGGCGCTGGACTTACAAATATGAAGAGGCCGTGCGACGGGGAGCGGTGGGCGTGCTGCTCATTCATCGGACGGATCTGGCCGCCTACGGCTGGGAGGTGGTGCGCAACTCGCAGTCTGTGGAGAAAAGTTATCTGCAGGACGATCCCAGCGCGAGACTGCGCGCCGCGGCGTGGATTCAGCACGATGTGGCCCAGCGGCTGCTGACGCTGGCCGAGTTGGGCGATTTGGATAAGGCCATCGAACAGGCCGGCAAGCCGGGGACACTTCACGCGATTGAACTTCCCGTCAGGCTGAGGGCGCACATCGAGAGCCGCGTCCGCCGCTACGTTTCCGACAACGTGGTGGGCCGTGTGCCGGGAGTGAGCGCGGAAAACCAAGCTGTGATTTATACCGCGCACTACGACCATCTGGGCATCGACCCCGATATGAAAGGCGACAACATTTACAACGGTGCGGCGGACAACGGCACCGGTTGCGGCATCCTGCTGGAAATTGCCCGGGCCTACGCGCAATCGCCTGTGAGGCCGCCCCATGCGGTTTACTTTGCCTCCGTCACCGCCGAGGAGCAGGGTCTGCTGGGCTCGCAATTCCTGGGGCTGCACCCGCCGGTTCCCACCGCGCAGATGGCGCTCGACCTGAACTACGATATGCTGTTGCCCATCGGGATTCCCCGCTCGGCGAGCCTGGGCAACGCCGACCGCATCGACTTCTGGCCAACGGTTCAGAGAGTGGCCAAGGCATTTGACCTGGCTTTGCTGCCCGATCCCAATCCTCGCGCAGGCCACGCCTACCGTTCAGACCATTTCTCGCTGGCCCGGACAGGTATTCCCGCAGTCTCCATTGGCCAGGGCAATCTCTACGAGGGGCACGATGAAGCCTGGGGACGCGAGCAGTCCGAGGAGTACGTGAAGCACCACTACCACCAGCCCTCCGACGAGTACCGCGCCGACTGGGATTTTCGCGGCAACGCCAAGATGGCGCGTTTCGGATTTGTGCTGGGCTGGCTGGCCAGTGAGCAGCCCAAGAGCATTGAATGGCTTCCAGGAGACGAGTTCGAGGCCGCCCGCAAGGCCAGGCCCGCGCAGTGAACCTGTCTATACGGCTTCAATAAACCAGGCGTGGAATCACTCTTTCAGCAGGTGTTCTCCGCACCTTCTTGTTTGCAGGATCAGCGCATCCCGGCAGGCGTCTCGCGCATCAACTAGAAGATAGGGTTTTTGCCGCGCTGTCGTTTTTTTTCGGAACGGCAGAGCGGTCGACAAAATCTGAACTCAGCAACATCCCCCAAGGAGGAACAATGGCAAGCAAAGCAAGCGCGGTTTGGACAGGATCACTGAAGGAAGGCAAGGGCACAATCTCCACGGCGACGGGCGTGCTGAAAAATGCAAACTACTCATTCGCCACGCGCTTTGAAGGCGCAGCCACAGGCACTACGCCCGAGGAGCTGATTGCAGCGGCCCACGCCAGTTGCTTCTCCATGGCGCTGGGCGCGCAACTGGGCGGCGCGGGGCTGACACCCGCGAAGATCGAAACTCATGCGGCGGTCACCCTCGGCAAAGTGGGAGATGGATTCGCCATCACCCGTATCGCGCTCACCACTACGGCCAGCGTTCCTGGCGCAACTGCGGATGTCTTTGCCAAGGCCGCGGCCGACGCCAAGGCCGGATGCCCGATCTCGAAACTCTTCGCGGGCAACACCGAGATCACGCTCGACGCCAAGCTGGTGTAAGCAGATATGCGAAAGCCATGGCCGGAGCTGTAAGCTCCGGCCCGACAGACTCGTATTTCGAGCCTTAACAGGCGCTTAAGCCCATTCTCACGCGCCAGGATTTGACGCCATAATTTGACACCAAGTCCCGCATTTGCGAGACTCAAGATTGCTGCCGGTTCAGCAATCGCTGAACTTGTGTCTCGTGCCGAAGTGGCGGAATTGGCAGACGCGCGTGGTTCAGGTCCACGTACTCGCAAGGGTGTGGGGGTTCGAGTCCCTTCTTCGGCACCAATCATAGATAAAGGGTAATAATATGCTAGATAAGAGAGCCTGGTAGGGGTACTCTCTATACATGGAGCTGTCAAATATGGCTCACATCAGCGAAAAGCACAAGGATGTATTTTCTGACGTGTCTCATTCGTTTTCCAACTATTTCACAACCGACGAAGTGGAAGAAGTTAATCAAATGGCGGATCGTCTGCGTGCGATTTTAGATGCAACTATAGAGCGCCAAGAGGAATCGCTCAAGAGAAATCATTGAGGAGGCAAAACTGTGAATAGATTAAAATCACTTCCTTGGACACAAATACTACTTTTTCTTCTTCTAGTCGCAACAATCGCCAACTATATCGAACTACGCAAACTTAGTGACTCGGTTGACTCTATCTGGCTTCAACTAAGTTTAAGGAGATAATGCTATGGCAGCTCTTAAATTGCTTCGCCCAGACCACTTGATCAAAAATGCCGAGCAAAGCGGCTTTTTTCAATGCCCCGAATGTGGATTGATTTGGTTTGGAAGACCGGACATTAAGTTTTGTCCAGGAAATCACAATTCCCGACCTATTCCGGTCGCGGTCTTATGTCGGGAATGCGACAGAACTATCCCAATCGAGCATCTTGCAGAGCATCTTCAAAGCCGGACGCATACCCTTACATAGAGTGGGTATCGTATTTTCCCCTCACATCCCGCACTATCCCGCTACTTTGCGAAGTAAATTATTACCTAGAAAAGTAAATAGCGTCCCTTCCGCTCTACAATAAGCCGGTATGCCCACAGCCGTTCGTTCGCACGCAAAGATCAATCTCGGCCTGTACATTGGCGCGCCGCGCCCCGACGGCTTTCACTCTCTGGCCACCGTCTATCAAATACTGGAACTTTATGACCTGGTAACGGTTACCGCGCGCCCTGCGGCGGTGACGGCGCTGCGGCTGACCACCAACGATAGCCGCGTTCCCACCGATGAGCGCAACACCGCCTGGAAGATGGTCGCTCTGGCGCTGGAGGCGCTGGGTCTCACCGCCGAGGTCGAGATTCATATCGAGAAACGTCTGCCGGTGCAGGGCGGGCTGGGTGCCGGTTCGGCCAACGCCGTGGCGGCGCTGGTGGGGTTGGAGGTGGAGTTGGGGATAGCGAGTCAGCAAGTCAACGAACCACCGGGCTGGACTGCCCGCCGCCTCGAACTTGCAGCTCAAGTTGGTTCCGATGTGCCTTTGTTTCTCATTGGCGGCGCGGTTCTGGGCCAGGATCGCGGCCAGCAGGTCGAGCCTTTGCCGGATTTTGAGCCGGTCTGGTGCGTAGTGGCCACGCCGGAGGAAGGCGTCTCGACTCCGCAGGCCTTTCACGACTGGGACTCGCTCTGCGCCACCGAGGGTTTGACCGCGGAGGCCAGTGCAGATAAACTAAAGGAGTTGAGCCGCGCCTATGCCAGCGCCTTTGCGGAAGCGATTCCGGAAGGACGGCCAGGAGGCTCCTCCGGTGTTCTTCTCGATGAGGAGAACCTGGCCGGACCCCGAGAGTCCGCGCTTGTCCGCACCGGGATTACGAGCTGGATCGAAAACGACTTTGAACGCGTCGTTTTTCCCCAGCATCCTTCCCTTGCAGAAATCAAGCGCATTCTTTTGGGCGACGGCATGCCGGAGGAAGCCCTCTATGCTTCGCTGTCCGGGTCAGGTTCGGCACTCTTCGGGTTGTACCGGACTCGCGGAGATGCGGAAGCAGCGCAGACCAGGTTGAAGGAGCAGTTCCCAAGCCTGGAAGTGCGAATCACGCGCACTCTGCCGCGAGCAAAGTACTGGCGCGAAATGCTTCTGCCGTAAACAGGTTGACAGCCGTCCGTTGCGCAAGAGAGACTCGGCAACGGATGCAAAGTTGGGCGATCGTCTAATGGTAGGACAGTGCCCTTTGGAGGCACTTGTCCAGGTTCGAATCCTGGTCGCCCAGCCAAGTTCGAGTTGTCAGTATTCAGTTCTCAGTTGTCAGCAGCTCATGACCGAAGCCGGTTTTTCGCTGACCACTGACAACAGACGACTGTGAAAAACAGCAGCCAACGCAAACCAGCTTGGAGGCAATGCAGTGATGAAAGCTGAAGCCGTGACAGTGACGACCGAAGAAACACAGCAGGAGAGCGGGCCAGTGACGCCGGGCGACGGCATGGGCAAAGACTCCGTTTCCGCGGGATTCACGCTATCGCCCCCGGATGTTGCAGCCAAAGCCAAGGATGGCAAGCCTGCCCCCGAGCGCAAACGGAGCCGCAACCTGAGCGAGGACAAGCGCTTCAAGCTCTTCAGCGGCTCGGCCAACCGGCCGCTGGCCGAGGAAATTGCCACTCACATCGGAGTGAAGGTGGGCGAAGCCAAGATGCAGCGCTTTGCCGACGGCGAAGTCTACTTCCAACTGCTGGAGAATGTGCGCGGCGTCGATGTGTTTGTCGTCCAGCCCACTTGCTATCCGGTGGATCAACACCTGGTGGAGCTGCTGGTGATGATCGACGCGCTGAAGCGGGCCTCGGCGGCCAGGATCACGGTGGTGGTGCCGTATTACGGCTATGCCCGCGCGGACCGCAAGGACAAGCCCCGTGTGGCCATCAGCGCCAAGCTCGTCGCCGATCTGCTGACTACTGCCGGCGCCAACCGCGCCCTCTTCGTTGACCTGCACGCCGCGCAGATTCAGGGCTTCTTCAACATTCCCGTCGATCATCTTTACGCCAGCCCGGTGATGGTGAGCTACTTCCAGAAGTTGAACCTTCCCAACCTGACGGTGATTTCACCGGACCCAGGGGGCGTGGAGCGCGCCCGCTTCTTCGCGCAGAAGATGGGAGCACCGCTGGCCATTGTGGACAAGCGCCGCACAGACATCAATGTAGCCGAGGTGATGAACGTGGTCGGCGATGTAAAGGGAAAAAGCTGCCTCATCCTTGACGACATTATCGACACCGCCGGCACGCTGGTAAAAACCGCCGACGCGCTTTACGAGGCCGGAGCGGCTGCCGTCTATGCCGCCGCCAGCCATGCCGTGCTTTCCGGCCCGGCTATCGACCGCATTGCCAGCTCGCGCCTGGAAGAGGTGGTAGTCACCAACACCATTCCCCTGCGCGAGTCGGCACAGAAATTGCCCAAGATCAAGGTGCTCTCTATTGCCGGCTTGCTGGGAGCGGCCATCGAGAGCATTCACATGGAAACCAGCGTGAGTTCGCTGTTTAACTAGCTGTCAGCAATCAGCTCTCAGCGGTCAGCAATCGGTTTTTACTGAAGGCTGATGGCTGAAGGCTGATAGCTGGCCTCAACAAAGGGAGCGGAACAATCCGGTTCGCAGCAAATGCCGGAGCTGATCGCTGACGGCTGAAAGCTGAAGGCTGTATTTCCGTGCCCGAAATCAGGAAACGAGAGACGAATGCCAGAATTAGTCGTAGCCAAGCCCCGCGAGGGCAAGTTCAACAAGAATGCCGCGCGCCGCGTGCGCGCAGCGGGAATGATTCCCGCGGTGCTGTATGGTCCGGGGCACGATCCGGTGGCCATCGAGGTGGACCCCAAGCAAATTGCCCGGATACTTTTCTCCGAAACCGGCCACAACACCATCTTCGATGTCGAAGTCGCCGGCCAGAAAGCGGCCAAGGCCATGGTTGTTGATTTGCAGCGTGAGCCGCTGAAAGACAAGTTGATTCATATCGACCTCAAGCGCATCGCCATGGACAAGGTTCTGCGCGTCAAGGTGCGCGTCAAGTTGCTGGGGATTCCAGAGGGCGTCAAGACAGGAGGCATTCTCGACCAGGTCATGCGCGAGGTGGAAATCGAGTGCCTGCCTGCCGATATTCCCAGCCACTTCGATGTGGATGTCAGCCATCTGGAGTTGCACCAGGTGTTGCGCGTCAGCGGGTTGCCTCACTCGGAGAAGATCAAGTATCTAAACTCCGAAGATGCGACCGTGGCCCACGTTGTCACCATTCGCGAGGAAGCGCCTACACCTACAGAGGTGGAGGCAGCGGAAGCAGCAGCGGCAGCGGCAGCGGCGGCAGAGGGTGCACCCGCCGAGCCGGAGGTTGCCAGGAAGGGCGGCAAGCCAGGGGAAGATGCGGCCAAGAAGCCCGATGCGGCAGCCGCGGGAAAGAAGCCCGATGCGGCAGCCGCGGCCAAGAAGCCCGAGGCAAAGAAGTAACCCTTGGCCGAGGAAAGCCAGTTCGGCGAACGCAATGGCCCCTTTCTGGTGGTGGGGCTGGGCAATCCCGGCGAGGAATATCTGTGGACCCCGCACAACGCGGGGTTCATGGCCATCGACCGCATCGCCCAGCAAGAGGGCGTTGTGGTCGGAAACCGGCGATCGAAGGCCATGACCGCTACCTGCCATATGGCGGGACGCGTGGTGGTTCTGGCCAAGCCGGAGACGTTTATGAACCTGAGCGGGCTGGCTGTGGCCGCGCTGGTTCGGGAGTTTGAGGCCGACCCGGCCCGGGATCTGCTCGTGATTCAAGACGAGTTGGACCTGCCGCTGGGCAGCTTCAAGATCAGGGAGCGCGGATCGCCTGCCGGGCACAACGGAGCCCGCAGCGTGACCGGCGCTCTGGGCTCTGAGGAGTGGCTGCGCATTCGCATTGGCGTGGGCTTGGATCTTCCGCCGGAAGCTATTGAGGCGAGCGGCGGCAGGCGTCCCGGTAGAGATTATCTGCTCTCGCCCATGCGCAAGGCGGATTTGACGGTGCTGGACGAGGTGCTGGACCGGGTGGCAACGGCTACGCGGCACATCCTCGAAGCGGGACCGGCAGCCGCGATGAACGAGTTCAACCGCCGCGAGCGGAACAGTGCGGCGGAGGAGTAATGAGGGCCCAAAACCGCCGGGATTTGCTGGCGGACAAGGCTGAAGAGCAAGTTTGGAATGCAAGGCTGAAGATTGGGGCTGGCCCTGATTATTCAGCGGAAAAGGAAACCGGATGTCCCGTGTGTATGAAGTAATGTTCATTGTTCGGCCAGATGCGGCCGAAGAAGATGTCGACAAACTGATCGCCGGCTTCTCCGAAAACGTCACCAAGGGTGGCGGAGTGGTGAAGACGGTGGAGAAGATGGGCAAGCGCAAGCTCGCCTACATGGTGCGCAAGTTTAACGACGGCAACTACGTTCTGCTGACCATCGAGGCCAACGGCGCGGTGGTGCTCGAGCTGGAGCGCCGTCTGCGCGTTACCGAGCCGGTGATCAAATTCATCACCGTGCGCATCGACGAGGAAGAGAAGCGCCTGGCCAAGGTCAAGGCCTTGCGCGGCGTTCGCCGGAGCGCAACACCGGCCCCTGCGCATGCCCCTGCGGCGGAGCCTGTCCTGGAAGCGGAAGAAGCCGCCGAGGCAGTTTAGGTTTAACCAGAGGCCGGTTGTCAGATGAGAATAGCCGGCAGAAACGTATTTCCTGACCACTGATCACTGTCCACTTTTCACAAGAGAGTAAAGAGGAAACAGCATGTCTGAAGAAATTGAAGCAAATGCGCCCGAGACGAGCGCACCTGAAGCTCCCCAAGCAGCGCACGGCCCGGCTTCGGGCTCTGCCCATGCCCGCCCCGGCGGACGGCCCGGCGGACGGCCCTCCAGCGGCGGCGGACCCGGAGGCCGCGGCAAGTTCTTTCGCCGCAAGAAAGTCTGCAAGTTCTGCACCGAGAAGATCGATGCGATTCCTTACCGCGATGTTCGGCTGCTGCAAGGTTTTGTGGCCGAGCGCGGCAAGATCGTGCCCCGGCGGCTTACCGGCGTATGCACCAAACACCAGCGCCGCCTCACCCGCGCCATCAAGCAGGCCCGGAATATCGCCCTGCTGCCTTTTGCCACGCGGCACTAATGCGATTTCAGGCAGAGTATTCCTGGAATTGCCGTAACCATCGGCTGCCTTCTGCCGTCTCATGCAGCTCTCTCCAATCAGGGCTTGCATGGCGTGAAGTGAGTTTGCGGAAGGCAATATTGTGGATGCCGAATAAAACTGAGTGCGGTACGTCTGGGCACAAGTCAACACCGCCCGTGGCGGCAATCCGCACACTGGAGAGTCAATCATGGAAGTCATTCTGAAGGAAGATGTATTGCATTTGGGCAACCGCGGCGATCTGGTCAAAGTGGCCGATGGCTACGCCCGCAACTTTCTGCTGCCTCGCAAGCTGGCGCTGCAGGCCACGCAGGCCAACAAGGCCGTCGTCGAGCAGATGAAAGCCGCCGCCGCCCGCCGTTTCGCCACGGAAAAAGCGCTGGCCGAGGAATTAGCCGCAAAGCTCGAGCCTGTCGAGCTCGAATTCACCCGCAAGTCGAGCGAGGCCGGCCATCTCTTTGGCTCCGTCACCTCGTCCGACATCGCCGCCGCGCTCGACGCCAAGGGCTTCGAGATCGATCGCCGCAAGATTCACCTGGACGAGCCTCTCAAGTCCATCGGCGAATTCAGCGTGGCCATCAAGCTCTACCGCGAAGTCACTGCCCACATAAAGGTCAAGGTCCTGGCCGAAGCCACGGAAGAAGTCGCTGCCGCCGAGCCTGCTGCGGAAGCTGCTAAGGCCGAGTAGCTCTTCTCAACCTGCTATCCCGCCTCTCGATTCGCCGAGGGGCGGATGTGTGTTTCATTAGGCGTCATTGCGGACAATTTCTCGCCGCTCTCACGCCTCAATTGCTTGAAAGCCCAATTGCCGGGCGGCATCCAGCAGCTGGCTGTCGCCGGAGATGAAGACGCGGCCTTTGGGACGGCCAATACACCAAACCATGGCGGCGGCAAGTTGCTGGGCATCAGCAGCCTTCAAGGGAAAGCGGTCCACGAGCCGTTCGGCTTGCTCGCGCAACGGCTCGCTTGGATCAATCTCAAGCCAATCAGACCGCATCCTCTCCAATCGGACCTGAGCTTGTACGTGTTCGTTGGGCGTCATCTGGCCTATCCTGACCAGACGCGCAAACGCGCCCCGCACTTCGACCGGCGCCGACCACCAGACGGCCATCTGGTATTGTTTGCTCATCGCCAATGCGACTGGGGTTGCCTGCCGTTGGACACAAAGGCGAACCAGAGTACTCGAATCCCAAAAGGCATCGTCCATGGATCAATCGCCCTTCGCCCATTCGATGGCTTCTTTCACAGCTTCATCGGGGACAGATGGTGCGGGCAGCGCCCAGAAGGCCTCCCAGTCCATCTTCTCCTTTGGCGCTCTCGCTTGTCCGGTGGCAATCAGATAAGCCACTTCTGCTTCATGGTCACCTTCCGGGGGCAGAGGCAGCGTGAATGGCAGTATGCGCGCAATAGGTTTGTTCCGGTCCCGCACTACAACTTCTTCGCCATTCCGGACGATCTGGAGGTAGGCGGAGAGCTGGTTCTTCAGGACGCCGATGTTCACGGTTCTCATGGGTCTATTCTATGCCAACTTAGCTAACTTAGCCAAAACTGAGTCCATTACGCCAACTTAGCTAAGTTAGCCAAGTTGAGACCATTCCTAAACCATTGCCCGTTCCTTCACCGTCAAATACTTATTTAGCACCGACGAAGTGAGCGCCTCGGGATTCAGGTCGAGGGCGAGTGCGCCCTGCTCGTGGAGACGCGCCAGCAGCAGTTCGCGGCGGCCGGCCATCTCCTGAGCGGCGGAGGAGCGGAACATCTGCTCCAAATTTTTGGGCCTTGCCTGAGCAATTTGCTCAACCTCAGGCTGGGCCATGGCGACAAAAAGCAGCACGTGGCGGCGCAGCAGTTGCAGCGCGCCGTCGATGACCTCGGGGCGCATAGCGGTCTCGGCCAAATCCGTCACCCACAAAATCAATGACCGTCGAGGTTGCAGACGATTGAGCACAGCCGTGGCTCTCAGATGGTCTGCCTCGCCGGTTTCTGTATGCACCTGTGCCAGCAACTCGATCAGCTGCCGCAGGTGGGCCGCGCCGCGTCCGGGCAAAAGCCGCTGCTGAATATTCTGCCCATAGGCCAGCAAGCCTACTCGGTCGCCGGAGTAAAGCGCCAGTTGGGCCAGAGCAACGGCCGTCGTGCAGGCGTGGTCGAGCTTGCTACTCGGCGTAGGGCCTGAACTTTTCGACGACTGTGCTAGGGCCACGCGCGCCCTCATCAGCCGCCCGCAATCGAGTACGATCCACACCGGCTGGCTGCGCTCGGTCTGGTATTGGCGGGTGATGAGGCTGCCGCGCCGCGCCGTGGCCGTCCAGCAGATGTCGCGCAGATCGTCGCCCTCGCGATAATCGCGCAGGCTCTCGAAGTCGCGGCCCAGGCCACGCTGCTGCGCGCGTCGCAGTTGCAGTTCGATCTGGCGGCTGCGAGCGAGGAAGATCTGCTGCTCTTCGCTGGTGCGCAGCGCCGGGTAGACGCGCACCGTCTGCGTGAGCGGCGCTCTTGCCCAGCGCTCGGCCAGCCCCAAAGGCGACCGGTAACGCACATAGAGCCAGCCTGTCTCACAGTCGCCACGCTCGTTGGGTTCGACGCGGTAGCGCAGTTTGGCCGGCACGCGGGGAAATGCAGTCAGTCGGAGCGTTTCCAGTTCTGCAACCATCGCCGGAGGCAGATCGTCCACCAGCCGGCAATCGATGATCATCTGGCTGCGATTTTCTATCGTCAGCTCAATCTCTGTCTCGCTGTCGAGCGCCGGAGCATTCAACCAGCTCCTGCCTGCGGATAGTTGTGCCGCAGCGGGCAGGCGCAGGCCATCAAGTAGCGCGAAGAGCAGCACCAGCCCGTCCCATGCCGGCATTGCGTAGGCCAGCCGCCCGTCCCAGAAACCCGGAACCAGCCAGACGAAGCCCATCAGCAGCAGGCCGATGCTTCGAGGTGTCAACCCAAAGCTCCAGCGCCGCCGCCGCTCGCAGACGGCGCTCACCGGGGCGGGATGAAGAGACGGAGATATCATTGCCTCGGCACCGGCACGGCGGCGATCACGTCGGCCAGCACGCGGTCGGCGTCGAAGCCCTCCAGTTCAGCCTCGGGCTTCAACATCACGCGATGCCTCAGCACCGGCTTCACGGCTCGCTTCACATCGTCGGGCAGCAGGTAGTCGCGGCCATCGAAGGCGGCTGCCGCCTGGGCCACACGCATCAGGCTTACGGCGGCGCGCGGACTCGCTCCCAGCAGCAACGTGGGCCACTCGCGCGTGCGCCGCGCCAGCGTCAGAATGTAGTTGGTCAGCTCCGGCTCAATGCGAATGGCGCGCACCTCGGCGCAGGCCGCGGCCAGCAACCCATCTGGAATGGGCGCAATCCGAGCATCTTCCAGCAGCCCCGCGCCCGAGCCTCCGTGGTGCCGCTCCAGAATCTGCCGCTCCTCTGCTTCGCTGGGATAGGCCACGCGAATCTTGAGCAGAAATCTGTCCAGTTGCGCCTCAGGCAGCGGGTATGTGCCCTCGAAATCGATCGGGTTCTCGGTGGCGAAGACGGTGAACCACGCGGGCAGCGGGCGGCGCGTTCCGTCCGAAGTTACCTGCCGCTCTTCCATGCACTCCAACAGCGCGGCCTGGGTGCGCGGCGGCATGCGGTTGATCTCATCCACCAGCAGCAGGTCGGTGAAGACAGGGCCCGCATGAAAGACAAAATCTGCGGAACCGGGACGCAGAATCGTGGTGCCCAGAATATCGGCCGGCATCAGGTCGGGCGTGGCCTGCACACGCTGAAAGCCGAGACCGAGCAGCCGCCCCAATGCTTTCACGATCAGAGTTTTTGCAATCCCCGGCACGCCCTCCAGCAGCGCATGGCCCTGGCAGAGAACGGCGATCAGCACCTCCTCGATCACCTCGCCCTGTCCGGAGATCACCCGGCCCAACTCCGCGCGTGAGTGGTCGATAAGCTGGCTGGTCGCGCGCAACCCCTCCGGGCCTTTGGCGTTTTGGTGGAGTTCTTGTTGGTTTTCCTGACTCATAAAACCCTTTCCTGCTGACTAAGTTGAATATTCTCAGATTGCGCGGCGTGACTGCCGGTCTGACGGCTCGGCCTTGCCGCTTCTTTCAATTTTTCGTAGTGCCCGTGCAGCGATTGAATCAGCTTCAGCGCCTGTCGTGAATCGACGGTCTCGCCCCATGCGGCTTCTTCGCAAGCGGTCAGATCGGCTTCCAGATTTGCGTCTGCGCGCGGAAAGCGCCGGCGAATCACCGCAGCCAGTTCGTCCGCGCCCATCTTGCTCGCCCCGTGCCCACAGAGCCGCAAACTATGCCGGCGGAAACGCTCCCAGGCAACCGCAACGGCTGTCGATGCGGCTCCGGCCTTGCGATAGAGCGAGCCCAGCGCCTCCAAAAATTCAATCGGCGTGGCGCGCGCCAGCGGAGGCAGGTCGCGCACTGGCCCGCTGCGCCGGCTGAAGCTGAGCACCACCAACAGCCCCAGCACTGGCAGGCCGATCCACAGCATCGTCCACGCAGGCCCACCCGCGTAGCTCCAGGCCGTGCGAATCTCCCCATGCAGCGACTCGTCCCAGTAGAAGCGATGTCCCGCACGCGGCCCCAGCGAAGCCAGCAGAAGGTAGAGATTGTGTGCGCGGCTCAGCGAGCCGTTTTCCAGCGGCGTCGAGCTGGCCCACCAAACAATGTGCCCCTTACCCCAGTCGTACTCCACTACCGCCGGATGATTCGCACAACTATACTCGACGCGATGCGCCGGGTTGTCCTCATCCCAGGTGGCCTGCGGAACCATCCACACCTCGCCCGAATTGGCCAGCGCATCTAGCCCCTCAGGTTCCAGCCTGCAAGCGGCAAAGTGAAACTCGTTGGGAGGTTGACTGGCCTCGCCGGGCAAGATGTATCCGCCCATGTAACCTGTGGCTAGTACGCGGCCGCCGCGCCCCACAATCTTACGCACCGCCTTGATCTCCTCCGGCTCGCTGGAAAGTGGCTGAGCAAAGATCACCACCGTCTCAGGTCCAGCCGTCGCGGCCAGCTCGCCGAGCGGCCGCTCCCAGCGTTCAATCTGATAATTGGAGCGAAGCAGAGTCTCGTAAGCGGCGCGCGCTCCGTGCTGTCCGGCCAGGTAGGTCGAGGGCAGCGGATTGTTGTTGTCGTTCCCATTGGGCAGCAGAAAGCCGGTGGCCACGGCCAGCGCAACCGCAATCCCCATGCACCACAGCAGCAATTTGCGATCCGGGGCGTCGAGCGTGGAGAGAAATTTCATCGCGCACCGCCGTTCTGGTCCATAAATTCTGGGTGCCCCACCATCGCCGCGTCTTTGTTTTTGCGGCTAGGGTGGGATTCGTACAATAGCTCATCTACCAGTTCCTCTGCTATGCGGTAATCGCTCTCGCCAGCCGTCCGGCCACCATACCAGGTCCGCTCAAAACTGCCAGTGAGCATAGCGAGTCCCGTGCGGCGCGGGTCGTCAGCTGCGACCAGCTCCAAGTACTCGCGTGGAGTACGCGCCCTGTCCGTCGGCCACAACCGCCTCGATTCCAGCCGTGAAATCGCCGTCCAGTAGACAAAATGAATCGCCTCGCGCCACTCACCCGCGGCGGCAGCGCGGCGCGCATCGTTGAGCCACAGTTGCCAGTCGCGAGCCGACGCGGCTCCTGCGGCAGGCCCGTCGCTCTCCGGCACCAGCCGCAGGCGCCAGCGGCGTTCCAATTGCAGCAGCCCCCAGGCCAGCCCCACGCACACAGCCAGAATGAAGCCCCACACAATCACGCGCCCCACCCATTCTGAATTTGCATGAAGCTTCGCGATGCCTGCAAAGAACTGGTTCAGCCACTCGCCCAGCTTTTCCAGGATTGAATCCCGCGTTGTGTGCGCTTCCAGGTTGCGAAAGTCTCGGCCGGCCAGCACCTGCTTCATCGTGTTTCGCTCTTGGGAGTAATCCGGCGCTGCAGTTGGCGGGCCTGCCGCCGCACTGTCTGCCTGTGCGATCTCCTGGGTCAGACACGTCTCGGCGGCCTGCAACAACTCGCTTGTGGTCGGCTTGGGTGGCCGCGCCGCCTCCACTTCCAGAGTCTCCTCGGGACTTTCGTCAGTCTCGCTCTTGGCCCTGTCTAAAGGGCTCACATCCGGTTTGTTTTGAGAGTTGTTTTCGTCCTTGCCTGGCGCTTTCTCCGGAGTTGTGTCCTTGATTTGAACGATGGCCAGCAGCGCGCGAAGCCAGCCGTAGCGCACCAGCCGCCGTTCCGCATTGGGAGTATTGCCGAGCGGCACGCGTTCGTCCTGGCCAACAAGCTCTGGATCGCAGCTTTTCGTGTCCCGCGCCTTGGCGCATGCCTCCACAACGACATTCAGTTCAACCAGGTGCTGGCGGTACTCAACCAGCGTTGCCTCGCGCAAATTTTTCGCGGGCTGTGCGGGCTCATCGGCGCAAGCGGGCAACGCGTAAACGCCCGCGGCAAAAGCCACAGCCAGCGCCGCGCCAGCGAGTTGATTTCGAGCCGTCAAACCTGATCCTCAGCCGCCTGCTCAGCCACAGGCAACAAACCGTCTTTGCGCAGTCGCTGGTCGTGGTAGAGAACGGCAAAGGCGGTCGAGAAGGCGGACCACAGCAGCGCCATCCACAGAAAAATGAAAGCCAGGCAGCACAGCGCAAACAGAACGATTCCCGCGATGCCCGCCACGGACGCCAGATGTATGTGCAGCGCCATCGCGGCAAGAACCCCAATTCCGAAGACCACTGCCAGTCCCATGACGCCCGCCATTTCTGCCCCATAGGCGAGTGCGTAGATCACCAGCAGGACCAGAAAGATGCGTCCCTTTGATCCCTTGGTGAGCTGGCCGCTGCGCCGGAGAGCGGCTCGGGCCGTAAGCCCCTCGGCGAGCGATGCGGGAAAGGCCAGCGAGAAGCGCATCGCCATGATGACGCCGTAGACCAGGGCGGCAATGAACAACAGCATCTCCAGCGGCAGCAGAATGAAGAGCGTGGTAGGGGGTGTAGTCTGGTGCGAGGCGAACAGCGCCATCGGAACGAACATCACCAGCTCCAAAACCAACGCCGGAAGGAAGGCGATGATGTAGGCGAGAAACAACAGCCAAAGATAGTGGCCTATGCGTTTCCAGGCTAATCCATAAGCCTCGCGGAAGGTAACCACGACGCCCAGATTGGCCTGCAACGCGGCGTAAATAGAGGCTGCCAGATAGAACGCGAAGATTGCCAAATTCAGCGGTAGCGTGACGAGTATGACCGGGATGATGATGCGGAATATCACAGCGGGATCAGGATTCGTTTGCTGCTGCGTGAGAATGGGAACGAAAATAATCGCGCCGGCCAGGGCAATGATCAGCAAGTATGCGGCTGCCAGAACGGAGGCAATGCCGATGAAAAGTTTAAGTTGGGAGCGTATGAGACGGTAGATGCGGTCGAGAATCTGGCCGAAGGTCATGGGAAGCTGGTGTGCTAATTGCAGAGTAGCGGGTGCGTTCATTGGGATTCTCCTGAAGTTGGCGAAGTTGCTTTCCTGGCCTGCGGAAATTCTACGTCTTGCGGGGGTTCAAGGACTGGCGCAGAGATTTCTCCAGTCGCAACCACCATCCCCGCCTGCTGCATCATCCACTCAATGTCGAATCCCTCCTGGCGGATGCGCTGGTCGTAGTAAAAGAGCACCTGTGCGATGCCATAAACCGGCCGGACGAGCGCCTGAACCGCAAAAGACGCGCCGTAGATGATGAAGACCATTACCACGGAGGCGGCTTGCTGGTGTTGAGTGTCGCCTGAACTGAGAAACAGAGAGAGGATGATCGTCAGGGGCAGCGTAATCGCCATCGAAAGAATCCAGCCGAGGAACGCAACCAGAAGGTAAAGCACAAAGATGCGGCCCTTCGTTCCGTGGCTCAATTTTGAGGATCGCTTGATCGCGGGCCATGCCTCAATCTGCTCGACCACGCAAGCGGGGAAGGCCAGAGAGAGACGGAGCAGCATCCAGATAACGTAGGCAATCACAGCGATGATGACCGGAAAAATCAGCAGGCCAATGAGCGCGCCGCTGGCGGCGCCTCCCGTGCCCGCACTCCTCGCCAATACAGCACCCCCGGCAATGAGGAAGATCAGCACGATCCATGCAGCCAGGGGAGCGGCTCCGATCATGAGGCCCTCAAGCACATACAGCCAAATGTAGCGCCAGCCGCGCCGCCACACGCTCTTATACGCGTCGCGGATGGTTGTCGTTTGGCCCAGGTGAACGCGGGATACAGCATGGCTCATGGCCGCCATGGCCAGCGCCGTGACCGCCAGAAGAACCGGCAGCGCCACCAGCGTGACTCCGATGGCGAAGACCGCGACAAGAACATAACCCGCCTCTTCAGAGACAGAGCCTGCTCCGGCCGCGTTCCACCATGCGACCACCAGGCCGATGATGCAGGCCAGCACCACGATCACGCCGGTGGGGATGACGGAGATTCCCAGAAACAGTAGAAAGCGCGAGCGATAAAGCTGTGCGGTGCGGTCCAGAATCTCGCCCAGCGTCGAGGGGCGCAGCGGCTCATTCATACGTGGCTCCCGGGTCTTGCTGCGTGGCAGGCGCAGCCAGTCCGGCGGCCTGCATCATCCACTCGATGTCGTAGCCCTCCTTGCGCACTCGCTGGTCGTAGTAGAAGAGCGTGATGCCGGCCGCCCAGATCGGCCCTAAAAAGCTATTGGTAAAGAAACCAATCACCTGCGAAAGCGCTGTAATGCCCGGTCCCAGCGGCTGTCCGGGATGCTTGAAGGCAGCCACAAAAACAAAAAACTGAGTAACGCCGGCCAGTACCAGCTTGATGACGCCCACCAGCAACCCCAACATAAAAATGCGCCCCCACGACCCTTTGGCTAGCTCAATGCTGCGGCGGATCGCCTGGCGGGCCTTCAGGTTCTCCACCACGCAGGCCGGAATCGCCAGCGAGTAGCGCAGGCCCATGAGGGTGGTATAAACCGCGGCAGGAATGAGCAGAAGAACAAAGATCACCGAAGCTAATCCGACGATGACCAGCGTTTGCGGATTTGACATCGCGGCCTGCTGCGCGGCGAGGTTTGTTCCGAAGCCTTTCACGTATGCGGCCATCATTCCGAAGTAGCCGCAGTAAAGCAGGAAAATGGGCGTAAAGACAATCAGCCCGGTGATGGTCATCAGCCACAAGTAGCTGCCCAGACGGGGCCGGATGCTCTGGTAGGCGCTGCGGATAGTGGCTGGTTTGCCCAGATGGACCCAAGCCACAGCGCGGCTGGTGGCAGCCATAACCAAACCATATATGAGGAACGAGATCGGCATGACGATTCCCGCAGTGGTCAAAGTGAGCCATTGCATATATTCCGTCGTATGCGTCGTGCGGAGCGCCTCTGTGAGTCCAATCTCGAGCATGCCCAACACCAGCAAAGCGCCTGCGTATGGGACGGAGATCCCGGCAAAGAGCAGAAAATGCATGCGATAGAGCTGCGCGGTGCGGTCCAGAATCTCACCCAAAGTCATCGGGCGGAGGTTGCTTTCCATGTTGGGCTCCTCGCAAATGCAAGGTTTGCGTTTGCCGGGATACTAACACAACTCCGCGCTATTCCAGATGCTGAATCGGGGTTCCCTCGGTGGGCTTCAACTCGAACTGCCGGCGCCATTCGTCGTCGCTCAGCGTTTGGTTCTCTACCACCTTGTCAATGGTGAGATTGATCTCGATCTCCTCCAGCGGGCGCTTGATGACCACCGTAGTCGGATACTTGTTCGCGCCGAATTCCCGGTACCCCGTATAGAGGACATGGGTCTCCAGATTGCCCTCGCTGTCGAATATATCTTGTTCATAAGGCAACAGGTCGTCGCGGCGGAAGGTGATCACGCGCACCGGCGTCAATTGACGGCTCCCCGGCTTGCTGCGGCTGATGGTGAGAACATATTCTGGGATGTTATATAAGTGCTTCCGGGCCGCGTCCTCTACTGTTTCCGTGTCCGTCACCACCGCGTACAGATCGTCCGGCTCCAGCCCCCGCACCACCAGCGCGTCCAGGAAAAACCCCGGCCGCAGGTTTTCCAACTGGTTGGCCGATTTCTTCTTCAGAAATTTATTCCCTCTGAAAACCACGTTCTTTGAGGGAATCCACAGTGTGAATTCCTTGCCGTCGCTCACCATGTCGAAGGCGCGCGTGCCCACCACCGGAACTCGCCCATAGACCCGCAGCATCTCCGGCTTGCGCATCAGGATGTTTCCGCGGAAGGTGGGGTAGTCCTTGGCCACGCCTTCCTTGGACTTGAGCACGCTGGCCTGAATCTCCACCCAGGCTGTCATGTTTTCCATCGCAGCCCAGCGCTGGTTGAGGTGCTCCACCAGATCATCCGGCGCCACCGTCAACTCAATCAACGGCGCCTTGGGAATCGGCAGCTTGCGCGTGGTGGGAAACAGGGAACACCCCGATAAAAGAAGCGGAAGAACCAGAACCGCGGCGGAAGCGAGACGACACTTTGTTTTCATCTTCCCCCTGCCTTCTTCATCGCGTTCCGGTAGCTGGCCACGTTGCGCGCGTGCTCTTTCGCGGTGCTCGCAAACAGCGACCCGCCCTGCGGATCGGCTCCCGCAGCCACAAAGTAAAGATAGTCGGTTTTCGCCGGCTCCATGGCCGCCTTGAGCGAACGTAATCCGGGATTGGCCACCGGACCCGGCGGTAATCCGGCGTGCAGATATGTGTTGTAGGGCGTATCGAGCTTCAGGTCGCTCTCGTGAATCACGCCCCGCCAGCGTCCCTTGAGTTCCAAACCGTAGATTACCGAAGGATCGGTCATGAGCGGAATCTTTTTGGCCAGCCGGTTCTCAAAGACACTAGCCACCAGCGGGCGCTCCGCGTCCAGCGCCGTCTCCCGTTCCACCAATGAAGCCAAAGTCACCACTCGATGCACGTTCCCTTTCAATCCTATTTGTCCGGCCACCGCGCGAAAGCGTCTCACCATCGCCGCGCAAATCTGCGCCGCGGTCACCTTGCGCTGAAAATGATATGTATCCGGAAACAAATAACCCTCAAGGCTCTTTGCTCCGGGGTCCAGGTCGGCCACCAGGCTCACCTGTTTTGCCGCAGTGTTGAGAAAATTCTGCTGCGTGCCAAAGCCCGCCTGCTCCAGCCGCGCGGCAATCTCAAAGATGTTCGCGCCCTCCGGCAGGGTTACCGCCTTGGTAAACACATCGCCATGCGCTATGCGCTCATAAACTTCAATGGCCGCTGCCGGATGGTCGAAGCGGTACTCGCCCGCCTTGAGTGTGCCGTGCCTCAACCAGCGCGCCATATCGAAGCCGTAGCGGCTGCGTACAATCCCCGCCGCTTCCAGTTGCCGGCCGATCTTCGCCGTGGTCGCCCCAGGCGCAATCTCGACAAAACTCTCCGTCTCCGGCCCGAAGGGCGTATAAACCAGCCAAGCAGCTCCCGCAACCGCCGCGCCCGCCGCCAGCAGCAAAACCAGCAAGAGCGTCCGCAAGCAGCCCCCGCCAGAACCCTTTTTTCGTCTGCTCGTCCCTCTGCGGCGCGCCATCTCTTGCAGTCAACCCTTCTCAACCTTAAAAACGCGGAAAATCTCCCTCGCGACCCACTCTCTTTGATTGTACCGGGCGTGAGTGTCCTAAACAGGGCATTTCTACACTTTGGTACCCAAGCCGTAAGCTACGGGTAAATCGCTCCGCAGGGTGTACAGTATCGGCAAAGCTCCTATGTTGGAGGAATGTAGCGCCGGCCTCCCGGCCGGCTGTCGTGCGGGCGTCCTCGCCCGCACATATCCAGGCACAATTACTAAATCACACAGCCAGTCGCAGTACCAATCCCATACATTACAATGCCCAACTGGAGTAGAGCATTCGCAGCGAATCGTAGATGTTGCTTAACGAAATTTTACTAGCAGACTGATTGCCTGTTTCGCTGGAATGGAGTATTTTCTCGGCTAGAGGGGCATTTATGACCAAGAAAATCACCGTCTCTAAGAATGGTCCGTATATCGTCTCCGGCTCTGTACCGCTTGCGATTCAAACCATTGGTGTCAATCGCAAAGGCGAGTCCACCGAGTGGGTCGAGGGCAGGGCATTTGCCTCTTCTCCTGAGTATGCGCTTTGCCGTTGCGGCCAGTCGAAGGCCAAGCCGTTCTGCGATGGAACACACTCCAAAATCGGCTTCAGCGGTACCGAAACAGCTAGTCGTGCTCCTGTTGCGCAGCAGGCAACCGTGCTTGATGGCCCGGCAATGCAACTCCTCGATGCGGAAGATTTATGTGCATTCGCACGCTTTTGCGATCCACACGGTCGAGTCTGGAACCAGGTGGAAAGAACCGGCGATGAACGAACACGTGCGCAGTTTATACGTCAAGTAGGAAGTTGTCCCGCTGGCCGTTTGATTGCGGTAGACAAAGAAACTGGCAAGCCAGTTGAACCAAAGTTTCCGCACTCGATCGGAGTGGTGGAGGACCCTGCGCAGAGTTGCAGTGGCCCGTTGTGGGTGCGCGGAGGGATAGCGCTCATAGGCGCCGATGGCCAAACCTACGAATTGCGGAATCGCATGACCCTCTGCCGTTGCGGCCGATCCGAAAACAAACCCTTCTGTAACGGGGCGCATGCTGCCGAACCCAAGTTCAATGATGATATCTAGCCCACCTCCGCCAAGCCTTCACCGGGTTCCGCGAAGGAAAGCTGCTCAATAGTTTTTGGAAGCCATGGACAAGGCAAGATGCACGAAGAAATGGAAGACGCGAAGCAGATCAAACGAAAGGTGAGGTTATGACCCCAGAACATAACTTGCAATTGATGAAGACGCTGGACGATTCCTGGAACGCGAAGGAGCTTACAACCTTCCACAAGCGCCACGCCAGGAATTGCGTGGTGCGATGGCCCAACCAACCGCCGACGCATGGAATAGAAGCTCATGAACAGGAGGCGCTTGCCTTTTTCAAAACGTTTCCCGACCAGCACCTTGTCAACAATCCATACAAAGTGATGATCGCACAGGGTGATTGGACATGCACAATCGCCGAGTTTACCGGGACTATGACCGGGCCGATGACGATGGCCGGCGGCACGGTGATTCCCCCGACGAACAAAAGCTTTAAGGTGGACTTCTGTACGGTGGCGCACTGGAATGAAAACGGAGAGATCGTGGAAGAAAACCTATTCTACGATCTCATGGGAATGTTGAAGCAAATTAGTGTGATGTGAGCCCCACGAAGGGCTGCGGAAATGGTGGTGGTGCACTGATTATGGCCGAACGGATGCCAGCAATCTTCTTTGGACACGGCAATCCCATGAACGCCGTACTGACCAACGGATACACTGAAGCCTGGCGGCGTATCGGAGGGCAAACGCGCAAGCCCAAAGCCATCCTCGCGATCTCCGCGCATTGGTATGTGCCGGAAACCGGCGTCACCATCAGCACAGCGCCCAGGACTATTCACGATTTCGGCGGCTTTCCGCCCGAATTGTTCCGGGTGCAGTATCCCGCGCCAGGTGACCCTCAGCTCGCCCGCCGCGTCCAGCAACTGCTCGCGCCCATGCCGGTCACTCTCGACAACAACTGGGGGCTCGATCACGGGACTTGGTCGGTGCTCGTGCATGCCTATCCGAAGGCCGATGTTCCGGTCGTGCAACTGAGCATAAACGAATCCCAGCCCGCCTCCTTCCATTTCGAGCTCGGGAAAAAACTTGCGCCGCTGCGGGACGAGGGCATCCTGATCGTCGGCAGCGGAAACCTGGTCCACAATCTGCACACCTATGCGTGGGGCCGGCGACTGCGTGAGCCCTATGATTGGGCGGTCAAGTTCGAGCTGGAGGCAAGACAGATGATGCTCGCCGGTGATTTCAAGCCGCTCATCGATTATGAAAAGCTCGGCCCGGCGGCGATGCTTTCCGTTCCGACGCCGGATCACTACCTGCCGCTGCTCTATGTGATCGCGACCCGGCTACAGGGCGAGAACATCACTTTTCCTGTCGAAGGTGTCGATGGCGGATCTATCTCAATGTTGTCGGTTTGTGTAGGTTGACCGGAAGCGACATGAAAGTAGTGCCGTTATGGGGACCGGTCTCGGGGGGCCGTTTAGGATGTGCGGGTGCCCCAGGACGGGGTCGCCATGGAGAGGTCTTCGTCCATGGGGTGGAGATCCCTCGCATTTGGGGACCTGGGATACCACGAATCACATGGCGCGCAAGCGCCGTCAGCCTGGATAGCCTGCTCTGAGCTGTCGAATAGGCCAGTCCTTGCAGATAATTTCCCGCATCCTGCTACTGTGAAATCAGGCCGGGTTCCATTCGGCCGTCGTTGCGGGAAAAGGAGGGGGTACCCCCACCCCCCTATTTACTGTGGAACTGTGAAACTGTGATGCGACGGGCGGCGTTTTTGTCTGACTTGTCGAGTGTGCCGCCTGTCAGCCGGAAGCAGCCAACAGAGGCCGAAATACCCCGTAACTCCTTATCCAGGAATATTTTGCAGGGAACTTCTTTGTTTTCTATATTTTGCAGCGCAACCCTCTCTGTAACCTCAAGAAAACAAGGAATTTGCGTCCAAAATACGGGTGGGGGTACCCCCATCCTTTTTCACGTTCTTTGATTCAAGGGTCGGATACCGCCGTTAAGCTAAAGGCTAGGAGCCAAAAGCTGGAAGCTGTTCGCTATCTCGGCCTCGATATCGGCAACCGCCGCATCGGCGTAGCTGTCTCCGACGAACTGGGCCTGACCGCGCAGCCGGTTCTGACGCTGGAGCGCAAACACAATCAACGCGATGACCTGCGCTCGCTGGCGCGCCTCTGCCGCCGCTTTGGCGTCGCGGGAATCGTGGTAGGCAATCCCGTGCATCTTTCCGGCGACGTAAGCCCCCAAGCCGCCAAGATTCAAGCCTTTGCCGCCGAACTGGGCGCTCTGTCCGGCCTGCCAATCCATCTGTGGGACGAGCGGCTGTCCACCCATGAGGCTCATCAGATTCTCTACGAAGCAGGTCACGCCCGCCAGCAGCATCGCCGCATAGTCGACCAGGTAGCCGCCACGCTCATCCTGCAATCCTTCATGAACGCAAAGGCTGGAAGCCGCATCTAGTCTCCGCGTATAATTAGAAGTTAAGCTCTTCTATCTCTTGCGGAAGCGCAAACCCCGCTCGCCGCCACGGACCCCGGATGCCCGAACACATCAAAAAGCAGATTCTTGCCGAGATCGCTCTTCTCGAGCACGAGCTCAACCACGAGCTTCCGGCCGAGATCAAGAAGGCCGTGGCCATGGGAGATCTGTCGGAGAACGCCGAATATCACATGGCCAAGCAGCGCCAGCATTTCGTAGACGCGCGCCTTGCCCAACTCAACCGGCGCATGTCCGAGCTCTCCCTCGTGAATCTCTCCAACATTCCCAAAGACAAGGTCGGCTTTGGCTCCACGGTGGTGGTCTTCGACTCCACCAAGGACGAGGAGATCGTTTACCGCCTGGTAACCAGCGAGGAGTCGGATGTGTCGAAAGGGCTGATCTCGACCACTTCGCCCATCGGCCGCGGTCTGGTGGGCAAGCGAGTGGGCGACGTGGCCACCATCGTTACTCCCAACGGCAAGCGCGAGCTGGAAATTTTGAAACTGACCACCATTCACGATGAATCCGGCGAGGACGAAAGCACGGACAGCGCCGTCAAAGAACGGCAGTAAGGAATATAGAAATGACCTGGACCAGCGCTTTTGGCCGCGCCTGCGGATGGCTGCTGAACAAAATTGTGCATGGCCTGGCGCTGACCCGTATCTCGCCCAATGTTCTCACCATCATCGGCCTGTGTATCAACATTGTGGCCGCGGTTCTGTTTGGCCATGCCAACGCCGCCAATGCTAACTGGATGTTCTTTTATGCGGGCGTGGTAATTTTCTGCGCCGGCGCCTTCGATATGTTGGACGGCCGGGTGGCGCGGCGCAACAATAAAGTCACCGTCTTTGGCTCGTTTTTCGACTCGGTCATCGACCGCTACTCCGACGTGGTGCTGTTTTTCGGATTGCTGGTCTACTATGGCCGCATCAACAGGTTCAGGTACGTGTGCCTGGTGGCCTTTGTGATGGTCACGTCCTTGATGATCAGCTACACCCGCGCGCGCGCCGAGGCCCTCATCGGTCAATGCAAGGTGGGCTTTATGGAGCGCCCGGAGCGCATCGTGCTGGTGATTATCGGCGCCGTTTTTAACTGGTGTGGCGCCATGGCTCCGGTGCTGTGGATACTGGCCACACTCTCCACCATCACCGTCGCCCACCGCATCGTCTACACCTACCAGAACACCAAGCAGATGAAGCCAGCGAACTGAGTTGCTGACTCTGGGTGATCGGCGTTAGCAGTTCACCATCACCGTCGAGCAGGGCTTCTCGGGCTCCCATTGAACCAGAAATTTGGTCACTTCCGCTGATTCCATGCGCCGCATGGCCTCGAACTCCCCGCCCTTCTGGCTGTAGAGCAGCTTGCCGTGTTCGTCGAGAACAGCCAGCGCGGGTACGCCCTTTTCCAGCGGAACCTCGTACTGCCGGGCGAGATCCAGATTGGCGTCCATGTGCCCGATGTTCACGTGAACTAATTCAAAATTCGCTTCCAGAATGGTCCGGTTGGCCGGATCGTGGAAGTAAATGTCCAGCACCTTGCAATCGCCGCACCAGTTGCCGCCAAAGTCCAGCAGGATGCGCTTGTGGGTCGTCGCTGCGGCGCTGAGGGCGGCGGCCAACTCGGTTCTGGCCTGCGACGCGTCGGGATAGAGGTCGCGGTTGACAGGGTTGGCAGTTGTTGTCGTGGAGGGAGCGGTAGCTTTGCAGGCAGTCAAAGCCAGGACGGCGGTCAAAGCAATCAACGATATGATCTTCATCGGGAACCCTCCACCACTGTTTACAAGTTTGCCATAAACTAGCTACGCGCTGCCACAAACCCGGAATGAGCGCCATTTTCCAGTTCCAGCTTGGCCGTGACTCCTCCCGCTATGGCGAGATGGCTTATACTCTTCTGACTGGATGAGAAACTCGACCGATCTGCGTAAACGGCTGGAGTCGGCGCTCTTCCCCGACCTGGGCACGATGATGGAGGGCTATGCGCGGGCGGCGGCGGAGTTGGCTACGAGCGAGTTCCAGCAAACGCTGGATTTTACCTCCGAATCCATCGACGCGCTGGACGAGATTCTGGTCGTAGTGGGCGAGAGTCCGGAGCTGGACCTGGACTTCGAAGTGCGGCTGTGGGGCAGCTATCTGGGCGAAGTGCTGAGGCGCCGCTACGCTGGCGTCTGGGAGATGACTCAATATCCCGGCGGCGCTACGGCGGTTCCGGCCATTGAGGTGCGCGCCTCAAGACTCTTTCCCCTGATGAAGGTTTATCGCCGGCTGACCATGGGCGACGAGGAAGACCTGAGCGCCTTCTACGCCATGGTGACCGAACGGCTGGGCAAGCCGGCGCAAGTAAATTGACCGCCTGCGGCGGGGCAGACGCCGCTTGCGCGGCAGGCGATGCGTGGGTATCCGGCTATGTGCGACAATATTCTTTGAGAGTGCGCCGCGCGCGGAGGAGTAGGGCAATGGGTTTCCTGACTGAACCAACGCATTTACTTATCATTGCAATCATTTTGCTCGTGCTTTTTGGCGGCAAGAAGCTGCCGGAACTGGGCAAGGGATTGGGCGAGGGATTAAAGGGCTTCAGGGAAGGCCTCAAGGGCGTCACCGAACCATCCCCGGCAGCGTCATCGGTGCAACAGACCGCTGCCGCCGCGCCGTCATCCGCCTCGACGCCGGCCGAGTCCGCATCGAATAAAGAAGACATGGAATATGTCACTTGCAGCCGCTGCGGGAAACGATTCGAAAACCCGCTAGGATTTAAAGTGGCGGACTATGTTTGCCGCGCGTGTCAGAAGAGTTCATGACTGAGAGTAAGCGCTGGCCGCTGAGTCTTACAGCTTATCTCGGAAGTTGACGCATTTCGGCTCAGCAATTTGTATTTTTCCAAAACCCACCGGCATCATGACCAGGACGAGGGCGATCCTCATTCCGGCGGCAGCTTCGCAGAGCATGGCGTCTGCCGGCCGCATTCTATGCACAGGACAGTCAATATGACAGAACGGAGTACTCTCCGCCGCCTGCCCAATCGGGGATCGAATGAGATGGAGGCGGTCAACGCAATTCTGGACGCGGCCTTTCTCGCGCACGTCGGCTTTGCCGTCGATGGCCAGCCGTTTGTAATTCCTACGCTTTTCGGCCGCGCCGGAGACAAACTCTACCTGCATGGTTCGGCGTCCAGCCGGATGATGCGCACGCTGGAGACCGGCGCTCCGATCTGCGTGACCGTCACGCTGATCGACGGGCTGGTGCTGGCCCGCTCCGCCTTCCACCACTCCATGAACTATCGCTCCGCGGTGCTGTTTGGAACCGCCCGCGCCATCGACGATCCCGAGCAAAAGAACGAGGCTCTGCGGGTGATCTCCGAGCATCTGATCGCCGGGCGTTGGGACGAGGTTCGTGCTCCCAACAGCCAGGAGCTGAAGGCGACCACCGTGCTGGAGCTGACCATCGAGGAGGCTTCGGCAAAGACTCGCGTTGGTCCGCCCATGGACGATGAGCAGGACTATGCGCTGCCGGTCTGGGCCGGGGTACTGTCTCTGACGCTGAAAGCCGGCGCGCCGCAACCGGATGTGCGGCTGACTGAGGGGATTGCGGCGCCCGATTACATCCAGCACTATCGTGGATGATTCCGTACCGGAATCTTAGCGCGCATCCTGACCCGAGGTGTAGTAGCCGGTTTTGGCGATAACCTCCATGCCGGGCCGCTCGACACGCACATCGATCTTGCGGAACCTGGTGTCGAGGATCGGCTGATGGCTGTAGTAGCCCAGCGTGTACTGGTTACGCGCCTCCTCGGCAATCTTGGCGTAGCTCTTCTCGATGCCGTCCACGCCGCGCTCGGAGTCCAGCACGCCTCCTGTAAGGTGGGCGTAAGTGATCAGGATGTTGTCTCTCATCATGCCGGGCACGTGGAAGCGGCTGATGTAGCCCTCGCCCCAGCGAGCCGAGTCGCCCACCAGCGTGCCATAGACGGCGGTCTTGTTGGTCTCCAGGTACTTCAACACCTCTTTGAGTGTGGCCTTGGAACCGTACTCCTTGCCGTCGCTGACGACGTAGATGATGCGGCGGCGGCCCTTGGGGCGGGTAGACAGTTCCTTGGCGGCGGCCAGAATGGCGTCGTTGAGGGTGTGAATCTCCTTGGGGATGGGTGTCCATGTGCTGCCGCCGGCTGACTTTCCGGATTGCAGGTTAGGATCGACGCAGTTGCCGTTCTGGCGGATATTGCAACTGGAAAATGGTCCGTCGTTGATGGGCACCAACATCTCCGCTCCAGCGGACTTGGTCATGGAAAGCACGAAAGGAACTCGCGCGCTCTGTGCTCCCGTGAAGCCCCCGGAGCGGTCCTGCGCGCCGTTGTTGTAAGTAAAAATAGCTATTTCGTCATAGGGCGTGAGCGCCCCCTGGATGGCGCCCAGGGAGTTGTTGACCTTGGCCATCACGTCGGAGGTCAGGCTCTGGTCGATGACGAATGCAATTGACAGCGGGAACGAATCCGTGGTGAAAAAGGAGATGGGCTCACGAGTATCGTTCTCGTAGATTTTGAAGTCACGGTAGGTAAGGCCAGCCACCAGCTTTCCCTTCGAGTCCTTGACAGTAACCGGGACTTCGACGAAGTTCACTGGTAGCTTGATTGTTGTGATTGCAGCAACGCCCTCGCCAGCGGCGGGCAGCTCTGGCGGCGTGGTCTGGACTTGGTCCTTTTCCTGGCCAGAGAGGACCTGGCTGGAGGGCGCCGGACTGCCGGGCGCGGGCTGCTGGGCTTGAGGGTTAGAGGACGAAGTGGGCCCGGCCGGAGTTTCCCCGGAGCCTATGCCGGGAGTAATCGGGCCGTTTACGTCCGACGCTAATGGCTTCGGCGCCTGGGGTTGAGGGGCGTCGGGCACGGGGGGTTGCTGCTGTTGGGCCAGAGCCACAGGGCTCATATGAAGGCCCGAATGCGGACTAAAACTCAGGAGTGCCGCCAGCGCGATTGCCGTTAAACCTAGCTTCACAGGTATTCTCCAATGGTCAGTGAACAGTGGTCAATTAATTCTATTCTAAACGCTTATGAATCTGGTGTTCCAGATTGTACGTAACCTGTGGTCAGCGCAAGCAGGTTACGGGGATGCGGCAACTGATTCACTGTCCACTGACACAGTTCTGCAATCGTCAGAGTATCAGACGCGCCAGAGTTGCGAAGGTTGCGGCCAGAGGGAACCGTTCCGGTATGCTTTCTTGAGAGTCTCAATTTCGTCAAAAGGAGCAGAATGCAAGCTCGATGGGGAGTTGCCGCATTGCTGTTTGGCCTGCCGGCGCTGCTGCCGGCCTGGGCCCAGTCTGCTCCCTCGCCGGATGCGCCTCCGGTCAGTACCGCCCCTGCACCAGAGCCCGAGCAGCAGCCGGTGGCCACCCTTAAGATGAACGTCAACCTGGTGGATGTGCTCTTTACCGTCAAGGACAAGGCTGGAAGCCTGGTTCCCCATCTGAACAAGGACGACTGCACGGTCTCGGAAGACAATGTGCCGCAGACTCTCAAGAACTTTGTGGCTGAAACCAACCAACCGCTGACACTGGGAATCCTGCTGGACACCTCGGGAAGCCAGCAGCGGGTGCTTTCCCTGGAGCAGGACGTGGGCAACCAGTTTCTGGAGCGTGTGCTTAAGCCCAAAGACGTGGCATTTTTGCTCTCCTTCGACGTAAATGTGGACCTGCTACAGGATTTGACCAATAGTCCCCGGCTGCTTGCGCGGGGCATGAGCAAGGCAGAGATCAACACTGCAGGAGGCAATGGCGCGGCTGGCATTCCCGGCGCTGGCGGAGGAACCGTACCGGCCATCGGAAAACCCAAGGGAACCCTGCTCTACGACGCGGTCTACCTGGCCGCTACGCAGTTGATGAACCAGGAAACGGGCCGCAAGGCGATGATTCTGCTGACGGACGGCGAAGACGAGGGCAGCCGTACCAAGATCAATGAGGCGATTGCCGCGGCCAACCGCTCTAATGTCATGGTTTATACGATTTTGATTGCCGACCGGGGCTTTTATGGGGGATTCGGCTATAGCGGCTACTCGGCCATGAAAAAGATGACCGAGGAGACTGGTGGACGCCTCATCGACGTAGGCAACAACGGCAAGAAGCTGGAGACCGCCTTCCAGCAGATCGAAGACGAGCTGCGCACTCAGTACATGGCCAGCTACACGTCCACGAACACCAAATTGGACGGCGCCTTTCGCAAGCTCTACGTCCAGTGCCGCGGCGACGGCATGAAGGTGCAGGTCCGCAAGGGCTATTACGCCACCGCGCCGTAAAGTTAACGCACCTTCGAAAAATGTGATTGAGTTGTGTAAAAGAAGTTTGGGAATGGCTCAAACTGCCCTGTTTCTGGACAGTTAATTACCTTTGAATCTCCCCGCCGTAATCTGGCGCATCACATTATTCCTCATTAACATCGGCAAAGATTGAAAAAACGTTAGCCTTCTCAGGCAATATCTTTGAGGGCGCGTGGTTTTTCTCTTAAGGAGCCTGCCATGATGACCAATTGCGCTGCCAGCGATGGTTTTGAGATCAGTCCCAGGTTTCGCCACACCATAGAAGAGCGGATTGAGCGGCTGGAAAAGGATGCCGCGTTCGACGAGGCGCAGGTATCTCTATTGGAGGATGGCGACCACATCCGCAGGCATATGCGTCTGGTTGCCTTACAACGGGGCGAGGCTCTGCGCATGAGGCTGTTCCTGGATCGCGCCAAGACCCGCTTGCCCCGGCCGCTGATAGCGCTTTAAAAAAGGGAACAGGGGATCTGCGAGGGTTCTTGATAGGCGCGTCGAAATCAGCACCGTTCCTGGGGCAAGATGACAGCTTTTCCTGTCGGTATGCACATGCTTTCAACAGGATTTAGTAATTACAAGTGTCGTTGTGTCATCAATCTAGCTTTTTTCCACCGTTCGCTTTCAGATTTTGAGACAGATTTTCGCTGGGTCTTCCCTACTTTACATCGCAATCCATTCCTCGTACGCTTGGCCTTCATTGCAGGATTTTAACCGGCGCCTATGCCGGGGATTGCATCAGGGTTTCATTACAAATTGATCGTGAGCGAAGACAGCCGCCTGTGCATCGAATGGCCGGTTGCCGCGTTGCAGACTCGCCGTGCCCGCCAGGGCTGAAGGCGCTGCATGCAAGGCAATCCAGCCGCAAGATCTACCAGAAAATAGCTGGCTCTCTCCCGGTATTCTGGGTCCCAAGCGCATTGCGCCAGCCTGCCACCAGAGCGGGCAAAGGCGGATTGTTTTCTGTGGACTAATCACAATTGCACCGAGGAGGGTATCCCCAAACCATGCGGCCCAAGAAAGTTATTCTCTGCGTAGATGACAACGAACAGGAGCTTTCCGTGCTCAAGTTCATGCTGGCAACCAACGGCTACCGCGTGGTTGCAGCGACCAACGGCCAGGCGGCCATCGGCATTTTTTCCGAGACCGCCGTGGATCTGGTGCTGGCCGATTATTCCATGCCGCAGATGAACGGTTGCCAGTTGGTGGAGCGGCTGAAACAGATTGCGGCCCATGTGCCCATAATTCTGCTGGGCGACCCGCAGAGGATGGCGGGCGAGATGCACGCCGCCGATGCCCTGCTGGCCAAGAAGACTTACTCATCCCAGGAGCTTCTGGAGCGCATCAAAGTGATGAGCGCCCGCAAGCGCGGCCCGCGTAAAGGCTCGCAACGGCTGGTTCCCGTGGAGCTGGCGGTGGCGTCGTAAATGCAGTTTTCAGTCATCAGTTGTCCGTGAACAGTTGATTCTGACCACTGACAACTGACCACTGACAACTGAAAACTGACAACTGACAACTGATAACTGACAACTGACAACTGAAAACTATTTCTTTCCCCCTTGACGGCAGCGTGGGAGGGTGGGATACTCCCCATCGGTACCTAGTCTGGCGTTTTTTCCTTCCCCGCCAGCGGGGGTTGGCTTTTTTATGGACTTGATCGTGATTCGTCTTCTTTTTACGGCCCTTCTTGCCGGGGTCTGCTATTTCCTTCAACCATTCGGCATGACAGGATGGGTGAGCGCGGCCATGGGCGCTGGGGCAGCCGGCGCGATTATTGTCTTCGAGTATCGCGTGCGGGCGCTGAGCCTGAAGCGGCTTATCGGCGCCGTGGCCGGCAGCGTGCTGGGCATCCTGGGCGCGGCGCTATTTTGCATTGTGCTGCGCGGCGCTCTGACGCCCGGGGCCACATCGTCCGTGATCCAGATCTTTGTCCTGCTGCTGATGACCTATGTGGGGCTGCTGGTGGGCGCCAGCAAAGGCGACCTGTTGAACCCCGCGGCGTTGGGCACCGTTTTCACGGGCGACCGGCCCACGCGGCGCAGCGCCAAGGTGCTGGACACCAGCGTGATCATCGACGGCCGCGTCGCCGACATCGCCGAGGCAGGCTTCATCGACGGCATGATGGTGGTACCTGAGTTCGTGCTGAGAGAGCTGCAAACCGTGGCCGACTCCACCGACGGGTCAAAGCGGCAACGAGGCCGCCGCGGCCTGGATATGCTGCAGCGCATGCAGTCCAACTCCGACATCCAGGTGCAGATCGTTTCCGACGACTTTCCATCCATCCGCGAGGTGGATCTGAAGCTGCTGGAGCTGGCCAAGAAGTGGCAGGCCAAAGTGGTGACCAACGATTTCAACCTGAATAAGGTGGCCCATCTGCACCACGTCGAGGTGCTGAACATCAACGACCTGGCCAACGCGCTAAGGCCGGTGGTGCTGCCCGGCGAGAGGATGACGGTGCTCATCCTCAAGGAAGGCAAGGAGTTCAATCAAGGAGTGGGCTATCTGGACGACGGCACTATGGTGGTGGTGGATCACGCGCGCAAGCTGATCGGCAAGTCGGTCGAAATCTCCGTGACCAGCGTACTGCAAACCGCCAGCGGCAAGATGATCTTCGGCAAGATGGAAGAGAACGGCAAACCACCTGCGGTGGGGACACCGGCCAACGGCATGCAGGTCTAGTGGCCTGCGACATGCATGGAATCAATCAGCCATGCCGGAAGGAATGCAGCAAAGATGAACGAACAGCCTATTAATTGCAGTTGTCCCAAGCGCGATTGTCCGCGTCATGGCGATTGCGTTGCCTGCAGGGAGTTTCATCTGAATTCCAAGCATCCCAAGCCGCCGCGTTGCGAAAGAAAACCCAGCGGACTGCGAAGGATTTTTGGCGCGGCCTCCTGAGCCATTCGCGGTGTGATTAAGCCGCTTTACAGGTGCTATCGTTATGAGCAGGTGAGGCCATGCAGGATACTGTGACCGTCTACCTTCATTTCCCGTGTTTTGATGGCGTCATCTCCGCCGTGCTCGCTTGCGAGTATCTGGAGCGAAAGCGCGGCTGGCGGGCCGGGCAGATTGTGCCGGTCAACTATTCCGAGCGCGACACCTGGACTACGCGGCCACTTGACAAGCCGGCAGCGGTTGTCGATTTTCTTTATCATCCCGATGCGGACTTCTGGGCCGATCATCATCAAACTACTTTTTTGACGCCGGAGTTAGAGGCGGACGCCAAGCGAAGAGATTCCGCCAACCTGCTCTACGATGCGAGCGCGTCTTCGTGCGCGGAAGTGATATGGCGCAAGAGTTACCGTTTTCTCCGTGAGCCGAGGTTCCGGGAGATGGTAGAGTGGGCGCGCCGTATCGATGGCGCTCGCTACGATTCAGTGGAAGAGGCCGTGCTTGGGAATGCGCCCGCGCTACGAATCAATGTTAGTTTTCTGCGCGATTCGTCTGCCGAGTATTGCCGCTTTCTGGTTGAATCGCTGCGCACCAAGAGTCTGGCGGAAGTGGCCGCATCCCCGCATGTGGCAGAGTGTTACCAAAGCGCGCGCAAGGCCATCAGGAGCGGCCAGCAACTTTTCCGCAAGGCATCCCGCCTGGAGAAGGATGGGATCGTGGTTTTCAACGTAAGGGAAGCAGGTGATGTGCTTCTGAGCCGTTATGCGCCTTATCTTGCTTATCCCAACGCGCGCTACTCGGTGGGGATCATGGATACCGGCAATGGAGCCAAGATCACCGCGATGCGCAATCCGTGGCGGCGCTTCAAGAGTGTTCCCCTGGGACAGATATTCCGCCACTATGGCGGAGGCGGACACCAGCGCGTCGCTTCGGTTCTACTCAAAGACTCGCAGGAGGCGCAACAGACGCTGGGATCTATTCTGAACGACCTTCGCAGCGCCAGCGCCAAATCCATGCCAAGGGAGGCGGTCTCGGGTGATTAAACAATTCAATTTTTACGACATCTATGGGTATCTGCTTCCCGGCATATTGCTGCTTGGCCTGTTCTGGCTGCCTGTCGGTATCCTCACCCAAAAATGGCCCAGCGCAGATATTTCGAATGCGCTTTTCATGGTGGTGCTGGCATACATTGCCGGTCTTTTGTTGCAGACGATTGCGAATTCCGTGGTGCCCTCGACAGTGGCAGACAGCGCTAAACGGCAGCGCGTGCCTTCTGATTTGATTCTTGATCAAAGCCATGCGAAGTTCGGCAAGGATTTTAAGAAGAGGCTGTCAAAACAGGTTAGAAAATTGTTCGGCCTGGATCTTGAAGTCGCGCAGGACGGGGACGGGGAAGATGAAATCTCAAAGAATCGCCGATCAGCTTTCTTCCAGGCTCGTGCCTATCTGATTGCCAAGAAATCGGCGCAATATACGGAGCAATTCGAGGGAATGTATGGAATGATGCGCGGCCTGGGCTGCGCGTTTTGCGCGGGTGCGGCATACCTTGTTGGATGGGCGCTGTCGATTCGCGGCGATGGCGCCAAGGCTTGGAACTGGATTCCAATTCTGGTGTGCGCAGCCATTGCTTTTGCCTTGATTTTTGCTATTGCCGCCTTCGTTCACGAACCGGTAAAAAAGATGGCCGATCGCATTGTCGCAGCGTTTCTGCTGCTGGCGCTGATCGGATCGGGCTATCTGACGGGATGCTGGCTGTTCCAGCCGCCCGCCAGTTTTCCCAACTACGCCGAGTCCGTTCTCTGGGGCGCCGCTCTCCTTACTTTGTTCGCCGCGGTACGCTGCTTCTCCGCCTACAAGGCCTTCGCGCTCACCTTCGCGGAAACCGTCTGGCGCGATTTTTCCGCATCTCTCTCCGCGCAGGAGAGTCCCGCAAAATCGGCTGGGGATTCCGCCAAGAAGAGTTAGAAAGCCTCCCGCATCTTCGCGGGGAACGAAAGTCATTCACCGTTTCCTGCAAATCAGCTCGCCGCCGCCGAGCGGGACTATCAAAGCGTCGACTCTCGGGTCATCTAGCGCGCGATCGAGCATGGGCTGCAAGGTCGCGCGATGATTGATGGCGTTGTCGGCGATGAGAATGCCGCCCGCAACCATGCGCGGCAGTAGATCCTCGTAACAGCGGGCGTAGATTTCCTTTTCGGCGTCGAGAAAGCAGAAGGCAATCTCTTTTAACTCTGGCAGATAGTCCAAAGCGTCTCCGTGAACGAACTCGACTACATCCCAGACACAGGTCGCGTCGAAGGTCTGGCACGCAAGGCCGGCCTTCTCGGGCAATATCTCGTATGTCGTGATCTTCCTGCCCGTAGCCTGGCAAGCCAGAGCCAGCCAGAGCGTGGAATATCCCGCGCTGGTTCCGATTTCGATCAAACGGCCTGGCGGCGCCGCTGCTGCCAGGATGGCGATGAATCTGCCTACCTCAGGCGGAATCTGGCGAAGTCGCTGGAGACGAGGTGTTCCGTCAGCGCGGTCGCGAGAGTCGATCCGCTCCAACTCGCGCATTCGAACCAGCATCTCTTCCGGTATATCGTGAAACATCTTCTCCCTCAGTATTTCTGCATCTTGGGGTCGATCTCGTCGGCCCAGGCTAAAATGCCGCCGGCTAGGTTGACGACGCGTGGGTAGCCCTGCTGCTTGAGAAATTCGGCGATCTTCTGTGAGCGGACGCCTGAGCGGCACTGGACAACAATCTCGCGGTCGCGCGGAATATCGGTGAGGCGATTGGGAACATCGTTCTGCGGGATGAGCTTGCCGCCGATCTGCGCGATCTTGTACTCGTAAGGCTCGCGCACGTCGAGGATGTAGACATCTTCTCCGGCATCGATGCGGCGTTTGAGTTCCTTGACGGCGAGCTGGGGGATTCCGTTCTTCATGGCTTTCTCCTCCGGGGTTTCAGGCACAATGCCGCAGAAATGCTGGTAGTCGATGAGCTGGGTCACGGTGGGATTGGAGCCGCAGATCGGGCACTGGGGATTCTTGCGCAGCTTGAGCTCACGAAATCTCATGGTGAAGGCGTCGACCAGCAGCAGCCTTCCGATGAGCGATTCACCTTTGCCGAGGATGAGCTTGATGACCTCGGTGGCCTGGATGACACCGATGAGTCCGGGCATGATGCCCAGCACTCCGCCCTCGGCGCAACTGGGAACCAGGCCGGGCGGCGGAGGCTCTGGGTAGAGGCAGCGATAGCAGGGGCCTTGCTCGGTGGCGAAGACGCTGGCCTGGCCCTCAAAACGAAAAATGGAGCCGTAGACGTTGGGCTTGCCCAGCAGCACGCAGGCGTCGTTGACCAGGTAGCGTGTGGGGAAGTTATCCGTGCCGTCGGCCACGATGTCGTAGCCCTTGAGAATCTTCATGGCGTTCGAGCTGGTGAGCATGGTCTCGTGCTTAACGATGCGAACGGAGGGATTGAGGGCAGTGAGCTTCTCTGCGGCGGAATCGAGCTTTTTGCGGCCGATGTCTTTGGTGGAGTGGATGATCTGGCGCTGCAAGTTGCTAGCATCGACAACGTCGAAGTCAACGAGACCCAGTGTACCGATGCCGGCCGCAGTCAGATAGAGGGACAGGGGCGAACCCAGCCCGCCGGTGCCTACGCAGAGCACGCGCGCAGCCTTCAGCTTCTGCTGGCCCTCCATGCCCACCTCGGGCAGGATCAGATGGCGCGCGTAGCGAGAGAGGTCTTCAGTGGTCAACTCGGGCAGTGCGGCGGGACTAGTCATAGTCGTCATAGTTCAATTCTAAAGTGCGGCTTGCACTTGCCGGCGAATCTTCGCTCTTTAATGGAATTGCGGAGAGCGCTCCGGGTATGCGAGATTGGGATTGCGAGATTGCAGATTCAAGAGGATTCTGCCGATAACAGCTATATATCCTCGCAGACTGGAAGGCTGTAGTGAGAAATAAGGCCCGCAAACCTACTTTTGAGCAGATTATCGAGACGTTGCGTGCGCACGCTTTTCATGTGGAGCCAGCAACCGAAACAGCTGGCGTGCTGGTGACGAAGTACGGGGCCGGGGCGGTTCTGACGGCTGCCGCCGATAAAGCTTCGCCGGTGGCCTTTACCATTCGGCCTGGAGTGCTGGTTGGTGGTCATGTGGCCCGTCTGCTCGACCGCGGCCATCAGAAGTTCATTCAAACGCCCCACTTAGAGCTTCCTGCCACGGCCAGTCAGTTGCATGCGATTCACCAGTTCAGCGAAGAGTTGAAGCAATTGACCGGCGACATCGATCTCTACAACGAGTCGCTAGGCACCACCAGCGACGTGTATTTGTATGACCGCTTGAAGGGCCGTGAAGCTGCGCATCCTGCTCCAGAAAGTCCTTGGGAGCCAGGAACCGTGTAGTTACATATACACCTATTTGTGGGATTTATGGGTACAACGTTTTCGGGAAAAGGCGGTGACGGCAATGGAATCGGTAAAAAAGGCACAGGTCACCGGCCCGTCGCAGGCAAAGCCCACCGGCCGCGACCGGCGCGAGGTGACGCGGGAAGCGGTCGATACCACGGCGGTGATTGTTCTCGTCAAAATCGCGTCGCGGCTGCCAGGACGCATTCTTGACCTGAGCCTGAGCGGCTGCCGCATCCGCACCGACGAGCGTTTTCCAGTGGGCATCTATACGCAGGTGGAGACGGAGTTTCGCATCGCAGGGCTGCCCGTTCGGTTGGGCGGCGTGGTGCAGGCCATTCACGACAAGCACACAGTGGGCATACGCTTCCTGGATATGAGCAGCCGCAAGCGGGAGCAGGTGGAGGAGTTGATCAGAGATATCCGGGAGATGAGAGAATTGGGAACAGAGAATAGGGACTAGGAACCCAAATTGTTCCACGTGGAACATATTCATTTTATTGGGGTTGTTACCATGTTTACTGCATAATTAACAGCAAGATATTGAAAATATATAGAGATCAGGGGTCAGAACGCACGTTATAGGTGTGCATCTAAGCACACTCCTATTGGCATAAAACCGGTACAAGTTAAAAACAGGGAATAGGGGTCAGAGAACAGAGTACAGAGTACAGAGTACAGAGTACAGAGAACAGAATACGACTTAGTGGCGGCGCGCACGCTCTCGTTGCAGTTCGCGATAAACCTCACTCTTGGATTGGCCCAGCTCACGGGCAAGGCGTTTGAGGGCTTCCTTTTCGTCGATGCTGGTTTCGGACATTAGACGGGCTACGCGGCCGGAAATAGATTCCCTAGTCCCCAAATGCGAGGGACCCGGGGCACCCGCCGGTTGCGCGTCAACCAGCAGGGTGATTTCGCCGCGCATGCGATCACGGCCGGTAAGCTCGCGGCGCACTTCGGCTACTGTGCCGCGCAGAAACTCTTCATGAATCTTGGTCAGCTCGCGGGCAACGACTACGCGCAGGGCGGGACCAAAGATGCTTTCCAGATCGGCAAGGGTCTCCAGAATGCGGTGCGGCGCTTCGTAGAAGACCAGGGTGCGCGAGGCATTGGATTGATGAATTTCGGCGGCCAGAGCTTCGAGCCTGGTTCGCCGGGCGCCGGCTTTTTCCGGAAGGAATCCGATGAAGTGAAACTCGTCGGAAGATAATCCAGAGGCCACCAGCGCGCTGAGCGCGGCATTGGCTCCGGGGATGGGGATGACGGCGACGCCTGCGGCAATGGCCTCGGCGGTGAGCCAGCCTCCGGGGTCGCTGATGCCCGGCATTCCGGCGTCGGAGACCACGGCGATGGCCTTCCCGGCCTTTATGTTTTGGATCAGTTCGGTGGCACGAGAGTGCTCGTTGTGCTGGTGGCAGCTTACGGTGGGGGTGGTGATCTCGAAGTGGTTGAGCAGCTTCTGCGTCTGGCGGGTGTCTTCGCAGGCGATGCGGTCCACGCGGCGGAGCACGTCAATAGCACGGATGGTGATGTCGCCCAGGTTGCCGATGGGGGTGGCTACGAGGTAGAGGCCGGGGGCGAGGGTAGCTTGAGGATCTTCGGACATGGGCACGATCACTCTCCGGGTTGGTATTATCCTACCCTTGCCGCACTAGATCGAAGTAGGTATTGTCCTAAAAGTGCATTGATGAATCTGGGATCAGCTATGGATATAGATTCTTGACAATAGCGCGGAAAGACCATCCCAAAATAGCATCTATCGCACCGAGAATTAATTTTAAACTAGTGGTGGAAGTTGGAATAAACAGGCAAGCTAGAAATACTCCTAATGTGACAAAGAAAGCGATCGTCACCACCCAGAACATCTTTCGGGTGAGGTCAATTCGCTCAAGCCTTTCCAGAACTTCAAGCTGTTCTTTGGAGGGTATTGTCTGTGGAGTGTTCATTTAATCGATACCACGTCACCTTCTTTAAGGATGCCGTAGGAAAAGATGCCTTTTCGGGCACGCCATCCTCTTCTGTCCAGCAATACACGTTTTGCGGCAATTCGTCCTCTTTCGACGCAGAAGCCGCCACCGTTCCATCGGGACACAATACCTCAACTCGTTTCTCGAATACCTGTTGTCTGACCGCAGTTTCCAAGATTCGCAGAGCCTCTTCATAAGAAACTCTCAAGACACTACGCACGTTCTCGACGTAGATTTTATGAGGGTCAATCTGTGTAAGAAGCTCCGCGTCCCTTTCTGATAAACGAGAGGGAGACAGAACGTTAATTGTTTTCAAGAATCTGTCGAATAAGCTCATCCCCGCTCCCTTCATCTTTGGAATACTTGGTGAATCCTATGAATCCTTTTGATGGGTCAGCCGAAAATTGACCAACATCGCTTAACGCGCCTAATGCTGAGAAAACGCTCATATAAAGCGGAAACTTTTGCAATTCCTCGTAAACCTTTGGGTCAATTTTTTTGAGCCCTTGCTCTTCGTCCATGTTTTGCGTATTCGTCGAGCCGGGCTTCTTATATTTGATGCGAAAAGCATCGATTAAGTCTCCCGCCCATAACGCTTTGATCCCCTTATTCAAGTCTGATGCACTTAAGGTTCCGTCAGTAAGTACGCTCGATGTAACCACCTCTTCTGACAGCGACTTCCCACGCAGCATTATTTCTCGATCAAAGTACGATGCTATGTTTTTCTCCAGCACAACGAATCGAATGATGAGATGTTTCTTCAGGAGTTCGATTTGGATGGGCCATAAAAACTCAATACTGTCGTTTTTGGGAGGGTCCAATAACACGACCTGGTAAGTAATTCGCGCTAAGTAAAGCGCATGATTCTTAACGGATAAAACCTGTTCTCCGTCTGGTATCGTCTCCGGCAGAACCGCATCTCCTGTATGCGAGAAGATATGAACATGCTGTTTACAAAATTTCAGATTTTCATCAATAAAGCTTGCAATCGCTTCAATCTGGGATTTCGCGCTTGAACCTGCGATGACTTTGGAAATTTGCCCTTTCGTGCCCTTCACTGAGAACGCTGTTCGCAAGTTTGCGACAGGGAAAAGCTCCAAGAGACGTTGGCGTAGATCTACCGACGCTTTCTGAAGAATTTGCACGTGGCAATGATAACACCCCCTCTACAGTAGAGCATTGTTTATTTCAGTACACCTCAGACCTCTTCTAGGGTCCACAAATAATCAACAATCCCTGCTACCATCGCGGGAGTGACTTGTAGCATCCTTTGAATCCTACAAAAATTGTAGTACATAACCTATTAATTATATGCAAACTCTAGCATGATGCTTGCTTGAGAGCATATTAAGGTGCTAGCTAATATATATTTGACATGCATGCTTGTCCTGTGGCATGATGCTTTCTATGGATGAGACTTCGATAATTACAGTCATGAGCGAAAGGGCGGCGAAGGGCGGAAACGCTCGTGCTGCAAGCCTATCAACGGAACGCAAGAAAGCCATTGGCAGATTGGCGGCTGATGCACGATGGGGTACCGATTTACCTCAGGCCACGCACGATGGACCTCTGGAAATCGGGGATGCCATTTTGGCGGCGGCAGTATTGCCTAGTGGTAAGCGGCTCTTAAGTCAAGGAACCTTTCTCCAAGCTCTCGGTAGATCGAGGACACCGAAGGCCGGAACGGGTGGATTAAGCACTGTCGACGGTCTCCCCTTCTTTTTACAGGCAGAAGTGCTTAGACCATTCATAACAGACGAGTTAAAAATGTCCACCACCCCCATTCTTTTTAGATTTAAGAGTGGGCATCGAGCGGTCGGATATGACGCATTACTCCTGCCGATGGTTTGCAAGGTTTACCAAAGGCTCCATACGTCACTGACGGAGCGATTAGCAGGGAGCAAAGATTCCGAAATTGCTCCGGCGAGAAAAATTTACAACCAGTATAGGCACATCATTGATGCGTGCAATACCCTTGCAAATGGGTTTGCAGAACGTGGCATCATCGCGCTCGTAGACGATGCGACTGGTTATCGAGGGGATCAACTCAAAGAGGATGTGCTGCGGGTTATTGCGGCGTACATGTCTCCCAGCCTGCACAGGTGGACAGCGAAGTTTAAACCCCCATTTTTTGAAGAGATTTATCGGATACACGATTGGGAGTACAAGCCTGGAACCGCGAAACATCCACAGTACACAGGAACATTCATTACTAAATATGTGTATGAACCCCTTCCCCCTGGCGTTCTAGAAGAGATGAAGACTCGACTCCCGAAGAATGAAAGCGGAAATCGTAAGGCAAAGTTGTGGCAGACCCTCAGTGCCGACACAGGCATACCCCACTTGGATAGGCAGATCGCAGACGTTCAACTCATGATGGAACTATCGGACAATAAAGAAGAATTTGTTCGTCATTTTGAAAGAAAATTTGGGAGGCAACTTCAATTGAGGTTCCACGTTTTGAATGAAATGCCAGAGTTGACAGCATGATCGGATAAAGGCCTGTTTCCGTGCGAATCACACGAAAAGCAGACCGCAGGGGCTAAAGCCCGACGATTATTTGTTGCTCTTTGCGGCACGGCTAAAGCCATGCCCTGATACAAAACTGGATTCGATTTGAGGATTTTCGCAGCTTGTAAAGCCGTACCCTTTCAAAACCTCGGCTGATTCATAGCTTGCCGGTATGCCGAAAAGCTTGCTAGAGGGCTTTGTCGCGGGCTTCTTCGCGTTCGAGACGGCGCTGCTCGGCCAATAGCGACATGGCGCTCATCAGGTTTTGCACGCTGACGATGCCTACGATACGGCCGCTATCGGCGATGGGAATCAGGGAGAGTCCGCGGCCGGTCTGTATGCGACGAATGGTGGTTCCGAGGGTGTCCTCGGGGCGGGCTACCTGGAAGGATTTGGACATGGAGGCCTGCACGTAGCCGTCGCCGTCGGTGCGCAGGGCGTCCACGATGCGCTGGCGGCTGATGATGCCCACCAGTTGCGGACCGCGCACTACGGGAAAATCCTCTTGCAGCGAGTGGACGCAGCGCACCAGCGCGCCGGCCAGGGTGTCAGAGGCGGAGATGGTGGCGAAGTCGGTGAGCATGACCTCGCGCATATGCACGGTGTCGACCACGGACTGGAAGAAGACTCCCTGGTCTTCAATCTGCGCGCCGATCATGATGAAGAAGCCGGCGATGATGAGCCAGGGACTATGGAGCAACATGCCGCCTACCATGGCGATGAGCGCGAGAATCTGGCCCAGTCCGGCAGCCATGCGTCCGGCGGGAGTGAAGCCGTGCTTGCGTGCAAAGCTGCCTCGGAGGAGCCGTCCGAAGTCCAGGGGGTAGGCGGGGAGCAGGTGCAGAAGGCCCAGGCCAGCCTGCATCCATACCGTGCTGCGCACCAGATGGGCGGCGGAAATCAACGGCTGGGCAAAAAGGTGAATATCGCCGCTTGCGCCCAGAAAGGTCGCGGCCAGCATAAGCGCCGTGGCCAGATTGGCCAGCGGACCGGCCAGCGCCAGGCTAAATTGCCCTCCGCCCTGATTGGAGCCTTCCTGGCTTTCCGGGTCGGCGTAGGCATAGAGTCCGCCAATGGGCAAGAGCAGAATGGCGCGCAGCCGCAATCCCAGCCATGCAGCCACCATGAGCCGCGCCGTCTCGCGCACCGCGACGGCAGCCACCAGCGTCATAAACAATCCCAGGCCGGCCGCGATGCCGGACGAGCCGCTCAAGGCCAGGCAAACGATGGCCAGAAGCGGGAAAAAAACATGGACGCGGATCTCGACGCCCATCCAACGGCCCAGCGGAATTGACCAGCCACGCATACAAAATGATTGTAGAGGGTCGGGCCCCATTTTCGAATGCCGCTGCGCTTGGGATATGCTGGTTGGCGATGCGCATCATTGCCGGATCGCTGGGTTCCCGCAGACTGGAGGCTCCGCCGGGGCTTGGCACGCGGCCCTCGAGCGACCGGCTGCGCGAAACGCTTTTCAATGTGCTGGCGCCGCGGATTGAGGGAGCGGGATTTCTGGATTTATATGCCGGATCGGGCGCGGTGGGTTTGGAGGCGCTGAGCCGAGGGGCGGCGCGGGTGGAGTTTGTGGAACGGGATGCGGCGGCGCTGAAGGTTTTGCGAGGGAATTTGGAGAGGCTAGGGATTGCTGGGGAATTCCGCGTTTACGGTTGTGCTGTGGGAGCGTTTCTGCGCCGCGCCGCTAAAGCTCCAAAACGAGAATGCTACGAAGTAGTTTTTCTGGATCCTCCCTGGGATGCAGCGGAGGAGTATGCGGCTACGCTGGGATTGCTGGGCGGCTCTGTTGCCGGACTGCTGGGCGAGGGTGCGCTGGTTATCGCTGAGCACCGGCGCAAGGTGCGGCTCGAAGACCGCTATGGATCGCTTGCGCGCACGAGGCTGCTCGAACAGGGCGATGCGGCTCTGAGCTTCTTTGCCGCTAACCGAAGTCTTGCGCAGGTGTGATAGGGCCGGATTCTGGAGCAGGGCCGCAGGGTCTGGAAGCGGATAGAGTATGGGTAACCGGGTTCAGCGGGAATATTTTTCATTGTTTTGGGAGGGGAATCAGGCTGAAAATCCACCGTTATTTTTATTTCAAGCAAGAGGATTTTGCTTTTTCCGGGCACAACACCTCCGACTGTGAGCGAGGTCACAGTCAACCCCATTGACAGCGGAGGAAAGTAAGAGAAAAATTACGAAGCGGGGTAGTCTGAGCCGTTTTGTGCGGTCTATGGAGGGAACGTGAAAAACGCAGGGAAGATGGTTCTTATTGGTATGTTGGGTTTTCTGGGCGCAGGGTTGGTGAGTGGCTGCAAGTCGGCGCCAGAGTTGACCAAGGCCAACGCGCTGGCGTTGATCCAGGCCAAGTATGACCAGGCTCCAGCGGCGGGCGTGGCCATCGCGGTGGATGTGAATGGGCTGAAGGACGGCGTGGCCGCCAAGTATTGGGAAAAGGCCACGGTTTATGCCAACAGGATCTGGGGCGACTTCAAGCTGACTGCGGAGGGTAAGAAGGTGCTGAAGCTGTCCGATGGGGGCGATGTGCTCAAGTGGCGCCCGGATCACGACCCCGATCCGAACTATGCGGTGGTGGTGACCTCGGTGGCCACCACTCATCTGAAGGCGCAGGATGTGCAGGAACCGCAGGACGAAGTGCTTCCCGGCGTGGATACGGCCAAAGGGGCAGATTTTAACGAGGTGGTGAACCTGGATGGCTTGCCGGCTCCACTTGCAAAGATAGCCCACAACGCGGTCAACAAGCTGGTCACCAAGCGTCATGCCGACTTTGCCTACGTAAACGGAGCATGGACGCTGCACTCGATTGAATAAAGCGGAAAAATTCTGAGGGGTGGGGCAGATTGCATTGACCCCGCCCCTGCATTCCTGCGTTTGCTATAAAGATTTATATCCTGGAATCTCCCGCTGAAGCCTATCAGATCCGGAGGTTAGCCGATGCGTATTGCGCAATTATCTATTGCGGTTTTACTCGCCATAATGCCGGGTTCCTTTGCCCAGACAGCTCCAGGGATGCCGGAAGCCGGAGTTCGTCGACCGGCTATTCCTCTCCAGACCACATCGGGGACAGGATTCACCGGCGCGCCGTATTCAGGCAAAGCAACGACCGTCAAGGAGAAGACGCTGACTGACGGCACAAGAATTACAGAGACATTTGTAGAGCTTATTTGGCGGGATGCGGAGGGGTGCACCCGCAAGGAGCTGATTCAGCACACCGACGCTGGCGCGGAATACCGGTCGATCATCATTACCGATCCGGTTGGCGGAATGTATCGGAAATGGACCGAGGGATATCCTTCCGGGGGGCAGGTGATGCATATTTGGCCTTTGCCGCCCAACCAGAGAGTGACGGCCCCGCCGTCCCCCATAAACCAAGGCAAAGTGGAGACGCGGCCCGATTTTCGGAATGAAATCCTTACATCGCAGGAGGTCAACGGCGTGTTTGCGGTCGGCTCACGCTGGGTCCGCATTACTCAGTTGACGGAGGAGATCAGCAAGCGTGTCGTCGAAGTGACGAACGAGTTATGGATCTCTCCCGAACTCAGGATTATCATGCGTCATATCCACGACGATCCGGAGACAGGGATAGAGGACACCGAAGTGACGGAGGTCGTGCGTGGCGATCCGGACCCAGCCCTGTTCCAGGCTCCAGAGGGCTATGCGGTGGTGGACCACAGGCCGCAAAGCCAGCGTTAGGAGTGAATGCGTCGATTCCGGCTGTAAAACGGGTCGAATCCCCCGCACGGGGAAAAGCCGTTTGACCCCGCCCCGATTTCTTGCTATGGTTAAATGGTTGCGCAAGAACGCCACTGTCCGTGTGTCATGACGGCGGAAGCGTCGGGATAGGCCGGTCCGGCAGGAGCTGGGGGCGCTGATTCCCAAGGCCAGAGGCAGTTGACTGGCCAGACATGTTCCCGGAATCGCTCTTTTCTTGCGAAGGGCAGGGACAAATCGCTACGGCGCCCGCGCGTTCTCCGCCTCGGAGGGCTATGCGGGCCGGAACCGGCGAAACGGAGTCGGCTTTCCAGGGAATTTGGAAACGCTCGGCCACCGTCCTGGTTCTCGTCTGAGATTGGAACGAAGGCAGACGCGAAGCAGTACAACAGGGCTTCCGTGCGCGTGCGCGACAGTAATCAGGTCGTGCGCTCTAGCCATGGGAGGCCAAATTGGGCTGCGCGCGGCTATTGGCAGTTGGGTGGAAGAGCATTTTGCTGGCGGTTGTTGACGAGGTAAGGAGTTTCAGTTTGCCTACATTCAATCAGTTGGTTCGCAAGGGGCGCACGGCCCCGCGGTACAAGACGGCGTCTCCGGCCTTGCAGGCCTCGCCGCAGCGGCGTGGGGTATGCACCCGCGTTTACACGCAGACGCCCAAGAAGCCGAATTCGGCGCTGCGCAAGGTAGCCCGCGTGCGGCTGACGAACGGGATCGAGGTCACCACCTATATTCCCGGCATCGGCCACAACCTGCAGGAGCACTCGATTGTGCTGATTCGCGGCGGGAGAGTGAAGGACCTACCGGGTGTGCGCTATCACGTGGTGCGCGGGACGCTGGATTCGGTGGGCGTGAACGAACGCAAGCAGAGCCGGTCGAAGTACGGCGCCAAGCGCGCCAAGGGCGCGGCGCCGGGGAAGAAGTAAGACAGAGAACAGAGATCAGGGATCGGGGAACAGGACGGCTCTGAAACTGACAACTGAAGACTGACAAGAGGCAGCACGGTTCCGGGACGGTTGACTTGAACCCGGACTGGGGCACGAGAAGCGGCGCTGGAAGCCGAGAGGATTTTGAGGAATTATGCCGAGAAAAGGGCACACTGCGAAGCGGGAAGTAGCGCCGGACCCGGTTTACGGGTCAACGCTGGTTACCAAGTTTGTCAACTCAATGATGTGGGGCGGCAAGAAGTCGACGGCCCAGAACATCTTTTACGATGCGATGAAGATGCTGGAAGAGAAGGGCGGCGGCGACGATGCTCTCAAACTCTTCAAGAAGGCTGTGGAGAACTGCAAGCCGCTACTGGAAGTGAAGACGCGGCGGGTGGGCGGCGCCAACTACCAGGTGCCGATCGAGGTCAATCCCGACCGGCGCACTTCGCTGGCCATTCGCTGGCTGATCACTTATGGCCGCAGCCGCGGCGAGAAGGGCATGACCGACAAGCTGGGCAACGAGCTGCTGGATGCGGCCAACGGGCGCGGCGCGGCGATGAAGAAGAAGGAAGACGTGCACCGCATGGCGGAGGCCAACAAGGCCTTTGCGCACTACCGCTGGTAAGAACTAGGGACTAGGACTTAGTCAGACAAGAAGATCTAACCGCGGGCGAAGTGCTCGCAAGGAAGTAATAGCCGTGGCTCGCACCGTACCATTAAATCGCTGCCGCAACATCGGAATCATGGCGCACATCGACGCCGGGAAGACGACAGCGACGGAGCGCATCCTGTATTACACGGGCATCACGCACCGCCTCGGCGAAGTGCATGAGGGCACGGCGACCATGGACTACATGGAGCAGGAGCAGGAGCGCGGCATTACGATTACTTCGGCGGCCACTACCTGCACATGGAACGACTACCTCATCAACATCATCGACACCCCTGGCCACGTGGATTTCACGGCCGAGGTGGAGCGCAGCCTTCGAGTTTTGGATAGCGCGGTGGCGCTGTTTGATTCCGTTGCCGGGGTGCAGCCGCAGTCGGAGACCGTGTGGCGGCAGGGCGACAAGTACAAGGTGCCGCGCATCTGCTTTGTGAACAAGATGGACAAAAACGGCGCCGACTTCGAGCGCGTTCTGGAGAGCATTCGCAAACGGTTGGGCGCGCGGCCTGTGGCGCTGCAGATTCCCATTGGCGCCGAGGCGAATTTCAAGGGCGTCGTTGACTTGATCGAAATGAAGGCCGTTCTATGGCACGACGAGACCCTGGGCGCGGAGTTTTCCATCGAGCCGATCCCCGCCACGCTGCAAAAGAAGGCCGAGGCCTTCCGCCTGCAATTGATCGAGATTATTGCCGAATCCGACGACGTGCTTCTGGAAAAGTTTCTCGAGGGTGAAACGCCATCGATTGCGGAATTGAAGGCCGGCATCCGCCAGGCCACCATCGATTTGAAGGTCTTCCCGGTGCTGTGCGGCAGCGCCTTCAAGAACAAAGGCATTCAGACACTGCTGGACGCGGTGGTGGATTACCTGCCCAGCCCGCTGGATAAGCCTCCGGTGGAGGGCATCGATCCCCGTCATCCCGGACATATAGAGTCGCGCAAGCCGGATGACAATGAACCGCTAGCCGCACTGGCTTTCAAAATCATCAACGATCCGTTTGGCAAGCTGGGTTTTGTCAGGGTCTATTCAGGCTCGCTGAAGACCGGCGACATGGTGCTCAACCCGCGCACCAGCAAGACGGAGCGCATCGGCCGTCTGGTGAAGATGCACGCCGACAAGCGCGAGGATGTGAGCGAGATTCTCGCCGGCGACATCTGCGCCTGCGTGGGCATGAAGGAACTGAAGACCGGCGACACGCTGTGCGACCCGCATCACGCCATCGCCCTGGGCGCAATTACTTTCCCGGAGACGGTGATCTCGGTGGCTATCGAGCCCAAGACCAAGGCCGATCAGGAGAAGATGGGCGTTGCGCTGGCGCGTCTGGCCGATGAGGATCCCACATTCAAGGTGCGTACGGATGAGGATTCCGGGCAGACGATAATCAGCGGCATGGGCGAGCTACATCTGGAGATTCTGGTCGACCGCATGAGGCGCGAGCACAAGGTCGAGGCCAATGTGGGCGAGCCCAAGGTGGCCTTCCGCGAGACCATCCGCAAGAAGGCCGAGGCGGAGGGCAAATATATCCGTCAGACCGGCGGCTCAGGCAACTACGGCCACTGCAAGCTGAGGGTCGAGCCCAACACGCCAGGCGCGGGCTACGAGTTCATTAACGCCATCAAGAGCGGCTCGATTCCCAAGGAGTTCATCAAGCCCATCGATCAGGGTGTGCAGGGCGCGCTGGAGCTGGGCATCCTGGCCGGCTACCCGCTGGTGGACGTGAAGGTGACGCTGTACGACGGCAGCTACCACGAAGTGGATTCCAACGAGATGGCCTTCAAGTTTGCCGGCTCCATCGCGTTCAAAGAAGCCGCGCGCAAGGCACACCCAGTGCTGCTGGAGCCAGTGATGGCCGTCGAGGTCACCGTTCCCGAGGAGTTTATGGGGGTGATCATCGGCGACATCAACTCGAGACGCGGGCGCATCGAGGGGATGGAACACCTGGCCGGCTCGCAGGTGATCAAGGCGATTGTGCCGCTCAAGGAGATGTTCGGCTACGTGAACGACATTCGCTCTTCAACGCAGGGGCGGGCGTCGTATTCGATGCAGTTTGCAAGGTATGAAGAGGCTCCGCGCATCATTGCCGACGAGATTATCGGCAGATCGCAGGGCAAATAGGACTGGCCGTCCAGGCGGAGTTTTCCCGGACGGTGGTGAAGGAAAATTTTGGGGCTGGAGCCGGATGGCCGGCGCCCCGAGTTGAAACGGGCAGTACAAGCTATGAAAGGGAGTTGAGACTTTTATGGGCAAGGAAAAGTTTGATCGCACGAAGCCGCACGTGAACGTGGGGACGATTGGACACATCGATCACGGCAAGACCACGTTGACGGCGGCCATCACCAAGGTGTTGGGCAAGAACAACCCCAAGATTCTGTTCCGCTCTTTCGACTCGATTGACAACGCGCCGGAAGAGCGGGAGCGGGGCATCACCATCGCCACGGCGCACGTGGAGTATGAGACCAAGAACCGCCACTACGCGCACGTGGATTGCCCGGGCCACGCCGACTACATCAAGAACATGATTACCGGCGCGGCGCAGATGGATGGAGCGATTCTGGTTGTCGCGGCCACCGACGGGCCGATGCCGCAGACCAAGGAACACGTGCTGCTGGCGCGCCAGGTGGGCGTTCCCTGCATGGTGGTTTATCTGAACAAGTGCGACGCGGTGGAAGATCCGGAGCTGATCGACCTGGTGGAGATGGAGGTTCGCGAGCTGCTGACCAAGTACCAGTTCCCCGGCGACGATGTTCCGGTGATTCGCGGCTCGGCGCTGGGCGCGTTGAACGGCGAGCCGCAGTGGGAGGCTAAGGTCGAGGAGCTGATGGAGGCGGTGGACAAGTATGTTCCGCGGCCCGACCGCGCGGTGGACAAGCCCTTCCTGATGCCGATTGAGGATATTTTTTCCATCTCCGGACGCGGCACCGTGGTCACGGGGCGCATTGAGCGCGGCAAGGTGAAGGTGGGCGAGGACGTGGAGATTGTGGGCTTCCGCGAGACGCGCAAAACGGTTTGCACCGGCGTGGAAATGTTCAAGAAGCAGTTGGACGAGGGCATGGCGGGCGACAACGCGGGGATTCTGCTGCGCGGCACACCGAAGGAAGATGTGGAGCGCGGCATGGTGCTGGCCAAGCCGGGCTCGATTACGCCGCACACGCACTTCAAGGGCGAGGTGTACGTGCTCTCGAAGGAAGAGGGCGGGCGTCATACGCCGTTCTTCAAGGGCTACCGGCCGCAGTTTTATTTCCGCACCACGGACGTGACGGGAGTGGCGCAGTTGCCCGAGGGCGTGGAGATGGTGATGCCGGGGGACAACGTGCAGCTTGAGGTGGAGCTGATAACGCCGGTGGCGCTGGAAAAGGGCTTGCGGTTCGCCATCCGCGAAGGCGGGCGCACGGTGGGCGCGGGCACGGTGAGCGAGATTATCAAGTAGGCGCTTGCCGCGTCGGGCGGGCCGCCCTTCAGGCGAAACGCTGGGCGCGGCGAGCAACGAGGATCAGGGAACAGGGCTGAAGTAGTAACGCGGCCTGAGCAAGTCGGCACTGATTGCTGATCCCGTAAATTCAGGTGCGTGGATAGCTAAAAGGCTGTCTGCGGGGAAGACGAGAAGCCAATGGTAGGACAGAGGATTCGCATCCGGTTGAAGGCATACGATTATCGCGTGCTGGACACCTCGACCGGCGAGATAGTGGAGACGGCCAAGCGCACCGGGGCAACGGTGGCGGGGCCGATTCCCTTGCCGACGATCAAAAACAAGTATTGCGTGCTGCGTTCGCCGCACGTGGATAAGAAATCGCGCGAGGCCTTTGAGATTCGCACGCACAAGCGGCTGATCGACATTCTCGAACCGACGCAGCAGACAGTGGACGCGCTGATGAAGCTCGATTTGCCGGCGGGCGTCGATGTGGAGATCAAGGCGTTTGAAAAGTGACCACCTGCGGTGGGGCAGACGCGCTCTTCGAGCGCAAAAGCCTGGTAGTAGCAACGCGAAGCGATAGAAAGGCTCGGAAGAGCCCCGGCAGTGCGATGAATTCAACGTCGCATGATGAGGCGAGGAAGATATGGGCGTTACAGGGATTCTGGGAAAAAAGATCGGCATGACGCAGGTCTTCGACGATAAGGGCGATGTACACCCGATTACAGTGCTGCAGGCGGGGCCGTGCGTGATTACGCAGTTGAAGACACTGGCAAAAGACGGCTACGAGGCCGCGCAGATCGGGCTGGTGGAGTTCGTCAAGGACAAGAATGTGACCAAGCCGCAGGCTGGGCATTTCGCCAAGACCGAAGCGCCGCCGGTGAAGGTAATCAAGGAAGTCGCGCTGGAGCTGGACGCGGATGGCGTTGTGGCCACCAAGGCCGGTGACCGTGTGCTTGTGGACATCTTCTCCGAAGCCAGGTTCGTGGACGTGATCGGCACATCGAAGGGACGGGGCTTTGCCGGCGTGGTGCGCAGGCACAAATTCGCCGGCGGACCCAAGTCGCACGGCCATATGTTTCAAGTGCAGGGTTCGATTGGCGCCTCGAGCTATCCCTCGCGCGTCTTTCCCGGCCAGCGCATGCCGGGACATATGGGCGCCGAGCAGGTGACGGTGCGCAATTTGCGCATTCGCGGCATTGATTTGGAAGAGAACCTATTGATGGTCGAAGGCGCGGTGCCGGGAAGCCGTGAAGGCTACGTGATGATTTCCAAGGCCAAGGCCCCGCCGCGTGAGCGCCGCGGCTTTGCCGGATCGGGCACGGTTGATCCGTTGAAGGCATCGAAGAAGGCAGGCAAGCGCAAGTAGGCACCTGCAGTGCGGCAAACGCGCCTTGCGGCGCACCACCTGCGGTGGGGTTATACGCGCTCTTCGGGCGCAAGGACATTGAAGGCTGGGAAGGCTGCTGCACGCAGTGCCCGGCGGAAGAAGAAGACGATGGCAAAAGTGGATGTAGTGAACATGAGCGGTAAGAAGGTGGGCTCGCTGGAGCTGGCCGACGCGTTGTTTGCGCCTGACCAAGTGAACGAGGCTCTGCTGTGGGAGGCGGTGAAACACTACCGCGCCTCGCTACGCCAGGGCACGCACAAGACCAAGAGCCGCACCGAGGTTGCCGGTTCGGGCAAGAAGCTGTGGAAGCAGAAGGGCACGGGCCGGGCGCGCATCGGCTCGGTGCGTTCGCCTTTGTGGCGTCATGGCTACACGGTGCACGGGCCGCAGCCGCGCAGCTACGATTACGCCTTTCCGCGCAAGAAGCTGCTCGGAGCGTTACGCTCGGCGCTAGCCTCGAAGCTGGCCGACGGCAAGCTGACGGTGGTGGACAGCTTTGAGCTGAAGGAAGCCAAGACCAAGCAGTATCGCGCGGCACTGACGAAACTCGATGTGACGCGCACGGCCTTGCTGGTGGAGAACGGCAAGACGCTCTCGCAGGCGCTACTGCTGGGGGCGCGCAACCTGAAGGGCGTGGAGCTGGTGCTCAACAACGAGGTGCATCCCTACGATCTGCTGCGCTATGAGCGGGCCATCTTCTCCAAGGCCGCCATTGAGCAGATAGCCGAGATGCTCGAGAAAAATGCGTCGAAACGCAAGATCGCCGCTGAGAAAGAGGCCGCCTGATGCCGACACTTTATTCAGTGATTCGCCGCCCGCTGATTACCGAAAAGGGGTTGGGAGTGAAGGAGACCGAGAATACGCTGGTCTTCGACGTCGCTCCCGAGGCCACTAAAACCGAAGTCAAGCAGGCCGTGGAGGCTCTCTTCAAGGTGAAGGTCTCCGCGGTGCGCACCAGTAATGTTCTGGGCAAGGAGCGCCGCCGCGGCAAGTACACGGGCTTCCGCCCGGACTGGAAGAAGGCATACGTCCGGCTGAAGGCCGGCCAGAAGCTGCCCGAGTACGTGAGCAATCTGTAGAACAGTGAACGAGTGAAGAAGTGAAGTAGTAAATGTGTGAAGCAGCGAATTGTTGAGCTGCATGCCAGGAGAAGGAAATATCGGAGCTCGAAGTTGTGAGTAGCTCCGGAGAAACGGGAGAGCGGTGCTGGAGATTTAGCGCTGACTTTCCAGGACAAACGACCATGGCGATTAAGACATACAGACCGATTACCTCGACGCTGCGTTTCAAGACCACGCTGGCTAACGACGACCTGACGACAAACAGGCCGCACAAGCCGCTTTTGGAAGTCAAGCAGCGCACCGGCGGACGCCGCAACACGGGCGACCTGACGATTCGCCACCAGGGCGGCGGGCACAAACAAAAATTGCGCCTGATCGACTTCAAGCGCGAGAAGTATGGCGTGCCGGGCAAGGTGGCGACGATCGAGTACGATCCAAACCGCTCGGCGCGCATTGCTCTGATTCACTATCTGGACGGCGAGAAGCGCTACATACTGCAGCCGGTAGGGCTGAAGGTGGGCGCGACGGTCAGCAGCGGGCCAGACGCCGACATTCTGGTGGGGAACGCGTTGCCGCTCAAAAACATTCCCTCCGGCACCACGGTTCACGCGATTGAGCTCAGGCCGGGTAAGGGCGCGCAGATGGCCCGTTCGGCCGGAACACAGGCGCAACTGGTGGCCAAGGAGGGCGAGTACGCCCTGCTCAAGCTGCCCTCGGGCGAGACGCGCAAGGTGCTGGCCGAGTGCATGGCGACCATTGGCCAGGTGGGCAATACGGATCATGAGAATGTGTCCATCGGCAAGGCCGGGCGCAACCGCTGGAAGGGCATACGCCCCGCCAACCGCGGCGTAACTATGAACCCGGTGGACCACCCGCACGGCGGCGGCGAGGGCAAGACCTCGGGCGGCCGTCATCCGGTGACTCCGTGGGGCCAGCCGACCAGGGGCTATAAGACACGCAACAACAAGCGGACCGACGCATTTATTGTCAGCCGCCGGGCGAAGTAGAGGGAGATTTATGGCACGTTCGACAAAGAAGGGCCCGTTCGTGGATGCGCACCTGACCGTGAAGGTGGAGGCACTCAACCAGGCCAACGAAAAGAAGGTGGTCAAGACTTGGTCGCGCCGCTCGACGATCTTTCCGGAGTTTGTGGGGCATACGATTGCGGTCCACAACGGCAAGAAGTTTGTTCCGGTGTACGTGACCGAGAACATGGTGGGCCACAAGCTGGGCGAGTTTGCGCCCACGCGCATCTTCAAAGGGCACACCGGGGGCACTAAGGCGCCAGCCGCCGAGGTCGCCGCCAAGCCGCGGTAGGAAAACAGTGGACAGTGATCAGTGGTCAGTTTACTGAGAACGGTCAGTAAAGATTGAGGAAGAGACGATGGCAGTGGAGACAAGGGAATACCGGGCCGAGGCCAAGTTTCAGCGCGTGTCGCCGCAAAAGGCGCGGCTGGTGCTTGATCTGATCAAGGGCCGGGGGGTTGAGGAGGCGCTCACCACGGCGGCCTTCACCAAGAAGCGCATTGCCCCGGTGATTCATAAGTTGTTGACCTCGGCGGTGGACAACGCCAAGTATGTGGCCGGCGAGCAGGGCACTGATCTGGACGTGGACAATCTCTACGTGAAACTGGCTCTGGCTAACGACGGGCCGCGCATGAAACGCATCCGCCCGGCGCCGATGGGCCGCGCCTTCCGCTATCAGCGCAGGCTGACGCACATTGTTCTGGCGGTGGCCGAGCGCGAGGCGGCGCATGGAATGGTGACCAAGGTGGAAGAACCACCCGCGGCGGGGCAGCCACCTGCGGTGGGGCAGACGCGCCTTGCGGCGCAGAAGGCAAGCAAGGGAACCAAGGCGACGAAGGCAGCCAAGACGAAAGCCGAAGCACCGAAGGCGGCTACCAAAGCGAAGGAAGAAGCGCCCACGGCAACCAAGGGGAAGGCCGAGGCGCCGAAGGCGGCGGCCAAGGAAACCAAGTCAACCAAGAAAAAGGCCGGCAAGTAGGCCTGAAGGGTTTTGAGGAAAAAAGCATGGGACAGAAAGTCCATCCTTACGGATTTCGGTTGGGAGTGAACAAGCCGTGGCGTTCGCGCTGGTTTACCGAGCGCGACTACGCCAAGTTGCTGGTGGAGGACGTGAAGCTCAAGGCTGAGCTGCGCGAAAAACTGAAGGCGGCGGGCGTCAGCTCGGTGGAGATCGAGCGGCCGGGCAACAAGCTGCGCTTTCTCATCCGCACTGCCCGGCCAGGCATCGTAATCGGCCGCAAGGGCGCGGAGATCGAGAAGCTCAAGACGGAGCTCGGCAAGCGCACCAACCGCGAAGTGTTCATCGACATCATCGAGGTGAACAAGCCGGAGCTGGACGCGCAACTGGTCTCCGAGGCGATCGCGCTGCAACTAGAAAAGCGGGTCAGCTTCCGCCGGGCCATGCGCAAGAGCGTTGATTCGGCGCTGAGGTTTGGCTGCAAGGGAATCAAGGTGAGGGTCTCGGGCCGGCTGAACGGCAACGAGATCGCGCGCTCGGAGTGGTACTTGCAGGGCCGTTTACCGCTACACACGCTCAGGGCCGACATTGATTACGGCTTCACCGAGGCCAACACAACTTATGGCGTAATCGGCGTCAAGACCTGGGTCTACCGCGGCGACATTTACGAGCAGAAGCGCCGCCAGGCGGCGCCGGTGAGCACGTCGGTGTTTTAGCAGCTAGAAGCTGATTTTTGAGGGTTTTCGTTATGTTGATGCCAAAGAAGGTAAAGTTTCGCAAGCAGCAAAAGGGCAAACGGCGCGGCAAGGCCTGGCGTGGGTCCACGATTTCGTTTGGTGAGTATGGCCTGCGGGTTATGGAGTGCGGCTACATCACCGACCGTCAGATTGAAGCCAGCCGTATTGCCATGACGCGGTTCATCAAGCGTGGCGGCAAGATCTGGCTGCGCCTGTTCCCGGATAAGCCCATCACCAAGAAGCCGGCCGAAGTCCGCATGGGCTCGGGCAAGGGAGCGCTGGACCACTGGGTTGCGGTAGTGCGGCCGGGCAAGATCCTGTTCGAGATGGAAGGCGTGGACCTGGCGACTGCGAAAGAGGCCATGCGCCTGGCGTCGAACAAGCTGCCGTTGCTGACCAAGTTCGTGATGCGGCCGGGCGAGGAAAAGACTGAGACTACGGCCAAGAAGACAGCTAGCAGCTAACTGTTGGGAGTCGCAGGCGAAGATGGTTGACGGAGAACAGGCTAGTAGCTAGTGGCTAGAAGCTAGCGGCTGGTTGGAGAGAGAAACACAATGGAACTCGAGAAGATTCGAAATTTAAACGACGAAGAACTGGCGCACCAGGAGAAGACTTCCGCCGAGCAGTTGTTCCGGATTCGTTTTCAGATGGCGACGGACCCGAGCGCGGGAGCGAAGAAGCTCCGCCAACTGCGCAAGGAGATCGCCCAGATCAAGACCGTGGCACGCGAGCGCGAGATGGGCATTCGCGGGGCGCTCAAGGATGCCGGCGCCGATGCCGGCGCGGCCGCGGAGAGCAAGAAGGGAGCCCGCAAATGAAGGCGACTCAAGAGGCAGTGCAATCGCCGGCGGCAGCAGGCGCCAGGCGGAACGAGAAGGTTGGCCAGGTGGTTTCAACCAAGATGCAGAAGACCATTGTGGTCGCGGTGGAGATGCGCAAGGCGCATACCAAGTACAAGCGGATCGTGCGCACGGCGAAAAAGTTTTATGCCCACGACGAGCAGAGTTCGGCGCGGTTGGGCGATGTGGTGCGCATTCGCGAGACCCGTCCGCTGAGCAAGCTGAAGCGGTGGGCATTGGAAGAGATTGTCAGGCGCTCGGCGCTAGGCCAGCTTGAGGACGCGACGATTCCGGACGACATCAAGATTGCAACTAGCGCGTAGAACGGGTAAGGAGAAGAACCCATGGCTGTGCAAATGAGAACCATGCTCGCGGTGGCCGACAACTCCGGCGCGCGCAAGCTGCAAGTGATTCTGCCGCTGGGCGGCGGACTGGGCAAGAAGGCCGGCCTGGGCGACATTGTGACCGCGGCGGTGAAGGAAGCCTCGCCCGACGGCACCATCAAAAAAGGCAAGGTGGTGAAGGCGGTGATTGTACGCACCCGCAAGGAGCACCGCAGGCGCGACGGAACCTATATTCGCTTCGACGAAAACGCCGCCGTAGTGATTGACGATACTCACGAGCCGGTGGGCACGCGCGTCTTTGGGCCGGTGGCCCGCGAGTTGCGCGAGAAGAAGTTTTTGAAGATTGTTTCGCTGGCGCCGGAAGTGGTTTAAGAGCAGCTAACAGCTGACAGCTTCCAGTCAAAAGCTGTTTTTGGAGAAGAGATGCCGAGTTTGAATATTCATCGCAATGATACGGTCAAGGTTTTGAGGGGCGCGGACAGGGGCAAGACGGGCCGAGTGCTGCGCGTCTTTCCCGACAAGGGCACGGTGCTGGTGGAGCATGTGCGCGTGGTCAAGAAGACGGTTTCCAGCAAGCGTGGTCAGCGGACCAAGGGCGGCATCGCCGAGCAGGAATCGCCCATCGATGTCTCCAATGTGCAGTTGGTTTGCCCTAACTGCGGCCCGGCGAAGGTGAGTTCGAAGATTGACGGAGACGTCAGGGTCCGCATCTGCAAGAAATGCGGGCAGACGCTGCCGACGAAGAAGTAGGAACTGCAATGAAGATGTGAACGAGTGAAGCAGTGAATCGTCCACCGAGGAATCAGAGCTGCACGGAACGAGAAAAACTTCGCCCGTGCGGCAAGCACCTTCCGCAACGGTACACGGCTAGAGAGCCAATCCGAGACCGGAAGAAAGAGAGCAAAGAGTTATGGCGGCAAGGCTGAAAGAGAAATATCACAAGGAAATCAAGCAGGCTCTGCAAAAGGAGTTGGGGCTTGAGAATCCGATGGCGGTTCCGGAGTTGAAGAAGATCGTTGTCAACATGGGTCTGGGCGAAGCCACGCAAAACGCCAAGCTGCTGGACCCTCTGGTGGCCGACCTGACGGCGATTGTGGGGCAGAAGCCGGTGACCACCAAGGCGAAAAAGTCGATTGCGGCCTTCAAGGTTCGCGAGGGAATGTCGATTGGGGCCATGGTGACGTTGCGCAACGAGAAGGCCTATGAGTTTCTGGACCGGCTGATTTCGACGGCATTGCCACGGGTGAGAGATTTCCGCGGCGTTTCGACGAAGAGTTTTGACGGGCGCGGAAATTACACGCTGGGATTGAAGGACCAGCTGATCTTTCCTGAAATCGACTACTCCAAGGTGGAGAAGATGAAGGGCATGAACATCACTATCGTGACCACGGCGAAGGACGACAACCAGGCGAGAGCGCTGCTGCGAGCCTTCGGCATGCCTTTCCGGCAAGGTGCATAAGGCGCGTGAGGAGATAAGAGAGATATGACCACTGCAAAAAGGGTGAAAGACGCGCGGAAGCCGAAGTTCAGCAGCCGCAAGCACAATCGGTGCCAGCTTTGCGGACGGCCGCGCGGGTTTCTGCGCAAGTTCGGCGTCTGCCGTTTGTGCTTCCGCGCTCTGGCGCTCAAGGGAGAGATTCCCGGAGTCGTCAAGTCGAGTTGGTAGCGATTTAGCTGTCAGCCATCAGCTTTCAGAAATTCACGGAAGAGCTGATGGACGGCTAAGAAAAATGAAGAGCTGAAAGCAAACAGCTGATTGCTGATAACTGTAGTAGGCATTCTCGCTGGTTTCCGCAGACGCGGACGAACGGGGAATGAAGGAGAAGGAATGAGTTTGACCGACCCAGTAGCCGATTTTCTGGCGCGGATCCGCAATGCGATCCGGGCGCGTCACCAGAAGCTGGATGTACCGGCTTCGAAGCTGAAGACCGAGATAGCCCGCATCCTCAAGGAGGAGGGCTACATCTCGAACTACAAAACCCAGGAAGAGGAAGGCAAGCTGGTGCTGCGCGTGTACCTGAAGTACGGCGGCACAGAAGCGGCTATTCGCGATCTGGCGCGCATCTCGCGCCCCGGCTGCCGCGTGTACATCGGCCGCGATGAGATCAAGCGCGTGCAGGGCGGGCTGGGCATCTCGATTCTCACCACGCCCAAGGGCGTGATGACCGGCCGTCAGGCGCGCCGCGAGGGCGTGGGCGGGGAATTGTTGTGTGAAGTGTGGTAGGAGCAGCGGACAGCAGACAGCTAACAGCTAACAGTAAAAAAACTGGGAACTGTAAGCTGTGAGCTGATAGCTGTTTTACGGGCTGCAGTGGAACTTGAAGAGTTGAAGCTATTCACTGAGAACTGAAGACTGATAGCTGACAATTGTTTCTCGGGACTCGCAAGCCAGATGAAGGATTGATTCGATGTCGCGAATTGGAAAGAAGCTGATTCCGCTGCCCGCGGGCGTTAAGTACAAGGTTGAGGGCAACACGGTTGTGGTCGAGGGGCCCAAGGGCAAGGTCTCGGCGCTGATCGCGTCCGGCATTACGCTGGAAACCAAGGATGGCATGCTGCACGTCAATCGCGAGAACGACAGCCAGGCGGCAATGCACGGGCTGACGCGCTCTTTGGTTGCCAACGCGGTTGAGGGCGTGACCAAAGGCTGGAAGAAGGAATTGGACATTGTGGGCATCGGCTATCGCGCCGAAATGAAGGGCAAGGGCACGGTGGTTTTCACGCTGGGTTATTCGCACCCGATTGAAGTTCCGCTGCCTTCAGGCATCGAGGTGGCGATTGACCCCAAGCAGCTTCACTTGACCATCACCGGCATCGACCGGCAAAAGGTGGGCCAGGTGGCTGCCGATATGCGTTCGCTGCGCAAGCCTGATCCGTACAAGAACAAGGGCGTGCGCTACTCCGACGAGAAGCTGAAGAAGAAGGCCGGCAAGACGGGGGCGAAGTAAAGATAGCGGTCAGCCGTCAGCAATCAGCAGTCAGTCGCGAAATGCTTCGATTTAACTGACCGCTGTTAGCTGACAGCTGATAGCTGAACATTAACCGAACGGGGTCGCAGGGCGGCTCCGCTGATAGGAACGAGAGACCATGATAACGCAGACCAAGAGAAACGCAATTCGCCAGCGCATTCATCAGCGCATTCGCCGCAAGCTTTCCGGCACCGCGGAGCGGCCGCGGCTGAACGTGTATCGCTCGCTGAACAACATTTACGCACAGGTGATCGACGACCAGAAGGGCGAGACGCTGGTATCGGTCTCGAGCATCAAGATGAAGACCGGCGGCAATGTGGCCTCAGCAAAAGAGATCGGCAAAGCAGTGGCCGAGCTGGCCGTCAAACAGGGCATCAAGCAGGTAGTCTTCGATCGCGGCGGCTACCTTTATCACGGTCGCATCAAGGCGCTGGCGGACGCGGCTCGCGAGGCAGGGCTGGAGTTTTAAATGCAGCTATCAGCCGTCAGCTTTCAGCCGTCAGCTTATTGGTTGCATATACCGGTATGCTGAGAACTGAAAACTGATAACTGAGAGCTGATAGCTGAAAGCTGACAGCTAACGAAGAGACGAGAGAGCAATGACGATGTTGAAGAAGAAACTCGATGCAAACCAGTACAACCTGAAGGATCAGGTGGTCTCCATCAATCGCGTGACCAAGGTGGTCAAGGGCGGCAAGAATATGTCGTTTGCCGCGCTGGTGGTGGTGGGCGACTCCCTGGCGGGCGTGGTGGGCCACGGTTCCGGCAAAGCCAAGGAAGTTCCGCAGGCGATTCGCAAGGGGATTGAGGCGGCCAAGAAGAACCTGATCCATGTCCATCTGACCGATACCACGATTCCGCATCTGGTTCTGGGCCGATATGGCGCCGGGCAGGTACTGCTCAAGCCGGCCCCCGAAGGCACCGGCGTGATTGCCGGCGGCGCGGTGCGCGCGGTGATGACCTCGGCGGGAGTGCAGAATGTGCTCACCAAGAGCCTGGGTTCGCCTAATCCCCACAACGTCGTCAAGGCCACCTTCAACGCCCTGGTGCAGTTGCGCGACCGTGCCGAAGTGGCGAATATGCGCGGCAAGTCCGTGGAGGAGATGTAGGCCATGGCGAAAACCAAGATGATTCGCATTCAGTACTACCGCTCAAAGAACTCCACGCCGGAAAAACACAAGCTGGTGGTCAAGGGGCTGGGCTTTACGCGGCTCAACCAGATTGTGGAGCGCGTGGACACGGAATCCACTCGCGGCATGGTGAAGGCCATTCCGCATTTGGTGAGGATATTGGAAGACTAATCAACCAGTTTTGAGTTATCAGTTTTCAGTTGTCAGACGAAAAGCAATCCCTGTCGCAGTAACTGAGAACTGACTACTGACAACTGAATGAACGCGAGTCGGGGAAGGCCTGGACGGCAAGTCCCCGGCGCTACAGCGAGGGAATGATGGCAACGAGAAATTTATCGAATTTACGTGCGCCCAGGAAAGCCAACACCGGGAGCAAGCGTGTAGGCCGGGGCATGGGCTCCGGCATGGGCAAGACTTCGGCTCGCGGCCACAAAGGCCAGGGTCAGCGCACCGGCACCAGCATGATGCGCGGCTTTGAGGGCGGCCAGATGCCGCTGCACCGCCGCCTTCCCAAGCGCGGCTTCACCAACATCTTCCGCACCGAGTACGCGGTGGTGAATCTGGACCGGCTGGCGGAGCAGATCAAAGGCCTCAAGCTCACCGAGATCGGTCTGGATGACTACAAGAAGCTGGGCCTGGCGTCGAGCAAGAATGCGCTGATCAAGATACTCGGTTCCGGCGAACTGACTGCGGCGCTAACAATTCACGCGCACAAGTTTTCCAAGTCGGCTGTCGAGAAGATCGAAAAGGCCGGCGGCAAGGCCGTGGTTCTGGGCGGCGTGGTTGCGCCGGCGGCGGCATAGTTTTCTGGTTTCCCACCCTTTCGCCAGACAGAAGGCGAAAGGATGGGGCACGGGGATTTTGTGATCTCACAGTCGTACGACATACTGGACCTTTCGCAAGTAAGATGATTAGTGGCAAAGATTCGAGGGTTGGAAAAGGCCCTGAATGAAGCGGATAACCAATCATGCTTGAAAAGTTTTTGAATATCTTCCGAATTCCCGATCTGCGCAAGCGAGTGCTGTTCATGCTCGGCATTTTGGCCGTCTACCGCCTGGGCGCGTGGATTCCCACACCGGGCGTGGATACCAAAATGCTGGAGCGGCTGTTTGACCAGCAAGGCGGTTCCGCGCTGGGCCTGATGAACCTGTTTGGCGGCGGCAATCTTCGCCGCATGACGATCTTCGCCCTGGGAATCATGCCCTACATCACGGCCTCAATTATCTTCCAGTTGCTTACCGTGGTGTACGAGCCGCTGGCGCGCATTCAGAAGGAAGGCGAGCTGGGGCGGCGCAAGATCACGCAGTGGACGCGCTATATGACCGTGATTCTGGCCGCAATTCAGTCGGTGGGCATCGCGTTCATGCTGACCAGCGGCCACATGGTGCTCCACCCGGGCATCGGCTTCGATCTGATGACGGTGCTGACGCTTACCACCGGCACGGCTTTTATTATGTGGCTGGGCGAACAGATTACCGAGCGCGGCATCGGCAACGGCATGAGCCTGCTGATTTTTACAGGAATTGTTGCCGGCCTGCCACGCGGCGTGATGGACCTGATCGAGAAGGTGCGGATCAACCAGTGGGGCTCATTCACTGTTGTTGTGGTGATTTTGCTGGTGGCGGGCATGGCTGCGGTGGTAGCTTTCATCGTCTTTGTGGAGCGCAGCGAGCGGCGCATTCCCATCCAGAGCGCGCGGCGCATCGTCGGCCGGCGGATGATGGGCGGCCAGGCGAGCCATTTGCCTCTCAAGGTCAACTCCGGCGGCGTTATGCCGGTCATCTTCGCGGCTTCTATTTTGTCGGCGCCATTAATGCTCCGCCAAACCGAATTTGTGCAGAACAGCAACTTTTGGCGGCCTCTCCTCGATGCGCTGATGCCCGGCGAACCGTGGTACGAGCTGCTCTACATACTGGCGATTATTTTCTTTGCCTACTTCTACATCTCCATTGTGATGAAGCCGGATGACATTGCCGACAACTTCCGCAAGTCAGGCTCATTCATTCCTGGAATCCGCCCTGGTAAGCGCACATCTGATTTCATCAACGATATTCTGACCCGCATCACGCTGGTCGGCGCCGCATACCTGATCATTATTTCGCTGGTGCCCACCTTCCTGATTTCGGGCATCCACTTAAACCACCTGTGGCTGGTTGGCGGCTTCTTCGAGCGTCTGCCAAACTGGATGATCAATGGTATGGGGGTCAACTTCTACTTTGGCGGCACCTCGCTACTGATTGTGGTGGGTGTGGCCATGGATACCGTCAACCAGATCGAATCGCAGCTGATCATGCGGCATTATGATGGGTTTTCGCCGCGTTCCGGGCGCATTCGCGGAAGGAAAACTTGGTAATGGCCTCATCTGGAAATAAATTTGAACAGGGCCGTGAGACGGGTCGGAAGACCTTTCCCGGCCCCATTCTTTTATTGGGCGCGCCGGGCGTGGGCAAGGGTACGCAGGCCAAGGAACTGGTCAAGATATGGGGGATTCCGCAGATCTCCACCGGCGACCTGTTGCGCGGCAATGTGGCGCAGGGCACGAAGCTGGGCCGGACAGCCAAGGAGATCATGGGGCGCGGGGAGCTGGTTCCCGACTCGTTGGTTAACGAGATGGTGGCCGTGCGGCTCGCGCAGCCCGACACGGCTAAAGGCTACATTCTGGACGGTTTCCCGCGCACGCTCGGGCAGGCGCACTGGCTGGATGCCCGATTGGCCGCGCAGGCTGGAGTACCTCCGGTGGTTGCCGTCAGTATCCATGTGGACTATAATCAATTACTGCGCCGTATTACGGGGCGCAGGAATTGCCCTGTCTGCCAGAGCATTTATAACGTCTACGGCAAGCCTCCCAAGAAGGAGGGCGTATGCGACGCGGACGGCGCAGCTCTGGTCCAGCGAGCCGATGACACGGAGAAGGTCTTTGCAGAGCGTATGCGCGCTTATGAGACCTCTACCGCGCCTGTTGTCGAGCATTACCGTGCTTTAGGGCGCTTCGCGGAAGTGGATGGAGACCGGCCGATAGCGGAAATCGCGGCCGGAATAGTTGCCGCCGTCGAGCGGTTGCGCCAGTAGCGCGCACCGGACGGCGGGTTTGTGCGTGAGAAATACTAGCTGACAGCTAACAGTAGTCAGCTAACAGATGTGAGCCGGTTCTGGCGGCAACGGAAAACTGTTAGCTGTTAGCTGAAAGCTGAAGGCTGGATAAGTGGCGGTAGTACTGAAGTCGTCCGGGGAGATCGAGAAGATGCGTCGCGCGGGCCAGGTGGTTCGCGAGGTGCTGGAGATGGTGCGGGGGCAGATTGAGCCGGGCGTCACCACGCTGGATTTGGAGAAGGCGGCCGAGGCGCGCACCAAAGAGCTGGGCGCCAGGGCGGCTTTCAAGGGCTACCACGGATTTCCCTGCTGTTTATGCACTTCGGTCAACAGCGAAGTGGTGCATGGCATTCCGTCGGCCAAACGGGTCCTCAAGGAAGGGGAGATCGTTTCGGTTGACTTTGGGGCATTTGTAGACGGTTACTGCGGAGACGCGGCTATTACAGTGCCGGTGGGCAAAAAGATCGACCCGAAGACGGCAGAGTTGGTGAAGGTAACCGAGGCGTCGCTAAATGCCGCGATTGCGGTAGTGAAACCGGGAGCAACGCTGGGTGATGTAGGCTTCGCGGTGCAGAAGGTGGTTGAAGCCGCGGGGTTTTCGGTGGTACGGGATTTTGTGGGCCACGGCATCGGCACGCAAATGCACGAAGATCCGCAGGTGCCGAACTTTGGCGAAGCCGGACGGGGCATGAAGTTGAAGGCCGGCATGGTGATCGCTATCGAGCCCATGGTGAATGCGGGCAAGGCCGACGTGGTGGTTCTGGGCGACGGCTGGACCACTGTCACTGTGGATGGAAGCATGAGCGCTCATTTTGAGCACACGGTGGCGGTGACTGCCACTGGGGCGAGAATTTTAACCGAGTAGCACGCTCGGGATTACAGGCCGGTTGGGCTTGAAGTGCGCCGGCGGAAGTGGATGCGGCTTGTCGAAGGAAGATGCGATTGAGGTAATGGCGGTGGTCACGGAGACGCTGCCCAATGCCATGTTCAAGGTCAAGCTCGAGAATAATCACGAGGCTCTGACCCATGTCTCGGGAAGGATGCGCAAGAATTTTATCCGCATATTGCCCGGCGATCGCGTGGCCGTGGAGTTGAGTCCCTACGACCTGAATCGCGGGCGGATTGTTTACCGCTACAAATAGGCTGCCAGCTATCAGCTTTTCGTGCAGAACTGCAGGCTGAGAGCTAAGAAAACAACCGCGTCGTCAACAGATGCGCGGAGAAGGGCAACAAGAGCAATGAAAGTCCGTGCATCGGTAAAGAAGATTTGCGTCAAGTGTAAGGTTATCACCCGCCATGGAGTGGTGAGGGTGATCTGTGAGAACGCAAAGCACAAGCAGCGCCAGGGCTAGTTGGAGACTGGCAAACGGCGGAAAGCTCCAAGATAGCCTTCAGCTAACAGCGGACAGCAATCAGTTAGGAATGCGAAGCCAAGGCAAGATTAACTGATAGCTGTTAGCTGTAAGCTGTGAGCTGGAACGAGGCTAGTTAGCTTGAGTCAAGGCTTGCGATGAACCTCTGGGGGCCAACTGCTTAACCCGTGCGAACCGGCTGAAGCCGGGGGCACACAACCGAAGTTACAAAGGAATCTTCAATGGCACGTATTGCTGGCGTCGATCTGCCCCGTACCAAGCAGGCACGCATCGCGCTCACATACATCTACGGCATCGGGCAACCCCGCGCGCGCAAGATTCTGGAGAAGGCGAATGTTGACGCCTTCAAGAAAGTCCAGGACCTGGGCGAGGACGAGGTCAACCGCATCCGCCAGGTGATCGAGGACGAAGGAAACGTGGAGGGTGACCTGCGCAAGGACGTGCAGATGCACATCAAGCGCCTGATCGATATTCAGAGCTATCGCGGCACGCGTCACCGCAAGGGCTTGCCGGTGAACGGCCAACGCACCCACACCAACGCTCGCACCCGCAAGGGCCCGCGCAAGGGCACAATTGCCGGCAAGAAGAAAGCGACGGGTAAAACCTAATGGCCAAAGCAGAGCAGAAGGCAGGAGCGGGCAAGCCTGCAACCGCCAAGACGGGCAAGACCAAGAAGTTCAAGAAGCGCGAGCGCAAGAATGTGCCGTTTGGCATTGCGTACGTGCAAGCCACGTTCAACAATACCATCGTCACCATCACCGACCAGGTGGGCAACACGCTGAGCTGGAAAAGTTCCGGTTCGTTGGGCTTCCGCGGCTCGCGCAAGGGCACGCCTTTCGCGGCGCAGCAGGCAGCCTCGAACGCGGCCAGCATGGCGCGCGATCACGGCCTGCGCGCGGTTGATGTACGTGTCTCCGGCCCAGGCTCTGGCCGCGAGTCGGCTATTCGCGCCCTGGCTGCCGCCGGCATCGAGGTGCGCACCATCCGCGACGTGACGCCAGTGCCGCACAACGGCTGCCGTCCGCCAAAACGGCGCAGAGTGTAAGAAAGGCAGCTAACAGCCGACAGCTTACAGTTGCCGGTACTCCGCCGCAGGCGGGAATCACTGTTAGCTGTAAGCTGTCAACTGAAACGGGCCGGGAGGAAATCTCCTCCGGAGATGTAAACCGGCCGTCATCCGAAGTCAGGAGAAGAAATGGCACGTTATACCGGAGCAGTCTGCCGCCTCTGCCGTCGCGAGGCAACCAAACTTTTTTTGAAGGGCGCAAAATGCACCTCTGACCGTTGCCCGCTGGAAAAGCGCAATTTTCCTCCCGGCCAGCACGGCAAGGACCGCAAGGCCAAGATTGTAGGCTACGGCCTGCAACTGCACGAAAAACAGAAGGCCAAGCGCATGTACTTCACCCTTGAAAGCCAGTTCCGCGAGTACTATGAAAAAGCCAACAAGGCCTCGGGCGTCACCGGCGAACTGCTGATTCAACAGTTGGAACGCCGCCTGGATAACGTGGCCTTCCGGCTGGGCTTTGCCATCTCGCGCCGCCAGGCACGCCAAGTAGTGCGCCACGGCCACGTCGAGGTCAACGGCCGCAAGGTCAACATTCCTTCTTACCAAGTGAACGCGGGCGATGAAATCAAGATTCGCGACCACGCCAAGAAGCTGGTCATCATCGAGCAGGGCGCGCAGTTTGCCGCCCAGAACCCCGTACCCACATGGCTGGAAGCCAACTTTGAGAACCTGTCCGGCCGCGTGCTCCATCTGCCCAAGCGCCAGGACGTGAACCTGCCCATCAATGAGCAACTCATTGTCGAACTGTATTCCAAGTAAGCTGACAGCTAACAGCAGACAGCTTACAGTTATCAGAGGTTTGTTTTACTGTTAGCTGTAAGCTGTCAACTGCAAGCTGCATTTCAAAACGAAGGAGAACTTGCGCGGCCGCCGCAAAATGCATCGCGACGCACATGCCGCGCGGGAAACGAGATAAGGATATGCTTTGGAGAGGATTTCAGAAACCCAAGCGCCTGGCAGTGGATGCCGAGACGCTTACTAACTTATTCGGCAAGTTCAGCGCCCAACCCTTTGAGCGCGGCTTTGGCACCACCATCGGCAACGCCCTGCGCCGCACCTTGCTGAGTTCCATCGAGGGCGCCGCAGTTACCGCCATTCGCATTGAAGGCGTGCTCCACGAATTCCAGTCCATCAGCGGCGTGGTCGAAGACGCGACTGACATTATTTTGAACCTCAAGCAGGTGCCGTTCAAGCTTGCGGGCGAAGGCCCCAAGGCGCTTTATTTGCGCGCCGACCAGCCGGGCGTAGTGACTTCAGGAATGATTGAAGCCGACAGCGACGTCGAGATACTGGACAAGGACATTTATATTGCCACGCTCTCGGAAGGCGGCAAGCTGGATATGGAGATGCGCCTCAAGCGCGGGCGCGGCTATATCTCCGCCGACAAGAACTTCGACGCCGATCTGGGCATTGGTTTCATTCCCGTGGACTCGGTTCACTCGCCGGTGCGCCGCGTGAATTATGTAGTAGAGGCGGCCCGCCTGGGGCAGATCACCGACTATGACAAGCTCACCTTGGAAGTGTGGACCAATGGGGCTGTGCTGCCCGCCGATGCCGTCGGCCTGGCCGCCAAGTTGCTGAAGGACCATATGAACATCTTCATCAACTTTGAGGAAGAGATCGAGGCCGTAGGACGTGGTGATGAAGGCCGCATACTGTTGCGCAACGACAACCTCAACCGCTCAGTCGAGGAGCTGGAACTGTCGGTTCGCAGCTACAACTGCCTGAAGAACGCCAACATCCAATCCATCGGCGAACTGGTGCAGAAGACCGAAGCCGAGATGCTCAAGACCAAGAACTTCGGCCGCAAGAGCCTGAACGAGATCAAGGAAATTCTGGCCCAGATGGGTCTCTCGCTGGGCATGAAGATCGACGAACAAGGCAATGCCGTTCCCGGACCTACCAGCATTTCGCCCGCCGCCGCTCTGGCAGCCAACTACAGCCACTTCGACGACGAAGATGAGCCGCTGGATTCGGTGGACCTGCAGTTGCCCACCGAGACGGAGAATTTTTAACAGTCTTCAATTGTCAGTTATTAGTTTTCAGTAAAAACCCGAGCGGGAAGCAACTGACAGCGGATAACTGACAGCTGATTACTTTACTGAAAACTGATTCGAAAGAGAGTTTCACCATGCGCCATCGCAATGCAGGATTCAAGCTCGGACGAAACACCAGCCACCGTCGCGCGCTGTTGCGCAACCTGACTACGTCCGTCATTCTCGAAGACCGCGTGGAGACCACCGTGGCCAAGGCCAAGGCGGTTCGTCCGCTGGTTGAAAAGATGATCACCCTGGGCAAGAATGGCGATCTGCACTCGCGCCGCCAGGCCCATAGCTTTCTCATGACTGATGAGTCGGTCGAGCGGCTCTTCGATACCGTGGCCGAGCGCTACAAGGACCGCCAGGGCGGCTACCTGCGCATCGTCCGGACTGGATTCCAAAAAGGCGACGGGGCCGAGAAGGCCTTTATCGAATTGCTGGGCGCCGAAAAACAACTCGACTTGAAGCGCCAGAAGCGTGACGAGATCAAAGCCAAGAAGCGCGCCGAACTGGAAAAGCAGATGGAAGAGGCGAAGCAGGAAGAAGCCAAGGAAGCAGTCAAGGAAGAGGCCGCGTAGGACTTGCCCCTTCGGCTCCCCACCCCATGGACGAAGACCTGTCCGAGGGGCCCCCGGCTGCGCTCAGGGCAGGCTGTCCAGGCGTAGCTTTTCTTTGGCACAATCGTACCGACGGGCGCATCCCGCGAGGGATGCGCCCGTGTTTATTGCGACAGATGAGATGAATTCCTACTCTGCCCTGGTCAGCCGCCTGGGCATCACTATGCGCATATATAAATAGGACAACAATAGCAGCACGATGGCGCCTTGGCAATCCAGCAATACGTCCGAGACTGAGCCGGTGCGATTAGGCAGAAAACTTTGGTGCCACTCATCGAGGCTGGCAACCAAAGCGGTCCCCAGCAACGCCAGAAAAGCGTCCTGGTAGAAGCGGGAGTGCGGCAGCGTCATCCACCAGGCGCGCAGCCATACCAGCCCGAGTGCCCCGTAGCCGAAAAAGTGCCCGCTCTTGCGGATCAGGTGATGAAATACATCCCAGCGTGCGTTGCTGACGATGCCGAAGATGGCCTCGAAGAGCCAACGAAGCGGTCCGCTGGTATGGTCGGCGCCAAACAGTGGAGTGGATTCCAGCGCAATGATTCCGATTCCGATAGCAACCGGGAGCCAGGCGCTCAGCCAGAACAAAATGCCTTGGCGCACTGGCGCGCCTTTTCTGTTCGAGACATCGGAAACAGGCACTAATCGCTCTTTTCTGAATCCGAATCTACCACGGCGGGCAGATCCAGCGCCACTAAGGCAAACCGGGTCTGGTTATCCCTGGGATTCTCAAAGCCCACAATGTGCTGGTGGCGCTTGGAGCCGGCCTTCAGTTCGAGGTTCCCCTTGCCGAAGTGGTAATCCCCCTGGTCGATATGCACGTTGTCGTGCTTGCCGTCGTCGGCGCAGCTCAGTCCCTCGGTGGTAACTGCCGGAGTGCCTACGGGTGAATTGCCCTGGCAGGTAATCACATTTCCAAAGCGGCCCAGCGCTTTTTTGTAGAATGCGGTGACTTTGTCTTGGGAATCGGGTGTCTGATAGGAGACTGCCTTCACCCGCAATTGCCACTCGCCAAAGCCCAACTGCACGTCGGCGGACTTGTGGTTGTCGTCGTCCTTTACCGAGGTGGCGCCGGGATAGACCGGCAAGCCGAGATCGGCGGCCGTGGTTTGATCGGTATTCACATGGATGCCGCCAAAGGGCGTATCAATCTGTACTTTCTTGTCTTTTCCGTTGGCGTCCTTTTCCGTATGAATCATGCATCCGGCCAATCCGGCCGCCAACGTCAGGCTTACTACCAAAGTTGCCGTTATCTGCATTCTATTGAAATTCATGGCAATCGCCCTCCATGTTGTTATACGCCAGCATGGTGGGAAATGTTCCCTACTGCTTCGGGCCGCCGCCAGGGTAATCCACGCGGATAGTGAGAATCTCGTAGGGATGAATCGGTGCCTTCACCACATCGTCAACCACGATCAGCGGGCTACCCTCCGGCGTTTCCATCAGGTTGGTCACGGTTGCCGATGTCGCGCCAGGCGGCACGTGGAACTCGGCTGTCGTATCTTTGCCGGCCCACTCGTAGACGCGGAAAATCAGGCCGTTCGCGTCTTCGGCCTTCTTCACTGCGGTGAGGACGACATTCTCCGGCGCGACCGAGGCGAAGGAGTGCGAGGCGGGCAGCGAGCCGGGATGAGCCGTGGTGACAACGGCGGTGAGCGGGTAGTTGTACTCGTAGCCGTGGCGCACGGTGAGCGCCTCCTTCCACGTTCCAGCGTGAGGATAGAGCGCGTAGTGGAAGTGGTGATGACCCATGTCGGCCTCGGCGTCGGGCCATTTGGGCGAGCGCAGCAGTGTCAGCCGCAGCACGTTGCCCACGGCATCGTAGCCGTATTTATTTTGGTTGAGAATGCTCAGGCCGTGAATCTTGCCATCGGGACCGGGTCCGGAGAGGTCGGCCCAGCGCATCGCCGGAACCTCAAACTGCGCCTGCTCCCAACTGTTGTTGCGTGTGGTTGCCCGGTCGATGGTTCCGTAAGGAATCTCGTACGTGGCAAACGGCCCCGAAGCCGCCAGCGGGAACGCCGCCTTGAGCAGGACATGCGACTCGTGCCAGTCGATCTCGTTGTCGATGTCGATCAGGTCGTCTTGCAGACGGATGGTCTGGATGAATTTCGAATTCTGCCAATGGCGGGTGATCCGGATGGCGCGATTTTCAAATTTGCCGATCAACTCGACTTTGTCCGCCTCATCAATGTTGATTGGCGGCTTATCGAGCGTGCCAGGGTCGATGTTCCAGGCGTCGTAGTCTTTGGGCGTGTCTTTAAAGGTCTGAAGCTGGTTTCCGCATCTCCCGCTATATAGCCACTCAAATTTGGTCTTGTTGTCGCGAATGTTGGTGATGCATCCGTTTAGGGCGCTGACTTCGACGCGGAGACCATCAGGATCTTCCTGAAGGACCAGCTTGGCGTAAGGGGGATCCGGAGGCCAATAGAAACCTTTCACGCACGCAAGTCCAAATTCGCCTTTCACGGGCTTCCAAGCCGGGCCGACGCGATACAGCTTGTATCCGAGAGCAGGTACGGCTCGCGCGACGAATGTCAACTCAACCTCGCCCGTGTTTGTATCACGGGTGACGATCTGAGGATCGATCTGGTTGATGTTGCTCTCGGGTTCGCACATGTCCGAGACGCTGATGTCCTGTTTGGGATCGGGCAGTTGTAACCTGACCGTCACGTCGCCTGAGCGTTCCCATGCGAGGGGATTCAAGACAACGATGGGTACGGATTTCTCTACCTTCACCTGCGTATTGATCTTCGCGATGAGGGAATCCTGAGCCCGCAAGTTGATCTCATTGGTCGACCACCTCACCACGTCGTAATCCTTCTGTGCGTCCTTGTAGATTTGGCCAATGCCGGAGCCTGCCGCCAAGTCATGGAATTGGTTGAAGAGCACTTTCTTCCAGTCTTCCGTCAGTTCGGCGGCGGGATATTTCAATCCATAAAGCCATGCAATCGAGGAAAATTTCTCTGCGTTGAGCACCTCGACCTCGGCCTCGCGCATATTGCGCTTGTGGTTGGCCTGGGTGGTCATTACTCCACGGTGGTACTCAAAGTACAGCTCGCTCTTCCACGTAGGAATGTTCACCTTGCCGGGAATTGCCGGCGGAGGCACATACCCTTTCGCAATCGATTGGTAATTCCACACCGGGCTGTCGGGTGCAATTTGATATTCGAGCAGCGAGAAGTAGCTCTGCGCCGTGCCGAACTCAATCTTCGGCGTCACATGCCCCGGTTGCTCCCAATGGAATCCCTCGTCGAGAATGGCGCGCGTGGGTCCGCCGCCATGGTCGCCGACTCCGTAGAGGTCCATGATGCCCGGCAGCCCTGTGGCCTGCTTTTGTGCAATGGTGAAGTCGCGCGCCAGCCGCACCAAGTTCAGGTTTTCGTTGGCGTAATCGTGCGGGAAGTAGGTTAGCACCTTCGACCCATCGGGCGACTCCCACCAGAAAAACTTGAAGGGCAACTGGTTAGTGTCGCACCAGGCCATCTTCTGCGTCACAAAATAATCGATACCGCTCTTCTTGTAGATCTGCGGCAACTGCCACGTGTATCCAAAGGAATCTGGATTCCAGCCGATACGCGTGTCCACTCCGTATTGCTGCTTGAACCAGCGCTTGCCGACGAGAATTTGTCGCACCAGAGATTCGCCGTCGGGCATATTCAGGTCCGGCTCGACCCACATGCCGCCGACGATCTCCCAGCGGCCTTCCTTGATGCGCTGGGCGATCTCGGCGTTCATGTCTGGATATTTATAGGCGATCCATTCGTTGTAGGCCGCGGCCGATTGCGTGTAGGTGTATTCGGGATACTCGTACATCAACTGCAGAGCAGCGCCGAAGGTCCGCTTCACAACATCCACCGTTTCGGTCCACGGCCAAAGCCATGCCGCGTCAATGTGCGAGTTGCCGGTGAGGTGATAAGTCGCCTGCCGAAGAAGCGGCTTGAGGGCTTCGAGACGGATATGTGCAGTCTTGAGCGATGTGTCGAATTCGAACTGCGACTCCGATTTAGTGATCGAACTGTCCGATTTGGCGTGGTCGAGCGCCGCGATATCGACTGCGCGGATCGCCGCATTCAGCGTGTCCATCTTTCCGGTCTCACCGGGCGCAAGCGCGGGGACCAGCAGCGCTGCTGACAAAAACTCTTCGCGCAGATCTTCAGGATTCGGCCGGTTTTCGGGGAAGTCGATCTTCAAAGTGGCTCCGCGGAAGTTCTTGTCGTCCACCGTATGCAGCAGCTTGACGGCCACCGTCACCTTGTCGCCGGGTTTGGCATTATCAAACAACACCACCGGCTCCAGATCGTCGCCCATGGCTACGCGACGTCCGTTGAAGTAGAGGATCTCCGGCATGGGGCCGTTGGCGTAAGCGATGAACTGGAACCAGATGCGCGCGCCGCTGAGGTCATAGCCGTGCAGCGTGGCTGGAATTTGATAGATCTGGCGAAACCAGACCGCTTCCTTGGGGGCCTTCGAGCGGGGAGCGATGGGCTGCCAATCGCTCTCGTCCAGGTTCATGGCTTCGCCGTGCGCCAGGTCGCCGGCATGAAGCTTCCAGGCGCCATCCGGCAGCTCGCGCAGACTGGAGAGGCGGTCGATGACTACGCGGGAGTCGGCGGGCAAAGTGGCGGCAATTTTCGTGGCATCGGCGGCGCTCTGGGCAGTGGCTCGGCCTGTAAACAAAAGGCAGGCGGCAAAGACGGACAATGCGGCAAAACAAACAAAACTCGACTTCAATAGTGAATTCATTGCAATAAATCCTCTCCGTCATGGTAAGGCCTGTGAACGATTCATGGTAAGCGGAATTGCGCGGGAATCGCGGGCGACAGCCGCGTATCTAATATGTAGCCAACAGCGAATATGCCAACCTTCATACAAGCACCTTTGGGTCTCGGAGCATTCGAAGCAATCCATACACCGAAGAAAGACATCATCTCACAATGTGGCACGACCTCTCCCTCCTGTGTGTGCATACTAGAGAATAGGCTGCTTTCCCCAACGGGTAACGGGACCGTTGTGTGGCCTTTGGAGATCACCCAGCCCGAAGCCCGTTCGTCGAGCCGGCCTCCCACTGCGCGCTGAAGAGATTGATGTCACAAGATCTGAAAAATACTGAGAGGTATTCATGACTGCTGCTCGCTATCCCGGCATTCGGGTTACTGCAAATGGAAATCAGCTGGTCTCGTACCATACCGAGACGCGCATCTGCGACGCCGGCGTCTTCTATCCGATTACGCCTTCCACGGAGGGCGGCGAGCTTTTCCAGCAAGCCTATGCTGAAGGCCATCTGAACGTTTTCGGGCAGAACACCATCGCCATTGAAACCGAGGGCGAACATGCTGCACAGGGCGGGGCGATTGCTCATTCGGTTTGCGGCAAGCGGGTGGTGAACTTCACCTCCGGCCAGGGAGTGGTCTACGGCGTGGAGCAGTACTACCACGCGCCCGGCAAAGCCTCGACGATGGTGCTGGAGGTGGGCGCGCGCGCGTTAACTAAGCAGGCCCTCAACGTACATTGCGGCCACGACGACATCTACGGGGCGCTGGACACCGGCTGGATTATGCTCTTCGGCAAAGATGCGCAGCAGGCAGCCGACCAGGCGCTCATCCTGCGCCGCGTGACCGAGTTGAGCCTGACCCCCGGCATGAACATTATGGACGGCTTTTTGACCACGCATTTGGAACGGACTTTTTATAAGCACGAATCCGGGTTGATCCGCGAGTATCTCGGCGCACCCGACGACATCATCGACTGCCCCACTGAGGCGCAGCGTACATTGTTCGGCCCATCACGCCGCCGCGTGCCGAAGATGGTCGATCTCTCCAACCCAGTCCTGCTGGGGCCTGTGCAGAACCAGGAACACTACATGAACGGCGTGGTGGCACGGAGGAATAACTTCGCCGAGCCGATTCTCAAGTTCCTCGAAGAGGCCTACGAGCAGTTTGCCGAACTAACCGGCAGGAACTACGGGCTCATCAGCAAATACAAAACTGATGACGCGGATACGGTTTTTGTCTCCCTTGGCTCAGCCGCTGAGAACATCGAGGCTGCGGTCGATTACCTGCGCCAGACACGCAAAGCAAGCGTCGGCTCCATCCACGTCAACGTGATTCGTCCCTTTCCGGAAGCCGCCATGGTGGCAGCGCTCAAGGGCAAAAAGAACGTTATTATTCTGGAGCGGACCGATGAAGCGATGGCAGGCGATAATCCGCTGGGACGCGACATTCGCACCGCGTTTTCCAAAGCTGTGCAGGGCGTTGACGGGCTGCCGGCGATTTCTCTTGCGGAAGTTCCAAAGATCTACGGCGGCAGCTACGGCCTTGGCTCAAGGGACTTCCGACCCGAGCACATTATAGGCGCGTATGAGTTCGCCACCGCCAACCGCGCCCGCAAGGACGGCAAGCGCGCCTCCGACGGCGTGAACTTCTTCGTCCTCGGCATCGACCATCCCTACGCGGTCATTGGCGACGAGACGCCATCGCTGTTGCCCGAAGGCGCGGTGGCTGTGCGTTTCCACTCTATCGGCGGCTGGGGAGCCATCACCACCGGCAAAAACCTGGGCGCGATCCTGGGCGACCTGAACGATCTGATCTTTGAACGCGACGGTCTCAAGGATGAATTGGGCAATCCCAAGGAAGTGATCCACGTCAGCGCCAATCCCAAATACGGCTCGGAGAAAAAAGGCGCGCCGACTTCGTACTTTATGGTTGCCGCTAAGGACCGTATCCGCGTCAACTGCGATCTGCGCCACGTGACGGTGGTTCTCTGCTGCGATCCCAAGGCCTTCACGCACACCAATCCACTGGACGGCATGGCCGAGGGTGGCTCGCTGGTTTGGGAGTCCGATCAGCATGGCGAGCAAGCCTGGGAACAGTTGCCGCTGTGGGCGCGCAAACAGATCATCGAAAAGAAGATTCGCGTCTTCACGCTGCCTGGCTTCGAAATCGCCAAAAAAGCCACCGATCGCGGCGATCTGCAATTGCGCATGCAGGGCAATGCATTTCTGGGCGCATTCTTCCGCGTCAGCACGCTGCTCAAGGAGTTCGGCATCACGCAGGAGCAGTATCGCGCCGTGGTTCGCAAGCAGTACGTCAGCAAGTTCGGAAAACTGGGCGAAGCGGTCGTCGAGTCCAACATGGAAGTCATGATGCAGGGCTACGACCAGGTGGAGGAGATCGAGATCGGCGCGCTCACGGCGGCCGATCACTCCAGCCTGCGCGGCGCGGCACTGATGCCGATTCTTGAGGCGGTCGCCGCCGGCGGTTCATGCGGCACAGGTTGCCGCTCTCATGCGTTGCCCACCGGTCAAGCCGCGCGCACGCCGTTGGCCAGCGTTGCCGCCTTTGACGCCGAGTTTCGCGCGCACTTTGGATACAACCAGCCCTCCACGCCGCTCTCGGCCATGGGCATGGTCGCAGCCGCCACAGGCGACACCGCATCGAAATATGTAGCTCGCCGCGAAACGCCGCTCTTTATCCCCGAAAACTGCACCCAGTGCATGGATTGCATCACGGTTTGCCCGGATACCGCATTGCCCAACACCGCGCAGGACCTGAGCACGCTGTTGCGCACCGCCGTCTCTTACTATGTGGCTGACGCGAAGGAACGCGCGCAGCTCCTTGCAGCGCTGCCGGAGATCGAGAAGCAAGCTCGTCAGCGCATGACGGCGGATGTGAAGACTGGCACTCCCCTGCCCACGATCCTGCGCGAAGTCACCGATAAAGTGGACGGCTTCTCCGCTGCCTCCAAGCAGCAGTTATTTGCCATCCTCGAAAAGGTTCCGATGGCCTACCAAAAGGTGAACGCTATCTTCTCGTCGCCCGAGCGCAAAGCTCCGGGCACGGGCGGCATCTTTTCGATTTTTGTTTCCGATCTTTGCAAGGGCTGCGCGGCCTGCGTAACGGCCTGTGGCGACCATAACGCCCTCAAGATGGTCGCGGAGACCGAGGAAGTCAACGCCATGCACATGACGGGTACCGGCTTCCTTGACCTGCTGCCCGACACATCGCAGAAGTATCTTGGCCTCTTCAACGCCGCCAATCCCGCCGACTCCAAGACTGCGACATTGCGAAATATGTTGATGGTGCGCTCCACCTATGACGCGCTGGTATCTGGCGACGGCGCCTGCGCCGGATGCGGAGAAAAGAGCGTGCTGCGCTCCATCGCCGCGGTAACCGAAGCGTATATGCGCCCCGTCTTCCACGCCAAGAGCGATCGCTTCCTGGCCAAGGCCGGTGAACTCGAGAAGGTCGGCGTGGCTCGCCTCACCAGGCTCCAGGCCACCAGCCCCGCCGAGTACGCACTGCTCCGTCAGGCCATCGCTCATCTCATCCTCGGTCTAGGCGGCGAAGACGAAAAGGATACCAGGGCGCGCATCGCCGCTTACGAAGCTACCAACGGACTCATCACTGACGCCCAGTTAGTCGAAGCCATCGCCGCAGTGCTGTTGACCGAGGCTTTCAATCATAAGAACCTGCAAGCCGTCGATGGCCGCCTGGCCAACGGCATGAGCGTGATGGCCATGGCCGCGCACACCGGCTGCAACACCGTTTACGGTTCAACCGCGCCCAACAATCCTCACCCTTACCCGTGGATGAATTCGCTCTTTCAGGACGGCGTCACCGTGGGCTGGCTGATGGGCGAGAGTTTCATCGTCGATCACGCCCGCCGCTCCGTCATCCCCGAGCGGCTAACCGCCATGCTGCTCACGCGCGACGAGAATGTCATAGACGCCGAGCAGTATTACCACCTCACGCACTTTACCGACGCGCTGATGACCGACCAGGAAGTTGTCGAGTTGCCCAAGGTCTGGGCGGTAGGTGGCGACGGCGGCATGGGCGACATCGGCTACCAAAACGTATCCAAAGTAATGCTGCAGAATCGCCCCAACGTCAAGGTCCTCATGCTGGACACGCAGGTCTACTCCAACACCGGCGGCCAGAACTCCGACTCGACGCCGATGCTGGGCGGCAACGACATGAACACCTTCGGCGCGGCCTCTCAGGGCAAGAACACAGAGAAGAAGACGGTCGCCGAAACTTTCCTCGCCGGACATGGTTCGCCCTTCGTCGCGCAGGTTTCCATGGCCAACGCGCCTAAACTCTACCGCGCCATTCTGGATGGCTTGGAATATCGCGGGACAATGTTTTTACAGGCCTTCACCACCTGCCAGCCGGAGCACGGCGTGGCCGACGACATGGCGCTCATTCAGGCCCAGCGCGTGCGCGATTCGCGCGGCGTGCCGGAGTTCGTCTTTAACCCGCGCCTTGGCGAAACCTATCAGGAGGCCCTCGACATCAAGGGCAATCCGTCGATTGATCTGGATTGGTACGAAACCATGAACAAGGTGACCGGCGAGAGCTCACACTACACCGTCGCCCACTGGTGCGTGACAGAAGCCCGCTTCCGCAATCACCTGAAGAAGATCAAACCCGAAGCCGCGGCCAAACTCATCCCGCTCGATAATATGCTGGTTCGCATCACGCAGCAGGATGTTGTCTACCGCCGTTATCTCACGCCCGGCCACCGCGCCTTCATCCCCGACTTCGGCACAACCATCACCGTCGAAGACGCCGGCAAGACAACCTGCTACGCTCTCTCGCGCCAGTTAGTGATGTTCTGCGTCGAGCGGCGCAAGGCTTGGCGGATGCTGCAATCCAAAGCCGGCATCCAGAACAAGGAGTACGCTGCCCAGCGCGACCTTCTTGCTGAAGTCGACGCGGGCAAGCTGCCGCTGGAAGAGCTGCTAACTCACGGGCACGAGTTACTAAAAGAGCGCCTCACCGGTGGCGTGCTGGCAAAGGCGTAACTCAATCTAATCCCCAAACGCACAGAACGCGGTCCATAAGGTCCGCGTTCGGCATTTCTCGCTGCCGCCCTAACACATAAAACCCGCACCCCAGTTCGACTTTTGCACCGGCGCAAACCCTGAGACCAGAAGTTGCCGAGCATTGGGGGGTACAATCGGGGTCATGCATAAGCTGTTCGAAATTCTCGAATCCCACGGATTCATCTCCGAGAATGACGTCGTAAAAGCCGACCAGCTTCCCAAGAAGAAGCTTCTCGCGCTCTATGAAATGGTCTACTCCGCCATTTTCACCGCCCAATACACTGACATTGATCTGGACGGGGATGGCCCTCCCGACTTGGATCCATTCAGCTTTATGGCGAGCGCTTCAATGCGAGCGGATTCGGGCTGCCTTGAGCTCGGATGCAGGATGCGAAAACTCGATTTTCTGGCACGTTTTGCGGCGCTATATGCAAACCATGTTACCCTCCCGCTTCCCTTAGAACATCCAGACAAGGTCTCGAGCATCGATCGATCCAGGGACGAGTTGTTTCGCACGCTGACATCGATGTATGCGCTCCGTCCCCTGATCGAAAACGGTATCGTACGGCCAGTCACGATGCGGACGGTGCATTGTGAACATACGACAGTATTCGTCGGTGAAATGCAATCGTTTGTGCACTCTGTGGCAGACTGGGGCGCAAAGCAATTTCTGAGCGACTTTGAAATCACGTTTCAGTTACCGGAAAAATCCCCGAGCGGTCGGTCCACAGTTTATGTTGATGGCCCGGAGGAGCTTCTGGATCACGGAAGTCTAGTGGTTCTTTTTGATGAGGGTCCATCCTGGCGTGCTAAATCATGGAAGTATGATGACGAAGGGAAGACCACACTGAAGGGTAAAAAAAAGCTATATTTCATCGAGCAAGTATTTAACACCATCGCTAATGACACAACGTTCTATTTTGCTTACGGCCTACAGCACCGCTCACGTCTGTTGACCGACCGACCTGGGGAGGCATTTCTGCTAAACATGTTGAACCAGGATGAGGAACTGCAATCAACCTCGCAGGCAATGGAATTCCTTAGCCACTCGATACCGCTCATTGCAGATATTCCGCTCTCAACCGTGATTCGGATTAGACGTGAAGAGCGGGACTCCTTCGAGTCGTACCGCAGGGCAATAACGTCCCTGACAGCCGAGGTACTGGCTGAGAAGGGGCATCTTTCCATCGAGGCCACAAAGGATGCCTTTAAGGCGAAACTCGAGCCACAGATCGAAAAAGTGAAGGCAGAGGTAACCGCTGAACGCATGAAGCAGGCTAGGCGACTCGCAATAGGAATCCCCTCCCTAGCTGCTGCTGTGCTGATCGGTGCATGGGGCGCGCTGCCAATCCTGGTCAAGGGCGCCCTTGGAGTCGCAAGCACGGCGGTGGGAACGGGGCTGTTATCAAAGGCCGCCGCATCCAAATGCGAGCACGGAGCCGATTTACGCCAGAAAAACGACCTATATTTTCTACTACGCATGATGGAAGAGTAAGCCGGGTAGTGGGTGGCCTACGTTCCAGGTGCTCAATTTTCCGCAACATGAAGGTGCCCGAGGTCCGGCTAGTCGGACTTGGGAATAATCACATTTTCCCAATCCACTTTGCCGAAGGCGCCTGCCCCACCGCAGGTGGTTGCAGACAATTACCCTCCACCGGCGCACAATCTAAAATAGAGGTCCGAGCGGGAATGAGGCCAAATAGAATCTAAGCGCCGAAAGTGGTCAGCAGGAACGGGTAAGCTCTGGCCTGTATCTGGTCTCATTTGTGAGGGATGCGACCGTTTGTACCCCCAAAAACATACCCTCCCCCCCGGGGTCCGATTCTCCGTTTGTTCGCCATCAGCTGTGAAACTGTGAACCCCATCGGTTTCCCCAATCAGGCCATCCGGTGCGACAATCGTTGCGTCGGGTCAGTCCGTCATCCATAATTGCGCTGCCCGGAGGAGAAAACCACCATGAAGCGTCTTTTAGTCTGTGCGAGCCTTCTCGTTGCCGTTGCTGCTCTATCCGCCCAGCCAGCCGTGCCGAAAGCCCCGCCGAAGAGCCCGCAGGCCACCGCGACGGCGACCATCGCCGGCAAAACCATCACCATCACCTACAGCTCGCCTGCTGTGAAGGGCCGCGCCGGCCACATCTTCACCAAAGATGGACTCATCAGCCATGATCCCACTTACCCGGTCTGGCGAGCCGGCGCCAATACGGCGACCTGGGTTTGGACCGACGGGGGCATCACAATGGGAGATCTCAAAGTGCCCGCCGGCAAATACTCGCTGTATGTTGACATCTCCGATCCCGATGCATGGGTCCTCATTATCAACAAGCAAACCGGCCAGTGGGGCACCAAATACGACAAGGCAGAGGATCTGGGCCGCGTGAAGATGACCATGAGCAAGCCGCTGACGACGGTGGAGAATTTGAAGTACACCATCACCGATCTCGGCGGCACAACCGGCAAGCTCACCCTGGAATGGGAGAACCACTCGGCATCGGTTTTGATCGCCGTGCATTGAAATCCAGATTAAGAATGTAATCTACGGCGGGGCGGGTATATTGCAGATAATTACCGCCCTGCCGATACAATAGGGGTAGTGTGTTATTTCGTCCCCGAAGAGGTAAATGCATTGCCTTTATATGCCTATCGTTGCACCCAGTGCGGCCACCGCTTTGAAAAAATCCAGAACTTCTCGGCCGTGCAGGAGCTTGTCTGCCCGGTGTGCCAGGGGGTGCTGGAACGTCCGCTGACCGCGCCGCGCCTGCATTTCAAGGGCGGGGGCTTTTATGTGAACGACTATGCGGGCAAGAGCGATGCGCCTGCGGAGGTCAAGACTCCCTGCGGCGGAAGCCGCGGAGCTGCCTGCCCCGCTGTGGCGGCCGCCTCATCTGATTCAACCGGCGATTCGCCGAAGAAATAACGCGCCTAACGCTTTTGAGCGGATATCAGCCATCACGCATCTAATTCAAGCGCAATAGGGTGTCGCCGTAAGATAATGGTGTTCTTGAGTCTCAAGGCCCATCGATGACGCCAACCTCCACGCCGCCTCCTTCGCAATCCGGCTACATGAGTATTCGCGGGTTTGCCCTTGTAGGCGCTCTCTTCTTCGTCGCGGGCCTTATCGCAGGCTTGTATTACCCCCACGCCGAGTTTGCCACTGTCCTACGCTGGATCGGTCTCGGCCTCTTCGTTCCCTTTGCCGCGCGACGCCGTTCGCTGCTGATTTGGACCTTCTTTGCCATGCTGGCAGGCGCTGAACTGGGCGTGGACGCACCCAGTATCGCCTCGCAAAGCCACTTCCTTGCCGATATCTTTTTGCGGCTCATCCGCATGATCGTTGCGCCGCTCATCTTCGGTGGCATCGTTACCGGCATCGCCGGCCACAACGAACTGCGCGGTGTGGGCCGCGTGGCGCTCAAGTCCATCATCTTCTTTGAAGTCGTTACCACCATCGGGCTGATTCTGGGCGCAGTTGCCATCAATATCACCCAGGCCGGAGCCGGGATCACGCTGCCCGCCGCGACTCAGGAAGTCGTGCCCGCTGCTCGCCCGGAAGGCTGGCAACAGATTCTGCTGAATGTCTTTCCGGAGAACATCGCCAAGGCTGTCGCCGATAATCAAATCCTCCAGGTCGCCATCTTTGCGCTGCTCTTCGGCGCGGCGCTGGCCACTCTGCCGGAGAAGACGCGCGCCCCTCTGGTCTCCGTTCTGCAATCGCTGACCGAGACCATGTTCCGTCTGACGCGCATGATTATGGTCGCCGCGCCTGTAGCCGCCGGAGCTGCGCTGGCTTATACGGTGGGCAGCATGGGCCTTGCCGCGTTGCTGCCGCTGGCAAAGCTCCTTGCCACCAACTACGCCACCCTGACGATTTTTCTGTTCGCTGTCCTTGTGCCCATTTTGCTCGTAGCGCGCATTCCCCTCGGCAGATTTGCCGCTGCCGTCGCCGAACCGGCCGCCATCGGTTTCGCTACCACCTCGTCGGAGGCCGCGTTGCCCCTGGCCATGGAGCGCATGGAAGAGTTCGGCGTGCCGCGTTGGATCGTCTCTTTCGTCATCCCCACCGGCTACAGCTTCAACTTGACCGGCTCCACCATCTATCTGGCTATGGCCGCACTCTTTGCTGTCCAGGCCGCCGGCCTCCATTTCTCCATGGGCCAGCAGATCGTTTTGCTGGCCACTCTTGCGCTCACCAGCAAAGGCATCGCCGGCGTACCCCGCGCAATGATTGTCACATTGCTGGCCGTCGCTGGTTCCTTCCAGATTCCTACTACTGCGGTATTGATGTTACTCGGTGTTGATACGCTCATGGACATGGGTCGCTCCGCAATGAATGTCATTGGCAACTGCATGGCCGCCGCCGTCGTTGCTCGATGGGAGGGAGAGCTGAAACCCGCGGCGAACCCCCCGGCCCGATAATATAGTTTCAGCACAAATTACCATGCCCCTGCTCGATCCCATCCCGTCGCCGGTAGTTGATGCCGACTTTGCCGCTCTTGAGTGGGAGGCGCTTCTCGCGCTTTGTTCTTCTTTTGCTGCTTCGCCCGTGGGCCGCAATGCAATTCTTGAACTGAAGCCCTCGACCGACGAAGTCTGGATTGCCAGCCAGCATCAGCTTACTGGCGAGCTTCGGCTGCTGCTCGAAGAGCAGGCTTCCATCCCTGTCGGCGGCCTCTTTGATCCCACGCAACAAACAAGCAAAGCCAAGATTTCCGGCGCGGCCCTCGAAGCTGTCGAACTGCTAGCCATCGCTCGCCTGGCCAACGACGTGGCCTCCTGGCAAGCGCTGCTGCAATCGCCCCCGGTGCGTCTGGTGGGTAAGCTGACCGGTCTCGCCCAGCTTTCATTGGCGCTCACAGGCAGCTTGCGTCCGTTGGTCGTGTCCATCGAGCGCACTATTCAGCCCGACGGCTCGCTGGCCGACAATGCTTCGCCCGAGCTGGGCCGCATCCGCCGCGAGCAGGAGCGCCAGAAAAAACAGATCGAAGAATCCCTGCGCGCCACCCTGCGCAAGCTCGCCTCGGAAGGGACGACGCAGGAAGAGCTCATCACCATTCGCGGCGACCGCTTCGTCATTCCTGTCCGTAGCGAGCTCAAGCGGCGCGTCAGCGGCGTCGTCCATGGTGTCAGCTCCTCGGGCCAGACGGTCTACCTGGAGCCGCTGGAAACCATCGAACAGAACAACGAGCTGGTTCGCCTCATCGAGGAAGAGCAGGCCGAGATTCATCGCATTTTCATGGCGCTCACCCGCCAGGTGGGCGGCTACGCTCAATCTTTGATGGAGGGCGCGCGTGTCCTGGCCGTGGTCGACAGCCTCCAGGCCCGCGCCCGCTTTGCCCGCGACTACGACTGCGTGGCCCCAATTATTACGCCGGATATTCTGCATCTGGAAGCCGCCCGCCATCCTCTGCTGGATAGGCATCTTCGCCAGACCGGCGGCCACATTGTTCCACTCACACTGGAGCTGACCGCGGCCGAACGCCAGCTCATCATCAGCGGCCCTAACACCGGCGGCAAAACCGTTACGCTCAAAACCACGGCGCTGCTGGCCATGATGGCACAGGCCGGCCTGCCCATTCCCGCCACGGCAGCCAGCTTTCCCGTCTTCACTGCGTTCCTGGCCGACATCGGCGACGCGCAATCCATTGAGGCGGAACTCTCCACTTTCTCCGCGCACATCACCAACCTCGATCGCCTCTCTCGTCTCGCCGGCAACCAATCTCTGGTCCTGCTCGACGAGCTTGGTTCTTCAACCGATCCCGAAGAAGGCGCGGCGTTGGCCGTCGCCATCGCCAGCCACTTTTTAACAGCCGGAGCCTGGACGCTCATCTCCACGCACCACACTTCGCTTAAGGTCTACGCCGCCAACACTCCTGGCGTCCTCAACGCCGCTGCTGGTGTGGACGAAGTGACGCTTGTGCCGAATTACCAATTGCGGCTCGGCGTTCCCGGCGCGTCTGCCGGCATCCAAACCGCCGAGCGCCTTGGCCTGAACGCGGTCATCATCGCTGCCGCACGACAGAGATTGGGATCGCAGCAAGTGGACATTGCCCGCTTCCTCGATAAGCTGCACAGCGAGCTCACACAGCTCGAAGCGGATCGCAAGGCTGCGCGCACCGAGCAGTACGCGCTTAACCAGGAGCGAGCCCGGCTTGCCCGCGAGGGCGACATCGAGCTGCGCCAGCGCACGCGAGAGCTCGAAACCAAGCTGGCCTCGCTGCTCAAGGACTTCGAATTCCAGATGCGCGAGACAGTTCGCGCCATCGAGGATCGAGCTGGGCAACAAAAAATCTCCAAAGAAGCCGAGCGCCGCATTCAACGCCTGCGCCGCGAGTTTCAGGAGAGCTTCAACCAGACCGTCGTTGCACACCGCACCGGCGCGGATGTCGGCGACGCCGATGCCCTGCCGCACATCATCAAACACATTGCCGCCGGCGACCAGGTTCGTCTCAAGTCGATGAACAAAATCGCCGTCGTGCAGCGCGAAGTTGAGAAAGATCTCTTTGAAGTCGCCCTCGGCCCCATCAAGATGCGCGTCAAGCGCGACGACTTCTCCGAAGTTTTGCGTTCTGGTGATTCATCGGCAGTCGAACGGGCTGACCCGCTCGCCGCCGCCCGCAAACAGAAGAACGTTCACGTTACCGTCACAAGCGCCAACACTGACGACCTGCGCACGGAGATCAATCTCATCGGCCGCACCGTTGACGAAGCTACCGAAGAGCTGGAGACGTATCTTGACCGCGCTTTTCTCGCTGGCCTGCCCGGCGTCCGCATCATTCACGGCCACGGCGCCGGAATCCTCCGCCGCGGCGTCCGCGAATTCCTCAAGAGCCACCCCCACGTAGCCACCATCACCGAAGCCCCGCAAAACGAAGGCGGCCAAGGGGCAACGCTGGTGGAGCTAAGGCAGTAGTTGACAAATAGCTACGATGTAGCTACAATTTATTTGGAGCGTGTGTCGCTTCAAGCAATGCCCTGTTCCGCAAGCCGTTAATTCCCTGGGGATAGGCTCCTTGGGTCTCAGGAATGAACGCGTTCATTGCCTGGGTGGAAGCGCCGAGACGCGATAACTACAAATCGGCGCATCACCAATGGAGAAACAGGATATGCCTAAGCCTATGTTCGATTGGGATAACGAGAACATTGAGCATTTTGCAAAGCATCAGATCACACCATCCGAGGCCGAGCAAGTCGTTCTGAACCTGCCTATCGATCTTGAAGCTGAACTTCGCAACGGCGAGGAGCGAGTGCCACATATCGGAGAGACCGATACCGGAAGAATTCTGGTTGTGGTTACGACAATGCGAGGAAAGAAGGTTCGCGTAGTCACAGTTTGGCCGGCGAAGGAAAAACTTCGGCGGTATTTCCAAACGCAGAAGAGGAATGGCAATGTTGGAAGAATTGAAACACATGACCTTCACGAATGAAGCTGAAGAGGCCGCGTGGTGGGAATCGCACGAGGACGAACTGGCTGATGAGTTTGAGAAAGCAACCGCGGAGGGACGAGTCGGTATTGGCACCGTAGCCAAGCGAGCCGCCTTGCCCTCCACCACTATTCGCCTCGACCCAGAAGATATTGCCAAGGCTCGTGTGCAGGCTGCTGAACGTGGCCTGCGTTATCAAACTTATCTAAAAATGATTATTCACGAAGTACTGAACAATGCGAAACCTGGCCGCAGAACAACAGCTTCGTAATTGGGGAATCGCTACTCCAATATAAAAAGGCCGGAAGATGAGTTCTGGCCTTTTTATATTTCTACTTCAAGCCATCGCTTCTTTGCTCATCGGCTCAAACTTCAACTGGTTTGTCTTACGATCCACGTCGATGCGCACGTGCGCGCCGTGCAGTACCTCTCCGTTGAGGATCTTGATGGCCAGCGGGTCCTGAATCATGCGCTGCAAGGCACGCTTCAACGGACGCGCTCCGTAAGCCGCATCGGAGCCAGCTGCCAGAATCAGTTGCCGCGCAGGCTCTGTCAGCTCCAGCGAAATCTGCCGCTCTTCGAGCAGCTTGCTCACTTCGGCAAGCCGCAGGTCGAGAATCTTGCTCATCTGCGCCGTGCCCAGCGGACGGAAGATTACGATGTCGTCCACGCGATTCAAAAACTCCGGCCGGAAGTGCTCGCGTAGAATGCGCATCACGGATTCGCGCGCCATATCGAAGTCGTGCTCGCTCTTGAGCGCATCGGTAATCAGCATTGACGCGCCCAGGTTGGAAGTCATAATCAGCACGGTATTTTTGAAGTCAACGGTCCGGCCCTTGGCGTCGGTCAAACGGCCGTCGTCCATGACTTGCAGCAGAATGTTGAAGACATCGGGATGCGCCTTCTCGATCTCGTCGAAGAGAATCACGGCGTAAGGCCTGCGTCGCACGGCCTCGGTTAACTGTCCGCCCTCGTCGTAGCCCACATAGCCCGGCGGCGCGCCGATAAGCCGCGCAACCGCGTGCTTCTCCATGTACTCGCTCATGTCGATGCGCACCATGGCCTGCTCATCGTCAAACATAAATTCGGCCAACGCCCGCGCGGTCTCCGTTTTGCCCACGCCCGTAGGTCCAAGAAAAATGAACGACCCGATCGGCCGCCGTGGATCGGACAATCCTGCGCGCGAACGGCGAATCGCGTTAGCCACGATGGTCAGCGCCGCGTCTTGTCCGATTACCCGCTCGCGCAGCCGCTGTTCCATTTCGACGAGCTTTTTCACTTCGCCTTCCAGCATGCGCGAGACCGGAATCCCCGTCCACTTGCTGACGATGCCGGCGATGTCCTCCTCATCGACTTCGTCCTTCAGCATCCGCGCCCCGCTCGCACTGCCGTCCTGCGCGGCGCTCAACTTCTTCAATTCTGTGTCCAGCTTGGGCAACTCGCCGTACTGAATCTGCGCGGCGCGGTCGAGCTGCCCCTTACGCGTTTGTTCCTCGGCTTCGAAGCGTAACGCATCGATCTTCTTCTTGACCTCGCTGATGCGGCTGCTTGCTTCGCGCTCCTTGTTCCATCGAGCCCGCAGAGCCGTAATCTGCTCGCGCAGCGTGGCGATTTCACGCTCGACTTCTTTGCGGCGTTCGACGCTGTTGGCATCGGTCTCGCGCTTCAACGCCTCGCGCTCAATCTCCAGCGAGGTCTTGGCGCGTTCCCTTTGATCGATCTCCGTCGGCACTGATCCTTTCTGAATGGCCAGCGAAGCCGCTGCCTCATCCACAAGGTCGATGGCCTTGTCGGGCAAAAAGCGGTCGCTGATGTAGCGATGCGAGAGCATCGCCGCCGCCACAATCGCCGCATCCTTGATGCGAACGTTGTGGTGCGCCTCGTAGCGGTCCTTCAGGCCGCGCAAAATGGCAATGGTGTCTTCGACGTTAGGTTCACCGACGTAGACGATCTGAAAGCGCCGCTCCAGGGCCGCGTCCTTCTCGATGTATTTGCGGTACTCATTTAATGTTGTTGCCCCGATAGCCCGCAATTCGCCGCGCGCCAGCGCCGGCTTGAGCATATTGCTGGCGTCGATGGCGCCCTCGGCCGCGCCCGCGCCCACCAACGTGTGCAGCTCGTCGATGAACAGCACAATCTCGCCATTCGATTCTTCAATCTCTTTGAGCACTGCTTTGAGCCGGTCCTCGAATTCGCCGCGATACTTGGCGCCGGCCAGCATCGAGCCGAGATCAAGCGCGATCACACGCTTTTCCTTAAGGCTTTCCGGCACATCGCCGGAGACGATGCGCCGCGCCAGCCCCTCGACGATAGCCGTCTTGCCCACGCCGGGTTCGCCGATCAGCACCGGATTGTTCTTGGTGCGCCGGCTCAGCACCTGGATCACGCGGCGAATCTCCTCGTCGCGCCCGATGACCGGGTCCAGCTTGCCGCGCCGCGCAAGTTCCGTCAGGTCCTTGGCGTATTTTTCCAGCGCCTGAAATTTACCTTCGGGGTTCTGGTCGGTGACGCGCTGCGAGCCGCGCACTGCGGTCAATGCTTTCAGAATCGCCTCGTGCGTTGCGCCCACGCCAGCGAGCGCCTCGCGCGCGGCGTCGTTCTTCTGGTGCGCCGCTCCCAGCAATAAATGTTCCGTAGAGACGTACTCGTCCTTAAAGTTGGCAGCTTCGCGAAATGCCTGATCGAAAACTTTCTGCAGTGCCTGGCTCAACCCCGGCTGCGCCGCGGCTCCTGCCACACGAGGCAACTTCTCCTCGATCTGGTGCAGGTCGTGCTCCAGCCGTTCAATAGGAACGCCAATTTTTTCCAGCACCGCGGGAATCACTCCCTCGCGGTCCTCAATGAGCGCCAGCAGCAAATGCACCGGCAGCACTTCAGGGTTGCCGAGTTCGGCAGCCCGCGCCTGTGCCTGCTCCATTGCCTGCTGCGACTTGACGGTCAGTTTTTCCCAGCGAATAGCCATTTCAACCTCAGCTTACAGATAACAGCAGACAGCTAACAGTTAAAAGTTGACGACTGTGAGCTGTCCGCTGTGAACTGTCTGCTTTTCTTACGCCACTTTGACTTCGATCTGCTTGGGCTGGGCTTCCGGCTTCTTCTTCAGCTCCAGCTTCAGCACACCCGCATTGTAACTGGCGGACACGCTCTCTGTATCCACAGTCGAGGGCAGTGTGAAGGCGCGATAGAAGCTGCCGTAGCGCCGCTCGATGCGATGGAAGTTCTCCTCTTTCTCCTCTTTCTCGAGCTTACGCTCGCCCTTGACAGTGAGCGTGTGATTCTCCACGCGCACGTCCAGGTCCTTCTGGTCGATGCCCGGCACTTCCAGCTTGAGCATCACCTTCTGCGCGTCCTCATAAATATCGACTGCCGGCACAAAGCTGGCGGCTGCCACCGGGTCATCCCCTTCGTTCATATCGCGGAACAAAGAGTTGACGCGGTTCTGCAATGCTACGACTTCCCGATAAGGGTCCCAACGAGTGATTGCCATGATAGTTTACCTCCTGATGGATTTCGAGATCGGGGGCCAGAACATGAGTCCAGGCCACTCACATAATCTGATATAAATATAGCACATAACTCAGATAATATGCGCGCTGAAGACTCATATTTAATAAATTTTTTATCTGTATTATTTTCAACTATTTATGGGAGATAATCTTGAAATTTCTGCCTATCTGTCCCAAATCCCAGTCTATTACTGCCGCTTCCCGCTCCACTCCAGGTAGCTGGTGAAATCCGTCTGTCCTGGAATTTTCATCTCAAACTGGCCGCTCATCACTCCGTCCAGGAAGGTGTAGCTCAAGCGGTACTGCGGCCCTGGCTGCGCCGCTTCGGAGAGAAAAACCACCGTTCCAGGCTTGGGCGTGGAGACGACATAGTGAATAACGTGGCCCTCATTGTCGAAGTAGATAGCCTCGAGCGATTGTCCCGTCGCCGCGGGATAGATGTAGAGAAGATCACTGTGCTGACAGTTGAAGTCGTCCGGGGCGGAGCAGGCGCCGCTTCTGGAGTGCCGCGCCATGACGTGGTCACGCAGCTCCAGCCGGAAGGCGTAGCCGGCGGAGACCTGTGCCTGAGCCACGCCGCCGGTGGTCTTCGCCTCCCACGACCCGAGCAGAAAGCGAATCTCAAACCACGGATCGGTCTTGACGGAGGCCAACGCGGGAGGCTGCGTAGAGGCTGGTGCGGCAGGTTGCGGAGAGGGTTGTGCGGGAGGCTGTGTGGAAGCCGGCGCTGGGGTTTGCGCGGAGGGTTTCGCGGGAGTAGGCGCCGGATTTTGCGCTGCTACGCCGAAAGCCGTCAGCAGGGCCATTGCGGCCAGCAGTACACAACGTATCTTCATAGGTATCCTCAACGTTCAAAGTCTACCCGAAATGCCTGACTCCACCGGATCGTGATTCGCTCAGAAATGAATGCGATTTTAATGCGGGACCTATATTCCCGTTTCGATACACTCAATTCCTCAGGCTGCCGGTCCGGACTCCCGGCAACCACTCGGAATTCCAATCTGCACTATGCTTACCAGATCCTATCTCTTGCCAGTTCTTCTTTACAGTGCCAGGCCGACGACTGTGCCGAGTCCGGTGTTTGAGCCGCTGATGGTGGCGACAGGAGCCACGTTTGTGGTTCCGGCCGGAATAGGAGCAAAGATGTCAACGGTAGATTTGTTGCCGACGTAAATATCCCCAAAGGCGTCAACTGCGATGCCGCTGGGGTTACTTAGTCCGGTACTCGAGCCGCTTATGGTGGCGACGGGCGCGGTATTGCCTGTAGTGCCGGGGCTGTAGATAGTGATGCTATTACCGCTGCCGTTCGTTACGAAGATATTGCTGTAATTGTCCAGGATCAGGGCGTTGGGGCCAGCTAGCCCAGTGTTCACTCCGCTGATAGTGTTGGTGGGAGCGACATTGCCGGGGATGGCGCTGTTGAAGACTTCAATGCTGTTACCCGCTTGGTTGGCGACATAGATTGTTTTACCGTAGCCGCCGATAGCGAGGCCTGTGGGGTAATCAAGCCCGGTGTTCGAGCCGCCGATGGTGCCTGTAGGCGTTGCGTTCCCCGACGCTCCGGCGGCGTAGATGGTGATGGTATTGTTCAGGGAGTTGGCGACATAGATATTGTTTTGGTAATCGAGCGCGATGCCGCTGGGACCATCGAGCCCTGTATTTGCGCCGCTGATGGTGGCGACCGGCGTGGCGTTGCCATTCGATCCGCGGGAGTAGATGGTCACGCTATTGCCACTGAAGTTGGTGATGTAGGCGTTGTTATTGAAGTCAAACGCTATGCTATTTGGAGCATCGAGACCCGTCGCTGCGCCGGTGAGGTTGGCGACAGGGATGATATTTATATTGCCGCTATTGTTGGGGACTTCGAAGACGGCGGCACTTTGTCCACTGGTGACATAGACTCTCTGGTAAAACGTATAACGCGAACTGCATCCGGCGGTGAAAATCAGTGTGCCCATGAGCAATACACCCAGCCAAAGCCCAAGGTACATAGTACTGCGCGTTACTTTGCTCATCGAACTAGTACTTCCTGTTTTAGGATTTTTGCTTCCGGCTTGCTGTCAGCAACGTTCGACATTAGTTGTGCGCGCGAGCCGGCAGTTTCTGTTTTAAACACCGTGCCGGACAATTAGTTTCGACGATTTTCGGTTTTATCCGATTACCCGAAAGCCGCCTTTTACAATAAAACTCAGATGATGCATCTCCTCAACCTTCCCCTAAACCTGGACTGGCATTGGCTTTGGCTTATCGTAGCTGCATTTCTGGCCGGGATGCTGAATGCCGTGGCTGGGGGCGGCTCTTTTTTACTCTTTCCCGCCATGCTGGGGATGAAAACTATGCTGCCCATTCAGGCCAACGCCACCAACACGGTGGCTCTGTGGCCCGGTCAGCTCACCTCGGTGGCCGCCTACTGGCAGGATATTCGCAAGAATCTGCGCCTCGCTCTGCCCATGGGCGTGGCCGGCCTCATCGGTGGAACGGCCGGCTCCCTGGTGTTGCTCAACACGCCGCAGAGGACTTTTCTGCACCTGGTGCCCTGGCTGCTGCTGATCTCCGCCTTGATATTCGCCTTCACCGGCCCGGTCTCCCGCTGGCTGGCCCACCGCAAAGGCGATCACGCCGCCTCGCCCCACCCGCCACGCAGGCTACCGGTTTTTCTGGCGACCACAGCGGTCTGTTTCTATATCGGCTACTTTGGCGCTGGCGCCGGCTTTCTGCTCATCACGGTGCTCTCGCTCTTCGGCTACGAAGATCTGCACGAGATCAACGCCCTCAAGGTGGTCTCCACCACACTGGCCAACGGCATTGCCTTCATCCTCTTTGTTGCGAACGGCCAGGTCGTCTGGCGCTACTGCCTGCTGGCCATGATCACCTGCGCCATCGGCGGCTACTCCTCAGCCCGCTGGGCCCGCCGCATTCCGCAGCCCGTGCTGCGAGGGCTGGTGGTGGCGATTGGCCTGGGCATGGCGACATGGTTCTTTATCAATGAACAATGAACAGTGGTCAGTGAACAGTGCCTACAGTAAAGGGCGGACTCTACTCCTTTGCCGTTGATGATCGATATCATCAACTGATACCGCAATTGTGCGAATACTGATCACTGTCCATTGACCACTGTAAACTGGAGCTATGAGCCACGAGGGTATTCGCATCGAGTCGAACGAGGAACAGACACGGCAGGAGGCGCGGAACCAGCCGTTGCCGAAGATCGCCGTCACGCCAGAAAAGGTGCGAGTGCTGATCACCGAAGGCAAGGGCATGGAGATCGATTGGGCCGACGGCCACCGCAGCGCCTGGAGCTTTGCCTGGCTGCGCGATGCCTGCCCCTGCGCCACCTGCGTCGAAGAGCGCAAGGCGGAAGGCCGCAAGATCGGCCAGCCGAAGCCTAGGCCAACTGCCGTCCTGCCCATGTACACCGCGCCCGCGAAGCCGGCCAGCGCCCATGCCGTGGGCCGCTATGCTATCCAGTTCAACTGGCAAGACGGACATTCCGGCGGCATTTACTCCTGGGATTACCTGCGCCGCAGTTGCCAGTGCCGTGAATGTACCTTCGCTGCCGAGGAAACCACCGGCGCGCCGAACTAAATTCCAGCAATCACGCGAATGCGTTCATCCTGCCTAAGAGTCAAGCTATAGCGGATACCGTTCGGCCTGAATGCAATGCCGGGCCACGGCGCGGCTCAAGCCCACCACATCAGACGGCGCGAACCTAGCCAGCCGGCGCAAAATCGCGAGCTGGGTCCGCAGCAGGTCGCCCTCGCCGCAGGCAGCCAGCACGCGCCGCGCCGCTTGCTCGGCCATGGCCATGGTCTCATCAGCCAGCAGGCCGGTCATGCTCGCCGTAACTTCCGCGGAACCTTTACCCGAAGCGGCAAGTTTGCGCGCACGCAACAAGGACGACTCCAGCGCGTAGACCTGCATGATGATCGCGGCCAGGTCGGCCATCACCTCTTGCTGCTCCTGCAATCCGGTCATGAAGCGCTGACTGGCCACACCGGCGGCAAAGAGCGCAATCTTTTTCGCAGAGGCCAAGGCTTCTGTCTCTCGTGACAACTGCTCGCCCGCACCGGAACCGGAATCAAAGCTGGGCGGCTGCATCACTTCGTCCATGAGTCTTTTGATCGCCGGAAGCAGCGGAAGCTGTCCGCTCAGGGCACGCTTCATCATCCAGCCGGTAATGATCAGCAGATTAATTTCGTTGGTGCCTTCAAAAATGCGATTAATGCGCGCGTCCCGATAGATGCGCTCCGCCGGGTACTCCTCGACGTAGCCGTAACCGCCCATGGTGGCGATCAGCTCGTCGGCCACCAGGGTGAGCATCTCCGAGCCGTAGACCTTGAGGATGGAGCACTCAACGGCGTATTCCTCGATACTCCGTTGGACATCACGCGGCGAGCGGTCTTGTTCCGGCCCAAGCTGCGCCAGCCGCGCGTCGATCATGCCCGCCGTGCGGTATGCCATGCTCTCAGCGGCGTAAAGCCGAGTAGCGCTCAAGGAAATCTTTCGCTGTATCAGCCCAAACTCCGCAATTGCCTTGCCGAAGGCCTTGCGCTCTTTGGCCCATTGAATCATGCGGCCGAGTGCATGACGTGCCCCGCCCACACAGGCCACGCCCAGCTTGAAGCGGCCCACATTCAGCACGTTGAAGGCGATATGGTGGCCCTTGCCCGCCTCGCCCAGAAGATTACTCGCGGGAATCCTGCAGTTGTCCAGCACCAGCGAACAGGTTGAGGAGCCGCGAATGCCCAGTTTGTGTTCTTCGGCGCCAACCGTCACGCCGGGAGTATCCCGCTCGATGAGAAATGCCGAAAACTTTTCGCTGCCCGACGCCGGGTCCACGATCTTGGCGAAGACGGTATAGAGGCTGGCGATGCCGCCGTTGGTGATCCACATTTTTTCGCCGTTGAGTGTGTAGTGCGCGCCATCGGGTGAAAGCGTTGCGTGCGTGCGGATGTTCATGGCGTCGGAGCCGGAGCTGGCCTCAGAAAGCCCATAGCCGCCGATCCATTCTCCCGTGGCCAATTTAGGCAGGTAGCGCAGCTTCTGATCTGAAGAGCCGTACCAGACCAGCGGCAGCGTGCTGATGCCGACATGGGAGCCAAAGGCCGTCGAGAAGCTGGCCACGACCGACAGGCGGTCGGTGATGAGCGTGGAGGTGATCTTGTCCATCCCCATGCCGCCATACTCCTCGGGAATATCGACGGAGGTAAAGCCCAGGTCGCCGGCCTTGCACATCAGCGCCTGCACAACACCCGGCTGTTTGGCCTCGATAGCTGCCATCATGGGCAGAATATCCTCGCGGGCAAACTGCGCGGCGGTCGAGGCAATCTGCCGCTGTTCCTCGTTCAGGTCTTCGGGGGTAAAAATTTCGGCGGGAGTGCGTGTTTCCAGCAAAAAGCTGCCGCCCGCGGCGGCAACGATGGGCGAAGCGGATAGCGTGGACATGAAAGAACCAGCCTCCTGGCACTGCTCACCATACGATAGTTGCTTGAGGTGCGGCAAGCCCAGCGGCACAGTGGAATGCAGGCTTCCTCTCCCGACAGTTATCATTCTTATGGGGATAACAAGTAACCTGCGATGTCAGGTCAGGTTGCTGCTGTGTATGGCGTCCGGCCGAGCAGCTAACAGCCCAGACGCCCGCAGACCCGCATCGTCTACAATTGCCGGTATCCCGACAGTGGAGGCTTGCCCTGTTTGCTGTGCTCCAGACCGCTCTAAATGCCGCCGCCCATCCGCTCCATGGGCTGCCCATGCGGCTCTCTGCGTTGCTGCTCTTTGCTCCGCAATTCAGCGTGCGCCACCAGATACAGATGCTGTTTTACGATCCATTCTCCAAGGTGACCCACCACTGGAATTGGTTCGACCTGACAATGCTCATTCCCTACTTCACAGTGATGATTATCCTGTCGTTCTATGGCATACACCGCTACACCATGTGCTACCTCTATTTCAAATACAAAAAGAACTACAATCCCTACCCGCCCCGCCACTTCAAAGAGCTGCCTCGGGTGACCGTGCAACTGCCCATCTTCAACGAGCAGTTCGTTATCGACAGGCTGATTGAGGCGGTCTGCGCCATGAATTATCCCAAAGACAAGCTGGAGATTCAGGTGCTGGACGACTCGACCGACGAGACACAAAAAGTGGCCTCCGATATCGTCGCCCGCTATGCCGCGCTGGGACATCCCATCTCTTATATCCACCGGACAAATCGCTACGGCTACAAGGCAGGGGCGCTGGACGCAGGCTTGAAGGTGGCCAAGGGCGAGTTTGTAGCCATCTTCGACGCCGACTTTGTGCCTCCGCCGGATTGGCTGATGAAGGTCATCCACCACTTTGCCGAGCCGGAGATCGGCATGGTGCAAACCCGCTGGTCGCACATGAATCGCAACTACAGTATGCTGACCCAGATCGAAGCCATTCTGCTCGACGGCCACTTCATCATCGAGCATGGCGCGAGGGTCCGCTCCGGCGATTACTTCAACTTCAACGGCACGGCCGGCATGTGGCGCATCCAGGCCATCTACGACGGCGGCGGCTGGCAGCACGACACTCTCACCGAAGACACAGACCTGAGCTACCGCTCGCAATTAGCCGGATGGAAGTTCAAGTACCTGCCTGATGTGGAGTGCCCCTCCGAGCTGCCCATTGAGATGACCGCCTTCAAGACACAGCAGGCGCGCTGGGCCAAGGGACTGATTCAGACCAGCATCAAGATTCTGCCCCTGATGTTCAAGTCCAACATCCCGCGGAAGATCAAGGTCGAGGCCGTCTACCACCTGACAGCCAATCTGAGCTACCCGATGATGGTCATCATGACGGCGTTTCTGATGCCCGCCATGATAGTGCGCTTCTACCAGGGCTGGTTTCAGATGCTGCTCTTCGATGTGCCGCTATTCACCGCCTCCAGCTTATCCATCGCCGTTTTTTATTTGACGGCCGAGCGTGAACTCTTCCCCAAAACCTGGTGGAAGACCTTTCTCTATCTGCCCTGCCTGATGGCCCTGGGCATCGGCCTCACCGTCACCAACACAGTTGCGGTGATGGAGGCATTGTTCGGCATCAAGAGCGCCTTTGTGCGAACGCCCAAGTATCGCGTGGCCAAGAAGGGCGAAAAATCCCAGGCCGCCAAGTACCGCAAGCGGCTGAAGCTGGCTCCATGGATCGAGCTGCTGGTTGGCGGCTACTTCTTCGTGGCAATTCTCTACACCTTCACCAACCAGAACTACTTCACCGCGCCGTTTCTGATTCTGTTTGTAATCGGCTACTGGTACACCGGCCTGATGAGCCTGCTGCAAGGCCGCTTTGAGCGCTGGCGGACGGGCGCCGAAGCCAATCTCAACGAATCCAGCCCCAAGCCGTTCCCAGTGGGGGTGTGAGGAAAGGTGCAGGATGACATCGACGCCAGAATAATAAATCATGGCTGTCGATACGACACGAAAAGAAAATCAGTAATCCGCGCCCTCCCAGAAATTGGGAGTATCCACGTACTCGAAGCGATTTGAATCAGTTTTCACCAGCGCATCGGCGGTTGAGTTCCAAGCCGTGCCGTGGCCGTCCTTATTATTGTTCTCAATCGCAGACGAATTGAGCAGATAGGAATTCAATCCCCAGGGATCGCTGGGATGGCAGCCTTGTGCCGCAATCACAGCTCGCGAAGAGTTGAATTCCTGCAAGATTACGCCATACAAGCCCAAATTCTCCTGTATGTAGTGGTGATTGATCTCATATCTCGGAGTCTCGATATCCGGCCGCTGATAGTTGGGAGTTTCGATGCGAAAGCTGGCGAGTATGGCGCTCATGGTGGCGCGTTCCCCATCGGCGACTGCAAGGGGCAGGAGCGTGTGAAAGAGCAGGACCAGGTATTTCCCCCGGACAGCTTCAGTGGCGCACAGGACGGTGTTCATCGCCTGCATTCCCTTGCCGTCGGGATTTACCTGCCCGGTTACATGGACGCAGCGATCTCCCTGAGGCGTGGGCAACTTTTCGGCGCGGTCGATGACAAGATCGGTTGGATCGAGGCCATTCAATCGCCGCCACTGTTGAAAGAGATCGGGAAAGGCCTTGGCGATATCCGCGTTGGCTGGATAGACGAGTTTATCGGAAGTCTTGCTCTCGGCGTATTTTAGCAGCGATTGCTGCTCCGGGCTTGCTGGATCGATGGCCTGACGAACCAGATTTAAGCCAGCCAATTCACTGTTGGGACCGGTGATCACAAGAGCACCAGAGCCGCTATCGGATATGAGCTTCCATCCATCGGGAACGCTGACTCTGGCTGTGCCGTCGGAGGTTCTTATGGAATGAAGCGCGAGTAGCGGAGTCGTGTCCGCATTATTTTGAGGAGCGAATGCCAACTCATCGGCCCAATGCTTCGCGGCCGCCGATTCTTGATCCATGTGAGTTTTATCGTCACTTGGTCGGGTGTATGCACGGTATGCGCTTCCGCACCAAGTGGGGTCGGAGTCCGCCTTCAGGCCGCTCGGATGCCAGGCATCGGAAAGCATCTGCAGCATGGGGTTGACGGTCTTGCCGAAGCGCGAGGCATCGTCGGTGAGTAGCGCCGCTTCTACTTGCTTAGGGCCGGAGGCGGCGGCAATCAACAGGCCGGAAACCGGCTTGTTTTCGTGAGAGCGATCGACAACGGTGAAGAAGACCGCGACTGAGTCAGTGTAGCGCAGCCTGAATGCGCGTCCAATCAGCGGCTTCTCGCCGGAGCTTGCATGCACGCTGCGCAGCACCGAGACGAGAGCATCCGCCTGGGAGTCAGCCCCGTCCACCTTTCCGTAGACGATCTTTCCGCCCAGTGGCGCATTGAGGGTCTTCATTGAAGCCTGCGTCCGCGCCGAAGGAGCACAAACCCCCAGCATCACCAAACCGGTAATCAACCATGCAAGGATGCGAATTGATTTGCGCTCCATGACGATTCCTCGAATTCTCCATGCCGAAGGCAGTTATCCTCTCTAGGGATCCCTTGCGAGCGATAAGCGAGCGATTGGCCCCACCGCAGGTGGTTTTATTGATGGAAATCCGTTCCCAGCCAGTAGTTGGGAGTGTCCACTATTTCGAAGCGATTGGGATCGAGTTTCACTAGCGCCTCGGCGGTGTTGTTCCAGACAGTGGCGTGGCCTACCGCTGTGCCGTCGTAGTCGTTGCCCTGGATGACGGTCTGATCGAGGATGTAGTTGCTGAAACCCTGACCGTTCCGCGCATTGTTGATCTGGCCTTCATTCCATTCGGCGTGCTGGGCGGCATTGCTCTGCTGCTGTGCCCAATAGCCGGCGTGCTGGGCGTCGTTGGAGGCCTGCTGCGCGTTGTAGCGCGCCGTGGCTTGCGCGCCGATGTTCTGGATATTCTGCACTGCTATCTGTGCGTTTTGCCTGATCGCCTGATCGTTGGCCTGCTTCTGCGCCAGCTTCTGCTGCATCTGCTGGTTCATCACTTGCTGGTTGATGTTGAGGCTCTGCGCCATCGCTATGATCGTGTTGTTCTCCTGCGCGGCCTGGGCGTCGGTCATCACGCCGGTGTTGCGTAGAATGGAGTACGCTCCCCATTGGGTCAGCGGAGACATGCACATCATCTCGTTGAGCGACTTCATCCCCTGTCCGTCCAAATCGATATGCCCCTTGACATGGACGCAGTTGCCCGACTCCTTCATCGGCGTAATTTCGTCCACCTGCAGCTTCGCCGGAGGCTTGTTGTTGGCGCGTCTCCAAGCCTGCACCAGATCCGGATAGGCCTTGGTCAGATCCTGATGGTAGGGGTAAAGAATCGTTCCCCCACTCCTGTAGATTCCCGCTCGCACCGCTTGCACCTGCTGCGGGTTGTATGGGTCCACTGCTGACATCATTGCACCCCAAATCACCTGTTCACCGTTCGGCCCTCTTACAATCATCGAACCGCTGGCGCTGTGCGGATCGAGCTGCCAGCCGTCGGGAATGCCGATGCTGGCCGAGTTGTCTGACGCGGTAACCGTATGCAAGTGGGCGGCCGGGCCAGAGTGCCCATTGCCCGCCGAAGCCGATTGCGCGCCAGCCGAAGAACTGGAAGCCGCTGATTGACCGCCCGGATGCCACACGCTAAGTAACTGCTGGAGCATAGGGTTCACCGTCTTGCTGAAGCGGCGGGCATCATCGGAGAGCAGAGCCGCATCCACCTGCCTGGGGCCGGAGGCGGCCGACATCACCAGGCCGGCCAGCTTCTTGTTTCCTTTGGAGTGATCGGTCACCGTAAAGAAGACGCCGACGGTTTTGGTCCCCTTGAACTGGAAGACTCTCCCGATCTGCGGCTTTTCGCCGCAAGTGTTCTGCAAACTGGTCAGAATCTTGCCCATGGCCGCTGCCTGGGTCGTGGCTCCGGCTACTGTTCCGTAAGAGATCTTGCCCCCTTGTGCGCCATCGAGCGTGGTAATCGGCGTGGGCGGGGGCGTCCCCGCTTTGCATGCGGAGATGAAAACGATGAACAACGAAAGAATCGCGGAAAAACGTTTCGAGGCACTCATGTCGGCCTAACCTTTCCTGAATCAAAATTACATTTAACCGTAGAGAGCGAAAAACGAACGTAAACTGCATCGGAAAAATCATATACCAACAACTTCAGGCGCTGAGTAAATAATGCCGTTCGGCGCGCCTAAGCGGCCTCCGCTACAATAGTCTTCAAGCTTCTGCCGTGCCTGATCTTACATTCCCGGCCCGCCAGTCGCCTTGGAGCATTATGCTTGCCAGGAACTTGATTGAAGCTCTCACCTTCGACGACGTGCTGCTGGTGCCTGCCTACAGTGACGTGGTGCCCGTGCAGGTCAACACGCAGACCCAGTTGACCCGAGAGATTACGCTGAACACCCCGCTGCTCTCCTCTGCGATGGACACGGTAACCGAGTCGCGCATGGCCATCGCCATGGCGCAGCAGGGCGGCATCGGCATTGTGCACCGCAATCTTTCCATCCTTGACCAGGCCGGCGAGATCGACAAGGTGAAACGCTCGGAGAGCGGCATGATCGTGGACCCGGTGACCGTTGGTCCGGAGCAGATGATCGGCGACGCGCTGGAAGTGATGCGGCGTTACAAGATTTCCGGCGTTCCGGTGACGCAGGGCCATCGACTTGTGGGTATTCTGACGAATCGCGATTTACGGTTTGAAACTCGTACCGACATCCCGGTTGGCGACGTGATGACCAAGGAGAACCTGATTACGGTTCCGGTGGGCACTACGCTTGAAGAAGCCGAGCAGATTCTGCACAAGCATCGCGTGGAAAAGCTTCTGGTGGTCAACGATCAGTTTGAGCTGAAGGGGCTGATCACGGTCAAGGACATCCAGAAGAAGCTGAAATATCCCAACGCCAGCAAGGACGAGAAGGGCCGGTTGAGGGTGGGCGGAGCCATTGGGGCGACGGGCGATTATATGGAGCGGGCGGCGGAGCTGGTGCGGGCGCGCGTGGACGTGCTGGCCATCGACTCGGCGCATGGGCACTCGTTGCGCGTGCTGGAGGCGGTGCGCGAGGTGAAGAAGGCATTTCCGCAAGTGGGCCTGCTGGCGGGCAACGTGGCCACTTACGAGGGCGCTCTGGCGCTGATTGACGCCGGCGCCGACGCAATTAAAGTCGGCATCGGGCCGGGTTCGATTTGCACCACCCGTATGGTCACCGGCGCGGGAATGCCGCAGATTACGGCCATCTCCGAGGCGGCGCGCGCCGCCCGCGAGCGAGGAATTCCGGTGATTGCCGATGGAGGCATCAAGTATTCAGGCGAAATCACCAAGGCAATTGCAGCCGGAGCGAGTTCGGTGATGATCGGGTCGCTGTTTGCCGGCGTGGACGAAAGCCCCGGCGAAACCATCCTTTACCAGGGCCGCAGCTTCAAGAGCTATCGCGGCATGGGCTCGCTGACCGCCATGAGCCAGGGCTCCGGCGAGCGCTACTTCCAGAGCACAGATGATATGGCCAGCGCGGAGTTGGGCAGCGAGGGAGTGGTGCAGCGCGAGCGCGCCAGCCAGAACCGCCTGGCCAAGTTTGTTCCCGAAGGAATTGAGGGGCGCGTGCCCTACCGCGGGCCGCTGGAATCCATGGTCTTTCAATTAGTTGGCGGCCTGCGCTCCGGCATGGGCTACCTGGGCTGCGCGACCATTCGCGATCTACAAGAAAAGACACAGTTTGTGCGCATCAGCGGCGCCGGCCTGCGCGAAAGCCACGTGCATGACGTGATCATCACGCGCGAAGCGCCGAATTATCGCGTTGAATGAGGCGGATACAACAAAACCCCGCCCGGACGGGACGGGGTTCATGCTAGATAAAGTGCCTGGATTCTGATCTTTAGGCCTTGGCGATCTTGCCTTCCTTGATGCAACTGGCGCAGACGCGGAGCTTCTTGGGCTGGCCGTTCACCAGCGCCTTGACAGCCTGCAGGTTCACGCTCCAGCGGCGGCGTGTAATGTTGTGGGCATGAGAGATATTGTTGCCGAATTGCGGGCCTTTCCCGCAGATATCGCATACTTGCGCCATGACTTAGCTCCAAACTCAGATGATTCGCGCCAGCGGGTGCCTCGGTATAAACAGGCCTCCGGCAACTGGCCGAATCTCCATTATACGCGGAACCGGAGGCGATGACCAAACGGAACCGCAGCCCGGCATTGCAGCCAGATAAATGAAGCTATAAGGCCACAGAGCAGAGTTTTTGCACCAATAATGTTGCATTTCTCGCAAATAACGTGCGCATATAAGCACATGAAATTAGGTGATTAGGGCGCGATTTCCTGCTTAAAAGGCACTGTTTTTCCATATATTCGCCATTTTTGCGATACATAAACTAACTTATTTTTTATGAACAGGTTGAAGCAAATCATCTGACCACCTTTGCAGATAATTACGTGGAGTTGACCTAGTCTTGACCCAGGTCAAGTTGAGGGAGATTTATGCCTACAGTGAACATCTACGAGGCCAGGACCAAGCTCGCTGAGCTGGTCGATCAGGCCGCGAACGGGAGCGATGTGGTGATTTTGCGCAGAGGAAAAGCGGTGGCGCGGCTGACCAACCTCAAGACGGAAAAGCGCCGGATTGTTTATGGGCTGATGGAAGGCGAGGGCTGGATGGCGGATGACTTTGACGGTCCCCTGCCGGATGAGATTCTCGCCGGGTTTGAGGGGCGGCGATGAAGATCCTACTGGATACGCGGATTGTGTTTTGGTGGTTTTACTCGATCAGTCGCCTGCCTCCGTTAGCCAAGGAACAAATTGTCGCGGCGGAGACGGTGTATGTTTCCTCGGCATCGATTTTGGAGATTGCGGTGAAAGGGCGGCTGAGAAAGATCGCTGTTGATCCCATGCGGTTGGGAATGCTTATCGAAGCAACCGGGTTTCATGAGCTGCCGGTTACGGCGAGACATGCGGCGACGGTGGCTGCTCTGCCGCCGATTCATAGCGATCCGTTTGACCGAATTCTGATTGCACAGGCGATGAGCGAGCCGTTGCACTTGGTTACGACGGATGAGCGGTTGAAGCCGTATAGCGAGTTGGTGGTGCTGGTGTGAGGGGGCGTGTTAGCATCGGCTGAATTAGAAGTAAATAGCCTTGCCTTTCAGCGTTTATGATATATCGTTTAAAACGTGGACGACTCATTAGGCCTTCGGAGGATCAAATGCCCGAGTCCCAGCAAACAACAGGAAAAACCGATCCCATTAACCCCCACGATGAATTCGAAGTAGGCGGCTACGCATATGCAGATCAACCGACGCACCTGGACTCGCTCGGTTTCGACCCCTATGTTCAAGCATTAGCGACTTTTCTCCAGAATTCTCAAACCACGACTCCTCTCACTGTTTCCATTGAAGGCAAATGGGGCTCTGGCAAATCATCTTTCATGATGCAACTTAAACACTGTTTGGAAGCTCCAGTCGACCCAAAAAAGTCAAAATCTCCGAGACCCGGCGGAATTGGAGAGGCACGCACGGTATGGTTCAATGCATGGCGGCATGATAGGCATGAGGCACTCTGGGCGACATTTGCCCTAGTTGTAATGGAAAATCTGCGCAAGCAATTGGGGTTCTGGAGTAAGAGAGCTGGAGATTTGCGCCTGCTGAAGTTTCGCGTCCAAGGCTTTAGAGGGTGGCTACACCTTCTGGCATGGACTATCCTCTGGTGGGCAATAATTGCTTTCATTGCGTTGTTCGCGATTGAGATTTCGACAAAGAATTATCACTTGATTGGGTTTCTACTCGATTTAGCCGGACATCCCTTGGTCAAGAATCCAAATGATACTGTACTAAATCTAGCTGGGTGGTCACTGTTCCAGTATGTGCTTGCAGTAGTATTGATATTTTCTGGACTATTCCTATGGTGGAAGAAGAACATATCCAATCCGCTCCAATTCGATTTGGACAAATTCGTCCGCCATCCTGATTACGAAAGGCACGCCTCATTCATTGAGTGTTTCCATGAGGATTTCGAGCGACTCTTAAAGGCGTATCTAGAACATGGAAGACTATTCGTTTTCATTGACGATATCGACCGTTGCAGTAACGACAATATCTATCAGCTATTGCAGGGTATTAACCTCATGATCGGATGTGAGGGACCTATCATCTTCATCTTAGGCATGGATAGGGAAAATACAGTCACTTTGCTCAATAGCAAGGGATGCGGGGTCACTCGGTCAGAAAAGGATGCAGATTCAAATCTCGATTATGGAACCAAGTTCTTGGAAAAGTTCATTCAAGTCCCATTTAGGGTTCCAACTCCAACCTTCAAAGCCATGGACGCATACCTGGTGCCGATAACCGGAGGCAAGGCTGTATATGGCCCTGGAATAATGGGCAGGCTTATCGCCGAGCGGACGCGAATTGTTGACGTGATACTTGGTGCGGATTCATCGATCGTCAAACAAATGGCTATGATAAGTGCCCCTTACCTCGGAAAGAATCCACGGCGCGTCAAGCAATTTGTGAATGTGTTCAGACTCCAAGCATACATCGCCGCTAATCTCGGACTGCTTGATTCCATCGAATATAAGGAATCCAGCTCGGACTCGCAGATGACATATCTCACGATTGAACAAATCGGGAAATTCGTAGCCATAACACTGGGATGGCCAAGAATTCTTGACGATATGGCTCGCGATCCAAAGCTAATCAATAAGCTGGCTTCGATTGCGGAGGAATCACCGAAGAGCACGCACGGATACACCTACGGCTGGGAAATGGACGGATTACTATTAGTCTTTTTAAGGGCATGTGTTGAAACGGACGGGGTGCGTTTTAGCCTCAAAAATGCGCCGGTGGAAAGGCTTCTCGAAATCTGGCCAAGAAGGATCGCTAAAGGACTTAAAGAGCATGTAATTAGGGCAGGCCCAGATTCTGAATACGTTCTGGGGCACGGTGATTCGCAGGAGGATGCATGGGCGGATGCTGCGAATAGACTTAGGCGTGCTGGGATGTAATACACGGGAACGGCATTGCGTGAGAATACCTTGATTCGGCATAAGCGAATTAGTAGCGCAAAACTGTGGCTGCAAGCCGACTCGTTCACTGACCACTATAATTTACTGCGGATTCACTGCACCTCAATATTTATCCTGAACATCGACGATGTAGTGTGAAACGATTCCCGGTTGAAGCGAAATCGGCTTCGTATTCGTCCTGGCCCTACGGGGCGGGGTGGATGGGGGTGGGGCGACAAAACGGCAAGTTGGCTCCCGCTACGCGGGAATCGCGAGTTAGCAAGTTAGCGAGTTCGTGGTTTATAGCATTTTTCCTATTTTTATAGAATGCGGCGTGGACCGGGAGGTCCACGCGACAGCCGGCCAACCACCCCAACGAGCACAAACCACTCGTTGGGGACCCCGGCCAGGAGGCCGGCGCTACGGAGCGGGGTGGATGGGGGTGGGCGCTGTCCCAGGGTTTTACCCTGGGCTATTTTCATGTTCTCCCTACGGAGAAGCGACAAAGACAAAGACGCGGAGAAAATGGATCATCATTCCCAGGTCCCGAATAGCGGGAGATGGGGTAGCCGCGCACCCTCCCGCTCATCGCGAAAATACCGCGATGAACGGGGCACAGTTTCTCATGGCGTATGGAAGTTCTTTGGGAGTGATGAACAGGCCGTCTGCCATACACGAATAGCCCGTGGCTAAAGCCACTTTGATCGTATGCCCGCATTCAGGGGCCTGAAGGCCCCTGCTCCCTCCGGAAAACTACCTCAGGGGCTAAAGCCCAACATCTATTAATTACGTTTTCGGCACGACTGAAGTCGTGCCCTGACACAAAGCGAGTATATAAAACACGCTGTAGTTATAGATATCCCACCTTAGGCACGATACAACTGTGCCGAAGGTGAGGCACCCGCTATTTGGCATTATTGGCGAAGGCGTCGGCTTCGTGATTCATCTGCTCGGCGGTGACGGCGTGGGAGAAGAGGATGATGCGGTAGCGGAAGGTGGCGGTCTGATTCTTCTCGAGAGTGAGATTCAGCGCGGGCAGCTTGGGGTTGAAGACGCTGGGGGCGAGAGTGTTGGCGGCGAAGAGGCCGTAACCGCGCGCGTGCCAGGTGGTGGGATAGCCGGGATTGGCGGGGTGGTCGAGGATGGCGATGGCGACGGTGTGGCTGGCGGTGGAGCCGGTGAGAGTGCACCAGCGGCCGCGGGTTCCCCAGGCAGCGTCGCCCTGGATGCCCTCGCTGGTGAGATAGACGCCGGTGGGAGGATTGGCGGCATCGGCTGGCGCGGCATCGACCTTGGTGGGGTGGCCGCTGGAGTCCATGAAGACGCCGCCTTTTTCCGTGGGCGATTCGAGCCAGCGAGCCACGCGCAGACCGAGGAGGCCATCCTTCTCGTCGTTGAAGATGACGCGGTCGATGGCCTTGAGGGTGATGGCCATGTCGATGATGCGAGCATGAGCGCGGCGAGAGAAGATGTAGCGCGTGGTTTGCGTGATGATCTGCTGGTTGGAGCCGGTGACCCAGAGCGATTCAACGACTAACTCACCGCGATTGCGGCCGCTTTTGGCGGAGAGGATTTTGGTGTGGAGGATGGTGCCCATCTTGGCGCGGTTCTCGGGCTTGATGGCGTCGGAGTTATTCCAGAAATCGAAGCCGTTGGTGTTGGCGTAGTTGAACCATAGGCCGGCGTGGTGAGGGTGATCGACGCGCTCGCCGGGTTGGGGTGAGAGCGGGTAGCCACGCGTGACGGTGATGCCTTCATCGGTGATGAGCGGATAGAGGACGGGCTTTTTGAGCGTCGTGGGCCAGATGTAAGAGGTGAAGGGCTGGCCGTCGATGGTGATGTCGACACGGCGATGGGCTTCATCGGCGACGACCTGGACGCCTTTGGAGGGCGCGGCGAAGGTGGTGGCCGCGGTGATGAGGGCGATGACGGCGAAGACGGAGATTCGTTTGTAACTCATGGAAGATTCCTCAGGATGTCATTTCCCCGGTCCCCAAATGCGAGGGACCGGGGGCACCCATTCTTGTGGCGATACAATCTACAGCTTATGCGAAGACTTTTCCTCCCGCGATGACTTGCTGCGTTTTGTCGTCGAAGGTGACTTTCTGGCCGGTGTGGATGGCGGCGATGTTCATGCAGAGGGCTACGGAGTGATTGTAGCCGGCTTCGATGGGTGCGTTGGGAGTTTTGCGCGAGCGGACACACTCCATCCAATTGCGCATATTAGCGGAGGTCATGGGATCGCGGCCAGTGTCGGCTTCGGTGGAGGCGGCTTCTGCTTTTTCGACGAGCGAGAAACTGGGCAGGAGATTTTCCTTGAGGCCCATGGAGGCGGCTTCGCGAGCGTGCAGGCCGCCGGTGGGAGTGACTGTCTGCTTGTCCATGTCGATCATGCCGCCGTTGGAGTAGTAGAGCTCCTTGATGCCGCCGGCGGAGTTGGTGAAGCGCGAGGAGTATTGGACCTGGAAGCCCTTGGAGAGATCGTCGAGCGGGCCGTAATCGAAGACGGCAGTCATGGTGTCCCAGTTGGTGCGGCCGTCCTTCCAAAGATATATGCCTCCGTTGGCGACGACGCTGCGCGGATGTGCGAGGCCAGTGAACCAGTGAACGGTGTCGATCTGGTGTACGAGCCACTGATCGGGAATGCCGGAGGAGTAAGGCCAGAAGAGGCGGAACTCGAGATACTTGCGGGCGTTGAAGGGCTCGTAGGGGCGGTTGAGGAGGTAGCGTTTCCAGTCGGTGTCCTGTTCTTTGAGGAGGGGGACGACGTCGGGGCGACGCCAGCGGCCGGGCTGATTGACGTTCCAGGTCATTTCGACCATGACGATGTCGCCGAACTTGCCGGACTGGATGTACTCGGCGGCCTTCATGTAGGAGGGAGTGGAGCGGCGCTGAGTTCCGATCTGGACAATTTTGCCGGTCCTTTTGACGGCGACGAGGAAGTTGCGTGCATCTTCCATGGTGTCCGCTGTGGGCTTTTCGACGTAAGCGTCGCGGCCGGCGTTGACCGCTTCGATGCCGTGCTGGGCGTGCTGGAAGTCGGCAGTGGCGATGAGGACGGCATCGACGTCTTTGCGGGCGTAGAGCTCGTCGTTGTTGCGAACGGCGTCGACGGTGCTGCCGCTGAGCTTCTGGATGTAGGCGACGCCATCTTCACGGCGGCGGCTCCAGAGATCGGAGATGGCGGTGAACTGGAAGTTCAACTCTTTGGAGTGCTGCAGAAAGGCGGGAATCAAGGACTGCTTCATGCGATCGCCGCAGCCGACGACGCCGACGTTCACGCGATCATTGGCGCCGAGGATGGCGGCATAGCTGCGCGCGTTCCAAGTGACGGCTGTTGCGGCCAGGGCCGCGCCGCTCGCCTTCAAAAAGTCTCTGCGATTGCTGGTCTGAAATGTCATGATGCTCCTGTCTGGTTTACTTCCAACCTATGCCGCGCCTGATTCTTATGACGCAGAAAGAGATTGAAAAGCCGCGCAATGGCTCTATTTTGTCCGGTCCATCAGGCGATATTCATCGAACTAAATGGAAAAAAGCGCCCCGTTTCGATGATTGAAACGGGGCAATAATTAGAAGGTCAACTGTTGATGGTTGGTTTCGGGCCTCCCTAGAAGTTGATCTTGACGCTGCCCTGGAAGACACGGGCCTGGTTGAATGTTGCCGAGACCTGACCAAAGGTCGACGACGTAAGAGATGCGGCGCCTCCGGAATTAGCAGGAAGCGAGCCGGTTGTTGCGCTGGATGGAGGTTGGAAGTCAGGATGATTCGGCACGTTGAAGGCCTCGAGCCGCAGCGTTGTCGTCCAGTTATCGTGAATCTTGAAGATGCGCGAAATCTGGGCGTCGAACTGCAGCGCCTTCGGCCCGCGGAAGGAGTTCCTGCCGATGTTGCCGTAGGTGCCCAGCGCCGTACAGGCACCGGTGGTGGTTGATGCGCAGTTCGCAGTCACCTGCTGGAAAGCAGCCGGATTGAGGTATTCGCGGTTCGCTTCTCCCGCAGCCTTTTGGAACTTTACTTCGGCGTACGGATTCACGCCGGCTACCAGGTTAGGACGGTCATTGCCCACGTCGGTCAGAGAGTTGTCTTGACCCGAGGTGACGGTGAAGGGCGCGCCGGTTTGAATGTGGACGAGCGGCGCCAGCTCCCAGTCATTAACGATAAGTTTTTCAACACGATTCAGGTGATTGTTGAAGGCGCTCCTGGCGATAAGGGAGACGTTTTCAATCTGGCGGAAATCCGAGCCGCATGGGCCGTAGTCCATTCTCAGGTTGTTGGGATTCTCGATGGTTGTGCTGGCCAGATCGCCCTGGGCATCCTCGATATTCAGGCACTTCGACCAAGTGTAGTTGGCCATGAGGCTGAAGGTGTTCGACATGCGGTGCTGAATTGAGGCGATCATGCCGTTGTAATTGGCAGTGGCCTCGTCGTCGATGATGACCGAGCCAGAGCCACCACCCAGGTACTGGTTGCCGCCGATGGGGTTTCCAGCTGAGTTCGTACCCGCCGGATTCTCCGTGGTGAGCAGGAACCGGGCGGAGTAGTTCGAGCCTGTGGCCTGGGAGCAGTTGCTGCCAGCCGTCCCGGAGGTGATGGCCGCCGGTCCTGTGGCCACGAGGCCCGTGCAGGTCGGGTTCGATCCACTGCCCCACTCTCCTGGGACAAACACGGCTGGATCGAATGGCACGCCAACCGGATCGTGCCTGGTGGTGTTGCCGATGTAGTCCACCATGGCCTGCCAACCGTGGCCGAATTCACGTTGAATGCTGAGGGTCCATTGCATGGTATACGCGGGCCTGAACTGCTGCGGCATCACGATGAACTGCGATTGCGGGAAGAACAGCGCCTGCGCAGGGGATGGAACCGCGGGCTGAGGGAACGGGCTGCTGGTATAGGCGCCATTGGCCCAGGGGTTGCTGAAGCTGATAGGAGGGCCACCCTTGGCCTGCGTCTGGGTGACGGCTGTGGCGAATGGCGGATTCTGCTGGTTGCGTTGAGCGGTGAAGAAGTTGGGATTGTCGAACATCAGCGCGCCGCCGGCACGAATGACCGTCTTTCCGTTGCCAAACGGATCAAAGGAGACGCCGACGTTGGGAGAGAACTGCCCATAGGTGTTCTCGGTGAATTGTCGGGTGACGCCCGGGTCGCCGTAGTAGAGAGCACCCGCGGGCGCGTTGGGATAAACCGAGCTGGTTTTATTGGCCAGGAAGTCGGCCTGGTTAAAGACCACACCGCGATTGAAGTAATCGTGCGGCATGACGTTGGGGCCATATCGCAGGCCGGCAACCAGCGTCAAACGCGGAGTGGCGTGATACGTGTCCTGCACGTAGAGGCTGGGAATCGGCCCGCGCAGTGCGTTCTGCTGCTTTTTGCTCTGCTGGAACGGGCTCGACGAACCGAGCGTTCCCTGCAAGAAGTCGAGATTCTGATCGCCGATGGTGCTGCCGCCGGCGGGTCCGCTGCCGCTATATTCGCCGTTGAAGGTGAAAATGCCGTTGCCCTCGTAGACATTGCCGATATTGAGCTGGTTCTGCACCCACTCACCGCCGAAGGCGATCTGGTGCTTTCCTTTCACCCAGGTCACGTCGTCGTTGACGGCGCCGGTGTTGTCATTGAAGTGGGCCACCGAGTTGGTGCCGCCTCCGATAGTGAATTTACCTTCGCTCATCTGCAATCCGTTGGGAACGAACTGATAGACATTGACGCCCAGCGTCGCGGCATTGATGTCGTTCGACGCGTACCCGCGGTTGTTGACACGGCGCAGGATGGAGATGTGGGCCGCATTCACGATGCTCGACTTGATTTGGTATGCGTCCCCGAGGGTGAAGGTCTGCACGCGCTCAATGTTTCCGGATTGCGTGGTGATGAGGATGTTGGTCGGCGAGAAGTACGCCGGGAACTGGTAACCATCAACGAAGTACCGGCCGTAAATATTCTGCTTGGAGCTGACCGTGTAATCCACCCTGGTTGTGAACTGATTGCTAGTGATGGCATACGGGATGGCGTAGAAAACAAACCCGCAGTTATTCGGATCCAGCGCCGAATTGATGGGAGGCAGGTATTTCTGGAGCGCGAGGGCCGGCGCGTTGTAAGCGGGCGCGGTCGCATACTGATTTCCGGTCAATTTCGTGCCGGTGAGCGGGTCGAGAAGCTGGATGGGCGCATGGGTCGAGTTGCACGCGTTGCTGCCCGTGACGCCCGGAGTGCCGTCTGTAGTCGACCAATTACCGGCCAGGTTCTGTGCGGTCGGCACTGTAACCTGTACGTTCGACTGCGACTGTTTGGCATCCCAACGCTGATAGGCCGCGAAGGCGAACATCTTATTGCGCTTGATGGGTCCGCCGAAGGTGCCGCCGAACTGGTTCTGGTGCAATGTGTCGGGCGTGGACGAGAAGAAATTCGTGGCATCAATGTAGTTGTTGCGGATGAACTCGAATCCCTCGCCGTGGTACTGATTCGTACCCGACTTGGTGACGACGTTGACCATGCCGCCCACGTGGCCGCCGTCCTGCGCGCCCAGATCGGTGGATTCGACGCTAAATTCGCTTACCGCATCGGGAATCGGATAGGGCAGATTGCCGTTGGCCATGTAGTCCTGGTTGTCGCCGCCGTCGAGGCGCCAGAGGGTGGTATTGCCACCGCCGCCCGCGATGGAGACCGATATGGTTGCGTAAGAGTACTTGCTGCCGGTGAAATCACCGGCGGGAGCGAGATTGGAGCCGCCGGACAGCGTAATCAGGTCTGTCATGCGCCTGCCGTTGAGCGGCATTTCATTTACTTCTTTCTGGTCAATGGTCTGTTTGAAGGTCGCGTCCTCGGTCTGCAAGGCCAGAGCGGTAGTCGTGACCTCGATTGTCTGGTTGGCCGCGCCGACCTTCAGAACCGGGTTGACGGCAATGCTGCTGCCAACCTCGAGAACGATATTCGATTGGCGGTAGCCCTCAAAGCCGGTAGCCGTCACTTCCACGGTGTATGTGCCGATGGCAATGTTTGCGAAGCTGTACAGTCCGCTGCTGCTTGTGACTGTCTTGTGCATCACCTGGGTATCGACGTTGGTGACCGTTACCGAGGCATTTTGAATTACGGCGCCCGAGGCATCCGTGACGAGACCCTGGATACTTGCGGTTCCCGCAGTCTGGGAGTTCACCTTAGCGGCGAACAGAAAGACGACAACACAGAAGATAACGGGCAACCAGCGGTTGACCATCCCCTGTGGTTTGAAATATGGGAGTTGCATTGTAGCCTCCAATTGGATGTGAATTGTTAACCATCGCGGGCCAAGTCTCGAAAAGCTAGTACTTGGAATCATGTCATCGAGGAGCTGGCCCAACTTTTGCGGACCGAGATTGCCGGTCTGATATCCTGACGGGAATGTATACAGAGGTCAGACCACGATTGTCAAGAGAATTTAGATTGATGGTGTACGAAAATATGTAAGAATCCTATATATTCGAGTAACATATATGTAATCAATAAGATAATCACTCATAAATATATTATCCAATGAATTGCTTTTGAGCAAGTGGAGATTCAGCCAGCCCGGCAGCAATCACTGCAATTATCAGTAATCAGGAGGTCAGACCTTAATTGTCAGGCTTGATGGCTGGGCAAAAGTGCTGGAGAGAGCCTCAATGAAAACCGGCCCGCTTCTCGTGGCGAGGAGCGGCCGGTTTGGTTTAGAGAGCCAGGTAGAGTCAGCCACTGGCTAAGTGGAGTTTATGCTTTGGCGGAGGTGCGTGCGCCGAGGTCGGCGGCCAGTTTTTCTGTGGAGAAGGCTTCGATGAGGTCTCCAGGCTTGAGGTCGTTGAAGCCGCTGAGTCCGATGCCGCACTCCATGCCGTTAGTGACTTCGCGGGCGTCGTCCTTGAAGCGCTTGAGGGAGACGACCTTGCCTTTGAAGAGCTGCTCGCCGTCGCGCATGACCTTGATTTCGGCGTCGCGGCGGATGACGCCGTCCTGCACGCGGCAGCCAGCGATGACGCCGATCTTGGGAATCTTGAAGATGTTGAGGACCTCGGCGCGGCCGATGTAGTTCTCCTTGTAGACGGGCTCAAGCAGGCCGAGCATGGCCAGGCGCATCTCATCTTGAAGTTCATAGATGATGGAGTGGATGCGGATCTGGACGGCTTCCTGCTGCGCGAGCTCGGCGGCTTTGCGCTCGGGGCGGACATTGAAGCCGATGATGATGGCGTTGGAGGCGGTGGCGAGAAGGACGTCGCTCTCGGTGATGGAGCCGACGCCGGAGTGGATGACCTTGACGCGCACCTTCTCGGTGGACATGAGGACGAGCGAATCGGCCAGCACTTCGACCGAGCCGGTGACGTCGCCCTTGATGATGAGGGGCAGGTCTTTGACGCCGGCGGTGCGAATCTGCTCGGCCAGGCCTTCGAGCGAGACGCGGGAACTCTTGGCGAGTTGAGCGTCGCGCTCCTTCATCTTGCGATATTGGGCGATGCCCTTGGCCTTGTCGCGGTCGGCGACGACGAGGAAGGTGTCGCCGGAATCAGGCATGGCCTCGAGGCCGAGGACTTCGACGGGGGTGGAGGGGCCGGCAACTTCAATGGCGCGCCCGCGATCGTCGAACATGGCGCGGACTTTGCCGAAGGTGTTGCCGACGATGTAGGAGTCGTTGAGGCGGAGGGTTCCGTCCTGAACGAGGACGGTGGCGACGGCGCCGCGTCCCCGGTCGAGCTTGGCTTCGAGGACGGAGCCGACGGCCTTGCGTCCGGGAGTGGCTTTGGGAGCCTTGATGTCGGAGACCAGGCAGATCATCTCGAGGAGCAGATCGAGGTTGACGCGCTTCTTGGCGGAGACTTCGACGAAGACGGTGCCTTCACCGGCGGTTGCCCACTCTTCGGGAACGAGTCCGCGGTCGGCGAGCTGCTTTTTGACGCGGTCGGGGTTGGCGTTGGGCTTGTCGATCTTGTTGATGGCCACAATGATGGGGACGGCGGCGGCCTTGGCATGATCGATGGCCTCAAGGGTCTGAGGCATGACGCCATCGTCGGCGGCGACCACGATAACCACGATGTCTGTGACCTTGGCTCCGCGAGCTCTCATGCGGGTAAAGGCTTCATGGCCGGGGGTGTCGAGGAAGACGATCTCACGGCCGGAGGCGGGCGAGCCTTCCTTGGCAAAACGGACCTTGTAAGCGCCGATGTGCTGGGTGATGCCTCCAGCTTCGCCGGCTGCTACGTCGGTTTCGCGGATGGCGTCGAGCAGCGAGGTCTTGCCGTGATCGACGTGTCCCATGACGGTGACGACGGGCGAACGGGGGACTTCGAGTTCGCCGGTATTTTCGGCTTCGAGGACTTCTTCGATAGCCTGGTTGGCGATTTCTTCTTCGTAGGTGATGACGGTGGCGGCGGCGCCGAACTTGGCGGCCACGTCCTTGACCATCTCGGCGTCAAGGGACTGGTTGACGGTGACGAAGATGCCGCTCATCAGTAGTGTGGCGATCAGATCTTTGGCGCGGACTTCGAGCTTTTCGGCGAGGTCCTTAACGCTGATGCCCTCGGTGACGGTGATTTCGCGGGTGATGGGAAGGGGCTCGCCGCCGTATTGGATTCCGGCATAGCGTGGCGGCGGCACAAAGCCCTTCATCGGGCCTTCCTTGGTTTTTGGATACTGCTGCTGTCGTCCACCGCGGCCGCGGGAAGGAGCGCGAGAGGGACGCGGCGCCTCGCCGGATGGCGGAGCGCTGCCGGGACGGGGCGGTCCGCCGGCGCGAGGGGGTCCAAAGCCGGGGCGCGCTCCAAAAGCGGGACGAGAACCGGGAGCGCCCGGCGCGCCTGTTCCGGCGTAACCGCCTGAGGTGGAGCGCGTGGGATGCTTAGGGCGCGGACCACCGGGGAACTGGCCTGTTCCAGGAGCACCACCGGAGGTGCGCTGGGGATAGCTGCCCGAGCCGGCAGCGGGCCTGTTGCGGTCGAAGATCGGCCTGCCGCGCTGAATGCCGCCTGCGGCAGTCGCGGCGTCAGACGAGGGCGGAAGGTCAGCCACGGGGGGTGCGGTGTAAAACGGACGAGGCCCTGTTTGCGGCATCACCATACGCCTGGCGGGCAGTGCCGGAGTGGGTATTGCGGCGTGCGCGTGCCCTTTTCCACGGTGGGTGGTGGGATGCGCCGCCGGCGCAGAGGCCGCGAGTTCGGCGGCGTCTCCGGGGAATAAAGCTGCCTGCTCGGGAGCTAGAATGCCCGCATCGGCGGCCATGGGGGCCTCAATCTCTAGAGGTTCTGCTGCTGTGGAGACTCTGGCTTTGGGGTGCAGCGCCGCGGAGTCCTTAGCTGTGGCGGCTTGCGCAATGGATTCTGGAGCTGTAACTGGCAGCTTGGCAGATTTTGCCGGCGGCTTGACCACCACAGTGACTACCGGACGCTGCGCGGCTGCGGGAGCTTTTGCAACCACCGCTTTGGCGGGCGGGCGTGTGGCAATGGCGGGCGGTGGGGAAACGATGGGCGGCGCGGAACGAGGCTGGGGAACAATTTTGCGCGGCTCCGGCTTGGCTGGCGTAGCCTGCGGCTTGACGGCAACCACAGCCGCCGGCGCTGGACGCGCGGGTTCCGGGGCAGGCGTGGCTGCAGTTCGCTTCAGAGGCAGACGGCTCTTGCGAGCTTCGGCTTCCTCTTCCTGCTTCTTGGCTTGAATGGCTTTCAGCACATCGCCGGGCTTGGAGATATGCGAGAGATCAATCTTGGGGGCAATGGCTTGCGGGGCGCGAGAAGCCGGCGAGCTTGCCGTGCCTGCATGCTTCGATGCACGCTTAAAATGCGCGCGAACCTGGTCGGCCTCATCTTCCTCCAGCGAACTGGAGTGAGTCTTGCCAGCGCCCAGGCCGAGCTCTGCCAATACTTCAAGAACTTGCCGGCTCTTGACTTCCATCTCGCGCGCGAGATCGTTGATACGAACCTTACTCATCCGCCTCTTTTCAAAATCTGCCGCCCAAAGCCTATTAGTCGCTCATAGCTACCTCATGGCATTGGCTGTAGTGCAAAGTACCGTTATCGTTGATAGGGGCTCACAGAGGTGGCGCATCTTACACGCCGTCCTCTTTAGCCGTCTGCTCGTCCGTCGTTGCGCTTTCAGTTTCAATGTTTTCCAGCAGCGGCTCATCCGCGCTTTGAGCATCCTGCTCAAGCGCTTCGGCCGAGTGGTCTTCCAGTGTTTCGATTTCCGCCTCATCGGCGGGAGGAATATCTTCGACGGCCGCTTCGGCCGCGGTGCGGTACTCCTCCGTATCCTCTTGTTCGGCAGCGCGGAGATTTTCCGCTTCGGTGATGACCGCGGCGTCATTTTCCGCTTCCGCCTGGTCCGTCTCCAGAACAGCATCACGTTGTTCTTCAGTGACGGCCGGTTCATCGCCTTCGGCTTTCGCTGCCTGGGGCGCTCGGCCATGCGCGCTCTGCTCAAGCTGCTCGAAGTAGCGCCGCACGGCGAGGCTGATCTTTTCCAGAGTTTTTTCGCCGATGCCGGGAATCTCCTCGAGCTGTTCGGGGGTCATATCGGCGAGCCCCTCGACGGTGGTGATGCCTGCTGCGACCAGCTTCTGCAGAACGCTCGCGGCCAGCTCCGTCACCTGCTCGATGGGCGTAGTGGGTCCGCCGGTCAGGTCCTGCATCTGCTGCTCGACCTCCTGGCGCTTTTCCTCTTCGCTCTTGATGTCGATCTTCCAACCGAGCAGCTTGGCAGCGAGGCGCACGTTCTGTCCCTTCTTGCCGATGGCCAGGGAGAGCTGGGTGTCGTCCACGATGACTTCGAGCTGCTTGTCCGTTAGATCGGCAATGGAGACGCGGCTGACCTTGGCGGGCTGCAGAGCCTTCTCGGCAAAAGTAGTGATCTCTTCTGAAAATTCGATGATGTCAATTTTTTCACCGCGCAGCTCGCGGATGATGGACTGCACGCGCATGCCCTTCATGCCCACACAGGCGCCCACCGGGTCAACGTCTTTGTCGCGGGACTGGACGGCGATCTTGGTGCGCTCGCCGGCTTCGCGGGCGATGGCGCGGATGACCACTGTGCCGTCGTAGATTTCAGGAACTTCGGACTGAAAGAGATTCTGCACAAGCTCCGGAGCGGCGCGGGAGACGATCACTTGCGGCCCCTTGGCGGCGCGGTCCACCTTGAGCAGGACAACGCGGACGCGCTCCCCGATGGAGAACTGCTCGAGGCGCGACTGTTCGCGCTTGGGGCAGCGTGCTTCGGCCTTGCCCAGGTCGTAGATAATGTCCTGACCCTCGATGCGCTTGACGGTGGCGTTGAGCACTTCCTTTTCGCGGTGGGCGTACTCGTTGAAGACGGTTTCGCGCTCCGCCTCGCGGACTTTCTGGAAGATGACCTGCTTGGCCAGTTGCGCGGCGATGCGGCCCAGCGGAGTGGTGTCGCGGTAGAGCCGGATCTCGCTGCCTACCTCGACGTCCGGCGCCAGTTCCTTGGCCTCGGTGAGGGTGATCTGGTTGAGCGGGTCCTCGAGGGGCTCATCGTCGGCCACCACCGTTTTGTAGATGTAGGCCAGAATCTGGCCAGTCTCCTTGTTCAGCTCGCCACGCATATTTTCCTGGGTTTTGTAGTACTTGCGCGTGGCCAGGGCGATGGCCTCCTCGACCGCGCCCACAACGATGGCGGGATCAATGCTTTTTTCCTGGCTCAGGAGCTCGATACTCTGGTACAAAACGCTGGCCATACTCTGCTTGCTCTCTCGACTGCGCGTACGTGATTACTGCGCGTACGGTGAATGTTGATTGCGGCTACTGCCGGTTCAATCAGTTGTGTTGAAGGTCAGGAGCCCCAAGCCCACAGACCACTTAAATCTCCGGTACCAGTTGCGCCTTCTCGATATTCGCGAGCGCAATCTCCAGCGTGCTGACGCCGGTCTTCCGGCTCTTGCTGTTCTGCTTGACCGCGTTCAGGTCGAGCGTAATGGTTTCGCCTGCACCAGACCCGGTTTTGGCCATCAGCCGTCCCTGCCAGTGGCGGTTATTGCGGACCGGCTCGAAGGTCTGCACCTTGACCAGAGAGCCCGCGAAGCGTTGAAAATCCTCTGGACTGGATAACTTGCGGTCCAGTCCCGGAGAGCTGGCCTCCAGCGTGTACTCGGCGCCGGGAACCAGATCTTCCACGTCCAACAGCACGCCAAAATCCCTGCTGAAGGCTGCGCAATCCTCGTGTGTGACGCCGGAGAGCTGCTCAACTTTGAGCTTGCCCGCCTGTGTCTCCTGAATCAGACTTTGAGGAAGCTCCCCAACCAAGCTTTCGGCTCGGGCCTCAATGGCTGCCTTCAGTTTTGCCCGTCCTTCGGCGTTTTTCTCGAGGAAAACGCGCAGGATACGTTCCTTGGCCGGGCCGATGAACTCGATCTCCACCACGTCCAACCCATGCGAGGCTGCCACTCGTACCGCTGCTGCCCGGATTGCTTCCAGCTTGACTGCCATCGTTCTTACATTCCAGCGAGCAAAAATCGCATCCCGCACTCCAACGAGCAACCATCGCTCGTTGGGGACCCCATGTCGCCGGGGACCCCGTATTTACGCCACAACGAGGTGGCTAAAAGCGAAAATTGGCCCAAATAAAAAGTGGGCTATAAGCCCACTCATCCCTCCGCCAGCCGGTGTGGTCACGGCAACTCAGGCGGAGAAACTCGTCTGTATCTCAAGCATAGGCTAAAAAGCCGGGAAATTCAATGGGGAAATGGGGAGGAAGGTGATTTTTGAGCCGGACGAGGGACACAAGAATGGGGGTTCATGGTTTTCCTACCTGATCCGATCGGAAAAGGGGGAAGGGTGGGGCGCGGGCGTTTATGTGGAATCGGAACGAAAAAGCAGGGCCTCAACTGGGCGGATTGGAGGCTGCGGGCGCTCCGATTGGCGGGAATTGTGCACAATTCCGTGAAGAAAACACATATTTCCCCGATGAACAGGGTATGCCGGTTCCTTGTGAGCAGTATTTTGTAGAGATTCCGGATACAGTTGAATGCTGGTTCTGGTAAATGAAGCGCACTCTCAAGCAGCGCATTGTTGTGAGCCTTGTCGCCACCGTGGTAGCGGCGGTGTGTGGCTTGCTGATTGGCTATTGGATGGGGCGGGCGATTACGCTGAGGCAGGCCGGGGGAAGGCTGAGTCGCGAGGCGGCGCGTGCTATCAGCGAGACCAATACGTATGCCCACGATGTGCATGCCGCGCTGGATGCGATGAACGCTTCGCGTTATATCTATTGTTCCGATCAGGATATGGAGTTTCTCCACCATCTTCTCTACCATTCCACTTTTCTGAAAGAGGTCGGCCGCATCCGCGACAATAAGATCGTCTGTTCCACTACGCTGGGTCGTGAGCATCTCTCAGGCACAGAGTTGCCGAAGCCGGAAGGCATCGGCACGGACGGAGTGAAGATATACCGGGATCCTCCCGGCTTCCAGTTGCCGAATGTGATGGTCACCGTCATACAGGCGGGCGATTCCTATGTGGTTTTGTATCCCTATTTCGACAGCCTGCGGGAACGTTCCGCCATCCGCATGAAGGCCACGGCGAACAGAGCTTCGCAGAGTCCATCCGCTCTTCCGGCGGAGAAGAACTCCAAGCTCACGCAACCGATACTGACCAGGAATAGCGACTTCCGCGTTGGGGAAATCATGTACTCGACCCGATGTTCGTCGCTCGCAATAGACAACATCTGCATCACGGCATCTCTTGCAGAATCCGAAGCGCTACGGGCCAACCGCGGCGAACTGAAGGCCTTCACTGTTTTAGGCGGGCTGATCGGCGGTTGTTTCGGCCTTCTTGGCGCCTTTCTTTACCGGCGCAATCGCAGCATGGAACATCAGCTTCGCCGGGCCATCCGCAAGGACAAGTTGCGGGTGGATTATCAGCAGATCGTGAGCCTGTCCAGCGGACGGATTGTGGGGGCCGAGGCGTTGGCGCGCTGGACCGACGAAGATGGCTTTGCGGTGGGGCCCGATATATTCATCAAGATAGCCGAGGAGCGAGGATTTGTGGGCGCCATCACCAAGCAGGTGGTTCACCACGCTCTTCGCGATTTTGCCGCTACGCTTCGTGCCCGGCCTGATTTTCGGCTCAGCATCAATGTGGCGGCTACGGACCTGTCTGATCCCGAGTTCCTGCCTATGCTGGAGCACGCACTGAAACGGGCGGGGGTTGCAGCCGAGAGCCTGATCATCGAGATTACCGAAAGCTCGACGGCCCGGCACGAGACGGCCATTGCCGCCATTCTGCGCTTGCACGAGATGGGCCATAGCGTCCATATCGACGATTTTGGCACAGGCTATTCAAGCCTCTCCTACCTGCACGCTCTTTCCGTGGATGCCATCAAAATCGACCGTTCGTTTACCCGCACCATCGGCACCGAGGCGATTACCGTGGCCATTCTGCCGCAGATCCTTGCCATGGCCGAGGCCCTCAAGCTACAAGTGATCGTGGAAGGAATCGAAACCGGCCAGCAAGCAGAGTATTTTTCTCCCAGTGCGCTGACCATCCTCGGGCAGGGCTGGCTGTACGGCCGTGCCGTTGCGCCCGAGGAGTTCCATCGCCTGCTGGCCGAGGACGAGAAGAAGGCGCAGGATGGAACGGCTGCGGCTTAAGCCGCGCGACCCGGTCGCAGCGCCACTTGACAGCCGCCACAGGGTCCATGAGTCTGGTTGCATGGTTTGTGCGCTGATGCAACGACCTCATTGAGGAGTTTGTGGACCCTCGAGACGAGATGGACCCTGGTCAGTTGGAGATGCTGACGCAGGCCTTCTGTGGACAACTGATGGCCTGCCTGGATGAGTGTGCCCGCGGCAGGAAGGGGCTGTTTTCAGAATACGAGCACCTGCATGGCGAGGGGAGCGGCGAGGAAGAGGAGTATTTCTGGCCGGAGGCGGCGCGGCTGCGCGAGCTTGCGGTCGCATTGCAGGGGGTTCTGGCGCTACAGGAACAAAAGAATGCGTTGTGCGACGAGTTTCTTGACCTGTGCACGATGCACGGCGAAAGCCATCCCGGCGAACGGAAACTGGCGCGAGCGTTTCTGGAGCGGATTGAGCGGGGCGAGGTGGGCGCGGAGCCGGAAAAGAAGGGGAGACCGTGGTGATTTTTCATGCATTTCTGGCGCTGGCGGCGGGCTTTGCCACAATGGCCTTGCTAGTGATTGTTATGACAGCGCTGCTGACTCGCGTGGTTCCGAGTTGGACGGGGGCTGAGGGCAAACCTGAGCCGGGTTACGCCTTCGTCAATTTGGGGTACTCGTTTTTGGCGGCGGCTGCCGGCGGCTACGTGACGGCTTGGGCAGCGGCGGCCAACCCGCTCTACCACGTGCTGGCGCTAGGGATGGTGGTGCTGGCGCTGGCCGCGCTGAGCGCGCTGCAATCACGGGGCAAGCAGCCGATTTGGTATGCGCTGGCGCTGGTGGCGATTTCGCCGATTGGCGTGCTGGCCGGGGGGCTGGTGCGGTTGCGGGTGGTGGGAATTCTCTAGGATGTGCCACTTGATTAATCTATGTCACGATGATAGTATAGTGTCACCTATAGAGAAAGGTGGGACATATGGAAGTTTTGGAACGCCAAGAGCAAGAAGTGGTTTGGGAGCGCCCCAAGTCTACAGAGAATCTTCGGGTTAGGATGCGCATGGGGGCAAAAGGGCGGCTTGTGATTCCTGCGGCGTTCAGAGAAGCACTAGGGATCGCGGAAGGCGATAAGCTCATCTTGCGCGTGGTGGACGACGAACTGCGTATCGCAACGAGGGAAAGCCGTCTGCGGCGTACCCGGGAATGGGCTCGGCAAAATATCCCGCCGGGAGTCTCGCTTGCCGACGAGTTGAGCGCGGAGCGGCGCGAGGCAGCGAAACATGAATAAGGTTGTGCTCGATGTGTTGGCCATAGCAATCGAAGCACCACTCACAGAATCTGAATGTTACTCAAGGTAAGGGGGACACATGGAACTTCAAACTCGAGGTCAAATTGGCGATAAGGGCCGGATTGTCATTCCCACGGCAATGCGGGAGGCACTCGGGATTAGCGTGGGCGACTCGGTGGTTCTTCGAGTCGAGGACGACGAACTGCGCATTTCTACGATCAGAAGCAGGATCAGGCGCGCTCAGCGAAATGTACGGTACTTGGTACCACCAGGTACACTGGTTTCCGACGAATTGAGCGCGGAGAGGCGCGAGGCGGCAAAGAATGAATAGAGTAGTACTCGATGCATCCGTCATTCTTGCTGTACTTTTTCAGGAGCGCGGCGCCGAGAAGATGACCGACGAGATCATGGAGCGGGCAGTGGTCAGCGCGGTGAATCTGGCCGAAGTTCAAACCAAGCTTGTAAAAATGGGCCATCCGCCGGAGAAAGCCTGGTCTGACGCCCTTTTGCTGAAGACGGACCCAGAACCCTTCACCTCAGATCACGCGAAGATCGCGGGGAATTTGATAGCAAAGACGGAGAAATATGGTCTATCACTGGGAGATCGAGCGTGCCTGGCGCTGGCGATTGCGTTGAAGGCTCCGGTTTATACGACTGAACAGCTTTGGAAAAATCTGAAGGTGGGTGTGCCGATTCATGTGATTCGGTGAGGCGCTCGGTTCGGTTCAATTGAGTTGTGCTGACCGGGGGGCTGGTGCGGTTGCGGGTGGCGGGAATTCTATAAAAGCAGCGAGTTAGCAAGTTAGCTCCCGCTACGCGGGAATAGTGAGTTAGCAGGTTTGCAGGTCAGCCATCTATCGTGGGGATAGAAATTTTCTTGCCAGGCGGGCAAGGCAGCCTGTAGACTCCCTTTACCTGGTTCCCCAAAAACGCAAAAAATCTGGAGGATAAACGAATGAGATTGCGGAAAGGATACTTACTTACCGGTGTCGCGATGGTGGCGCTGGCAGCTATCGCGACGATCACAGCTCGCGCGAGTGGTACGGAGACGGTGAGCGCCGATGACAGCGAGGTTCGCCATTACTTACTGACACTGGACAAGGCACAGAGGACGGCCACGGCGTTGCAGGCGATCAATCAACTGGTTGCGGCGAATCCGAGCCTGAATGCGGCCATGGACACCTCCTCCAGTACAACGGGAAAGAAGCCGATCACGCAGCAGGCGCAAGACATCGATACGCAATATCCCCAGTTGGCCGAGATTATTCATAAGAACGGGCTGGCTACGCGGGAGTTCATCGTGATCACGGGGGCGCTTATCAACGATCTGGGTTGGGTGACTTTGAAGAAGCAGGGCGTGGTCAAGAATTACCCGCCGGGCATGATTACTCCGGAAAATGAGGCGCTGATTGAGGGGAACTGGCCGGCGTTCCAGGCGATTATGACGAAGATAACGCCGCCGAGCACCCGCTAGCCAAGTTCATGCGATAGATGCATGAGGATTTGAAAGCAACAAGGCCGGAGCGATGCTCCGGCCTTTGTGTTGTAGCAGGTTGTGCGATCAGCCCTGGATGTCGAACTGCTCGGGATGCAGGGTGGGGTCGCTTTTGATGAGGATGTTCTTGGCGGTCAGCTCTTCGAACTCGGTGACCCAACTGGCGTTGTTGGATTTGAGGACCTTGACGGTTTCGGGGTTGACGCGCAACAGGATGTCAGCGTTCTCGAAGTGCTTCTTCATCTTGCGCAGTTCGGTGTAGATCTCGTTGCAGACCGTGGTTGCGCTCTTGACCATGCCGGTGGCATGGCAGGTGGGGCAGGGGACGGAGAGAGTGCGCTCGAGCGACTGCTTGTGGCGCTTGCGAGTGATGGCGACCAGGCCAAAGTCGTTGAACTGGAGAACCTTGGTGGGGGCGCGATCGGATTTGAGGGCTTCTTCGAGGGCGGCCATGACCTTGAAGCGGTTTTTGCGCTCGTCCATGTCGATAAAATCAATCACGATAATTCCGCCGAGGTCGCGGAGGCGAATCTGGCGGACGATTTCCGGCACGGCGTCGAGGTTGGTCTTGAGGATGGTGTCCTCAAGGCGGGCTGATTTGCCGACGTACTTGCCGGTGTTGATGTCGATGGCGACGAGGGCTTCGGTCTGGTTGATGACGATGGAGCCGCCGCTTTTGAGCCAGACTTTGGAGTTGAGGGCCTTGGAGATTTCTTCCTGAATGCCGAAGTGCTCGAAGAGCGGAGTCTCCTTGGTGTAGAGCTTGACGCGGCGAACGAGCGAGGGCGAGAAGCGGTTGAGGAAGCGGACGATGCGCTCGTAGTTGTCCTGGGAATCGACCCAGATGGAAGAGAAGTTGGAACTGACCTGATCTCTCAGGATGCGCTCGATAAGCCCCAGGTCGTGATAGATGAGGGCCGGGGACTTGGATTCGTCGGAGCGTTTTTTGATTTCCGCCCAGAGGTTGAGCAGCATGCGCAGGTCAGTGCGCAACTCCTCTTCGGAAGCGCCCTCGGCGGCGGTGCGAACAATGAATCCGCCGGAGGCCTCGCCGCGCTCGTGAACGAGGATGCGCTTGAGGCGCTGTCTTTCATCATCTGACGCGATTTTGCGGCTCACCCCGATGTGGGAGACGGTGGGCATGAAGACCAGGAAACGGCCGGGCAGGGCGATGTGGGAGGTGATGCGCGCGCCCTTCTTGGCGATGGGCTCCTTGGCGATCTGGACGAGAATCTCCTGTCCGGGCTTGAGCAGGTCGCTGATGATGGGCAGGTCGGAGGTCTGCATGGAACGGCGCGACATTCCGCGGCCTCTGCCGGCCTGGCCCGCGGGCAGTGCTGGAGCACCACGTCCGCGGCGTCCGCGGGTAAAGCGATCGGGGCGTTGTTGTGCTGGGGCTTCGGCGGCGGCGGGCGCTTCTTCGTCTTCGTCGAAGCCTTCTTCGTCGCCATTCTTCTGGTCGAAGTTCATCTGGATGCGGTGATCGAGGTGGGCTTCCTGGAGCAGTTCTCCCAGATCGCCGGAGCGCAGATGAGTGGGCAGCGTCTCCTCTTCAAAGTCTTCCAGGTCGTGGTCTTCGGCTTTGCCGTGACGATGAGGATGACGTGGAGCTTCGAACTCCTCTTCCTCGATGGTCTCTTCCTCGATGAGACCTTTGCCGGGGGCGTAAGTCGAGGATGAAGTAGTCTTGGCCGCTTTGGCAGCTTTTTCATCGGGCTTCTTCTTGCCAAAGCCAAAGAGGCGGAATTCTGCAGGAGGCAATGGATCCACGTTGTGGGAGGCGGTTGCGTCGTCTTCCGGCTCTAGCACATCCGGATCAAACGCGGATTCCGTTGTTTCTTCGAACTCATCCTCATCTTCGAGAGGATCTTCTTCTTCGAGAGGCTCATCTTCGATCAGGTTGTCTTCCTCGGCTGCGGAGGCCATCAGTTCCTTCGCGGAGGCACTCTCCGGCGACGGGGCAGATTCCGATTCCGGCTCAGTGATCTCCTCGACGAAGTCCTGCTCCTCGACAGCATCGGGTGCGATACTGCCGGCTGCGGGCTCATCGGCATGGGGTTTGCGCGGCTCGGCCGCTACATCCGGGGCGGGTTCGTCCTTATGCTTGCGATGTTTGGAGAGCGATTCGCCGGGTAACAGGCCGCTCCCATCCCACACCAGAGGCGCTTCGATCATGGTGGAAGGCTTGAAGCTGCTCTCCGGCCGAACCGGCAGTGCTACGTGCCTGGTGGCATTCTCTGGCGGGGCGCCATCTGCTGGAGCGCCGCCGTACTTGGAGAGCGACTCGCCGGGCAGCAGAATGGGGGTTAGAGCAGAGGTTCCGCGCTTAGGTGGCGAAGACTTGTCTGCGGGGACCCCGGCACCTGACCACCCCACGGACGAAGACCTGTCCGCGGGGACCCCGGCGCCAGCATGAATTTGAGGAGCGACCTGATGTTCTGTCTCCGTGATCTCCTCGATGGCGGCATCCTGAGATTGACCGCTCTCGTTCTGGGCTTGAGACGAGTCAGTTGCGCCACGGCCACCACGGCGGCGGCGGCGTCCGCGCCAGCGTTTGGTTCCGGCAGCGTCGGAATCCTCTTTGCCTGCTTCAGCCTGCTCTGAGATGGAAAAGGAGCCGGAAACAGGCAAGGGAGCGATCTCGGTTTCCGGCGGAGCCTCAACCGTTGTACGGCGATCCCGGGCCGGGCGATCCTGTCTCGGTTCCTGGCGCGGTTCCTGCTTTTGCTCAGGCTTCTGGCCGGGACGCGCTCCATGCTCCTGCTGAAGGGGCTCCTTGCCGCCAGTGTGGCGGACCTCGCGTGGGGGCTTATTGCCGCTGCTTACGGCGGCTTTTTCCAGCTCTTCGGTTTCTTCCTGGTCTTCAAGTTCCAGAAAGTCGGTTACATAGAGGAAGGCGTCGCGCTCCAGGCCCACATCCACAAAGGCGGACTGCATACCGGGCAAGACACGGGTGACGCGGCCGTTGTAAATGGAGCCAGCAAGGGTGTATTCGTTTTCACGTTCATAGTAGATTTCTGCGAGCTGATCGTCTTCAAGAATTGCCAGCCGCGTCTCGTGCGGCGTGCTGGAGATGCATATTTCCTTTGCCATCGTACCTTTCCGCCCGGCGGCGTCAGCCTGCCGGGACCCGCGGCAAGGCGGGATGGAGAAGCGCGTGACCGGAAGGGGAAGGGAAGTGCGGATGGGGAGATCCGTGGATCGCCGGTGTGCCGGTTGCTCTGCCAAGTTCAGCCCTGAAAGGCAGCGAACCGTGGCGAACTTCCTCACCAACGAGCTTTACGATACGGAAACCCGATTGCAGAGAGTTTGTGGCCAACCTTGCCGAGACTTCCGGCGGGGCCGTTCCACCGCTGGCGATTGTACAGGCATCCCGCGCATCATGGCTGGGTAAAAAGAATCCCGAAACCTCCGAGCGCCTGGTGTAACTTGTACGCCGCCAACGGTACCGGGGCCCCCGGCGACAGGTCTCCGTCGCTGGGGTGGAGCGGTATTCCCGTCTCTGCGTGCTCATGAACCCTTATCCTGCCGGGCGCGGTCCATCCGGACCTGGCCGGCGAAAACCCTGAAAAAACCTTCTCCTGTGGACCGGAACTATCCGGGGGGACACAAGAGGTGAAACTGCAAATCCCGTCAGTTGACGAACCGGCGCATGCGGACATTCATCGCCGCGCCCAGCGCCAGGAACGTAAACAAAACCGAAGATCCGCCGTAACTCATTAACGGCAAAGGGATTCCGGTGACGGGCATAAACCCGATGACCATGCCCACGTTGACCGCAATCTGGAAGGTCAACACAGCCACTACTCCCATGATAATCAAGGAACCGGACAGGTCCGCGGCTGTTTGAGCGTTCTGAATCAAACGCATCAATATGAAAAAGTATAGCAGCAGGACGGCTAGCGCGCCGACGAATCCATGTTCCTCGCCGAAAGCGGCAAAGATGAAGTCGGCATGGGGAATGGGCAGGAAGTCGCCCTGGGTCTGGGACCCCTTGGCCATGCCTTTGCCCCAGACGCCTCCGGAGCCGACGGCAATGAGCGCCTGGCGGGTCTGGTAGTTGGCGCCTTTAGGGTCGCTGTCTGGATTGACGAAGCTGGTGAGGCGGGCTTTCTGATATGGCTTGAGCACCTTGCCGCTGTTCCATGCGCCAACGGCAAGCACCGCCCCGCAAACCACAAGAACCACTGTCTGGCGGATGTTGATGCCGCCCAGAAACAGACCCGTGATCAGGATGGGCGCGTAGGTGAGCGCTGTTCCCAGATCCGGCTGGATCAGCACCAGAACCATGGGAGCGCCCACGAAGAGGAAGGCTTTGATGATGTCAAAGCCGGTCAGCCGCCTCCCGCCTAAGTTGGCAAAGTATCGGGCCACGGCCAGAATCAGAATCAGCTTGACCCACTCGGAGGGCTGAAAATGAAAGGGGCCTATCCTGATCCAGCGGCGCGCATGCAGCACCGTGATCCCCACCAGCTTTACCGCCACCAGCGCCAGCAGGCCGAGCCCATAGGCCCAGTAAGCCCAGTCGAGCATCCGGTGATAGTCGATTTTGGAGAAGAGGAACATGGCTGCCAGACCGCCGGTGATCCATAAAAGCTGCTTGATGTGGAAGGCGCCGTACCAGTGGCTTTGCAGCGTGGCTGAGAATTTGGTGTGCAGCGTGGTTGAGTAAACCTCGAAGACGGAAATGGCGCACAGTATGAGCACCATGCCCAGCAACGGCCAGTCGAAGTCACGAAAGCTGAGGAAGCGGCGCATCAGGGCTGGCCTTCCTTGAAGCGCAGGGGGGAGGAGAGCAGCCAGGCCGGCCAGGGAAGCTGGGTGCTACTGGCTATGTTTTTAGCTGGGGTCAGCGGAGCGGGAAAAACAGGAAAATGCCCGCCGTGCAACTGGGCGGTTAGCGCGGCGCTGGCGTGGCGCGACTTTTGGCCGGCGGGCATCGATTCGGACCAGACCGCGCCCATCTCGATTACGGAGGGCGAGGGTTTCCCGGCAAACGCCAGAACGTTCTGGTCCTGGATTCGCTTCTTGTTGACGTAGACAGTGGCCACCTGGGAGGCGAGTTTGGCAGCGTTGGAACCCCAGTCGCCATGTTCCCAGAGAACGGCGACAACAAATTCCGGGTTTCTGCGGGGAATGACGCCTACGAACCAGCCGTTAGGCAGGAATTCCTTTCCACCTCCCAACTGCTTGATGGCCTCGTGGCTGGCGACCTGGGCGGTTCCGGTCTTGCCGGCGAAATCGACTCCCTCGAGGTGGGAGGCGTAGGCCGTGTTGTAAACGCCGGGCGAGGTGGCTTCGGCCATGCCTTCGGTGATGATCATCCAGTTCTCCGGATCGAGGGGAATGGAGGCTTCGCCGGAGCCGGGGAAGGTGTCCTTGAGCGCCTGCTGGAACTCTGGAGGGAGTTTGTTGGCGATGGGGTCCACCACGTGGGGGCGCACAAAATGCCCGCCGGAGGCGATGCCGCTAATCATGCGCGCCAACTGGAGGGGCGTCACCGTGACCGGGCCCTGGCCGATGCCCACCGAGACGGTCTCGCCGACATACCACTTCTCGTGGTAGTTTTTCAGCTTCCAGTCCGAGGAGGGCACGATGCCCACGGCCTCGTTGGGCAGATCGACGCCGGTGCGCTGGCCCAGGCCCGCGCTACTGGCGTAACGGGCAATGGTGTCGATGCCCAGCTTGTCGGCCAGGGTGTAATAAAAGGTGTCGCATGACCAGGGGATGGCGTGCTCGATATCCACCATGCCGTGGTGCTGGTCGCATTTGTGGAATTGGCCGTAGAAGGTAGCGCCGCCGTTGCAATAGACGTGCATATTTTGCGCCACGCCCTCCTCTAGCCCGGCGACGGACATGAGGATCTTGAAGGTCGATCCGGGAGCCAGTTGCGCCTGGATGGCCTTGTTCATCAGGGGGTGGTTGGGATCGTTGATGAGCTGGTTCCAGTCGACGCGGTTGATGCGCACGGCGAAAGCGTTGGGATCGTAGCTGGGGTGGGAGACCATGGCCAGAATCTCTCCATTGCGCGGGTCCATGGCCACCACGGCGCCGCTGCGGTCACCCAGGGCAAGCTCGGCGGCTCTCTGGATATCGATGTCGATGGTCAGCTTGAGATCCTGCCCGGGGATGGCGTGCTGGGTTCTGAGATAGCCCACCTCGCGGCCGTGGCTGTCCACGATGACATCTCGAGAACCGTCCTGGCCCCTCAGAACCTCGTCGTAGGTTTGCTCGACGCCCGCTTTGCCGACCACGTCGCCCGGCTCATAGGCGGCAAAGCGAGACTGGCTGAGTTCCTCCGCGCTTACTTCGCCGACATAGCCGATGAGGTGTGCGGCAAAGCCGTCGCGGGGATAGAGCCGCCGCTCCTCATCGAGGGTTTCCAGCTCGGGCAGCTCGTTGCGGTGCGCCTCGACGAAGGCCTGCTCATCGGCGGTGATGTCCTTCTTGATGGGGATAGGCTCGTAAATTGGCCGTGTGCGGTAGCGGCGCAGAGTGGCGCGCAACTGCTCCAGGTCCAGATTCAGGCCGTGGGCGATGAGGGGCAGGTCGGCGTCCACGCTGCGATTCTGCTCGCGAACCAGGAAGCAGGAGACCGACGGGTAGTTGTCTACCATCAGCCGATTCTCACGGTCAAAGAGCTTGCCCCGGCCAGCCATCACGGGAACCTTGCGGATGCGGTTCATTTCGGCGAGCTGGCGGAAGTTCTCCGCCCCCAGCACTTGCAGCCGCCACAGTCCGGCAGACAAGGCAAGCATGATCAGCAGAATGCTATATTGCACCACCGCCAGCTTCAGGGTGGGGAGCTTTTCGCCACGGGTTGTGCCGCCGTGATACATTTTGTCTTCGCCTCAGGTGTTCCTTATTCCCAGTTCCCTGCTCCTTCAAATTTCAATCCCTGATCTGCGTCCGGTCGAGCAGCGGAAACAGGATCATGGCGGCCACCGAGGTGCCTACCGCCTTCATCAGTTCCTCCAGCCATCTCCACTCCTGGTCCATCCCCAGCAGGACGCGATAAATGAGGACGTAAATGGCGCCGGAGAGGAGTGAAAGCAGAAAAGTCATCATCATGCGGATGGTGAAATTATCTACGTCGATGCGCAGACCAACCGAGCCGGCCAGAAATCCGGCCACGGTTTTGGCGATGCCGTTGGCGCCAATGGCGTGGTGGGTGAGCGCATCCTCGAAGAGGCCCATCCCGGCGCCCATCATGGTTCCCTGAATGGGGTCGCGCCGGGCCAGGGCAAAATAGATGGTGACCACCAATGGCAGGTCAAACCAAGCATAGCCGTGCATGATGCGTGGCAGCCATGCCTGGAGGACCAGTGCCGCCAGGGGCGCTGAAGCATAAACCAGCATGGGATAGCTGCGACTCCCCAGATCACGGCGGTGACTGACGCCATAGACTCTCATAATTATGGATTCCTCCCTGCCTGAGCCGGTGGAGAGGTTTTCTCTTCCTGCGTGGGCTGAGGGCTGGCCCCCGGCGTATAACGGTCAGGACGCAGCGGGTGGAGCAGCTTGGGAACGGCAGGCGCGGTTGCCGCCGGGGGCGCAGCCTGATCTTGCCCGGGCGGAAGGCTGGCGGGCGGCGGCGCATTGGGATCGGTGAGTCCCGGCAGCCGTTCGGCCATGATTTGCGAAGCTTTCTGCTGTTCCTTGATAGCCGCGGCTTGCGCTCCTTTCAGCATCTCGCTGGTGGCCATGTCCTGTTGCTGCTCAGCCGAGAAGCGGGGTTCCGTGGAGGTAATCACCAGCACTTCGTCGAGGCGGTCGAGCTGCGCAGCGGGTTTCACGATTACATCGATGAAAGAGTCACGGTCTGGGTCCTGCATTACGCGCACCACCTCGCCCACGGGCAGCCCTCGGGGAAAGACCAGGTCGCCGCCGGCGGTGAGCACCTTTTCCCCCGGCTGGATGCGCTGATCGGCGAGGATGCCAATAATCTGCGGGCGGCCGGCGGCGTCACCACGCAGGATGCCGCGAATGCGCGTGTTCTGCAAAATGACGCCCGCGCCGCTGGTCTGGTCGTTGATGGCCAGCACCTGGGCGGAGTGGGGAAAGACCTCGCGCACTTTGCCCACAATGCCATCCGGGGTAATCACGGCCATATCGCGGTCAAGGCCATCGGAAGAACCTTTGTCGAGATAGAAGACCTTGGAAGAGTCGCTGCCGCTGGAACCGATGGCCTGCGCGGCCACTGTTTTGTAGATGTATCTCTGCTGGAAGTCGAGCAGCGCCTGCAAGCGCTCACCCTGGCGTGCGTCTTCCATCAGCGAGGCCTGCTCCAGGCGGAGGCGGTCAACGGTCTTCTGCAAATCCTGATTCTGCTCGCGGACGTGGCGGAGGTCAATGTAGTTTTTCCAGAGGCCAGCCACGCCCAGCTTGGTGGCATGGAAGATCTGCTCCGGAGGGGTGACTACGGCATCTGCCCATAGGCGGATGAGCCGCACGCCGGTGGGGTCATGCGGGTCGAGCGTGTTGCGCCCGCTGGCGGTGCGGCGCACCTGCACGGCCAGTCCGATGATCTGTGCCAGCAGGACGGCCAGCAGCACCAGGAGATTCCGATAACGGGTGAAGAACGAATCCATGGCAAAATCCGGGCCGGGGAGAAAATTAAAAAATACAACAGAAACAAAATCAACCAGGCGCCCCAGGGCTAGCGATTGTAACCCGGGAAGCCATAAATCTCTTACCGGTCCGGCTGCCTAGTCGATCTTGATCTTGCGCAGCAGGCGGAAGTCGGAGAGCATTTTTCCGGTTCCCAGCACCACCGACGCTAGCGGATCATCGGCCACTGAAACCGGCAGGCCGGTTTCTTCGCGGATGCGCTTGTCGAGATTCTTGAGCAGTGCGCCGCCGCCGGTGAGCACGATTCCGCGGTCGCTGATGTCGGCGGAAAGCTCGGGCGGGGTGCGCTCCAGCGCCACACGGATGGCGTTCATGATGACGGCGATGCACTCGCCCAGCGCCTCGCGAATCTCGCTGTCGTCGATGGTGATGGTTTTGGGAATGCCCTCGATGAGGTTGCGGCCCTTGATCTCCATGGAGAGCGGCTTTTCCATGGGGAAGGCGGAGCCGATCTCCATCTTCACGTACTCTGCGGTGCGCTCGCCGATGAGCAGGTTGTACTTGCGCTTCAGGTAATTGGTGATGGCTTCGTCCATCTGATTGCCGGCCATGCGCACGGAGCGGGAGTAAACAATTCCGGAGAGCGAGATGACTGCAATGTCCGTTGTGCCGCCGCCGATGTCAACGACCATGTTGCCCGAGGGCTCGGTGATAGGCAGGCCGGCGCCGATGGCCGCCACCATGGCCTGCTCGACGAGATAAACTTCGCTGGCCTTGGCGCGGTAAGCGGAATCCTCGACGGCGCGCTTTTCAACTTGCGTAATCTCTGAAGGCACGCCGATGACGATGCGCGGATGGACCAGCATCTTACGGTTGTGGGCCTTCTGGATGAAGTAATTCAGCATCTTCTCGGTGATTTTGAAGTCGGCGATGACGCCGTCCTTCATGGGCTTGATGGCCACGATGTTGCCAGGGGTGCGGCCCAGCATCTCCTTGGCCTCTTTGCCAACGGCTTCCACCTCGCCGGTGTTTTTGTTGATGGCCACGATGGAGGGCTCGTTGACCACGATGCCCTTGCCGGCGGCAAAGACCAGGGTGTTGGCGGTGCCAAGATCGATGGCCAGGTCGCTGGAAAACATGCTGAACAGCGAACGAAAACCGTGCGACCGCGTGGAGCGCGATGGATAACTATTGGACATGGGAAGACCGGAATTGCCTCAATGCTTATTGTACGGCAGCGGGCCGAATCCGCATTGCGGGCTAGCGCCGGTAAGCAATGCAAGTGCCAGTCCGGGAACCGTTGCGGTAAACTCATTGTCTGCGGAATAGGCAGGGATGCAGCGTTCTCTTTTGGACATTAACCGCTGTTTTGTGACCCCTGATCGTAGTTTTCGAGGCTTCCATGTCAACCATCACGTTTCACAATCTGATTGGCGGCCAATGGCTGCCCGCCCTGAGCGGCAAAACCATCCTCAATTTGAACCCGGCCGACCACGCGGACGTAGTGGGGGCGTTTCCCTCCTCGCACGCCGAGGACGTGGCGCTGGGGGTGGCTGCCGCGAAAAAGGCCTTTGCGGCGTGGCGGCTGGTTCCCGCGCCCAAGCGGGCGGAGATCCTGGTGCGCGCCGGATTGCTGCTCCAACAACGCAAAGAACAGTACGCCAAAGATATGACCCGGGAGATGGGCAAAGTGCTGACCGAGACGCGCGGGGACGTGCAGGAGGCTATCGACGAGGCTTTTTACGCGGCCGGCGAGGGAAGAAGGCTCTTTGGGCAAACCACGCCGAGCGAATTACAGAATAAATTCGCCATGAGCGTGCGCATGCCGGTGGGCGTGGTGGGGCTGATTACGCCGTGGAATTTTCCCATGGCGATACCCTCGTGGAAGCTCTTTCCGGCGCTGGTATCGGGCAACACCTGCGTGATCAAGCCGGCCACCGACACGCCGCTTTCGACCTACAACCTGGTGCAGGCGCTGGTGGATGCGGGCCTGCCGCCGGGGGTGGTCAACATCGTGAGCGGCTCGGGCGCGGCGGTGGGCATGCCGCTGGTGGAGCATCCGGAGGTGCGCGCCATCAGCTTCACCGGGTCGAGCGCGGTGGGTTCGCTGGTGGCACAGCGCGCCGCCGCTGCCTTCAAGCCGGTTTCGCTGGAGATGGGCGGCAAGAATGCGCAGATTGTGCTGGACGACGCCAATTTGGAGCTAGCGCTGGACGGTGCGTTGTGGGGCGCATTCGGAACAACTGGACAAAGATGCACGGCCACCAGCCGCATTCTGCTGCAGAAGGGCATCGCCGGCAAGTTTACTGCCGAGTTAGTGGCTCGGGCAAAGAAACTCAAGGTTGGCAACGGGCTGGATGAGTCGGTCGAGGTGGGTCCGCAGGTGAATCCCGCGCAGATTGAGACCTCGAAGAAATATGTCGAGATTGCCCTGGCAGAAGGGGCGAAGTTATTGGCCGGCGGCCATGCGCTGACCGAGGGCGCGTTTGCCAAGGGGACATTCTTTGAGCCGACAGTGCTGGGCGGAGTCACTCCGGAGATGAGGATTGCGCGGGAAGAGGTCTTCGGGCCGGTGGTCTCGCTGATCGAGTTTGGCCCCTTCGAGGAAGCAATCGAGATTGCCAACTCCATCGACTACGGTCTCTCCACCGCGCTCTATACCAAGGATGTGAATCGCGCCTTTACGGCGATGCGCGATCTGGAGTCGGGGATCACGTACATCAACGCTCCGACGATTGGCGCGGAGGTTCACCTGCCCTTCGGCGGAGTGAAGCACACCGGCAACGGCCATCGCGAAGGCAATGGAGCCATCGACTTCTTTACCACGTGGAAGGCGGTGTATGTCGATTACTCGGATAAGTTGCAGAGGGCGCAGATCGACAACGCGGAGTGAGTTTCAGACAGCACCGCGCATAAGTCAGAAATAGAATGCGGGAGCACACCTCCGTGATTTGATCCGGTTGACTGAGAATGTCTTGTTCTGATAATGTTCGTTCAATTTTGTTTTCAATCGCAAACTGCATGTGAGAGGTAAGAGGAAAATGCCAGTGACATCGAAATGCCCGTTTTGTGGCTATGAGGGAACGCCCCTTCTTGTAAAGAACAAATTATCGACCGGCGGGTGGATCGCCTTCGCCGCGCTGCTGATCTGCTGCTTTCCGCTATGCTGGCTGCCCTTTGTAATCGACGGGTGCAAAGAGGAGGAGTGGAAGTGCCCGCAGTGCGGAGTCAGGAGAGCCTGAAAAGTCGCATCGTCCGCATTGCGGCCCTGGGCGCATTCATTTTCTATCTGGCATGGAATGCGGTGTGGATGGCCCATGAAAGGATTCCTCCTTCCATCCTGAGGGCCTTAGGCGGCATTCCCTCCCCTACGACGGGCGGGTATAGGAGTTTTATTGCGCTCTGCCGGGGAGAATTTGTACAGTCATTTTTATATAACCCGATGACGCTGGTCTATCTATTGCTCTTTTGTTATTCGATGGGAGTTCTTGTTCTGCAGTGGATCAGACGGCAGCGGCTTGTGCTCCGCCCTTTCATCGCATGGATGTGGTGCGCTTTGCTGCTGATCGGCTGGGCGGCGAAGTTTGCTCTGGGAAGGCAATACTGGTGAGATTGAAGGCCGTATGAGCAGGGCCTCGTCTTTGAGGTCTGGGATTGGTTTTGCGCCTGATTCCGCGCTACAATCTCTGTATGAGCCGCACTGCCGCAGAAATCCTCGAAGAGGCCCGCCAATTGCCACCCGGTGATTTGAACTGGCTTGTCGAAAACCTCGTGAACGAGGGACCGGGGGGAATGAGCGAGGAAGAGTTTGCCGCCTGGCAGAGGGAAGTAGGCGAGCCGGAGCCCGGCTATGAGGAATGGTTCCGGGCCGGCGTGGAAGAGGCGCTTGCAGACACCTCACCGGATACTCCGCATGAAGAGGTTGTGGCCGAGATAGGGAATCTATTGCGCACCGCACGAGAGGCACAGAGGCTGAAGGCCAGTGCATGAGAGTCGCCTGGAGCCGGCGCGCCAAACAAGACCTGCGCGAGTTAGTAGCTTACATCGCCGAAGATAGCGTTCAGGCTGCAGATACCGTGGCGGGACGCATTCTGAAGGCTGCTGAACTGCTCGCCGACATGCCGCGCAGCGGACGCATCGGGCGCGTTTCAGGAACCCGCGAACGGGTGGCCGGGAGAACTCCTTACATTCTCGTATATAGGATTGTCTCAGGGCGGATTCGCGTACTCCGGGTCTATCACAGCGCCCGAAAATGGCCCAAGCAATTTTGATTTATTTCTGTTGCTTCTTGCCGATGATTTTCAACAAGCATATGATTCACCCATTTCGGCTGCACGTGCGAGTCTTCTGGGTGATTTGCCGAGCCGCTATAAAATAGAAAGCGTGGAAGTTCCGGTCTCAAATCGAGAGTCATGGAATCCATTTTTCGAAGCTACAGGACCTGGCCCAGCTGCCTTCTCCAAGGAATTGGACATGAGCATACAGATGAAAGATATCGGCGCGGCAGTGCTAGCGACGGAATACGCGGTGCGCGGCCCCATCGTGGAGCGGGCGCAGGAGTTGGAGAAGCAGGGCCGGGAGATCATTTACTGCAATATCGGCAATCCGCAGGCGCTGGGACAGAAGCCCATTACCTGGCTGCGCCAGATTCTTGCCCTGTGCGAGTATCCGGCGCTGATGGAGATGGCCAGGGGCGTCTTTCCGGCCGATGCTGTCGAGACTGCCAAGGCGATCCTCAAAGGAAGCCAGCACGGATTGGGCGCATACAGCGAGAGCAAGGGAGTGCGCTTCATCCGCGAGGCGGTGGCTGAATTCATCCGCCAGCGGGACGGCATAGACGCCGATGCAGAGGCCATTTTTCTGACCGACGGCGCCAGCAAGGGCGTACAGATGATTCTGAATCTGCTGTTGGCCTCGCCCGCGGACGGCATCATGATTCCCATTCCGCAGTATCCGCTCTATAGCGCCACCATCACGCTTTACGGAGGGCGGATCGTTCCCTACTACCTGGACGAGACCGATCAGTGGAAGTTGAATCGATCCATGCTGGAGGACTCGCTGCGTGCGGCTCGCGCTCAAGCCACTAGGGTCAAAGCCATCTGCGTTATCAATCCGGGCAATCCCACCGGGGCGGTGCTGGACGAGAAGAACATCGCCATGATTCTGGAGTTCGCGCGCGAACATGGGTTGGCGGTGCTGGCCGACGAGGTCTACCAGGAGGACATTTACGTACCAGGGCTGAAATTCGTTTCCTTTGCGCGGGTGCTGGAAAGCAGGAAGATCGACGACGTTTCGCTGTTCAGTTTTCACTCCTGCTCGAAGGGATTTCTGGGCGAGTGCGGGGTGCGCGGCGGCTACTTCGAGTGCCGCAACGTGCCCGTGGAGGTGGCAGCGCAGATTCTCAAGCTGCAGTCGGTGAGCCTTTGCTCGAACCTTGCCGGGCAGGTAGCCACGTATGCCATGGTTCACCCTCCAAGACCGGGTGATTCCTCTTTCGAACTGTACAACCGCGAGAAGACAGCCACTCTGGAAGAGATGAAGAAGCGGGCGTCCCTTTTGGTGGAGGGATTGAATCAGATCGAGGGAATTTCTTGCAATACAATCGCCGGCGCGATGTACGCCTTTCCGCGCATCACGCTGCCTGCTGGTAAATCCGACGAAGAGTACTGCCTGGCGCTGCTGGAAGAGACCGGCATCTGCGTGGTGCCGGGATCGGGCTTCGGCCAGGCGGCGGGCACGGCGCACTTTCGCATCACCATCCTGCCGCCCACGGAGAAGATCCGCCAGGTGGTGGAAAAACTCGGAGCGTTTCACCGGACGTATGCACTGGCGCTGAAATGATTCTTGATTTCCAGCCAAGAAATTTTGATAACTGACCATTGCCCCATTGCGGCACTATAATCGCCGCATGGAGTTCAGCGGCAAACCACGGTGGCGGACGGTTGCTTTATATGCGGGCCTGGTGCTGCTGTTTGTTGCCTTGCTGGGAGCGCTGCAAGCCTTCAACACCACTCTGCCAGTCAGAATCTGGCATTACACCTTCAAAGTAAATTTTCTCAATCCGGAGAACGCCCGCGAGACGCTGATCTCCACCGGCCTGATCGTGTTGGCGTTCCTTTCGCTGCTGCTGTTGCTGGTGCTGCTGCTGCGAAACATCTTCAAGGTTTACGCCGGACAAGGCAGCAGCGGCCTGGGAGCGCGGCTGCGTTCGCGCATGGTGCTGGGCGCGGTGCTGATTGCGCTGGCGCCCGCGGTGATGATGTTTCTGTTCAGCTTCCTGCTGATGAACCGGTCGCTGGACCGCTGGTTCTCGCCGGATATTTCGGAGCTGCGCGACGACTCGACGCAGGTGGTGGTGGAGCTGGCGCAATATGTGACGGCCAACGCTCGCGAGGAGGCGGAGTCGATTGCAGCCTCGGGGGCTCTGGATCGCGAGCGTGTGAAGCTTCAGGATGAGTTAAGCTCGCACCACATCACGCTGGCCGGCGGCTTTGCAGTGGTGTATGACAAGGATGAACAGGAGCTGGCCGATTTTCAGGCTCCGGCGGAGTCGAGCCCCGTCAGTCTGATTCCCTGGCTGAATGAAGGCGAGCAGGGGCAAGCGATCCCGCTTCATGGGCCGCTCTCGACCAGTCTGCTGTTTGCGGCGCGGCGTAGCGATGAGCCGGTGATGAAGGTGGCGGACCGGGAGTACGCACTGGGCATAGCGAAGACCGCTTCCGGCAAGGTGGTGGTGGTGGCGCTGCCCATGCCACAGGGTCTCAGCCAGACCACGGCGCGCATCCGCTCCGGCTCGGCCACTTACTGGGTACTCTATCGCATGCGCAACCAGATCCGCACCACATTATTCGTGTGGTTGCTGGCCATTACCGTGCTGGTTTTCTTCATGAGCGTGTGGGTGGCGCGGTTTCTCTCCAACCAGATCACCCGTCCAGTGGAGGCGTTGGCCGTGGCCATGGCCGAGATCGCGGAGGGCAAGTACGATCATCGCGTATTGCAGCCCGCCTCCGGCGAGATGGAGGAACTGGTGCGCGCCTTTAACCACATGGCGGCCGATCTGGACGCCAGCCGGAAGTTAGCGGAAAGTTCATCCGCGCAACTGAACGCGGCCAATTTGGCTATCGAAGAGCGACGCCGCGAGCTGGAGACCATTGTCGAGACGATTCCGTCGGGGGTGGTGACGCTGGACGGGACGGGCACGGTTCTGCAATCCAATCGCGCCTTTGCCGCGCTGCTGGGACGGCGTGTGGACGTCAGCCTGGGCGGGGAGAAAATCGAATCGCTGTTTCCCGCCGAGTGTGCCGAGGATCTGACCGGAGTGATTCGCCGCGGCCACCGCATGGGCGCCGCCTTCACGGAGATAGAGTTCCAAGGCCGGGGCAGGATTCTGCATCTGGCCATCACCAGCGCGCGCTTTGATCTGACCCAGGGGCGGCCGGGCACGGTGCTGGTGGTGGAGGACACAACGGAACTTTTACGGGCGCAGCGGCAACTGGCGTGGAAAGAAGTGGCGCAGCGAGTTGCCCATGAGATCAAGAATCCGTTGACCCCCATCGCGCTTTCCGCCGAGCGGATCAGCAGACATCTGGACCGCACACAAGCGGACTCGCCGGCCGTTATCCGCAAGTGCAGCGAGGTGATTCTGGGCTGCGTGACCACTCTGCGCACGCTGGTGGACCAGTTCTCCGCGCTGGCCGAGTTTCCCGCGCCTCAGCCGCGCGCCTGCGATTTGAATCATGTGGTGGAAGAGGCGCTGGCGCTGTTCGCAGGACGTCTGGACGGCATTACGGTGGAGTGCAAACTGGAGCCGGGCCTGCCGCCGGTGTTGGCCGATCCGGAAGCCATCCGCCGCGCCCTGGCCAACCTGATCGATAATGCTGCCGAGGCCATGCAGGGCAGTTTGCTGCGCGTGCTGGGTGTTGAAAGCTCGCTGAGCGAGGACGGCGGGTCGGTGGAGGTTGTGGTCTCTGACACCGGCCAAGGCCTTACCGATGAAATCCGCGAGCGGCTGTTTCTGCCCTTCTATTCGACCAAGCATCGCGGCACAGGGTTGGGGCTGTCTATTGCGGCCAAGATCGTGCAGGAGCATGGCGGCAGCCTGAGCGCCGAGGCTAACAGCCCCAAGGGCGCGCGCTTCCTGATGCGGCTGCCGCTGATGGAGCCGCCGCAGGAAGCGGTGCCGGAGCACGCCGCAGCACAAGCCGATTCGCCTGGAGGGTCGCGCGGATGAATCACATTCTGGTGGTAGACGACGAGGCGGAGATTCGCTCATCTCTCGAAGAGATTTTGCGCGAGGAGGGTTATGGAGTAGCCACGGCGGCCACCGCAGCAGAGGCGATGGTGCTGCTGGAGGACGCGCCTTATGACGTGGTTCTGCTGGACATCTGGCTGCCCGACCGCGACGGTCTCGACGTACTGGGCGACATTCACCGCCAGGGAGCTGCGCAGCGGCCCGAAGTGGTGATCATCAGCGGCCACGGCACCATCGAGACCGCGGTGAAGGCCACCAAGCTGGGCGCTTACGACTTTCTTGAAAAGCCGCTCTCGTTGGAGCGTACGCTGATCGTGCTCAAGAACGCGGTTGAAGCGCGGCGGCTGCGCGCGGAGAACCTGGAATTCAAACGGCAGTTCAACGTGGGCTCGGTGCTGACCGGAGAAAGCGTGCCGGTGAAGGCGTTGCGCCAGCAGATTCGCTTGATGGCGCCCACCAACGGGCGGGTACTCATCTATGGCGAATCGGGAACAGGCAAGGAGCTGATCGCGCGCGCCATCCATGCCGAGAGCCTGCGGAGAGATCAGATATTTGTGGAGCTGAACTGCGCGGCCATTCCCGAGGCGCACATCGAAGCGGAACTATTTGGCTACCGGCACGGCGCTGTAGGCCAGGGCTTCATCCCTGGCTCTCAAGGCGGCCCCACTGAGCACCGCGGCACGCTGGAGCGCGCCAACGGCGGGACGCTGTTTCTGGACGAAGTCGGCGACATGAGCCTCAAAACGCAATCCAAGGTGCTCAGCGCGCTTGACGACCAGCAGTTCACGCCGGTGGGCGGCACACAGCCCATCCACGTGGACGTGCGCCTGATCGCCTCCACCAACAAGGACCTGGAAGAAGAGATCGCCAAGGGCAACTTCCGCGAAGACCTTTTCTACCGGCTTAATGTCGTCCCATTTTTTGTGCCACCGCTGCGCGAGCGCAAGCAGGACATACCGCTGCTGGCGCGCGAGTTTCTCGCCGAGTTTGGCCGCCAGTACGGCCGCCCGCGCATGGAGATCAGCGAGGATGCGCTGGAGACGCTGGCGCAATATCATTGGCCCGGAAACGTGCGCGAGCTGAAGAACGTAATTGAGCGGGTGATGATTCTCAATCCCCGCACCCTGCGCATCGAGCGCAAGCACCTGCCGCCGCTAACTCACAAGGCCGGCACGCGCTCGACGGAGGAGTTCTCGACGCTGCAACAGGCACGCGACGCCTACGAACGCGAGTTCATATTGAAGAAGATCGAGGAATCCCGCAATAACATGAGCCGCGCCGCAGAGCTGCTGGGGCTGGAACGCAGCCACCTCTATCGCAAGATGAAGGCGCTGGGGATTGCCGTCAGGGAGTAGGGTAAAGGCGATGTCGTTATTTCCATTTCGTCCAGACGAAGCAGCCGGGGAAGAATTGCTGGGCCAAATGCAACGAAAACCTGGCAGGAATTGGAACCTTGCCCGCTGCAGCCGCGTCTAATACTATGTATCCTAAAAGCTGGGGATGATTTGTTGACAGGGTTACAGACAGATTTCAGCGGGCTTGGCCGCCGGAAGCCACGCGCTTTTGGGGCAGCAGCTTTTCTGTGTCTGGCCCTGCTGGCGCTGCTGGCCGTGGTCCAGGTGGCGCATATGCATCCGCTGGACCAGGATGCCGACCATTGTTCGCTGTGCATTGCGATGCACTCGGCGGCGCCGGTTGCGGTGATGGCGGCAGCGGTCGTCCTGGTCAGAATGGGGACCTCTGCGCCGGTTGCCGAGGCGCGCGCGGCCGCCCGCCACTGGCATCCCAAGCTCTACACGCGCCCTCCGCCCGCCGGCTGTTAGGGCATCCTTCGATCTTCCGCTTCAGCTTGATTCTGATCGCACAAGGTTATTTTTCCGGCGTTGTATCAGCACACTTCGGCAGGCTGACGCTGAAATCGAAACAATAGCCCCCTCATGCACACTGAATGCCGCGGCGAGAGCCACGGCCTGTCTATTGCATCATTCAGCCATCATAAGGAGACTTCTTATGCCGTTCAAACACGGCTCGATATTTCGAGTTTTTCCCGTTTTAGTCTTGGTCTTCGTGACGCTTTCAGCGTCCGCCCAAAGCGGCAATGCCGGCGCCGTCCGCGGCACTGTCAACGATCCATCCGGCGCCGTGGTTCCCAACGCAACGGTCACTTTGGATAATGCCCGCAGCGGCCTTTTGCGCACTGTCCAGACAGACGCCACCGGCCAGTTTGTGTTTTCCAATGTTCCGTTCAACCCCTACCGGATCAGCATCTCCGCCAAGGGCTTTGTTTCGTTAAGCAGGGAATTCGAGCTTCGCTCGGTGGTGGGAACCAGCCTTAACCTGGTTATACAGGTGGCCGGCAGCACCCAGACGGTAACAGTCGAGGCCAGTGGCGATCTCATCGAAACCGATCCTACCTTCCACTCCGACGTGGATCGCGATCTGTTTATTAAAGTGCCGCTGGAGAGCGCGTCTTCCACGCTTAGTTCCCTGGTCACGCTCTCCACGCCGGGTGTTGCGGCTGACTCCAACGGCCTCTTTCATGGCCTGGGCGATCATGCATCCAACTCCTTCTCCGTAGACGGCCAGTCGATCACCGACCAGCAGAGCAAGGTTTTTTCCAACCAGATTCCGGCTGACTCGATTCAATCCATCGAGGTGATCAGCGGCGCTCCGCCGGCCGAGTACGGCGGCAAGACCAGCCTGGTAATCGTGGCCACGACGCGTTCCGGCCAGGGAGTTACCAAGCCAACGGGAAGCGTGAGCAGCACTTATGGCTCCTTTGGGTCGGCCTCGTCCGGCATCGATCTTGCCTATGGCGGCAAGAAGTGGGGTAACTTCATCGAGGTTGACGGTCTCGACACCGGCCGCTTTCTCGATCCGCCGGAGTTTGCGGTCTTTCATGACAAGGGCAACGAGCAGAATGTCTTTGATCGCGTGGACTATAACTTCACCGCGGTGGATTCCATCCATCTGGACATGAATTACTCGCGCTCATGGTTTCAGACGCCTAACTCCTATGACAATCTGAATGTGCAAAATGTAGTGAGTGGCGGCACGAGCGCTAGTCCTACATTCGGCAGTGTGGGCAACACCGATCAACACTCCAAGATCGAGACATACAACATTTCTCCCACTTACACGCGAGTCATCGGCAATAACACGGTCTTCAATCTGGGCGCATTTGTACGCCGCGACGATTATAACTACTATCCCAGTGGCAATCCCCTGGCTGATCTGGGTCCTGTCAACCTGCAAACTTCATCCATTTCGCAATACCGCACGCTGACTAATGCGGCGGTTCACTCCGACGTCTCCTACGCCAAGGGAAGGCATACCGTGAAGGCCGGCGTGCAATACGGACAGACCTTCCTGAGGGAGAATGACAGCCTGGGCGTGGTGGATGCGACCTATAACTCGCCCTGCCTGGACGCAAGCGGCAATCCCGCGGCGGGTTACTCCAACCAGTCTTCATGCCCGTATGGAGTTAACCCGAGTTACCTTCCTGTGTTGGCGCTCTACGATTTTACCCGCGGTGGAAGTTACTACAACTACACTGGCCACACGGACGTCAAGGAGCTGGCATCCTTCATCGAGGATCAGGTCAAGGCCGGCAACTGGCTCTTCAATCTTGGCCTGCGCGAGGACGTATACAACGGCCTTATCGATGCCAACCAGACGGAGCCGCGCGTAGGCATTGCATACAACATCAAGCCTTCCGCCACCGTGCTGCGCGTATCTTACGCACGTACGCTGGAGACACCGTTCAACGAGAACCTGGTGCTTTCCAGCACCGGTTGCTCCAACGCAGTGATGGCGCCGCTGCTGGCCTGCACTCCCGGCGTTTCGGGAACCCTGGCCCCAGGCTACCGCAACGAATTCCACGCCGGCCTGCAGCAGGCCTTCGGTAAGTGGGCCGTCGTCAGCGGAGAGTATATCTGGAAGTACACGCACAATGCCTTCGACTTCAGCGTGCTGGGTAATACCCCCATCTTCTTCCCCATTGACTGGCATAACTCGAAGATTCCCGGCTACGCCCTGCGCGCGGATATACCCAAAGTTCATGGCTTCAGCGCATATCTCGTCGCCTCTTCCGTGGCCGCGCGCTTCTTCCAGCCGCAATCGGCTGGAGCGGGAGCCACTCCGCAGACCGGCGGTCTGCCCTTCCGCATCGACCACGACGAGAAGTTCAACCAGACCACCCATGTGCAGTACACGTATTCCCGAGGCAAGGCGTTAAATGGGCTGTGGGGCAGCTTTAACTGGCGCTATGACTCAGGCCTCGTTGCTGGTGCGGTACCCTTCGCTACAGACAATACCACCCCCGTCGACCTCAGCGGCCTGACCAACGATCAGCAGTTCCAGGCCGGTATCACGTGCAATGGCGTCAAAGCAACCCGCACCGCCGGCTTCCAATCCTGCGCCCCGTCTCAGTACAGTTCATCGCTGGTCAGCATCCCCGCGCCGGGCACGGAGAATGACGACAAGAACCCGCCGCGCATCGCGCCTCGCAACCTCTTCGACGCCTCCATCGGCAAGGACAACCTCTTCCACGCCAATCGCTACAAGATGAACTTCGACCTGACGGCCATCAATGTCACCAACAAGTACGCGCTGTATAACTTTCTTTCCACCTTCAGCGGAACGCATTATGTAACCCCGAGGGCGCTGACGGCAAAAATCACGCTGAATTTTTAACGGAGAAGTACTTGCGGACGGGAGGGAGATAGCGTAAAAATATGCCATGTTCCCTCCCTCCCGGATTGCGCTCCTGTCTGTGCCAGCGTGTCTTTGCCTGGCCTTTCTCGCACCGGCTTCTTTTGCCCAATTTTTCAAACAGGCTATGCCGCAAGAAACGCAAGGTTTGTTTCAACGGCAGATAAGCTGGGACGAGAATAGCCCCAGCGAAAAAAACCCCAATGGGTTGTATTTTCAGTTTTCCAAAACAGATGAGACAACCTCTTCCGGTAAGCGAGTTGTGCTCTACCGCGCTTACGTCGTCGGAGCCCCGGAAAACAAGAAATATACGTTGACGGTGTGGAGACTGGGGTCGGATCCGCGGATTCTATCTAACCAAGTCTATGTAAACGCCAAGGGGCTTTTGATGGCGCATAAGCCCAGTCCGGAGCAGGAGAACAGTGACTTCGTCGGGGATGCTGAGCTCCAGATTTCCGTGCAGGCGGTGCAGGCTGAGCCTGTCCGGTATGCGCTTGCTTCCTCCGACAAGGCACTTCTTGTCTACGGCACAGTGGTTCCGTTTCCACTTACAGACACCGACAGAGGCTGCCAGCTTGAAGTGCGGCTCGCCCATTCCGATGCCACAGCTGTTCTGATCTACGCCGATGGACTACCGGCAAACGCTGAAATTCCGTTCAAGCTGCTCTCCGCCGACAAGCCGGAGATGGGAAAGTTCAGAGTGAACTCCCAGGGACACGCGGTCGAGACCGGAATTCTTTCCACGAGCGGCAATGATAGAGGCATGCTCAAGGTGTCGCTGGCCGTTCCGGAATGTTCAGCAACTGTTGAAATTCCCTGGGGCAAGGGAAGCTCTCCCACGCAGTGACTCGTCACCGGCGCGCCTGGATGTTCGCCATCGTCCTGGTTTATTCCGCGTCTCATGCATCGTCCCTGCTTGAGTCGGCCAATGCCTCCGCAAAATGAATCCCCTCGCGGTCTGATAATTGGTTGATCTGTTCGCGGCAACTGAAGCCGTCGGCGACGATGATGGCCGCAGGCGAGGCGGAGTTGATTGCCGGCAGCAGGCCGAGGTTGGCGATGGCTTTGGAGACTTCGATCTTGCCGGCCTCAAAGCCGAAGGGCCCGGCCATGCCGCAGCAAGTGGAGTCGATAAGCTCGATTGCGGCGCCGGCCTTCTTGAGCAAGGCAATCTCGTTTGCAGGGCCGCCGAAGACGGCTTTGTGGTGGCAGTGGCCGTGAAGGATGATTTGCTCGCCCTGAAGCCTGCCGATGACCCAGTCGGGAGCTTTGGCGGCCAGCCAGTCGGCTAACAACCAGACCTGCTGGCTCATGCGCTGCGCGCGCGTGGCAAGAGGCCCGGAGGGAAATAACTCCAGCGCCTCATCCCGGAAGACACTGGCGCAACTTGGCTCAAGGAAGATGAAGGGGAGGCCGGCATCAATCTCCGCGGCCATGCGATCGAAGACTTTGGTCAGGTAAGCGCCGGCAGCGCCGAGCAAGCCGAAGTCGTAGAGCGCGCGGCCGCAGCAGATGTGGCATTTAGGGATTTGAACCCGGAAGCCGGCCATGATAAGAACCCTCTCAGCGGCAGCCAGGGTTTGCGGGTGATAGTAGTTGTTCCAGGTGTCTGGCCACAATACGACCACCTGCGGCGGCACCTGCGGTGGGGCCAACTGCCCTTCGGGCCTTGCAGCATTTTGCATGATTGAAGGACGCGGCACGTTGGCGGTTTCGTCGTAAGCGTTGCGTGCATTTCTGTAGCTCTTGGCGGCCAGTCGGGGCATTTTGCGCTCTTGCGCCACGCCCACGATGCGCTTGATGAGCGGGCTGGTAAGCGGACCGGTCAACACGGCATTGGTCAGCGCGGGAAAGATAGAACCCAGACGGGCCAGCTTGTCAGCAAAGCCGAAGACGTAGTGATGGAGCGGGTGTAGGCGGTGCTTGTATTGCTGGGCCAGAAACTCGGATTTGTAGGCGGTCATATCGACAGCCACAGGGCACTCGGTTTTGCAGGCCTTGCAACTGAGGCAGAGGTCGAGAGCCTGGTGGACGGCCTTGCTGTGGAAGCCTTCCTTGCGGAGGGCGCCGGCCAGCATCTCCCAAAGCAGGCGGGCGCGGCCGCGAGTGGAGTGTTGCTCCTCGCCGGTGGCGCGATAGCTGGGGCACATGACGCCACCGTGGGTGTTGAGGCATGCGCCCACGCCGACGCAACGCTCGGTGGCGCGCTCCAGCGAGCCTCCATCGGCGGCGAAAACGAAATGGGTTTCGAGGTTGGCCTCTTCTTTCATGGGATGAGCCGAAGGCAGTTGGCCCCACCGCAGGTGGTGGCGCAGATTCTCGATTGGATCGTAGACGCGCACAGCGTCAGATAGCTTGCCGGGATTCATGCGGTTTGCCGGGTCCCAGATGGCCTTGAACTCGCGGAAGGCCTGCACCAGTTCGGGGCCGAACATCTTGGGCAACAATGCCGCGCGGGACTGGCCGTCGCCGTGCTCTCCGCTGAGCGAGCCACCGAAGCTGAGGACGAGATCGGCGGCGCGGTCGATGAAGCCGCGGAAGTTGCGTATGCCGTCCAGAGAGTGGAAGTCGAAGTTGATGCGCATGTGGACGCAGCCCTGGCCGTAGTGTCCATAGAGCGGGCTGTTGTAGCCGAATTCGTCCATGAGAGCTGTGAGCTGGCGCAGGTAAGCGCCGAGGTTCGCGGGAGGAATGCCGGCATCGTCCCAGCCTTCGTGGCGTTCCGGCTCGCCGGGAACAAAGGCGGTTGCGCCGAGGGCGGAATCGCGCACGTGCCAGATGCGTGCGGCGTCTGCTTCGTTGTAGGTGCGAGCTACGGGCGCTTCAGGCCAGGCATTGGCGGCGCGAATCAGAGACTCGGCCTTGGCCAGCGCCTCCGACGCATCCCATGCGCCCATCTCGACCAACAGGAAGCCGCGACCGGGCGGAAGCAGAGCGACATCGTCCATGGCGAGTTTCTTGCGCTGCATGAAGTCCACGATCAGGCCGTCAAAACCCTCCAGTCCGATGGGACTGTGTTCCAAGACGCGGGGAACGACGTCTGCGGCCTGAAATGCATCGGCGAAGGCCAGCACGGTGAGCATGCGGAAGGGCGGACTGGCGGTGAGGTTGAGCGTGGCGGAGAGGACCGTAGCGCAGGTGCCCTCCGAGCCAACCAATGCGCGCGCCACGTGGAAGCCTTTCTCGTCGAGCAGTTCGTCGAGGTTGTAGCCGGAGACACGGCGGGGAATGCGAGGGAATCGTTCGTGGATGAGCGCGCTGTAACGGTCGCGCAGCTTGGCGAGATCTGCGTAGATCTGGCCGACGCGGCCGCCGGAGCGGATCAGGGCATCGAGCTGGGCTGCGCTGGTGCGACCCACGGACATGAGAGTGCCGTCGTAGAGAATGAGGTCGAGGGACTCGACGTTGTCCACCACTTTGCCTGCCATCAGGCCGTGAACGCCGCAACTGTTGTTTCCGATCATGCCGCCCAGCGTGCAACGGGAGTGCGTCGCGGGATCGGGACCGTAAGTAAGGTGATGCGCCTCGGCGGCCTCGCGCAGGCGGTCGAGAACCATGCCTGGCTCGACGCGCGCGAGTTTTGCCGCAGGATCGATGGATGCGAGCTTGTTCATGTAGCGCGAGAAGTCGAAGACCATAGCCACGTTGACGCATTGGCCGGCGAGGCTGGTTCCCGCGCCGCGCGGCAGGACGGCGGCGCCTGTTGAGCGACATGCGGCCAACGCGGCTTCGACATCGGCGGCGTCGCGAGGCAGAATCACACCGACGGGAAGCTGACGGTAGTTCGAGGAGTCGGCAGCGTAAAGAGCGCGCGAACCGAGATCGAAGCGGACGTCGCCACGGAGGGATTTTTTGAGAAGCGATTCCAGCTCGCGATGGGCGGAAAAGCGTTCATGGTCCAGCGGAGGCTGGTTTAACAGGGCGGAAAAAGAGGAACTGTCCACTTTGAAAGGATAACGCGCAGCGCGGAAGGCGCGGGAAAGTAGTTGATATTAGTGAAGTTAGGTCCGAATTTGAAATTATATACCCTCCGGGGGTAGGGGAGGGGGGAGGGGGGTGGGGGTGCCTCCCAGTGAATAGTGATCAACCGCCCCAGCGAGCAACGACCGCTCACCGGGGACCCCGGCAATGGTCAGGAACAGCCCGTGTGTGTGTACCTTGTTCATGATTTGATTGTGCGCCGAGGGAACGTAATTATCTGCAACCACCTGCGGTGCGGTGGACGCCCTTCAGTAGAGCGAATTGAGAGATTGGGTCTTTCAAAAGTCCTAACTTCGACTAGATGAACGCCGGTAGATCCTCTTCTTCACACGTTTTTTTGCGGGTCGTGATATACCGCCTCCCACGGAACGACTCGTATTACGATTTGATTCTCGCCGTCCCGGGGACGTGCTCATGGTTTTCGCTTGGATCATCTTTGAACCGCACTCGGAACATATGCGGCTCCTTCCATCAATGGAGCGAAAGCATCGAATGTCGGGAATATCCACGCCGGAGAGCCGGCATCCCGGCTTCTTGCACATATAACTGATTACCATATAAACCTATTTAACTACTTTAGTCATGGTTTGGTCGCTCGAAAACGAGTGCCATTTTCCCGCACATTTCGATTGGACAAGTGGCTAGTCAAACGGGGTAAAGCTTTGTACCTTCAAATCCTAAAAACGCGGCAAGAGCCCGAGCCTGAAGGCCGCCTGCAGGGCCGCTCTCTTTCAGAAGGCTGAAGCCCACTGCTCCCTCCGAAGACATACTGCAGGGGCTAAAACCCGGCTTTTATATTGCACTTTGCGGCACGGTTGAAACCTTGCCCTGACACAAAGCACGAAGAGCAGCCGCAAGTTCTTCGGCTCGTTGCACTCGCTCAGGATGACAAGCTAGATATAGCAGGATGACAAGCAAAAATAAATGCAGGTCCTTCGACTTCGCTCAGGATGACAGTTAGAGGAGTTAGCGCGTGGGCCACTCGTCGACGACGATACCGAGGTCGTTGAGTTGCTGGATGAGGGCTTCAACGTTGCGTCGAATCTGGGGGCGGTTTTTGGGACTGGCCAGGGGGGACTCGGCGACGGCGATGACGCGTCCATAGCGCCATGCGCCAGGCGGCAGGGCAACCAGGGCCTGGGCGAGGTCGGCGGGACGCAATTGCACCTCCTGGCGGCGGGCAGCCTGGGGCCTCAGCATGGTTCCCTTACCCATGGCGCTGGGGTTGGCGTCGGCCAGGGTGATGCGCAGGTTGAGGGTGTCGACATCAACGGTGATAAAAGGATTGGTCCATGCGCCGGTATCGTGCACATCCACATACATGCTTTTGGAGGGCAGCGGGATGAGGGCCAGGGCGGCGCGCTGGCTTTCGCGGAGGTCGGCGGCGGCCTGAGCAGCAGCCTGGGCCTGATGTTCGGCATTGACCGCGTTCTGGGCGACGCCGACGACGGCTTGCTCTTCTTTGTGGCAGGCGGAGAGAGCCACGGCCAGAAGCAGGGCCATGGCGGGAAATCCCTTACGTTTTGTGTGCGGAATCACATATTGAGAATAACAGCGTGGGCGGCGGGGAAGAAAGTGAGCGGACATAGTTCTAAAACTCATAGCGCAGGCTGAAGATGGGGTAGCGGCCCATCTGGCCGGCCTTGATGATGGTTAGGCCGTTGCTGTTGGGTTTTCCGCATCTTATGAAAGCCAAACTGCCCTGTTTTGTTAAGTTAGTCATTTCTAATTAAGTGTCGTTTGAATACATAAAGTAGAAATATCTCATTTGTACGCGTATTCGTAACTGTGTGTACAGAATTGCGACAGTTATGAGAGACAACTAATGACAATCATCCTCACGTTACGATTGGTTTCGTGCGGTGCTGCGTGGGGCTGATCCAGCCCCCGCAGGTCCAGACTCAAGAGTTTTTCTTCGCCCAGCGGCGCAGTCCCGGGGTCACCAATAGCAGTGTCGTGAAGATGTACGTGAAACTGGATAATTCCGGAACAACAGAGGGCTCGCCGGCGGGAGTATAGTCGTAGGTCAATGTGAAAGTGCCGCTGGTGGCTCCGGTGGCATACGTATCCGGAAAGTCACCCGCTGTGTTCTTAAATGTTTCATCGAAATAGCCTTCGGTAACGGTGCCGGACCCCGTCAAGCCCGCCAGACTCAGACTGTCAACTCCAGAAATCGAAAAATCTACCGTCGTGTTGCCGCCATAGATGTTCCAGCCCTCGTTATCAGACGACGATCGGTACGACATGATGGCCTGGCCTTCGAAGTTTCCGCCCACAGTCAGACTGCCTGTGCCTAACCATGACAGAGTGGCAGAGGTCAGGGTGCCGAGCGTCGAATCGAACTGGATAAAGTCCACCGGAACGCTGAACACCGTAAACGTATTGCCATTCGTGACGTTATCGTTTGATCCGGAAGGCGTCAGCGTCACAGGCTGGACGATGTTGTCGGCGCGCGCAGCGGCGCATGCACATAGCGCAAAAGCGATTACCACAGCGCCGCGAGCTACGGTATTTCTGAGACTTAGAAATGCATTCATCAAGGTTTCCTCCAAATTAGATTTGAAAGAGCGGGTCTTTACCCGGAATCTCCATTTTTCGGCGGGGGGGTGTTTCTAAAATTGTATCGCTCCTATGGCAGATTGCAAGGCCAAAAGAACATTTGCGCCCAAAAAGCCAGCGTTTGCGGAGGAAAAGCCGGGCGATTCGCTGCCGTCCTTGCCTCGCCTGCCTCAAGGAAATGAGGCATCAGCGCCGGCATAGTTAGTTACTCCAGCCGCTCAAAGATGGCTGCCGCGCCCATGCCTCCGCCAATGCACATGGTGACCATGCCGTAGCGGAGTTGGCGGCGGCGCATTTCGTTGAGCAGCGTTGCGGTGAGCTTGGCGCCGGTGCATCCGAGCGGGTGGCCGAGGGCGATGGCGCCACCGTTGACGTTGATGCGCTCCGGGTCGAGGTTGAGCGCGCGGATGACGGCGAGAGCCTGCGCGGCAAAGGCCTCGTTGAGTTCGATGAGACCGATATCGGCCAGAGCGAGGTCTGCGCGGCTGAGGGCTTTGGGAATGGCAGTGATGGGACCGATGCCCATCTCCTCCGGCAGGCAGCCGGTGACGGCGTAAGTCACCAGTCGGCCAAGGGGGCGAAGGCCCAGTTCACGGGCATGGTTGGCTGCTATGAGAACGGTGGCGGCGGCGCCGTCAGAGGTTTGCGAGGAGTTGCCGGCGGTGACGGTTCCCTGCGCGTGGAAGGAGGGTTTGAGGTTGGCCAGGGCTTGGAGCGAGGTATCGGCGCGCGGGCCTTCGTCGGCGGAAAAAAGTGTCTCGGTGATGGTAGGCTTGCCAGCATTTGTGCCGGGAATGGAAGTGATGATCGGGACCGGAATGAGTTCATCGGCGAAGCGGCCGGCAGCCTGCGCGGCCAGAGCCTTTTGATGACTCAAGTGGGCGAAGGCGTCTTGGTCGGCGCGGGAGATATCGTAATGGCGGGCGACGCGCTCGGCGGTTAATCCCATGGTGAGGAGCGAGGAGGGGTAATGCTCGGCGAGCCAGGGATTAGGGCTTGGCTTGAGGCCGCCAAAGGGCAGCAGGCTCATGGACTCGACGCCGCCAGCCACAACGATGCGGTCACCGCCGGAGCGGATGCGCAGATCTGCCAGGACGATGGCTTCAAGGCCGGAGGCGCAGAGGCGGTTGACAGTGACGCCGGGCACCTCGACCGGCAATTGGGCGCGGAGAACGGCCCAGCGGGCAATGTTCCAGCCCTGCTCGCCCTCCGGCTGGGCGCAGCCGAGGATCACGTCGTCGATTTCGGCGCGATTCAGGGCTGGAATCTTGTCCAAAGCCCCGACCATGGCCGTTGCGGCGAGATCGTCTGGGCGGGTGGTGGAGAGAGCGCCTTTTGGGGCGCGGCCAACAGGGGTGCGAACGGCGCTGACGATGACGGCTTCCGGCATGGGGAGGTGCTCCTTAACAATTAATACAAACAAATCAAAACGATTAGAAGCAGGACAGCCACCAAAAGTGCGATTAGCCCGTGCCCCACAAGCAAGACCCGACGTCCTGCGCCCTTTCCCCTGATAGCAAGCACTGCACTGACGGGCCAGAACAAGAAGGGTCCAATCACGGCCAGTATTATCCCTGCTCCGTAGGCCCCAAAGTGGGAGATGACGCCCGCAAAAATCGGCAATAGTGCAGAAATTGCAAGGATAGCAATGGATATGTCGATCTTTGTCTGTGATTTTCCTGCCATATGTTCAGAATCCGCTCGTTGCCTCACAACGACAGCTCCTCCTGAGAACGAGAGACCAATAGCCACAAACCCTAGGAACAGGAGAATGAGCGGGCCTGCGAAGCCCAACGAGAAAATTCCGTTTCCGGACATCGTCTTCCTCCTTCGATCAGTTGTACAAATCTATAGACTTGGCGCGGCAAATACTTACTCCGGCATTTCGAGGACAATCCAAGCGCTGTTCAGATAATAGTGGTAGACGGTGTGGCGATCGACGAGCGAATCAGCCAGGGCGTCGTGGTCCACGGGCGCCGGGCGATGCAACAAGCCGGCCTGGGCCTGGCGAACCTGCTCGGGCGTGGCCGGATCGATGCCCCAGTTGAAGCCGAGAACGCCGCTTGGGTCGTGAGCTTGCAGACGCTCGGTTTCCGGTGCGGCGGAGAGCACGTGCAGTTTGTCCGAGGCGCTGGGAAAGAAGACCAGCAGCGAGACGGTTCCATGCTCCGAACAAAGGACCGCCCAATCGGAGGAGCCGGGATGCTCAAAGCTCGCGTGGATGACGTTTTCTGGGCGATGCGCCTCGTAGGTCTGCGGAATGAGGCATCCGCGGCGGTTGAGCATGGCGGCGAGCTCATCGGGCAGGCCGGGGAATGAGCTGATGGGCAGATGGCGAATGATGTAAGGAATGGATTGACCGGCGACAACGATCTTGCCGGAGACGTTGAGTTGCGCGGGAGATGGCTGTGGCGGCTGGGCAGGAAGCAGGGAGCAGGCGCAGAGGAGAAAGCCTAGCAGTGGCTCGATTTTTTTTAATGCTGCGCGAACCATTCTTCCCTCAGGGGCTAAAGCCCAACATTCATATTGTCGCGTTTATGGCAGTCAGGGTTAAAACCCTGACCTACCAGTCGTGCCCTGACGCTCTGTGGCAATTCCGAATTCTGTTTTGCGTCAAGTAAAGCCCGCATCATTCATTTAAGAGCCACATCCATCATCGTCCCATTTTGTTTTGAATGCAAAATCAATTACGCAGCGGCTTGCCGGTTTTCAGGGTGTAAGCGATGCGCTCCTGGGTCTTCGGTTCTCCGCAGAGGGAGAGGAAGGCTTCACGCTCCAGATCCAGAATGTACTGTTCGCTGACCAGGGTTCCCGGCGTGACGCGTCCTCCGGAGAGAATGTAGGCCACCCAACGCGCGATTTTCTGGTCGTGCTCGGAGGCGTAACCGGCTTCGCCCATGAGAAAGACGCCGGTTTGAAGGGTTGCCAGGGCCGCCATACCGGGCGCGGGAATCTGAGTGCGGAGCTGCGGAGGTGTGTAGCCAGCCGCTGCCAGCGTTGCGGCCTGGGCCTTGGCATCGAGGAGCAGCCGCTCGCGATTGAGGGTGATGCGGTCTGAGGGGGCGAGCAGGCCGAGCGAGCGCGCTTCGGCAGCCGAAGTGGAGACCTTGGCCAGGGCGATGGTTTCAAAGGAGCGGCGGAGCGCCGTGGCCAACTCGGCTGACTGGGCAAAGCGCGAAGGAGGATCGCGAGGATCGGCGGGCGCTGATGACGCTGCTGCGTCGATGGCGCGCAACAACATTTCCTTGGTGCCGCCGCCTCCGGGGATGAGGCCGACGCCGGCCTCGACCAGGCCGATGTAGGTTTCCGCATGAGCCTGGCGGCGCGCGGCGTGCAGGCAGATCTCCGCACCGCCTCCTAAGGTCATGCCGAAGGGCGCAACGACCACTGGGCGGGGGCAGAATTTGATGGCCGCCGTCATCTGCTGGAATCCGTGGATGATTGCGGCCAGATCATCCCACTCGCCTTCCTGCGCAACCATGAGTAGTTGCATGAGGTTGGCGCCGACGGAAAAATTTTCGCGGTCGCTGGCGATAACAAAGCCGGCAAAGTCGCGCACCGCATCAGAGTCTGGATGGAGCACCGCGGAGATCATCGCCAGCACGTCGCCGCCGATGGCGTTTTTGAGCGAGTGCAGCTCGATGCAGCCGATGCCGTCGCCCAGATCGACGAGTGAGGCTCCGGGATTGGAGCGGATGACTCCATTGGTGCGGCGGAAATCGGCAATGCGGGCGTGGCCGGGAAAGGGGTGAATTGGCTCCCAGCTATCTATCAGGGGATTGAAGCACTGTGGGCCATCAGACAAGTACCAGGAAACGGTAGCCGGCTCGCCCTCGAGAAGTTTTAGAACAGCATCACTCACGGGAAGCTGAAGCGTTTTCATGCGCTCGACGGTGGAGCTAACACCGGCCGCATCCCACATCTCGAAGGGACCGAGCTCCCAGTTGAAACCGGCGCGCATAGCGCGGTCGATGGAGGCGGCGTCACCAGCCACTTCGCCGATGCGGTCAGCGGCATAATTCCACAGCGCAGTGAGGAACGGCCAGAGGAAGGCAGCGGCTTTGTCCTTTGCCGGATCGTTTGCCAGCAACAGGCGCAAGCGCTCCGGCAGCGAGTCGGAGTTTTTAGCCATCTCCAGAGCAGGCAGAGCGGGCTTGGTTGCCGGACGGTACTCGTAGGTGGCGAGATCGAGCACCATGCGCTGATCTGAACCGTCTTCGCCGCGGAATTTTTTGTAAAAGCCCTGGCTGGATTTATCGCCCAGCCAGCCGCGCCGCATCATCTCCTCCAAAATGCGGGAAAAGCCGCTTGGCGTCACGCCCTGAGGAAAGTTGGCGGCTATATGGGCGATGATGTCGATGCCCACCATGTCAGCGAGTCGGAAGGTGCCGGTGCGTGGCCAGCCGAGCGCCTGTCCGGTGAGCGCATCCACCTCTTCGATGGTGAGTCCCTGCTCCAGCATTAGCGCGGCTGCCGTAAACATCACCGAGACGCCGATGCGGTTGGCGATGAAGTTAGGGGTGTCGTTGGCTTGGACGACGAGCTTGCCCAGGTTGCGGTCGGCGAAGGCGGTAAAGGAGGCTACGACGACCGGGTCGGATTCGGGTGCGGGGATGACCTCCAGAAGGCGCATGTAGCGCGGCGGATTGAAAAAATGCGTACCGAAGAAGCGGTCGCCCCTCCAAGTATCTGTGGCGACGAGGCTGGCGGCGATCTGCTTGACGGGCAGGCCGGAGGTGTTGGTGGTGAGCAGGGCTTGAGGGGCCAGATAGGGCACAGCGCGATTGAGTAGATCCGATTTAATGGCCAGATTTTCGGCCACTGCCTCAATGACCCAATCGCAATCAGCCAGCCTGGGCAGGTCGTCGTCGAAGTTGCCGGGGGTGATGAGCGCGGCGAGCGCTGGCTCGAAGAAGGCGGCTGGTTTGGCCTTGGCCATGGCGGCGAGCGCGGCCTTCGCCAAAGGCTGCGCGCCTTTTTCTTTTGGAACGAGATCGAGCAGGAGCGTGGGAATTCCGGCGTTGGCCAGGTGGGCGGCGATGCGTGAGCCCATGGTTCCAGCACCGAGAACGGCGGCGCGGCGGACCAGAAGCGGTGAAGCAGCCGCGGGAAACGGTAAAGCAACCGCAGTGAGCGGAGCGGTGATCGGGGAACGAGTACTCATTTAGGCTCTCCTGCGTGGAATGGATTTGGCGCGATCCATTACGCGGAAACTATCGCAGCATACGGAACGATGCGGCACATGGTCAAGGAGTTCTAAAATTCTGTCTCAGCTCACCAAGCCAGATGCGACATAGCTAATGAAGATGAGCGGGATGTTCCTTTGTGGCAAAATGCGCGAATTCAGTTCCATAACTAACTCATGTAGTTTTCATTATTGCCGATAAAAAGTATCTGAGTCCGCTCTCTATCTTTCTTTACGGAGTACTTGGACGCGCTACTCGGAGGAGGACGGTCTGATGCCGATGCTAAGAGATTTACCGCTGTCGCGCAAGTTTAACACGGCATTTGGAGCGATCTGCCTCTTGTGCTTACTGCAAGGCGGGGTCGTATTGACCGGCCTCTACAAGGCGGACCGGCTGACCAGAGATCTGACCGAGCGCACACTCCCCGCCTCGCAAGCCATGACAGAAGTGCTAGACCAGATACAGTTGACGCGCCGCATAGAATATGCGGCTTTGCTTTGCGTAGGGGGCGATGCCGTATGCCTGAACAAATATCACGATATGCGCGTCACATCACTTGAAAAATATCAAACTGCCAGAACGAGGTTCGAGTCGTATATTACGGCGCAGGAAGAGAAGGAGCAGCTTCAGACCACAGCCAACGAATTCGACAATTATCTCCGGAAAACTGATGTGATCATGCGCGAAAACGCCGCGAGCGGACAGAAGGACAAGGATATGGCCGCGCTGGGCAAGGAAGAACAACTGTTGCTGGGCGACTTCAATGTCGTCCTCAACAAGGCTACCGCGATGAGCTCCCTTTATAACCTGCAAAGCACACAGAACAGCAAGCAAATGAACGCGGCCAACCTAGTATTGCGCTGCCTGGCGGCAGGGATTATGGCGCTGGTTACGATTCTGAGCATCATCATCGGAATCGTGCTGACCCACCTGATTGCTTCACCGATTCTGGAGGCTACAGAGGCTCTGGAGCAGTTAGCGGAGAAAAACCTGACGGTCTCAGTGAAGGCGCGCGGCAAGGATGAGATCGGCCGGCTCTCGACGGCCTTGAACGCCACGGTGGCCTCGATGCGCGGCGTGCTACAGTTGGTGGCGCAGGGAGCAGAGACGCTTTCAGCCGCGGCCGTGGAACTCAGCGTGCGGTCTGCGCAGACCAGCGGCAACGCCCAAACACAGACCGGCAAGATCAACCAGATTGCGGCGGCCTCACAGCAGATGACGGCTACCATCGCCGAGATCAGCCACAACGCCGAAACCGCCTCAAGCGCCAGCCAGGAGTCTGCCGAAGCAGCCAATCAGGGCGGAGCGGTGATGAAAGCGGCAGCCGCGACGATGGAACGGATTGCCGCGGTCACCGGTTCCGTGGAGGGGAAGATGACCTCGTTGGCCAAGCGCTCGGAGGAGATCGGCAAGGTGGTCAATGTGATTCAGGAGATCAGCGAGCAGACCAACCTGTTGGCCCTGAATGCGGCCATCGAAGCGGCCCGCGCAGGAGAGCAGGGCCGTGGCTTTGCGGTGGTGGCCGGCGAGGTGCGCCGTTTGGCCGAGCGCACCAAGGGCGCAACCGAGGAGATCAGCGGAACCATCCGCAGCATCCAGGAGGAAACGCAGGAGACACTGAAGGTGATGTCGCAAAGCCGCGGAACGGTGGAAACCGGACTGAAAGAGACGGCGCACGCGCGCGCCAGCCTGGAGGCGATCATCGCGTCATCGAATGAAGTCATGAGCCAGATTCATCTGATCGCATCGGCAGCCACCGAACAGACCTCCGCGTCGGGCGAGATTTCCGAGTCCGCCAACCATATATCGGCTCTGAGTGTGGAGAATTCGCAAGCTGCCGAAGAAGCATCCGAGGCCTGCAAGAATCTCGCCGCGCTGGCCACTGACCTTGACGGAATCATCCGCCAGTTCCGCATCAGCGGATACGAATAAACGGCAGGCCGTCTTCAGGGCACGCGTCCGGCCAGCAGGCTTGCAGTTGCGCGACATCCTGCTTTGTAAATTTGCTTCGATTGACCAGGGCTAAAAGCGTTCTTCGTGGCTCTTCCAGATTGATTCTATCTGGCCGTAAATCTGTTGATCGCTTTGTTTATAGATGTGGATCAACCATCCAGGATTTGTTGAATATGAGGCAAGTTGGCAGCCAGGTCAGCTTGAGCGCCGATCCTTCTGATTGGTTCGCCGATCCCTCCTATTGATGCGCCGCTCCGTCGAATGCGCGGTTACCGGAGGCACAATGACAGGCTTGCGGGGAGGGATGTAGGCGTCGTGCGCCTTCCTTGGTTTTGTGGCGGAGGATTCCGAGCCGCTGGTCAGCAATAAATTGAGCGTGGGAGTACTCTCGCGTTGCGTTTCCACAAAGTCCACGCCCTCAGCGGTTAGAGTGAAACAGGCATTGTCCGCGCGCGCGATGTACGCTTTCTTTTGCAAATACCACATGGTGAATTCCAGATAATCACGGGGAAACCCCATGCGCTCCTCAACTTCCGCAAGCGAAACTTCGGGATAACCTGGGTTTGTACGGCGTCGAATATAGAGTTGTGCCAGCACCGCCAGCCGCCGGTTCAACTCGCCGTCGATTTGATCCATAAAATCGATCGATTTGGATAAAGGGTCCGGGGGGGGTGTTTCCTTATCTTTACCTCCATCATATTGTGCGCGTCGTGCGGGGTCGGACAATACATCATAAGCTTGCTTCAACTGGTGGAACGTGTCGGCATCCCCTGTCTCCGGGTTGTCGGGGTGAAAGCGGGCCGCCAGAAATCGATAAACGCGGTGTACCGTGTCCTGGTCCGCATTAGGGCTGATTTGCAGGAATTCGTAGTAATTCGCTATTTCCACAATGCTCCATTGATGGAGAACCCTTCACTTGTCGTAAGGGGTATCTTCGTTTGCCATTTAGGCAAGAAACAGAATAACCCAGCTGCCTCTGCCGGCGCACATTTTCCGCTCTCGTTCCGGGATGATGTTCCTAAATATGCACGGCAGGGCCATTGCCGGAATCTGGATGACAAGGCCAGTTTTCCATGTGCCGCAGTAATGGAATCGCAAGGTGAGGTGAGACGGTATCAACAGCGCTTAAGCGAAGTTGGCTGATGCCGCCGGTTTGACCCTCACCGGCCACGGGCAATAACTTGGAAGAGTGCGGGGGAGTGGTTTGTTCGCCCCAAACAAGGAGACTGGATGCAAAGCAGAAGATTCCCCTGGTTTTGGAAGGGCGTTTGGGCGCTGATGATGATGGCAATGGCCGTCGCACAGGCCCAGAATCTGAAGAGTTTCGAGCAGAGAATTACAACCAAAGTCCTGCCCAACGGGCTGACGCTGATCATCTGCGAGCGGCCGGAGGCGCCGGTCTTCAGCTACTCCACCTTTATCGACGCGGGCGACGTGAATGACCCCTCGGGTGAGAGCGGCCTGGCGCATATGTTCGAGCATTTGGCTTTCAAAGGGACCAGTGAGATCGGCACTACGGATTATGCCGCCGAGAAGATCGCGCTGGAAAAGGTGGAGGCGGCCAACGACGCCTACGAGGCCGAGTACCTGAAGACCGTGGGCCGCGATGAGAAGAAGCTGGCCGAGCTGAAACAAAATTTCATAGACGCTCAGACAGAGGCGCACACGTATGTGATCCCCAACCAGTTCACCGACGTGGCCGAGCGCAACGGGGCCGAGGGGCTGAACGCCGAAACCGGCCTGGACGAGACGAAGTATTTCTGGTCGATGCCGGAGAACCGGCTGGAGCTTTGGGCGTGGCTGGAGAGCGGCAGGCTTGCCGATGTGGTGGCGCGCGAGTTTTACAAGGAGCGCGACGTGGTGAATGAAGAGCGTCGCATGAGCGTCGATTCAAACCCCATTGGCCGTCTCGTCGAGCAGTTCGTGGCCACCGCGTATGTGGCGCACAACTACGGCCGCAGCCACATCGGCTGGCCCAGCGAGGTGCAGCAGATTACGGCCACCGAGGCGATGGAGTTTCACAAGAAGTATTACGTAGGAGCGAACATCGTCATTGCCGTGGTGGGCGACGTTAAAGCATCAGAGGCTCTGCCGGTGCTGGAGAAATATTTCAGCCGCATTCCCGCCGGTCCCAAACCGGAGGAGATGACCACCGTCGAGCCCAAGCAGTTTGCCGAAAAGACGGTGGCGATACGAGAACAGACGCAGCCGTTTTACGTTGAGGGCTACCACCGGCCTGACTACCGCGACCCCGACGATGCAGTCTTCGACGCCATTCAGGACATCCTGTCGAATGGACGAGTCTCGCGCCTCTATCGCAGTTTAGTGCGCGACCAGCAGATTGCCGCCGAGGCCGCCGGCTTCAGCCCCTTTCCCGGCGAAAAATATCCCAGCCTCTTCGCGTTCTACGCCATTCCGCTCCCGGGGCATACGCCTGCCGAGATGCGCGACGCCATCCATCGTGAAATTGAGAAGCTGAAGACGGCGGACGTGACGGATGAGGAGCTGGCCATGTTCAAGACTCGCACGCGCGCCGACCTGCTGCGAGGGCTGGCCAACAATCAGGGCCTGGCCAACGATCTGGCCGAGTACCAGACCCGCTACGGCGATTGGCGCGAGCTTTTCCTGCAACTCGACAAGGTGGACAAGGTGAGCAAGGCGGACATTCGGCGCGTAGCCAATGAGATTTTTGTGCCGGGCAACCGCACCGAGGCGTGGATTGAAACGGATGCTCCTACGGCGGCAGCTAAGAAAGATGGAGGCGCGCAATGAAAAATACTTTAGGAAAGTTAATTATTTTTTTGGTCTGCGCGTTTGTATTTGCGCCTGGCACACTCCTTGCGCAGCAGAACAAGCCCTGGGAACAGATTCCCATCCCCAAGCTGCACGAGTTCAAGCCTCACCAGCCGCAACGCATCGAACTCAAGAACGGCATTGTGATTTTTTTGCAGGAGGATCACGAGCTGCCGTTTGTGTCGGGATCGGTGCTGATTCCCGGCGGCTCACGCGATGAAGACCCCGCCAAAGCCGGTCTTGTGGGGCTCTATGGGCAAGCGTGGCGGACCAGTGGAGCAAAGCTCAATGGCGACGCTCTCGATGACCTGCTGGAGTCCAAGGCCGCGCACATTGAGACCGGCGGCGATGTGGATTCAACGGCCGTGTCGTGGGATTCGCTGAAGGGCGACTCCGAACAGGTCCTTTCTCTGGCGCTGGATTTGCTTTTCCACCCCAGCTTCAGCGCGGAGAAACTGCAACTGGCACAGCAGCAGATGGCCGCTCAGATTGTCCGGCGCAACGATGATGAAGACGAGATTGCCAGCCGCGAGTCGGCGAAATTAGTCTATGGTCCCAACAGCCCGTACACCCGGCAGCCGGAGCTGGCCACTATCGGCGCGGTCACAGTGGACGATCTGAAAGCCTGGCACGACCGCACCATCGGCGGCAAGCTGATTGTCTCCGTCAGCGGCGATTTCGACCCGGCAGCGATGGAAGCCAAACTGCGCACGGCCTTTGAGCCTCTGCCGCCGGTCAAGATTGCGCCTGCGCGGCACGATGATTTTGCCGGGCCCAAGCCGGGCGTCTATTTCATCAACAAGGAGGACGTGAACCAGTCGAACATCGAGATTGTTGGCCTGGGCACGGAGCGCCGCAATCCCGACGTGCCGGCTCTGGCGGTGATGAACGAGATTCTGGGCGGCAGCTTTGCCAGCAGGCTCTTTCAAAAAGTCCGCACCGAGCTGGGATTGGCCTATGCCGTGGGCGGCAGTTACGGCTACCAATGGGATCATCCGGGAGAGTTTCGCGCCATGGTGCTGACCAAGAGCGCAACGACGGTGGACGCGACCAAGGCTGCGCTGGCTGAGATCGACGGCCTTACCAACCGGCCCTTTACCGGGGAGGAATTGGCGCGGGCCAAGGACAACATTCTCAACTCCTTCCTCTTCCGCTATGACACGCGGGAGAAGGTGCTGGCTGAGCGTGTGCGCCTGGAGTTTTACGGCTATCCGGCCGATTATCTGGAAACCTATAAGGCCGCGCTGGAAAAAGTGACAGTGGCAGATCTGAACCGGGTAGCAAAGAAGTACATTCATCCCGGCAAGCTGGCTATTCTGGTAGTGGGCAACGGGCCGGAGATCAAGCCGTCCTTGGACGATCTGAAGCTGGGCCCGGCGCAGAAGGTGGACATCACCATCCCCATGCCGAAACAGAAGTAAGGCCGGAAGTCTGAGTGAATCCCAGGTCCCAGAATCGGGACCTCCACCCAACGGACGAAGACCTGTCCCTTCTCCCCAGAGCACAAAGATCGTGCGCCGGGGACCCCGAATCCGTGGGGACCCCGGACCTGGGGCGCCCGGCCCGCCTCCTCCCCTGCATCCAGCCCAGACCTCTAAGAGCGCAACCCTTCACCGCCGTCCCGCTACTCCGAAATTGCCCAATTTTACGCATAAAAGAGTTAGGTTCTAAGCAGACCATTTTTTGCGCGGATTGGTCTCGGTCAGCGGCTCGAACCGGGAAACTACAATAGCCAGAGAAGAGTTTCTGGATGGGGAGTGGTGCATGGAAGGCAAAGGTCAGTTGGCCGTCGTCATCATGGCGGCGGGCAAGGGGACGCGGCTGAAATCGCGGCGGCCCAAGGTGTTGCACGAGATCGGCGGCAAGCCGCTGCTGGCCCATGTAATCGTCGCGGCCAGCCGCATCGTCGCGCCAATGGACATTTACGCCGTCATCGGCCACCAGGCTGAAAAGGTGCGCTCAGCCGTGGCCGCGACTGGCGTTCGCTTTGTGGAGCAGGCAGAGCAGTTGGGAACCGGTCATGCGATTCAGTGCGCGCGCGAGGCCATCGCAGGCTATGAAAATATTCTCGTGCTCTCCGGCGATGTGCCGCTGATCAGGCCGGAGACCATCGCGGAGTTATGGAAATTTCATCAGGAGCAGAAGGCGGCCATGAGCATTCTGACCGCCGCGCCGGATGACCCCACGAGCTATGGAAGGATTTTACGAAAATCGCCAGAGTCACCAGAGGTTGAGGCCATTGTCGAGCAAAAAGCGCTTACTGCGAAGCAGCAGAAGATTCGCGAGATCAACTCTGGAATTTACGCCTTCAGGACCGCGCCTTTGCTGGCTCATCTGGACAAGCTCACCACCAACAACGCGCACGGAGAGTTTTATCTGACTGACGTGGCGGCGTTGCTGCGCGCTACCGGCGAGCGTGTGGTCGCCATTCAGGCTTCGGATGCGACAGAGGTTCTGGGCGCCAACACCATCGCCGAGCTGGTGGCGCTGGACGCGACGATGCGCTTGAGCACGGCCAACCGGCTGATGGCTGCGGGTGTGACCATCTTCCGGCCTGAGACCTGCACCATCGACGCCGGGGTCGAGGTTGCCGCAGATACGGTGATCGAGCCGTTTGTGCAATTGCTGGGCGCGACACGCATAGGCGGCGATTGCCTGATTCGCTCTTACACGGTGATCGAGAACTGCACCCTGGGCAGCGGCGTGATGGTTCGACAGAACTGCGTGCTGGCCGAGAGCACCATCGCGAATGGAGCCAGGATCGGCCCCTTCGCGCATTTGCGTCCGGGCAGCGAGCTTGGCGAGGATGCGCACGTAGGAAACTTCGTCGAGACCAAGAAGGCCAAGCTGGGCAAGTGCGCGAAGGCCAACCACCTTACTTACCTGGGCGACGTCGAGGTGGGCGACAGAAGCAACATCGGCGCGGGGACTATCACCTGCAACTACGACGGGGTTCGCAAGCATAAGACGATCATCGGCAAGGATGCTTTTATCGGCAGCGATTCGACGCTGGTGGCGCCGGTAAACGTGGGGGATGGGGCCTTCGTCGGGGCCGGTTCCTGCATCACTAAGGATGTGCCCGCGGACTCGTTGGCGGTGAGCCGTGCTCGTCAAATCATCAAGATAGGCTGGGCAGCGGCTCGGCGCGCAATGTGGCAAAAATAGTAGTGATGCGGCCAGCATAGAGTGACGGCGGAAGGCAATTGATTTCACAGAAGGAGTAAATTCTATGCGCAAATTGTCCGACCAGGAAATTGCATCTCATCTAGGCGCTCTGCCAGAATGGCGCATCGAAAAGGGTGAGTTGACGCGTACCTTTACTTTCATGGATTTTATTGCCGCACTGGCCTTCGTCAACCAGGTTGGTGAGAAGGCTGAAGCGGCCGGCCACCATCCGGATATCGACATTCGCTACAACAAGGTGCGCCTGGGGCTGGTTACGCACGATGCTGGTGGCCTTACGGCAAAGGATTTCGATCTTGCGGCTGTTGTCGACGGGCTAGTCTGACTGCGCATAAGGCAGTTGTCTGGTTTTTCAACCTGTGGAAAAGTCCGGTTAATCCCGAAATCGGGATTTATAGCCAGAATATTACTGGTTAACGGACTTAGCCATCATCCGACACTATTGGGGAGCTGGCAAAGATCTGAAAACGCCTAAACGACAGCAATAGCTCGGTCTTGAATCCGTGTAAGACTTGATGGAAGAATTCCATGTTATCAAGGAAGTTCATGATATTAAATAACTTACGACATTATTAGCAATTTTGATGTTCGACGATCGTAATGATTACCCCAAAAAGTGTCTCGAAATGGGACACTTAGCAAACTCAGAGAATCGTTGCCTGATGGCCTAAAATAATTTCGATTTTAGTATTTGACATCTCCTGAACCTATGCTATGCTGTATATATTCCAGTGAAGGAGGAGGAATCCTCCCTACTGGAAGTAGTTTGCGTCACTGGCCTCCCGGCACGAACAGCAAGACCGTTCGTGCCGCCTTTTTTTTGTGACAAAAAACAATGTCTGAATAGCTCGAGCATCCTGTCGCGGCTCTGGTTTTTAATTCATGCTTACTCTGGACTAAAATAGTCGCCAGGAGGGTCTTGTGATGAACGACTGGATGCAGAACCGTTGGGTTCTCGCTTTGGCTGTTTGCGCCGTAACCGTAGCCAGCTATGCGCAGTGGTCGAACCCGGCCGACGATATTCCCGCCTACCATCCCTCCGCGCCGCTCAACCTCAAAGCCCTGCCGCCGATTCTCTCCGGCGCCCAATTGACCGGCGAACACTTTCGCTATCCATGGCAGGTGCACTGCTATCAGCAGGCGATCAAGATCAGCAGCGTGATCTACCAGCTTCCCTGTAACTGCCGCTGCGATCGCGCGCTGGGCCACACCAGCCTGCGCAGTTGCTATGAGACCACGCACTCGACCGAGTGCGACATCTGCGCCAAGGAGGGTTTCTTCGCCTACCAGCAGACCAAGCTGGGCAAGACTCCCGCGGAGATTCGCGCGGCCATCGCACGGCACGAGTACGAGAGCATCGATCTGGAGAAGCAGTAGGCGGTGGGCAAGATCATTAAGGTCGCTATAGCCTCCATGGCGGTCCTGATCTGCCTGATATTGCTTGCCGGATGGGGAATAGACGCCCACTGGCGTGCTGAACTCAAAGCGAGTGTCCGCGATTCCTTTCTCGGACAGTACCCGGCGCAAATTGAAGCGGAGATTCGCCGGTCGCTTCCCATGGGCAGTTCGTTGGAAACGGTCGAAGCCGTACTGAGCTACGGGCGATTCGAGCAGCACTACGACTCGCAAACACGAGAGGTGCGCGCAGTCGCATGGAATGTGAAGGGAAGCAACTGGTTGATTCGAGACGACCTCTGGATCACTTTCCATTTTGATGGAAACCAGCGCCTTTCCGGGATCGATGCGACGCAGCACCTGACTGGCCCCTGAAACCAAATCCAGCGTAGAATAGATACAGCACGAGCCGGTTGGCCCGGTACTTCCCTAAGTCGGGGGCGTCACGGTTTCGACGGGATCGATTGCGGCAAAGGAGTCATGCCGGGGTGTGGGCACCCGTAATCGCCTGCAAAAACAAAGTTGCCGACTACAGTCTGCCACTTGCAGCTTAATTAAATAAGCTGCCGTCTTCCACGGCTTTGCCTATGGGCTGTGAGCGGACGTCATACAGTAGGCTGGCGGTTTACGGCTCGGTCCGTGTTGTAACCGCGAGATCATCGGACTAGTTTCTGGCCCATCTTGCCCGTTCTGAGGGTCCGGAGCGAAACCAAAGGAAGCGGGCAAAGCATGAACACTCCTGGCTGACAGCGATTTCGGACGCGGGTTCGACTCCCGCCGCCTCCACCATTTCATCATTCAATAAAATCCATCAACATCCGATTGAAGAGCGCCGCGGAGCCACTTTCCCGGGATAATCTCTCCCTGGCGGTCATACGCCACGGAACCATCATTCAGGAAGGTTGTCAAAACCTTTTCATGTCCCAACGAAGTGTTCCAGCACACATAGAAATGTGCCGAACTGTCCCGACTTAAGACAATCGGACTCTCGCCGTCTCCAGATGAAATCTTAGAGAAATACAACTCTCTCTTCATTGCACATCGTTGCCGATATGGTTCTTAAACGTGGGTCGCGTGACCGGCGGTGCGAAGAGGCTACGTGTGCGCAATCCCGAAGACTGTAAGTGAGACGGCCAACGCGTCTCCCGCTTATTACCTTGGTCACGGATGTGACTTAGAGGGGGAAAAATGGAGGACCGAATTGCCGTCCTTTTTGGTCCGGTTAGAAGTGCAGACAATCTGGGGAGATTGATCATTATGCAAGTTCATCACTTTGCGCGCTTTGTTTTCCAGAAACCTTCCGGCCTCTGGCGCCACGCCATGGGTTCTCAGCGATTAGTCAGGCGAGTCCAGATATGCACCTGCATCGCTCTTCTTGCTCTTCTCGGGCTTCCTGCTGGCTCGGCGCAGACCCCTGACCTTACGCAAAAGAGCCTGGAAGACCTGATGAACATCGATGTGACCTCCGTCTCCAAAAAGGCGCAGAAGACCTCGGAGACAGCCGCGGCCGTTTTCGTTATCTCCGCGGAGGATATTCGACGCTCAGGCGCACTGAATATCCCCGATCTGCTGCGCATGGTTCCCGGCCTTGACGTGGCTCAGATCGACGGCAGTCAATGGGCGATCAGCGCGCGCGGCTTCAACGGTCAATACTCCGACAAGCTGCTGGTGCTGATCGATGGCCGCACGGTCTACACACCGGTTTTTGTCGGCGTGTTTTGGGATAGCCAGAACGTTCCGCTGGAGAGCATCGAGCGCATCGAGGTGATTCGCGGCCCCGGCGCGGCGGTGTGGGGATCGAATGCCGTGAACGGCGTGATCAACATCATCACCAAGAGCGCCGAAGAAATGCAGGGTGGCACTGTTGACGCCGGCGCGGGCAACGCCATCATCGGGCCGGAGGCGATTCGCTATGGCGGCAAGGCTCGCGGCCTGGGAGCCTATCGGGTGTACGCGGCAGGCTTCCATGCTGGCAGCCTGCCCACGCCCGCAGGGCTGGACGGCCAGGACGACTGGCGTCTGGTCCATGGCGGCTTCCGCGCCGACAGCAGTCTCTCCGCGAAGGATTCCCTCACCACCGAGGGAGATGTCGCTCAGGGCAATGCGGGAGAGTTGGCAACCGTGCCTGTCTCCCTCGAGCCTCCGGTAACCGCAACGCTGGCGATGCGCAATCGATACTGGGACTGGAACCTGCTTGCGCGGTGGAATCGAACGATCTCTCCGCGCTCGGCGACTTCTCTTCAGATCTACTTTGACCGCACCACACGCGAGGATCCCACTTACGGCATCGGGCTGAACACCTTCGACATCGACTTTCAGCACCATGTAGCCTGGGGCGTGCGGCAGGACATTGTCTGGGGGCTTGGTTACCGGCTGAGCGCGAATGGCACAAGCCCGACGCTGCGCATCGTATTCACGCCACAGAACCGGCTTACCCATCTGTTCAGCATCTATGCGCAGGATGAGATCGCGATTCTCCCGGACCGCCTGCGGCTGAGCGTGGGGGCGCGGCTGGAGCACAACGGATATACCGGATTCGACCTGGAACCCTCCGCGCGCCTGGCCTGGAGCCTGAACAGCAAGAATATGTTCTGGAGCGCGGTCTCCGGCGCCGACCGCACGCCGGCCCGCAGCGATCGCGATATCCGGGTGAATTACTACGCCCTCCCTGGAAGCATTCAGACCGGCTACCTGCCGATACTGGTCAGTGTCTTCGGGAATCCTAACGGGAAAAACGAGCAGCTAACGGCCTTCGAGGCGGGTTACCGGAATACGTTGAGCAGCAGCTTGTCGGTGGATACGACGATCTTCTACAACCGCTATCACGATCTGGATTCATTGGAACCGGGAGCCATGGGCCTGGAGATGACTCCCGCGCCGCCGCACGTGCTCATTCCCACCACGTTCGGCAACGGGATATACGGCGAGACGCACGGCATTGAAGTTTTTGCGAACTGGAAGGCGGCGAGCCATTGGACTCTAAGCCCCGGCTATGCGTTTTTCTCCATGCACCTGCACAAATTTGCGGGCAGCCTGGACACGGCAACCGCCCAGGCAACCGAAGGATACACGCCGGACCACCAGGCGCAGTTGCGTTCCAGCGTCAGCCTGCCGAAAAATCTTCAGTGGAATGCGTCGGCCTATTTTGTCAACCGCCTCCCGGCCCTGGCTATTCCTTCTTATACGCGGGTTGACACTGGATTGACCTGGCGAGCGGGCGAGCGTATCTCCATCAGCGCGGTGGGGCAAAACCTGTTCAGCAATCGTCACATGGAGTATTCCGGCCCTGATTCCACCGAACTGCCTGGGTCGATGCGCCGATCCTCCTACGCCAAGATAGTGTGGTCATTCTGAGGGGAGACAGATTCTGAATCGAGCAGGTCACAATCCGGCAAAGGATAGACCATCGGAGCGAGCACGCGTTTCCGCTCGGATCTTCGTATTTCTCTGCCTGATTCCGTTTTTATCCGAAACGTTAAAGCCTGCCCGCGCGCAAACCACCGCCGAAGAGTACCAGATCAAAGCCGCGTTTCTTTACCATTTTGCGCAGTTTGTAGAATGGCCGGGCAGCGCCCTCAACGGCGGAGAACCTTCCCTGAATCTGTGCATCTTCGACGGCGATCCGCACCTTCTGGAACTGCGCAACTCCATCGAAGGCAAAGCGATCGGCGCCCGCGTATTTCACGTCCGCCAACTCAACCAGGGACAGGAAATCCAGGGATGCCACATCCTCTTTCTGAGCCGGGACGAAGCCCGTAGGCAGAGCGCGCTGCTCAAGAGCCTGCGCGGCCTGCCGGTTCTGACGGTAGGCGAAACCGCCAACTTTCTCAGCGACGGCGGGATGATCCGCTTCCACACGGAAGACAATAAAATTCGCTTCGACATCAACCTCGGAGCCGCCGATTTGTCTCATCTTAAAATCAGCTCCCGTCTGCTGCTGCTGGCCACCTCGGTGAATCGCGGCAACGGGGCGGAAGCGGGGAGGTGAGGCGATGCGTATCAAGGACTTCTCCATCCGCTTCAACCTGGCCCTGCTGATCCTTACCGCCAGCATGCTTGCCGTCCTGCTGGCATCGCTCGGCTTTGCCATCTACGAGCGGCAGAGCTATCGCGCCAGCGCGGTGCGCGAACTGACCGCGCTGGCCGACACGCTGGGCGCAAATAGCGCAGCGTCGCTGGCATTCAACGATCAGGGAACAGCCAACGCGATGCTGGGCGCACTGGCCACCGAACCAAATCTTCTTGCCGCTTGTCTGTACGACAACCAGGGAGGCATCTTTGCCGAATACCGCAATCCCGGCACGCGGCGCAATTTGAATCTGCCCGCGCGGCGGAAGGATGGAGCGTATTTTGATGGTGATTCGCTTACACTTTTCCGTGGAGTTCTTCTCAACGGTGAACGCACCGGCACGATTGCGCTGATTTTCGACTTACACGCTTTCCGCGCGCGGATTTTCGAATACGCGAAGATCGCAGTTCTGGTGCTTCTACTCTCCGTTCTGGCCAGCTTTCTGGTCTCCTTGCGCCTGGCGCGCTTCATAGGAGATCCGCTGGCGCAACTGGCGGCCGTGGCGCGCCGCATTTCGATAGACAAGGACTATGCGGTGCGCGCGCGCATCAGTTGCGGCGGCGAAACCGGTCTTTTGGTGGATTCCTTCAACGAGATGCTCTCGCAGATCGAATCGCGCGAAGGAGCGCTCAAGACCGCGCTCAGTTCTTTTGAGGAGAGCGAGGAGCGCTATGCGCTGGCCGCACGCGGCGCGAATGACGGCCTGTGGGACTGGAATCTGGCTACCGACAAAATCTACTTCTCCCCGCGCTGGGATCATATGCTGGGCTACGCGGAGAACGAACATTGGTCCGGACCCGAAGAGTGGTTCAGCCATATTCATGCCGACGACCGGGAGCGTGTGCGCGCGGAAATTGCCGCGCATCTGGAGAACAAAACCCCGGAGTTTGCGAGTGAATATCGCATGCGCCACAAATCGGGCGGCTATATCTGGACGCTGAGCCGGGGCATCGCGATCCGCAAGAAATCCGGCGAGGCGATTCGCATGGCCGGTTCGCAGACGGACATTACGGAAGGCAAGACCGCCGACCCGCTGACCGGCATACCCAACCGCCTTTATTTTCTTGACCGCCTGGAGTCGGCCATCGAGATTGCCCGTCAACACGAGACGGTATTTGCCGTACTGTTCATCGATCTTGACAGTTTCAAGCTGGTGAACGACAGCCTGGGACACGCCGCCGGCGATGAGTTGCTCATCGACGTGGCGGGAAGGCTGCGCGCCAGCATCCGCACCAGCACCCGCCAGGGCGGCCCAATGCAATCGTTGGTGGCGCGCATCGGCGGCGATGAGTTCGCCATTTTGCTCGGCCATATTCAGCATGAGGACGATCCAGCGATCGTGGCAGGGCGCATCCTGGAGCGACTCAGTGATCCGTTTCACCTGGAGGGGCGCCGCATGTTTGTCACCGCCAGCATCGGAATCGCCCTCAGCAATACCGGCTTCACCCCCGAAGACCTGTTGCGCAACGCGGATACCGCCATGTATCACGCCAAGACCAACGGTAAGTCGCGCTTTGAATACTTCAACGAGGGATTGCGGAAGCAGGCCATCACCCGCTTCGAGATGGAAACCGGATTGCGCAAAGCCATCGACGAAGGTCAACTGGTGTTGTATTACCAGCCGATTGTCTCGATGTTCGATCGCCACATTCGCGGCTTCGAGGCGCTGGTGCGCTGGAATCATCCCGAACGCGGGCTTGTCCCCCCAAGTGAGTTCATTCCCATCGCCGAGGAAAGCGACCTTATCCTCCACCTGGGGCGCTGGGTTCTTCGCGAGTCATGCCGGCAGATGGCGGCATGGCAGAAGAGTTTCGCTCTCAATCCGCCCCTCACCATCAGCGTCAATGTTTCCGCGCGGCAGTTGAGCGATTCCCGTCTGGTGGAGGATGTGGAGTTGGCGCTGGCCGAAAGCGGATTGAAACACGAATCGTTGGCGCTGGAGATGACGGAAAGCTCTATTATGGGAGATGCGGAGCAGACGCTGGCTACGCTTGACCGCCTGAAGAAGATGAACATCCGGCTGGAGATCGACGACTTTGGAACCGGCTACTCTTCGCTGAGTTACCTGCAACGGCTTCCCTTCGACGTCCTCAAGATCGACCGCTCCTTTGTGCGTGAGATAAGTGCCGGAAAAGGCAGCCTGGACATCGTCAAGGCGATCCTGCAACTGGCCCACTCGTTCCATCTGGAGGTCATCGCCGAAGGCGTAGAGACGGAGGAGCAACTCAGCGTCCTGCGCGCGTTAGGCTGCGGTTATCTTCAGGGTTACCTGTTCTCAAGACCAGTCGATGCCGATGCCGTGGAACAGCTTTTAGGGACGACTTACGCGTCCGGCCTCTCCATCCTTGCATCTGCTCCAGTCGTCTTCGGCAATCGTTGAGGATACACTGCAATAATTGGACTCGATGACTCTACATTTCCCGGAACCTAAAACAATCCTGGAGGTCGTCTTTCCCGATCATCCGCAGCAATCTGTTCCCGTAACCCATTCACCGTTTCTGATTGGCCGCCGTGGCGATATGGGCAACGATTTACAGATTGAGCAGAACTGCGTCTCGCGCCGATGCGCCGCGATCGTAGAGGGCAGAGGCGGTTATCAGCTTGAAGACCGCGGTAACCGGACAGGTATTTTTGTACACGGGCAAAAGGCGACAAAGAAGATATTGCACGATGGGGACACCATCACCTTCAGTTCCAACGACAGTTTCAAGATCATCTATCGTTCCACCGTAGGCACGGCAACCGTTGCAAATATGCTGACGCGAATGGGGAACAACCACGATGTTGCGGGCGCACATGCGGGCGGCGGGATGAACAAGCTGAATCTTCTGCTTGAGGCTACCTCGCTGCTGCATTCGCATCTGCCGCTGGACACGGTGCTGAACTCCATGCTGGATCACGCGATTGCCATCACCAAGGCGGACCGAGGCTTGTTATTGGAAGCGGACTCCAGCGGCGCATTGAAAGGGCGACTGGCTTACAACAGCAGCGGTGAAAGCCTGCCGCCTGACATCGTTACGCCCAACCGGACGGTGCTAGATCGGGTGTTGGCGCTGCCGGCCGGCATTTTGGCCGGTGACCTGGAACATGGGGCAGACGATGAGAAGAGCACGCACCAGCATGCACACTCATTGATTGCGGCGCCTCTGTACAACTTGCCGAGCGACAATGCGGCGGAGTCCGAAGCAGCGCAGCGCGGCCAGCTTCTAGGCATCCTCTACCTTGACTCCAGGCATCACACGGCTTACTTCGATCACGTTCACTAGATATTTGATGCGCTTGCGGTGGAGGCAGCCAGCATACTGGACAACGCCCGCCATATGGAGCGCGAGCGCAGGCTCATGGAGCATGAGATGGGGCTGGCCCGCGCAATCCAGTAGGCACTGCTTCCGCAGGGCTCCCTCGACTTTCCTCATCTTGCCGTAACTGGCGTGAATCACCCCTGCATTGCCGTGGGCGGCGATTACTACGATGCATTTTCCATCAACGAGGAGCAGACAGTGGTTTTGATTTGCGGACGTCTCCGGCCACGGCCTGAGCGCAGCGCTGCTCACTACCATGCTGCAGGGAGCGCTTTCGGGAATGACCCTGGGCGGTGATCCTGTCAAGGTTTTCAATCAAATCAATCAATTCCTCTGCGAACACTCCGAAGTGGGCTACTACGCAACCATATTCTTCAGTGTGATTGACCGCGACGGCACGCTTAGCTACGTCAAGGCAGCCCATCCGTCGCCGTTGCTACTGCGGCGGCCAGGTCATCGAATTGTATACGGAAGGCTCCATTCCAGTGGGACTCATCAAGGAAGCCAACTTTACCGCCGATAGAGTGCAACTCGAACCAGGGGACACTTTCATCCTTTTCAGCGACGGCGTCACCGAATCAGAGGATCGGGAGGAGAACCAGTTCGGCATTTCCGGCTTCGCGAGCTGCTGGCCGGCCAAGAGAATACTCCGCTGGATGAATTGAAGGCGATGATTCTGGATGCAGTCGACAACTTTACCCGGGGCGCTGCCCAGAGCAAACAGGCTCTGAGTGAGAGCCACGGCTGAGGTTACGTCCGTGTTGTCCTCCGCGCTCCAGCCGTTCTTATACTGCGTCTGCCAGGGATTGGCTGATGCGGGCGAGTAGAGCACCATTCCTTCGTTGTATCTGGGAATCAACAGGCCTGCGCCGGTGACCAGCATCGTCAGTCCCCGTATGTGCGCGCCACCCGCAACATCCTGCAAGTCCGCATGGTAATCGGATGGCAAGTTCGATCTCCGCCTGCGGCGAAACGTAGCACACGCCTTTGTCAGAGAACTGCGTGCCACGAATGGATAATGTAATCTTCGGCGGCTGGCGATCCACAAGAAACGTGAAGCTCTGCGGCGTTTCTCTGTTGCCAACGCGATCCTCCGCGTAGAACTGGAGATGGTGAGAGCCTTCGGGCAACTCATCGAGCAGCAGCGGCTTTTCGTAAATCCGCTCTGCGCTTTCATCGAGTCGATAACGGATTTGCTCGATGCCCGCGTCCGCGTCCTCGGCTGAGAGGGAAAGATTCGCTCCGGCGCCCACTACGGTATCCGCGCGCGGCCCCGCGAGATCCACTCGGGTCCGAGGCGGCGTGGAGTCCAGCCGGAACCTGAATTCCTGAACCTTTTCGGCATTGCCGACATGATCGACGGAGAAGTATCGCAAGCTGTGCTCGCCCTCGCCATTCACCGCGGGGCCATCCGTGGGCAAGGTCACAAACGGAGCGCCATCGAGCGAAATCAGGGTTGTGGCCACCCCGGAAAGGGCATCGCTGGCACTCAGATGCAGCTCCGGAGATGGTTCCAATGTGCGCAGTCCGTCGTGTTCGACGTGAATTGTATCGACAACCTCCAGTATGGTTTTCGGCGGCGTGCCATCGGCAATCACGGGCACGCGTGTAGCGCCGAACTGCAAGCTGGTAGGCCCCTCCTTCAGAATCACCGAAGATTGATTCGATTCTTCCGCCGTGCTCTGAGCGTTATCAGGGGTTCCGGCGGAGGTGGAAAGCGTAATGCCCAGGCTGACCGGAGCGCCGGCCGGAACATAAAGCTGCCCGTTCGGCCCGCGATAGAACCGCTTGGGAAAGACCGGCGGCGTTGACTTGCTTGCCGGCCTATCGGCGGCTGGGCTAACCTGCGCCGGCGCGCAAACAGTCACCATCACCGCCAGCACCGCGACGGCGGAATGACTCAGCACTAACTTGGATAATCGAACTTCCGAGCGCATCAAATTGGACCGAGCCCTTGATTACGAACCGCAGATGTTTGCTGGCCGGGTTGCCAAGGTTGTCGTCAACGCGAATCTCCAGATCGAAGGTGCCTTCGCGATCCAGCACCAGCGGCGTCGAATATTCCATCTCCTTGCCGCCGTCGAAGCTGTAGTAAATCTTGTGTACGCCAGATATGTTGTCGGTAGCGCCGAGGAACAGGCTCGTCTGGCGCCGGTAGACAGGCAAGCCCTCTGAGTCAGTGGTGGCGTTCTTATTGAGGCTGAAGTTGGCAAAGATCTGCGGCGGCGAGTTATCGGTGATAAAACCAGTGCGCAAACCTGCTCGCGGTTGTTTACCCGGTCCGTACTCCAGTAGCGCACCAGGCGCCGGCCTTCGTCAGGGTAAGCCAACGGCGCGGAATAGTCATGCGGCTGAGGCTCGCCTTCTTCCTGAAACTGCGTCCGCTGCACGCCGGAAGCGTCGTCGGTGGAGGACAATTCGATGCGCGTAGCTTTCGTAATATAGATATCCTACCGCACCTGGTAATACGGGCCCACGGTCTTGTAGATGCTTTGCGGCGGAGTCAGGTCCAGCGTATACGGCAAGGTCGCCACTGCGCTGGTGCTGTCCAGCCTGTCAGGCGCCCGATAGGCACCTTTCCGCAGAGGTAAGGGCGCAGTGCAGCTCGCCGCCGTAATAGGTCTATTGCGCAACTATGGCCGAGAGCGCGCCCGAGCACGCCGCTTTGGTTACCGCCGGGTCGCCGTTGGTGAAGAACTCAAGGTATACGGTCTGCTAGGTGATGTAGTTGAACCAGCGGATGAACTGTCTGCCTCGGATTTCCAGCTCAATGCCCTCTTCTATATACAGCTCGGTCGTAATATCGGAATGAATATCCGGATCCGGCGCAACACGCTGCAGCAATAAGGATGGCGCATTGGCGTTCGGAGAAGCAGCAAGCCGCACCCAGAAAGGCATATCCATCGGCCAGAACAATTTGTTTTGCTCAGTGTCAACGAATATCTTATGTGGATGCGCCATCACCGGCGGGCCATCGGCAACCGCAGGCTTTGGCTCATTGGCAACAACAGTTTTTTGCCCATTCGCGGAAACTGCCAATGGGCCGGCAGTGAAGAGGAAAAGCACGAGGGACCCCATGAGCAAGAACAACGACTTGACCATAAACCTCACCTGAGCCCGGCTGCGCTGCGCAGAATACCCGCACAGAGCGGTCAGCTCGTTAAAGCCGATATCGACTGGTTGTTCAGATGACTGACTACCCTGGCAGGTAACCGACAAAATGCAACCTTGTCAGCTTGGGAAGTTGACCCCAGGGCGTCACAGCAATTCGTATAAGACTAACTACAATTGTTGTACTTATGCAGGCAGATTCTATGATTTGGCGATTTTATTTTGAATGATGGTGGAATCGGATTACGGATGCGATCCTACGGAATCCGGCGCACGGATGGTAGATAATCAGAAATGATTCGCGGCCGTCACTTACGCGGATCGGAGTTTTTCAAGACCGACTCTGTCTGCGCGCTGCGGAACTTCTCCAGCCGTTGCGCGATCGCCTTGTCCTCCAGCGCCAGAATCGCCGCGGCAAAAAGGCCCGCATTCTTCGCGCCCGCCTCTCCAATGGCAAATGTCGCCACCGGAATTCCCGCCGGCATCTGCACCATCGACAGCAGCGAGTCGAGGCCATTCAGCGCGCTGCTCTTCATGGGAACGCCTAGCACCGGCAGAGTCGTCTTGGCCGCAACGAATCCCGCCAAATGCGCCGCACCGCCCGCTCCCGCGATGATCACGCGCAGTCCGCGCGCCTTTGCGCTCTCTGCATACTGCAACGTCTTGTCCGGAGTGCGGTGCGCGGAGATCACCTGCGCTTCATAGGCTATGCCAAGCTCATCGAGCACCTTGGCCGCCGCTTCCATCGCCGGCCAATCGGACTTCGATCCCATAATGATTCCAACGTCGATTTTTTTCATCGTTTCTGCCATCACGCCCTCCACTCTCGTAACACTTCTACGAACGCAGCCTGCTCCAGTGCCTGTACGCGGCTCTGCAATATATCCGCGGTATCATCTGGCAGCACCGGGCAACGCTTCTGCAAGACAACTGGACCGCCATCGACTTCTTCTATCACTTGATGAATCGTACATCCGGTCTCTCTGACGCCCGCGGCCAGCACCGCCTCATGCACCTTCATATTCATCAGCCCGCCAAAGGCAGGCAGCAGCGAGGGATGAACATTCAGCAGCCTTCCCCGCCAGGTATTAACAAACTGATCGGAGACAATGCGCATGTAGCCGATCATCAGCACCAACTCCGCTCCAGCCTCGCGCAAGGCTTCGCTTACCTGCTGGTCATAGGCCTCGCGCTGCAATCCAGCTGGATCGAGAAACAGCGCATGGATTCGATACTTCGCAGCCCGCTCAAGGATCGGCGCAGACGGCTTGTCTGACACCACCAGCACGATCTCGACATCGAGCGTGCCCGTAGCGACCGCATCGAGAACCCCTTGTAGCGCCGTTCCGCGAGTTGAACCAAGAACGCCGACCTTCAAACTCATGCCGACCGCACCGCCTTCATGTGCTCCACGCGCCGGGCAATGGACGGCGCGGTTCCAATATCCGCGCGATGAAAGAACGGCCCCGGAATCTGGCGCACGACTCGTTCGCACGCAGCCTCCGCTTCGGCAATCGTCGCGGCGGTTCCGACAACCGCAAGCGTGCGCGAGCCGGTCGCAATCAACTTTCCATCCTTCACATCGACGGCGCTCAGATACATGGTGACTCCCTGGGGCAACTCTTCCGGCAGCAGCAACTCATCGCCCTTGCGTGGATTGTCCGGATAGCCCTCGGGCACGACGTACTTGCAGACGCTGGCCTTAGACGAGAAACGAACAACGCAGTTAGCCAGTGTCATATCCACAATGGCGCGACAGATTTCTACGAAGTCCGTCTCCAGCAGCGGCAACAGATTGAGCGATTCAGGATCACCGAAGCGGGCGTTGTATTCGATCAGCTTCACGCCATCGTGCGTGGCCATGAATCCGCCGTAGAGAATTCCCCGGTAGGGCGCGCCACACTCCTCAGCCAGCGCCACTGCGACGCGCTGGTTGATCTCCCGCGCTGACGCAATGTCAGCATCCGTCAGAAATGGCAGCTTGTGGTCGGCGTCCGTGTACGTTCCCATTCCGCCAGTGTTCGGTCCGTTGTCTCCCTCGTACGCGCGCTTGTGGTCCTGCACCGCGGGCATGTGCCGCAAAGTTGCGCCATCGCAGAAACTCATCAGCGAAAACTCTTCGCCCTCAACCTTCTCTTCGACGACAAACGAATGCCCGCGAGCAACAAGCTCACGACAGAAAGCAAGGCTGTCATCGAGCGAGAGCAGATGATCGCCGCAGACCTTGACGCCCTTTCCGCCGGCCAGCCCATCATCCTTGATGACATGGCGATTCGGATAGCGCGCCAAAACTTCTTCGAGGCCATCGAGAGACGTGAAGCGCTGAAAGAATGGATTGCCCGGAATTTTGTACTCGGCCAGCAACTCACGCGCATATCCCTTGCTCGATTCGATGCGCGCCAGGCTCTGCGTTGGACCAACGACAGGAACCTTCGCGGCCCACAGCGCGTCCGCAACTCCCGCAGCCAGCGGAGCCTCCGGACCGATCACGGCCATGGTTGCGTTCTGATCGCCGGCGAATGCGACCACCTCCGCCGGATTTGTAATGCTTCCAATGCCATAAGCGGAGCACAGGCTCGCGATGCCCGGATTGCGCGCGCCGCTGAAGCACACCAGCTTCGGCTGCTTCGACGAGCGCGCCAGCGCAGCCGCGATTGCATGCTCGCGCGCTCCAGAACCAACAATGAGAATCGTCTCGCTCATTTCGCCAGACTCGCCAACACGGTTGCTTCCAACGGCCGCAGGTCCGGCTCAAATGCCGTTCCTGTGATTTTCTCGAACAACTGAATGTATCTGGCCGCAAGCTCGGCGATCAGGTCGTCTGGCGGCGTCGGCAGCACGGCGTCCTTGTACGGATCGCAGCGCTCGCGGAACCACAGCCGGAAAAACTCCTTGTCGATCATGTTGGGTTCCTTTCCCGCAGCCAGCCGTTCCGCATAGCTGTCAGCCAGCCAGTAACGGCTCGAATCCGGAGTGTGGATCTCGTCGATCAACAGAATCTCGCCGTCGTCCGCCACGCCGAACTCGTACTTCGTATCCACCAGAATCAGCCCGCGCTCGGCCGCGATTTTCTGGCCGAATGCAAACAGCTCGAGTGTCTTGGCCGAAGTAAACTCCCACTGCTCAGCCGTCAGCCAGCCCTCGGTGACAATCTCCTTTGGCGTTACTGGCCGGTCGTGGGTCGTCTCCTTTGTCGTTGGCGTTATGATGTTCTTTGCCAGCCGCTCGTTCTTTCTCATGCCCTCGGGCAGCGCATGGCCGCAATAACTCCGCACGCCCTTCTGGTACTGCGTCCAGATCGATGTGTCGGTCGATCCCGTCATATAGCCGCGCACCACAAACTCGATGGGCAGCACCGTACACTTGCGCGCGATCAACGCATTGGCATGGGGGCTCGAAATCACATGGTTGCCGACAATGCCGCGCGTCTGCTCAAACCAATACAGAGAGGTGCGATTCAGCACCTGCCCCTTGAAAGGAATCGCGCCCAGCAGGCGATCGAAGCCGCTCTGCCGGTCGGTCGTCACCAGCAGCAGGCGGCCATCGCCCGTCTCATACGTATCGCGCACCTTGCCCGCGTACTTCGCCTTCAGCGGCAGATCGGTCGCCGTCAGACAATGTGGAATCGCATCGAGCAGCACCTTTCGATCCATTTCATTTCACCTCACTAAAACGCACACCGGATTCACCAGCCACCACGCGTCCCAGCTCCCAGACGCGTAGCGCGGGATAGGCCGCGATGGCAGCCGCCAGCTTGCTCTGCAGGCCCGGCGGCGCAATCAGCACCAATCCCACGCCCATGTTGAAGGTGCGATGCATCTCGAGATCGTCGATATTTCCCAACCGCTGCATCAGCGCAAAGATCGGCTGCGGCGTCCAGGTAGCGCGATCGATCACAACGCCCAGTCCGTGCGGCAAAATACGCGGCACATTCTCCACCAGCCCGCCGCCGGTAATATGCGCCATGCCCTTCACCGGAATTCCGGCGCCAATGATGCTCTTCACCGGCGCAACATAGTTTGTGTGAGGCGCGAGCAGCGCATCCGCGATCGACTTTCCTGCAAGCTCCTGGGGCCGCGCATCGATGGCATAGCCGCCGATCTCGAAGATCAGCTTGCGCGCCAGCGAGAATCCATTGGTGTGCAGGCCGCTGGAGTTGATGGAGTACAGCACATCGCCCGCGACAATATTCGCGCCGGTCAGCAATCGCTCGCGATCCACAACGCCGGTCACAAAGCCGACCACGTCCAGGTCGCCTTCCGCATACACCGCGGGCATCTCCGCCGTCTCACCGCCCACCAGCGCAATGCCGGCCTCGATACACGCAGCGCTCATCCCGCGCACCAGCGCCTCCACAATCTCCGGCTCGGTCTTGTGAAAGCCCAGGTAGTCAAGAAAGGTAAGCGGCGTCGCCCCCATCACCACAATGTCGCCCGCGACAGCGGCGACCAGGTCGCGGCCCAACTCTTCATAGCGGCCAGCCATCACCGTCACCTTGCTCTTAGTGCCGACGCCGTCGGTGCTCTGCACCATCACAGGATTCCTCATGCCCTTGAGCGCATCGCCCAGGGCGAAGAGCGATCCAAAGGAACCCAGCCCTGTGAGCACCGCCGAGGCGTGTTGCTTGTGGGTTTCGGCCACATGCGACTTGATGCGTCGCACCGCCTCGTTGCCGGCCTCGATATCCACTCCCGCGGATTTGTAATCCACCTTTGAACTCACGCTCTCTCCTACCCAACCCACTTGCGCGCGTTGTCAAACATCCGCTGCCACGGGCTGTCCTTCGGCTCGCGCATCTTGTCCCGCACCCAGGTGTGCTGCACACCCAGAAAAACTCGCTCCGGATGCGGCATCACAATCAGCGCGCGTCCATCCGCGCTGCTCAGTCCGGCAACGCCTTGCACGGAGCCGCTGGGGTTCAGCGGGTAATGCTCGGTGACTTTACCGTACGTATCAATGTAGCGTAGCGCGACTCGAGAATCCGCCGCGATGCTGCTCACGTGACCCTCGCCATGTGCTGTCACGATGGGAACGCGCGCGCCGGCCATACCCGCGAAAAACAGCGACGGAGACTCCTGAATCTCCACCATGCACAGCCGCGCCTCAAACCGCGCCGACACATTGCGACCGAAGCGCGGCCAATTTGCTGCTCCCGGAATGATCTCGCGCAATTGCGCCATCATCTGGCAGCCATTGCAGACGCCTAGCGCAAAGCTGTCGGGGCGCGCAAAGAACTCCGTGAACATCTCCTTCAGCCGGTCATTGAAAAGGATGGTCTTCGCCCATCCGCTGCCTCCGCCTAGCACATCTCCATAGGAAAATCCGCCGCATGCAGCCAGTCCTTTGAACTCCGAAAGGCTCACGCGCCGGGCGAGCAGATCGCTCATGTGAACATCGATGGCGGCGAATCCCGCGCGATCAAATGCCGCGGCCATCTCCACATGCCCATTCACGCCCTGTTCGCGCAAGATCGCAACTCGCGGCCGCGCCGTATGCACAAACGGCGCACTAACCCGTTCCGACCTGTCGAAGGGCACGCTCACAAAAAGTCCGGGGCGCGCCGCATCTTCCAGCAGCGAGAACTCCTGGCGCGCGCTCTCCGGATTGTCGCGCAGCGATTGGATATGAAAGCTAGTCTCAGCCCACATCTTGTGCAGCGCAGTGCGCGTGTTGCGATACGCAACCTGGCCGCCGCCGCGAATCACAATCTCGTTGCCCGGCGCGCCTCGTCCAATCACTTGCGCCGCAATACCAACAGCATTGAATCGTGCAAGCACCTCAGAGGCATCCTTCGAAGCAACCTGCACCACCGCGCCCAACTCTTCGCTGAACAGCTCTGCCAGGCCCGCAACCGGCAAATCAATCTCCAGCCCCATCTGCCCGGCAAAGGCCATCTCCACCAGCGTCACGAACAATCCGCCATCACTGCGGTCGTGATAGGCCAGCAGCATTCCTTCGCGGTTGAGCTGCTGCACCGCGGCGAAAAAAGCTTTCATCATTTCAGCGGCGGGCGCATCCGGAGCCTCATTTCCAACCTGCCCGTACACCTGCGCCAAACACGATCCGCCCAGCCGATTATTGCCCTCGCCAAGATCAATCAGAATGAGCGGCGCATCGCCTTCGCACAACTGCGGCGTCAGCGTGCGGCGCACGTCTCTGACCGGCGCAAAGCCAGAGACGACAAGCGAAAGCGGCGACACTACTGTTTTCGTTTTACCGTCTTCACTGGCCCACTTCGTCTTCATCGACATCGAGTCTTTGCCAACGGGAATCGTCATTCCCAACGCCGGACAAAACTCCATTCCCACCGCATGAACGGCGTCGAAGAGCTTCTGGTCCTCCTGCGCCTCGCCCGCCGCCGCCATCCAGTTTGCCGAGAGCTTGATATCGCCGAGTTTGCCAACCTGCTCGTACCCAATCGCCACACCCGCCAGATTAGTGATCACCTCGCCCACAGCCATGCGCGCCGATGCCGCTGCATCGATGACCGCCAGCGGCGTTCTCTCGCCGATGGCCATGGCCTCGCCCCACAAAGAATCGTAAGCGCCCAGCGTAACCGCGCAGTCGGCTACCGGGACCTGCCACGGCCCCACCATCTGGTCCTGCACAATCAGCCCGGTAATGCTGCGATCGCCGATCGTAATCAGGAACGACTTCGACGCAATCGTTGGCAGCCGCAGCAGCCGCTCCACTGCATCCGCAACGGTTACGTTCGCAAGATCGAGTGGCGCGGCGGAGATAATCGTGTGCGCAAATTCGCGTTCCATCCTGGGCGGCTTTCCGAAGAGCACGTGCAGCGGCAGGTCGATAGCCTTCACCGCATGATCGCCGAGGGTGAGATGCGGCTCTTGCTCCGCCGTCCCGATCACGGCGAAGGGACAGCGCTCACGCTCGCATATGGCTTCGAAGAGCTGCAGATTTTCCGGCGCAATTGCCAGCACGTAGCGCTCCTGCGCCTCATTGCACCACGCCTCCAGCGGACTCATCCCAGCTTCGCCGCGCGGAATCGCATTCAAATCGAAACTTCCTCCGCAGCCGCCGTCCTTGATCAACTCGGGAAACGCATTCGACAATCCGCCCGCGCCTACATCGTGAATAAACGCAATCGGATTCGCCTCGCCGCGCTGCCAGCAGCGGTCGATGACTTCTTGCGCGCGGCGCTCCATCTCCGCGTTATCGCGCTGCACGGACGCAAAATCCAGATCCGTATTTCCGCTGCCCGCGCTGCTCGATGCCGCGCCGCCGCCAAGCCCAATCAGCATCGCCGGACCGCCCAATGCAACCAGCGCATAGCCGGCCTTGATGGCACCCTTCTCTATATGCTCGGCGCGAATATTTCCCAGACCGCCGGCCAGCATGATCGGCTTGTGATACCCGAAGACCGTGTTCTGACCTTCAGAGTTTATGCTCGACTGCTCATAGGTGCGGAAGTATCCAGCGAGCGCCGGTCTACCATACTCGTTGTTGTAGGCAGCCGCGCCCAGCGGCCCATCGATCATGATCTCCAGCGGCAAAGCAATATGCGCAGGCCGCCCATACGCTCGCTCCCACGGCTGCGGCGCCTGCGGCAGATTCAGATTCGAGACTGTAAAACCGCACAACCCTGCCTTGGGTTTTGCTCCACGCCCGGTCGCTCCTTCATCGCGTATTTCCCCGCCTGAGCCTGTTGCTGCACCCGGCCATGGCGAGATCGCCGTGGGATGATTGTGCGTCTCCACCTTGAGCAAAATATGAATGTCTTCTTCGTGATATGCGTACTTCGCATCGCTTGGCTCAGGAAAAAACCTTCCGCCGTGCCCGCCGCGAATCACCGCCGCGTTGTCGCGATAAGCCGAGAGCACATCCTCGCCCGACATCTCATTGGTATTGCGAATCATCTGGAAGAGCGATCGCGGCTGCTTCACCCCATCGATCGTCCAGTTTGCATTGAAGATTTTGTGGCGGCAGTGTTCGCTATTGGCCTGGGCGAACATATATAACTCGACGTCGGTAGGATTGCGCTTGAGCCGCTTGAACTCCGCGACCAGGTACTCGATCTCATCGGAGGCAAGCGACAGTCCCAACTCGCGATCTGCAGCGGAAATCGCCGCCGCTCCCCGGCCCAGTACGTCGATGTGCCCGAGCGTCTTCTGTTCCCGCGGCGCAAACAGCGCCTGCAACTCGTCTGAGTTTGAGAAAAACACACTCTCTGTCATGCGATCGTGCAATACGCCGGCCAGCGCCCGAAGATCGATTGCGCGGGAAGAAACGATGCGCACCACGCGCGCGCGCTCGATCCGCTCGATTGTTCCAAAGCCTGTATTGTGCAGTATGTCGGTCGCCTTGCTCGACCACGGCGACTGTGTGCCCACGCGCGGCGCAATCCACACGCATTGCCCCGCCGCGCACTCCACGCCGGTGCCCAGCAACTCGGCCAGTCTCTGCTGATCGATTAGGTTCTCAGAATCTTTGTGCAGCAGCAGCAAGTACAGATACGACGCCTCGACTGCGTCCACGCCGGCATCAATGGCGCGCAGCCGCGCGGCCAATCGCGCGCCCTCGAACTCCGTCAGCGCCGATGGCCCGGGAAGCACCTGAACCGTCATGCCGTTAGAGGTGAGCCCAGAGATTTCTTGTGATATGGCTTGCGACATCTTCTGTGTGTTTGGCAGTGTCGTTCCGTTGTTGTTCCAGCTTGTTGAGATACTCTTCCGTGATGTCTCCGGTGACGTACTTCCCATCGAAGATAGCCGTGTCGAAGTGAGTGAGCTCGGGTGCGGCCTCGGTAATTGCCTGTTTCAAATCATCAAGGTCCTGGAAGATCAGTTCGTCGGCTCCAATATCTTTTGCCAGTTCCTGCACGCTCCGTCCGCTGGCAATCAACTCCGATCGCGCCGGCATATCGATCCCATACACATTCGGAAAACGCACTGGAGGCGCGGCAGAGCATACATAGACCTTCTTCGCTCCCTGCTCCCGCACCATGGCGATAATTTCTCGAATAGTCGTTCCGCGCACGATGGAGTCATCGACCAGCAACACATTCTTACCCTGAAAAAACTTGGGGATGGGGTTCAGCTTGCGGCGAACCGACCGTTTGCGCTGCGCCTGCCCGGGCATGATAAACGTTCTGCCCACGTAACGGTTCCTCACCAGCGCATCGCGATAGGGAAGCTTCAACTGCGCCGCAATTTCCTGCGCCGCCACCCGGCTGGTGGAGGGAATCGGAATCACCACATCGATGGGCAAATGCGCCCACTCCCTCTTGATCTTTTCCGCGAGCTTCGTCCCCATGTTAATGCGGCACTGATACACCGATGCGCCATCCACCACCGAATCCGGTCGCGCCAGATAGACGAACTCGAAGATGCAAGGAGATTTTTCATGCGCCTGCGGACTCACATGCTGGTGGACATTGCCATCCATATCGATGAAGATTACCTCGCCCGGCGCAAGGTCGTGGTCCAGATCAAATCCGCCCCCTTGCAGAGCTACGCTCTCCGAAGCAAACATGTACTCAGTGTCTTTGTCCTGGCCTCGAATGCCATACACCAATGGACGAATGCCATGCAGATCGCGGAATCCAATCATGCCCACGCCGGCGACCATCGCAATAGCCGCGTACCCGCCCTTGCATCGCTGGTGAACCTCTTCCACTGCTGCAAAAATATCCAACTCGGCGGGCTTAACTACGCCTCGCTTGGCCAACGCATGCGCAAAAACGTTCAGCATCACCTCGGAGTCGGAGCTGGTGTTCAAGTGCCGCTTGTCCGTCTGGAACAAGCTGTCCACAATCTCCGAGACGTTCGTCAGGTTGCCATTGTGCGCGAAGATAATCCCATACGGCGAGTTGACGTAGAACGGCTGCGCCTCAGCTACCGACGAGCAGCCGGCAGTCGGGTAGCGCACATGCCCGACGCCCATATCGCCCAGCAGCCGCGCCATATTGTCTGCTTTGAAGACATCCGTAAGCAGGCCATTCCCCTTCTCGAGATAAAACCGGTCTTCAAAGCACGTTGCGATGCCCGCAGCATCCTGGCCGCGATGCTGAAGCATGGAAAGGCTTTCATAAAGGACTAAGCTTACCGCACTATGCCCGAAGACGCCGACAATACCGCACATGGTGCCTCACTGCCTGGCTAATGCCGGAGGAACTTCGTGTTGGTCACGAACTCCGCCGGCGGGAAAAAAGCTGAAGTTGCCGGTTCCATTCCGCTCATTCAGATTCCGGTCCAGCGTAAAGAGTTGAAAGGAGCAAATTTGATCGGGCCATACAATTCATCGCCAGTCGAAAACAATCGCCCTCTTCCATCATCTCTCATCCGGATGAGGAAAAATCGTACAATTTCCATGCAGAAGAAGATTTGCGGATAAAAAAGCCGCCCTGACACCACCAGACTACTTCCCTGGTGTAAAAAGTCAAGCCTGTGACAGAATCGCGGCAAAGGCGCAATTTTACATATTGTCACCACTATCGTGGCCATCATCGATCCCGCATCGTACAGAAATCAATACGATATACTCAACTGATAGGGAGTCTGGCGAATGTCCACGGAGCCCTTTTACGATTCGGCCCAGCCTTATCTGGGTTACTTTGAGCACGGCCCGCTCGGCCACGTCGCCGGCATGACTCCTGCTTCCCAAAACATGAACGAGGTGCAAGCGCATGAGCTATGAGGCCAAGTGCCGCGAGATAGCCGACGCGTTGATTGCGATAGAGGGTGTGGCCTTTCTGCCCGCGGCGCCGATTACCTTCAAGTCAGGGATCAAGTCGCCGGTTTACTGCGACAATAGGCGGTTTCCATTTTGGCCGGAACAGTGGGCGAAGGTCATTCGCGGATTTGAAGCTCTGATTGCCGAACGTGAGATTCCTGTCGACGTCGTTGCCGGCGTTGAGGCTGCGGGAATTCCACATAGTGCCGCGCTGGGTTATTCGATGCGCTTGCCGTCAGTCTTTATTCGAAAAACTCTGAAAGAGCATGGCACCAGGAAGCGCGTCGAGGGCGGCGATGTGACGGATAGACTGGTTGTATTGGTTGAGGATCTGGTGACGACCGGCGGCAGCAGCATCGCGGCGGTCGAGGCTCTGCGCGCCGAGGGCGCTGTGGTTCACGATTGTCTGGCCATCATCAGCTACGGCTTCCCAGAGGCCGCGGCGCTTTTCGATAAAGCGGGCGTGCGGCTTCATGTAGCGACTACCTTTCAGGCGGTGTTGGAGAGCGCGCTGGAGCGCAAGATGATCGACGAGGCTGGCGCTGCTGTGGTGCGCGACTGGCTCCAGGAGCCACGTTCGTGGGCGAAGCGGCATGGTTTCGAGTAGAGGGCGATGAACGCTGCGACGCAAAAATTCGAGCAGAGAGCGGAAGCGGTGAATTCGTTGCTGTGTGTTGGGCTGGACCCTGAACTCGACCGCATTCCCGCACGCTTCAAGGGCGAAGAGCGTCCTCTGTTTGCCTTCAATCGATGGATCATTGAGCAGACTCATTCTTATGCAGCCGCGTACAAGCCCAATATGGCGTTTTACGAGTTTCAAGGCTCGCAGGGAATTGCGGAACTCGAGCTGACGATGGAATATCTGCGCAGCGAGCATCCTGAGATCCTGACGATCTGTGATGCAAAGCGCGGCGATATCGGAAACTCAAATCGCGGGTATGCGGCTTCTATCTTCGATTTGATGGGTTTTGATGCCGTCACGCTGCACCCGTATCTTGGCAAAGAGGCGCTTGCTCCTTTTCTGGAAAGACGCGACAAGTTATGCATCATCCTGTGCCGGACGTCGAATCCGGGGGCAGGCGAGTTTCAGGACATCCAGTCTGGCGGCAGGCCGTTATGGGAGACGGTTGCGCTGCATGTAAGCACGGAATGGAATGCCGCTGGCAACCGCATGCTGGTTGTGGGGGCGACCTATCCGGAGGAGATGAGAAGAATTCGAGCGATCGCGCCGGTGATTCCTTTTCTTGTGCCGGGGGTGGGCGCGCAGGGTGGTGATGTGGCGGTGGTTGTTTCCGCGGGCCTGGACGCGCGGGGCAAGGGGCTTTTAATTAGCAGCTCGCGGCGGATAATTTTCAACAATGATCCCGCGGTCGCGGCGCGTGACCTGCGCGATGAGATCAACGCCGCAAGAAAGGCTGCCCATGCTGCGCGTTGAGGGAAGGATCGCCAATCATGATCGCGAGTTCGAGGGCGCGATAGAAATCAACACAGAGACCGGGCTGATTGAGCAGGTGGGGCCAAGAACGGGTAAAAGCGATCTTGATCTTGGCGGCCAGATTATTTTTCCCGGCTTTGGCGATCTGCATATTCATGCGCGGGAAGATGCCAGCCAGTCGCAGGTTTATCAGGAGGACTTTGCAACCGTCTTCGCTGCGTCCATCCATGGCGGGGTGACGCATGTTGCGGACATGCCGAACAATCCAATCGCGCCGGTGGACGATGCAAGCTATGCGGAGAAGGAAAAGTTGACGGCGAAGTCGGCCGTGCATGTGACACTGTATGCGGGAATCGGACCGGAAACCAGCCCACTGACGCGCCATGTGCCTTACAAGGCGTTCATGGGGCCGTCAGTAGGAGAATTATATTTTACTTCACGTGAGCAGCTTGAAGGCGCACTCGCGAAGTATCGCGGCCAAAATGTCAGTTTCCATTGCGAAGACCCAGAGTTTTTGCGAGAGAGCAAGGACGCGGCCACTCATGAACAGCGGCGCCCGGCCAGTGCTGAAATCACTGCGACGGAGTTTGCGCTTTATCTGATAGAAAGATACGGCCTGATCGGCAAGCTGTGTCATTATTCGACCAAGGGCGGCCTGGAGAAGGTCGCAGCGGCCAGGGCGAGGGGCGTTCGCGTTACGGCCGAGGCTGCGCCACACCACCTGTTCTTCGACGACACCATGCTGACGGATGAGAACCGCCTGTGGCTGCGGATGAATCCTCCGCTGCGTGGCAGAGAGGACAGGCTGGCGCTGATTGCGGCGCTGCGCGAGGGCCTGGTGGACTATCTTGCCACGGACCACGCTCCCCATACTCCAGAAGAAAAGATGGCAGGCAGGAGCGGCGTGCCCCATCTCGATACTTATGGAGCGTTTGCAACCTGGTTGATGGCGGAGCATGCATTTTCCTCCAGGGATATTGCGCGCGTGTGCGCCTACAATCCGGGTTGCTTTGTGAAGGAGTTTCTGCCTTTGGGTTTCGGTAAAGGGTTTGGTGTGATCGCGCCGGGATATGCTGGCTCACTCACCATTCTCAACCCGGATGTGCCGTTTGTAATTCGGCGCGAAGAGTTGAAGACTAAGTGCGGCTGGTCTCCGTTTGAAGGATATACGTTGCCCGGCCGCGTGACTTATACCATACTGAAAGGCATAGTGTACCCAGCAAGCTGAGGGAGGGATATCTCTTATGGAAAAGCTCAAGCACGTGATCAGCACGCGGCAGTTCGACGATTCGGAGTTCCTGTTAGGGCTTTTCGAGTCGGCCAATCGGATGGAGCGCGACGACGTTTTTCGCGCATTGACGGGCCCGTTGCGCGGCCGGATTCTCGCCACGCTGTTTTTCGAGCCGAGCACGCGCACGCGGTTTTCCTTCGAGGCGGCAATGCAGAAGCTGGGCGGAGGGGTGCTCTCCGCTGAAGACGCTCGCGACAATTCTTCAGCGACTAAGGGCGAGAGCATCGGCGATACCGTTCGCGTGGTCAGCGGCTATGCCGACGTTATCGCGATTCGGCACTACGAGGAGGGGACGGCCGAGGCGGCAGCGAAAAACTCTCCGGTACCCATCATCAATGCGGGGGATGGCGCTGGTGAGCATCCGACTCAGGCGCTGGCCGATATGTACACCATCAAGAAAGAGCTTGGCTGGCTGAGCGGATTGCGTGTCGTGCTGGTGGGCGATCTGCTGTACGGGAGGACGATCCACTCATTGCTGCCGTTGCTATGCCTGTATAGCGGGGTGACAATCGATCTGATTTCGCCGTTGTCGTTGCGCCTGCCCCAGCAGTACCGCGATTATCTGACCAAGAAAGAAATTCCGTTTCACGAGGGCGAGAAGCTTGAAGGAATCATTGAACAGGCGGATGTCGCCTATATCACTCGCGTGCAAAGAGAGCGATTCGCCTCGCAGGCGGACTATGATGCTGTCAAGGATGCGTATGTGGTCAATGCGGAGCTGGCAAACCGGATGAAACCGCAGGCCATCATCATGCATGCCTTGCCGCGCGTCAATGAGATCTCTCCGGATGTGGACGCAAATGCTAGGGCCGCATACTTTCGACAGGCGAAGAACGGCTTGTATATTCGCATGGCATTGCTGAAATATCTTCTCTCCTAGAAGTCTGCAACATATTAGTTTTCAACGCGGGTGTCGAATCCGATTCTCGCCGACGCCTTCAATAAAATGTTTTTTATCAATAGAATACAGTCTATTTTGCGTTCGGGTTTCTGCATCGTGCCTTGCTTCTCTCCACTCTGCATCACCCTGCGGCCCAAGTGTGCAAAAAATCTTCTTGCCCGCCGTCAATGGGGTGCTTATACTTGCGAGATTCCTTGGTAGTTGCTATAAACGCAACTGTTTTCAGCAGTTTCCATCTTTACGAAATGACAAGGAGGATGTATGGGAAAAATCAACTTGAGCCGTGTAATCCTCGGGGGCATCATCGCCGGGATCGTCGCAGATGTCCTGAGTTTCCTGGTAGATGGCATGTTGCTCGGGTCTATATGGGCTGAGCAGATGAAGAAGCTCGGCCGTACCGATTTCTCGTCAACGCAATTGATTGAGTTCAACCTGCTCGGACTCGCCGGCGGCATCGCTCTGATCTGGATCTATGCCGCAATCCGGCCTCGTTTTGGCGCTGGAGTAAAGACTGCGGTCTACGCCGGCCTGGCAGTATGGGTTGTGAGCGTGCTGATTCCCAACCTCAGCTTCATGTGGGTAATGGGCTTTTTTGGCCGTCGCCTCACGGCGTACACAACTCTCGGTGGACTTGTCGAGATCGTTGTTGCCGCGATTGCGGGTGCAGCTCTTTACAAGGAATAAGCCTGCAGGCTTCTGTCAGAGCAACCTCAATCCAAGCAAATTAATCCAGGCAAATTCCCCCCACAGTGTGCAGGCCCAGGATCAGATGGGCCTGCACCTCTCTTTCTTGGCGGCAACCCGTCTGGGTGAGCAATTTTGACCGCTTTTCCGTCCAGGCGAAAAGTTACCTTTGTTTTACATTGGGCGTTTACACTCCTTATACTGGTGGATGAGCGCCGATGTTCATGCAAGAACGGCATCCGGATTGCAGTTTGCCCCATTCCGGGGAATTTGATAGGCTCAGGCCATCTTCAAGCTGAGCGAAAGGAGAGTTTTTATCATGGCAGAGGAAAACAAGATTAACGGTCTGGCGTGGTTTTTAGCTGGATTGGGCGTCGGCGCGCTGGCGGGGATTCTATACGCCCCCAAGAGCGGCCGCGAAACCCGGGAAGAACTGATTTCTGGCGCCCGGGAGGGAACCGAGTACCTGCGCACCCGCACCCGTCAGGTCGTCGATCAGATGGGCAACCTGGTGGATCAGGGCAAGGAGCATGTAGGCGAATACGTGGAGCGCGGCCGCGAGGTTGTGGATCGCGGTCGGGCGCAGTGGGAAGAGTTTGTAGAGCGCGGCAAGAACCTGGTTTCAGAACAAACCGGCCGGGTGACCGCGGCCGTTGAAGCCGGACGCCAGGCCTACAAGACGCCTCCCGTTTCCGGCGAGCCCAAGGAGCTTTGAGCCGGCGGTTTCCCCACGCCTTTCCGGTCAGGCCTGATGGCGCCCTGGAAAACATCAGTCCATCCGTCCGGAGCGCTGCGCGCGTGACAGGCTGCAGCGCAGGCTCCGGATAAAACATAGCGGCTTGGTTGTGGAGTGTGCAAGAGAACAGAACCATAGCCTTTAGATTCACTGAGCGAGATCACTTCAATGCAAATTGCTAAATTGGACAATCAAACCATTCTGCTTGCCCTTGCTGTTGTAACCGGGCTGGCCATGTTTCTACAGGTATTCATCCTGCTGGGAGTCTTAGTTGCCATGCGCAAAGCGGTCAGCTCCATGCAGAAAGAGATTGGTAGCCTGCGTTCCGCGCTCATGCCCGTTATCTTCGATACGCAGGAAATTTTTGCCAGTTCGCGGAATACCCTTGTAAGCACGCAGGCATTAGTCGCCAATGCGCAGGGGTTCCTGAACCGTGTTTCGCCCAAGGTTGAAGCGGCGGCCGGCGACCTGGTGGAGATTACCAAAGGGCTGCGGGAGCAAACCGCGCAGGTGCAATCCTCCGTGCAGGAAATTGTGGAACGGGTGCGGAAGCAGAGCAATCGCGTGGATAATATGGTCTCCGGCGTCCTGGACACCGCTGACCGCGCCGGGGGCTATGTGAACGATGTCGTCACTCGGCCGGTGCGGCAGATCTCAAGCATCTTAGCGGCGGCCAAAGCGGTCATCGAATCGCTGCGCGGGCACGGAGCGTAACCGCGCTAATCACGCTCTGTCAGGGAAAGACCGGCTGGCCAAACAGCGCCGATTTGCGGGACGCGCGATCCCTAATGGCCAGACAGTGCGGCAGAAATACTGGTCTACACAATCCATCCCCCGCCCATCACCTCATCGCCGTCATAAAAGACCGCCGACTGGCCCGGCGTGACGGCGCGTTGCGGCTCGTCGAAGGTGGCTAGCACCTCATCCTTGCCGGCCGGCTCCAGTGTTGCCCAGGCGGGCTCATGGCGGTGGCGAATCTTCACTCTCACGCGCATGGGGCCGGTCAACTCCGCAACGGAAATCCAGTTCAAGCCGCGGGCACGCAGCGTGCGCGTGGCCAGTTCCTCGTCCGCGCCCAACGTGATGCGATGCGTGATCGGGTCGATTTGCAGCACGTAGAGCGGCGAGGGTGAGCTGACGCCCAGTCCCTTGCGCTGTCCCACGGTGAAGTTGAAGATGCCTTCGTGCTGGCCCAGCACTTCGCCGTCGGAAGCGACTAACTCACCGGCTGTCTCCGGCAACCGCTCGCCCTGTTCCTCGAGATAAGCTGTCAGAAATTGCTTGTAGTCGCCGCCGGGGATGAAGCATATCTCCTGCGAGTCGGGCTTCTCGGCCAGCGCCAGGCCGTGCTGCCGCGCTGCCTCGCGCACCTCTGTCTTGGTCATCCGCCCCAGAGGAAAGAGCGTGTGGGCAAGCTGCTCCTGCGTCAGTCCAAAGAGAAAGTAGGTTTGGTCCTTCCCGGAATCCGCAGCCCGCTTGAGAATCCACCGCCCGCGCCGATCGTCGTACTCGTTGATCGCGTAGTGGCCGGTTGCGATGCGGCCTGCGCCGATGCTCTGCGCGGTCTTCAAAAGCTGGTCGAACTTCAGGTGATTGTTGCACAGCGAGCATGGAATCGGCGTGCGCCCGGCGAGGTACTCGGCGACAAAGGGCCGGACAACGTCGCTCTCAAAGCGCTCCTGCTGGTTGACGACGTAGTAGGGAATCTTCAGGTGCTCGGCTACGCGGCGAGCATCGTACACATCATCAAGCGAGCAGCAGCGGCCGGCCTTCGGCGCATCGGGAATGCCGTGCTTGCCGGCCAGCCGCGTCTGGTCCCAAAGCTGAAGTGTCAGCCCGACGACAGCATCGCCCTCATGAGCGAGCATCGCCGCCACCGTCGAGGAGTCCACCCCTCCGGACATGGCTACGGCAATGGTGGTGCGCTCGGTCATAAAATTCGCAAGTCAGCCGGTCTATGAACAGTTCTTATCCCGCCGTCCCTGCAGCGACCGGCGAAATCGCGCGCAAATGTTCGACGGCCTCGGGAACCACTTTCAGCACATAATCCACATCGGCCTCGGTCGCTGTCTTGAGCAGGCTGAAGCGCAGGCTGGCGCGGGCGCGAGCTTTATTCAGGCCCATGGCCATCAGCACATGGCTGGGCTCAGTGGCTCCGGAGTGGCAGGCAGACCCGCCGCTGACAGCCACGCCCTTCAGGTCCATGGAGATCACCAGCGCCTCGCCTTCCACATGATCGAACCAGATGTTGGTGGTGTTGGCCGCGCGGGGTACAGATTTCCCGCCTTCAGAAGCTCCGTTCACGCCTGTGCCGGAGATTTGCAAAACGCCAGCCTCCAGCAAGTCGCGCAGCTTGGCCAAGCGATCAATGGTTCCATCTTCGAGCGAGTGCATGGCCAGCTCGGCGGCCTTGGCCAGGCCCACGATGCCCGGCACGTTTTCCGTTCCCGCGCGCTGCCGGCGCTCATGGCTGCCGCCCACTAAGAGCGGCTCAATCGGAGTTCCACGGCGCACAAACATTGCGCCTGTGCCTTTGGGGCCATGCATCTTGTGCGCGCTGATGGAGCAGAGATGGCAGCCGAAGCGGCGGACATCGAAACGCACTTTTCCCGCGCCCTGCACCGCGTCAATGTGGAAGAAAACGCCGGTATCGGCGGCGATCTTGCCGATCTCTTCCACGGGCTGCAGCACTCCGGTTTCGTTATTGGCCAGCATCACGCTGATCAGCCGCGTCTCTGGCCGAAGCGCGCGCAGAATGTCAGCCGGATTGATCAGACCGCTCGCCTGGGGCGCCACAAAGGTCGTTTTCACGCCGTGCTGCGCCACTCGCTTGGCAGCCTCCAGAATTGCGGAGTGCTCAATTGAAGTCGTAATGAAGTGGTCGCCTGGGTGTAGCAACCCGAAGATGGCGGTGTTGTCTCCTTCGGTGCCGCCGGAGTTGAAGACCACCTCGGCATCGTGACAGTTGAAAAATTCGGCCAGGGTGGCGCGGGCGCGGTCCACGGCAGTATGTGCCTGCTGCCCGTCGAGGTGAATCGAGGAGGCGTTGCCGAAGCATTCCATCCAATATGGGCGCATGGCCTCCATTACCTCCGGCAACAGAGGGGTAGTGGCATTGGCGTCCATATAAACTCGCTTCATCGAAAAAATCTCCTATTGATAGATTGTACCGGAAGCTGTATTTCGCGCGACCCAGTTGGCGCTCAACGGTCTATAAACGGTCCTTGGCTGTCATGAACTGGCCCCGATCTGGTAAATTTTCTACACGCGGCTAAAGCCGCAGGAGGAGATTCCATGTTCAAAATTCCCCGTATTGCAGGCTGCATCCTTGCTTGTTGTCTGTTGTTCACAACATCTTCACACGTTTTTGCCCAGGCAGCCGCACCAGCCAAGCCTGCCGTGGGCACGCCCATTCCGCCAGCTCAGATCTACGGCAAAGTGCTCAGCATTATGGAGCAGCAGTTTGTTTCGGCCGCCGAGGCCATGCCGGAAGACAAATTCAACTTCGCGCCCCCAGCCAGTCTGGGTGAGTTCAAAGGCGTACGCACTTTCGCCCAGCAGATCAAGCACGTGGCCGAGTCCAACTACTACTTCTTCGGCGGTTCGGACTTCACCGAAGCCCAAGCCAAGGCAATGTCGGAGTCGATTGAGAAGCTCACCACCAAGGCCGATATCGTGAAGGCCCTGAAAGATTCCTTTGCCAAAGCCCACGCTTATGTTGACGCCATCACACCTGAGAATGCCTTTGTGCAGACTGAGCACGGTACGCGCGCAGGCATGGCATCATTTGGTATCGCGCATGTCATGGACCACTATGGCCAGTTGGTGGTGTATCTGCGCATGAACGGAATTGTTCCCCCGGCGAGCCGCGCGGCGATGTAATGAGTGCTCCCTAAAAAGTACAACCGGTCTCATCAATCCCAACGGGCTCAAATGGCAAATCGATGCCGATGCATGTCGATGCCAATGGTTGATGAGGCCGGTTTTATTTCAGAGCATTGAGGACCACATCGAGCGCGGCCTCCCACGGGGCGAGCCGAACTCCAAATCGCTGCTCCAGTTTGGCATTTGACAGGACCGAGTTGCGCGGACGCTTGGCCAGCGTTGGATACTCCTCAGAAGCGATCTGAATCAGTTGCGGAATTTTACCGTCGAGCAATTTTTCCGTGCGCGCAAAGATGGCCTGCGCAAAACCGTACCAGGAGGTCGAGCCGGAACAAGTCATGTGATAGAGGCCGGCCCATTCTTCCGTCGCGCCTAACTGGCCGGCAATTACTCCGCTCACAATTGCGCGCGTGGCGCGGGCCAACTCGATGGATGTCGTCGGAGAGCCAATCTGATCTCCTACGACGGAGATGGAATCGCGCTGGCGGGCCAATCGTAGCATGGTTAGCAGGAAGTTCGAGCCATGGGGGCCGTAGACCCAGCTGGTGCGAAAGATGAGAACCCTGCCGCCCACCTTTCGGATGGCCTCTTCGCCGGCCAGTTTGCTCGCGCCATAAACATTCAGCGGAGCGGGCGCGTCCTGCTCTGTCCACTCGCCCTGCTTCGCGCCATCGAAGACATAATCCGTGGAATAATGCACAAATAATGCGTCGAACCGCAGCGCCTCCTCGGCCAAAATGCGCGGCGCCTCGGCGTTGATAGCCATGGCCAGCGCCGGCTCCGACTCCGCACGATCCACGGCAGTGTACGCGGCGGCGTTGAGAATAATCTCCGGCTCGACGCGGCGCACCAAGGCGCGCACCTGATCCGCTTGAGCCAGATCGACGCTCTCGCGATCTACGCCAATGATTTCGCCGCAACCCTGGAAGCTGCGCTGAAGCTCAATGCCCACCTGCCCGGCATTGCCGATGATGAGCACACGCGGAAGGCCGCTCATGGGAACAGCTCCGCATCCCGCAGCGCTGCGCCATGGCGATCTTTGTCAGATAGGATGACAGTGCTGGCATCGATCGGCCAGGGAATTGCGAGGTCTGCATCATTCCACACGATGGATCTTTCCCCCGCCGGAGAGTAGTAATCCGTCATCTTGTAAGCAAAGCCAACATCCTCGGTCAGGGCTAGAAATCCGTGGCCGAAACCCGGCGGGATCCACAGCGTCTCGCCCTTTTCACTGTCGAGCTGGACGGCGAAATGACGGGCAAATGCAGGCGATGAGCGTCGCAGATCCACGGCTACATCGAATACCGCACCGTGTGTGACCCGAACCAGCTTGCCTTGCGGTTGAATGACCTGATAGTGAATGCCGCGCAGTACATGCTTGCGCGAAAGTGAAAAATTATCCTGCGGCCATTCAGCAGGCAAGCCCGCTTCCGCCATTTGGCGCTGGTTGAAGGTCTCTTGGAGTCCACCGCGGCTATCCCGATAGATCGTTGGAGTGATGAGTAAAACTCCAGGCAGAGATGTTTCCGTAATCTTCATGGCTGCATGGCCCCCGCCGCAAAATGCGGCTCGCGAAGCAAGCTGAGCAGATATTGTCCATATCTGCTCTCGCTCACCTTCTCGGCAAGCGACTGCAACTCGGCCGCGGAGATGAACCCCTGACGATAAGCAATCTCTTCCGGGCAGGCGATACTGAGACCCTGCCGCCGCTCAATGGTACGAACAAAGAGCGCGGCTTCGAGCAGCGATTCCTCTGTGCCAGTGTCGAGCCAGGCCATGCCGCGGCTCATCATCTGCACATTCAAGTGGCCCCGTTCGAGATAGCGCCGGTTCACGTCGGTAATTTCCAACTCTCCGCGGGGCGATGGCTTCAGTGAGGAAGCGATCTCGACAACCCTGTTGTCGTAGAAGTAGAGGCCGGTGACGGCATAGCGCGACTTGGGAATCTTTGGCTTTTCCTCAAGGCTGATCACGCGGCCCGCGCTATCGAACTCCACCACGCCATAGCGCTCTGGATTTTCAACAGGATAGGCGAACACAATAGCGCCATCTTCCAGTTTGGAGGCCTGTTGCAACTGCTGGGAGAATCCCTGGCCATAGAAAATGTTATCGCCAAGAATCAGCGAACATGCGTCGCCTCCAATGAACTCGCGACCGATGAGAAAGGCCTGAGCAAGGCCGTCCGGGCTGGGCTGAACTGCATGACGGAGATGAATGCCCCACTGGCTGCCGTTGCCAAGCAGTTCGGTAAAACGGTCTTTATCCTGGGGCGTTGTAATGATGAGGATGTCGCGCAATCCGGCCAGCATCAACACACTGAGTGGATAGTAGATCATCGGCTTGTCATAGACAGGCAGCAACTGCTTGGAAACGGCGTGGGTGACGGGATACAGACGCGTACCCGAACCCCCTGCAAGAATGATTCCCTTCATGGCGTCACACGCTCCGTATAGTTTTGCCTGATCCAGTCAAGGTATGCGCCGGTGCGCACGCTTTCAACCCACTCCGGATGGTCGAGGTACCAGCGAACCGTTTTGCGCAATCCACTTTCAAATTGTTCCGCGGGACGCCATCCCAGTTCGCGCTCGATCTTCGAGGCGTCGATGGCATAGCGCCGGTCATGCCCAGGACGGTCCTCGACGAAGGTGACAAGATTTTTTCGCGGGCCGACGCCGGCGGTGGGACTCATCTCGTCCATAAGATCGCAGATGGTATTCACTACATCGAGATTCTTGCGCTCGCTGTTGCCGCCGATGTTATAGGTTTCACCCACGCGGCCTCTTTCTAGAACAATTCGAATGGCCGCGCAATGGTCTTCCACAAAGAGCCAGTCGCGCACCTGGCCGCCATCGCCATAGACAGGCAACGGCTTGCCCTCAAGAGCATTCAGGATCATCAGAGGAATCAGCTTCTCTGGAAACTGAAAGGGTCCGTAGTTATTGGAGCAATTCGTCGTGAGAACGGGTAGTCCCCAGGTGCGATGATAGGCCCGCGCCAGGTGGTCGGAAGCGGCTTTCGTTGCCGCATAGGGGCTGTTGGGCGCATAAGCCGCAGTTTCAGCAAAGGGCGGCTCATCGGCCGCAAGCGATCCGTACACTTCATCGGTGGAAACGTGCAGAAACCGGAATGCCGCTTTATCCTTGTCCCCCAGCTTGGACCAGTAGAGCAATGCCTGCTCAAGCAGCACGAAGCTTCCCAGCACGTTGGTGCGAATGAACGGCTCGGGCGAGGCGATGGAACGGTCCACGTGGCTTTCCGCCGCAAAGTGAACAATAGCCCTGGGCTGATGCTCGAGCAACAGCGAGGTCACGCGCTGCACATCGCAGATGTCGCCGACAGCCAACTGATAGCGTGCGTCGCCCTCAAGCGAGGTTAAGTTGGCCGGATTTCCAGCATAGGTCAGCAAATCGAGATTGATCACGGACGAGCGTGTCTCTTTAATCCAATCCAGAATAAAGTTCGAGCCGATAAAACCGGCTCCGCCCGTGACCAGTATGGTGTCGTTCACTGCCGCTCCCTTACTTCTCGCTGTCCAGCACCCGCATTTGGGCGGCATCGTAGCGGGTTCCCGCCACGGTCCCAGCCGGAATCGCCGCTTCGAGAGCCGCAAGCTCCTCGGCGGTGAGCTTCACTTCGAGCGCGCCCAGGCTCTCGGCAAGTTGCGCCCGCGTGCGCGCGCCCACCACCGGAACAATGAAGCTGCCCTTGGCCAGCACCCAGGCAATGGCCAACTGCACAGGCGTAATCCCCTTGCTTGCGGCGATCTCCTTGAGTTTGTCAACCAGGAGCAGGTTCTGTTCCAGATTGCTGCCCGAGAAGCGAGGTAGATGGGCGCGGAAATCGCCAGCTGGAGCCGGTTGCGAGCCCGAAAGCAGTCCCCGCGACAGCGCGCCGTAGGTCGTTGCCCCGATGCCCAACTCCTTAAGTACGGGAAAAATCTTCGCCTCCGGCCCGCGGCTCACCAACGAGTACTCAATCTGCAGGTCCACGATTGGGTGCACCGCCGCCGCTCGCCGGATGGTCTCCGGGCCGACCTCGGAGAGGCCGATGTGGCGCACGTAGCCTGCCTTCACCATCTCCGCGATGGCTCCGATGGTCTCTTCGATAGGCACGTTAGGGTCCAGCCGCGATGGGCGGTAAATGTCGATGTGGTCCACGCCCAGCCGCTTCAGCGAGTAGGCCAGCGCCGTCTTCACCGCCGCGGGCCGCGCGTCAAAACCCAGCCACGCGCCGTTGGGAGCCCTCTGCGCGCCAAACTTCACCGAGAGCACTACCTTTTCGCGCAGAAGGCGCAAAGCCCGGCCGAGCAGCATCTCATTATGCCCCATGCCGTAGAAGTCGCCTGTATCCAATAGGTTGACGCCCGCGTCGATGGCCGCATGGATGGTCGCCAGGCTCTCCGCCTCGTCCGTCGGGCCGTACATCCCGCTCATCCCCATGCAACCCAGGGCCATGGGAAAGACCTCGGGGCCGGTCGACCCCAGTTTGCGTCGCTGCGTGGCTGTGGTCATCATTTGTTCCCTTCTATCCTGCATCGTAGGATGCTGGTCTCAATCAGGCAAGGGCAGGCCGGGTTGAGGCTTCGGTGACTTTCGCCATTTCAGCGTAAATTCTTGAATTCAGGCATGCTCTCGGCCATCGCACGTCGCAATACGCCGCCTCTCGTTTTTTCTCTTTCCTTCGCGCCCCGTCTCTGTCATACTCGATAGTGTCCACCCTGTACGGTCCATCCCAACAGTCAAAATATGAGGTTGCACCCATGTCGGCAAAGTATGTCTTTGTGACGGGCGGAGTTGTGTCCAGTTTAGGCAAGGGCTTGTCCGCGGCCTCCATCGGCTGCCTACTTGAAAGCCGCGGCCTGCACGTCAACCTGATGAAGTTCGACCCCTACCTCAATGTCGATCCGGGCACTATGTCGCCCTTCCAGCACGGCGAGGTTTTTGTCACTGACGACGGCGCTGAAACCGACCTCGACCTGGGCCATTACGAGCGCTTTACCCACGCCCCGCTCTCCCGCGACAACAACCACACCACCGGGCGCATCTACGAGCAGATCATTATGAAGGAGCGGCGCGGCGACTACCTCGGCAAGACCGTCCAGGTCATTCCCCACGTGACTAACGAAATTAAAAACGCCATGCGCAAGGTCAGCTCGAATGGCGCGGACGTGACCATCGTCGAGATCGGCGGCACAGTGGGCGACATCGAATCGCTGCCGTTTCTGGAGGCCATCCGCCAGATGCGCCAGGAACTGGGCCGTGAGAATACGGTCTTTGTTCACGTCACGCTGGTGCCGTGGATCGCCGCCGCCGGGGAACTGAAAACCAAGCCCACGCAGCACTCCGTCAAGGAGCTGCTCTCCATCGGCATTCAGGCGGATATCCTGCTCTGCCGCTCGGACCACGTCCTGGAGCCAGAGATGAAGCAGAAGATTGCCGCCTTCTGTAACGTCGAGGAGCGCGCCGTCATCGGAGCTATCGATGTGCCTTCCATCTACGAGGTGCCGCTCTGCTTTGCACAGGAAGGCGTGGACTCGCTTATCCTCAATTACCTGCATAAGGAAGCGCCCCAGGCCGATCTGACGAAGTGGAGGGAGCTGGTTGACCGTTGCTATAACCCCAAAGATGAAGTCCATATCGGGATCGTTGGCAAGTATGTCAAGTATGAAGACAGTTATAAGTCACTCAAGGAGGCTTTGACTCACGGAGCCATCTCGCAGAACCTTAAACTCGAAGTAACATGGGTGAACGGCGAGGATCTGGAGTCGATAACTCCCCCAGGCCCGAATGAGGACAGGAGTTATGAGTCGCTGTTAGCCGGATTTGACGGCATACTCGTCCCCGGCGGCTTTGGCAAGCGCGGCATCGAGGGCATGTTGAACGCCATCCGCTATGCCCGCGAAAAGCAGGTGCCTTACTTCGGCATCTGTCTCGGCATGCAGACAGCCTGCGTCGAGTATGCCCGCAACGTTTGCGGCCTCACGGGCGCTAACTCCACCGAGTTCGACCCCGCATCGCCATACCGCATCATATACAAGCTCCGCGAATTGCTGGGCGTCGAAGAGATGGGCGGAACCATGCGGCTGGGCGCTTGGGACTGCGTCCTGCAACCGGGTTCGCTTGCCGCCCGCGCTTATGGCGTAACAGAGATCAGCGAGCGACACCGCCATCGCTACGAGTTCAACCGCGAGTATGAAGCCCTGCTGACAGGCGCCGGCCTGCGCATCAGCGGCGCCACTCCCGACTCCACTTATGTTGAGATTGTCGAACTGCCCAACCATCCGTTCTTCTTAGGCTGCCAGTTCCATCCCGAGTTCAAATCCAAGCCGCTGGAGCCGCACCCGCTCTTCCGCGAATTCATAACTGCAAGTTACAAGAATCGGCTGGCGAGACTGGCTGCGGAAAATGTGGCTTCAGTGGTTGAAGCATAAGGCAGATGACAAAATGAAAGCTGGGTGCCCCAAGTGCCTCGCATTTGGGCACTGGGAAACTACGCATAGATCAAGTTCACCCCAGCAGCACAGCTCCCTTCACCTTCCCCGCCAGCACCCGGTCAAACGTCACCAGCGTCAGCTCCGCCGCTTCGGCAAATGCAGCCAGATAGGCATCGGCCCACAACTTTGGGGCAACCATCGCTTGCGACGTGCGTCTGCGGAGTTCGGCTTCGATCATGGAGGGTTCCGGGAGTAAAACAGCCTGGCCCGTGTCGATCCAGTCGTCATAGACCTGCCAGCACGCGCGCAGGCTCAGCGCGTGCTGGCCCATCACCGTGTCTGTACTAAGCAGCCGGTAGAGTCCCAGTTGCGTGTGGCGGCAGAACGCGAAGATTGTAAACGGGTCGAGTGCGTTGTACCATCGCACCGCCTCTTCGTGATGCCGGTGCTGGTCGAATACCAACGCAATTAAGACGTTGATATCAGGGAAAACCGATGATGTCATAGATCTTCTCGTTGTCGAGTTCCAGCGTTCCCGGACGGGTGGACCGAATCACCGGAAACCTCATGCGCCGGGGAGGGGACTGCGCCATCCGCTTCTGGGCTGCTGTTTCGAGTGCATCCAGCACGATCTGCCTGACCGTTGTGTTCTCTTCAACCGCCATACGCTTGATGTTCTTGTAGGTCTCGTCCGGTATGTCGATGGTGGTTCGCATAGAAAGAATATAGCACATTTATGCTTTTATGTAGCATATTTATGGAAATGTGTGCATCGGATGTAATCTTACCGCGCGAAATTGTGCTGAAATTCTCTATATCAGAGGAAGTTTCTCAAGAATGAATACACAGAAGGCAGGCCATTCTTCACCGTCTCCTTGACCCGGAAAACCGCCTTCTTCGCTGCCTCTGCGTTTGGCGAAGCCATCAGCCTGAACCACCCTCCAGCAGTGCGCCGGTTGATGATAATGCTCTCCACGGCAAAGGGATTCAGCCTCTTGTTATAGCCCCATTTCACAGTGCGCAATGAGCGATAGCCGCACGTTCTGGCGGCCTCGACAACTGCGGCATCGTAGAATCCTCCTGGCGGCGCAAACAAGCTCCATTGTCCCAACCCGTTATCGCACAGACGCTGGCGCGATTCGGACAGCTGACTCCGCAGTTGCTCCTCCGGCAAGCCAACTAACGGCTTGTGCAGGTGCGCATGGCTCTCAATCGCGTGACCGCGAGCCTGGAGTTCCTGGCACTGCGCCAAAGTGAGATAGCCGTCCGCTCCCAAATGAGCCGTGTTTACAAAAAAGACTCCACGTACCCCATGGCGCTCCAGAAGCGGCGCGGCAGTGAAATAGTGATCCGCCGTGCTGTCGTCGAAGGTCATCAGGAATCCCCTGCACGTGTTGCTGCGCTCGCGCTGTTCATTTTGAAGGTCAGCCGGGGTCGCGCCTTTGCCCCAGATTTGCAGCGCTGTCTGCACATGAGCCTCTAGTTCGCCGGCGCAAACGTCGAAAAATCCGTTGATGTCGTATGGATTTTCAACAATGCGATGGTAGGTCAAAACAAGCAGCATAGTTGTACTTTACCCGAAACGTGTAGCCGGAAAGGTCACACCATGCCGATCAGAAAACGCGGTGAGAGCTGGCAGATCGATATCCGCACGGCGGATGGAATGCGGCTCAGGCGCAGCTACCCGAGCCAGACCGAAGCGTTGGAGGCGGAAGCGTTGCTCAAACCAAACCCTCAGCAGCGGGCAGCGATGCGAGAACTGCGGCGCAAATCGTCGGCTCGCTCAAAGTTGCCAGCCGCGTCCGAAGCGCGATCTTCAAACACTGTGCCCATCTCCATCCCGGAGAGATTGGAGCGGGCGACGTCGCGGCTGTCTGCGCTGACCTCGACAAAATCAGCGCGAACGCCAACTACCGAAAAAACCTCCACTCCGAACTCCGGCGGCTACTCTGGTCCATCGGGGCCAGGGTTTCCTGTCTCGCCGGAATCCCGAAAATAAGAGCGCCGCGACCACGGGAAGTGACGGTGACGGAAATCGAGTTCGAGCAGGTCTTCCGTGCAGCTGGTGGAGCGCTGCAACTTGTGATGCTGCTGGCCAGGGACGCAGGACTGCGCCGCGAGACGATCTGGAACATTACGGCGGCCAACTGCAACTTTGAAACGAGGATGCTCAGCGGCAAGACCAAAAACAACGCCAGCTATCTGGTGCCCATGACGAAGCGGCTCTACGAGCGGTTGCTTTTCGTCTGCTCGATGACGAACGATGCGCAGGAGTCATTGCTGGAGACGTTCAACCCTCGACGGAAAAAACCCTGCTATTCGAGGATGGGCAACTGGTTGCTGGAAGCGAAGAAGCGAGCCGGTGTCACCACGCAGTGGGGCTTTCACGATCTCCGGCGCACGGCGGCTCGTGCGCTCTACGAGCGCACCCGCGATCTGCGCAAGGTGCAGCGCTTCCTCTCCCACGCCAACGTTCAGCAGAGCTGCTGGTACCTCGGGGCCAGCGGCATCGATCTCGCGCCCGAGGATCTGGAGACACCATGTCAGCCGCAACCAAAAAAGCAAACAGCATAAAGAACGTGCGCCGCATTCTCGATGCGCTGGAAACGCACCCCATCGACAAAAGCCAAAGAGGCAAAGAGCTGTCCTTCAAACTGGCGTTGCCAGGTCTCGGCAGTGTCAGCGAGATCAGAGAGAACATCGAGGCCGTTGCTCAGGGCATTGCCATGGGCATCTTTACCGGCCGTGAAGGCAGCCAGCTGCTCTACGCGGCGCAGGTCGCGCTCAGCGCGCATGCGCGCGCGCGGAGTAGTGGACAGCAGAAGTCCAAAAAGAAGCGTAGAGTGTAGTCAGCCTGAGCAAGGCAAGACCGAAAAAAGCATCGAGCTGGAGCCGGGTTTCCTCTTCCCCGGCTCCATTTTTTGAGGGAGGGACAATGATAACCAACACCGTTCGCGCCTTCGATGAAGTCAGGCATGATCACATGATGCCGGAAGTTTCACAACGCGCCGCGCGCGAGCGCGCGGCCGATCGCGAACTATCCGCAGCGGAACAAGCCCGCCGCGAAGACCAGCGCCGCACTCAGGAAGAACGGGAAATCGAGCTGCGTCACGAGGCGCTGCTCGAGGAGAGCCGCCGCGCGCATTTTCTCGGCACGGGCGAGTTGTGACGCTGCTCGAAGTGAATGCGCGGTTGCGCGTCCTGCTGGACCGCCAGATTCAGCGTGGCTCGATGTCCAACAAGCTGCTCGCCAAAAAGACGGCCATCGGTCAGTCGCATCTTTCCAACTTCCTCCGCCAACGCCGCCAGCTCTCCGTGAAATCGCTCAGCCAGGTGATCAATGCTCTCGGCTTCGAGCTGGAGCTGCTTCCCAAAATCGTGCGTCTGGCGCACCAGGTCGACGAGGACAATTCCGCCATGGTACCCTACCATCGATTCGCTGCCAGCGCCAGGGCGAGGCGGCAGTGAAGCCGCAGCAGCCCGAAAAGCCATAGATACAACCCCACACCGGAAAACCATAGATAAACCCAGCCGTGCTTTACGCGGTGCTCGCGCTCAGCGTTCGCGGCTGCGCCGCTCACCTTCGCAATCGCTCGGCCGAATTGGCCCCGCTCCGGCGGGACGGCGGGGGCGGCTGCGCTTGCGCTCGTCCCTCGCTCGCGCTTGCCGCAGGGCTGCGCGTGGGTGCTCGCCCTGTTCCCCCACGCCGCCCGGTTGCTCAGGGTCATGGCCACGGCGCGAAAACTCACGCGCCTTCCTTCGCTCCCTCGCGGGTCCTCGCCCCCCTCGGCGGGCGTCGTCTGGACGCTGCCAGCCGCCGCGCTCGCCGCCGCTGCATAGAACGCGGCGGTGCCCTCGCCCGACTCGTCCCGTGCGCCGGCCATCGGCAAGCCGCTGGCCGGCTTCGGCGCGCGCGTTGAGCAAAGCGCGCGCCCGCTCACCGAAAAGCAAAAGCCCCGCGCCAGGCCAAAGTGCGGCCCGGCTCAATCACCATCCCCGGTTCAGGCTGCGCGTCGATCGCGCTTCGTGGATCCGCGCGGCCGAGATCTCGCGGCCGGAAGCGTCGATCGCACCTACCCCACCCCCCATGCTCAGGTGTGGAAGACGGCCCCATGTGACCGCGTTTGGCACACGCGTGTCACACGACGTGGTCACACGCGTGGCACACGGGGGAACCAAACTTGACAACAATTTGGTCACAGGAGTACCGTCTGACCATCTCAAAAGTGGTCACACCTTCGGGAAAACAAGCAGCATAGTTGTACTTTACCCTCTGGGAGACAAACATGTAGAGTCTACATACCTTCGGGTGATGCCAAGCAAGATAGCAACTTCTGCGACTTAGCTAGATTTCCTGCACGCGCCGAAACGCTTTCTCTGCTTCGGTTTCAAGGTTCGGTGTGGAGCGGGGCATCACCGTGTACACCGTGGTCTGCTCGATCCGGTCGCCGGCTTTCATTGTGGTCAAGGGTCCCAGAGTTTCCAATTCGACATACTGCAAAGGGTCGGGGTTGGTGTAGACCTCTGTGACGCAGCCGCCGTCGGGATATTCTCCAGATTTAAAGTCCGTGTCGATGCGGACTACGCAGTTCGGTCCCAGCCATGCCATGCTGCTTCCATCGGAGCCAACCTTGACCTGCTGCCTCTCATGGCGCGTGAGCGAGAGCAGGCGTCCATCGATCTTCAACTCTGCTGGTTCCGCCGCCAGTAAGCGGACGTAGCCAGCGGCGAACTTCGAAGCTTTCGGCAGTTGGATGCAAATGCGCTCTGGCTCACTCATCTGCGTAATAGTCCATATGCCCACCGTGACGGGCGCGCCGGAGAGCTTGCGAAACTCGGTTGCGATTCGCATGATGGGCTGCGCGGGATCGAGTTCTACATGGCGCACAAACTGGATGCCATAGCCCGGATCGATGGGCGAGGTGAGTTCGACACCGCGCTCGACGGCAACGGCCTTTACGGGCTGCGAGTCGAATGCGGCCGGAGGCGGCCAGTCGCGGCCTTGATGCTGGGGCCATGCGGACTGCGGAGCGGGCCAGCACTTGTCTCCGCCGAAGTTCATCCATTCGTTCGAGGCCGCGTCGTGCAGTTGGCCATCCAGCGCCCGATTCTCCCAGAATGCTCCGTCCGCCTCGCTCTTGAGGCGCAACTGCATCACGCGGCCAATGGCGGGAACGATCACAGCTTCCACTCGGCCGTTGGCGATAAGATAGCAATCCGGCCAGCCATGGTACGAGATGCGGGCGACGGACACGCCGCTTCGCCGGCTGGCGGACGAATCGTTTGCAGCAGGCATTAGATGGCCTCTTTCAAGGCCGCTTTGTTGGTCTCGACTTCGCGCTCGTTCAAGTGGTCGTACCAGGTGAACTTTAGAATCAGCGAGGTCACCAGGATCACGCCTAGGGCGATGGCGGCGCGATCAAATTCCTTGAGCACGATGTACAGGGGCAGCGCCACCAGGGAGACCTGCCAGATGATGCCGATGAAGATGTTGAACATATCCAGGAAGAAGTCCGTGTTCTTCTTGAAGCCGGGATCTTCGGCAAGAACTTTCTTCAGCACCGGACCCCAGAAGCCCCATGGCCGCACGCGGCGATAGAAGTCCATCAGCACTTCGTCGGACTCCGGCTTGGTGAGTAGCGTTCCCAGCAGGCAACCAGCAATCGAGATGACCAGAACCAGCGGGAAGATGATCGTCACGTTCATGTTGATGGAATAGGTCTTCAGCAGGTTCTGCACGAAAGGCACATTCGCCATGATCGCCGGCATGGTCAGCGCGGAGGCAATACCGCTGGCCATGCCCCAGAAGAATCCATAGCCGTTAAAGCGCCACCAGTACCACTTCATGACGTTGGCGGCGGTGTATCCGCCCCACAAGCCGGAGACGATCCATACCACCACCGAGTTGACCGAAGTGACATTCCAGCCGATGATCACGCCGATCAGGATCACGGTAAAGGAAGAGAGATAGCTGAGGCGGACGTAGGTTTTGGGCGCCGCGTTGGGATTGATGTAGCGCTTGTAGATGTCGTTGACGAAGTATGGCGGAGCCGCGTTCACCGTGCCCGCGAAGTTGGACATGAAGGCCGCCAGCAGGCCGGCGATCAGGAAGCCCAGCAGTCCGGCGGGAACGAATCGGCCCAGGGCCATGGGCAGCACCATTTCGAAGTCCAGGTGGGGCATGGCGCGGAGGCTGCTGTTGAAATACACCGCCGCCAGCACGGTGAGCCCAATGACCAGAAAGTAGCGTGGGGGGGTAAGCACGACATTGACCCAGCCGCTCAGCATCGAGGCCTCGCGGGGATTCTTCGACGAAAGCACGGCCTGCATATCGTAGTTCGGCGCGGGTCCGGCGGCTGAGATCAGGATGCCCTTGAAGAGCAGCATCATGACGAAGAAGCCGAAGAGGCCATAGCCATCGTTGGCGATCTGGGCATTGGCGGCCGGCAGCAGCGTCGACCAGTCCAGGCCTAGATGCCAGCCGAAGAAGACATTGTCCCAGCCGGCGGGCACCACCTTTTGCAGCGCCTCTGGAGCGACCTTCATCATGGCGATGATGCCCACCGCGAACGAAGCGATGGCCAAAATGGCGAACTGCACCACCGCTGTGAAGACCACGCTGATCATGCCGCCCTTGATCACGTAAATCGACGTGAGGAAGATCAGGATAACCGCGTAGACATTGGGCGAATCCAGGTGCACCAGACAGGGCACGAAATGCCCTCCCGAAAGGCCCCAGAGATGAACCGTGCAGGAGAGATCCCAGGGCAGAAACTCGGCAGCGAATTTACCGATGCCCTTGAAGCCGTAAGTAAAAAATCCGATGATGCTGACGAAGGCGTAGATCACCACGATCAGGTGCGCCATCTGCGCGCCACGCCCCACGCCGAAGCGGGTCTTCATCCACGCTGCCCCGGTCATCACATTGGAGCGGCGCAGCCACGACGAGAGGTAGACCATCTGGAAGATCTGGTTGAAGGTGGGCCAGAGCCAGGGAATCCATATGCTCTTCAGTCCGTAGACGAACATCCAGGAGACCAGCAGCATGGTGCCGCTGACATCGAACATCCCCGATGCGTTGGAGACGCCCAGCACATACCAGGGAATCTTGTTGCCGCCGAGAAAGTAGTTCTGTATGCTCAGTGATGCGCGTTTTGAAACCCAGTAGCCTACCAGCACCATGCTCACCAGGTAGACCAGTATGATAACGATGTCAACAACGTGAAGGTGCAGCATTCGACTCCTCAATGCCCGCGGGCATCTTCTCTCCGCTCTCCGCGGGAGATGCAAAACTGATTTTAACGCCGGTCTGGACCGGCTCTATTACGGCCTTCCGAGGCGGATGTGTGATTACCGGCACACACAAACCTCGCATTGGCAATCCGCTGCCGGATTACCGGTTGAGGAACTCACAACTATAGTTCTCCTGCCAGCAGGAACACCAGCGACGCCTGCCAATTAATGGCGATCTCGTTGCTTGCATATGAGGCTAACTGGTCGGCATAGACCTTCGCTGGCGGCAAATCCTTGGGTAGCGCCGCCAGCACCGCGTCCTGCCGGTTTGCATTCGGCCCGCCAGACAATAGCCCCGGCCAGGGTTCAGGCTGATTGCCGTCGCCGCTGGGCCGATGATGCGGATGATGGAACGGGTGCTCGCCTACCTGCGTAACCCATGAAAGCGAAAACGTATTGCGCCCCAGCAGGTAGTGTAGATTGTCCCGCGCCGCATCCACAAAGCTCTTGTCCGGCTCAAACTTATTGGCAATCAGCAGATACATGCCATACGACGCAGCTACGCCGTTTGAACCCCATACATAATCTCTGGCCTGCATGCTGGTCAGGTAGGGATTAGCGCGTGCGCGCTCGACGATTGCGCGGGCAGCGGAGACAGTGCGTGCGCGAATCGCCTCGATGGTTTTCTTGTCGGAACCGTGACGCTTGGCCAGAGCATAGGTCCATAGTCCCATCGGCGCAACAGAAGCCCAGTCCTCTACCGGTGGCGAGTCCAGGCTGGGAAGAAACACGGCGTAATTTTTCAGGAAAAAATCGTTGTACGCCGCTTCGCCGGTGGTGCGCCACAATTCCGCCGCGGCCCACAGGCGTTCGTCCTTGCAGCTTGTATCGCCATACACACCGGTGTTGATGCCAGCCGGATTCTTGAAGATGACATCCGGATTCTTATCCGTCCAGGCCCAGGCTCGCCGTGCCGCCTCCAACGCCCGCTCAGCAAACTTCGCGTCATAAGGCTGGTAAACCCGCGCGGCGATCGCGCCCACGGCCGCCAGGTCCGCAGTGGCGCAAGTGCTCTTATAGGGCGCCGCGCCGGTCCCGATCACCTCGCTGGGCAGCGTATCGTCCTCAGGGGCGACAAAGCCTGAAAAGTGCTCGCTGGTCTGCTTGTGCCAGGCGCCGCCGTCGTCGTCCTGCATCTTCAGCATCCACTCCAGGTTCCAGCGCGCTTCGTTCAGAATGTCCGGCGTTCCGTTGCCCGACTCGGGAATCCTGAGCGAAATGTTCTTGAGCTTCCGCCCGTAAATTTCCCATGCCCACAACAATGTGCCGGTAGAGATGCCGGAGTTGACCATGTAGCGGCCATAATCGCCCGCATCGTGCCAGCCGCCAATGTTGTCGCGCGGCCCACTAGCCCCCGAACTGGGGTGGAATTCGCCATGCTGATGGCAGATGGCGTGCGAATACCCAGGAAACTCCGGACCCAGGTCCACCGCCGTACCGCAGCGCTGCCCGTAGAAGGCGCGCATGGCTAGATAGTAGGTGCGCGCAAAGACATTCTTGCCCACCGTGAAGTTCCAGCTTCGCCCCACGCCGGGAACCTCCAGGTAAAAGCTCCCTGTCTTGCGCAATGCGGAAAAATCCGCAGCCTGCACCTGATCGCCGGTGTCCTTATCGGCCACCGCAGACCCCAGCTTGCCTTGAAAAACCAACCGATTGTCGCTGGCGCGCCTAACTTCAAAGGTCGTGGCCGGAGAGCTGACCAGCGCCACCTTGGGGCCGTTCAGCGGATAACCCACCTGGTCCACTTTGATGGACAACCCCGCGCTTTCACTTCCACGAACCTGCGCCGTGGAGCAAAGAAGAAGACCGGCAAGGAGGAGAGACGGCAGCATTTCCCGTACAGATCGTGAACTCATGTAGGACAGGAACAATGGATTCGCCATTTTTGCAGTCTCGCCTCGCGGAAGCCCCTAGGATATGCGCAAAGATAAGCGCAAACCGAAAAAACATTCATTTATATATGAATTCGGCAACGATCTCGGACACACACATGTCCTATTGTCATATTTTGCTCGCGTAAATACCTTTTCACATTCACATAGCTTCGCGCAAGCCCGCCCCTCCTTTTCAGTAAACCGCGAAACGCTCTGGATAAACGTTTGATTAGCGTATAAACCAGGAGCTATACTGGCGGAACGCTATCTTTGAGGGAGTACTTACCATGAAGTTCGGATTTTTCGACGATGTGAAGCGCGAGTACGTGATTACGCAACCGGATACGCCCCTGCCGTGGATCAATTACTTGGGCTGCCAGGCCTATTTCGGCATCATCTCCAACACCGCCGGAGGCTATTCGTTTTATCGCGACGCCCGCCTGCGCCGGCTTACCCGCTACCGGTACAACAATGCGCCCTTCGACTTCGGCGGACGCTACGTCTACCTGCGCGACGATGAATCCAAACAGTTCTGGTCCCCCTCATGGCAGCCCACGCGCCACGACCTCAAGAACTACTCCTGCCGCCACGGCATGGGCTACACCACCATCAGCTCGGAATACGCCGGCATCGAAGCCCAAACCCGCTACTTCGTGCCCCTCGACGAGAATCTCGAAATCTGGCAGCTCACGGTGACCAACAAGCGCGCCACCAAGGCCGCTATCTCCGCCTTCGCCTCCATCGAGTTCTGCCTCTGGGACGCCCAGGACGACTCCACCAACTTCCAGCGCAACTTCTCCATCGGACAGGTCGAGGTCGAAGACGGCGTCATCTATCACAAGACCGAGTACCGCGAGCGCCGCGACCACTTTGCCTACTTCGCCACCTCTGCCAAGGGCGGCAAATTCGACACGCAGCGCGATGTCTTCCTGGGCCATTATCGCGGCTGGGATAAGCCTGCCACGGTAGAAGCCGGTAAGCTCACCAACTCCATCGCCCATGGCTGGGCGCCCATCGGCGCGCATCAGGCCAAGCTCGAATTGGCTCCCGGAGAGACGCGCCAGATCGTCTTCGTCCTCGGTTACCACGAGAATCCCGTGGCCGAAAAGTTCGACCCTCCCGGCTCGCAGATCATCAACAAGAAGACCGTCAAGCCCACCATCGCCAAGTACCTCGACCCCAAGCAAGCCGACGCGGCCTTCGAGAAGCTGCGCCAGTATTGGGAGAGCCTGTTGGGCATTTTCCAGGTCGATACCCCCGACGTTCACACCAACCGCATGGTCAATATTTGGAACGCCTACCAGTGCATGGCAACCTTCAATATGTCGCGCTCGGCGTCCTTCTATGAATCCGGCATCGGCCGCGGCCTCGGCTTCCGCGACTCCAATCAGGATCTGCTCGGCTTTGTGCACATGGCTCGGGCGCGCGCCCGCGAGCGCATCGTCGACCTGGCTGCCACCCAACTGCCTTCCGGCGGCGCTTACCATCAGTACCAGCCCCTCACCAAGCGCGGCAATAACGACGTCGGCAGCGGCTTCAACGACGATCCGCATTGGCTCATCATCGGCGTCTCGGCCTACATCAAGGAGACCGGCGACTGGAGCATTTTGGACGAACCAGTCCAGTACGATAATCAGCCCGGCAGCGAAAAGCCGCTCTACGAGCACCTGCAGCGCAGCTTCCAATACACCTTGGACCGCCTTGGCCCCCATGGTTTACCCCTGATCGGCCGCGCCGACTGGAACGACTGCCTCAACCTGAACTGCTTCTCCGATACACCCGGCCAGAGCTTCCAGACCACCACCAACAAGGACGGCAAAGTGGCCGAGTCGGTCTTCATCGCCGGCCTCTTCGTTCACGCCGGCCAGGAGTTGGCTGCAATCGCAACCCACCGTGGACTGAAGGCCGAGGCCGCAAAGTACCTGGCCGAGGTGGAGAAGATGGACCTGGTCGTCCGCAAGCACGGATGGGATGGCGAGTGGTTCTTGAGAGCCTATGACGACTTCGGCGCTAAGATCGGTTCCAAGGAGTGCGAGGAAGGCAAGATCTTCATCGAGACCAACGGCTACTGCGTGCTGGCCGGCATCGGCCTTAAGGATGGGCTGGCCGCCAAGGCGCTCGAGTCAACCCGCAAGCATCTGGCCACCAAGCACGGCATCGTCCTGCAGCAGCCGGCTTACTCCAGGTATTACCTAAACCTCGGCGAAATTTCTTCCTACCCGCCGGGATACAAGGAGAACGCGGGCATCTTCTGCCACAACAATCCATGGGTCATCATCGCGGAGACGCGGCTGGGCCACGGCGACGAGGCGCACGACTACTACAGCCGCATCAATCCCTCGGCGCGCGAAGAGATCAGCGACCTGCATCGCTGCGAACCTTATGTCTACGCGCAGATGATCGCCGGCCGGGATGCGCCCACCCACGGCGAGGCCAAGAACTCCTGGCTCACCGGCACGGCGGCGTGGAACTACTACGCCATCGTGCAGTGGATTCTGGGCGTGCGCCCCTCGCTCGACGGCCTGGAGATCGCCCCGGTGATTCCCAGGAGCTGGCCGGGATTTACCGCCTCCCGCACCTTCCGCGGGGTGGTTTACACCATCTCCATCGAGCGAAAAGGCGATGGCAACAAGATCGCCCTGACCGTGGACGGCGCGCCGATCAAGGGTAATATCGTGCCTCCGCCCGCGGACGGACGAAAGAAAGTGTCGATCAAGGGGATTCTGACCTAGGAACTTGTTGAATAACGTCGGGATTCCCGCGTCATGAAGGCATAACGATTCATTGAATCGGTGTAATTGATTGTATGGAGCCGAAAGTCGGACTCGAACCGACGACCTGCTGATTACGAATCAGCTGCTCTACCAACTGAGCTACTTCGGCCCTCTACTGAGATTGTACCGTTGCGCTCGCCTTCGGTAAAGTTCCGCGCGAACACTCTCACTTACTTCTACTTCCGGCGAACCTCCCCGACAACCTTATGCCGCTGGCGCTTGCAACTCGATCTGGATCGAAGGCGATTTGAGCAGCGTATTGTGAATCAGGCAGTGGTGGACGGCTACGTCCACGCCGGCGCGATCCGCCGCGCTCAGCGCCAACGGAATCTTGACCTCAATCCGGAAGTTGTCCAGCCGCGCCGGTGGCCCGGCCTTCTCCGCCGTAACCCGCACCTCAACTCCTTCGCGCGCCAATCCTTTCTTTCGCAGGTAGGCCGAGGCATAATAAGCCGCGCAGGTGCCCAGAGACGCCAGCAAGAGTTCCGGCGGCGTCATGCCCTCATCGCTGCCGCCGTTTTCGGCCGGTTGGTCGCACACCAAAGAGTGCTTTCGCGCCGCGACCTCAAACTTCACATCTCCCTTGAGCTTTACATTCACTTCCATCGTCGGTTCCTCTCCACATCTATCGGCATTTTACTTCTGGCCGATCTGCATCTCCGGCGTCAGGCTTGCGCACGCATTACAATCATACGCGTGAGCAACTCCTTTGAAATCGGCCCGGTCCATGTGGGCGAGGGCCGACTTTTCCTCATCGCCGGTCCCTGCGTCATCGAGTCCGAGGCCCACGCGCGCTCTCTGGCCGAAGCCATTCAGCGCATCTGCGCCGACCTCGGCCTTCCCTACATCTTCAAGGCCAGCTACGACAAGGCCAACCGCACCAGCGTGAAGAGCTTTCGCGGTCCCGGCCTGGTCGAGGGCACGCGCATCCTCGCTCGCCTGGCCAAGGATACCGGCCTGCCGGTGCTGACAGACGTGCATGAGCCGGCCCACTGCGCGGTGGCCGCCGAGGCCGTGGACATCTTGCAGATTCCCGCCTTCCTCTGCCGCCAAACCGACCTGCTAGTGGCCGCGGGCAAGACCGGCCGGGCTGTGAATATTAAGAAGGGCCAGTTCGTCGCCCCTTGGGACATGACCCACCCGCTCGAGAAGGTACGCTCCACAGGCAATGAGCGCGTCTTCCTCACCGAGCGCGGCTCCAGCTTCGGCTACAACACTCTGGTGGTCGATTACCGCTCTCTGGCAGTGATGCGCAATCTTGCGCCAGTGGTCTTTGACGCAACACATTCCGTGCAGCAGCCCTCGGCGGCGAATGGAGTAAGCGGCGGCCAGCCGGAGTTCATTCCACTATTGGCGCGCGCCGCGGTAGCTGCGGGCATCGACGGATTATTTTTAGAAGTTCACGACGACCCGTCCAACGCCAAATCCGACGGCGCAAATGCGCTGGATTTGAAGCTGCTGAAACCGCTGCTGGAAAAGCTGCTGGCGATTCATCGTGCGGCAAACGGGCTGTAAAACTGGGAGCAGTTTTACTCTAATTAACCCGTTGCACTTGCTTTTGAATTCATCATTTACCGGTAACCTCCTGATAGCATTTCCCTATGTATTTCAAGCTAATTCGAATCTCTCTCCGCGCCGTGTCGCTGGCCGGCGCAGCCCTGTTACTGAGCACGGCTTTATCGCTTTCCGCCGCGCAAGCGCAGGCCGCCGCGCCGGCGCTGGTGCAAGCCTCTGCTTCACCTGACCGTGCGCACATTGAAGAGGTCCTGAAGGGACTCAACCGCGGCCATTCTATCGGCCAGGTGGCAATCTCCCCGGACGGCAAGCGGCTGGCGTGGATTGAAGACTCAGAGATACGCGTAGCCCCGCTCGGCGGCCTGGCGGTGAGCGAACGGGTAACGGCGGCCACCAAGCCCGAGCAGCATTGCCACGAGATCCAGATCGCGTGGTCTCCGGACGCGCAATCGCTGGCCTTCTTCTCCGATTGCGCCAAGCCGGGTCAATCCGATCTTTATCTCGCGCAGCAAGGCAGCCCGGCGCGGCGTCTGACGGAGCTGAAAGGCTATGTCGAGGCGCCGGCTTATTCTCCGGACGGGAAAAACATCGCGTTTCTCTTTGTCGAGGGAGCTACGCGCCCCTCCGGATCCCTGGCAGCCATGAAGCCGCCGTCGGGAGTGATTGGCGAAGGCATCGAAATCCAGCGCATCGCCATTGTGCAGGCAGATGCGCCCCATCCCGCGCTCATCTTCGCTACACCCGCCAATTTGCACGTCTACGAATTCGACTGGTCGCCGGATTCGAAGTCTCTCGCTTACATTGCCGCCGATCCGCCCGGAGAGAACAACTGGTGGGTGGCCAAGCTCTACACGCAGACCCTCAACGAAGCACCCAAAGCGATCTTGGCTCCAGCCGAAGTCCCCGGCCCGCTCCACGGCCTGCAAGTTGCCGTGCCTCGCTGGTCGCCGGACGGCAAGCAGATCGCCTTCATCGGCGGGCTGATGAGCGATCAGGGAGTAACCGGCGGCGATGTGTGGATCATTCCGTCATCAGGCGGCGAGCTCAGCTATCTTCCTCTCGGACGCCCCACATCTCCCGCCTGGATCGAGTGGGAGAGCAATGAGGTTATCGTTATCAGCGAACTGACTAGTAGTAACAGTCAGTTGGATAGGATACAAATCTCCGGCCCATGCAGCTTCCTGCAAAACACCGCTGAATCAAGCCAAGCGTGCGCAGTCTTGACTGGTCCCATATTCAGTCTCCCCGTCAGTGTAGGTGATGGTCGCATGGAGATGAGCCTTTCCACCACAACTGACCACTCTCTCTTCGTCTTTCGCGCCAGCACCTTCGACCGCCCTGTGGAGATCTACGCAGCGCGTGGGGGCTCGTCGGTCTTGGCCAAAGGGAACGATTTTTCTGGTCTTACACAGCTCTCCCACTTCAACGATGGCGTAACCCCAGCCTGGGGAAAAGCCGTTTCTCTGACCTGGAAAAGCGACAAGTTCAATGTGCAGGGCTGGCTGATACTGCCCAAAGACTACAATCCGTCCAAAAGGTATCCGCTGATCGTCGAGGTGCATGGCGGGCCAGCCGCGGCGGTAGTTTCGCATTGGGGCTCGGGCCCCCTGAGCGCAACGGCCTTCTCCGCCTTAGGTTACTTTGTGCTGCTGCCCAACCCCCGAGGCAGCTTCGGCCAGGGCGAGGAGTTTACCCAGGCTAACCGTAAGGACTTCGGCTATGGCGACCTGCGCGACATTCTGGCCGGGGTGGACGCGGTCGAGGCCGCCTACCCGGTGGACCCCGGCCGTGTAGGAATTACCGGCTGGAGCTACGGCGGATTCATGGCTATGTTCGCCGTGACCCAGTCGCAGCGATTCAAGGCGGCGGTCGCCGGAGCGGGCATCTCCAACTGGCAGAGCTACTACGGCGAGAACTCCATCGACCAATGGATGACCCCCTACTTTGGCGCTCCTGTCTACGATGATCCCGCAATCTACGCCAAGAGTTCAGCCATCAACTTCATCAAGAACGTGACGACACCTACGCTGTTGCTGGTGGGCGACCGGGATGGCGAGTGCCCGGCGCCTCAGTCCTACGAGTTCTGGCACGCCCTGCGCGCCCGGCATGTGCCTACGCAACTGGTGGTGTATCCCAACGAAGGGCACGGTATTTCCGACCCAGCCCATCGGCAGGATCTGATGGAGAGGGCCGCCGAGTGGTTCGCCCGCTACCTGCTGCCCGCGCCATAGAGTCTGGCCATGCCCCGAGACCTGCTCTCCATTTGGGTCCGCCGAAGTCTATGAAAAAGCGGGAGAGGGGATCGCTTCGCCCGGCTGCCAGCCGGAGACCACCCTGCCCTGATACACTTTTCTTTGGAGTTTCGTGGGCGCGTCTCGTTAACCGGCTGCATGGTTGAGTGGGTCGCCGGGAATCGGTCATCTGATCGGATTTCACCGGCGGCAACCCAGACATGGTGTGTTGACGGACCGCTCTACAGAGAGTTTTCCTAATTTTTTACGATCATTTTCGGGAGTGACCGTTCCGCGGCTCGACAAAGCGGGGCGGGGAGGATTCATGCGGCGGTTCTTGACGCTTGTTTGTTTGTTGTGCCTGGCCATTCCAGCCGGGATTTCGATCTCCGGCTGCTCCCGCAACCCGGGCGCTAGCTACTGCAATGGCCTCGGCTATGGGATGAAGATCACAGATCTGGCCTCGATCACGCTGCAGCCCGTGACCACGGGCATCTCCTTGGCCTACGGGCAGACGCGCCAGGTGAGTACGCCTACGGGACAAACCTGCAAGGGCACCGCGGCCAGCGTCGCCACGTATACCTACGGCACCACCAACAACCAGTTGGTGGACATTTCGCCCACCGGCAGCATCTGCGCCGGAACCTGGAACCGGAACTCGGGCGGCGGCATCGCCGACTACACCATCTGCAACCCCCCGAATCCCTTGCCCTCGACCGGTGGTCTACCTTACGGCATTGCCTATATCACGGCCTCCGCCCAATCAGTGACCTCCAATCCGGTGGCGATCTTTGTCCATGCCATGGTGACCTCCGTCAGTCTGGTCACTACCCCCTCGTCCTCCTCGTCCGCATCCGCGCAGACGTGCTTCTCTCAAGGGGCACAGGCTACCCTCGACGCGCAGGCTTGCTTTGTCAGCAACGGCACGCAGTATGAGTTCTGCGCGCCATCTTCAGTGACCAGCGGCAACTACTCTTGCCCAGGGGGACAGCTTCCTGGAAGCACAGTTCCTAACTGCACAGCCGCCATCGGCGCGCTCAGTTACTCGGTGGGCAACCCCCTCATAGCCACTACTACCACTAACACTGCCACAAATCAGGTGACCATTACGGCCCAGCAGCCAGGCACCACTGCCATTACCGCTTCAGTGGCGGGTTCGGGCTCGTCGGCTGGTTACTTCTCTACCTGCCCGCCGAAATCTATCTCGGTGACTCTGGCTAACGGCAGCACGGCAGGCAACATTACTCAGGGCGTAACGCAGAATCTGACCACTACTATCACCGACACCCAGGGAAACCCCATCACCGGCCTCTCCCTCACCTACCAGTCCACTGATCCCATCGACATCTCGGCGAGCAGCTTAGGAGCAATCACCACGGCCTTCCCCGGTGTGGCTTCAATCTATGCTGTCTGCCAGCCGCCCAGTTGCAATTCTGGTCCCATCAACGAGATTGGCGTCTTCGGCACAGGCTTGCCTGTTTCTTCCAACCCGGTCACCGTCACCACTCCCGGTACGGCCGGCGACTACATCTGGTTCGCGGCTCCCGGCCAGTCGCAGTACGTCGTCCCCGTCGAGCTGCTCACCGGCACGACCGGCTCTGTCGGCTCAACCATTCGCCTGCCTTATGTGCCCAACTCCATGGTGATGGACAGGCTGGGCACCAACATCTACTTCGGCTCCTCCCACGAGCTGATGGCTATAAGCACCGCGAACAACACCATCACCTCGTCGTCCACCGCCGTTCCTGGCGTGGTGCTGGCCGTATCGCCTGACAACTCGACGTTGATTATCAATGACCAGGTGCGCCAGCTCTTCTATCTCTATAACAACGCCACCCAAAACTACTCATCTTTCGGCGGCATGGGCACGGCCGCGGCTTGGACTCCCGACGCGAGCACCCTCTATATCGTTGACAGTGCAAACCAGGGCGCCCCTCACACCGACACGTTGTACGTATATAACCAAAGCACCGGATGGACAACCTACGCTTTGCCCTGTTCCGTCGCCGGACCAAGCTGCACATCCCCTTCCACGGGCGCCAAAAGTCTGGCCATTACCGTTCCCGGCGTGGGTGCCTATTTCAGCGGCAGCCCTACCGTCGCTCACACCTGGTGTCCCACTGGCACAGTGGGCAACTATGCCAGCATGATCTTCTATCCACAGAGCGATTCCGTTGCCGTGCAAACCGACGTGCTGTCCGCCACCACAGATGGTCAGCACATCCTGGGCGCGGCTCTCACCCACAGCGGAGTGACGCTCAACGACATTGGCCTCGATATTTCGCCAGCCGAATGTTCCTTAACCGCCCCGCTCTCCACCAACGGCACGCTGCTCACGGCGTCGCCGCTCAGCGTCAACGCCAATGCAGCCTCCGTTAATCAGGTAGTGCCGTCTCCGGTCTCCAATCTGGCCTTTATCACATATTTCCCGCCCGCCACCGGCGCCACAACGGGTGCATCGCTGCCTTTCTATGTGCCCCAGACCTACACCCCCGGCAACACCTACACCGCTATTCCAGTGAAATATGTCACGCTCGCCGGAAACTCGGCCATTACGGCCCCACTGGCCGGCGCTTTCACTCCGGACAACAAGCTCTTCTTCGTCTCCACTGCAGGCGACAACATGATTCACTACATCAGCGTCCCCCTGGTCACCACCAACCCGGCCAATGCGGACACTCAGCAGATCAGCCCCAACCTGCCGGCCTGCATCTCCATCGCAAACGGTGGCACCGACCTCGGCTGTGCTTATTCGGGTCCAAGCCCAGCCACCGCCATCGTTCCGGCCACGGTCATCGCAGTTAGGCCGCGCTCCACCACATAGAGAGCAACGCATCCAGATGCAAGCAAAAAAGGCCGGCCCCGCACCGGCCTTTTTGCTTTCCGCGCCGGTTTTCATGCTTTCCGTCGGATGCGCCACAAATATTGGGTGCCCCATCCATTTCGCGTTCTGTGCGAAATGGGTGGGATACCACGAATCTCAACTCGCCTCTCGCATAACCCGCACGCCAACTCTCCCATCCATACACGATAGAATCAAGAAATGATCAAGGGGATTTCCTTTCTTCGTTCCACTGGCAGCCGGGCAGCCTATGACCGCCTGGCGAGCTTCTTTTCCGCGCTGGGATTTGAGCCCGGCAAAGGGTGGAATGAAGAAAACAGTCACGGCGCCGCCTTCCTGGCGCCGCTCGGCAATCTGGAATTAGTCGACGGCCAGTTCCCCTCCACATCCGATGTGCTGGTGGAGGTGACCGCTCTCGACTCCGTACATCAGGCCGCCGCAGCCTGGCTGCGCGCTCAAGGAGGCGAACAGGCCGTCGCGCGCCTCTCCGCCATCACGGAAACCCACTGGAAATCACGCCTCTTCACCGTCGAGCCCGTCCCCGGTTTTTCTTTTTCTTTCTGGGCCTGGACCGATCCAGTCAAGGGCAAGCCGATGGCCGTCGAGGGCGATCTCTCCGCCGCCGGTATGAAGTTCGCTATCGTCGTCGCCCGTTGGAATGCGGTCATTACCGAACGGCTGCTGGAAGGCGCGCTCGACGCCCTGATGCGCAGCGGATCAAAGCGCGCCGACATCGAAATAGTCCGCGTTCCCGGCGCATGGGAGATTCCTGCCGCCGCCCGCGCCATCGCAAACCGGGGAGCAAACACAAGCCGGGTAGACGCCATCATTCCTCTTGCTTGTTTATTGCGCGGCGAGACCGCCCATTACGAGGCCATCTACAACGAAGTGGCCCGCGGCATTGGCGAGTCGCAGCAGCAAACCGGCATTCCCCACAGCTTTGGCGTGCTTACCTGCGAGACGCTGGAGCAGGCCCTCAATCGCGCCGGCATTAAAGCCGGCAACAAGGGCTTCGAAGCCGCCATCGCGGCCATCGAGATGGTCAGCCTCACCCGCAAGCTGCAAGAAGGTCCTGGGGTAAAAGGCGGTACAGCTTGACCACCGGACAACATCATGGGTCGGGACGACGCAAATCGCGTGAGCTGGCCATGCAGATGCTCTATCAGGCGGAGATCGGCAAGCAGACCCCCGACCAGGTCCGCGCCAACTTCTGGAAGGCCGCCGATGAAGTTGAACCAGAGGTCCGCGGCTTTGCCGAAGAACTCTTTCGCACAGCCATCGAGAACCAGGAAAAAATCGACGAGCTGCTCGTCGCCAACTCCAAGCACTGGCGGCTGGAGCGCATGCCCGCCGTGGATCGCAACCTGATGCGCATGGCCGTCGGCGAGATGCTGGGCTTCAAGGGCACGCCCTTTCCCATCGTCATCAACGAAGCTTTGGAGATCGGCCGCCGCTACTCCGCCCCTGAATCCATTAACTTCCTCAACGGAATGCTGGACGCCATCGCCCGCAGCCTGATCGCCAAGTAAGGCACTCCCGTGGATGGTCTACCAATCCGGGTGTCCCACCTTTAAAGTGGGTGCCCCACCTTCGGCGCGTTTTTGTTTTTGCGCCTAAGGTGGGATAGTTTCACCTATCTATAGTTTTTACAGTTTTCATGGTTACTCAGCGCTTTCCAGCAGCCAATAATTGAAGCCGTCCACGATGGCCATCAGCGCCGCCTGGTTCAAATCGCTGCTCACCCCCGCGGTCTTCCACGGTTCGCGGCCGTCTGCATGGAAGCTGACCGTGACGCGCACATAGGCCGCCGTGTCATGTGCGGATACATCAAGGGCTTCGACGCTGAAGGTGCCCAATCGCATTTGCGCGATTGCCGGATACCACTTTTCCAATTCTCCCCTCATGGCTTTGGTCAGCGCGTCCACCGGGCCAGCGCCCTCTGCCCTGGTTACCGTAATGTTGTTGTCGCCAATGGACAATAACATCGAGGCCTGTACGTATCGATTTTTCGTTTCGTCGGATTCGTCCAGAACTCTCCAGCTCTTGATGCTGAAGCGATTGCGCAGGGTATTGAGCACTCTCATGCAGGCCAGCCGGAATGATACCTCGCTTGCCGTGAAGCCGCCGCCCTCGATCATCGCCTGGTTGGCGTCCATCAAAGCCTGCGCCTGTTGAGAATTCAGCGGGACCCCTAGCGACTTGGACAACAGCACGATGTTGGCTCTTCCCGATTGAGCGTTGACTCCAATAAACGGTTTGGCGCCTACCTTTTCCGGATCGCACCACAGGTAAGCTCCCGGGTTTTTCCCCTCGCTGCTGCCATGCATGCCGGCCCACGTGCCAAAAGCGCCGGGACCGACAATCGGTGTGCCATGCGGTGGCTCAAGTCCGAAGTCCGCGTACGCCGCATGTGCCAGACTGGTAAGTTTCTTGAGCGATTCGGGGGAGACGAATTCAGCTTCGCCTCTGAGTTGCATGCCGCCGACAACGGTTGTCAGGTTCACGTTGCCGCAGCGTTCACCGGTTCCAAGAAGGGTGCCTTGGATTTGCACGGCGCCGGCAAGAATGGCGGCTCGCGTATTGGCAATTCCAAGACCGCGATCCGTATGGCCGTGAAACCCGATTCTTGCATCGGGGTAACTCCGCGTGAGGCCGCCGATCACCTGAGCCACTTCTTCAGGGCTGGCGCCGCCGGTGGTGTCGCAAACCACCAATCGGCTAACCTTTTGGCGAACGCACTGCTCCGTCAACTTGTTGAAATACTCCAGAGTGCGTTTTCTCGAATCGGCGTTGCATTCGTTGCCGTATTCGTCGCGGCCGCAAGCGGCATCCATGGCGTGTTCAAGGTCTACGATCACTTCCAGGCCGTGCTCGTGAAGGCGCTCGACGGTTTCATGCGCCATCAGCAGGCTTTCTTCCGGTGTAACCTCCAGAGACCTTATTACATCCAACAGCCTGGATTTGACCACGATGACAGCTACAGGAACCCGGCTTTTATGGGCGATCATGAATTGCGCGTCGGGCCATTCTTGAATCTTGGCGCCGCGTCCGCGTGTTCTGCCGAACAAGGCCAGCTTCATGGCCTTTGTATCAACCGAATCGAGAGCGCTTGCCAGATCTCCCACAAACCGGTTTGCGCCGGCAAAGCCGATCTCAGCATACTGCACGCCGAAATCCGCCATGTGCTGAAGCAGGTTGACCGCATTCGGCACGGAAATATCGATATTTGGCTGCTGCATTCCGTCGCGAAGACTTGTGTCAAACAGCTCAATTCTTCTGGTTACAGCTTCTTTCATTTGCCCCTGCTGTCGATTGGAAATGTGTTCTTGACAAGGATTTCCTTGCTTTTTATCATAACCTAGTTATTTTTTAAATGCGCATAGAAGTTGTCATAGGTATAGCTCCACATGTCGGTCATCGAGTCGATTGAGCTGGTAAAGATTGGACAATTGAGGTTCGTGGTTTCCCAGGTCTTATAAGCGAGACATGAGCTACCCATCATTTGTGATCGGACCTACACCACTTGCCTGGATTTCAGGGTTGCCACGATGCTAACAATGGACTACGGACGCGTTGAATGGGCCACCACAGGCATGCAGATTTGGTGCCGGTCCAGCATTAAGCATCCCGAAATCTTATCCACCCGACTCCATTTAGCTCTCCTCGTGAGGATATAGACTGATCTCGATTTTGGTCGTATCCAAGTTTTTCAAAGTCGTGATTGGATCATCAACAAAGCTCTTCGCTGTTGACGATTCGATTGCATTCAGAACGTCCGTTTCAGAAGGAAGCAGTATTTCATACTTGTGAGTAACAAAGACGCAACCCATCCGTTTCGCTAGAGTGCAAATCTCGTGAACCAAGTCGGGCGAAATGTTTCTCGCGTCAATTCGAAACGAAATCTGTTCAACCTTGGCAAGGTCCTCGTCTGCGTAGATCACATAAGCGTCGTTTCCGTCATGTTGCCCCCACATTCGCATGGACTGTGACCAAGACTCCATTGGCGGAAGGATCGCGTCGATTTGCGCCTCAAACCCCGTCTGGGGTTGCCGACTCGACCACCACACCCGGTCCTCCGCAATCTCTTCAGGTATCGATTTCGGTAGAATTGGGTATAGCTCACCCAACTCGTCTTCCGGAAGCAAAATCAGTCGAAATTGCCAAATCGCCATTTTTCAGTGTCCTTGGAATCGTGACTGTTCAGCGTGGGTGTTTCAGTCACGTCATGCGCCCTGATGCGCTTGAAACTCGGGAAGGCAGCCGAGCGGCTCTGGCGTCGCAAACGAGTCCCTAGCGGCAAGCCTCATTCGGCCGGTCGAGTACGTCGTTGGTTCTTGCCCGGTGGTCCTGCTGCACCACGGCTCCCGACTTCAGCACCAGCCTGCCTTCCTGGCTGAGCAGCTGATCGACTTCAAACTCCGCTGCCATCGGCGCTCCATCCAGCGTGCGTGCGCAGTACCAATCCTTGCCGTAGGGTGTGCCGTCGCGATACCATCTTTGGCAGGCGATGACCGACTTATCAGGACTCAAATCGCACTGGAACCACAGATACAGATCGCCCTTGCCCGAGCCAGCCAGCGCAAAGGCGTAAGTAGGAACCTTGCCCGGCCGCTTATGCACGTAGGCGGAGTCAATGATCGGCTTGCGCACCTCGCGGATGCAGCCTGCATCCCTGAAGTTCTCATAAGTCGACCCGCGTTTCAGTTTCATCACCGGTCCATCAGTCGGAATCACCCACACAAATCGCCGGCTGAATCGAATTTGAACCTGCTTTCCCGCAAGCTCCTCAAGGCCGGAGAATTTCTTCTCATGAAGCAAGCTTCTGCCGTCCCCCACCACAACCTTATCGCCTTGCCGGAAGCAGAAGGCGCTGACAGGCTCGGCCTTCGCAGAGCATCCATTGTGGCAGGGTTGGTAATCCGCCGCCTCCACCAGCGTCGCCGCCGAATAATCCTTTGTTCCCTTGGCAGATGCGCAAAAAGGCAGGCTCAGAGCCGCGCCAGCAATAAGGAAAATCATCAGCAAAGGCCGGAAGACTCCGCCCATGCCTGACAGTCGAAACTGCCTAAGCCAACTTAGAATCGATAATTGCATCATGCGCTTTAAGGTACTACTGCCCATTCCCGTTTCGCAAACGCTGTGTGCAGATAATTGCCGCTGAAACTCGACCTCCTGCAAACAAAAAGCAGCCGGATTCGGCCGGCTGCTTCTGGCAAATGGACCTCAAAGACTCTCGCCGCGCTAAGCCTTGGCAGTGGCCAAAGCCTTAAGCCGCGCGTTCAGGCGGCTCTTATAGCGGGAGACGGTGTTGTCGTGCAAAATGCCCTTCCGCACGCCTTTGTCGAGGGTGGAGACGGTCTCGCGATACTGCGCCTGGGCGGCTTTTACATCGCCCTTGACCAGCGCCTCGCGCAAGGCCCGCAAGCTGGTGCGCACGCGGCTTCGGCTGGCGCGGTTTACCGCGCTGCGGGTTTCGGTCTGCCGGGCGCGCTTCAGCGACGATGCATGGTTTGCCATTCTTCTTCCTTGATCTTTGTCCCAGATTTCAGGGGGCCTGAAATAAGACGGAATGTTGCGATTTTAGAATGCAACTCGACCCGCATCCCTCGCAATTACTTAGTCTACTGGAAATGGGTAAGCGGGTCAATCTCCATGGGCTTCTGGTCCCTTCAACTACCGCGCCTCACGCCTGTTCCGGCACACGTGCCAGGATGCAGTCCATCTCCACCATCAGCAGCTCGCCGTCGTCGCGCGACACCGGCATAATGTCCACCACCCTGAAGCCGCGCGCCTCAAACTCCCGTATGGACTCAAGGTAACTCGGCATTCCGTCGTAGATAGGGATAAAGGACACCTCGGTCTGCGCTCCTTTGAGTTGCGGCAGCACTCCCTCCGCGCCACGCAAAACCTCCATGTCGTATCCCTGCGTGTCGATCTTGAGATAAATGTTGCGCGCATCGATCCCCGCCATGCACTCATCGAAGATTGAATCCAGCCGCCTGACTTCAACACTTTCCTTGCCGATTATTCGATTTCGCGGAATAGTCTTCGTGGAGTCGATCGGGGTGAGGAAGGAGGTCAGTTCGTCGTTTGCGTTGACCATAATCTCAGCTTGGCCGTTTTCCGAGCCTAACGCATATTGAAACACTCTCCACGGAGGCCGTGCAGCGGCGCGGATGGAAAGTTCCTTGAATGGACCGCTAGCCGGTTCAAACGATACGATCCAGCCCTTGTATCCGAGGTCGCGAAGCTGATCGCCATACCGGCCGTGATTCGCCCCCACATCCAGTACGCAATCAATGGATAGCAATTTAAGCGCTCTGCGCAACGAGTCCCGTGAACGAACCCGATCGCGCGGCGGATAGGGAACCACCTCACAGCCCAATGATCGCAGGCATTTTTGCACAAGTTTTACAATGATCATTTATCCTCCCGATTGCTACAGGGACCGTACACTCATTTTATGGCGGGAATATGAATGACAGCGGAAAGTATCAGCGATCGCAGCCGCGAGTTCGCGTTTCACCCAGGCAGCCGCGCTTCAAGGCGTAAGGCCAGGTACCTGCCTGGGCACCCTTTTTGCCAAAAAACCTTGACTACCTCATTGACTCCCGGCCCCATCGGCGCTACTCTCTACCCCAGATACCGAATACTGATTCCACATTTGGTAGCCTACTCCATCCCGCCGATTTCACCCGCAGCCCAGAGCTTCGGCTCTCTCCTGTGCCGCGTTCCACTGTTTTCCCCTCATGCAACCGCTTGCCCGCAGCCAGTCCATCGTGTTGTCGGCCTGCCCCGCGCCTTGTCCAACTTGTCCGATCTGTCTAACCCCCTTGGAGGCCATTGAACCCATTGAAGATCGCTTTGGAGATCACGCCCAACCTCGAGCCCCTCTTCGGGACTCGCGATGAAAACCTTCACCTCATGGAAGACTCGCTCGGCGTGCGCATCGATCTGCGCTCCGACGCCGTCCATGTGAAGGGCCCCGAACCCGCCGTCGAGCGCGTCCGCCAAATCTTCGCTGACTTCGAGGCGCTGCGCCGCCAGGGCATCAATCCCCACAACGGCGAACTGAACGCCCTCCTGCGCCTGGTCGTCGCCGACACCTCCGTCACCCTGCGCTCGCTCTCCGACTCCGGCAAGCAGCGCTCCGTGGGCGTCAAAAAGACCGTCCAGCCCCGCTCCATCAACCAGCGCAAGTACGTCGAGGCCATCGAGCAGCACGATATGGTCTTCGGCGTCGGCCCCGCCGGCACCGGCAAAACCTACCTCGCCGTCGCCATGGCCGTCTCCGCCCTCAACGCCAAAAAAGTCAGCCGCATCGTGCTCGTCCGCCCCGCAGTCGAGGCCGGCGAGCGCCTCGGCTTCCTCCCCGGAACCCTCCAGGAAAAAGTCGACCCCTACCTGCGCCCGCTCTACGACGCCCTCTACGACCTGCTCGATCCCGATAAGGTCGAAAAACTCTTCGAGCGCAACGTCATCGAGGTCGCCCCCCTTGCCTTCATGCGCGGCCGCACACTCAACGACGCCTTCATCATCATGGACGAGGCCCAGAACACCACCATCGAGCAGATGAAGATGTTCCTCACCCGCATGGGCAACAATTCCAGGTCGGTCATCACCGGAGACATCACCCAGATCGACCTGCCCAACCCGCGCAAGTCCGGCCTGCTCGACGCCATCAACATCCTCGACGGCGTCGAGGGCATCCACTTCTGCCACTTCGAGGAGTGCGACGTCGTCCGCCACGCCCTCGTCCAGCGCATTGTGAGAGCCTATGAGTCCTCCAAGCCGCAACAGCAGGAGCTGCCGCTCGCCCTCGGCGATGCCATCGAAGTTGGAATCGAAAGCCGCGAAAATCATCCGCAGCCGTCGCATCCGGCAAAGCCGCAGTGATGAATGTACTTCGTGTAGGATGAGATCAGATGCTAAAGAACAAGCCAATTCGCAGGCCCGGACAAGACCTCCGAACTGTGCCGACATACACAATTCCAGAGGCTGCAGAGTTCTTGGCAATTCGACCAAGGACATTGTTTTCATGGTATGAAGGGGATGAGCCAATTTTGAAGGCTTCCGGTACCTATGGGACTATCCATCTACTTTCATATAGGGATATGGAAGAGGCTTACCGGGTTTATTTATTGCGCGAGAGATTTTGGTTTTCCTTGCAATCCATAAAGAAATCGATGCGTAATGCTCGTAAGATGTTTAGATCGCAGCATCCTCTTCAGCGTGCCGACGCTATAAAGGAATGTTTGAAAGACCTTGTTTATGACAAGCCAGCGCACGGTAAGAGTTCTCGCACAATTACTTCCCTTCTACAAAAGCCAGGTCAACAATCTTTCAAAGAAGTTATAGATTTGTTTGCCGAACGAATAGAGCCGGGAGAATTCATTTACCCATGGCGCTTCGCCTCCATCGATCATGACAGCCGCCCCGTTTCCTTGAATCCGAACATAATGTCTGGGAGGTTGGTAATTACCGGTACTCGTATCCCTGTCAATGCTTTACTAGGTGGCAAACGTTCTGGAGAAACGATTGAAGAAATTGCCGACGATTACGGTCTTGATCGTAATGTCGTAGAAAAGGCGCTGATACACATTGGCGGCGTACGTCAAAAAGCGGCATGAGGAATGCGTCTTGTTTCTCGACGAAGGCTTTTCGTCTGAATCGGTTGCTATACGGCTCAGAACAGCGGGGTTTACTGTCCAAAGATTTCCTGAATGGTTTAAAGATGCAGATGGTCAACCTCAAAAAAACGTACTCGATCCAGAAGTTATAAAATTTTGTACTAAATACGGCTGGATGCTCGTAACGCGCGATCATGATATGAAGAACATGCATCGTGAGGAGATACGCAAGTCTGATATTGCTATTTTGGCCACTGCCCACAATAGTGCAGAGAAACAGGATGAATGGGTTGCTGCTATCATCAATCTAAAGGTGCGCATTCTACGTGAGTTTAAGAATCGTGAACGGCCATGGTTTGCGACCTTTAGCCGTACCGCAAAACTGACAATTCAGACTATTAAGTGAAAGAGATACAGTCGTGTGTCCCATTCTCTTTACTGTAACGCTTTAATTTCCCGATCTAGCTTCTTGAGCAGACGCACCACATCATCAATACCGCTTGCAGCACTTTGGGCACGACTAGCTAGACTTGACAGTTGTGACGGACTGAGTGAATTAAGACGTCCCGTCTCCCGAAGAATACGCTCGACATTTTCAAGGGTGTTTACAGCTTGGCTTCTAGTCATGTGCAATTACTCCGGTTCCGATATTGGGCTAAACTAAGTCGCCACGCTCGCGGAAGTGTGTCCCCGTAGTTGGGACCGTACTTACTTTTATACCCCATGTACGAATAGAGCGGCTACTTGGCCCAGACATTCACGCGATGCGTCCAAAGGGCTGTGAGCACGATTGCGGGGTATTATACGCCGTTGCTACTTAGTGCAGTCTCATTCGCAACTCAGCGGCGATGCCGTTGAGAGTCATGTTTATCCCCCGCAACTGTTCAAAAATGCCGTAAAGTGTCCATTCCAGGATCTTGTCTTTCTTGGGCACCTGGACACCGGGGTGCTGCGTGACCGTTTCGGTCAATTCCTGCATGATGCGATTGTGAATAAAGTCTTGAGGCTTTTGTGGCATGATGTTCCACCTTTCGCCGCCATTGTACCAGAAATGGAGAATAGAAAATGAAATCTATTCTAGTGTGGGTGGTTGCCGGTTGCCCCAGGTCCCTCGCATTTGGGGTCCTGGGAGACTACGAACCCTATGGCGCGAAGCGCCGTCTGCCGCACCGCCGGTGCTTGCGCCGAGGCGGCGTTTGTCCTATCCTGAAAGTGCATGGACTACACGGGCATCATCACGATTGAACCAGGCAAGCGGAGCGGCAAGCCCTGCATTCGCGGCTTGCGCATCACCGTCTACGATGTGCTCGATTATCTGGCTTCCGGCATGACCGAGGCGGAGATTCTCGCCGACTTTCCTCTCCTGCGCGAATCCGACATTCGCGCCTGTCTGGCCTTTGCCGCCGACCGCGAACGCAAATTCGAGATTCTCTCCGCTTGAAACTCCTGATGGATGAAAACCTCTCTCCGCGCTTGATTGCGTCGATAGTGGACATCTACCCCGGCTCCACTCACGTTGAAGAATGTGACTTGGTTAATACGCCCGACGAGAAGGTTTGGGATTATGCCGGAGAGAATGGCTTTGCCATTGTCACCAAGGATTCCGATTTTTCAGAACTGAGCGTTCTGCGTGGAAGCCCGCCGAAAGTGATCTGGCTGCGCATTGGCAATTGCACTACCGTTCGTGCCAGTTTCCTGCTTCGCGATGCATTTCCCCGAATTCAGGCCTTCCTTGCTGCTGATGAAGAGAACTGCCTCGTACTCAGCCTTCAATTCGAGCGCCTCAATCCCCGAATTTGAGACTTTGGAGATCACGAACGTCATGGCGCGCAAGCACCGTCTGCCCCACCGCAGGTGCCTCGAAGCGCCTACGCCTGGACAGCCTGCCCTGAGCCTGTCGAAGGGGCCAGTCCTTGCAGATTATTTCCTCGTTTTGTCGCACAATGATTCTCAGAAGCTTTCCTTCAAACCATCGTTCCGGCACCTCCTCTCCACGCCGCCTTACATCCGAAAGCGGCCAGAAGAGGCCAAAAAGGCCCGTAACTCCTTATCCAGGAATATTTTGCAGGGAACTTCATTGTTTTCAATATTTTGCAGCGCAACCCTGTCTGTAAACCAAAGAAAACAAGGATTTTGCGCCCAAAGTATGGGTGGGGGTACCTGATGGTCCAGCTTTACCCTGAGGGTGGGATACGATAAGCCCGCGTAGAATGAGAATTAACCGGAGCCGCGCACACCGCGCCTTCGAGCACGATGATCCTCCTCGACCCAGACCTGGAACCTGACTCCTCGCCGAACACAACTTCGGCGAAGAAGAAGTCAGTCTCCGCCACCGGCAAAAATCTCCGCCTGCCCTCAGCCCGCGCCTTGGCCCACTTCCTCGCTCATGCGCAAAAGGCTGTCCGCCTCAATGGTCAGGTCACCGTCCTGCTCACCACTGATGCGGCGATTCGCAAGCTCAATCGCCAGTTTCGCGGCAAAGACAAGCCTACCGACGTTCTCTCATTTCCTGCTGAAGGCTCATTTCCCGCCAATGGCATCGGCGCCGAAAAAATCGCCGGCGACCTGGCCATCTCTGTCCCCACAGCGCTTCGCCAAGCCGTCGAGCAAAGCCATTCGCTCTCGACAGAAATCAAGGTCCTCATCCTCCACGGCCTGCTCCATCTCGCCGGCTACGACCACGAATCCGACAGCGGCAAAATGTCCCGACGCGAGCGCCTGCTCCGCGCCAAGCTCGGCCTCCCGCAAGGCCTCATCGAGCGCGCCGCAAAGGTGAAGAAGTCATGACCCCGCTCTTCATGCTCCTCATCGTCTTGCTGCTCTTGATCGAGACGCTGGCCTCGTACATCAGCCGCGTCTACTCCGAGTTCGGCAAGATTCTCTCCCGCGAGGAGCAAGATAACCTCGACGCCTGGGAGGAAATCATCGAGCCGCAGCTGGGCCTCAGCCGCGAGCACGCCGGCCTCTGCGCGGCGGTTTTACAGCAGCTTGCCTTGGGCCTGATCGCCCTCGGCCTCGGCGCGTTCCTCTTCGATCGCGCCCCGCTTCTCGCCCGGCCCACAAATGCCGAAATCGCTCAGGCCGTTCTTGCCCTGGTTTTAGTCGTCGTCTTCTGCAACCAGCTTCTGCCCTCTATGCTCTTCAACCGCACTCGAGGCCGTTGGGTAAAGCGGCTCGTCTGGCCGATCCGTTTTCTGCTCTGGCTCATGACGCCCATCACCGTCTTTGTCCGCTTCTTCTTTTCCGTGGCTTCGCTTGCCGAAGAGCCGGTCACAGCCGAGGAGGAGACTGAAGCCGATGTAGATGCGCTGCTCGAAGCCGGAGAAGAAGAAGGCATCCTCGAAGAGAGCGACCGCGAACTGGTTCGCTCCGCCGTCGAGTTCGGCGACAAGCTGGTGCGCGAAGTGATGACCCCGCGGCCGGAAGTCTTTGCCGTGCCCGCAAGCCTTACCCTCAAAGCCTTTCTCGAATTGCTGCGTGAGCACAACTTCTCTCGCGTCCCGGTTTATTCCGGCTCCATCGATAACATCACCGGCATTGCCTTTGCCCACGACCTGCTGCAAATCACTGACGAGGAGGCTGGCGCACGCACCGTCGCCAGTATCATGCGCCCGGCGGTCTTCGTCCCTGAAACCAAGCGCGTCTACGAACTGCTGCGCGAGATGCAGCGCGAAAAGCAGCACATGCGCATCGTCATTGATGAATATGGCGGCGTCAGCGGCTTGGTTACCATCGAGGACCTGCTCGAAGAGATCGTCGGCGAAATCCGCGACGAGCATGAAGACGATGTGGAGCCCGTGCGCGAGCCCGGCGGAGTCTGGCTGGTTCCCGGCAACTTCCCTGTCGCTCAGTTGCCGGACCTCTTCGGCGAGCAGGCAGGCCTGAACGATCTCGGCGAGGCCTACGAAGCCACCACGCTCGGCGGCCTGGTCAGCGAAATCGAGGGCCGTATTCCGTTGCCCGGCGAAATTGTGCAGCTCGAATCCGCCGGCCTCCGCATCGAGGTCGTAGCCTCCACCGACCGCCGCGTCGAGCGCTTGCGCGTCTTCCCGCCTGCAACGCTGAATCATCAGCCCCTAGGCGCTACTTCGCCTGATAGAAAGTGATGTGCACAGCCGGGTGCTCGACGTCGCCCACGACGTTGAGCACGCCCACAAACGTCCCCTCGGTCAGCCACTCGTAGGTTCCCTTCGGCGTTTCAAATACCGGCCGTGTAAAGGCCTTTCCTCCGCCACAGAGCATCCCTTTGTTGGAGATGTAGATAATCGTGCCGTCGTCTGCCTGCAGCTTGTACTCGGCCGAGATTGACGAACATCCGTTGCTTAACTGAAGCTGCCAGTCCCATCCGCCGGGCAGGACCTTGCCCTTCAGCCTGGGGCCGGTTACGCTGCCTCCGGTGATGGGAATGTATTGACGGTGGCCAAAGGCCGTTTCGCCGACCGTTACTGCTTTATCCAGCGTTACCACTTCTTCAAAGACAAACTCCAGCTTAGGCGCCGCCTCAGCTATAGGAGTCGGGCCGGTGCCCGATTGAGCGGCGCAAAAGACCGGTGTCAAAGCAACATAGCATACCGCCGCAAGCAGTCTCATGCCGCGCAAACCGAATCGATCTATCATCGCAATATCTCCTCATACTCCATTCTCATCCTTGCGCGCCTTCCACGCCCGCCATTCCTCGGCAGTAATCTCCCAAATCTCCGTCGGCAAGCGTCCGGAAACATAATCCGTCTCTTTCACGCCCACCAGTCGCATTCCCTGTTTCTCGGAGATACGCTGCGAGGCCGTGTTGGCGGTAGCTTTGGTAACTCGCAGAACCGGGAAGCTGAGCGTCTCAAACCAGAAATCGTTGGACCACGCACAGGCCTCGCTCATCAGCCCCTGACCTTGCCAGGGAAGGCCCATCCAGAGCCCTCGATTGTCCTCATCGCCTTTCATCAGGTTAAGGTGCCCGATCAGTTGTTCCGGCTCGCTGCGCAGCCTAAGCGTCCAGTGCCACTCTTCGCCACGCTCCATTTTGGGCAGCGCAATCTCCCGGCAAAAATGGAGCGCGCCGTCGGGCGGATAGGGCCACGGCACTTGATTCGGCAGGAGACACACAATCTCCCATTGCGGAAAGAGCTGCTGAATCTGCGCCGCGTCGACGATCTCCAGAGGTCGCAGCAGCAGCCGTTCGGTTGTGCCTTCGGGAATCATGGGAAAATTGTACCAACGCGCAATCCATAAATCCGCGATAATTGAAGTCAGGAGCATACTTCCCTTTGAAATCCGGATTCGTCGCCATTCTCGGCCGTCCCAACGTCGGCAAAAGCACGTTGCTCAACGCCCTCACCGGTGAAAAGGTGGCCATTGTCTCCGCCAAGCCGCAAACCACGCGCAACCGCATCGTTGGCGTGGTCGAGGTTCCGGCGCGGAAGGGAGTTCATCCCGCTGCGCAGATCGTCTTCGTCGATACTCCCGGCGTCCACAAGCCCGGCTCGCATCTTGACCGCCGCATGTTGCAGGAGATCTACGAAGCCCTCGAAACCCGCGACCTGGTGCTGGTGTTGATGGACTCGACGCGCCGTGTGCAGTTGGAAGTGGCTGCCGAGCCTGTTGCGGAGCCGGAACCCAAAGTCGCTCCCAAGCATGAGCGCGCCAATTGGGCCAGCGAGGACGAGTTTCTTTTCGGCCTGATCCGCAAGCTCGACTGCCCGGTCTTCCTTGTGCTCACCAAGATCGACCTAGTCGCCAAGGACAAGCTTCTGCCGCTGATCGACTCGCTCACCCGGCACTTCGGATTCGCGCAGGTCATTCCGGTCAGCGCCCGCAAGCGCGACGGACTCGATCTATTGATCCGCAAAATCGTCGAGGTCCTTCCTGTGGGCGAGCGCTTCTACCCTGCGGATCAGTACACCGATCAGCCGCAGCGCTTCATGGTCGCCGAGTTGATTCGCGAGAGCATACTGGCCGAGACCGGCGAAGAAGTTCCATACGCCTCTGCTGTGGTGATTGAGCGATTCGAAGAGGCCGAGCCGCCTGCTCCGCCGCGAAAGAAGGGCCAAGCTCCAGCACGCCACCCGCTCACCCGCATCGCGGCGGCGATCTATTGTGAGCGCGAAGGTCAGAAAGCCATTCTGATCGGCAAAGGCGGATCGAAACTTAAAGAGATCGGTTCCAGCGCCCGCCGCCAGATTGAATCCCTGCTCGGTACGCGCGTCTATCTGGAACTGCACATCATCGTGGAACCCGGCTGGCGTGAGTCGCGCAGCTTTGTCGAATCGCTCAACTGGCGCAACCAGCTTGAGCGGCTGGCTGAGGAGCAGATCACGAAAAAGCCATCAGGCGAAGACGAAAATCAAGAGTAGAATTGTGCGGGATTCAGGCTCCCTTTACCGCTCCCCGCCCATTGGCTTTTACCCAGTACATGCGCGTGTCGGCGGCGCCGATGACTGCGTGAACCGATGAGCCGTCGTTGGGTGCGGTGGCCACGCCCACGCTGGCGTTAACCCGCAACTTCAAGCCGTTCTTCATCTGGAATTCTGTCTGCATCAACGCTTTGAGCAGCGCGGTAGCTTGCGTCAGAGCGGCTGCTGCCTCGATCTGCGGCATCAGGATCACGAACTCGTCGCCGCCGTAACGGAAGCACCAATCATGCTTACCGCTCAGCTCCTGCAGCCGCTCGCCAACGCGCGCCAGCAGCTCGCTGCCTACCAGGTGGCCATGCTTGTCGTTCACCAGCTTGAAATAATCCAGATCGAGGAAGGCTAGGCTCACCGGCAGCTTCAGCCGTCCGCATCGCTCCAACTCCCGGCCCAGCACCTCGTAGAGATGGCGGACGTTGTAGAGCTTGGTGCAGTCATCGGTGATGGTCAACTGCTGAATGCGGGCTACGTCGTGCGCATTCTCGATGGCGATGGCCGCGTGGTCGGCCAGGATGTGCAGGAAGGCGATAGTGTAGTCGGTGAGCTGATCGGCGCGCGGGTTAAAGATCTCGATGACGCCGTGCGTCCCCTTACGCCCGCGCAAAGGAAGAGCGATTACCGAGCGGACTGTATTCGGCTTGGCTCCGTGCTCCTTCAGGACCCGCGGATCGTTCTGTGCTTCGGGAACCAGTAGCGTTTCTCCGTGCTCCACCACCCAGCCGGCCACGCCCTCGCCCACCTTCACGCGCAGGCCGCGTAGCGACGCTTCTTCCCGGCCTGCGGCTATCGCATAGTAGAGATCCTGGCGTGTTTCGTCCAGCATCAGCAGCGTCCACAGCTCCGCCTCGACGAACCGCTCCATATGTTCCATGATGGTGCGCAGAATCGTGTCCAGGTCGAAGCTCGAAGTGAGCGAGCGTGCTACCTGGTGGAATACGAGAAGATCGTCGAGGGGGATGCGGCTTGCCGTCTTTTTGGTCATTCTGGGGCCCAGTATCAGGAGTGTTTTCGCCATTCTTACACGCGCTGGTTTTCAGGCGGCGGAAAAATGCCGTCACGCGCGCAGTACGCCGGTCACATCTTCGCGGGGGAGGGGTAACATTCTCTGTCTCTATAAGAACACCTCAGCCACGCCAATACCTGCCGTGTATCGGGAGGGCGTCAGTAGTTCCTTCTAGCCGTTGCAAGGCCAACTCTCCTTGCCCTGTATTGTACGGAAACCAGATGCGTCCAGTTCCCATTGCCGGCGACGGCGCGCAGGCTATGAGAAAGGCATCAGGTCCGGAGAGCAACTTAAGTTTAGTCGATCCGGGGTGTTCCCCGGCGGAGATAAAAACCGATGCCGCCGCAGACCGCGATGATCATCAGAACAACGGCGAAGTAGTAGGCCATGGGATGCGCCCAGCCCGGCGACCAGGTCAGATCCTGGCCCACCCACAACAGCAGAATGGCGGCAATGGCCGCAAACATGCCGGCAATCACCAGCAGAGTGTGGCCCAGTTCGCGACGTTTGTCCAGCGCCTCCACCAGATCGGGGGTCAGGTGTCGCTCTTCGGGGGGAAGCAGGGGATTTGCCATGCTCTACTCCTGTTTTGTATTTCCTGGCAACCGGGTGATTCTTGACGGCCTCCGCGCACGGCTGCTCACTCTCTCGATTCAAACACATGTTGCTGCGGCCGTGCCAGTGGCAGGCCGCGACGGCTCCCAGGTCGCAGGTCGTCTGCCGAATAACCCTTTGAATCGCTACCCTACTTCGGCGGGTAACCCACCGACTGCCCATACAGTGGACTTTTCCCTTCAGGCAGCTTCAGGGCCGCGGCCACGGCCGTTGCATCCTGCTGTCCGTGCAGCGCATAGAACCAGGCATTCAGCCCCTCGGAGGTCGCAAACAGGTAAACGTTCTGGCCGATGAAGCCCGTGTCCACCTGGGCGAAGTTGAACTTGGGATCAGCCACATAAACCAGGGTGACGGACGCCTGACCAGCGGGAGGAGCGCCCATCTTGGCGCGCAGATCGCCAGCTGCCACGGGGTGCAGAAGGTTAGCTTCGGCGTCATAAACATAGGCGCCCTGGGCAAGGACCACATAAAGCTCAACTTCCTGCTTGTTCATCGCCGAGGGCGCCGTGCGGCCCAATCCCGGCTTTACCGTCCGTGGCCGGTTGACACCAAAGGCCGCCCACAACAGATTGGAGAGCGTTTGCAGCGGGAGCGGCTTGTCTTGGAAGGCGCGGGTGGTCTGACGCTGTGCCAGAGCCTGCATCAGCGGCATTCCGCCGGTCACTTGCGGCTTGGGCAACTCGATGGGCTTGAGCTCTTGCGCGTAGAGAACGGGCGCTGCCCAAAAGATAGCTGCGAGGCCAAACAGCGCGGCCAGCCGCTTAGAGGTGAAAAGGGCGAAAGTGTTCATGGTTTCTCCTCGTACAACATTATGCACCCCTGCCTTGGAAGTGTGCGGAGCACGGGAAGAGTTACGACGATTCCAAATTGTAAGGCGAGATGGTGAATTGGCCTAGTACGGCGTTATCTTGACCGGAACGGCACTGTTGACAAAGCTCCCGTTTCCCAGTTCCCCGCTACTTCCCGAACCCCACGTCCACAACGTTCCATCGGCGCATAGTGCCACGTTGTGAAAGTCGCGCGTCATGATGTACACCGCACTGCACAGTCCCTGCACCTGGACCGGAACCAAGCTCTCGTACGTACCGGTCTGGGGAACTCCGAGCTGCCCCGCGCCGTTGGAGCCAAAGGTCCAGACGGTCCCGTCCTTGAGCAGCACCGAAGTCGACGAATCGCCTCCCAGCGCCATGATCGCCCCGCTCAGACCCGAAATCTGTTCCGGCGTGTAATGGTCGTTCTCCGTACCGTCGCCCAGCATGCCGTATCCGCAAAAGAAACCAAGGTTATTATTGTCGTCAATGTCTTCGCAGTCGAAGGCTCCCAGCCAATTGTTCGCCCCCCACGTCCAGACCGTTCCGTCGGCGCGGATTGCCACCACGTGCGTCCATCCTGCTGAAACCCACACCACCTGATCGATGCCCGGCACCGCAACCGGCGTGAGCCGGTCGGTCGTCGTGCCGTCGCCGATCTCGCCTTCCGCGTTGCTTCCCCACGCCATCAACGTGTGATCCTGCATTAGCGCCACGCTGAACTGGAACCCGGACGAGACCATGATGGGGTTGGTCACGCCCGGAACCTCGACCGGAACCGGGTAGTCATAATTGGTGTCTGCAACGCCGATGCCAAGAGCCCCGAATTCGTCCCATCCCCAATCCCACACCGTCCCGTCAGACTTGACGGCCACCGAATGATACCCGCGCCCGCCCAATTTCACAATCGAGGTCAGGCCACTCACCTGGACCGGCGTGAAACTGTCGGTCGCGTTCCCGTCGCCGAGTTGGTCTTCTTTATTGTCGCCCCACGTCCACACGGTGCCGTCCGACTTCAAGGCGATGTTATGCTGCTCGCCACCCATCACGGCGATGATCTCGCTTAGATGGCCCGTTCCGCCCGGCCCTAGAACCTGCACCGGCAACGAAGCGTCATTCGTTGTTCCATTCCCCACCTGCCCATGCTCGTTATAGCCCCAGGTCCAGACCGTGCCATCGGGTTTCAGGGTGATTACTTCGCGCGCTCCGCCCCAGATCGAAGCAGGCGGCCAGTTTGTCGCACTCCATTGCGCATAGAGAGTTACATCGCTAGTGCCCATTGTGAATGTATCGCCGATGTCATAGTCCGTCCCCGATCCGTTAGCGGAAGTATTCCATCCGGTAAAGGAGTAGCCCGGATTGAAGAAGAAGCCAAGGTTGCCGTGTACAGTCACTGTTGATCCCGCCGAGTACTGATTTGGATCAGGCAGCCCGAAACCGCTGGTGCTGCCATTGCCTGCGTAGGTGACAGTAAATGTTGCACCAGAAGCGATCCACTGGGCGTAGAGGGTCACAGTCGAGTTGCCCATGCTGAAGGTTGCTCCGGCGGCGTAGGCAGTTCCGGTGCCGTTGGCGACGGTATTCCATCCGGTGAAACTATAACCGGTGTTGACCAGACTGCCCGAATTGCTTAAAACCGTGACCGTGGCTCCTGCCGTGTACCTGCCGGAATCACTGGGCGCAGCTCCGCTGGTGTTGCCGTTGCCCGCATAGGTGACGGCATAGGTGGACAGAGCCGTCCACTGCGCGTAGAGGGTCACATTCGAGTTGCCCATGCTGAAGGTTGCCCCGGCGGCGTAGGCAGTTCCCGTGCCGTTGGCTGCGGTATTCCAGCCGGCGAAAGTGTAGCCGGTGTTAACCAGGTTGCCCGTGTTGCCCAGCACCGTGACCGTAGCTCCTGTCGCGTATATGCCGGAATCAGTTGGTGCAACTCCACTGCTGTTGCCGTTGCCCGCATAGGTGACGGAGTAGGTGGGCACGGCCGTCCACTGCGCGTAAAGAGTCGCGTTCGAGCTGCCCATGCTGAAGGTTGCTCCGGCGGCGTAGGCAGTTCCGGAGCCGTTGGCGGCGGTATTCCATCCGGTGAAACTGTAACCGGTGTTGACCATGCTGCCCGTATTGCCCAGCACCGTGACCGTGGCTCCTGCCGCGTACCTGCCGGAATCGCTGGGCGCAGTTCCGCCCGTGTTGCTGTTGCCCGCGTAGGCGACGGCGAAGGTGGTGGATGCAGGCGGAGTTGAAGTGGAAGTCGTGCTGGCTCCCCCTCCTCCACAGCCCGCAACAATAACCAGAACCAGGGGGAATAGAAATGCACAACAATATCGGTTTCCCAACGCCATAATGATCTCCGATGCACAACTCATCGGCCTTGGCGCTGGTTTGGTTATGATTCATGTAATACAAGCCGGTTACTAATCGGTCAGAAACGCCACCGGCTGCAACGTGCTGATCTCGAAGCCCTTGCGGCAGAGGATGCTGGCGCAAGCCAGCTTTTCGTCGCGCCGTGCCATGTAAGACAGCACCTTGGCGAACTTGGCGCGGTCCGCTCGTCGGCTCCCCGGGGCAGTTGCGCCTGATTGCGCTGCACCACCCACATGACCTTGTACTAGCCCGCCTGCCTATTGACATTCTTTTCTTCGTTTTTTTACATATTCAGTTTCCATATTCGTAATCCTTATCTTCTAAAGTAAATATCGGGCCTCATGTGCTTTTAGACTCGATCCGGGTTGAACACAGGAGTGTCGATGCGAACTTCTGAATGGATTCAGGCGGGTTTCGCCATCATTCTTGTAGTGGCGGCGTGGATTAGTCCGCTCGCAGCCAGACGCCGGGCAGTTGTCACCATGCTCGCGGCGTTCGCGGTAGTTGTTGTTCTCCTGGGCCGCTTTTCGGTTTACGTTCTCGCGCCGCGCCAGGCCTCCATACTCCGCGACTGGCTGCCCGTGGCTCTGATGCTGGTGCCTTATTGGCAGACAGGCCAGTTTTTCACCGGGCCGAACCAGAAGATCCAAAGCTGGCTCATAGAGTCCGATCGCCGCCTCACGAAGCTCTTGCACCCCGGGGTATTGGCTTTCGGCCGCTACACACGCCTCTCGATGGAGTGGGCCTATTCCCTTTGCTACGTGCTGCCCCCGGCCGGACTTGCGGTCCTTTACGCGGCGGGGATGAGGCGCTATGCACTTACCTACTGGCCCATCGTTCTTCTGCCGACCTATCTCTGCTATGCCCTCACGCCGCTTGTGCCTGCGCTGCCGCCGCGGGACATTACCGGAAAGGCGAGCGCCGCGGGAGCACGAACCAAGAGCCGCGTCTTCAATCTCTGGATCCAGCAGTACGCAAGCATACACGCGATTTCATTCCCCAGTGCGCATGTCGCATGCGCGCTGTCCATCTCCTTTGTGCTGCTGCATTATCTTCCGGTTGCCGGCGCAATCTTTCTTGGTCTCGCAATTTGGATCGGCGTTGCGGCCATTGTGGGCGGATACCACTATGCCATCGATGTGTGGCTGGGCGCGGCGGTGGCGTTGCTCGTTCTTGCCGCCTGGGGCGCTCACTTAATCCCCAGCAGCCTGCTCACGCCAGCCGCCATGGCCTTCACCACGGCGCCTTGAGGCTTGCCGCTCTCCGGGGGAAGGAAAATCCGGGAGAGAAAACTCACTCCCAGTGGAAGCTTGTCGGGTTCGCCCGGCGACGCCGGCGGAAAGAACTTCGTTAGCGCCTCGCGGGGATTTTCCTTGACCAGATCGATCATCGCAACCCGGTGTACGCAGGAGATGGTGCAATAGGGAGCGCAGGATTTCTGGGTCCAATACTCGCGCTCAAGATCCTCGCTACCGTATCGCTCCAGTGGGATCGCCGGGTATCCTCGCCGCTGCGAGCAGTAGTGGACGAGCCCGTCTTCGCAAATGTAAAGATAGCGGCTTCCCGCGCGGCAGTGCCAGTCGTTCGGTTTGCCGAGCGCCAGGTTCTCATGGAAGATTCTGTCGTAGGCGAATGCCATGAATCCCGGTTTTTTCTCCGCCTGGATCTGTTCGTAAACGATTCTCTCCTCGTCCCGCAAAGGCCGCACATGGCCGCCGTGGTCATGAACGATGCCGACAGTTGTATCGAATCCAAGCTCCCGCGCACGGCGCGCGATGGTATGCGCATCCTCGGGATTCTCGACGCCGGCTCCAATAACAGTGTTGATGTTTACCTCGAACTCCGCGTAATCGGCCAGCCACTGAAGTTTTTTATCCAAAACCTTCAGGCTTTTTTGGGAAATCTCGTCGGGCAGCACGTTGTCGATGCTGATCTGCAACTGATCAAGCCCGGCGCGGTTCAGCCGCTTGATCCGCTCTCTGCTCAGCAAATATCCATTGGTGATGAGGGTAGCGATGATGCCATGCGCCCGGATGCGTCGAATCATCTCGTCCAGGTCCGGATGCAGCAGCGGTTCACCGCCGCTGAAGGTGATGATTCCCGTGCCCAGGGCTGCCAGAAGATCGATGCGGCGCAGCATCTCCGCGGTTGGCACGGGCTTCGAAACTTTGTCATATTCATTGCAATACGCGCAGGAAAGATTGCAGCGCCGGATAGGAATGATATGGGCGAGGACCGGGTAACGGCGCCTCTGGATCATCCGGGCGGTCATTCGCGCCTGACGAAAGCGCCGCTCGAATGAGCGCAGTTTTCTTATCGTGGGGGCAAGTTTCATTGGGGTCACCCGCGCCTCAAGAGATGGCCACAAATCTGACACCAGTTTAAGCCATGGTCGAATGAGTCGGCCAAGCCTGCTCTCTATAAGGCCGAATTTTTTACTGATTTTTGTTGCTGGCCGGGTTCCAGGCAAGCCGGATACAGACGCCCCACTGCCTGTCTTCAAATCTCTCGAAAACTTTACTCGGTTAAAAAGGCCACCGACTGCAACGTGTTGACTCCAGAGATATGCGGAACAGGGGGAGGGACTGCGGCGATTCCTGTTCATCCAAGAAATTCAGTACAAGTTCAGGCAATCTTCCTCAAGCACACCTGGGACAATTTCAATCGCTACCGGAGACTTATTCACAATCTCCCGCGCTGGAATAAGGATGCGTGCTTTTCCCTTCGCCGCTGTTTGTTCGATGGAAGCTCCGAAGACCATGGCGCTTACGTTTGCCCAGACAGCAAGAGAAGAACACATTGGACAGGGTTCACATGTGGAAAATAGAATCACTCCAGACAGATTGTCATCACAGAGAACATGCGCGGCTTGCCGGATTGCATTGACCTCGGCATGAAGAGATGGATCCTTGCAAGATGCTGCGGTATCGTGAGCCCGAGCCAGAACTCTCGTACCAAGAACAGCCACAGCTCCGTAGCCTTTATTCCCTTCACGCCTGGATTGTCGCGCCTCTTCAAGCGCGAGTCGCATCATATCCTCGAAAGAAACGCGCACAATTCGTTCCCGGCAGTAATGCGAGAAGGGCCGAATCTCGTCGTAGTCGCGGAGAAATCGGAGCTGCGGATCAATGCGCGACACAAAGGCCTGAGTAGATTTCTCATACGCCGCCCGGCAGACAATGCGGGTGTCGAGCCCCAGCTGCCCACATGCCGCTAGCGTGGGACACGGATTTCGAGAGGACCAGACAATCTCTTCATCATTTTCGCGGAGTACGGACAAATCCTCCGGGCGTAATCCCATATACCGAAAGAACAACATCTCATAAGCAAGCCGGGGACTTGGCCGGGCTTCGGTGGAGGGTCTTTCCCCGGCAGGAAGACTGTCAAACCAAGCAGTCCGTTTGGCAGTCACTTCGGCCTCGATGATCTTCAGCTTCTTGTTCTTGAGCCGGTCAATCTGCGCCAAGACCTGCTCTTCAACGGTGGTTTGATTACAAGGCATAGCTGTATCGTAAACCGTTACCGGACGGATCAATGATCGATCCGTATTATAGAGAACTCGTGGCGGCGGCTCGCAATCATGGATCGAACATCACTCCGCTAAAAACGCTACCGACTGCAATGTGCTGATCTCGAATGCCTTGCGGCAACGAATGTTGGCGCAGGCCAGCTTTTCGTCGCGCCTCACCATGTAAGATTGCGCCTTGGCGAACTTGGCGCGGTCCCGCTCGTCTGCCCCACGGGGCAGTTGCGCCCGTTTGCGCCGCACCACCCACGTGACCTGGTACTCGCCCGATTGCCCGCACTTGGGGCAGATCAGCGTGTGGCTGCGCTGTTCGGTCGTTTCACTGAAAAAATCGCGCTCTTCCATGGTTTCCCAGCTCTCTCACTATGGCGCCGGCTCAGTTCCTCTGGTGTAAGACAACCCCGCCGTGAGCGTAAGACAAATAACGTGACGTAATCAAGCAGAAAAAACACGGAAACTGGCCAAACGCCACGTGTCTATTCCATACTCATCCTTGTCATGACGAAACGCAAGCCAGGGAAATTTTCAGCAGCTAAGGCGGTCAAGGCCAACGCCCGGGAACGGGTGGGCCAGCCAAAGCCGGCGCGGGTCATCAACACCGAGCCGCGTACCGGCCGCGCCGCCAAACACAAAACCAAACTCGAAGAGATCATTCGACAGGCAGAATCCTAATCGCGTGATGCAGCGCATAGCGGAGGAGAACGATTGCTGGCGAATGGGCCGCCTTGCATCTCGGCTGTCTTACGGCTGCCTGGCAGCCGTAAGACAGACATCGACTCAGTCAGTGTTGAAGTCTTTGCTGTTGAAGATTCTTATGATCGAGGCACGCTGTAAGGTCCGGGCAGCACCGCTTCGGCTGGTTTGTCCGCCGGCTCCGGCGGGGCATGCACGTTGGTCATCTTCGAAAAGATGCGGAAGGAAACGTTCAGGTCGAGCATCACCGGAACGGGCATGCCGTCCTTGATAGCCGGCGTAAATTTTGCCTTTTTGATGGCCTCCACCGCGCTCTCGTCCAGCCCGAAGCCGATAGGACGGCTTACGACGACCTCGCCCACCGTGCCGTCCGGCCCGACCACCGCGTGATATTGCGCCATGCCGGCCACCCCCTTAGCCTGGGCAAATTCATTCGAGTCCGGCGCAAATTGCGTCAGCAGGCGCGCCTTTTGGTCCACACTGTTCTGGCGTAGGATGGCCAGGTCCTTGGGCCGGTAGTCGGTCTTGGCGGCCATGGCCTGATAGTAGAGCTTCCAGAAGTCGGGCAGACTGGCCTTCATGCGCTCGTCGAGGCCCTGGGCAAAGACATTCTCCAGTGCGGCTTGGAGCACCCGCGCAGCATGCGCTGGCGAGGTGGTGGTGGTCACGCTCTTAGGGTCGGCCGGGCGCTCTTCCACAGGCGTGGCGGCGATCGAGGCCTTCAGCTGATCCGCTTCGCTCATCTCGTCCGCTGCTTGCGGCGGGGTTGTCTGCGCCTGCTCGGAGGCGGGAGCGGCGGCTTGCTTCTGGCGCCAGAATTGTCTCTCTTTTTCGTTCTTTACCTTGCCCCCCATGGGTTCCTTGCCGGCAGACCCTTCCTTCTCTCCCTTGATCTTCTTAGGCTTCACCACCATCTCGCGGTCGATGGTGATTTTAACCATTTTCTTATTGGGAGTGATGCGCACCCGGTCAAAAGCGCCCGAAGAGTCCTCGGAAGCTAGCTGTCCCAGAAAGTGCAGGCCGTAACGGGTGCCTTCCAGCGTGACTTTATGTTTGGTGACATGCACCCTGTCGATCTGGATGGCGCTGAGCGTATAGGAGCCCTGCGGAGAGTGCCCGATGAGGCGGCCGTACTCGTCGAAGCTGAGAGAGTTGTCCAGGTAGCCGCCGCGCAGGTAGAGAGTCTTGCCCACCAGCAACTGCTTCAGTTCTGCTTCCGTAATGCCGCCTGCCTCCTGCGATGGGGCTGGTGTAGCAAACGACTGAGCTGATTCGGCTTGCGCGGGCTGCTGTGTATCGACTGACTGGGATGCTGTGGCCGCCGGCTGCTGAATTGCATCGGGCTGCTGCGCTGGAGCGGAAAAAGCCATTGCCAAGGCGGCGCAGCAAGCCACGACGCCAAGTGGAGCCTTCCCCGCCGGAACGGTTAAAAACCGAACGAGAGGCATGAACATAAAAGGAACCTATGGCAGACACTGTAGCACGATTTTGTCTTGCCGTCGAATCGAAACAAGACATCTCTCAGCGGGATTTCCTGTCGTTGTCCTGTCCCAATTTGAGCCGCCACAGGATGCGGCGGAAGAGGCCTAGAATGCGTCGGTTATCGTGTGCAGAGAGCGAGAGCCGCCGCAGCAGCAGGCGCAGATCGTGGCGGTTGGCCGGCTGCATGGCGCGCGGGGAGTAGCCGGCTGCCTGCATCACCTCTTCGATCACCCCGGCCAGCAGATCGAGTCGGCCGGAGGAAGCGGCGGAAGTGGCTGAAGGGATGGGAGTTGCTGGCAGGGATTCTGCACTGCGGATGAGTTCATAGAGGCAGACCGCGACGGCTTGGCCCAGGTTCATCGAGGGCTGCTGGGGGTCTGTGGGGATCTCGACCAGGAGGTGGCAGTAGGAGAGGTCATCGCGCGTAAGTCCATGCTTTTCAGAGCCGAAGACTATGGCTACGCGGCCTCCGTGAGCCAGTTCCTGACTGACCAGCGGAGCCAGATCGGGGAGCGGGACAACGTGTTGCTCCGGCTTGCGACGGGTGAGGGTTCCAGTGCCGACGACTAAGGTACAACTTGCCACGGCCTCGGCCAGAGTTGCTGATTCTAATGAGTTTATAAGCAACTCCGGCGCGCCTACAGCTGATCGGGCTTCGCGCCAGGTGGGGTCAAAGGGGGCTACAACCGATAAGCGCCGCAGTCCGAAGTTGGCCATGGCGCGCGCTACCGCTCCTATATTCAAGGGGTTGCGCGGGGAGACCAGGACTACTTCGAGCAAGTCGCGTTGAGCTTCAGGGAGCACGAAATGATTGTAGAGCGGCAGGGGAAATCAGGGGTCCAAGACGAGGTGTCGAGGTATAAAAGAGGCAACATGCTGAGCCTTATGCGTAAATATGGATGAGGTTTTTGGGGTATATATGCGTGTTTATGCGTATTTATAAAGAGATATATGCGTGCATATGGATGAGTTTCTGGAGATTCATGCGTGTATATGGGTGCGAAACAGGAAACAGGAAACAGGAAACGGGGAACAGGGAACAGGGAACGATAACAGAACGAGCCTGGCCGAGGTGAGGGCGGTTCTTTGATTTCGAATGCCAGATCAAGGAACGCACTGGAATACCCAGTCTCCTGTTCAGGCAAGCGGGAATATAATCAGCCCATCCAAATCAATTTTCCGTCGTCGTGATTTCAGCGAAAGAAAGCTGGCAGTGCGTGCCGAGTGAGTTTTTATTGGTCAAGTGGTATATGGATTGCGTCACCGATCACGGCGATGCTGCAATTCTTTATTGCGCCGACTTGCATTGGCGCGGAGTGCATCTGGCTTATAGCAGCATTCTTACAATTGATGGGGATTCAACCGAAAGCCATACTTCGATGGCCCGTTATCGGCTCTATTCGACCAACGACGAGATTCTTGTCGAGTTTCCCCGGCTGGGTGTCTCAGGAAGATGGAAGGCTGATGCCCCTCCGGCTAAACGCACAATTTATGAGAATGCATCCGGATCGGTCGAGTGGAAGTGCATTCAGCCAAGATCATCAGTCAAACTGAGAGCCGATGGGCGCGAGTATATGGGCCTTGGTTATGCCGAATGCCTGACATTGACGCTGCCTCCATGGCAGTTGCCGATGCTTCAACTTCGCTGGGGAAGATTCGTTTCACAAAACGAATCCCTGGCCTGGGTTGACTGGCAGGGCGAGTACAGCACGAGCTTTGCAATTCATAACGGCCGCGCATGTAAGACGCTTTCGGTATCCGATTCGGAAATTGCAATACCCGGCGCGACCCTGCGCATGGAGGAGAGTTTCCCTCTACGTGCCGGGCGATTGGGGGCAACGGTACTTCGCGGAGCGCCCGCGCTGGGCAAGCTGCTTCCCCGCTCCTTGCGCAACATTGAAGAGCAGAAGTGGAGAAGCCGTGGAATATTGAGCTCTAAGGAACGAAACAGCAGTGGCTGGGTGATTCACGAGGTGGTTCATTGGAATCTATAATTCGCTCTCATCTTTTCAAGGTGCTCTACGGAACATTGTTTGTCGTCCTGCTGCCTTTGGCGCTTTTGTTGTGGGCTTATGGCACGCAAGACGCGGTTCGCTTGGCGTCATTGCACTCGACAGTTTTGGGAGCGGTATTGATAGCGTTCGGCGTGTTTGTCGTGTTGACGGGGATGGTCTCGCTTTGGCGCTACGGCGGCGGCTTGCCCATGAACGTATTTCCACCACAGCGTTTTGTCGAGAAAGGCATCTATAGCCTCGTCCCCCACCCGATCTATGGCGGATTCGTGATTGCCTGTGCCGGCGCCGCGATATATTTTGGTCAGGCGAGCGGATTGTGGCTCGTCACTCCCAGCGTAGCTTTGGCCAGCGCGGCGCTGGTGCTGGGATACGAAGTGCCCGATCTGCGAAATCGGTTCGGAGAGCGGAGATTCTCTTTATGGTTGCCAACGGATCGGCCTGCGGTTCCATCCCTGCTGGAGCGATTTCGCGTATATCTGGTTGTGCTGCTGCCGTGGCTGGCGTTCTATGAGTTGATATGGCATATGGGCAGGGCATCCGGCGCCGTGTCTACTTACGTGCCATTTGAGAGCCGCCTGCCTGTGATCGAGCAGACGGAGATCATCTACGCCAGCACCTATCTTGTCGTACTGCTGACTCCTCTGCTTGCCAGTTCCGGACACGCATTGCGGCGCTTTGCACAGCGCGGCCTGATTGCGATGGCGCTTATCTTTCCGCTCTATCTATTATTGCCGTTCTTTGTTCCGCCGCGCTCCTACACATCGGCAACTCTTATCGGCCGGTTGCTTTCATGGGAGAGAACGCCTTATTCGGGAATCGCCGCCTTTCCGTCGTTTCATATTGTCTGGGCTTTGATAGCCGCTTCCGCGCTGACTGAGGGAGGGCGATGGAAGAAGCTCGCATGGTGGACGTGGGCAGTCCTAGTCGCAGTCAGTTGCGTGACAACAGGGATGCATTCGATAGCCGATGTGCTGGCGGGGATTATTGCATTTGTTTTAGTTGCCCGTGCGCGAGAGATATGGATGGCGATTCTGCGCGTTGCCGAATGGATCGCGAACTCGTGGAAGGAATGGCGGATTGGGCCGGTGAGAATCATCAACCATGGTGGATATGCGGCTGTCGCAGTACTGTTGGGAGTCAGTCTCATCGATGCGCTGCTTGGTCCAGAGCGCGAGCTGTTGACGGTCAGCATCTTCCTCTGTTCGACAATCGGAGCAGCACTCTGGGCGCAGTGGGTAGAAGGTTCCCCTGCGCTGTTGCGGCCCATGGGCTTCTACGGAGGAATGTTGGGAGCCGTAATCGGATGCGCATGCGCGCCTTTGCTTCACATCAATCTGTGGATCGTGTTTGGGGCGATTTGCGTGGCCGCGCCATGGATACAGGGCATGGGGAGAATGCGCTGCCTGGTCCAGGGGTGCTGTCATGGACGGGCAACAGAAACCGTGCCGGGGATTTGCTATACGCATCCTCGCACGCGTGTCTACCGCCTGGCCCATCTGACTGGAGTATCCATCCATGCGACGCAAGTCTATTCCATTCTGTGGAACGTGGTGATGGGCGCAGCGCTTCTTCGCCTGCTCGAAGCGCATACTTCCGCGACATTGATTTGCGGCGTATACCTAATACTGTCGGGTGCAGGGCGCTTCGTCGAGGAAGCTTATCGAGGCGAACCTCAGACCCGTATCGTTTGCGGGCTGCGCTTCTACCAGTGGATTGCTATTCTGGTCGTCGTTGCCGGAGCCGTGGTGACCTGCATGAATGGCCCGGAGATGCAATGGAGTTCTGCATTCCGCGCCAACTCGATTCTGATTGCAGTTGGATGCAGCGCGGTGGCTTGGTTTGTAACGGGAGTTGATTTTCCTGAATCGTCGCGCCGCTTCGCCCGCCTGACATGAGTGCGCTCAGATATTTATCGTCAATGGATTGAAGAATTTGTGGATGGTTGCGAAGCATTGAGGGGCGGGTTTCCCACAAAAACTGCTGTTTCCCACAGGCTGGGCGGGTTTGCAATTTTGCGGGCGGGTTGCTATTCTTGATGAGTTGCAACGAGGCGGCAACGGCGGTAATGGTGTGTCGCTTGCAATCGAGGGTGGCGTGTGCTACTCTCGGATAGTTGCAGATTAGAGGTAGAGCCTCCCGGTGGCCGATGGGCCTGCCCCGTAGAGGGAAGTGGGAAGCAAGTTGTGATGCTGGTTCGTTGGGTCAGTTGAGGCAAAAGCCCCTGATACCCCTGTAGGGATTCCCTCAGAGAACAAGTCATTGCAAAACCCAGGAGAAAGCTCCTGTGAGCCGCAAGCGGCTCAGGCGCGTTTTGCGCCGGATGGTGTTTGATATTTTGCGCGGTGCGGACTTTTGAAGGGGAATTGCCCCGGCCGGATTTGACCGGAGGGGCGATTTTTGATATTTTTGAAAGGTTCGCGCAAAAACGCCGGAGGACGCAGTTGAACGCGTCTGAGGGTAAGCGCAACAAGTTCGAGGACAAGCCGGCTGCAAGGCCGGGCCTCGATCCAAAAAGGCGCCGCTCAGGCGGAGTGCCTCAAGGATCTTTGACAATTAGGTTGAACATGCCAGTTATGAGAAGAGATCAGGTTTGGCTTGATCATTCTCACAAAGTAGGCGTCGCGAGTTTTCGAGCGCGCGACGCAGCCGAAGCCGTCTGACCTCCGTCAGATGGTGGAAGCAACAGTTTCAAACGAGAGTTTGATCCTGGCTCAGAATCAACGCTGGCGGCGTGCCTAACACATGCAAGTCGAACGAGAAAGTGGTAGCAATACCATGAGTAAAGTGGCGCACGGGTGAGTAACACGTGACTAACCTACCCTGGAGTGGGGGATAACTGAGGGAAACCTTAGCTAATACCGCATAATACCTACGGGTCAAAGGAGCAATTCGCTTTGGGAGGGGGTCGCGGCCGATTAGTTAGTTGGCGGGGTAATGGCCCACCAAGACTATGATCGGTATCCGGCCTGAGAGGGCGCACGGACACACTGGAACTGAC